>Ga0209233_1000030_pt1 | contig 636702 bp, 619 predicted proteins | sample AraplaCL_Cvi_mCL_FD_184269 | JGI IMG/M metagenome (GOLD analysis project Ga0209233, IMG submission 184269) | Arabidopsis root microbial communities from the University of North Carolina, USA - plate scrape CL_Cvi_mCL (SPAdes) (version 2) | ecosystem: Host-associated > Plants > Roots >...
ACGGCAGGGACCTTGATGACGTCGGGTGTTACCCGATCCTAGGGACGGTCGCCTGCCGCCGGGACTGCTGGCTGTGATGGGCCGCAGTCCCGGCCGCCAAACTACCTGATCCTTCTCAAACAATCCTAGGGCGAAGCGACGCGTAGCGGAGCGCAGACCCTAGGATCCATGCCGTTACTTGTGCCGGAGAATGCGGCGCTGGAGAACAAAGCGCGCTTAGGAGGCGAGAGCTCGGAATCTTAATCTGCGCAGTAGCGAAGCCTCGATGTCACGGCATGGATTCTAGGGTCTGCGCGCTTCGCTTCGCTCCTTGCTCCGCCCTAGAATGACGACCCGCCGTTGAGACGTCTCTTGTGCATCACCCTGTAAATCTCGGCGCCAGCTCCTCGATGCGGGCGATCATCTGCTGGAACTCCTCCAGGATGCGCCCGTGCAGCTGCACCGCGAGATCCGGGTATTCCTCCAGGATGCGGTGGAACATCTTGCGGCTCAGCCGGATCACTTCCGAATCGACAGCGGCGGAAGCACTGGTCAGCCGCCTGGTGTCGGCGATCAGGGCCAGCTCGCTCAGCATCGCGCCGGGGCCGGCCATCCCGATGGGGACGCGTTCGCCGCCCTGCTCGCGGTAGAGCGCGATGCGGCCTTTGACCACGATATAGGCGGAGTCCGCCTCGTCATCCTCGAGATAGAGCTTGCGGTCGGCCTGCAGCACGGTGGTCTCGGCGCCGAAGGCGAGCAGGCGTAGCTGTTCCTGCGTGAAGCCCTGGAAAAGCTTCACGCTGGACAGGATAAGGATGTCGTCGTCCAGCGCCATCCTAGCTGTGTCCCCGAGCGGTCAGTCCAGTCCCTCCTTTGGAGCGGCGCGCTCTTAAGCGACGCAAGAAAACGCTCCAACACTTCAGCCTGCACACCGTGCGAGGCATTCATCGAGCCGATCCACCACCTCCAGCACCAGGATCGTACCCGAAACGGTCCCGCCCCGACCGCTCTATCTCTTTGGCGCAATTCCGGACGAAAGGCTACGGCGAAGCCGCCAAGCCTAACCGTTTCACACTTTTCCTGGAATTGCTCTAGATCATGAAATGTTTAAGGAACCAGCTTGTAGCCGCCGCTTTCTGTCACAAGAATTTCAGCATTGGAAGGATCGCGCTCGATCTTCTGGCGGAGTCGGTAGACGTGGGTCTCCAGCGTGTGCGTGGTGACGCCGGAATTGTAGCCCCAGACCTCTTCCAAAAGCACGTCGCGCGTCACCACCTTCTGGTCCGCGCGATAGAGATATTTGATGATCGAGGCTTCCTTCTCGGTCAGCCGCACCTTGGCGCCGCGCGGATCGATGAGCAGCTTCTGGCTGGGCTTGAACGTATAGGGACCGACCGAGAAGGTGGCATCCTCGCTCTGCTCGTGCTGGCGAAGCTGGGCGCGGATGCGCGCAAGAAGCACGGCGAAGCGGAAAGGCTTGGTCACATAGTCGTTGGCGCCGGCCTCGAGGCCCAGGATCGTGTCGGAATCGGTGTCGTGGCCGGTCAGCATGATGATAGGCGCCTTGTAGCCGCCCTTGCGCAGGATCTTCACCGCCTCGCGGCCGTCCATGTCGGGCAGGCCGACATCCATGATGAGCAGATCGACAACGCCGCCACGCGCCGCGGCAACGCCTTTTGCGGCGGTCGATTCCTGCTGGACGTCGAATTCTTCGTAAAGCGCGAGCTGCTCGACGAGCGTGGTGCGCAGGTCGTCGTCGTCATCAACGATCAGAATGGTGCGTGATGTCATGGATCAATCCGTTGTTTTAAAAAGAATATTCAGTTGACCTCCCCCCATTTATGCGGAAGCTCACCGGCGCAACAGCCGATCACAGTGATTTGTTCCGTGACACAATCATACAAGAAAAAACGCGCGCGCAATGAGGCAGGCGTATTTTTGCCGAAAAGCCTGCGTGTCCTGGTTGTCCGGGCGCGGCCCGGCAACCCCACGCAAGGCTTCCTGCAAGCCGGCAAAACGGTGTTTCCCTGCGCGCTGGGGAGCGGCGGTATCACCGCCAGGAAGCGTGAAGGCGATGGCGGGACGCCGCTGGCGTCAATGCGGGTATTGTCGGGATATTTCAGGAACGATCAGTTCCCCGGCGCGCGGCGGACGAAGCTGGCGATGGCGCCGATCGGCCCGGATCTGGGCTGGTGCGAGGTGCCGGACGACCGCAACTACAACCGACCGGTCAAGATCCCCTATGGCGCGAGCCATGAGCGGATGAAGCGCGATGACGATCTCTACGATGTCTGCCTGGTGCTCGACTGGAACATCGCGCCACGCCGCCGCGCGCGCGGCAGCGCGATCTTCTTCCATCTGGCGCGTCCCGGCTTCACGCCGACGCAGGGCTGCGTGGCAGTGACGGCGCGGACCATGGCGAGGCTGCTTCCGTTGCTATCGGATCGGACGGTGGTGAAGGTAATCAGGTGAGGCAGTAGGGCAGTAGGGCAGTAGGGCAGTAGGGCAGTAGGGGCTCTCTTCCCCTACTGCCCTATTCCTCTACTGCCTCAGCGACGCTGCCAACCGGTACCCAGCAGGCTGATTTCGCGAAGCTCCCGATCCACCGCCCTTGCGACGTCCTGGCGCTCGGCGCCGATGTCGCGCAGCAAATCATCCGAAAGATCCTCGACAGATTCGAGCGGAAGCCGGGCGGCGACACGCGCCTGACGCAGCCAGTCGAAAAGTGCCTGCAGCCAGTTCGGGAGGGTTGACTTCAGGGGTGCGTGAGACTTCAGAACGATCTCAGACATGGCTCTATCCGTGTTCTCCGGATATCAAATCCGGTTTGATAGTGTTTCGATGAAGCCATCATGACGAATTGAAAAACAAACAGGAAACGAGTAGTTCTTTTCTCATTATCAAGTTTTATTTGGAGATCGCATGTCCAAGCTCCTGCCCGGGACACGCGCGCTGAGGACCTTCGAAGCGGCCGCCAGGCACCTCAACTTCACCCGCGCCGCCGATGAGCTCGGCCTGACGCCGGCGGCGGTCAGCCACCAGATCAAGGAAATCGAGGATCAGCTCGATCTGGTGCTGTTCACGCGCACCAGCCGCACCATCCGGTTGACCGAAGCCGGCAGCGTGCTGCTCGAAGCCTCGGTCGATGCGCTCGACCTGCTCAACCGCGCCGTCAGCCGCGCCCGCAAGGTGACGCGGGGCACGGCGCTGCTGAAGGTGACGCTCGACGCGCAGTTCGCGACGAAATGGCTGATGCGGCGGGTCGACGACTTCCGCAAGCAGAAGCCGGGGATCGAGCTGCGTTTCGACATCACTTACGACGTTCGCGATTTCGACCTCGACGACGTCGATGTCGGCATTCGCTTCGGCACCGGCAAATATCCGGGGCTCACCGCGCACCGGCTGTTCGAAAACATCATCATCCCGGTCTGCAGCCCGGCACTGCTAGCCTCGGGTCCGCCACTGAAGGAGCCGCGTGATCTCTTCAACCATACGCTTGCGCATATCGAATGGTCGCGGCAGGGCGTGACTTGGCCGAACTGGCGCATGTGGATGCAGGCGGCCGGCGTCGACGATTTCGACGACAGCCGCACGCTGGTGTTCCGCTCATCGACCGACGCCACGCAGGCGGCCCTCGACGGCAACGCGGTGGCGCTGGCCGACTTCGCCATGGTGGCAAGCGACCTTTCGCAGGGGCGGCTGGTCCGGCCCTTCCAGCTCGGCATCAAGGTCGCGCCGGACTTCGCCTATTTCCTGGTCTATCCGCAGGCCATGAAAGATGACGCGCGCGTCATCGCCTTCCGCGAGTGGCTGCTCGATGAGGCGACCAAAACGTCGACTTGAGAAGGTCCTAGATCAGGATGACGTTTCGTTGAACCGTCACCCGGATCCAACTCTTTGTTGAAGCGTGATCTTTTCCGAAGGGCCACGGCAAAGTCGCCGAGCCCAACCGCTTCACATTTTTCCTCGAATTGCTCTAGCCGGCTGGCGCCGCCGGCGCGCCGAACCAGCCGATGATGGCACCGATGATCAGCATCACGCCCAGCCAGTGGCCCGCATCGATGAGAGTCAAGGCCCAGCCGTAGCCTTGATAGCGGTGGTTGACGGCAAGCGTGGTGGCGATGAAACCGAGCCAGAGCACGAAGCCGAACAGCAGCCCCGCGACCGGGTTCGGCTCGCCGCCGGTTATCGCGCCCACCACCAGCGTCAGCACAAGGGCCATGATCAGTTCGGCCACGAAGCTGACGATAAACGGAACGGCGGAGCGCTTCATGGTAGCCGGGTCGAGCCTGGCCGCCTTCATCCAGGGCCTGCCGAGGCTCATGTACCAGGCGGCGCCGAACAACCATGCGACGACGGCGGCGACGACCACCGCCAGCCAGTTCACGACCGAAAAATCCATGCTTTCCCCTCCGGATCGGAATGCGATGGAACGCTTGTTCGCTCGTCGCGTCAAGCAAGGCGCCAGACGGTCGTGCGCTTGACCTCGGCATCTTCCAGCACGCGGGTCACCGGCACCTGGTACACGGCAAGCGACTGGAGTCCGGTCCTGGGGAGATAGGCGCGGCCGGGGTCGCCGACTAAGATCTCGGCGCCGCGCGCCCGCAAGCGCGAGAACCAGGGCAGCAGCCTGTCGGCGAAAGCCTTGTCGTAGAAGACGTCGCCGGCAAGCACGACATCCCAGCCATCGTCGGAGCCGATGCAATCCATGCCGAGGAAATGCGCTTGAACGGCGTTGGCTTCGAGGTTTAGCGCGATCGCCGTCTCGCAAAACGGGTCGATGTCGGCGGCGATCGCTTCCTTCGCGCCCGCCTTCACCGCCGCGATCGCGACGAGTCCCGAGCCGGAGGCGAAATCCAGCACGCGCCGGCCGCGCACGGTTGCCGGATGGTCGAGCACATAGCGGGCGAGGCCCTGGCCGCCGGCCCAGGCAAAGGCCCAGAAGGGCGGCGGCAGGCCGATCTCGGCCAGTTCCTCCTCGGTGCGCAGCCAGAGGTCATGCGCCTCGTCGGCGAGATGCAGCAGCACCTCCGGCACATGCGGCGGCGCCATCAGCGCCGTGTTGTCGAGGATGAAGTTCTTGGCGGTCTTGGGCGTCAGTCTTTTCACGGCGCCGGGTTGAGCTCGGCCATGCGGCAGACCTCTTTCCACTCGGCCGGCGTCACCGGCTGCACGGAAAGCCGGCCGAGCCGGACCAGCGCCATCTCGGCGAGCTTGGGATTGGCCTTGACCTGTTCCAGCGTCACCGGCTTCGGCACGTCCTTGAAAGCGCGGATGTCGACGCATTCCCAGCGCGGATCGTCGGTCGTGGTGTCGGGGTGCGCCAGAGCGCAGACTTCGGCGATACCGACGATGTCGAGCCCTTCGTTGGAATGATAGAAAAAGCCGAGATCGCCGATCTGCATCGCCTTCATGTTGTTGCGGGCGGCGTAGTTGCGCACGCCGTCCCACTGCGTGCCCGCCTTGCCTTTGGCCTTCAGCGCCTCGAAGGAAAAGACCGAGGGTTCGGACTTGAACAGCCAGTAGTTCATGCTCTTGTTCCTCCTGAAGCGTTCACCGTTTCGTGGAAAAGGGCGAACCGCCCCGTTCTTGTTTGACGCAATTCCGGACGGAAAACCGTGTCGCACTTTTCCTGGAATTGCGTTAGGCGCACGGATCCGAATTAACTAACTGCCGGCTTGTTGAAGGTCCAGTTCCACTGGCGGATTTCGACGCTTTCGAACAGGCCAGCCTTGGCGTAGGGGTCCGCCGCCGACAAGGCTTGTGCCCCGGCCATGTCCGACGCCTCGACAACCACCAGGCTGCCGTCCGGTTTGCCCTCGGCATTGAGGAAAGGGCCGGCGAAGGCGAGCTTGCCTTCGGCGTTCAGGCCTTCGAGGAAGGCGACATGGGTAGGCCGTGTGTCGAGGCGTACCTGCAGGCTGCCGGGCTTGTCCTTGCAAATCAACGCAAACAGCATCTTCTAAGACTCCAATGGTTCAGATGTCGGTTTCGGTCTTGAGCGGGCGTGTCATCAGCGCGGTCACGGCCTGGTTGATGGTCACCTTGCCGTCCAGGATGGCGGCGACGGCCGAAATGATCGGCGCCTCGATCTTGCGCTCGGCGGCGATGCGGGCGGCAATGCCGGCCGTCGGCACACCTTCGGCCAAAGGCAGGCCGGCAAGCGGCTTGCCCTGGCCGAGCGCCAGGCCATAGGCAAAATTGCGCGACTGCGCCGAGGAACAGGTGAGCAGCAGGTCGCCGAGGCCGGAAAGCCCCATCAGCGTCTCGGGCCTCGCGCCGAAGGCGGCGCCGATGCGGCGCAGTTCGACGAAGCCGCGCGTCACCATGGCGGCCTGGGCGCTCGCCCCCAGCCCGGCGCCGGTGACGGCGCCGGCGGCGATGGCAAAGACGTTCTTCAGCGCGCCGCCGATCTCGACGCCGATCAGGTCGTCGCTGGAATAGCAGCGCAGGTTTTCCGCCGAGAAGCCGGCGGCAAGCCGGGCCGCCAGATCGCCTTCGCGGGCGGCGACCACAACGGCGGTCGGCAGGCCGCGCGCAACGTCGCTGGCGAAGCTCGGACCGGAGAGCGCCGCGACCGGGTTCTTCGGCAGGCTTTCCTCGACGATCGTCGACAGCAGCGCCCCGGTGTCGCGTTCGATGCCTTTGGCGCAGAGCACCAGCGGCGCTCCTTGCGGCACATGGTTTCGGGCAGTGGCGAGAACGGTCCGCAGCGACTGCGCCGGCGTCACGGCGAGCACGCAGTCGGCGCCGTCGAGCGCCGCGGCGATATCGCTGGTGGCCACGATGCCGGGCGCGATCCTGATGCCGGGCAGATAGCGCGGGTTCTCGCCCCGGGCGATGGCGACGACGGCTTCGGCGTCGCGCGCGAAAAGCCGCACATCGTGGCCGGCGCGCAGCATGGCAAGCGCCAGCGCCGTCCCCCAGGCGCCGCCGCCCAGCACCGCGACGCGCCAGCCTCCAGTGGATCTCCTGGCGGTCATGCCTTGGCACCGCGCCGGCCCGAGCCGACCAGGGGCGTGGAAACGCTGTCCAGCGGCCAGCGGGAACGCGGTACGAAGTCGGCGGTGTTTTCGTCGGCGATGCCGGCGCGCAGGCGCTCGATGCCGGCCCAGGCGATCATCGCCGCGTTGTCGGTGCAGAGTTTTTGCGGCGGCGCGACAAAGGCGAAGCCGGCCTCCGAACAAAGCGCTTCGAGCGTCGCCTTGATCGTGCGGTTGGCGGCGACGCCGCCGGCAACGACCAACGCCGGCTTCGCCTTATCCGGGAATTCCTGGCGGAAGCGGGCTAGGGCGCGGCCGACCCTGTCGCCCAGCGCGTCGGCCACCGCCGCCTGGAAAGAGGCGCAGATGTCGGCGACGTCCTGGTCACTCAGCGGCGCGATCGCGGTTGCGGCCTGGCGAACCGCCGTCTTCAGGCCCGAGAAGGAAAAGTCCGGCTGCGCCGAGCCCTTCATCGGACGCGGGAAGGCGAAGCGGCGGGCATCGCCGCTGATCGCGGCCTTCTCGACATTCGGGCCGCCGGGATAGGGCAGGCCCAGCATCTTGGCCGTCTTGTCGAAGGCTTCGCCGAGCGCATCGTCGATGGTGGTCGCCCAGCGCCGGTAATCGCCGACGCCGCGCACCGCGACGATCTGGGTATGGCCGCCGGAGACGAGCAGAAGCAGGTAGGGGAAGTCGAGACCGTCGGTCAGCCGCGCCGTCAGCGCATGGCCTTCGAGGTGGTTGATGGCGATCAGCGGCTTGCCGGCGGCGGCGGCGATCGCCTTGGCCGTCATCAAGCCGACGATCAGTCCGCCGACGAGGCCTGGCCCCGCCGTCGCGGCGATCGCGTCGACCTCGTCGAGCGAGACGGACGAGTCGGCAAGCGCTGCCTCGACGATGCCGTCCAGCGCCTCGACATGGGCGCGCGCGGCGATCTCGGGCACGACGCCGCCAAAAGCGGCGTGCTCCTCGATCTGGCTCAGCACGACGTTGGACAGGATTTCGGGCGCGGAGCCGCCATCCAGCGCCACCACGCTGGCCGCCGTCTCGTCGCAACTCGTCTCAATGCCCAGAACGCGGATCAATTGGTCGCTGTCCATGAAGATTGTCTGACAGGCGTTTCCTAGATAGGACAAAGCCCGGCAGACCTCGAAACTGCCACGGGGGTTATCACGGACCGCGCGCCATGCAAACTTTGAAAATCGGAACACGCGGAAGCCCGCTGGCGCTGGCCCAGGCGCATGAGACGCGGGCGCGGCTGATGAAGGCGCATGGGTTGCCCGAGCAGGCGTTCGAAGTGGTGCCGATCTCCACCAGCGGCGACCGCATCCAGGACCGGCCGCTGTCGGAAGCCGGCGGCAAGGGCCTGTTCACCAAGGAAATCGAGGAAGCGCTGCTCGACGGTCGTATCGACATCGCCGTGCATTCGTCGAAGGACATGCCGACGGTGCTGCCCGACGGACTGGAGCTTTCCACGTTCCTGCCGCGTGAGGATGCGCGAGATGCTTTCATCGGCAAGAGGGTGAAGCGGATCGCCGATCTGCCGCATGGCGCGACGGTCGGGTCGTCGTCGCTGCGTCGTCAGGCGCTGCTGCGCCGCATGCGGCCGGATTTCGACGTGGTGATGTTCCGCGGCAACGTGCAGACAAGGCTGCGCAAGCTGGATGAAGGCGTCGCCGAAGGCACCATCCTTGCCTATGCCGGGCTGAAGCGGCTCGGGCTCGAAGGCGTGATCACCGACCTGATGTCGCTCAAGGATTTCCCGCCGGCGCCGGGGCAAGGCGCGATCGGCATCGAATCCCGCATCGGCGACCGTGATGTCGAGAGGATGCTGGCTGCGATCCATCATGTGCCGACCGGCCAGGCATTGGCCTGCGAGCGCGCCTTCCTGGCAGCACTCGACGGCTCCTGCCGCACGCCGATCGCAGGCCACGCGACGGTATCGGGCGAGAAACTGTCTTTCGACGGGCTGATCATCTCGCCCGACGGCACGGAATCGCATGAGGTCCGGCTGGAAGGCGAGGCCGCCGACGCGGTGGAAATAGGCATGGGCGCAGCGCGGACGGTGCGCGCCAGGGCCGGCGCGAAATTCTTCGACGGCTGGGCCTGACATGGTCCGCGTCCTGGTGACGAGGCCGGAGCCCGGCGCGTCGCGCACGGCACGGCGCCTCGAAGCCCAGGGATTCCAGCCTGTGCTGCTGCCGCTTACCGAGACGAGGGCGCTGCCCGTCGAGGCGGCCGCAGGCGACGGGGCCGTTGCGATTGCCGTCACCAGCGCCAATGCGGTGCGCCATGCACCGAAGGAATTGATTGCGGCGCTTGCCAGCCTGCCTTGCCATGCGGTCGGGAAACGGACGGCCGAAGCCTGCCGCGCGGCGGGATTTGTCTCCGTCACCGAAGGTCCGGGCGATGCCGAAGCGCTGGCCGACACCATCGCCGCCGGCCTCGCCGGCAAGGCAATTGCCTATTTGTGCGGCCGCGTTCGCTTTGCGGCATTCGAGCAGCGGCTGGCGGCGGCGGGCGTGCGGGCCCAGGCAACCGAGACTTACGACACGGTCGAAATCGACTATGACGATGCCGATGCGCTTGCCCGCTTGGCCGGCCGGCCGGTCGAGGCGGCGCTGCTCTATTCGGCAAAGGCCAGCGTGGCGCTAGCCAGCCTGATTGCACGGCCTGCCCTTGGATATCTCTTTGAAAATACGGAATTTTTGGCACTGTCGGCGCGTGTCGCCAAACCGCTGGACGGGGTTGTCCGTCACACGATCCGCATCGCGTCGCGGCCCGAGGAAGACGCGCTGCTGGCGCTTTTGTCGCCGCCCGGCTGAGCCGCGTCATCACACCGCCCCTTTTCACCGCTTGGTGATGTGCTAGAGCATCCTGACGCTCTGGACCCTTTGATCCATCCTCAAGCCAATTTGCGGAGCCCAAGCATGGTCAAGACGCCGAAGATGCGACATTCGAAGACCCGGCGGGAGCCGGTGACCATCGAACTTGAGCCCGGCGCCGTCTCGCGAATCACCGACGAGGACGCGGCCAGGACCGAGGCCAGTGCCGGGCAATCCGACGCGGCCAAGGCCGAAGAGGCTGCCACCGCTTCGCAGCCGGAAGCCCCGGAAGAGCCGATCCATGCCGAGCAGGCCGATATCGAGCCGTGGGAGCATAGCGATCCCGCACAGGCGGAAGCCGGGAAGTCGGAAGCCGCCAAGGACGAGCAGGAGACGCCGTATCCGGGCGGTTCCGATGCGCCGAAAGGCCAGCCCAAGGGCTTCGAATACAATTTCGAGGATGCGGCCGCCGCCACGGGCCCCTCGACATCGAAGGCAAGCGAGACACGCAGCGAGGATCGCGTGCCGCAGCCGGCGCGGAAAACCGGCGTCAACGCCATCGCCGCCGGCGTCATCGGCGGCGTGATCGCGCTTGCCGGCGCCGGGCTGCTGCAGGCGGTCGGCGTGCTCGGCGCGCCGGGATCGGGCGGCGGATCGCTCGATAGCGTCAATTCCGAGATCGCGGCGCTGAAGAGCGAGATCGCGGCGTTGAAGGAAAGCGGCGACACCGGCGCTTCGGCCAAGGTCGATGGCCTTTCGTCGACGCTGAACCAGGTCAAGACCGACGTGGCGGCGTTGAAATCCTCGGTTGGGCAAGGCGGCGACAGCGCGGCGCTCAAGGCGCTCGGCGACAAGGTCGGCCAGATCGAGACATCGGTCGCGGACCTGCGGAAGAACGGAAATGCGCCACCCGTCGATCTTGGCCCGCTCAACGAGAAGCTCGCCGGACTCGACGCGCTGGTGAAATCGTCCGGCGACGCGGCCAAGGCCGAGGACGGCCGGGTGGCCGCGCTGGAGCAATCCGTGTCGCAGCTTTCCGGCAAGGTCGAGGCGCAGGCCTCGCAGCCCAAGATCGCGCTGGCGATCGCGGCCTCGGCATTGAAGTCGGCGCTCGATCGCGGCGCGCCCTTCGCGACCGAGCTCGACACTTTCGCGGCAATCGCGCCGGACGCGCCGCAGCTCGCCACGCTGCGCTCCTATGCCGAAAAGGGTGTGCCGACCCGCGCCACCATCGCCTCGGAGGCCGATGCCGCCGCCAATGCCATGGTCGAGGCGGCAAAGCCGGTCGACCAGAATGCCGGCTTCTTCCAGAGCCTGGCGGCGAGCGCGGAATCGCTGGTCAAGGTGCGGCCGGTGGGCGCCGTCGAAGGCAAGGGCGCGCCGGAAACCGTCGCCCGCATGGAGGTGGCGGTCAACCAGGGCGATTACGCCAAGGCGCTCAGCGAATATGATACGCTGCCCGACGCGGCGAAGGCGGCCGGCGCCGATTTTGCCGGCAAATTGAAGGCGCGGCTCGACGTCGAAAAGCAGCTCGAAGCGCTGATTGCCGGCGCGACAAAGGCGTGAGGACGACAAGATGATCCGCCTCCTCGTCTTCCTCGCCGTCGTCTTCGCGCTCGGGCTGGGCTTCGCCTGGCTGGCCGATCGCCCGGGCGACATGGTCGTCACCTTCAACGGCTACCAGTACCAGGTCACGCTGATGGTGGCGGCGGTGGCAATCGTCGCCGTGGTCGCCGCGGTGATGATCGTCTGGTGGCTGATCAAGTCGCTGTGGAACAGTCCCTACACCATCACGCGCTATTTCCGGGTGCGCCGCCGCGACCGGGGCTATCAGGCGCTGTCGACGGGCATGATCGCGGCCGGCGCCGGCGACGGCGTGCTGGCGCGCAAGAAGACCAGGGAGGCCGCCAAGCTGATCAGCTCGGATCAGGAGCCGCTGATCAACCTGCTCGACGCGCAGGCCTCGCTCCTCGAAGGCGACCATGACGGCGCGCGCGAGAAATTCGAGCGCATGCTCGACGATCCCGAGATGCGGCTGCTCGGCCTGCGCGGCCTCTATCTGGAGGCCGAGCGCCTCGGCGACCGCAACGCCGCCCGCCATTATGCCGGCCGCGCGGCGGCGGTGGCGCCGCAGCTTGCCTGGGCGGCGGAGTCGACGCTCGAGGAGCTGACCGAACGTGGCGACTGGGACGGCGCGCTGAAGCTGGTCGAGGCGCAGAAATCGACACGGCAGATCGAGCGCGACGCGGCCAACCGCCGCCGTGCCGTGCTGCTTACCGCCAAGGCGCAGGCGCTGCTCGACAGCGATCCGAACGCGGCCCGCACGGCCGCGCTCGAAGCCAACAAGCTGGCGCCCGATTTCACGCCGGCGGCGGTGATCGCCGCCGATATGGTTTTCCGGCAAAACGACGTGCGCAAGGGGTCCAAGATCCTGGAGGCCGCGTGGAAGGCCGAGCCGCATCCGGACATCGCCGAGCTCTACACCCACGCAAGGCCGGGCGACGCCGTGCTCGACCGCCTCAACCGGGCACAGAAGCTGCAGGAACTGAAGAAGAACCACGCCGAGTCGTCCATGGCGGTGGCGCGCGCGGCGCTCGACGCGCAGGATTTCGCCACCGCGCGGCGCGCGGCGGAAGCCGCGATCCGCATGGATCGCCGCGAGGGCGCCTATCTTCTGCTGGCCGACATCGAGGAGGCCGAGACCGGCGATCAAGGCAAGGTGCGGCAGCTTCTGTCGAAGGCGGTGCGCGCGCCGCGCGATCCGGCCTGGGTGGCGGATGGCGTCATCTCCGAGCGCTGGGCGCCGGTGTCGCCGGTCACCGGCAAGCTCGACGCCTTCACCTGGCGCGCGCCGATGGAGCGGCTCGGCCAACTGATCGACAGCGAGGCCGATCTCCCGGTGGCCGCGATCGCGGCAGCGCCCGCGGCCGAGGAAAAGGCGATCGACATCGTTCCCGAGGTTCCAGCCGAACAGCCTTCGACGGATGCCTCGAACGGCCACGACAAGGAGATGGCCGCTGGCGATGCGACAACCGATACCGAAACCATGGGGCAGGGTTCGGAGTTACCGCGTTTGCCGGACGATCCAGGTGTCGCGCCGGAAGAGGTGGCGGAAAAATCGCCGCGCCGGTTTCGTTTGTTCTGAAGTCCCGCTGGGCGGGCAGGGAAAAGTGTCGATGTTCGAGCGTGTACTGTCTTTCCTGAGGGATCTACCGGCTGGCGGCGTGGCCAGACCGAGCGCCGACGATCCGCGCGTCGCGGCCTCCGCGCTGCTCTACCATGTGATGAGCGCCGACGGCGTGCGCCAGGATGTCGAATGGGAGCGTTTCAAGCAGATCCTGGCCGAGACCTATTCCGTCAGCGGCGAGGAGCTCGACGCGCTGGCCGCGGCCGGCGAGCGCGCCGACAACGAGGCGATCGACCTCTACGCCTTCACCAGCGTGCTCAAGCGCGACCTCGACGCCGAGGCGCGCAAGGCCTTCATTGGCCTGATGTGGGAAATCGTCTATGCCGACGGCGAGCTGCACGAGCTCGAGGACAACACCGTCTGGCGGGTCGCCGAACTGATCGGCGTCGAGCGTCATGACCGCGTCGAGGCGCGCCGCAAGGCGGCGGCCGAGGCGCCCGGGGCGCGGGGCAGATCGAGCGACGAATAACAGGACCTTTCGCCTTCCATGCCATCCAGACCGAGGCCGAGACCAAAGATCCTGATCGTGCTGCATCAGGAGAATTCGAGCCCCGGTCGCGTCGGCCATATGCTGCTGGAAGAGGGTTTCGATCTCGACATCCGCCGGCCGCCATTGGGCGAAGAACTGCCTTGCACGCTGGACGATCACGCCGGCGCGGTGGTGTTCGGCGGACCGATGAGCGCCAATGACGCGGACGAGTTCGTCCGCCGCGAGACCGATTGGCTGGAAATCCCGCTCAAGGAGAACCGGCCCTTCCTCGGCATCTGCCTCGGCGCACAGATGCTCGCCAACCATCTCGGCGGCAAGGTCGAAGGCCATGGCGAAGGCCTGGTCGAGATCGGCTGGTATCCGCTGAAGGCAACCAATGCCGGCAAAAAACTGCTGCACTGGCCGGAGATGGTCTACCAGTTCCACCGCGAGGGGTTTTCGCTGCCGAAGGAGGCGACGCTGCTTGCGACGTCCGAAACCTATCCCAACCAGGCCTTCCGCCATGGCGAGAATGCCTGGGGCATCCAGTTCCATGGCGAGCTGACGCGCGTGATGATGCAGCGCTGGGTGGTGCGCGGCGCGCATCGCTTCGAATTGCCCGGCGCGCAGCCCGGCCGCGACCATCTCGGCGGCCGGCTGATCTGGGACATGCATCTGAAACGCTGGCTGAGCGAATTCCTGGGGCTGATCTTCGGCAAACCGGCTCTGGGATAGAGTACGGCCAATTATCCCGAGCGGCGTCTGGCCGGTATGGCGCGGCCGCGAATCTATGCTAAGTCGCCGCCAAACAACCAAAGGACGACAGCTGTGAGCGAACTGACCGTGGCCGAGGCGACCGAAAGCATCTACGCCTCACTCCGAGCGGACAATGCCGATATCGATGCGCATATCGCGACACTCAAAGCGGCGCTGGCACGCGAGGGGAAGAAACAGGCGGTGTTCGATCCGACCAGGTTGGTGCAGAACAACCGCGCCGGCCGCAAGCTGATGCAAGCCTATTTTCGGCAGCGCGGCGTCAGCGTGGGTTTTTCGGAGTAGGACTGCTCCCGACATTGTCTCATTGGTCGACGGCCCGCTTGATTGGCCGATGCGCCGGATCCAGCGGTTTAGGTCCGGCGTCCCATCAGTTGCGGCTGTTGAGGTGTCGCACCTGCCGCAGCGCCGGGAACAGATAGGCCCACAGGCCGGCGACGGCGACGGCGCCGATGCCACCGATCACCACCGCCGGAATCGTGCCGATCAGCGCGGCCATGGTGCCGGCGCGGAATTCGCCGACCTCGTTGGAAGCGCCGACGAAGACCTGGTTGACGGCGTTGACGCGGCCGCGCACATCGTCGGGCGTCCAGAGCTGGATCAGCGTCTCGCGGATATAGACGCTGAACATGTCGGTGGCGCCGAGCAAGGCCAGCGCCACGATGGACAGCCAGGTGATGGTGGAGACGCCGAACAGCACCGTGAAGGCGCCGAACAAGGCGACGAAGCCAAGCATGATCTTGCCGGCGTGGTCGCGGATCGGGTGGCCGGCAAGCCAGATGGCGACGCAGATGGCGCCGATGCCCGGCGCCGAGCGCAGCAGGCCGAGGCCCCAGGGGCCGAGATCCAATATGTCGCGCGCATAGACGGGCAACAGCGCCGAGGCACCCGACAGCAGCACCGCGAACAGGTCGAGCGAGATCGCGCCGAGCACGATCTTCTCGCCCCAGATATAGCGGAACCCGGCAAACAGCGTCTGCATCGTCGGCTTGTCGGTGGCCGTCTGCTGGGCGGGCTTGGGAATGGTGAAGATAAGCAAGGCGGCGGCGAGCATCAGGATGGCGGCGGTGGCGTAAGCCACTTCGGCCGAAACGCCGTAGAGCAGGCCGCCCGCGACCGGGCCGACGATGGTCGCCGTCTGCCAGGCCGACGAGTTCCACGCGATCGCGTTGGCGAAATCTTCCTGCGGCACCAGATTGGCGAACAGCGAGGACGAAGCCGGCCCATAGAAGGCGCGGGCAATGCCGAACATGGCCAGTACGATGAAGATCGGCAGCGGGCCGGTCAGGCCGCGCAGCGTCAGAAACAGCAAGACCAACACGCAGCCGGCCTCGATCAGCGTCGCCAGCGTCATGATCAGGCGGCGGCCGAAACGATCGGCGACCACGCCGGTGACGAGAACCAGAAGCAGCGACGGCAGGAACTGGACGATGCCGACAATGCCGAGATCGAACGGATCGCGCGTCAGGTCATAGACCTGCCAGCCGACGGCCACGGAGACGATCATGGTTGCGAAGGTCGTGAGGAAGCGCGCCGTCCAGTAGCTGAGGAACGGGCGGTGCCGGAACGCGGCGTAGCGCTGGTCTGGTGACGTTGCTTCGACGGTCATGGTTCGAGGGCCCCGTTTCGACAATGGCCGGCGGGGCACTTCCACGGTGGGCGCTGGTCCGGCCCGAACCCTTTAGCCCAGTTCGTTTCGGGGTGCGCGCAAAAAATCCGCGCAGGATCGAAGGAAATCGAAATTTCCTGCTCCGATTGGGGTGGTCAGCCTCTCAAAGCTGCCGAGATCGCCTTCAACCCACCGCGCAACTCCGCTTCCGTCGGCCAGCCGAAGCCGAGGCGGAAGAAGCGTTTCGGCATCTCGAACCAATGGCCGGGACCGACATAGGTGCCGTGCTCCTCCAGCAGCCTGACGTAGAATTTGTCGAGGTCGAAGCCGGCATCGACGTTGAGCCGCGGGAAGCCGACCACGCCGCCTTGCGGCCGCACCCAGTCGACCAGTTTCTCGCCGTCGATCCATGCCTGGACGATGTCGCGGCGCTTGGCCATTTCGGGCAACAGCGGAGCCAGGAAGACGTCACGGCGTTCAAGCGTGGCGCGGGCGATCGCCTCGTCGATGACGCTGCCGCAGATGCCGATCTGTTCCTTGGCGGCAAGGAATGTTTCCTGCAATCGGGGATCCCGTGTTGCCAGCCAGCCGATGCGGATGCCCGGAATGCCGAAAGCCTTGGACAGCGAACAGACGCTGATGGCGCTGGGGCTGAGCGAGGCGGCCGAGGGCAGCCGCTCACCGTAGGAAAGGTCGCGATACGTCTCGTCGACCAGCAGGTGGCAGCCGCTGCTTTCGGCAAGCGCGATCAGCGCGTCGAGTTCCGCGCGGGTCATCATCGTGCCGGTCGGATTATGCGGGCAGGTGACACTGATCAGCCGGGTGTTCGGCCGCATTTGCGCCCTGACATATTCGACGTCGACGGCAAAACCTTCGTCGAAATCAAGATCGACATAGGAGATGGCGCAGCCGATCGCCTTCGGCGTCTCGATGTTGGTGGCGTAGTTCGGTCGCACGACCACAAGATGGTCGCTGGCCGACAGCAGCGAGGTGGCAATGATGAACAGCGCGCCGGCGGCCCCCGCGGTCACCAGCACATCGCCAGGCGAAAGGCCCTTGTCCTGCGCCGCGATCAGCGCGCGCAATTCCTTGTCGCCGCGATGCTCGCCGTAGAAAAGGGTGAGGTCGGGTAGCGTCAGGCCGATGTCGGAGAGTTTCTGGTCGGCGATCGAGCTTTCGGAAAGGTTGTAGCGGATGCGGTCGTAGCCGTATTCCTCCGGCGCTTCCTTCTCGATCACCATCCTGGCGTAGTTCATGGCCGTATCTCCCCCCGGGTCATCTCGCGGTATCCAAGCCATAAAAACAGGAAGCCTGCCAAGGTGGTTTCCTCGGCAGGCTCCCTTAAATGATTGGTGCAGACGCTAGAGTGTTTCACCGTTTCACGGAAACGGCCAACCGCTCTATCTCCTTGTTTTTACGCAATTCCAGACGGAAAACCGCTCACATTTTTCCTGGAATTGCTCCATGTCAGGCCGGCGCCTTGGCCTTCCTGCCCTTGGCGGGCTTGGCCGGCTCCGGCTCCACCTTGCGGCCAAGGCCGATCGACTTGGCAAGCTGCGAGCGCGATGCCGCATAGTTGGGAGCGACCATCGGATAGTCGACCGGGAGGCCCCATTTGGTCCGGTAAGCCTCGGGCGTCAGGCCGAAATGCACGCCGATGTGGCGCTTCAGCGATTTGAACTTCTTCCCGTCCTCGAGGCAGATGATGTAGTCCGGCGTCACCGAGCGCTTGGGATTGACGGCCGGGGTCGGCGGGGGCGCGGCCGGCTCCGCAGGCTGGCTGATCCCGCCGATCGACGAAGCAACGCTGGCAATCAACTCGGCCAGCCCCGAAGCCGGCAAGCGGTTTTTCGCGACATAGGCCGAAACGATGTGAGCGGTGAGCTCGAGCAGGTCGACTTCCTTGGCTGTGCTGGTGTCCTCGTCCACTTAGTCCCTCCATCTGTGCCGCAAGGTCGCGAAAACGATCCGGTTTTCGCGGTATGTAATGTGAAAGCGCTGCAAGCGTTGATTGCGAAATCGGAAAGCCGCATGGGCCGCAAGCTGCGAATTCCTAGTCGGCAAATCTGGGCGGCGCAACGATCCGCCGCGCCATTACACGTTGTTTTGAACAACTATACTGAAATGTAACAATATCAGACGATCAGCGCCTTGTCGCGCCACAGTCGAAATCCACCCTCGAAAGCGCGAGTGTTGTCGCCGCGCCGGGATTTTTCAGGCAATTCATCGAGCTTGTCGACATTGCCTCCACCGATCACGACATAGTCCGGCTGCAGGGCGGCGCGAAGCCTGTCGACCACGTCGAAAACGTATTTGCGCCACTTCTTCTTCCCGCGTTTTACCAGGCCGCGCTCGCCGACGTAATCCTCGAAGCTCGCCCCTTTCCTGTAGGGCAGATGGGCAAGCTCCATCGGCTGGCCGACATTCTTGATGATCATGGCGGCGCCAAGGCCAGTGCCGAGGCCGAGGAAGAGCATGCGGCCGCCGTCATAGCTGCCGATCGCCTGCATCAGCGCGTCGTTGACGAGCTTCACCGGCTTGCCGAAGGCAGCGGTGAAATCGTAGCCGTTCCAGCCCTTGCCGAGGTTGAAGGGATCGAGTGAAGGCTTGTTGTCCCGCACGGGACCCGGGTAGCCCATCGAGATCACGTCGTAGTTCAAGCCCTCCGCGAGCTTTGTCACCGAAGCGACGACTTGGTCCGGGGTCAGGTTCGGCCCTGACACGACGCGGCGCATCTCGCCGCCCGCGCTGGTGAGGATCTTCACATGCGAGCCGCCGACATCGACGGTGAGCACGATCGGATCGCTGTCCGTCGCGGCTTTCTTTGCTGTCTTCGCCATCTTGTCCTCCCGAAGCTACTTCGTCGGATTGATCCAGCCGTCGGGCGGGCCGAAGCCCCGCATGGCATCGGCCGGTCCCCACGTCTTGGGCGCATAGATAGCCGGCGGCGTGGTGTCGCCGAGCACCGGCCCGACGATGCGCCAGGCAAGCTCGGCGGCGTCCTGGCGCGTGAAGAGCTGGCCGTTGCCGTTCATGGCGTCGCCGATCAGCCGCTCATAGGGCGGCATGTCGTTCTTGGTGTCGTCGAGCGCGGTCAGTTCCACCTGCTCGCCGACCATGTCGTCGCCCGCCCTCTTACGCTGCGCGCCGATCGAGATCGCCACCTGCGGATCGATGCGGAAGCGCACATAATTGGCGTCGGCCGGCTTGATCGGATCGAAGACGTCGAGCGGCGGCCGCTTCAAGCGCACGATCACTTCGGTGATGTGCACCGGCATGTTCTTGCCGGCGCGGATGAAGAACGGCACGTCCTGCCAGCGCCAGGTGTCGACGAAGAAGCGCACGGCGGCGAAGGTCTCGACCGGCGAGTTGGGGCGCACCCCTGGCTCGGCCAGATAGCCGTCGAACTGGCCGCGCACGACATCGTCCTTGGTCAGCGTGCGGATCGCGCGCAGGACCTGGACCTTCTCGTCGATCAGGTCGTCGGCGGAGCGGCCGACCGGCGGCTCCATGGCCAAAAGCAGAAGGATGTTGAGCAGGTGGTTCTCGATGACGTCGCGGATGCAGCCGACGTCGTCATAGAATTTGCCGCGGCCTTCGACGCCGAAATCCTCGGCCATGGTGATCTGCACGCTCTCGACGAAGTTGCGGTTCCAGATCGGCTCGAGGAAGGAATTGGCGAAGCGGAAATAGAGCAGGTTCTGGATCGCTTCCTTGCCGAGATAGTGATCGATGCGGAAGATCGACTGCTCGTCGAACACCAGATGCAGCACGCGGTTCAGCCAGCGCGCCGACTGCAGGTCGTGGCCGAAGGGCTTTTCCACCATCAGCCGGGCGCCGCGCGCGGTGCCCGATTGCTCCAGCCCTTGCACGACCGTCTCGAACATCGTCGGCGGCACGGCCATGTAATGCAATGGCCGCTGCGCCGAGCCCAGCGCCGTCTTCAATTTCTCGAAGGTCGCGCTGTCACGATAGTCGCCGCTGACGTAGCGCAGCAGCGAGGCGAACTTGGAAAAGACCTTGTCGTCGATGCTGCCCAGCGCGGTGACGATGCCGTCGCGCGCCCGGTCCACCAGTTTGGGGAGGTCCCAAGGGTCGAAGGCGACGCCGATCACCGGTTCGGTCAGCGTCCCCTTGGCGACCATCTGGTAGAGCGCCGGGAAAATCTTCTTATGCGCAAGGTCGCCGGTCGCTCCGAAAAGCACCAGCGTGTCGGACCTCTCCTGGCTCATGCCGTCTCTCCCCTCACGCGCCGGTCTTCTTTTCGAGATGGCCGCCGAAGGCATAGCGCATGGCGGACAGGAGCTTGTCGGCGAATTGCGATTCGCCCTGCGAGGAGAAACGGTCGAACAGCGCCGAGGACAGCACCGGCGCCGGGACGCCGGTGTCGATCGCGGCCTTGAGCGTCCAGCGTCCCTCGCCGGAATCGGAGACGCGGCCGCCGTACTGGGCGAGCGCCGGATCGCTCTTCAGCGCGCCGGCGGTGAGATCGAGCAGCCAGGAGCCGATGACGCTGCCATGCCGCCAGACTTCGGCGACGGCCGGAAGATCGATGTCGAACTGGTAGTATTGCGGGCTTTCGAGCGGGCTGGTCTCGGCGTCGGCGGTGCGCTGCCTCTTGCCGGCATTGGCCGACTTCAGGATGTTCATGCCCTCGGCATAGGCGGCCATGACGCCATACTCGATGCCGTTGTGCACCATCTTGACGAAATGGCCGGCGCCGCTCGGCCCGCAATGCAGATAGCCGAAAGGCGCCGTTCCGGCATCCTTGGGCGGATTGGCGCCGGCATCGGCGCCCGGCGCCAGCGAAGCGAAGACCGAATCGAGATGCTTCACCGCCTCGTCGGGGCCGCCGATCATCAGGCAGTAACCGCGCTCGAGGCCCCATACGCCGCCGCTGGTGCCGACATCGACGAAGTTGATGCCCTTGGTTGCGAGCTTCGCCGCCTGGTCGACGGCATCGTGATAATAGGAATTGCCGCCGTCGATGATGATGTCGCCGGGCTCCATCAGGGCCGCCACCTGGTCGACGATCTTGCCGGTGATCGCGGCCGGCAGCATCAGCCAGGCGCAGCGCGGCTTGGCGAGCTTGCCGATGAACTCCTCAAGCGAGGCGGCGCCGACCGCGCCGTCCTTGACCATGCCGGCGACGCTTGCCGAATTGATGTCGTAGACGACGCATTCATGGCCGTCGCGCATCAGGCGCCGCACCATGTTGGCGCCCATCCTGCCCAGTCCCATCATTCCGATCTGCATGGTGTCATCCCGATTGCTAGAGGAAAGGAGAAGTATGGCCCCGCCGGATCACGATCGAGCGTCAATGCCGACGCTGAAGTCGACATTCTCCCAACGCATCGCATCGGGCCAGAAAAAAGTGAAGACTATCGTGCTTCCGGGCTTGAGGCCCGATACCGGCAGGTCGACCAGATGAACGCCGAATTCGTTCTCCGCCGTATGGTGGTCCTGCACCGTCAGCCATTTGTCGCTGCTCCAATGGACGACACCCGGCGCCGACAATTCGACGCGCAGCGCCTTGCCGGCGGGAATGGAGCGGACCTTGTTGTTGAAGCGCCAGATCCTTAGCGGCGAGACCGTCCTGCCCTTGACGTAGCGCTCGACGCCTTGCGGCGGCATATCGAAAACCGCGCCGTCGCGCAGCGAGCGTATGAGCTTGATGTGCTCGGCATGCGCCCAGACCAGCGGCATGGCGCTGCCCGAGGGCGCGCCCAGGCGCAACTCGCGATCGGGCAGATCGGGGCGATCCCAGACCTGTTCCGGCAGAAGGCCGCCCACGCCCGCCGAGCGCTCCAAGGTCTCCAGCAGTTGCGCCGCCTTGTCCTTGCGGCCGGCGGCCAGCTCGTAATGGGCGCGCTCGCCGGCAAGCAGCGGCCACGGCCGTCCCTGGCCGGTGCCGTCGAAGGGCGAGCCGTCCTCGTGCTCGCCATAGCCGTCGCCAGTGTAACGGTACCAGAGCGGGCCTTGCGGCAGGTCGCAGCGCAAAAGCGCGTCGATGGCCTTGACCGTATTGACGATGCGCGGATCATCCGCGGCTCTCAGCCCGAAACGGACCAGCGCCAGGGCGTCGGGGCTGACGATTGCCTCCGCCGGCCTGTCGGTGTCGGCTGGTGGCCGGTTCTTGATCGGCACGAAGCCGTCCTTCGGCGAAGCCGCGCCCGCATCGTCGGGCGGCGCGATGCGGACATAATAGCCGGCGACGTCCTGGCCGGCGCAGAGTTCGGTGCCGGTGACATAGGTCCAGCGCTCGATCTGGTCGTTCCAGCAATCGGCGGTCTCGCGCAAATATTTTGCCGGCTCATTTTTGTTGCAGGCGTCCAGCATGTCGGCGGCGGCCAGCAACCCAGCTATTTCCACGGCCAGCGTGAACGGGCTGTAGCCGGCGTCCTCTTCCCAGCGATCCTCGCCGGTGACCGGACCGTTGCGCACGACATAGGCGGCCGCGTTCTCGATCATGGCCAGGAAATCGACCAGCTTCGGGCGCGGAAGATGTCCGGCACGGCGCAAGGCATCGGCAAGCAGCAGCGGAAAGGCGCATTCATCCATCTGGATGCCGGGCCAATAGGCGGTGCCGTCGGACCAGCAATTCTGCGGCCAATGTCCGTCCGGCTGCTGGATCGAGCGGAGATAGGTCAGGATTTGCAGCGCCTGCCTGACGTCGCCGGCAGCCAGGAAGCCGCCCGCCGTCTCGACCAGGTCGCGCGGCCAGACGAGGTGATAGCCGCCGAGGTCGTCGTCGCCCTTGTTGAAGCCCCAGGGGATAGACAGACTGGCGACCGCGGCGCCGGGTCGGGCGAGCGACAGATGCGTTGCCAGGACCGCGCTGCTGACGCGATATGTGTTCTGGCCGGCGGCGGTAGCGCGGTCGAGCTTCTCCAGCCCGGCCTGGAATTTCCGCCAGTTTTCGACATAGGTTTTCGCGGCCGGCTCGAAGCCTTGCTTGAGGCTTGCCAAGGCGAGGTCGGCGGCTTCTTCCGGCGAAGCGCCGAAGCCGAGCGCCAGCAAGGCGGTGGCCTTGCCGGCGGAAAAGCCGATCTCGCCGGTCAACGCGACATTGCCATCCTCCGCCGCCTGGCAGGAGGGATCGAGCGCGCCACGGTCATGCAGTTGCTGCCAGCCGTCGGAAAAGCCGACATAGCCGGCCGAGCAGGCGCCCCAGGGCAAGGACGAGGCGAGCGCCAGCGAGACGCCGCGTCCGGTGGCAAAGAGGATACGCTGCCCTTTTCGTTCGCCGATCCAGACGGTGTTGCCCATGCCGGCATTGACCAGATGCGGTGCAAGCAGCGCGTAGACACGGTAATCGCCCGGCGCGCCCTTGAGGATGGTGAAACTGGTTTCCTGCAGCAGGACAGATCGTTTCGAATCCGCAACGATGCGCTTTTCGATCCGGTAAGCGCCGTCGGAAGCGGTGTTGGTCAGCCTGTAGCCAGGCACTCCGTCCTCGAAGGGCTCGATGGCATGGGCCGCATCGCGCTTCTCTTCGGAAAAATAACCGCCGGGGCCGATCACGATCAGCCCCATGTCGCGAGTGCAGGCGCTGTCGAGGCGGGGATAATAGATTTCGTTCACGATGCCGTGGCTGATGGTGAACCAGAGCGGGCTTCTTGCCGAAAGCGCGGTGCCGACGCCGCTCTTGGCGCTTGACGTCCAGCGTGCCGGAATCCCGGGCGCGCCCTTGGCAACGTTCGGCGTGACTGCGATCAAATTCTCTCTCCTGCCGCGTTCCTAAACCAGGAGCCGCCGTCTTTTCAATCGTCGCACCGCAAGTTGATCGAGCAGCACCAATGCTTTGCAGTTGACAGCTTGCGGTTCCTCTGAATTTGTCTGACAATAGATAAAAAACAGGGAATACGCGTTACGACCATCCGTCAAGACCAGCAACCTCGGGAGGAAACCATATGAAGAAACTGCTCGTTTTGGGTGCATTCGCGGCAATGCTCGCCTCGGGCACGGCGCTCGCCGACACCAGCGGCAAGAAGATCGCCTTCTCCAACAATTATGCCGGCAATTCCTGGCGCCAGGCGATGCTCGACAGCTATGCGATCGTCACCAAGAAGGCCGTCGACGACAAGGTGGTCGCGGCCGCGGACGTCTTCACCACCGCCGACAAGGAAGTGCCGACCCAGGCAGCGCAGGTGCAGAACCTGATCCTGCAGGGCTATGACGCGATCGTCATCGACGCCGCCTCGCCGGACGCTCTGAACGGCGCCATCAAGCAGGCCTGCGACGCCGGCATCGTCGTCGTCTCCTTCGACGGTATCGTCACAGAGCCCTGCGCCTACCGCGTCGTCGTCGACTTCAAGGGCATGGGCAAGGCGGAAATCGAGCAGATGGCCAAGTTCCAGCCGAAGGGCGGCAACCTGCTGGAAATCCGCGGTCTCGCCGGCACGTCGATCGACGATGCCATCCATGCCGGCATCCTCGAAGGCGTCGCCGCCCATCCAGAGTTCAAGATCGTGGGCTCGGTGACCGGTGACTGGGACCAGACCACGGCGCAGAAGGCGGTGGCGACCATCCTGCCGTCATTGCCCGATGTCGTGGGCGTCGTCGATCAGGGCGGCGACGGCTATGGCGCCGCGCAAGCTTTCGCAGCAGCCAGCAAGCCGCGCCCGACCATCATCATGGGCAACCGCCAGGACGAGCTGAAGTGGTGGAAGGAGCAGAAGGAAAAGGACGGCTACCAGACCTGGTCGGCCTCGATCGCGCCCGGCGTCTCGACGCTGGCCTTCTGGGTGGCGCAGCAGGTGCTGGATGGCCGCAAGGATGTGCCGCACGATCTCCTGGTGCCCTATCTCGCCTTCACCCAGGACGATTTCGAGGCCGCATTGCCCAAGATCAAGGAAGGCGGCGTCGCCACCCACGAATACACGCAGGAAGACGCCATCGCGGCCATCAAGGCCAACATCAAGCAATAGCGGTGGGCATGTTGCCGCCCGCATCGCCAACCGGATAAAAGTTGAGGATGCTCCAGGCTATTGCGGATATCGTCAGGCTGGACGGCGCCGAAAAGCATTTCGGCGCCGTTCGGGCACTCAATGGTGTCGACTTCCATGTCGGCGCGGGCGAATGCGTCGGGCTGGTCGGGCATAACGGCGCCGGCAAGTCGACGCTGATGCATATGGTGGCGGGCACGCTGCGGCCGGATGGCGGGCAGATCGCGGTGCGCGGCAACCGGGAGGCGAGCTATTCCGTGGCGCGCGCGCTCGAGCTCGGCATACGTTGCGTCTTCCAGGAGCTGTCGCTCTGCCCCAACCTCAGCATCGCCGAGAACACGCGCATCAATCATCCGGCGCTCACCGGCTTCGGCTGGCGGCGCAGGGCCGCCGACCTGATCGGCGCCAAGCTCGACGAGATCTTTCCGGACCACGGCATCGCTGCGGACGACATCGCCGGCGACCTGTCGATAGGACGGCGCCAGATGGTCGAGGTGGCACGCGCCTTCACGCTGACCCGCGAGCCGCTGCATCTGGTCATCCTCGACGAGCCGACGTCGTCGCTCGACGCGCATACGGCGGGGCAGTTGCTCTCCTTCGTGCGGCGCTTCGTGGCGGCCGGCGGCAGCTGCATCCTGATCTCGCATGTGCTGGGCGAAGTGCTGCAGAACGCCGACCGCATCGTGGTGATGCGCGACGGCAAGGTGGTCGCCGCCGATGCCGCCAGCGCCTTCGACCGCGACAGGCTGGTCGCCGCCATGGGCGGCGCCGAAGGGCACCAGAAGGCTGCCGCCGAGGCACGCAGGACCGAGCCCGGCGCGCTCAGGGTTCGCGCCCGTCCGGCCAGGCAGGAGGACGGCAAGGAGCTTGTCGCGCGCGCCGGCGAGATCATTGGCCTTGCCGGGCTTGCCGGCCATGGCCAGACCGATCTTTTGCTGGCGATCTTCTCGGCCGCCTCCCGCGCCAGGGCCGGCATCGAGGTCGCCGCGCCGGTAGCGCTGGTCGCGGGCGACCGCCAGTCGGACGGCATCTTCGCGCAATGGTCGATCGCGCAGAACATCGGCATCCGCTCGTTGGCCCGGCTGCGCAGCGGCCTGCTGATCTCGCCGCAGCGCGAGGCCGAGCTCGCCGACTTCTGGAAGAAGAAGATCGGCATCCGCACGCCGGACATGAACAACAACATCTTCTCGCTGTCGGGCGGTAATCAGCAGAAGGCGCTGTTTGCCCGCGCGCTCGGCTCCGACGCCGAGATCGTGCTGATGGACGATCCGATGCGTGGCGTCGACATCGGCACCAAGCTCGAAGTCTACGGCCTCCTGCGCGAGGAGGCCGCCAAGGGCCGCACCTTCCTCTGGTATACGACCGAGACCGAGGAGCTCGACAATTGCGACCATGTCTATGTCTTCAAGAATGGCCGTATCGTCGCCGATCTCGGCCGCGACGAGTTGACGGAGGAAAAGATCATCCAGTCCTCGTTCGGCGATGCGGCCTGACATGACGGCGATCGCTCCCGGCACTGTCCCGAGGTCCTCGCCGCGCGGCAGCGCCGCCAGGGCGCGCATGCTGCGTGGTCTTTTGCCGGCTTTGTCGCTCGCGCTGGTGCTGATCGCCATCGCCTGGCTCAATCCGCGCGCCATCAGCTATTTCGGCTTCAACCTGATGCTGAACCTGGCGATCCCGATCGCGCTGGCGACGATCGCGCAGATGTTCGTCATCGCCGGCAACGAGCTCGATCTGTCGATCGGCACATTCGTCGGCTTCGTCGGCTGCGTCACCGCGACATGGCTAAGAGACGTGCCGCTCATCGGCATCCTCGTGTTGCTGGGTTCGATCGGCGTCTATGCATTGCTCGGTGCGCTGATCCATCTGCGCAACCTGCCATCCATCGTGGTGACGCTCGGCATGAGTTTCGTCTGGCAGGGGCTTGCCATCCTGGTCCTGCCCAAGCCCGGCGGCAAGGCGCCCGACTGGCTGCTTGCGATCATGTCCTTCAAGCCGCCCTACATCCCGTTTCCGATCCTTGCCGCGCTGATCATCGCCGCGGTCGTGCATGTCGGCCTGATGCGCACGTCTTACGGGGCCATCCTGCGCGGCTCGGGCGGGAATGCCGCGGCGCTGAGGCGCGCCGGTTGGTCGCTGCTCCGCACCAAAATCGTGCTCTTCGCGCTGACGGGCCTGTTCGGCGTGCTCTCCGGCATGGCGCTGATCGGCATCACCACTTCGGCCGACGCCAATATCGGCAATGGCTATACGCTCCTGTCGATCGCCGGCGTCATCCTCGGCGGCGGCGAGTTCGTCGGCGGCCGCGTGTCGCCGATCGGCGCCGTCATCGGCGCGCTGACGCTGGCCTTGGCCGCTTCGCCGCTGCTGACCTTCATGCATATCCCGCCCGACTGGCAGGTCGCGGCCAATGGCGCGATCCTGATCATCGTGCTGGCGGCGCGGGTGCTCATCAGCCGCAGGGAGAGGTAGGCCATGGCCTCGGTGCGAGCGCTGCTCGAAAAACCATGGATCTGGTCCTTCGCCGGCGCTCTCGTCGTGTGGCTGGCAACGATTGCCTTCACCGGCGGCTACGGCGCCGGCGGCATGGTCACGGCCGCGCTTTCGCTCGCCGTCTTCACGGTCATCGTCGGCGTCGGCCAGATGTTCGTCATCACGCTCGGGCCGGGCAATGTCGACCTGTCGCTGCCGGCCAATATCGGACTGGCCAGCGCCGTCGCCATGAAGGTGATGGGCGGCAGCGATTCCATGATCGTCGTCGGGCTGCTCGCGGCGCTTGCCTGCGGCGCGGCCATCGGCGCCATCAACTATCTGCTGATCTGGGCGCTGCGCATCCCGCCGATCATAGCGACCCTGTCGGCGAGCTTCATCATCCAGTCGGTCGACATCAGCTATGGCCGCGGCCTTCAGATCAAGCCGCCGCCGGGCTTCGCCGATTTCACCAACTGGCAGGTGCTCGGCATCCCGGTGCTGGCGATGCTGACGGTGCTCTTCACAATCGGCGCGGCGCTCGCGCTGCAGCGCATGATCTACGGCCGTTCGGTGCTGGCGATCGGCCAGAACATCCGCGCCGCCTGGCTCGCAGGCGTCAATGTCGGCCGCATCCGCTTCCTCACCTACACGCTGTGCGGGGCGCTGGGCGGCATCGACGGCGCGCTGTTGGCCGGCTATTTCCGTGGCGCCAATGTCGACATCGGCAACGAATACCTGCTCGCCTCGATCGCGGTCGTGGTCATCGGCGGCACCTCGGTCGCCGGCGGCAAGGCGAATGTGCCGGGCGTCTGGGGCGCCGGCCTGTTCCTGGTGCTCCTGCTCACCATGCTCAACACCTTCGGCGTCAGCGCCGGCGTGCGGCTGGTGCTGACGGGGCTGATCATCGTGGGCGTCATCACGGCGGCCGGCGGAGAGAAGCCGGTGCGCTAGAGCGTTTCACCGTTTCACGGAAACGGCAAACCGCTCTATCTCTTTGTTTTTACGCAATTCCGGACGGAAAACCGCTCACACTTTTCCTGGAATTGCTCCAGTCTAGAGACGTTTCCGTGAAACGTTCTCATGCCAGGAAAAGTGTGAAGCAGTTAGGCTCGGCGACTTCGCCGCAGCCCTTCCGTCCGGAATTGCGGCAAACAAGAACCTTACTTGGCCGCCTTGGCGCGAGCGATGGCGTCGACGATCATCTTCTTGGCATATTTGGAATCGTGCCAGCCCTCGATCTTGACCCATTTGCCGGGCTCCAGATCCTTGTAGTGCTCGAAGAAGTGCTGCACCTGCTGGCGTGTGATGTCGGGCAGATGCGTGTATTCGGTGACGTTCTCGTAGCGCAGCGTCAGCTTGGGCGAGGGGACGGCGATCACCTTCTCGTCCTGGCCGGCATTGTCTTCCATGATCAGGACGCCGATCGGCCGCACATTGATGACGCAGCCCGGCACCAGCGCGCGGGTGTTGCAGACCAGGACGTCGATCGGGTCGCCGTCGCCCGACAGCGTATGCGGCACGAAGCCGTAATTGCCGGGATAGCGCATGGAGGTGTGCAGGAACCGGTCGACGAACAGCGTGCCGGCCTCCTTGTCCATCTCGTATTTGATCGGCTCGCCGCCGATCGGCACCTCGATGATGACGTTGACGTCGTCAGGCGGGTTCTTTCCGGTCGGCACGGCTTCGATACGCATGGTCTATCCCTCTCTCGATTCCAAGACCGATAGCGGGCGAAACGTCATGGTGCAATGCGGCTAATAGTGCGAAAACGCTAATGGAAGAGCACAGTTTGTGATGGGCTGTAATCTGATGCAGGCCGTCAGCCGGTGCCCGTCATTCCCAAACGAAAGCGACCTTCTTCAGCGCCTTCTGCTCGAAGACCTCGACGCCTTCGGCGACATCGCGGCCGCCATTGCCGGCATAAAAGGCCAGAGCGTTGTGGTTGTCCTCGAGCGCCCATACCACCAGGCCGCGAAGGCCGTGGTCGGCAAGGCGGGCCTTCGCCGCCTTGAAGAGCTGGCTGCCGAGCCCGATGCCCTGATATTCCGGACGCATATAAAGCTCGTAGATCTCACCCTGCTGCCTGAGCTCGCGGGCGCGGTTCTTGCCGATCGTGGCATAGCCGGCGACCGTTCCGCCGATCTCGACCACCAGCACGGTGGCCGCGCGGCGAATCGCGTTCGCCCACCAGTCGACACCGCGACGATTGATCATCGAGGTCAGCGTGCGATGCGGAATGATGCCCGAATAAGCGCCGCGCCAGGCCTGCTGATGCACCTCCGCGATGGCGCTGGCGTCGCGCGGCTCTGCCTTCCGGATATCGATCGTCAGCGTGTTCATGGTTGGTTAACCATAAACCCGCATCGCCCGATTGCAAAGAGTCCGCCGCACCCCATCGACATTTTCGCACAGGCGACAGGCGCGTAGCCGGATAAAGCGCCTCGTCAGATTTCGACGAGATGATCGTCCAGCTCGTTGATATCGCCTTCGGTGACGGGAAAATGCTCGGCAAGCACCGCGCCGACCGATTCGATCGCCGTGACGAAACCGTGCGCCAGCCGGTCGTCGCCGGCATGTTTGGTGAGGTCGCGCACCACGCCGTCCCAGACATGCTGGCCGACCTTGGCATTGATCCCGGAGTCGGCGACGACCTCGGCATAGCGCTCGGCGATGGACACGAAGATGAGCACGCCGGTGCGCGCGCTCGTGCGATGGACGTTGCGCGCCAGGAACTGCTTCATGGCATTGGCATGCGCCGCCTGGTAGCGCAGCCGTCTCGGCACGAAGTGAATGCGCAAGGCGGGCAGGAACCAGAGCAAGACGCACACCGAGGCGAGCGCCAGCATTTGCACCAGCACGAAATGCGGCACCCGGATGGTCAGCCACCAGGCCTCCAGCCCGTATGCGACGGCCAGGCTGGCGATGAACAGGCCGATCGTCGCCGTGAACGCGGCGGGAAAGAAGTAGCCGTCGCTCGAACGGGCGACGACGCAGTAGATTTCACCATCGGTCTTCAACTCGGCCGCCCGGATCGCATCGGCGATGCGGTCATGATCCTCGGCGCTGATCGGTCGCGTTGCCATGATGCCTCACCAGCTTCCCGAGGAGCCGCCGCCGCCCGACGAGCCGCCGCCGCCGGAAAACCCGCCACCACCGCCGCCGGAGGACCAGCCTCCGCCGCCTGATGACCAACCGCCACCGCTGGAGGAGGACCGTCGCCCGGGCTCGAAGGTCATGCCGAGCCAGCGATAGCGGCCGGGGCCGATCTTCTGGCCGAAGATAGGCGGCAGCACCGTCATCGCGATGCCGCCGAAGAAGATAAGCACCCAGATGGTGATGAAGACGGCGAAGAACAGGTCGTCGGAATTCAAGGGCGCCTGTTCGTTGCGCTTGCCGCGCGCCTCCAGTTCCTCCGGATTGCCCTCCAGCACCATGATCATGTCGTCGACGGCCTTGGTGATGCCGCCGGAGAAATCGCCGGCGCGGAAGGCCGGCACCATGTCGTTCTCGATGATCAGCTTGGTGTGCAGGTCGGTCAGCGTGCCTTCCAGCCCGTAACCGACCTCGATGCGCATCTTGCGGTCGTTGGGGGCGACCAGCAGCAGCACGCCGTTGTTTTCCTTAGCCTGGCCGAGCTTCCAGAAGCGGAACAGCCGGTTGGCGTAAGGCTCGATCTCCTCGCCGTCGAGGCTGGGGATGGTGGCGACGACGATCTGGTCGGAGCCCTTGGTCTCGAAGTCGGCGAGTTTCTGGGTCAGCGCCGCGCGTGTGCCGGCATCAATGATGCCGGCATTGTCGACGACGCGGCCGGTCAGCGCGGGAAGGTCGGCGGCAAGGGCGGCGAGAGGGAGGAGGAGGCAGAAGACGCTCAGCAAAATGCCAACGCAGGAGAGGTTGGCGCGAGGCGCCTCCCTCTGTCCCGCCGGCCATCTCCCCCACTTGGCGGGAGATTGGCGGTTCGCCCGCCGGCTCTCCTCTTCAACCGTCGACGATTGCCGAAGGCCAATACGACATCCAATCTCCCCCCTTGCGGGGGAGGTGTCCGGCGGGACAGAGGGGGGCGCGACGGAACTCAAAGGCCGACAAGCTCGCTTAAGTTAAATCGCCGCTCAACCGCCCTGCTTCGTGCCGGTGCCGAAATCCACCTTCGGCACCTGCATCTTGTCTTCGTCGACGGTGAAGTTCGCGAATGGCTGGTTGCTGCGGAACCAGAAGGTCGCCCACAGCACGGACGGGAAGGTCTTGAGCGTCAAATTGTAGTCGCGAACCGCCTGGATGTAGTCGCGCCGCGCCACGGCGATGCGATTCTCGGTGCCTTCGAGCTGCGCCTGCAGCGCCAGGAAGTTCTGATTCGCCTTGAGGTCGGGATAGGCTTCCGACACCGCGATCAGCCGCGACAGCGCGCTGGTCAGGCCGGACTGGGCATCCTGGAACTTCTTCAGCGCGTCCGGGTCCTTGAGCGTGTCGGGCGTCACCGTGATCTGCGTCGCCTTGGCGCGCGCCTCGACCACCGCGTCGAGCGTGTCCTTCTCATGCGAGGCATAGCCCTTCACCGTCTCGACCAGGTTGGGGATCAGGTCGGAACGGCGCTGATACTGGTTGAGCACCTCGCTCCAGGCCGCATGGGCGTTCTCCTCGGCCGTCGGGATGGTGTTGTAGCCGCAGCCGGCAAGCAACGGCAGCACGAAAGCCATCATCAGGAAGGCAGGCAGGCTGCGGAACGGGGAGGGTAGTGAGAGGCGCTCGGTAATCATGCTTGGTCCCTCGACAGAAGTTGCGTGCGAAGCATTACCACAATCCACGCGTAAGAAAATGTCCGGTCGATGACGCTGCTTCCGGCTCGGCGGCGAGCCATTGTGAACAGTCGTGCGAACAGGATTTCCATCTTTCGTTTGACGCAGTTCCGGTCGGAAGGCTACGGCGATGCCGCCGAACCTAACCGCGTCGCACTTTTCCCGGAATTGCTCTAAGCTCCGGATAGGAAAGGGCAATTGCATGGCCGAGCGCCGGGACGACGAGACCGAATCGCGCCGCATCCTTGAACGCGTGGCGCACGAGACGGCGCCGGGCGGCGCCTCGTTCATCGCCCGCGCGGCGAAAGACGCTCACGACCGCGTAACCGCCGCGGACGCCGACCGCGGCGATCCCATCGAATATTGGGGAACCCGCATTGGCCGAACGCTCGGCTTCGTCATTGCCATTGGGCTGTTGGCCTGGCTGGTGTATGCCGTCACGCGTGGCACTTTGTTTTGACGCAATTCCGGACGGAAAACCGCTACGGATTTTCCCTGGAAATGCCCTTAGGAAACAAGCTTCATGAGTGCAGAAAAAACCGACGCGCCGCGCGCGGTCATCGTCATCTCCAGCCATGTCGCCCGTGGTTCGGTCGGCAACCGCGCGGCGGTGTTCGCGCTGGAGACGCTGGGCTTCCCGGTCTGGGCGGTGCCGACCGTCATCCTGCCCTGGCATCCGGGCCACAGCCGGGCCACCCGCATCGTGCCGCCGCTCGATCAGTTCAAGGCGTTGATGGCCGATCTCGAGCGCGCGCCCTGGCTGGGCGAGGTCCGGGCCGTGCTTTCGGGCTATCTCGGGGAGGCAGGCCAGGCCGAGGCGGTCGCTTCGCTGGTCGCCGCCGTCAAGGCAAGGACGCCGGGCGCGCTCTACATCTGCGACCCGGTGATGGGCGATTCCGGCGGCCTATACGTGCCGGAGCCGACGGCCGTCGCCATGCGCGACAAACTGATGCCGATCGCGGATATCGCGACGCCCAACCGCTATGAGCTGGAATGGATGGCGGGCGCCCCGCTGTCCGACATCAAGGCGGTGACGGCGGCCGCGCTTCATGCCGGCCCGTCGACCATGCTGGTGACTTCGGCGCCCGCGATGATGGCCGGCGGCACCGGCAATTTCCTGCTCGACGGCAGCCAGGCGCTGCTGGCCGAGCATCGCGTGATCGAAAAGCCGCCGAACGGCCTCGGCGACCTGACGGCCGCCGTCTACCTGGCGCGCGTGCTTGCCGGCCAGCCGCCGGTCAAGGCGCTGCAATCGACCACCGCCGCCGTCTACGAGATCCTCGCCCGCACCGCCAAGCGCGGCGGCGACGAGCTGCAGCTCGAAACCGACGCGCAGAGCCTTTCGCATCCCATGGCGATGGTGCAACTGCGCCATCTCCTGCATCCCGGGCGGGACAAGCGGGCGTGAAACCAGCCGGCCACGCGTTGGCCGGCGTCGACGGCTGCAAGGCCGGCTGGATCGCCGTCTATCGTGAGCCGGACACGCCGCCGTCGGTCTCGGTCTTCCAGAGTTTCCAGGCGCTGCTCGACGCGTTGCCCGATGCCACGATCGCCGTCGACATGCCGATCGGCCTGCCGGATTTTTCGGGCAAGGGCGGTCGCGGGCCGGAAGCGCTGGTGCGTCCGCTGCTCGGCGCGCGGCAATCGAGCGTGTTCGCCATTCCCTCGCGCGCGGCGCTCTATGCCGACACCAGCGACTTCACCACCATCGAGGCCTGGTATGAAGCGCACCGGCGCGCCAGCGCGGTGGCGATGGAGACTTCCGACCCGCCGCGCGGCGTTTCCATCCAGGCCTTCGGCATTTTCTCGAAAATCCGCGAGATCGACGCCCTGCTGATCGCGCGCCCCGATCTGCGCGGCCGGGTCTTCGAATCGCACCCCGAAGTGGCGTTCTGCCGGTTGAACGGCGGACAGGCGATGGCCCTGCCGAAGAAGATCAAGGGCGCGGTCAACCCGGCGGGCATGGAGGAGCGCAAGGCGCTGCTTTGCCGGCATGGCTACGAGAAGCGCTTTCTCGATCAGGCGCCGCCTCGAGGCGCGGCGAGCGACGACTTCCTCGATGCGGCCGCGATGATGCTGATGGCCGGACGTATCGCCAGCGGCGAGGCGAAGCCTTCGCCAGATCCGCCGCTCACCGACCGTTTCGGCATCCCGGTCGCCATCTGGGCCTGACGAAAATCATCGCTTTTGGCGCTTGATGCATGGCTTTGTCGCCGGCGTCGACAATTCTGCATTGCTCCTGTCGGGCTTTTGCCGCTACAGCCTTGCTCGACCGCCACGACCTTGCCGTCTCAAACCCGGAAAGGCTTCAGCCGCCCATGCATCTGCCCGAGCATCTCGTCACAGGCTATCGCAACTTCATGAATGGCCGCTATCTCTCCGAGAGCGACCGCTACCGCTCGCTGGCGCGAGAAGGCCAGGCGCCTGAAACGATGATCGTCGCCTGCTGCGATTCCCGCTCCGCCCCGGAAGCAATCTTCGATGCCGGCCCCGGCGAGCTCTTCGTGCTGCGCAATGTCGGCAATCTGGTGCCGCCCTATGAACCGGACGGCGAGTTCCACTCGACCTCGGCCGCGCTCGAATTCGCCGTGCAGAGCCTGAAGGTGAAAAACATCGTGGTGATGGGACACGGCCGCTGCGGCGGCATCCGCGCCGCGCTGGACACTCACTCCGCGCCGCTGTCGCCTGGCGACTTCATCGGCAAATGGATGAGCCTGATCGCGCCGGCCGCCGAGACGGTTGCCGCCAGCACGATGATGACGGCAACGGAGCGCCAGACGGCGCTGGAGCGCATTTCCGTCCGCTATTCCATCGCCAATCTCAGGACCTTTCCCTGCGTCTCGATCCTCGAAGGCAAGGGCAAGCTCTCGCTCTACGGGGCCTGGTTCGACATCTCGACCGGAGAACTCTGGGTGATGAACAAGGAAACCGGCGACTTCGAGCGGCCCGAGCTGTGACGGAGGCATGATGCGGCGGACCGGCTGGAGGTTCCTTCTCGCGGCGATGTTGCTGGCGTCCACGATCGTCCGCGCCGGCGCTGACGACGGCGCCCTCATCGATCGCTGGTATTCGGCGCTGCTGGTTGCCGACCGCACCGAATTGTCCGAACTGCTTTCCGACGATGTGCGCATGAAGCTCGACGATATAGGCGTCGTCCAGAACAAGCAGGATTTCATCGCCTCGATCGACGAATGGCAGGGCGCCGTCGCGGGTGCCGCGATCCGCCACCGCGTCGAAAGGAGCGAGAACGGTGAGACCACCGTGCTTGCCTGCTACGATTTCCCTAGCAACGACACGCTGATGCGCGAGACCTTCACCGTCGCCGGCGGGCGCATCACCGCCAGCACCCAGACGGCGGTCGCGCAGGACTGCAGCGGCTACTGAGCACAGAGCAATCCCGGGAAAAGTGTGCAGCGGTTTTCCGTTGAGAATGGCGCAAACAGACAGTTTGTTGCGCGATGGGCGGCACCGCCCTACATCCGGGGCAGCCCGCCCGCTTTCACTTCATCGAACTCCTCAATTGGATTTGCCATGTCAAAAGCCGTCGACCTCGCCGCCCACCCGCTGACCGTCTGGCAGGGGCCGCTCGGCCTGCCGGATTTCTCGCGCATCGGCGACGATGATTTCGGGCCTGTGTTCGACACCGCGCTCGCGGCGCACCAGGCCGAGATCGACGCGATCGCCGGCAACGGCGACGCGCCGACCGTCGATAACACGCTGGCGGCGCTGGAATTGGCGGGCGATGCGCTCGACCATGTCTCGTCGATCTTCTGGTGCCGGGCCGGCGCCCACACCAACGACACGATCCAGGCGATGGAACGCGATATCTCGCCAAAGATGTCGCGGCATTTCTCGGCGATCGCGATGAACGAGAAGCTGTTTGCCCGCATCGACGATCTCCATCAGCGCCGCGAGAGCCTGAAGCTCGACCCGGAAACGCTGCGCGTCCTGGAAAAGACCTGGAAAGGCTTTGTCCGGTCGGGCGCGAAACTGGACGCGGACGGCAAGAAGCGGCTGGCGGCAATCAACGAGGAGCTATCCTCGCTCGGCACCAAGTTTGGACAGAACGTGCTCGCCGACGAGCGCGACTGGGCGCTGTTCCTCGACGAGGCCGACCTTGCCGGCCTGCCCGACTTCCTGAAGAGCGCCATGGCCGAAGCGGCCGAGACGCGCGGCCAGAAGGGCCGCTATGCGGTGACGCTGTCGCGCTCGATCTACGAACCGTTCTCGACCTTCTCGGAGCGCCGCGACCTGCGCGAGACCGCTTTCCGCGCCTTCATCATGCGCGGCCAGAATGGCGGCGCCACGGACAACACCGATGTCGTGCGCGAGATGCTGAAGCTGCGCGCCGAAAAGGCGAAGCTGCTCGGCTACGGCTCCTTCGCGGCACTGAAGCTCGACGACACGATGGCCAAGACGCCCAAGGCCGTGCTCGATCTGCTCGATCCGGTCTGGGAAAGGGCACTGGAGAAGGCTGCAGCCGACCAGAAGGAGCTGGAGCGGCTGGCGGCGGAAGCCGGCAGCAACGAGACATTCGCGGCCTGGGACTGGCGTTTCTACCAGGAGAAGCTGCGCGCCGAGAAATTCGCCTTCGACGAGGCGGAGCTGAAGCCATACCTGCAGCTCGAACGTGTCATCGAGGCCTGCTTCGACGTGGCGACACGCCTGTTCGGCATCAGTTTCGAGGAGAAGAAGGGCATCGCCGCCTGGCATCCCGATGCGCGCGTCTTCGTGGTCAAGAACGCCGACGGCAGCGAGCGCGGCCTGTTCCTGGCCGACTATTTCGCACGGCCCTCAAAACGCTCCGGCGCCTGGATGAGCGCGCTGCGATCCGGCTACAAGCTCGGCGATCGCGCGAAGCCGGTGATCTACAACATCATGAATTTCGCCAAGCCGCCGGCCGGCGAGGCGGCGCTTCTGTCCGTCGACGAGGCAAAGACGCTGTTCCACGAATTCGGCCATGCGCTGCACGGCATGCTGACCGACGTGACCTGGCCGTCGGTTTCCGGTACGTCCGTCAGCCGCGACTTCGTCGAATTGCCCTCGCAGCTCTACGAGCATTGGCTGACCGTGCCGGCGGTGCTCGAAAAGCACGCGCTGCACGTCAAGACCGGCAAGCCGATGCCGAAGGCGCTGCTCGACAAGATGCTCGCCGCTCGCACCTTCGGCGCCGGCTTCGCCACGGTCGAGTTCACCGCCTCGGCGCTGATCGACATGGCTTATCACGCGCGGCCGGACGCACCGGCCGAGCCGCTTCGCTACGAGGCCGAAACGCTGGAAAAGCTGCATATGCCGGATACGATCGCGATGCGCCACCGTACCCCGCATTTCGGCCATGTCTTTGCCGGCGACGGTTATTCAGCCGGCTATTATTCCTACATGTGGTCGGAAGTGCTCGACGCCGACGCCTTCTCCGCCTTCGAGGAAACCGGCGATCCCTTCAACCCGGTGCTGGCCGAGCGGCTGCGCAAGAATATCTATGCCGCCGGCGGCTCGAAGGACCCGGAAGAGCTCTACACGGCGTTCCGCGGCAAGATGCCGTCGCCCGACGCGATGATGGTGAAAAGAGGGTTGGTGTAGCGCCTGTAATCTCCCCCTTTGAGGGCTTGAGAGGAAGATGGCCGCGAAGCGGCCAGTGAGGGTCGCCGCGCGTGAAGCGCCAGCCTTCTTCGCGCGCCAGATGGCGTCGCGTAGCGGCGGCTGAGGCGACCCCCCTCTGTCGCCTTCGGCGACATCTCCCCCTCAAGGGGGGAGATTATCAGCTCCAAGGATCCGCCACCCTGGGCCAGATAGGCCGGTTCAGCTTCCTGTAGTCCGTCGCCGCCGGGTTGCTCGGATAGGAACTCGGCGCCGCGACATAGATGATCTCGGCGGCGATCGGCGCGAAGCCGGCGTAGAAATGATTGGTCGACTTGATCAGCAGGACGTCCTTCGACATCGGATCGATGCCGATATTGGAGAAGATATCCGGCTCGAAGGTCTGCGTGCGGTTGGTGTTGAGGATGACATCGACCTCGGTGCCTTCGATGCGCACCACCGCTGACGGCCCCAGCGTCACGCGGCTTGGCCCGAAGCTCTGCCAGCCCTCATTGACCGCCTTCAGCACGGTGACGCGCGCGTCGATCGGTTCGCCGGCCTGAGGCCCGGCCTTGCCGCCGAAGCGCAGGTCGATGACCGCGCCCTCGCCGGCGGCGTGGCAGAAGGTCACCGCGATCGGGTCCCAGATCGTCGCCACGCCGACCTTGGTCACGCCACGCGCCAGCAGCTCGCGCAGCACGATGGTGCCGTCGCCCGGCACGCCGCCGCCGGGATTGTCCCAGATGTCGGCGATCACCGCCGGCTTGTCCTGGCGCTTTGCCCGGACGCCCAGCGCCTGCTCTATGCCCGCCGAGGCGGACAGCATCGTCATGGCGGTCTTTTCGCGCAGCGCGTAGAGTTCGCGGCCCAGCGTCTCCGCGAGCCGGTCGCCCCTTTCCTTGTCATCGTCGGTGACGACCAGGATGCGCGTTCCCATTTCCGGCACGTCGGCCGCCATGAAGCCATGGATGACCGAGACCGACAGCACGCCATCCTTGCCATGCAGCGCCTTGATCCTGTCGACGAAGGAGCGCATCGGCTCACGGCTGGTCGGCAGCACCTGGATCATGCGGCAGTCGAAGGTCGAGATCACCGGTTTGATATCGCCGCGCGCAGCCGCCAGGCCGAGCTCGACGACGTGCTCGCCGCGCTCGTAGAAATCGGTGTGCGGGAATTCCAGGAAATAGGCCATGACATCACACGCGGCGACGCGCTTCGGCGTCAGATGGCTGTGCGGATCGAACTCCGAGGCGATCACAACTTTCGGGCCGACGATGGCGCGCACGCGCTCCAGGAGGTCGCCCTCGCAGTCGTCATAGCCCTGCGCCACCATGGCGCCATGCAGGCCGAGAATGACGGCATCGACCGGCAGAGCGGCTTTCAACTGGTCTAGGATCTCGTCGCGCAGCGCTTCATAGGTCTGCCGCTGCACCAGGCCGCCGGGCTCCGCCCAAGTGGCGGTGCCTTCGATGACGGTCAAGCCTTCCTTCGCGGCGCGCTTGCGCAGCGCGACGATGGGCGAGGAACAAAGCGTCGGTGTTTCGGGATGTTTGCCGGGCCCGGCGTAGAAAGCCATGTCGAAGGAAGCCCGGTCGGTCGGGACCGGTGAGAAGGTGTTGGTTTCCGTCGCCAGCGAGGCGGTGAAGATGCGCATGAACGCTCCGTAAGACTTTTTGTTTTTCGCAATTCCGGACGGAAAACCGCGGCACACTTTTCCTGGAATTGCGGGGATTGCTATTTAACCGCCCCGAGCGCCAGTCCGCGCACCAGATAGCGCTGCAGCCAGATGAAGAGGATCGCCACCGGCAACGTCGCCAGCAGCGTGGCCGCCATGACATGGTGCCATTCGATCGTATAGCGGCCGGCGACCAGCGAGAAAACCTGGATCGGCAGCGTGTAGCTCTCCTGGCTGCGCAGCATGGTGAGCGCCACGACGAATTCGTTCCAGGCGTTGATGAAGGTGAAGATCGCCGTCACCGCGATCGCCGGCAGGCAGAGCGGCAGGAACACTTTGCGCAGCGTCAGCCAGCGGCCGGCGCCTTCCATCCAGGCCGCCTCCTCGAGGTCGCGCGGGATGGTGTCGAAATAGCTCTGCAGCATCCACACTGTGAAGGCGACATTGAAGGCCATGTAGATGAAGCCGAGCGCGGTCGTTGATTCGACCAGCCCCCAGGCGGCCATCAGCCGGAACAGGCCGAGCACCAGCACGATCGGCGAGATCATCTGCGAGATCAGGAGGAACTGGCGGAACGCGCCATAGCCGGCAAAGCGGAAGCGCGACATCGCGTAGGCCGCCGGCACCGAGATCAGGATGGCGCCGATTGTCGCCAGCGCCGAGACATAGAGCGAGTTGAGGAGCGCACGGCCGAAGCCGGTCGCCACCCACATATCGGAAAAATTCGACCAGTGGAACTCGCTCGGCCACCAGGTGGGCGTGAGCACTTCGGTGCGCGGCTTGACCGCCGTGAGGAACATCACGGCGAAGGGGAAGATCGTGACGACGATCAACGGAGCCAGCAGCAGCCAGGCGACGATGGTGCGTTTGAGCTTGCTGTTCATGCCCGCTGCTCCCTCATCGCGAGGCGCACATAGATCATGGTGAAGACGAGCAGGATCGCGAACATCACAAGCGAAACGGCCGAAGCCTCGCCGAGCTTACCGATGCGGAAGGCGAGCTTGTAGAGATGGGTGACAAGAATGTCGGTCGAGTTCGCCGGTCCGCCCTGCGTCATCACCCAGATGATCGGGAAGGAGTTGAAGACATAGATGGTGTTGAGCACGATCGCGATGTTGATGAAGGGCTTCAGGAGCGGAAAGGTGATCTCGCGAAACTGCTGGAAGGGCGTCGCGCCCTCGAGCGCCGCTGCCTCATAGAGATCGTCCGGGATCGAGGACAAACCGCCGAGGAAGATCGTGGTGGTGAAGGGCACGGTCACCAATATGCCGATCAGCACCTGCATCGGGAAGGCCGTTTCGGCGCTCGCCAGCCACTGGATGTTCTGGCTGATCAGGCCAAGTTTCATCAGCGCCGAGTTCAGCATGCCGCTTTCGCCGTTGAGCGCCCAGCGCCAGACGACCGCGGTCATCGTCAGCGACACCGCCCAGGGCAGCATGATGATGACGCGGGCCAGCCCGCGTCCATGGAAATCCATGTTGAGGATCATCGCCACCGGGATGGACAGCAGCAGAGCGCCGCCGACGACCAGCACGGTCCACAATCCGGTGCGCCAGAGCGCTGCGATGAAGTCCGGATCGGCGAACAATTCGGTGAAATTGGCGAAGCCGCTGAAGTCGCGGAGCTGGCCGAAGCGGCTGACATCATGCGTCGAGATCTGCACAAGGTCCCAGACGGGCCAGAAGATCACCACCGCCGCCAGGAAAAGGCTGGGGAGCGTCAGCAGGTAGGGTAGGATCCGGCTTTGCATCGGCTGGATGGCACCGTGTTGCGGTGGATGGGACTTGCGGAGGAATTTTCGCCGATTTGCCGGCTCGGCTCAATCCGGCCGCGGCTTGGCCGGCAGGGCCGCCATGCTTTGCGGATCGCCAGACCGGGAAGGTGTGGCGCGCTCCGACGGGGTGGAGCGCGCCACGGGCGCAGGGAGATACGCCCTTATTTCTTCTTCAGCACGGCGTCGGCCTTGGCCGCCGCATCCTTCAGGCCTTGCTCCGGCGTGACGGTGCCGAGGTAGATCTTCTGCATGGCATCGGAGGTGATCTGGGCGATCTCTTCCCAGCCCGGGATGACCGGCGCGAAACGGGCGTCGGGCAACAGCGCGGTGAAGGCTGCGAGGTCGGCGTTGTTGACGTAATAGTCCATCTTCGCCTCCTCCTTGTTCACAGGCAGGAAGCCTTCGCCCTGCGTGAACTTGGCGCGCTGCTCCTTGGTGAACAGGAAGTCGAGCAGCTTCCAGGCCTCGTCCTTGTTCTTGGAGTTCTTGAACATGATGATGCTATCGGTGACGCCATAGGTGCCGCGCGCGCCGGTCGGACCGGCAGGGATGGCGGCGACGCCATATTTCAGGCTCGGCGCTTCTTCCTTGATCTGGTTGGACAGGAAGGGCGCGGTGATCATCATGCCGACCTTGCCCTGCTTGAACAGGTTCTGCACATCCTCGCGGTTGTTCGAGGTGACGCCTGGCTCGGTCAGGCCCTCGTCGATCATCGACTTGTATAGCTTGGCGGCCTCGAGCGCGCCGGGCGTGCTCAGGCCGGAGGTGCCGTCCTTGTTGAGGATCTCGGTGCCCTGCGACCACATCGCGTAATAGTAGTAGACGTCGGTCTCGATCTCCTTGCCTTGCAAGCCGTAGCCGAAGGCGCCGATCGCCTTGATCTTGCGGGCGTCTTCCTGCAGCTCGGTCCAGGTTGCCGGCGGCTTGGCGATGCCCGCTTTCTCGAACAGCTCCTTGTTGTAATACATGGCGCGCGCGGAGGCTGCGATCGGCAGGCCGTAGGTGTGGCCATCCATGATCGAGGGCGACAGGAAGGTGTCGATGAAGCGATCCTTGAAGGCTGGCGTGATGTAGCTGTCGAGCGGCTCGGCGACATCCTGCTGGACGAAATCGATCAGCCAGCGCGTGCCGATGATCGAAAGGTCGGCGTTGGTGCCGGCGGTGATGTCGGTGGTGAGCTTCTGCAGCAGCACATCCCACGGCACCACTTCATACTTGATGGTGATGCCTGGGTTGGCGGCCTCGAATTCCTTCTTCACCTCCTCGAAATAGGGGCCGGTCTTGGCGCTGTATTCGGCGACGGTGACGCGCACTTCGCCCGCGTCGGCGGGCGCGGCCAGCGCCAGCATGCTCATTCCAGCCAACAGGCCAACAGTCCATTTCGCAAGGCTCATCTGATTTCCTCCCATGATGCGCATTCGCGCCTGGCCTTGTAGGCTCAGGATTTATGTTACTTTCCTACATTATCCATCATTTCACATCATGCAAGCGGATAATCATGTTGCTTAATTACATTTGGTTGGCTAGCCTGCGGGCTTGAAATGAGCGGTGGAGGAGCGGGCAAGGTGAGTTTGAAAGCCGAGTTCGAAGGCAAGACGATTGTCGTCACCGGCGCCGGCGGCGGCCTCGGCTCGGCGATCGTCGAGCTCATGGCCGGGCGCGGCGCGCGTATAGTCGGCTGCGACCAGTCGGAGGGAGCCCTGGCCAACCCGCACATCGCCTCGCGCCATGTCTTCAACCTGCTCGACCGTGCCGCGATCGAAGCGGCGATCCCCGCGCTGCTCGACAGAGACGGCGTCCCCGATATCCTGATCAACAATGCCGGGTGGACGCGCGCCGAGACGTTGAAGGCGCTGACGACGGACAAGATCGAGCAGGAGCTCGACCTCAATTTGACCGGCGTGATGACCTTCGCCGATCCGCTGATCAAGGCGATGGCCGGGCGAGGTTGGGGAAGCGTCGTCTTCATCTCCTCGGTCAACGCCATCGCGCATTTCGGCAACCCGGCCTATGCCGCCGCCAAGGCCGGCATCAACGCCTATGCCAAGTCGATCGCCGTCGAGCTTGGGCGCAGCGGGTTGCGCGCCAACGTCGTCTGTCCGGGGTCGATCCGCACCGCCGCCTGGGACCATCGCCTGGCCAAGGATCCGGAAATCCTCGGCCGGTTGAAGCGGCTTTATCCCCTTGGCCGCATCGTCAATGCGTCGGAAGTGGCGGAAGCGGTGGCTTTCCTTGCCTCGGAACGTGCTTCCGGCATAACAGGTGCCGTGGTGCCGGTGGACGCCGGACTGACAGCCGGCTACCTGCCTTTCATCGACGATATATTGGGAGCGTGACCATGACCGATGTCCAGTTCCGCAACCTGTCGAAATCCTTCGGCCAGCACAAAATCCTCGAGGATATCGACCTTAACATCAAGAGCGGCGAGTTCGTGGTGCTGGTCGGCCCGTCCGGCTGCGGCAAGTCCACCCTTCTGCGCATGCTGGCCGGGCTGGAGACGATCACCTCCGGCGACCTCATCATCGGCGGCACGCGCGCCAACGACCTGCCGCCGCAGAAGCGCAACATCGCCATGGTGTTCCAGTCCTATGCGCTGTTCCCGCATCTGAAGGCTTCCGAAAATATCGGCTTCGGCCCGAAGATCCGCGGCGAGGACCGCGCCGCGATCGACGACAAGGTCAAGAAGGCCTCCGGCGTGCTCAACCTCTTCTCCTATCTCGACCGCTATCCGCGACAATTGTCCGGTGGTCAGCGCCAGCGGGTCGCCATGGGCCGCGCCATCGTGCGCGAACCTTCGGTGTTCCTGTTCGACGAGCCGCTCTCCAATCTCGACGCGCAATTGCGCGTGCAGATGCGCACCGAGATCAAGACCCTGCACCAGCGGCTGAAATCGACCATCGTCTACGTTACCCACGACCAGATCGAAGCGATGACCATGGCCGACCGCATCGTCGTGATGGATCGCGGCCGCATCCAGCAGGTCGGCCAGCCGCTGGAGCTCTACGACCGGCCGGCCAACAAATTCGTCGCCGGCTTCATCGGCTCGCCGTCGATGAGTTTCGTGTCGGGCGCGCTGAAGACGACCGGGGCCAATTCATGGTTTGAGACAAAGGGCGGCGGCCGGCTGGCGCTTTCGAGCAAGACTGTTGCCGGCAGCGGGACCGTCGAGGCCGGCATCAGGCCCGAGCATTTCGTGGTCGGCGCCGGCGACGATGCCATCGCCATCAAGGTCGACGTCGTCGAGCCGACCGGCTCGGAAACCCATGTCTACGGCTCGGTCGGCGACGACACGGTGCGCGCTGTGTTTCGTGACCGGCTGCCGGTGAAGCCGGGCGACCGGCTGCCGGTGAGCGTCGACCCGCGCAACGTCCACCTGTTCGACAAGGCGACGGGCCTGCCGCTGTGAGATGACGCGATGAAGACGCCGGCCGACATCATCACCCGCCTGCAATTGATGTCGCAGGACGGCACCAAGTCGGACCGGCGGCTGGCCGGGCTGGTGCTTTCCGATCTCGATTTCGCCTCGAAGGCGGCGATCTCGGAAATCGCCGCGCGCGTCGGCGTCAGCGAGCCGACGGTCACCCGCTTCTGCCGCAACCTCGGCTGCGAGGGCCTGCGCGACTTCAAGTTCTACCTGGCGCAGGCGATCGCCATCGGCGGCCAGTATCTGTCGCCGGAACCGTTGAGCCGCGACGCGCGCGAGCAACGGATTGCTTCCGCCATCACCGAGGCCGCGATCGCCGCCATCCAGCGCGCCAGCGAAAACCTCGACATGACGACGCTGATGGATGTCGCCGCCCGCATCGCAAGTTCCGCCAATGTGCTGTGCATCGGTTCCGGCGGCATTTCCTCGATGATGGCGACCGAGATGCAGAACCGGCTGTTCCGGCTGGGCCTCTCGGCGCTCGCCCAGATCGATGGCCAATTGCAGCGCATGTATGCCGCGGTGGCGACGCCCGAGACGACGCTGGTTGCGTTTTCGGTGTCGGGCTATGCGCGCTCGGTGATCGAGGCGGTGGAGGTCGCGCAGCAATATGGCGCGGCGACGGTCGCCATCACGGCGCCGGACTCAGCTCTGGCCAAGGTCGCCGACACGGTCATCCTTCTGCAGCCAGTCGAGGACGGCAACATCTACAAGCCGACCTCGTCGCGCTACGCGCTTTTGGCCATACTCGACATGATCGCCACCACGGTGGCGGAATCACGCGGGCCGAAAGTCCTGGAGAATTTGCGCCGCATCAAGCAGAGCGTGAACACGCTGAAGGTGGACGATCCGAGGCTGCCGCTGGGGGATTGAGAAACCTTCAGGTGCCCGCGCCCGGCAGCTCGTGCCAGTCCCGTAGCGTCGCAGCGTCGGCTTGGTATCTGGTCACTGCGGTTTAACCGCCGGAAAGAGCCTCTACGCTTTTCGCCAGCTCCGCCGCATCGCCCGCTATCCGCAACGTCTTCAGCCGCGACGTGCCGCCGGCGACCACCGAAACGGCCGACGCCGGCACGCCCAGCGCCTTGGCCATCATCCGTTCCAGCGCTTGATTGGCGGCGCCGTTCTCCGGCACGGCGCGCACGCGGGCCTTGAGATGACTGCGTCCGTCGGCGGCGGTCTCGACGCCGTCTATCCGATCGAGCGCCGCCTTCGGCGTCAGCCGCACGAAAAGGTCGATGCCGTTCTCGCGCGACCGGAACGGCGCGCTCATCATCCGCCGGTCACGACCCAGGACCAGACGGTGGTGACCAGAAACTGCCGGATGAAGAAAAGGATCAGAAGCAGGATGATCGGCGAAATGTCGATGCCGCCGAGATCGGGCATGAAGCGGCGGATCGGGCGCAATGCCGGTTCGGTCAGCCGGTAAAGCATGTTGCCGACGGTGCCGACGAACTGGTTGCGCGAATTGACGACATTGAAGGCGTAGAGCCAGGAAAAGATCGCCGAGGCGATGATGATCCACCAGTAGATATCAAGCGCCATGACGATGGTCTGAATAAGGGCGATCATGCCGGTCTCCAAATTGTCGCCGACATGTAGCCATTGCCAGGCGTGCGGGCAAGGCCCGCGGGCTTGGCGAGCGGGCAAGGCCCGTGGACCGCGGGCGCTCATCGTCCGCCGGTCTTTCGCCTTGACATGAAACGGCCGCGACCGATACAAGCCGATCCGCTGGAACGGGGCTGTAGCTCAGCTGGGAGAGCGCATCGTTCGCAATGATGAGGTCAGGGGTTCGATCCCCCTCAGCTCCACCAGCCAGCGCAAGCCTTTGCTTCTCGTCGGCTTTTGCCTCCCCGCTCGCCATTTCGTGACCGCAGGATTTCAGGCTGCATGCTTGGAACCAATGGCGGGGCAAGACTGTTCAGCTATACTTTTGAAGCTGATGTGCACTTTTAGGCTGATTATGTCCCGGCCGGCTGGGTAAGCGGCGATCCTTGAGGAGTTCCCCACCATGCAGATTTCGTCCAGGTTCCGTTCCATCGCGGTTGCGGCAATCGCCGCGGCGGGTGTGAGCATTGCCAGCGCAGCGCATGCCGACAGCGGCACGATCCGCTTCTCCGTCTACAAGGCGGCCTTCTTCATCGGCGGCTCCGGCGGCGAGGGCACGCTGACCTTCCATGGCAGACGCTATCCGATTTCCATCGGCGGCATCTCGGGCGGCCTCGCTTTCGGGGCTTCCAAGACCTATTTCCAGGGCAGGGTTACCCATATTCGCCGTGCCAGCGATGTGACGGGCGTCTACGGAGCGGCCGGCGGGGGCGGCGCGCTTGGCAAAGGCGCCCAGGTGATCGTCATGACCAACGACAAGGGCGCGCAGCTCGAGCTCACCGGCAGGCAGGTCGGCCTCCAGGTCAACGCCGATCTCAGCGGCATCAGCATCGCGCTGAAGAGGTAGGGCTTGGCCTCCGTCCGCTATTCCTGGACGGGCCGGATCACGCGCTGCCCGGGCGCGCAGTGTCAGTGACAAGATCGCGCCGGGCAGGGCCAGGCGGGAACTTCATCGATCTCTCCGCCGACCCCGCCAGGCCAATGGCGGGGTGCTCCGTTCCGATGAACAGCCGGGCTCGCAAGCTGGAGGCCTCGGCTCGCCTCAATCGTCCCAATTATCCCAATTGTCTTCGTCCGGCGGCGGGTAGTCGGGAATGACCCGGATGATCGGCCGGGAACGCTCATAGCGCCAGTAGTACTCGTCCGGCGGCCGCGGTTCATAGGTGCGGTATGCAGGCCGGTAGTAATGCTGTCGCTTCCAGTGCTTGTGCTTCTTATGCGGTCGCACGCAGTAACCGTCTTCGGTCAGGTAGGCGCATGTGACGCGCGCCTGTTGCACAAGGCTGCCTCCACCCGGGATATCCATCATGGGCGCGGCCTGGACCGCAGCCATCGGCGCCAGCATGGCGCCGGCAAGGGCAAGAACGGATAGTTTCATCGACCTCTCCTTCGTCTCCGGTTCAAGGCCGGAAGACCTCCGGATTGGGGGCGATTTGGGGCGGCCGACGATCACTTTGATTATCCGCCGCACATATGGGCGTTAGATCATGCTTTGCCGCGGGCAGGCGCGAAAACCTGCCCTTCGGGCTCAATGCGCGGGCGCGGCCGGTGCCTTTCACACCGCGAAACAGATCGGGCGCATCAGTTCGCCAACTGATCGAGAAGCGTGTCTATTTCGCCTTTCTTCGGCGTTTCGGGTGCGGCAGGAGCGGCTTGCGGTTCGGCGGGAGCGGGTTCGGCCGCAGGCGCGGCGGTCTCTGCCTCCGCCTCGCCATCCGCGTTCGAGCTTGGCGGTGGCGCCACATTCTCCGCATCGCCGGCATCTGGCGCCACGGCTGGCTCCGGGGCCGCGGGCGGCGCCTTGGGTCGAGGCGCGGCGTTGCGCAGAAGGTCGCCGATCAGATCCGCCGCTCCCTTGCCGGAACCGTCGCCGTTCGCGCCCGTTTGGCCCGGGATCAGCTTGTCGAGATTGAGTTTCCCGGTTGGCAGCCCAAGGCGGCTCAACATATCCAGCGTGCCCTGCGGATCCTTGGCCAGGGCGCTAAGGTCCGGATAGGCCCGGGGCGCGAACAGCGGGCCTTGGACCACGATCGGCACACCGATGCCCTTCACCGCGACGTCGCCTCCCTGGCCGGCAAGCGAAGCAACGACGCGGGGGTTGAGACGGATGTCGAGCGTCTGGTCGGCGAAGTCTATCTTGCCCGAGCCGTCCATCCGCACCAGCGGACCCTGCAGGCTGATGTCCGTCGTCTGCGCGACGCCGTTCTCGATTGCAAATGAGGCGCCGAGCTCGGTGAAAGTCGTCTTCTTGGTCTGATCTTGCTTGAAGCCGCTGGAAAGCAGTCCGACCAGGTTGTTGTAGACCTCCGCTATGTCGATGCCGCGGAAGGCGCCGTCGCTGAATTTTGCCGCCGCCTTGCCGCCGAGCGAACGGGCAAGCGATTTCGTGGTCCTTCCCGAGCCTGAAACCGCGACCGTCGCATTGAGCGTTCCTTCGATGCGGTCGAAATCCGCCGCGTCATGGAGGAAGGGAGCAGCGGCCGCGCCGGTGATCACTGTGTTCAGGTCGAGGGAAGCGGCGTCGCGAGAGCCGTCGGCTGTCATTTCCGCGGCAATCGTGCCGCCATAGAAGGGGCTTTGCGGCACGCTCAGGTGAGCCTTGCCGTCGGCGACCACCAAGGTGGTGGCCACCGGCCCGGCGAAGACCTTTCCATAGCCGAGCCGGTCGGCCTGGATATCCACCCTGGCATCAATTCCCTTGAGGAAGGAGAGATCGATTGGCGCGTCGGTGGCGCCGTTCGCCTTCTGCTTCCCTCCCGCGGCAGCCTCGCCGCCGCCGGCGAACGCCGCGAGGTCAAGCTTCGCGAATTTGAGCGACGTCCGGATGTTGAGTGGCTCGCCAAGTTTCATCGAGCCCTGGCCCGACGCCTTGACGCCGTTCAAGGCAACGCCGGCTTTCTGGAAGGAAAGCTGCCCCGGCCCGGCGTCCACGTCTCCTTTGAAGGCAAAGTCCTGCAGACCGCGGAAGGCACCCTGCCCCAGCCATTGCATGAGCTTGTCGACCGAGGCTGACGTGACCGAAGCCTGACCCTTGAACGTGCTGCCACCTCCGACAACGCCGCTTATGCTGCCTTCGAGGTATTTGGAGGAAACCGAAAGGCTGATTGGTCCGGAAGCACTGGCGACAGAGCCGCTGGCCAGGAAGGATGCGGGTGCGACCTGGGATTTGAACGTCACGGCCTGTCCGCGCCAGGCGAGCTTGCCCGTCAAATCGACCGGCTTGCCGACATCGTGAACCTTCGCGTCAAGATTGAGCCCGGTGATGTCGTCAGCCGTTCGGGCATCGGCAAGCGCCGCAAGCGGAAGCTTGCCTTCCCGAATCCCGACCGTGCCTTGCAGATTGACGCTGTTGCGGGCGCGTTCCGCCGTGAGTCCGCGAAAGGCGAACCCCATATCGGCCGTCAGCTTGCCGGACAACGGCACGGACTGCCCGGCAAGCTTCGCCATCGAGCCGATGTCCAGCCCTGAACTCGCAACATTGCCCCGTATGGTCGGAGGCGTTTCACCGACATTCGTCGAGGCCCTCGCGGTGACGCTTCCCGCATCGAGGCCGAAGTGCTCCAGCTTTGCCTCGAGATGCCCGTCGTGCAGCGTCGCGGCGAGCTGAACATCGGAAGCCCGTATCTTGCCGCCGACCAATTCATCGATCGCAACGCTGATGTCGGCGTCGAATGCGGATAGCATCGCGAGGTTGGGCTCGCCGGAACCGGTCGAAGCCTTGCCATCGCTGGAACCGCCCTTTCCTGTGTCGCTCAAGGCGTCGATATCGACGCGCTTTGCCGCCAGGTCGGCGAAGAAATGATGCCGCGCCCCGGGCTGAAAGAGCGCATCCATCTGGAAGCCTTGGTCGCCGATCTCGAACTTTCCGCCCTTGATCTGATAACTGCCGTTTCCGTTGAGCTGGACCTGGCCACTTGCCTGCAACGAAGAGAATTTGGGAGCCGGCGCCGGGTCGAGCCGCGCCTCGATGGCGATCTGGGCCGGCAGCCGCTTCAGGATCGGTCGCAATGCGGAAAGGCTTCCACTCATTTCGACGCGACGGCCGCCGCTGGTGCCGGCCAATGAAAACGAGACCTCCCGGTCGAGGTCCGGAACCCTCAGATCGGCGTCGATTGCCGTCACCGTGGTGGCATTACCGGTCGAAGCGCCCGACGTGAGGGTACCATTCCTTATGGTCAGCTGGTTGATCGCCAGTCGCTCGAGCGTATCGACAGTCGCGGCGAACGGATCGGCCTGTCCGTCGGCCGACGGCGCCGGTGGCGAATCCGAATTCGCCGAAGCCTTGACCGCGATTTTAGGGTTCGTCAGCGCGACGGCCTGAATCTCTAGCTTTTTCGACCACAGCGACGAGAGCGTTATCGATGTCGAAAACCGGGGCGCGGAGATTGCCAGATCGCCGGCGCCGGTTGAGAGCGAGATATCGTCCGCGACGACGGCCAGGCTGGGGACGAACGACAATCTGACTGGTCCGTCCAGCCGAATAGCCATTCCGGTCGCGGACGAAAGCTGCCGGCTCAACTCGGCGCGGACCCAGTCGGTCGAGATCAAGGTGGGCAGGAGGAAAAGCAGCCCGACGAAAAGAACAGCAGCCACAGCGAATGCAGCGACGATTTTTCTCACATCGACCATCCAACATGGAAAGAATCACTGGCGCGATCATAAATGCTTATGGTGCCCGACTGAATCCTCCGGGCTTCGACAGTGCGATCGTGCCGAAACGCACGAGATCATCTGGCGGCACTGGCACGATGGACAGCTTCTCCAGAGGTGTTCTTTACGCCACCCGAAGATAGCTCGTCATGCCCGTCTTCTGGTGCTCGATGATGTGGCAATGCAGCAGCCAGTCGCCGGGATTGTCGGCGACGAAGCCGAGCTGCACCTTCTCGTTGGCCTGGATCAGATAGGTGTCGGAGACAAAAGGCTGGACCACCCTGGTCGATGACGACAGCACCTTGAAGCTCATGCCGTGCAGGTGGATCGGGTGCGCGTGCGGGGTGAGGTTTTCCATGTCGATCACGTAGCTCCGGCCGAGCTTCAGTTCGGCCAGCGGCGCCGTCGGATCCGGCGTGTCGCCTGGCCACGGCACCTTGTTGATCGCCCAGAAACTGTAGCCGAGCGAGCCGCAAATGCCGTCGCCCGGCACGTTCTCGGCGGTGGCGCTGAGCGCCAGCGGAATGTGCTGGGCGCTGGCGGCATCGACCTCCGCCACCGGGTTTGCTTCGAGCGGGCCGAGGTCGCGCAGGTCGCGCTTGAGCGATTTTCCGACCGAACGCAGCGTCGCCAGGATTTTCGGCCTGGTGCCCCTGACATCGCGCAGGCCGACGATCGCGCCCTCCTCCTCGGGCATGCGGATGGCAAGTTCCAGCCGCTGGCCGGGTCCTAGCTGCAAGGCGTCCGGCGCAAAACGTTGCGGCACCGGGTTGCCGTCGAGCGCGATCACCTCGGCCTCGGCGCCGTCGACGCGGAAGGCATAGATGCGGGTGACGTCGGTGATGGCCGTGCGCAGCCGCACCAGCCCGCCGGCCGGCGCGTCGAATTGCGGCTGGTCGAGCCAATTGGCGGTGCGCACCGTACCGAACGTGCCGGTCTTGGCCGCGTCGCGCGGCTTGAACTGCTCGATGAACTGGCCGTCGTCGCCGAGGCGCCAGTCGCGCAGGTTGACGACCATCTCGACGTCGAAGACCGGGTCGTTCGGATTCTCGACCACGATCACCCCGGTCAGGCCGTGACCCATCTGGATCAGCGTGTTGCAATGCGGGTGGTACCAGAAGGTGCCGGCATCGGGCGGCGTGAAAGCATAGTCGAAATGGTCGCCCCGATAGACATAGGGCTGCACCAGGAACGGTACGCCGTCCATCTTGTTGGGAACGCGGATGCCGTGCCAGTGGATGGTCGTCGGATCGTCGATGCCGTTGATCAGCCGGGCGGCGAACGGCTCGCCCTTCCGCATCCTGACGACTGGCGGCATGCCGGCGTCACCATAGGTCAGCACATTCCTGGTCGGCGCGCCCTCCATCAGCTGCGCCTGAATGCTTGCGGTCTTCAGGATCAGCGGCTCGGGTTTGGGCGCCGCCCAGCCGGCAAACCTGCCGGCGGCCGAAAGGCCGATACCGGCCGCGCCCGCGGCAGCGGCGCCTTGAAGGAGTTTGCGGCGTGTGAGGGCCGGCATTGGATTCCCAAATAGATGAGTGGCTGGCTCAGGCTTTATCACCATTCGGGCATAAGCCGAAACGGACAGATCGCCGCCCCAGGCATCAAATCAAATTTCAAGCTGGAGATGGGCTCGTATCAATCTCCGACGGCGGCGAGATGTCCGTCGCCGAAATCCTTCAGCGCCAGTTTCGATACGTTTTCGCCGATCCGCCGCGTCGCGCTCGGAATTTCACGGTCGAGGCGGGCAAAGCGCGTCCGGCGGCGCGACGGATCGGGAATCGGCACCGCCTCGATGAGCCGACGCGTGTAGGGATGGCGCGGATTGGAAAAGACCTGGTCGCGGCTGCCGATCTCGACGATCTGGCCGAGATACATGACGGCGACGCGGTCGGAGATGTTCTCAACCACGGCCATGTCATGCGAGATGAACAGATAGGCGACGCCGAATTCGCGCTGCAGCTCCTTCAGGAGATCGAGCACGCGCGCCTGAACCGACACGTCGAGCGCCGACACGCTCTCATCGGCGATGATCAGCTTCGGCCTCAGCGCCAGGGCGCGGGCGATGCAGATGCGCTGCCTCTGTCCGCCCGAGAATTCGTGCGGATAGAGCTCCATCTGCGCCGCCGAGAGTCCGACCCGCTCGAACAAAGCGGCGACGCGCTCGCGGCGTTCCTGCCTCGATCCGATGCCGTGGATGAGCAGCGGCTCGGCCACCAGGTCGCCGACGCGCATGCGCGGGTCGAGCGAGGCGTAAGGATCCTGGAAGACCATCTGCACGTCGCGCCGCACCGCCTTGCGTGCGTCGCCGGCAAGCCCGGCGAGTTCCCGGCCGCCGATCGTCACGCCGCCGGTGTAAGGCACCAGGCCGGCAAGCGCCTTGGCGGTGGTGGACTTGCCGCAGCCGGACTCGCCGACCAGGGCCAGCGTCTCGTTCGGGGCGATCGAGAAGCTGACGCCCTCGACGGCGTGCACCCGCCGGTTGACGCGGCCGAAGAAGCCGCCGCGCAGGTCGAAGCGGACATGGAGGTCGTTCACCACCGCCACCTTGTCGCGCGTTGCCGGGTCGCCCGGTTCGGCGGAGGCGCGGCGTCCGGCGCCCGAGCCGATGCGCGGAACCGCGGCAAGAAGCTCGCGCGTGTAGGCGGCTTGGGGTCTGGTGAAAATGTCGCTGGTCGCGCCTTCCTCGACCATGCGGCCATTGCGCATGACGATGACGCGATCGGCCATTTCGGCGACGACGCCCATGTCGTGGGTGATCAGGATTACGCTGGTGCCGTGCTGGCGCTGCAGGTCGCGCAGCAGCTCCAGCACCTCGCCCTGCACGGTGACGTCGAGCGCCGTCGTCGGCTCGTCGGCGATCAGCACGTCGGGCTCGAGCGCCAGCGCCATGGCGATCATCACCCGCTGGCGCATGCCACCCGACAACTCGTGCGGAAATTGCTTCAGCCGGCTTTCGGCTTCGGAAATTCGAACCGCCTTCAGCGCCTCGACGGCGCGCCGTTGCGCCTCGGCCTGGGAGAGGCCGGTATGCGCCTCGATCGATTCGGTGAGCTGCCGGCCGATCGTCAGCACCGGATTGAGCGAGGTCATCGGCTCCTGGAAGATCATGGCGATGCGGTCGCCGCGGATGTCGCGCATGCGCCGTTCGTCGAGCGTGGTCAGATCGATGTTGCCGCGATCCTCGTCGTGGAGCCGGATCGTGCCCGCCGAGATGCGGCCGGCCGGCTGCGGCAGGAGCTGCATGATCGCCAGCGCCGTCATCGACTTGCCGGAACCGGACTCGCCGGCGATGCACAGCGTCTCGCCGCGCTTGAGCGACAGCGACAGGCCCGACACCACCTCGCGCTCGCCATCCTCGCCGCGCACGCTGACGCAGAGGCCGGTGATCTCGAGCACCGGCCCCGCGGCCGCCTTGCCGGCGGCGTCAGCGCGTTTGTCGGCCACGCCTGCTCTCATTCGAAGACGCAGCGCGGGAAGTAGAACGACACCACCCAGTTCGGCATGTCGACGATCTCGCTGATCCTGAGATCGCCGCAGACCGAGACCAGCATGTAGGCGTCGACCGGGTCGAGCTTGTAGCGGGCGGCAAGCAGGTCGACCATCTGGCTGACGGCCTCCCTGGCCCCGGTCATCAGGTCGGGCCCGATGCCGGTCGTCACCTCATAGCCCTTGGCGTCGAGGTGGCGCGTCACCGGGCCGGGCGTGGTGAAGCGCGGCGTCTTCAGCCGGGCGTCCTTCACCAGGTCGAGTTTCAACACGACATCCATCGGGCTTTCAATCGCCGTGCCGCACACCTCGCCATCGCCCTGCGCGGCGTGGGTGTCGCCGACCGAGAACAGCGCGCCCGCCACTTCCACCGGCAGATAAAGCGTTGTGCCGGCGGCAAGGTCGCGGATGTCGAGATTGCCGCCGACGCGCCGCGGCGGCACCACCGAATGGTGGCCGTTTTCGCCCGGGGCGTTGCCGATGGTGCCGGCGAACGGCTTCAGCGGCACGCGACCGTTCTTGCCAAAGAGCGCGGGTTCGAGCGAGGCGGCGTCATACTTCCAGATGTTGAGCGCCGGTTCCTTGAAGTCGTCGGCGAGCAGGCCGAAACCCGGAATGTTCGCCGTCCAGCCGAAGCCGGACGGTTTGAACATCTCGATCGTCACCTTCAGCGCATCGCCGGGCTCGGCGCCATCGACGAAGATCGGCCCGGTCACCGGGTTGATCTGGCCGAAGTCGAGCTTTGCGATGTCGCTGACCGTGCTGTCGGCCTTGAGCTGTCCACCTGACGAATCCAGGCACTGGAACTCGATCGTCGAGCCGGGCGCCACCTGCTCGGCCGGGGCAAAGGAATTGTCCCAGCCGAAATGGTGATGGCGCCCGTGGATGGTGTAATCGCAGTTACTGCACATCTTTCACATACACATTGTCATAGTTGATCGGGATATGGACCGGGTCGACATAGAGGTTGTCGGGGCCGCCCATGCGGGCCGATTTCAGGGTGAAGCGCTGCTCGTTGAAGACCGGCGCCCAGGGAGCGTCCTCCATGATCTTGTCGTAGATCGCGCTCCACATCTTTTCGCGTTCCTCGGACTTGGCCGGATCGACGACGGAGTCGGCCTCGGCCGCCTTGGCGTCGAGATCCTTGTTGCAATACCAAGACCAGTTCCAGCCGCCGGGCACCGCACCGGCGCAGCCCAGGATCGGCCCGTAGAAGTTGGACGGATCCGGGAAGTCGGCGATCCAGGCCATGCCTCCCGACCAGATCATCGGCGCGCCGGCCTTGTCGCCGCCGGCGGCAATGACGTTGGCCTGGGCGAGCGACTGGATGCTGGCCTTGATGCCGACGGCCGCCAGATCCTGCTGGATGGCCTGGGCGATGCGGGGATTGGGGTCGGTGTTCATGGCGAAGAGCTGCGTCTCGAAGCCGTCGGCGTGGCCGGCCTCGGCAAGCAGCGCCTTGGCCTTGGCGACGTCATAGGCATAGCCCTTGAACGCCTTGTCGTAGCCGGGCATCGACGGCGGCAGCGGCTGGTTTGCCGGCACCGCGCGGTTGTTGATCATCTGGACGATGCGCTCCTTGTTGATCGCCATGTTCACGGCCTGGCGCACCTTCACATTGTCGAAGGGCGGCATGGTGGTGTTCATGGTGATGTAGCCGGTGTGCAACTGCCCGCCGACCACGACGCGCGCCTTCTGTTCCGGGTCGTTCATCACCTCCTGGAACTTGGCCGGCGGAATGCCGTCCCCGGGCACGTCGATCTCGCCCTTCTGCAGGCGCAGCAGCGCCACGATCGGCTCCTGGCCGATCTCGAAGGTGATCTTGTCGAGATGCGGCAGGCCCTTGTGCCAGTAGTCGGGATTGCGTTCGAAGACGATGCGCTGGCCGAGCGTCCATTCGGCGAGCTTGAAGGCGCCGGTGCCGACCGGGTGCTTGCCGAAGTCGGCGCCGTACTTCTCGACCTCCTCCTTCGGCACGACATGCGAGAAGTTGATCGCCATGACATGCAGGAAGGTGGCGTCCGGCCGGACCAGCTCGAACTTGATCGTGTAGGGATCGACCACGGTGATGCCGGAGAGGCTGTCAGCCTTGCCCGCCGCGACCTCGTCATAGCCCTTGATGGAACCGAAGAAGCCGGCGCCGGGGCTCTGAGTCTTCGGATTGGTGACACGGTCGAGCGAGTATTTGACGTCGTCGGCGGTCATCTCGCGGCCGTTGTGGAACTTGACGCCATGACGCAGCTTGAAGGTGAAGGTCTTGCCGTCCGGCGAGATATCATAGCTCTCGGCGAGGTCGGGCTTCAGCTTGGTGGTGCCCGGCTCATAGTCCATCAGCCCGTCGAACAGGCTCTTGATCATCGACCAGTTCTGCCAGTCGTAGCCGATCGCCGGGTCGAGCGTGGCGACGTCGTCCTTGTAGGTGATGGTGATGGCGCCACCCTGCTTGATGTTCGGATCGACCGCGTCCTCGGCGCGCGCGCTGGCCATGCCGAGCATCAGCGCCAGCGCCGACGCCGCCACGGTGGATGCAAGAAAACGTCTCATGTCACTGTTCCCTTTCTCTGGTTGTTGTCGTTTTCATCTCGGTTTTATGCTCATCTCAGTTTGATCCTGGGATCGATGAAGGGCGTGATGAGGTCGGCCAGCAGGTTGCCGAGCACGATGGCGAAAGCCGAGACCAGGGTGACGCCCATGATGATCGGGATGTCGACGCGCTGGATGGCCTGCCAGGCGAGCTGGCCGATGCCGGGCCAGCCGAACACGCTTTCGACCACCACGATGCCGCCCATGAAGACGCCGATGTCGATGCCGATCATAGCGACGACCGGCAGGATGGCGTTGGGCAGCGCGTGGCGGAACAGGATGGCGCCGCGCGCCAGGCCCTTGGCGCGGGCGGTGCGCATGTAATCCTGGCGCAGCACGTCGATCATCGACGAGCGCATCATGCGCGCGTACCAGCCGGCGCCGAGGATGCCCATGGTCAGCGAGGGCAGCACGAGGTGGCGCCAGCTGCCATAGCCGCCGATCGGGAACCAGCCGAGCCTGACGGCGAAGACGTAGAGCAAGAGCAGGCCGACGACGAATTGCGGCGCCGAGACGCCGACGAAGGAGGCGACCATCAAGGTCTGGTCGGTGGCGGTGCCGCGCTTGACGGCGGCGACCAGCCCCATGGTGAGGCCGATCGCCAGCTCGCACAGGATGGCGCCGACCATCAGGAGCAGGCTCGCCGGCAACCGCGAGACGATGAGCTCGGTGACTTCCGAGCGCTGGATGTAGGAGCGGCCGAGATCGCCGCTGACGAGCCTTGTGAGATAGTGCCAGTACTGGACGATGAAAGGCTGGTCGAGGCCGAGCTGCCGGCGGATGTTTTCGACCGTCTCGGGCGTGGCGCTGCGGCCGGCGATCTGGCGCACCGGGTCGGCCGGCAGAAGATAGAGCAGCGCGAAGGTGATCAGCGAGACGCCGAGCAGGATGAGCAGCGACTGGATGAGCCGGCGGCCGAGATAGGCGATCATGACCGGCCCCCCATTATTCCCGCCCTCTCTGCGTCGGGTCGAGGATGTCGCGCAGCGCGTCGCCGATCAGGTTGAAGGCCAAAGCCAGCGCCAGGATCGCGGCGCCGGGGAAGAACACCAGCCAGGGCGCCGCCTGGAAGTAGGTCTGGTTCTCGAAGATGATGTTGCCCCAGGAGGCCGTCGGCGGCTGCACGCCGATGCCGAGATAGCTGAGCGTCGCTTCGAGCAGCACCGTGGTCGAGATGCCGAGCGTGCCCCAGACGATGATGGTCGGCAGGAGATGCGGCAGGATGTGGCGCAACAGGATGCGCGGCGCGCTCGCTCCGATCGTGCGCTCGGCGTCGATGAACTCACGCTCGGACAGCGAAGAGGTCTCGGTGTAGATGACGCGCGCGGTCTGCACCCAGTTTACCAGCGCGATCACCATGGCGACGATCCAAAGGCTGGGCTGGAACACCGCCGCCAGGCAGATGGCTAAAAGCAGCGCGGGAAAGGCCATCATCAGGTCGGTGAAGCGCATCAGCGCGCTGCCGATCCAGCCGCGGAAATAACCCGCGGTGACGCCGACCAGCGTGCCGATCAGGAGCGCCACGCCATTGGCGACGATGCCGATGATCAGCGAGGTGCGGGCGCCGAACAGGATGCGGGTCAAGAGGTCGCGGCCAAGCAGGTCGGTGCCCAGCCAGAACTTGGCGTTCGGCGGCAGGGGCGAGCCCTCGAGCGTCAGGCCGTCGAACATCTGCTCGTTGGGATCGTAGCCGGTCAGCCATGGCGCCAGAATGGCGCCGGCGACGACGATCGCCACGATAAGCAGCCCGACCAGCGCCAGCGGCCGCTTGACCAGCCGGCGCCAGACACCGGCGCGCGGCTTTGCCGGCATCTGGCCGGCAGCCGGAAGGTCAGGCGCGATGGGATTGGTCATCGCCGTCCTCCGCCTGGGTCATCGCCACGATGCGCCGCGCCGCCTCCTCGACGCTGATCTGCCAGCTCATCGCCAGCGATCGCAATTGCGCATAGGCGCGGTCGTCGTCGCTGCCTTTCGACAGGGCGGCGACCGCGCGCACGATGGTCTGGCGCTCGCCGACCCGTTCGCGCAGCGACGCGATCTCGCCGGCAAGCTGCCTGCGTGCCTCGAAACTCTGCCTGGCAATCAGCAGCGCGCTGTAGACGCCGGCGGTGCCGACCGGCTTCAGCAATTGCGCATCGGCCTTGTGCGACAGCGCCCATTCGATGCGGCCCGGCGCTTCCGAGCCGATCAGCGCCACCAGCGGCATCGGCGCCTCGCCGGGCTTCCATGGGAACTGCTCGTCGAAGCCGAGGTCGGCATCGAAGAAAACGAAATCCGCGGCGAGCGCCTCCGCCGGCAGATGCGGCCAGCACTCGACGGCCTCGAGGCCGATCGCCGACAACTGCCTGGTGATCGCCTGCACCGTCGTATGCGGACGGTGCAGCACGAAGGCCCTGGCGCCGCCGAGATTGGGGATGCGCGCGGCGCGGCTCATGAAACGACCCTGAGCCGCGGGCGGCCGAAGACCTTCGCCGGATCGTAGCGCGAAAGATAGGGGTCGGGCGCGACCTCCTCCTCGCGGCTCACCACCTCGAAATACCCGTCGGCGATGCGGCCGATGAGCACCGGCAGGGTCGCGTGTTGGGTGTTGGGGTCGATGGCGATCGGCCCGAGCCGCGTCGAGAAGCGGCGTTCGGCGAAGGCCTTGGAGAACGCCGCCGGGCCGGCGTCCGGATCGCCGGCAAGGACCTCCGCCATCACCTGCACCGAGGCATAGGCGGATGCCTCGAAGGAAGAGGCGAAGGCCGCCGGGCGGGGCGCGAAATAGGGACCGGCCGACAGATGGCCCTTGCCCGTCTCGCCGATCGCCGGCAGCTCACCCTCGGTGAGATTGCAGGAAATCACCGGGCAGGCATCGGGCTTGAAGGCGGCATCCTCTTGCCCCAGGTCGCGATATGTCGCGAGGAAGGCGTAGGAAGAAGTGCCGATCAGGTTGTTGAGGATGAAATTCGGGCGCGTGACGCGAATTTCGTCGATCAGGCGCGAAACGTCGGTCTCGCCGATGCGCAGATAGCGTTCGCCCAGCACCTTGCCGCCGGCGTCGGCGATCAGGTCGCGGGCGACGCGGTTCATCTCCCAGCCCCATATGTAGTTGGAGCCGAGCAGAAAGCCGTTGGCGCCGAAACGCGGCGCGACATGGGCCATCAACGGCACCAGATGCTGGTTGGGGCAGGCATGCATGTAGACGACATGCTCGTTGGCCTCGAACCCTTCATAAGGGCAGGCATACCAGAGCATGCCGCCGGCCTTCTCCAGCACCGGGATCGTTTCCTTGCGGCTCCAGGAGGTGACGCAGCCGATGACATGGCGGGCGCTGCTGGTGCGGAAGATATCCTCGCAGAGCGTGGCGTAGCGGTCGGCATTGCTTTGCGGGTCGCGCTCGACCGGGACGAGCTCGATGCCCTGCGCGCGATCGGCATTGATGTCGGCGATGGCCCGCATCGCACCCAGCCGGCAGGCGTCGGAGACGAGCTGGTAGCTGCCTGACCGGGAATAGAGGATGCCGATCTCGATGCGTCGTTTCAAGCAAGGCCCCAAAAATGAAAAAACCTCGCAGCCAGCGCCGGATAGGCGAGGCATACGAGGCATTCTTGCCGCCCGGCGATCAAAGCCGGTATTTTCGCGGGCTAAACTATTCGCTGCGGCCGATCAGTCAAGTCCGAAAGTGCCGGCCGTGCTTTACCATGGGGCGGGCATGCACGGCCGTCTTTCGATCGCGCACGCCTGCCGATGGCCGGAACTATTACGGCTGCTTTTCGTTTTCGGCCGCGCGGAAGCCTTCGGCCGTTGCGTCCGACTCGCAGATATAGGCGCCGGACTTCGTCGTTCCGTAGTTCCGGTTGCCCGCGAAGTGGAAGATCTTCGACTTGAGGTTCACCCAGACCACCGTGCTGGACGGGCAGCGGGCCTTTGCCTGGGCCTCGGTAGCGAACTGATTGGCGCCGGTCGGCGCCGTGGTGGCTGCGGGCGCGGCAGTGGTCCTGGCCTGCACATTCTTGGACGGCGTCGTGGTGCTGGCCGGCGCCGGCTTCGCGGGCTGCGGCGCAGCCGTCGTGCTCTGCCCGCCAGGTATCGTTTCCGTGCCGGCGCGGCAGGAAGCGACGAAATCCTTCTTGGTCTGGCCCGATCCCTTGATCGCGTCCTTGTTGGCCGAATACTCGGCGTTGCACTCCTTCGCCGTCTTCACGCCGCCGGCGGTTGCCGGGGCTGCCGCGGTCGGCGCGACCGTGGCGGGCGCAGCGGCAGCCGCGCCACCCGGAATGACTTCGCTGCCGGAGCGGCAGGAGGCGACGAAAGCCTTCTTGGTCTGGCCCGACCCCTTGATCGCGTCCTTGTTGGCCGCGTACTCGGCGTCGCACTCCTTCGCCGTCTTCACATTGCCAGTGGCCGTGCCGCCGGCCGGCGCGGTGGCGGCTGGCGCAGCGGCAGCGCCGCCCGGGACGACCTCGCTGCCAGCGCGGCAGGAAGCGACGAAATCCTTCTTGGTCTGACCCGATCCCTTGATCGCGTCCTTGTTGGCCGCGTATTCGGCGTCGCACTCCTTGGCGGTCTTGGTGGCGGCCAGCACGGCATTTGGCGAAAACGCCAGCATGACGGCTATGGCGGCGATCGAAAGCGGCACTCGCATCGCGGACTCTCCCTGGTCGCGGTTGACGGCGCGGTTGTTCGGGATCGCCGTCGATGAACCCGTTCCAGCTCTCGCGGAGCGCCGGACGCGGCGAAGCTAGTGAGACGAGTTGTCCGATTCCTTACGAATTTCTTACGGTTTCGTAAGGTGGAGGCGCGTTCGGGGGAGCGGGCGCAACGGCGGAACGACCCGCCTTCGGGCCAAATCTAGTCGCGCAGGCTGAAGACGAAGGGCGCGGTCCGGGTGACACGCGCGCCGAGTTCGGCCGGCGGCGCCGGCACCGAGGCGCCCTGCAGCGCGCCGAGCGCGGCGCGGTCGAGATCGCCGTCGCCCGAAGAACGCGCCAGCCGGGCCGAAACCACCCTGCCGGACGTATCGACCGTGAAAGTCACGCTCGGCGTGCCCTCGGCTCTTCTGGAGCGCGCCGCGCTCGGATAGCGCGTGTGCCGCCTGATCCACGCCGCCAGGCTGGAATTCCAGTGCGACGGACCGACGCTCGAGCGCGGCGCCGCATCGGAGGACTGCGGCGCGGCCGCCCTTGCCGCCGCCTTGGCATCGATGCTGGCGGTGGTCGTCGCCCTGGGAGGTGGGGCTTTTTCCTTCCTGACCCGTTCCTTCGGCTTTTCGACCGGTTTCTTCTCGGCCTTCTTCCTGGGTTCGACCGGCTTTTGCGCCTTCACCTCCGCTTGCACGGGTTTCGGCTCCGGCAATGGGATGACGACGTCCGGCGCGATCGCCTCGACGGGGTCAGGCACGACTTCCTGCAACGGCGATGGCTCGCTGAGCGCCGCCATTGCCGGTTCGGCCGGCTCGGCCTTGTCGGCGTGGACCAGCTGTTCAGCGACCGGCTCCGCCTGCTCCACCACCGGGGCTGGATTGGTCACCGGCTCTCCGTCGACGGGGCTTTTCGTGTCCTCGGTCGCATCGGACGGTTCTGGTGTCACCGTCTCCAGCATGGCTGTGTCTTCCGGCAGGGAAGGGGCGACCACCAACGGCGCCATCTCGATCGCAAGCGCCGGCGGCGGCCCGCCGTCCGGCATGTCGGCGAAACTAAAATTCTGCACGGCATAGGCAACCGCCACATGCGCGGCGAGGATGACTGCGCCGGCGCTCACCCACAGGCCGGCTTCGCGCGGCCCGAAGCGCGGCGGGGAAATCCGGGAAAGGGCGGCGGCCGTCACGGCGCCGAGCCTCCGCCAGGCGCCGGCTCGGGGTTCGCACCGGTCGCGGAAGTTCCCGGCATCGCTTCGGGACGCGCGAAGCCGCCCGATGTCGTTTCAAGTCCCACCAGCGCGACCTTCAGATAGCCGGCGGCGCGCAGCAGGTTCATCACTTCCATCAGATCGCCATAGCCGACTTTTGTATCGGCACGCAGGAAGATGCGCGTCTGCTTGTCGCCCTTGGCGCGGCTGTCGAGCACACTGGCAAAGGCCGCACGCGGCACGCTGTCATTGCCGATCGCCAGCGTAAGATCGCTTTTCACAGTGAGGAAGAGCGGTGTCTCGGGACGTGGCGCCGGCGTCGCCGTCGAGCCCGGAAGGTCGACGTTGACGTCGACGGTGGCCAGCGGCGCCGCGACCATGAAGATGATCAGAAGCACCAGGATGACGTCGATGAACGGCGTGACGTTGATCTCGTGGTTTTCCTCGAGATCGTCGCCGGAGGTCTCGCGTATCCGTGCCGCCATCGCCGTCACTCCGCCGCCATCGCCGCCGCCGGCGGCACGGTGCGGAAATCAAGATCGCGGCTGACCAGGCGCTCGACGCCGGCGGAAGCGTCGGCAAGGATCTGCTTGTAGCCGGCTATCGAGCGCGCGAAGACGTTGTAGATGACGACTGCCGGAATGGCCGCCACCAGGCCCATGGCGGTGGCGAGCAGCGCTTCGGCGATGCCCGGCGCCACTACGGCCAGGTTGGTGGTCTGTGCCTGTGAGATACCGATGAAGGCGTTCATGATGCCCCAGACGGTGCCGAACAGGCCGACGAAGGGCGCAGTCGAGCCGATGGTGGCGAGCAGGCCGGTGCCGCGAGACATGCGCCGGGCCGCGGCCGCCTCGATGCGCGAAAGCCGGGAGGCGACGCGCTCCTTCAGGCCATCACCGGATGCATGGTCGAGCGCGCCGGCCGAAAGCGCTCGCTCTTCCTCGGCGGCGCGCACCAGCAGCGCGCCTGGACCACCGCCGTGGCCGAGCTCCCGGCCGGCCTGCATCAGCGTCGCGGCGTTGCCGATCGCATCGGCGGCGCGACGGGCTCTCAGCTTGCCGCCGAGGACCTCCAGCGACTTGGCGAGCCAGATCGTCCAGGTGACCAGGGACGCAAAGGCCAGCCCGACCATGACCGCTTTCACCACGATGTCGGCATTCATGAACATGCCCCAGGGCGACAGGTCATGCGGCAGCGTCAACGAAATGGAGTGTTCTTCGCCGACAGCGCCATTCGAAGCGGGCTGGATGCCGGGCGCCGTCGGGGCGGTGGCGGGCATCTGTGCCAAGGGCGTTTGCGGGGGCGCAGCGGCGGGCTCCGATGCCGCCGGCGCAGGCGTTCCCGATTGTTCCTGCGCCGCAGCGACACCAGCCGAAAGAAGGAGCCACGCGGCCAATGCCGCCAAGAGACTGTTTCGGGACAAGGTTCGTCCTCGCTTCATCATTGCAATGCGGCGGCCGCCACAAAGACAGGTGAAGGGCGAGCCATGCCGGTTGACTATGAAACACGACTTTCCGAGTCAACTATAAAAGATGACTATGCCGGTCAACAATTTTCGATGCGCCCATGCTCGCGGCTACGGGCCTGCACGGCGGGGCCGTTGCCGGGCACGATGCGCGCGCCGCCAAGTCTCTATTTTTTGCGCAATTCCGGACGGAAAACCGCTACACACTTTTCCTGGAATAGCTCCAAGGCAGGCGGCAGATGATCAAGGCGACACCCTTCGACTTCCCCTATGACGGCAGGCTAACGCCGCAACACACGGCGTTGCTGGTCATCGACCTGCAGGAAGATTTCCTGTCGCCGGACGGCTACTTCGCCCGGAAAGGCTATGATCCATCGCCGCTGCGGGCCATCCTGCCGGCGGTGAACCGGCTGATCGCCGCCGCTCGCGCCGCCGGCCTCACCATCATCCACACCAGGCAAGGCTACCGCGCCGACATGGCCGACATGACGCCTTACGAGAAATGGCGCCGCAAGCGGGCAGGCCTCGACGGTACCGATGTGCTGCTGCGTTCCGGCTCCGGCTTCCAGATCTCCGCCGACATCGACGTGAAGCCTGGGGACGTCATCGTCGACAAGACCTGCAACAGCGCCTTCACCTATACGGACCTGGAGCTCATCCTGCGGGCGCGCGGCATCACGCATCTGATGTTCGCCGGATGCACCACGGATGTCTGCGTGCACACCACGCTGCGCGAGGCTTGTGACCGCAATTTCCAATGCCTGACGATCTCGGACGCCTGCGCCAGCGGCGACCAATATGCGCACGAAGCCGCGCTGCATATGGTGACGGTCGAGGACGGCGTTTTCGGCGCGCTGGCGGACTCGGAGGCCGTCATTGCCACGCTGCGGCGGTTCGTGAGCGGGGCGCACTGAAGGTTTTTTGGGGTCTCCTCGAAATTTTTTCGCCCCACCGTTCCGTTTTCGGTTCCGGCCTCGTCTTGAAGGTCGCAACGGGTGCGAGAGCCGCGACGGCCTCCGCCATCAGGACAAACGGAGCCAAGCCATGTCGACCGCAGTGACCTTGATCAACGTCTTCACCGCCAAGCCGGGCAAGCAGCAGGAACTGGCCACGACCCTCGCCGAGGGCACGCGGAATTTTTTCAGCGAGCAGCCGGGCTCGCTGTCGTCATCGGTGGTCGTCGGCGGCGACGGCAGCAAGGTCGCCAACATCTCGCAATGGCGCTCGGCCGAGGACATCGCGGCCTTCCGCGCCGATCCCCGCTTCGCCGATTACATGAAGATCGTCATCGAGCTCGCCGCCGGCGAGAGCATGATGGGCCACACCGCCTATTCGCATACGGGCGCGGTTGACAACCAGGAGACTGCGTGACCGGTTCGCGGGATCAGGCCGTTGCGGCGACCGAAACCAGGCTTCGCGCCTTCGAGCGCGAAGCCGCTTTGCTGAGAGCCAAGCTGCACCGCTACTGCTCGCGGATGGTGGGATCGGTCATCGATGGCGAGGACATCGTCCAGGAAGCCCTGGCCAAAGGCTTCGTGGCGATCAGGAACGGCGACATGCCCGACAGGACCGAACCCTGGCTGTTTCGCATCGCGCATAACGCGGCCCTCGATTTCCTGCGCAAGCGCGCTCGTCTGCGAGGGCGCGAAAGCGAAGCCGAGCTCGACATGATCGCCGACGAGAGGCCGGCGCTTGATGCGCGCATTGCCGCCGAGTCGAGCCTTGCCGAGCTGATGCAATTGCCGCCGGCGCAACGGTGCACGGTCGTGCTGAAGGATGTGTTGGGCCACAGCCTGGAAGAGATCGGCGAAATCCTCGAAACCTCCGATACGGCGATCAAGGGCGCGCTGCAGCGAGGACGCGAGAACCTGCGCAAGCTTGCGGCGGCTCCTCGGGCGGTGTCGCCCCGCCCGACGCTCAACCGGCAGGACATGCGTCGCCTCGGCGACTATGTGGCCGCCTTCAACGCCAGGGACTTCGATGCCTTGCGCGGTTTGTTGGCCGATGACGTCAAGCTGGAGCTGGTCAACCGCTTGCGAGCCGACGGAAAGGAATATGTCGGCAACTACTTCGGCCGCTATGCCGACGAAACGCATTGGCATTTCACGACCGGACTTGTCGAAGGCCGGCCCGCCATCCTGGTCACCAGCCCGGACCGTCCGGACGGGCCGCCGCGCTATTTCATCCTCATCCAGTGGGAGAACGGCCGGATCGCCGGCATCCGCGATTTCCTGTTCGCGGATTATGTGATGGATGGCCTGGACTACTCCGACGCGCGGTGATCCCGGCTGGTCAGTCCCGGGCAGAAGGCACGACGAAAGTCGCCGAGCCCAAGCGCCTCACAATGTCGTGGAATTTCCTTAGAGCGTTTCACCGTTTCACGGAAACGGCGAACCGCTCTATCTCTTTGTTTTTACGCAATTCCAGACGGAAAACCGCTCACACTTTTCCTGGAATTGCTCTAGCCCGCGCGGTGCTCCGCGAAGGGATGCGAGGCAAACGCGCCCGGCTGCGGGATTTCCGTCTCGCGGCGCGCCAAGGAATTCGCGACCAGCGTGATCGTCTCGCGTCCGATCCGGGCGATCTCGCCTGGACGGTCGATGCCGCCGATCATGAACTCCTCGATGCCGAGCGCCGCGTAGGGCAACAACGCCAGGGCGAGTCGCGCCGGCGGCCCGGCGATCTCGACCGCCTTGTGATCCGGGGTGCCCGTCCAGCCGTCCGGGTGGATGCGGACCGGTAGCGCGAAGCGCAGCTTGCCGGCGCGACCGTGCTCGGCGGCGGCGCCGCGCGCACGTTCCATCAATTGCCGCACTCCGTCGGGCGAACCGGCGGCGAGCTCGAACACATCGGCATGCCGCCCGGCGACTTTCAGCGCCGTGCCGGATTGGCCGCCGAGGCGGATGGCAAGATCGGCGCCGTGCGGACCCTTGCGCGGCACGAAGCCGCCTTTGACGCTGTAGAAGGCGCCCTCATGATCGAAAGGCGTGTCGTTCGACCAAAGCCGTTTCAACAGCACCAGATATTCGTCGATGCGCTGCCAGACCACGCCGTGACCGACAGGCCACGCCTCGGCATCACTGTCTTCCAGCGGCTCGCTCAACATGCGCAGCGACAGGCGGCCGCCACCCCTGCGATCGAGCGCCGCGAGTTGCCTCGCCGCCACCGTCGGCTCGATCACGCCGGCCCAATGCGTCAGCACCACCTCCAGCGAGCCGGTGCGGTCGAGCGTCTGCGCGGCGATGTCCATGTTGGTGAGCAGGCCGGCCGGATCGTCCACCACCAGCCTGCGAAAGCCGGCGTCCTCGATCAGCGACAATCTGGTCGCGGTTTCGGCGAAATCATAGAAGAAGCTGCCCTCGGCAGGCTTCCCGGGAACATGCGTGAACTCGATCGGCATTGCCATCTCCTCCATCACGTTGGGTCGCCCCGCTCCGAACCCGAACAAATCCATCTCGTTGGCGCGCGACAGCGACCCGGCCCGCGGCCAGTCTTCAGCTCCGATTACTCAACTCAGATTTTTTGGAGGTCGGGGCCTTTGTCTTTACGCAATTCCTGACGGAAGGTTACGGCGAAGACGCCGAACTTAACCGCTCACACTTTTCCTGGAATTGCTCTGGCCCCGGCTCAGTCAGGGGATGATCCCGAAAACGACGGCGCCAGTGAACACGAAGGCAAGCGCAAAGACGAGGTAGGCGAACGTGCCGCCATAGGCGGGCCTCCAGCTCTGGTCGGCGGCAAGCCTCTGGCCTTTGCGTTGGGCGTTCTGAATGTAGGACATGGTCGATCCTCCGTCGCGACCATTAATCTATAAAGTTAGTAGACTTTGTCGAGTGCTATTTTTGGGCGATTTGTGGAACAACGTTTTTAGAATCCCCCAAGCCTGAGTTTTTCATACTCCCGGCTTGTTCGAGTGTCCCGAAATCCGGATACGCGTGATCTGGCGAAAAGCCTGGAAATCCCTCGCTTTGGGGGATCGCAGCCATAAGATTCAATCGCTCGAACGGTCTTGGCCACCTCACGCATGCCGGATAGCATCGCTCGGGCCGATATCGGCGGCACTGGAGGAGACAAAAGAATGGGTGGAAGGCTGGCGGGCAAGGTTGCCATCGTTTCGGGTGGCGCGACAGGCATGGGCGGGGCGGCTTCCGAGCTGTTCGCCGCCGAGGGCGCCAAGGTGGCGATCATCGACCGCAATGGCGAGGCGGCCGGCAAGACCGCCGCGGCGATCCGCGAACGCGGCCATGTCGCGGAGCATTTCGTCGCCGACGTTTCGGACGAGGCGCAGGTCGAGGCGGCGGTGAAGGCGGCGACCGCGAAGCTTGGCGCGGTCACCGTGCTGTTCAACCATGCCGGCACGATCGTCATCAAACCGTTCCTGGAAACGAGCCTGCAGGAATGGGACTGGCTGCATGCCGTCAATGTGCGCTCGATGTTCCTGATGACGCGCGCGGTGCTGCCCGGCATGATCGCCGCCGGCGGCGGTTCGATCGTCTGCACCTCGTCGATCTCGGCGGTGGCGGCGACGCCGAACGAGGTGCTCTACGATACCACCAAGGGCGCCTGCCACATGTTCGCGCGCGCCATCGCGGTGGAGTTCCGCGATCGCAACATCCGCTGCAACGCCGTCTGCCCCGGCTTCATCCGCACGCCGCACGGGCTGCGTGAGGTGGCCGATCTCGGCAAGCTGGGCGTCGATGTCTCGGATGCCGCCATGGCGGCGCAGCAGGGCCGCATCGGCGAGCCGGAGGAAGTGGCGAAGGCGGCGCTGTTCCTGGCAAGCGACGAATCGAGCTTCGTCAACGGCGCGCACCTGTTCGTCGACAACGCCTTTACCGCGATCTGACGGCTTCCCGGGCCCCCAATTCCTCTCCCCCATTTTGCCGGGGGAGAGGCGATCCGAACCTACCGCTCTTCCCTTCTGAACGGCTTCAGCAGCGCTGAAGGCGCGACCGCGTTGCGCGACATGAAGGCCATGGCGATGATGGTGAAGATGAAGGGCAGCATCAGGAAGGCTTCGTAAGGGATGTGGCCGAGGCCGCTGGCCTGCATCCTGAGCTGAAGGGCGTCGACGAAGGCGAAGAGCAGCGCGGCGCCCGCCGAACGCCAGGGATCCCAGCGGCCGAACACGACCAGCGCGATCGCCACCCAGCCGCGGCCAGAGACGACGCCGAAGGTGAAGGCGTTGAACTGCGCCATGGTGAGGAAGGCGCCGGCAAGTCCCATCAGCGCGCCGCCGAGGATCACCGCCTGGAAGCGCGTGGCGATGACGCTGACGCCGGCGGAATCGGCCGCGCGCGGGTTCTCGCCGACCATGCGCACCGACAGCCCCCAGGGCGTGCGATAGAGAACGAAGGCGGCAAGCGGTATGGCGATGATCGCCAGGTAAACCAGCGTGAACTGGTTGAACACCGCAGGACCGAGGATCGGAATGTCCGAAAGCAGCGGGATCGGCACCGGCTTGAAGCCGTCGATGCTGGGCGGCACCGATTGCTGGCCGAAGATCAGCCGGTAGAGGAAATAGGCAAGACCGGATGAGAACAGCGTCACGCCGATGCCGCAGACGTGCTGGCTCAAGCCCAGCGCGACGGTGAACAGCGCATGCAGCGCACCCATCAGCCCGCCGACGAGCACGGCCGCCAGCACGCCCAGCCACAGGCTGCCGCTCAGGCTGGCGGCGGTGAAGCCGGCCATGGCCGACAACAGCATGATGCCCTCGATGCCGAGATTGAGCACGCCGGCGCGCTCGGAGAACATTTCGCCGAGCGTGGCGAAAGCGAGCGGCGTTGCGATGCGGATGATCGCGGCGAGGAAGCCGACCTGGAAGATCTGCTCGAACACCGCGCTCATTTGGAAGCTCCCACTCGGCGGATGCGGTAGGCGGTGAAGAGCAGCGCCACGAGCATGGCGAGCAGCGCCGTGCCCTGGATGACGTCGCTGAGGAAAGCCGGAACGCCGGTCGCCCGCGACATCGCCTCGGCGCCGGTCATGACCGCGGCCAGGAAGATCGCCGCCGGAACCACGCCGAGCGGATTGAGCCGGGCGAGCATGGCGACGACGATGCCGGAATAGCCATAGCCCGGCGAGATGTCGCTCATCACCTGGAAGTGCACGCCGCCAACCTCGCCGACACCGGCAAGCCCGGCCAATGCGCCGGAGAGCAGCGCCGTCGAGAGCAGCACGCGCTGCACGTTGATGCCGCCATAGCGCGCCGCCTCCGGGTTCTCGCCGGTGACGCGGATGCGGAAGCCGAGCGTGGTGCGCGCGATCAGGAACCAGCACAGGGGTGCTGCGATCAGTGCCACGATCACACCGATATGCAGCCGCGTGCCTTCGATCAGCACCGGGAAATTGGCGGAGTCCTCGATCGGCGGCGAGATCGGATAGCCGCTGAAGCTGTCCTTCCACGGCCCCTCGATCAGCGCCATCAGCGCATAATAGATGACCGAGTTGAGCAGAAGCGAGCTCACCACGTCATCGACCTTGAATTTCACGCGCAACGTCGCCGGCACCAGCGCGACGACGGCGCCGGCGGCGGCTCCGGCCAGCGCCATCAACAGCATGGCGAGATAGCCCGGCATCGGGATCGCGCCGACGAAGCAGCTCGCCACCGCGCCGGCCAGCAACTGGCCCTCGGCGCCGATGTTCCAGAATTTGGCGCGGAAGGCGACCGCCACGGCCAGGCCGGTGAAGATCATCGGCGCCGCGCGCACCAGCGTCTCGGTGATGGCGTAGCTGTCGCCGAGCGAAGCCGACAGCATCACGCCATAGGCGTCGACGACGCCGGCGCCGGCGACCGCGATGAGGCCGCTGCACAGCACCAGCGTGACGGCGATCGCGATCAGCGGCAGCGTGAGACTAAACCAGGCCGGCGTCGAGGTGCGGGCTTCGAGGCGAAACATCAGGCGTGGCCCTCCGCGCCGGTCATCATCATGCCCAGCCTGGCGACCGTCGCGTCCGCGCCGGAAAGCGCGCCGGCGATGCGGCCCTCATACATCACCGCGATACGGTCCGAGAGCATCAGCAATTCCTCGAGATCCTCGCCGATGACGATGATGCCGCAACCCTTGGCGCGCATCGCCAGGAACTTCTCGTGGATGAAGCGGGCAGCGCCGATGTCGAGGCCGCGCGTCGGCTGCGAGACGATCAGCACCTTCGGGTCGAAGGCGAGCTCGCGCGCCAGAAGCGCTTTCTGCAGATTGCCGCCGGACAAGGCGCCGGCGCGCACCATCGGCCCGGGGCAGCGTATGTCATAGGCCTTGATCTGTTCCTCCGCGAACGCCCGGATCGCGGCCGGGTTGAGCAGGCCCTTGCGGCTGAAGGCCTCGGTGCCGATCCGCGGCAGCACCATGGAATCGGCCAAAGGCAGATTGGTGACCAGGCCGGTGGTCATGCGGTCTTCCGGGATGCGGCCAAGGCCGAGCGCCTGCAATTCGCGCGGCGAAAACTGCACCACCGCTTTGCCGGCTATCGCCATCGTTCCGGCCTTGGGCGGCAGCATGCCAGAGATGACATCGGCCAGCGCCCGCTGGCCGTTGCCGGAAACGCCGGCAATGCCGAGGATTTCACCGGCGCGGACGGAGAGCGAGACGTCACGCAGCGGCGTGCCGGCATGGCCGGACGTCGCGATTCCGTCGAGTGTCAGCACGGACGCGCCGGGTGTAGATGCTTCCTTGGTCGGCGGCACGATTTCGTGGCCGCACATCAGCTTCGCCATCTCGGCAGAGGTCGTGTCCGCCGGTTGGTCGACGCGGCCGGCGACCTTGCCGTGGCGCAGCACGATGCAGCGATGGGTAAGCGCCCGCACTTCGTTGAGCTTGTGCGAGATGAAGATGATGCCGAGCCCCTGGGCGGTCATCGAGCGCAAGGCGGCGAACAGACCGTCGACTTCCGAGGGGGCCAGCACGGCCGTCGGCTCGTCGAGGATGAGCAGCCTGGCGCCGCGAAACAGTGCCTTGATGATTTCCAGCCTTTGCTGCTCGCCGACCGAAAGGGCCGAGACCGGCAGGTCGGGATCGAGGCTCAACCCATATTGGCGGCTGATCTCGGCGAGCCGGGCAAGCCCGCCGGCGCGGTCGATCCGGCCCGACTTGCCGGGAATGCCGATCAGCAGGTTCTCCATCACCGTCAGGCGGGGCGCCAGGTGAAAATGCTGGTGCACCATGCCGATGCCGGCGGCCAGGGCGTCGGAGGAATTGTGGATGGAGACGGGCCTGCCTTCGACCAGGATCTCGCCCGCGTCCGGCGCATAGGCGCCGAACAGCACATTCATCAATGTGGTCTTGCCGGCACCGTTCTCGCCGAGCAGGCCGAGGATTTCACCCGGCGCGACGCTGAGGTCCACGCCCTCGTTCGCCTTGACGGCGCCGAAGACCTTGGTGATGCCGCGCATTTCGATGAGTGGGGCGGACAAGGGGACTCCTGCGCTGGTACCCCTCCCCTCGAGGGGAGGGTGCCGAGCGAAGCGAGGCGGGAGGGGTCGCCCCAACCGTCTCGACGTTGATTGAAAGGATGGAGCGCGTCGCTGGCGACCCCTCCCGGCCCTGCGGGCCACCCTCCCCTCGAAGGGGGGAGGGAAGCGCCAACTCAATCCGAAGCCGGCGTGTTCTCGTCGACGTCGACGCGGAAATTGCCGTCTAGGATCTCGGCTTTCTTCTTCTCGACCAGATCCTTCACTTCGGCAGGCAGCGTCTTGTCGAACTTGTGGTAGGGCGCGAGATAAGAGCCGCCCTTGGCCATGCGCGAGAAGTCGCCATAGTCCTGTGCGGTGAAGACGCCGGCCTTGACCAGTTTGATCGCCTGCTGGACCGTCGGATACATGTCCCACACCGGTCCGGTGATGACCGTATCGGGCCCGAGGCTCGACTGGTCGGACATGTTGGAGATGGCATAGATCTTCTTCTCGACCGCCGCCTCGATGACGCCGAAGCGCTCGGCGTAGATGACGTCGACGCCGGCGTCGATCTGGGCGACCGCCGCTTCCTTGGCCTTCGGCGGATCGAAGAAGGAGCCGATGAAGGAAACCTTCTTCTTGATGTTGGGGTTAACCTCCTTGGCGCCGGCAAAGAAGGCGTTGACCAGGCGGTTCACTTCCGGAATGCCCATGGCGGCGACCGCACCCACCGTGCCCGACTTCGACATCTTGCCGGCGATGATGCCGCAGAGATAGGCGGGTTCGTGGATCCAGTTGTCGAAGACACCGAAATTGGGCTCGGCCGGACCGGCGCCCGAGCCGAACAGGAAGGCAGTCTTCGGGAACTGCTTGGCGGTGCGGCGCGATTCACGCTCGGCGGCGAAGGCGTCGCCCAGCACCAGCTCATAGCCGCCCTGCGCATATTCGCGCATCACGCGGCTGAAGTCGGCGGTCTGCACCTTCTCCGACCATTTGTAGTCGATGCCCAGTTCCTTCTGCGCCTTCAGCAAGGCGACATGGACCTGGTTGTCCCACGGCTCCTCGATCGGCGTGGCGAAGATCGCCGCCACCTTCAGCTTCTTGTCCTTGGCGAAGGCCACGCCGGGCAGCGCCGCGGCCGCGAGACCGAGTGCGCCCAGTTCCAGCACATTGCGCCGCGACAGGCCCGTGCGTTGCGTTTTGCTACGTTCGTTTTCCATGAAGTTCCCCTCGGATCGACGGCCGTGTCGAGCCGGCCGTTCACAAAAGATGTCGGACGCGACGACTATGGAGCGGCGCCCGAGATTTGTCCACATGGTCAAATTTGGTGTGACGATAGCGGACGATCCCCTACTTCGTCATTCTATGGCGGAGCAAGGAGCGAAGCGACGCGCGCAGACCATAGTATCCATGCCGTGACGTTCGAGAGCCGCGACGGTGCAGAACGACCGATGGCGGTGCCATCACTTGTTCTGCACCGTTGCATTCTTCGTTTGACGGAACGGCATGGATTCCAGGGCCTCCGCTTCGCTTCGCCCTGGAATGACGAAATTACTGTGGGCCGCCCGCGTCCCACGCCCCCGTCTCGGCAAAGCGCCTCAACAGCGGCGCCGGCTGGAAGATCGCCCGGCCGGTGCGCCCGTGCCAATACTCCAGCCGCTCGACGATCCTCGCCGCGCCCTCAAGCCCTGCCCAGAACATCGGGCCGCCCTTGCCGATCGGGAAGCCGTAGCCGTTGACCCAGACGACGTCGATGTCGGAGGCGCGGGCCGCAATGCCTTCCTCGAGGATCTTCGCGCCCTCGTTGACCAGCGGATAGAGCGTGCGCTCGATGATCTCGCCGGCGCTAATCTCGCGTTGGGGGATGCCCAGTTCCGCTGCCTTCGCCCGGATCAGCGCCTCGACGTCCGGATCGGCGACCGGTTCGCGCGCGCCGCCCTCGTAGCGGTACCAGCCGCGCCCGGTCTTCTGGCCGAAATGGCCCTGCTCGCACAGCGTGTCGGCGATCACCGCCGTCTGGCCGCGCGCCTTGCGGTTGCGCCAGCCTATGTCGAGGCCGGCGAGGTCGCCCACCTGGAACGGACCCATCGGCCAGCCGAAATCGGTGAAGGCCTTGTCGACCTGGGCAGGCGTCGCGCCTTCGAGCAGCAGCGCCTCGTTCTCGGCGCCCCGCGCCGACAGCATGCGGTTGCCGACGAAGCCGTGGCAGACGCCGACGACGACCGCCACCTTGCCGACGCGCCGGGCGAGATCGGTCACCGTCGCCAGCACCTCGGGGGCGGTCTTGTCGGCGCGCACGATCTCCAGGAGCTTCATGACATTGGCTGGCGAGAAGAAATGCATGCCGAGCACATCCCCTGGACGCGAGGTCGAGGCGGCGATTTCGTCGACGTCGAGATAGGAGGTGTTGGTGGCAAGGATCGCGCCGGGTTTGGCGATGGCGTCCAGCTTGCCGAACACCTCCTTCTTCACCGCCATGTCCTCGAACACGGCCTCGATGATCAGGTCGCAATCGGCAAGGTCGGCATAGTCGGTGCTGCCCTTGAACAGGCCAAGCCGCTTTTGCTTGGCTTCCTCGGTCAGCGAGCCTCGGCTGACGGAGACGGCATAGTTCCTGTCGATCGTCGCCAGGCCGCGCCGCAGCGCTTCCTCGCTCGTCTCCAGCAACGTCACCGGCAGGCCGCCATTGGCGAAGGCCATGGCGATACCGCCGCCCATCGTGCCGGCGCCGATGATGCCGACGCGGGCTATTTGACGCTTCAGCAGGTCCTTGCCAGGTACCTTCGCCGCCTCGCGCTCGGCGAAGAACAGATGCCGCTGCGCGCGCGACTGATCGCCCGAGACGAGCTTGAGGAAGAGTTGCCGCTCGGCGGCCAATGCCTCGTCGAACGGCAAGGTGATCGCATTGCGCACGGCTTCAGTGCAGGCAAGCGGCGCTTCCAGCCCACGGGCTTTCCTGGCCAGTTCGGCGGCTTGCCGGTCGAAAGCGGCAAGGTCGGTTTCGGCAAGATGGCCGCTGCGATTCCGCACCGGCATGAACGGGCCACCCCGGTCAGTCATTTCGCCGGCGAAACGAACTACCTGCGCCAACAGGTCACCGTCGACAACCGCGTCGGCAAGACCGATCGCCTTCGCCTCGTCGGCCGAAACCGGCGTCCCGGATACGATCATGCCGAGCGCCTTCGCGGCACCCACCAGCCGTGGCAGGCGCACCGTGCCGCCGCCGCCAGGCAAGAGGCCGAGCTTCACTTCCGGCAGGCCGAGCTTCGCGCTCTTGTCGGCAATACGGAAATGGCAGCCGAGCGCCAGTTCCAGCCCGCCGCCCAGCGCCGTGCCGTGGATGGCGGCGACCGTCGGCTTGGTAACCGTCTCCAGCAAGGCGATGATGGCGCGCAGCTCCGGCTGCTGGAGCGGCTTGCCGAATTCGGTGATGTCGGCGCCGGCCACGAAAGTGCGCCCGGCGCAGGCGATGACGATGGCTCTGACGGCGGGATTGTCGCGCAGCGCAGTCAGCGCCTCGTAAAGCGGCTTGCGGATGTGGAAACTCAGCGCATTGACCGGCGGGTTGTCGAGCGTGACCACCGCCACGCCGTTCTCGTTGGCTACGCTGACAGAACTGGACAAGCTGAACCTCCCGAGACCGGCTGCAATCCGAACACGGGTTTACTAGGCAAGTCCGCGAATGGAAACCCGATCCGGCGTTGGCCCAACGGATGTCAGGTCAGCTCTGGCCGGCGGCCCCGGTCGCAAGGTTTTCCGGCAACTCCGCTTCGGCGCCGCGGCCGCCGCGCCAGGAGGCGAAGGCGGCGACCAGATAGAGGATGGCCGAGAAGGTGAAAGCAAAGACCAGGCCGTGCTTGAACGGCCCCGACATCAACTCGGGGAAGAATTGATTGCCGGTCAGCGTCGCGGCATTGGCCGGCGGCAGGGCATGGAGCACATCGGCCGGGATCAGCTCGCCCATCGGGTTGTAGCCGAGGAAGGCGGCGAACAGGCTGGCGACCGGCGGCATGTTGGCGATCTGGTGCGCGATCGCCTCCGGCACGTGCTGCGCCAGAAGCCCAGCCTCCATCGTAGCCGGCAGGCTGGCGGCAAGGCCGGCAAGCATCAGGCTGAAGAACAGGCCGATCGACAGCACCTGCCCGGCATTGGTGGTGGTGGCGCGCATGCCCGACGCCTGGCCGCGTTCGCGCGCCGGCACGGAATTCATGATCTGCGTCGAGTTCGGCGCCACGAACAGGCCGGAGCCGAGGCCGTTGAGGAAGAGCAGGCCGGCAAAGGCGGTGTAGGAGAAATCGGCCGGCAGCAGCATCAGCGCGACGAAGCTGGCGGCGCCAGCCACCATGCCGCCGACGGCGAAGGGCACGCCGCCGATGCGGTCGGAGAAATAACCCGAGATCGGACCGGCAATCAGGAAGCCGACGGTGAGCGGAAGCATGAAGATCGCCGACCAGAGCGGCGTCTGCTCGAAGGAATAGCCATGCAGCGGCAGCCAGATGCCTTGCAGCCAGACGATCAGCATGAATTGCAGCCCGCCGCGGGCAATGCCGGAAGCGAGATTGGCGATGTTGCCATAGGCGAAGCCCGGAATGCGGAACAGCGACAGGTCGAGCATCGGCTTGGCGACGCGGCTCTCGATGACGACGAACGCGATCAGCGAGACGATGCCGATGGCGAACAGCGTCAGCACTTTCGGGCTGGCCCAGGCCATCACCTGGTCGCCATAGGGCTGCAGGCCATAGGTGATGGCGGTGAGGATCATCACCAGGCCGAGGCCGAAGCTGATATTGCCGAGCCAGTCGATCGTGTGGCTGGAGCGGTTCGGCGCGTCGTGCAGCTTGAGATAGGCCCATATGGTCCCGACAAGCCCGAACGGGACGTTGATCCAGAACACCAGGCGCCAGTTGGTGTCGGCGAGCAGCCCGCCGATCAACAGGCCGATGAACTGACCGCCGATCGCCGCCACGACATTGATGCCGAGCGCGAAGCCGCGCTCGTTCTCCGGGAAGGCGTCGGTGAGCAGCGCCGTGGAATTGGCCATGATCAGGGCGCCGCCGATGCCCTGGATGATGCGCACGCCGATGAGATAGACCGCGGCGAAATCGCCCTGGCCGGGCAACAGGCTGAGCGCGATGGAGGCGGCGGTGAAGATTGCGAAGCCGAGATTGTACATCTTGGCGCGGCCGAACTGATCGCCCAGCCGGCCGAAGGCCACGACCAGCACTGCGGTGGCGATCATGTAGCCGATGATCGCCCAGAGCAGGTAGTTGATGTTGCCGGGGTCGAGTGCCTTGAGGCCGATGCCGCGAAACACCGCGGGCAGGCTGATCAAGAGGATCGAGCCGTTGATGGCGGCGGCGAGCATGCCCAGCGTGGTGTTGCTCAGAACCATCCATTTGTGGCTCTGTGGGCGGTCCTGTCTTGCGGTGGTCATGGCTTCCAAGTCCGGCGCTGCTGGCGCATCGAGGGGCCGCGGCCTATATATGAGGATAGTCTCAGGTTTGGAATATGAGGATGGCCTCGGAAAAATCAAGCGCAACCGTGCCGCAGCCGCGCGCGCCGCAGCAAAAAAGAGGCCGAGACCGGGTCGCCGCGCTGATGGCGGCAGCGTCGGAGCTGTTCGTCGAGAAGGGCTTTGACGCAACGACCATGACCGAAATCGCCGCCAAGGCGGGCGCGGCCATCGGCACGCTCTACCTGTTCTTTCCGACCAAGCAGGCCGTGGCGCAGGCGATCCTCACCCAGAACGCCGAGGCGCTCTCGGCTGAGCTCGATGCCTTGCGCGACCAGACGCGAGGGATGAGCGCGGCGGCGATCGCCGACGCGCTGTTCGCCCGGCTCGGGACTTTCATGGTCGGACATCCGGCCTATTCGGCGCTGCTCGACCTGCCGGGCGACGACGGCTGGCGCCGCGCCATGCGCGGCCATCGGCGGGCCCAGATCGCGGCGCTGTTCGCGGCCGCCAATCCGCCGCTGCCGGCCGGGCAAGCGGAGCGCCTGGCGGTGATCGTGCCGCAACTGATGCGCATCCCGCTGACGCTGGTCTCCGAGAAACGGCTGCGCGACGGCGTGCTGGAGGAACTGCGGCTGATGCTCAGCCGGCATCTGGAGGCGGGTGGATAAACCAGGGGGCTCGGGTTAGAGCGGAATGACGGTTCGTTGGATCGTCGGGATCATGCTCTAGTTGTCGACCCGGCCGAAGGCGGGCACGTCGCCAATCACTTCGCGTTTGTCCTTGCCACAGGCAAAGGTCTTCGCCTTGTCGTCGGCGAGTTTGCGCGCCTGGTCGTTGGCCTGCGGGTTGCCGGTGGCCAGAACCAGGCCGATCGTGCAGCCCTGGTGTTCTTCCGGTTGAGCGACCTTGGCGACCACCAGCACCTCGGTCGACTTATTCTCGCCTTCCGGGTCGCTGACGGAGCGGCGATGGATGGTGGCGAAGGGGATGGCGATATCGCCATTGGTGTCGATGCGCCACTCGACCTTGGGGCCGGAGCCATTGAAGGCGCTGAAACTCTCCCAGGCCGCGGTCATGTCGTCCGAGGGAAAGCCGTAATAAACGGATTCACGCGCATCGTCGTAGCTGACCAGCACCGGGTAGCCGCGATAGCCCGAGCAGGCCAGGCTCGCCCAGTCGCCGTCGCCTTGCCCGGCCTGGGCATAGGTCACGCAGTCCTTCTTCCAGTCGAGATCGGTGTAGGCGCTGGAGATGTCACCGGCCTGGGCCGCCTGGCAGAACCCGGCGAGAGCAAGCGGGATCAGAAGAGCGCGCATGACTGACAACTCCGTTTCGAGTTGCCGAAAGCGTAGCGCCGTTTGCTATTTCTTCAAGCTGGCTCCGATGAGCAGGTCGGCATTGCGGGCGACGGCCGCGGCCGGCCCGCCCAATCCGAAAAGCTGGCCGCTGATATAGGCGCCCTCGATGAGGAGCAACAGCCCGTCGCCCAGGGTGTCGGGATCGGCGGCGCCCATCGCTGCTGCCATGGCGCGCAGGCGCCGGCGCAATTCGACTTTGTTGTTCTCACTCACCACCCGCGCGGGATGCCCGCGCTCTGGATATTCCACCGCCGCGTTGGTCATGCCGCAGCCGCGATAGTCCGGCCTTTGCGTGCGTTTGCCGACACGGGTCAGGAAAGCGATGATCTGCGCGCGCGGATTGCCCGGGTGCGCATCAACGGCTTCGTCGAAGCGTTCCCAGAATTCAAGGTCATATTTGCGCAGGTAGGATGCGGCGAGCTCGTCCTTGGAGGGGAAGCTGCGGTAGAGGCTCGGCTTGGTGACGCCGGCGCGCCTGACGATCTCGTCGACGCCGATCGCCCTGATGCCCTCGCGATAAAAAAGGTCGCGCGCCACGTCCAGGATCTTGTCCGCGGCCTTTGGCGCCGGAGCCTCGTTCAACGACGCATCAATTTTATTGTCCGATGGCATGCAAACAACTCGCTTGACAATGTTACTGACCGGTACGTATGTATGGCGGCATTCCATTGCAACGTACCGGTCAGTAACATGATAGCCCAGTCCCGCCCGTTTGGCCAGCGCTACGCTTTCGTCGTCGTTGCCGTCATTTTCTTCTGCCTGCTGATCGCGGCCGGGCTGCGCTCGGCACCCTCGGTGATGATGGTTCCGCTGGAGCAAAGCTTCGGCTGGCACCGCGACGTAACCTCCTGGGCCGCCAGCGTCGGCATCCTGCTCTACGGGCTCACAGGCCCGTTCGCCGCGGCGCTGATGGAGCGGATCGGCCTGCGCCGCACGCTGCTTGGCGCGCTGCTGGTCATGTCGGTCTCGACCGCGCTCAGCGTCTTCATGACCCAGCCCTGGCATCTTTTCCTCACCTGGGGCGTGTTTTCCGGCATCGGCTCCGGAGCGGTGGCGAGCGTGCTCGGGGCCACGATCGTCAATCGCTGGTTCAAGACCAATCGCGGGCTGATGATGGGCCTGATGTCGGCCTCCAGCGCCACCGGCATGCTGGTGTTCCTGCCGCTCATCGCCTCTCTGGCGCAGAGCGGCGGCTGGAAGCCGGTGGCGATCGCCGTGGCGATCGCGACGGCGGCCCTGATACCGTTCGTCTTCCTGCTGGTGCCCGAGCGACCCGCCTCGATCGGCCAGGTGCGCTACGGCGCCGAGGCCGGCGACGTGCCGCCGGTATCGCCGGCATCGCAGGGCAACTTCCTGGCGCATACGCTGAACACACTGCGCCGCGCGGCGGCTACCCGGGTGTTCTGGTACCTGTTCGCCACCTTCTTCGTCTGCGGCTTCACCACCAACGGCCTCGTTGGCACCCACCTCATCGCCTTCTGCGGCGACATGGGCATCGGCGAGGTCCAGGCCGCCGGGCTGCTGTCGATGATGGGCATTTTCGACCTGATCGGCACAACGCTGTCCGGATGGCTCACCGACCGTTTCGATCCGCGCAAGCTGCTTGGCGTCTATTATGCGGTGCGCGGCCTGTCATTGATCTACCTGCCTTATTCCGGCTTCTCGGCGACCAGCCTGATCATCTTCGCAGTGCTCTACGGGCTCGACTGGATCGCCACCGTGCCGCCGACGCTCAGGCTCGCCAACGAGGCCTTCGGCGACCGCAGCGGGCCGATCGTCTTCGGCTGGATCGTCGCCGGCCACCAGGTGGGCGCGGCGACAGCCGCGGCGTTCGGCGGAACGATGCGCGAGCTGCAGGGCAATTATGAGCTGGCGTTCCTGATCGCCGGCATGACCGGCATTGCGGCGGCCTGTATCTCGCTGCTGATCAACACCGACAGGCCAGCCTTCGAGCCGGAGCCGCAGGCGGCCTGAGCGGGCCCCTGCGGGCAATGCGCCAAAAGATCGTTAAGTTAGCCGCTCCTTGCGGCGCGGCCCGTCAGTCGGGGTAGCAGGCCCGCGGAATCTTCGGCCATACCGCCGTATCGCAGTTGGCGTCCTTCTGCCTCTGCTTGAAGGCAGTGCTGACCGGGCCGGTGACGATCGGGTCGACACCGTCGGGCGCGTCGGCGAACATCTGCTGCGCCGTCCGGGCATCCGGCGGCGTGATCTGGTCCGCTTCCCTCAGCGCGGCCGCCGACTGCGCGGCGCCCGCCGCGACGAGCACGCCAAGCGCCGCCCACGCAAGAACCGGACGCAATCTGGACATCTGATCGCTCATGAACATCGAACTGTCCGGCCCCTTAAAGGTTCCGCCTTGGTTAACGGAATCATTTCACACCAAGACGTTTAAGAATCAGTGACCATTTATTTGAGGCGGGGCCTCCCCTTTCGCAATTGCGAAAAACCTTGTATGAGCCGCGCAACCGAAAAAGGCGGCGCTTTTGGGCCTGCTGCCTGCAACGCTCCCGAGACCAGACAATGAACCTCCGCAATATCGCGATCATCGCGCATGTCGACCATGGCAAAACCACGCTCGTCGACCAGCTCCTGAAGCAATCAGGCGCCTTCCGTGACAACCAGCGCGTCGCCGAGCGCGCCATGGACTCCAACGACCTCGAAAAGGAACGCGGCATCACGATCCTGGCCAAGGCGACCTCCGTCGACTGGCACGGCACCCGCATCAACATCGTCGACACGCCCGGACACGCCGATTTTGGTGGCGAGGTCGAGCGCATCCTGTCGATGGTGGATTCGGCGATCGTGCTCGTCGATGCCGCCGAAGGTCCGATGCCGCAGACCAAATTCGTCGTCGGCAAGGCGCTTAAAGTGGGCCTGCGCCCCATCGTGGTCATCAACAAGATCGACCGTCCGGACGCCCGTCACATCGAAGTGGTCAACGAGGTGTTCGACCTCTTCGCCGCGCTCGACGCCACCGACGAGCAGCTCGATTTCCCGATCCTCTACGGTTCGGGCCGCGACGGCTGGGTCTCGGAAAACCCCGAAGGCCCGAAGGACCAGGGCCTGGCGCCATTGTTCGACCTCGTCGTCAAGCATGTGCCGGCGCCGACGGTCCATCCCGGCCCGTTCCGCATGATCGGCACCATCCTGGAAGCCAATCCGTTCCTCGGCCGCATCATCACAGGTCGTATCGAGAGCGGCACGCTGAAGGCCAACCAGGCGGTCAAGGTGCTGCACCATGACGGCACGCAGATCGAAACCGGCCGCGTCTCCAAGATCCTCGCCTTCCGGGGTCTGGAGCGCCAGCCGATCGACGAAGCGCAGGCGGGCGACATCGTCGCCATCGCGGGCCTGTCGAAAGGCACCGTCGCCGATACGTTCTGCGATCCGGCGGTGAGCGAGCCGCTGCATGCGCAGCCGATCGATCCGCCGACCGTGACCATGTCCTTCCTCGTCAACGACAGCCCGCTCGCCGGCACCGAGGGCGACAAGGTCACCAGCCGCGTCATCCGCGATCGCCTGCTGCGTGAGGCCGAGGGCAATGTGGCGCTCAAGATCGAGGAATCGGCGGAGAAGGATTCCTTCTTCGTTTCCGGCCGCGGCGAATTGCAGCTGGCGGTGCTGATCGAGACGATGCGCCGCGAGGGCTTCGAGCTCGCCGTGTCGCGTCCGCGCGTCGTCATGCAGAAGGGCGATGACGGCCAGCTGCTTGAGCCCGTCGAGGAAGTCGTCATCGACGTCGACGAGGAGCATGCCGGCGTCGTCGTGCAGAAGATGTCGGAGCGCAAGGCCGAGATGGTCGAGCTGCGCCCCTCCGGCGGCAACCGCCAGCGTCTCGTCTTCCACGCTCCGACGCGCGGCCTGATCGGCTATCAGTCGGAACTTCTGACCGATACCCGCGGCACGGCCGTGATGAACAGGCTGTTCTTCGCTTATGAGCCCTACAAGGGCGAATTGCCCGGCCGCACCAATGGCGTGCTGATCTCCAACGAGCAGGGCGAGTCCGTCGCCTATGCGATGTGGAACCTGGAAGACCGCGGCCCGATGATCATCGATCCGGGCGTGAAGGTCTATCAGGGCATGATCATCGGCATCCATAGCCGCGACAACGACCTCGAAGTGAACGTGCTCAAGGGCAAGAAGCTCACCAACATCCGCGCCGCCGGCAAGGATGAGGCGGTCAAGCTGACGCCGCCGATCCGTATGACGCTGGAGCGGGCGCTGGCCTGGATCCAGGACGACGAGCTGGTCGAAGTGACGCCGAAGACGATCCGCCTGCGCAAGCTCTATCTCGACCCGAACGAGCGCAAGCGCTTCGAGAAGGCGTCGAAGGTGATGGGCGCGGCCTGAGGTTTTCAGCCAGAAGTTCAAAAGAGGGAGCGGATGCTCCCTCTTTTCGTTTTAGCGGCAGGCGGACGACAGGACGGGGTTGCGATCCGCCTCTTCGGTGAGATCGATCCGGACCGCCAGGCCGTTCCGAATGGGCTTGCGCAAGGCCCTGGCGCCGTCCGGTTCGACGGTCAGCCGCTCCCGGTCTTCCAGGGTCTGAAGCCTCGACCGCGAAAGCTCAAGCTCGCCGGCAAGCAGGCGGTCCAATCGCAGGGGCGTCGTGCCCTCGAGCTGAAGCTCGAGCCGGAGTACGGTCACGCCCTCGCGCCCGCCGTCCAGCGGCTCCTTTTGGATTGTGACGTCGGGAAGTTCCTCGATCCGTCCAGCCCGGCTGAGCAGCGTGGCGGTGTCAAAGGCAAAGCGGCGGACAAGAACGGGATCGTTGCTTTCGAGCGCGGCAAGCAATGCAGGCTCGATGTCGCGGCGGCTGCGCCGCTCCAGGATGGTGAAGTTCCAGGAATTGTCGCAGTCCGCGCAGCGATAGATCAGCCATGCGTCGATGCGTTTGCCGTTGGCGTTGACGCGGAATTTTTCGCTGCATTGATAGGGTCTCACGCCGCCGCACCGATTGCAGTTGATGAGAGGTCGCGGCGCAATTGCAGGCGCGATCGTCCAGCGGACGCGCAAAGTTCGAGACATGCCGGTAGGCCCTTCCCGTCGGGAAGTCCGTCAGGCCGGCAATATTCGAGATGCCCTTTGGGGGCACGGCGTGGCGAAGACTGCGTGTTAAGGGTCAGGCGTCGGCGTGGATCACGCGCGGCGGCTCAGCAAAGCCAAACCGGTCTCGAACCACCGCCTGAAGAACACGTGAACAAATGCAGGGGCCGCCAAAGCTGCGCCTGCGGTGCATTCAGAGGATTTGGCGAGACCGGCGGTTACTGAGGCAAAATGATGCTCTGAAACGGATAAAGGGTAGGCCGCTTCTAGCGGTGGGGTCCCGGAGAGGCAAGGTCTTCGATCGGTCCCGGCTCCAAGCAAGTTCTCAGGCGTTGACGCCAGAGGTAGCATTCTTGCAGGCGTGGCGACCGATCGGCTATTCTCAAATCCTCGCTTTTGCTGAAGGCCATCCCATGCATCTCGCCTCGCTGCTGATCTTCGCCGCCGCGCTGTTCGTTGCCGCCGGCTCGCCCGGACCGTCGATCGCGGCCCTTGTGGCGCGGGTGATCTCGAAGGGGTTCCGCGACGTCTTCCCGTTCCTTCTGGCGATGTGGATCGGCGAGGGCATCTGGCTGTCGCTGGCGGTGTTCGGGCTGGCGGTCGTGGCGCAGACCTTCCACTACGCCTTCGTCGTCGTGAAATGGGTGGGCGTGGCCTATCTCGCCTGGCTGGCGTTCAAGATGTGGACGGCGCCGGTCGAGGCGAAGGAGGGCGAGATGCCGCGCGAGGATTCAGCCTGGAAACTGTTCTTCGCCGGTATGACAGTGACGCTCGGCAACCCCAAGATCATGATGTTCTATCTGGCGCTGCTACCGACGATCATCGACCTGGCTTCGGTCAGCGTGGTCGGCTGGGTCGAGCTGGCGCTCACGATGGCCGTGGTTCTGGTGGTCATCGACCTTGCCTGGGTGCTGGCCGCTTCCCAGGCGCGCCGGCTCCTGAAAAGCAAGCGCGCGATGAAGATCGCCAACCGCGTCAGCGCCACGACGATGGCGGGCGCCGCCGCGGCAATCGCCGCGCGATAACTATTTGGGCAGCGCGCCGGTGACCGGCGGCGCCGCCGCTTGTGGCGGCTGTGGCCCGCCGGAATAGAATTTCGAAGCCGGGTTCTCCTGCATGAAGTCGTAGGCGACCATGCCGAGCGGTCGTTTCTGCCGTTCCGAGGCCGCTTGATGCCATGGGATCACCTGACGCAGCGCGGCGAGAGCCGCGGTCGGAGCCTCGCCGAATTTCCGCTGCGGGTTCTGCGCCTTGCGGATCTCCATCCAGTAGCTTGCCGTCAACAGGTCCTGCGCCAGCAGATGGAAAGACACGTCCACCGCCTCGCGGGCGCGCTGCGTCTTGATGCGGGTCTGCGCTTCGAGGTCCTCGACGGTCCCGACGATCGCCTGGCCATTCGGCGTCACCGGCGAGCCTAGTTCGGCCAGTTCCTGCCACAGGTCGGTCGGCAGGTAGCCGTCAAAATTCGGTATATCCTGGCGCTCTTCGGGTTTCAGCACGTCGGCCGGCTTGACCACGGTGAAGAAGGGGTTGCGGAAGCGCTCGATGCGCTGCGCCACCGCGACGCCGAGATTGGTCAAGGCGTTGGTGAGGGCCTCCACCTGGTTGGCCATCGGGTAGGGGTCCCAATTGGCGTTGGAGAAGATATAGCCGGACTTGCCGTTACTGAGCGGGCCGCCCTTGACGTAATATTTCATGAATTGCGGCGTGCTGAGCTCCGGCGAGCTTTGCGGCGTCAGGCCGGGCAGCACGGCCGGATTGTGGTCCGACGAGTTGATCGACAGCAGCACGGAATCGCGCAGGTCCGCCCAGGCCTGCCAGGCCGAACCCTGGCGCTGGCTTGATGCGCGCATGCTTTCCGGATCCTGGATGATGCGGGCCGGATCGTCATCGAAGAGGTAGCTGCCCTTGATCATGTCCATGACGCGGGCAGCGTCCCAGGTCAGCCACGGATAGGGCCGCATCGACTGCACCGGCGCGGAGATCGGCGTGACGCTGGAGTTCATGCCGTTCAGCCCCATGGCATAGCTGAGATCGGTCCATTCCAGCAGCTTTCGCGTGTCCTCCAGCAACAGCACGGCCTGCGCCTGCGCATAGGCATTTGTGCTGATCAGCGCCGCCTGGTCGGCGGCGAAGGGTTCGAGCGGCTTCAGGCCGGCCTGGTCGAGCGCTTGCGCGGCCGGCATGCGGACGCCCTTGAGATAGGCATCGCCCTCGCCGACCATGACCGCGCCGATATTGCCGAGCGTGGCGAGATCGCCTTCGCCAAGCGTGCCGCGCGATTGCACGACTGGCGTGACGCGCTTGTTCAGCATGTCGACGAGCATATGCGTCAGCTGCGGGCTCGCCGCCTCGTAGGACATGGTGTTGGCGCGGATCGCCATGATGGCGCGCACCAGCGCTTCCTCCTGCAGCTCCGGCCCGTAGCCGCGGTTCACGCCGCCCTTGAAGCGGGCGAGCTGCTGGTCCTTGAGCAGCTTGCTGTTTTCGGGCGACGTCGGATCGCCGGAAAAGATCACGGTTTCGCGCTGGTCGCCGGCGCCGCGGTTGAACCAGTAGATGGTGACGCCCTCGGCAGCACCCTCGAGCAGCAGGCCATAAGCATCCGCCGAGCGCTGCAGGGCTTCCGGGCTGAGCTCGACCTTGGCGCCGTTGCGCGCAATGGCGACGACCTGGTCGATGGTCAGGTCGTGGCCGGTCAGCTTTACCGTCTTGTCGGCGGCCGTCTCGAAGATGGGCTGGTAGGTGGACGCCGCCTCGAAAGCACGGGCCGGTGGCGCGGCAAGCCCCGCCATGGCAGCAAGAATGCAGAGGACAAGCTTGGGCTTGGCAATTCGGTCCAGCATGACGGCTCCCATGCGAGCTTGGGTTTCAGGAGCGAGTTCACCCACCCGGAATTTTGTTTCCTCGAAACCTACCCGCAAGCGTTGACCTGTCAACGAGGGTGGGCGGCAGGACCGATGGTGGAGGCGGCCTGGCCCTACCGGGCCATGGCGTGGTATTCGGCATTCGGCCGCATGTCGACGGCGGCGGCCACCCGGTTGGACATGTTGAAGAAGGCGGCGGTCGAGGCGATGTCCCAGATGTCGCGGTCCGAGAAGCCGGCATGGCGCAAGGCGGCGCGGTCGGCCTCGACGATCTTGGCCGGGTCTTCCGTCAGCTTGACCGCGAATTCGAGCATGGCGCGCTGACGGTCCGACAACTCGGCGGCGCGGAAATTCATCACCATCATCTCGCCAAGCGCCGGCTCGCCCGAAAGCTGGCGCACCGCCGCGCCATGCGCGGTCAGGCAGTAGAAGCAGTGATTGATCGAGGAGACGACCACGGCGATCATCTCACGCTCCAGCTTCGACAGGCCGGACTCGCCCAGCATCAGGTCGTTGTACATGTCGGTGAAGGCGCGCAGCTTCTTCTCGTCGAAGGCGTAGGCGAGAAGCACGTTGGGCACGAGGCCGAGCTTTTCCCGGCATTTGGCGAAATAGGCCTTCGTCGCGTCGCTGAGTTCCGCCTGGACAAGGTCGAGCGCGGTTATTTTGCCGGTCATGGTCGATTTCCTCGCGGGGCTATGGCGTTGGTTGGAATTTTTTAAAGCGTCGTCAAACCTTTGTCGCCAAAGAGCGCTCATCTGGCTACCATAGTCGCAAAAGCATGCCACACGGGAGGGAATAAGCGTCATGGCCAGCGTGAAATCCAAGCCGAAGAAGAAAGCTGCCGCCGCGAAAGCGGTGGAGAAGCCAGCAAGGCTTGCCGACTATCTGCTTGCCCGGGCGCCCGCCGAGGACATCGCGGCCTATGATGTGGCCGACCTCGAACGCGCTGGCGAGCTCGCCGCGCACGCGGTTGCCAGCCACAGGAAGGGCGAAAGCGTCGTTGCCGTCGAGGCCGATTCGGGCGTCACCTGCGGTGACAGGCCGGTCACGGTCATCACCGTCGTCAACGACAACATGCCGTTCCTGTTCGATTCCATCCTTGGCGAAATCACCGAAACCAGCGGTGAGCCGACGCTGGTCACCCATCCGATCGTCACCGTCCGCCACGGCAGGGCCGGTGTCGTCGAGGTCCTTGGCGATGGCGGCAAGGAGGATGACGACCATGACAGGCTGAGCGTGGTCCACGTCCACATTCCAAGGCTGACGGCCGAGCAGGCGAAGAACCTCACCGAGCGGCTGCGCAAGATGCTTTCCCAGGTCCGCGCGGCCGTCGTCGACTGGAAAAAGATGCTCGCACGCCTCGACCAGGCGATTTCCGAGTTCCGCTATTCGGCCGTGCCGCTCGACAAGAAGAGCGTCGCCGAGGCGATCGCCTTCCTCGAATGGCTGCGTGACGACAATTTCACTTTCCTCGGCATGCGCGAATTCAAATATATCGGCGGCGAGGAGAGCGGCAATCTGGAGCGCGCCGACAAGCCCGGCATGGGCATCCTGTCGGATCCCGACGTGCTGGTGCTGAGGCGCGGCACCGAGGCGGTGACCACGACGCCGGAAATCCGCGCCTTCCTGCACGGGCCGGAGCCACTGATCGTCACCAAGGCCAACGCCAAGTCGTCGGTGCATAGGCGCATCTATCTCGATTACATCGGCATCAAGACCTACACATCGAAAGGCGCGCTCGCCGGCGAGCTGCGCATCGTCGGCCTGTTCACCTCGACCGCCTACACGCGCTCGGTGATGAAGATCCCCTACCTGCGCTCGAAGGCCGAGACCGTGATCTCGAAATCCGGCTTCGATCCGCACGATCATTCCGGCAAGGCGATGATCAACATCCTGGAAAGCTATCCGCGCGACGAGCTGTTCCAGGTGCCGGTGCCGATCCTGCGCAAACACGCCCTCGCCATTCTCGGGCTGATCGAGCGGCCGCGCGTCAGGGCACTGGTGCGCGTCGACCAGTTCGACCGCTTCGTCTCGATCATCGTGTTCGTGCCGCGCGATCGCTATGACAGCGTCGTGCGCGAGAAGATCGGCGTGTATCTCAAGACGGTGTTCGAGGGCCGCCTGTCGGCCTACTATCCGGCCTTCCCGGAAGGCGGGCTGGCGCGCATCCACTTCATCATCGGGCGCTCCGGCGGCCGGACGCCGAAGGTCGAACAATCCACCATCGAGGCAGCGATCCGCGATATCGTCCGCACCTGGGAGGACGCCCTTTCCGAAGCCGCGGAAGCGGCCGGCAGCGATCCGGCGCTGAAGGCGATCGCGGCGCGTTTCCCCGAAAGCTATCGCGATAGCTTCTCGGCCGCCGTGGCGCTGGCCGATGCCGGCCGGATCGCGAAAATCAGCACCGAAAATCCGATCGCCATCGACTATTACCGCCATGCCGACCAGAAGCCGCAGCAGGCGGCGCTGAAAATCTATCACCATGGCAGCCCGGTGGCGCTGTCGCGGCGCGTGCCGGTGCTCGAGAATATCGGCTTCCGCGTCATCAGCGAGCGCACCTTCGAGGTCGGCGACGATCCCGCCGAAAAGGTGTTCATCCACGACATGGAACTGGAGAACAGCTACGGCAAGCCCATCGATCTCACCGACGGCGGCGGGCTGTTCGAGGACGCCTTCCTCTCCGTCTGGCGCGGCGACGTCGACAATGACGGCTATAACGGCCTGACCCAGACTGCCGGCCTGTGGTCGGGCGAGATCACCATCCTGCGCGCCTATGGCCGCTATCTGCAGCAGGCCGGCATCCCGCAGAGCCAGGATTTCATCGCCGCGGCGCTCAACCGCTATCCCGAGATCGCGCGCGGCCTGCATGAGCTGTTCGTCGCCCGTCTCGGGCCGACGGCGGAAGGCGCCGGCGCGGTCGCGGCCAAGCATCTCAAGGCCAAGATCAAGGATGCGCTGGAGGAGGTGCCCAACATCGATGACGACACCATCATCCGTCGCTACCTCAACCTGATCGAAGCCTCGCTGCGCACCAATCATTTCGTAGCCGATACGAAGGAGAAAGGGCAGTCGCTTGCGATCAAGTTCGACTCGCAGGCGGTCGAGGGACTGCCGGCGCCGCGGCCATGGCGCGAGATATTCGTCTACGGCTCCGAGGTCGAGGGCGTGCATCTGCGTTTCGGCCCGGTGGCGCGCGGCGGCCTGCGCTGGTCGGACCGCGCCCAGGACTATCGCACCGAGGTGCTCGGCCTGGTCAAGGCGCAGCAGGTCAAGAACGCCGTCATCGTGCCGGTCGGCGCCAAGGGCGGTTTCTATCCGAAGAAACTGCCGATGAGCGCCGGGCGCGACGCCATTTTCGAAGCCGGCACCTCAGCCTACAAGAACTTCGTCTCCAGCCTGCTTTCGATCACCGACAATATCGGCGTCGACGGCGTCATCCCGCCGGCCGGAGTGGTGCGGCGCGACCAGGACGACCCCTATTTCGTCGTGGCGGCCGACAAGGGCACGGCGACCTTCTCGGACACCGCCAACGCCATTTCGGAGAAACACCATTTCTGGCTGGACGACGCCTTCGCCAGCGGCGGCTCGGCGGGCTACGACCACAAGAAGATGGGCATCACCGCCAAGGGCGCCTGGGAAGCGGTGAAGCGGCATTTCCGCGAGATCAACCGCGACATCCAGACCTCGCCCTTCACCGTTGTCGGCGTCGGCGACATGTCGGGCGACGTGTTCGGCAACGGCATGCTTCTGTCACCGCAGACCAAGCTGATCGCCGCCTTCGACCATCGCGACATCTTCATCGATCCGAATCCCGACATGGCGGCCTCGATGGTCGAGCGCCAGCGCATGTTCGCGCTGCCGCGCTCGTCCTGGCAGGACTACGACAAGTCGAAGCTGTCGGAAGGCGGCGTCATCGTCTCGCGCAACCAGAAATCGATCACGCTGCCTCAGGCGGCGGCCGCCGCCATCGGGCTCGCCAAGACGACGGCGACGCCCGTCGAGATCATGAACGCCATCCTCAAGGCGCCGGTCGACCTGCTCTGGTTCGGCGGCATCGGCACCTATGTCAGGGGCTCGGGCGAGACGAACGCCGATGTCGGCGACCGCGCCAATGACGCGATCCGCGTCACCGCGCTCGACGTGCGGGCCAAGGTGATCGGCGAGGGCGCCAATCTCGGCGTCACGCAGCGGGCGCGCATCGAGTTCGGCATGAATGGCGGCCGCTGCAATTCGGACGCCATCGACAATTCGGGCGGCGTCAACTGCTCCGACGTCGAGGTCAACATCAAGATCGCGCTGGCCTCGGCCATGCGCAAGGGCTCGCTGACGAGGCCGGCGCGCAACAAGCTGCTCGCCGAGATGACCGACGAGGTGAGCGGGCTGGTGCTCTCCAACAACTATCAGCAGACGCTGGCGCTATCGCTCGCCCGCAAGCGCGGGCTGGCCGACATCGCCCACCAAGCCCGCTTCATGACGGCACTGGAATCGCGCGGCCTGCTCGACCGCGCGGTCGAGACGCTGCCCTCGCCGGCGGCCCTTGCCGAGCGCGAGGCGCGCGGCGAGCCCCTGACCAGGGCCGAGCTCGGCGTGCTGCTCGCCTATGCCAAGATCGTGCTGTTTTCCGATATCGTCGCCAGCGACGTGCCGGATGATCCGCATTTCGACCGTGACCTGATGGGCTATTTCCCCGAACGCATGGCAAAGAAATTCGCCAGCGAGATCCATGGCCACAGGCTGCGGCGCGAGATCATCGCGCGCGTCGTCGCCAACGACCTCGTCAACCGCGGCGGGCCGTCCTTCGTCAACCGCCTGCAGGAAGCGACGGGGCGCACGGCGGCCGCCGTCGTGCGCACCTTTGCCGTGGTCCGCGACGGCTTCGCGCTGCCCGGGCTCTACAAGGAGATCGACGCGCTCGACAACCAGATCGACGGCCAGATCCAGCTCGATCTCTACCAGGCGGTCAGCCGGCTGATCTTCACGACCAGCGGCTGGTACCTCAAGAACGATGCGGGATCGGCGCCGCTCAGCCAGCGGATCGCGGATCTGCAGGAGGCGCGCAAGGCGCTGGAGCCGAAGCTGGTATCGCTGCTGCCAGCCTTCTCGCGCGAGCGGATCGAGGAGCGGCGGCATGGCCTGTTCAAGGGCGGGGCGCCGGAGAAACTTGCCGATAAGCTCGCCTTGGCGGAGGTTGCCGAGCTGATCCCGGATGTCGCGCTCACCGCGCGCACGGCCAGCGCCGACATCGTCAACGCGGCGAGGGCTTTCTTCGCCGTCAGCGATGCCTTCCGCATCCCGCGCGTCGAGGAAGCCGCGCGCTCGATCAATCCGCCCGACTATTACGACCAGCTGGCGCTGTCGCGGGCGACCGACACGATCGGCGTGGCGCGTCGCGGCATCGCGGTGGCGGCGCTGACCGGGTACGGCACGGCGGCGGATCCGGTCGCGGCCTGGCTGGAAGCGGGGGGCGACCGCGTCGCGCGCATCCGCGAGCGGCTGCAGGCTTTGACCGAAGGCGGCGACATCACCGTGTCGCGGCTCTCGGTGGCATCGGGCCTGATGAGCGACCTGACGGGGATGTGAAGTTGCTCGCCCCCGCCAAGGCGGGGGAGAGGTGGCCGCGAAGCGGCCGGAGAGGGGCTTCGTTGAGCGAAACCTCTCTCGACCGATCAACCGCCATAGGTCGGCGCTATTACCGCTCTCCGTCTCGGCTTTGCCGAGCCACCTCTCTCCCCCACTGCATGGGGCGAGGAATTGGCGCTATGCTTGTTCATTTGCATCGCTGCCCCAAAACATGCAGACATGGCGCCCGACGCGGGCGGCGCCGAGGGAATCAGCATGGCGGCAGTAGAGACAGTGCAGCGGGCATCGGGGCGCGGCATCTGGGGCTGGATGTTCTTCGACTGGGCGGCCCAGCCCTTCTTCACCGTCGTCACCACCTTCATCTTCGGCCCCTATTTCGTCTCGCGCATGGCGAGCGACCCGACTGCCGGACAGGCGGCCTGGGGCTACGGCATCGCCGCCGCGGGCCTGGTCATCGCGGTGCTCTCGCCGGTGCTCGGCTCGATCGCCGACCAGACCGGGCCACGCAAGCCGTGGATCGCCTTCTTCGCCGCGATCAAGATCTTCAGCCTCACGCTTTTGTGGTTCGCCGCGCCCGGCTCGAACCTGTTCCTGGTCGTGCTTTTGTTCTCGCTGGCCTCGGTGGCGGCGGAATTCTCCACGGTGTTCAACGATTCCATGATGCCGCGGCTGGTGCCGAAGGAAGAGATCGGCCGCATCTCCAACGTCGCCTGGGGGCTAGGCTATCTCGGCGGCATGATCGCGCTGATCTTCGTCGTGCTGTTCCTGGCCGGCAATCTGGAAACCGGCAAGACGCTCATCGGCCTCGATCCCTTGTTCGGTCTCGATCCGAAACTCGGCGAGGACGCGCGTTTCACCGGTCCGATGTCGGCCGGCTGGTATTTCCTGTTCATCCTGCCGATGTTCTTCTTCACACCCGACGCCACCAAGGGAATCCCGATCGGGCCGGCGGTGCGCGAGGGCCTGTCGGAACTGAAGTCCACCCTGGCGGAAGTGCGCCAGCGCAGCGGCATCCTGCGCTTCCTGTTGGCTCGGATGATCTATCAGGACGGCGTCAATGCGCTGCTCGCGTTGGGTGGCACTTTCGCGGCCGGCATGTTCCACTGGTCGATCACCGAGATCGGCCTGTTCGGCATCATCCTCAACATCGTCGCCATCTTCGGCTGCTGGATCGCCGCTCGGCTCGATACCGCGCTCGGCTCCAAGGCCGTGGTGCTGATAGCGCTGGTGATGCTGTCGGTCGCCACCATCGGCGTCGTCTCGACCGGCCCGGGCTTCACCCTGCTCGGCCTGATCCCGCTTTCGACCGCCGATTCCGGTGGGCTGTTCGGCACCGCGGCCGAGAAGGCATACATCCTCTATGGGCTGCTCATCGGTCTCGCCTTCGGGCCGGTGCAGGCATCGTCGCGCTCCTATATGGCGCGCAGCGTCACCGCCGCCGAATCCGGCCGCTATTTCGGCATCTACGCGCTGGCTGGCCGGGCAACCAGCTTCCTGGCGCCTTTCCTGGTGGCGAGCATCACCACCATCAGCGGCTCGGCCCGGCTCGGCATGGCGGCCATCATCCTGTTCCTTGCGCTCGGCATGATCATCCTGGCGGGGACGCCCTATCCGGCGGACAAGCGGTAGCGTACTCACCTTCTCCCACAAGAGGAGAAGGGGGAAAGCGCTTAGTGCCTGAAGTGCCTTACACCGGTGAATACTATGGCGATGCCGTGCTCGTCGGCGGCGGCGATGACGTCCTCGTCGCGCATCGAGCCGCCGGGCTGGATGACGGCGGTCGCGCCAGCCTCGATCGCCGACAATAGCCCGTCGGCGAAGGGGAAGAAGGCGTCGGAGGCGACGACCGAGCCCTTGGTCAGCGGCTCGGCGAGGCCAGCGGCCTCCGCCGCGTCGAGCGCCTTGCGGGCCGCGATGCGCGAGGAATCGACGCGGCTCATCTGGCCGGCGCCGATGCCCACCGTGGCGCCATCTTTCGCGTAGACGATGGCGTTCGACTTCACGTGCTTGGCGATGCGGAAGGCGAATTTCAGGTCGGCCATCTCGGCCGGCGTCGGCGCGCGCTTCGTCACCACCTTCAGTTCGAGGTCGTCGACCACGGCATTGTCGCGGCTTTGCACCAAAAGCCCCCCGGCGACGGATTTCACCATGGTCCCGGCGGCGCGCGGGTCGGGCAGGCCGCCGGTCACCAACAGGCGCAGGTTCTTCTTCGCCGCGACGATCGCGGCCGCTTCCTCGGTCGCGTCGGGCGCGATGATGACCTCGGTGAAGGTCTTCACGATCTCTTCCGCCGCCTCGGCGTCGAGGATGCGGTTCATGGCGACGATGCCGCCGAAGGCCGAGACCGGGTCGCAGGCCAGCGCCTTGGCATAGGCCGCCTTCAGCGACGCGCCCTCGGCAACACCGCAGGGATTGGCGTGCTTGATGATGGCGATCGCAGCCGAGCGGGCGGGGTCGAATTCGCCGACCAGCTCAAAGGCGGCGTCGGTGTCGTTGATGTTGTTGTAGGAGAGCTGCTTGCCCTGCAACTGCCTGGCGGTGGCAACGCCCGGACGCCTGTCGCCAGAGAGATAGAAGCCGGCGCCCTGGTGCGGGTTCTCGCCATAGCGCATCACCTGGTCGAGCCGGCCGCCAAAAGCGCGCCAGGACGGATGCTCGATCTCCAGCGCATCGGCGAACCAGCCTGAAATCGCCGCGTCATAGGTGGCGGTGCGGGCAAAGGCCTTGGCCGCCAGCATCTTGCGGAAGTCGAGCGACAGCGAGCCGAGGTTCATCTCCAGCGCGTTGACGAGCGGCGCATAGTCGGTCGGATCGGTGACGATGGCGACATAAGCGTGGTTCTTGGCCGAGGCGCGGATCATCGCCGGCCCGCCGATGTCGATGTTCTCCACGATCGAGGCATAGCCGGCGCCGGAGCGGCGGACCTCCTCGAACGGATAGAGATTGCAGACGACGAGGTCGATCGGCTCGATGTGATGATCGCGCATCGCCTTGGCATGGTCGGCATCGTCGCGGATGCCGAGCAGCGCGCCATGCACCGAGGGATGCAGGGTCTTTACCCGGCCGTCCATGATCTCGGGGAAACCGGTGAGGTCGGAAACGTCGCGCACCGCCAGTCCCGCCTCGGCGATGGCCTTTGCCGTACCGCCTGTCGAAACAAGCTCGACGCCGGAAGCGGCAAGCGCCCTGGCGAGATCGATCAAGCCGGTCTTGTCGAAGACGGAAAGCAGCGCGCGGCGCACCGGAACGAGGTCGGGCGCGGGAATATTCTTTGTGGGCACGGCCATGGTTGGGCGGCCTTTCAGAGCTGTTGGAAGGGGACCTTGGCCGGCCGTATCACATGAGCCCCGGAAATCAAGCGCCGCGCTCTTCCGGATCCGCATTCACTTCGGGTGCGTACAGAGCATGACCGGCACGCCGGCCCGGCTCAGTTGTTCTCAGGGTGGCCGGCGATGCCGGTGCGGGTCAGTTGCCAGTGGACCTCGGCAATCTCCGAAGCCTTGAAGGCGAGCACGATCTGCCGGCTGCGGCGCGGGCCGCTCAGTCCCGCGAAATAGATCGATTCCTCGACCTCCGGCGCCACTTCGGCGCAGGTGAACACCCAGGTGTCGCCTTGCGCGGCGGCAAGGGTCAGCCGGCCCTGGTCGTCCTGCAGCAGGCCGATGTCGGGGTGGACGTGGAAGCGCACCGTGACGAAGTCGCGGCCATTGTTGCGGATCGCCGCGTTGCCGGGGCGCAGGAAACGGTCGCGGCCGGCCAGCACGTTGCCGTTGCTGCCAAGCTTCAGCTCGCGCTCATGCAGGAAGCCGAATTGCGGGATATAGCCGTCGTGGCGGGCGACGAAGCCGTGCATGCCCTTCTGGTCGAGGCGCTTGCAAGGCACATGCTGCGGGCCGCCGATCAGCGGCGAACCCAGCAGGTCGCTGACGCGCAGCGAATGGCTGAAGCGCGCCGACGACGTGTCGTTGATGGTGACGGTCGAATGCGCGGCCGTGGCGCGGGCCAATGGCCGGAATTCGGGGGCGCCGTAAGTGTCGATGCCGGCATTTACGATGAAGTGCTGGCGTCCGGAGGAGAGCTCGAAGGCAAGGCAGCCGGCATGTGCCGCGTTGGAGACGTCGAGCGGTGGCGGCAGGCCGGTGTCGGCGATCACCGTCACGCCGCCCATCGACAAGCGCTCATAACCGGAATGCGGCGCATGCAGCAGCGGCGCTCCCACCGTGTCGTCATGGCGCATGATGGTGGCGATGCGGTCATGGATGGTGGCGCCCATGCCGTTGAAGCGCGCGAGGCTGCCGTCCTGGTGGCGGAAGAAGCGCAGCGCCGGCAACATCCGGTCGATCGCGCCGATCAAGGCCGGTGGCGGCGCCTCGGCCTGGTTGGCGTAGGTCTGGCGCAGCGGCAGAAGGTCGGCCAGCAACTCCAGCACGGCCATCGGGTTGCGCGAGATGTGGCCGCCGTCGGCCAGGATCTGGTGGTCGAGCTCCTCGGCCAGGTTGCGTGTCGCCGCGCGCAACGCCGAGGCTGGCGCCGGCAAGGATAGGGCGGCGAAAGCGAGCGCGACGCGGGCGCGCAGCCTGGCCTCGCCATCCGGCATCTCCCGCGCCATCGAGCGCAAATAGCGGATCTGGATGGCCAGCGATTTGAGGAAGGCGCGATAGAAGGGGAATTCGGCGCCTTGCAGTACCACCGAGGAATGCTGCAGCCAGGCGATTGCCCGCTTGGCCGTCGTTCCCGGTTCCCAGGCGATGCCGGAAATCTGGTTGCCGTGCATGGCGATCCAGTCGGTCACCAGAGCTCTCGCATTGGCGGCGGCAAGCTCGGTGCCGGTAGCGCGCATGTGGCGCAGCCAGCGGAAGCCATGCAGCGATTTCTGCCAGCCGCGATTGGGCACGTCGAGCTGAAAGGGCGATTTGCCGCCGGTCTCGACCAGATGGCCGGACAGCGGGTAACGCCCGTAATAGATCTCCAGCGCGATCTGCGGATCGGCGAGCCGCAGATCCGGCGGCGCGATCAGGACGCGTTCGGGCGTGCGGCCGGAATAGCGCCAGCGATAGATCGGGCCGGCGCGCAAACGCCGGCGCGTCTTGCGCCAGAACTCCTTCGCGACAAGCGTCCATAGACGCGTCGTGTTGCCGGCAACAAGTGCCAAAAGCCCTCCTGATTTCCCCATAACCCAAGCACAAGCTTATGCGATTCAAAAACTTATGCGAAGGTGGATTTCGCCGAAGTGAACCGCTTCACGCGGGCGCGGCGGGGTCGTCCCTGAAAAGTCAGCGAGTTTTATGAAATAACGCTTCAATCCGCCCGCTTCATCCGTGCGGCGAAGAAGCCGTCCAGGCCTGAAATCCCGGGCGATGCCAGCGCCAGGTCCGCTGGCGTGGTGCGCAAAACCCCCTCCGGCGTCAGGAACGGATCGACGCCCGCAAATTCGCCGGGAAGGATCGGGTCGGCGGCCACGCCGGGGTTCCCGGTGAGGAAATCACGATAGAGTTCCTCGCCTTCGATCGGGTCGAGCGAGCAGTTTGAAAAGACGATCCGCCCGCCGGGCCTGACGAGGCCGACGGCGTGGGCAAGCAGCCGGCGCTGCAGGTCGGCAAGCTTTTCGACGTCGGCCATGGTCTTGGTCCACGGCACGTCGGGATGACGGCGCACCGTGCCGGTGGAGGAGCAGGGCGCGTCGAGCAGGACGGCGTCGAACAAGCGCGCCGGGCGGTAATCCAGGAGGTCGGTCTGGACGAGTTCGGCGGACAGGCCGAGGCGGTCGAGATTCTGCCTCAGCCGCGCCAGCCGGTTCTTCGAAGTGTCGACCGCAGTCACGCTGGCGCCGGCCAGGATAAGTTGCGCCGTCTTGCCGCCGGGGGCGGCGCAAAGGTCGGCGACGCGCTGGCCGTTGATGTCACCGAACAGGCGCGCCGGCAGGCTGGCGGCCGTATCCTGCACCCACCAGGCGCCGTCGGCGAAGCCGGGCAGGTCGGTGACGTTGGCGGCGAGCTTCTCGACGCGCACCGTGCCGGTCGGCAGCACGATGCCGCCCAGACGCCCGGCCCAGAGCGCGGGATCGGCCTTGACCGTGAAATCGACCGGCGCCTCGTGGCGATGCGCGGCGAGGATGGCGCGTGCTTTATCCGCTCCGAAGGCGGAGACCAGCCGCTGCGAAAACCATTGCGGCGCCTCGCTGGTCGCGGCCAGCGCCGGGGCAAGCTCGGTCTCCTTGGCGCGCGCCAGCGAACGCAGCACGCCGTTGACGAGGCCGGAAAAGCGCAGCGTTCGCGGATCCGACTTGGCGTGGGTGACGGCGAGGTCGACGGCGGCGCTGTCGGGAACGTCGAGAAACAGGATCTGCGCGGCGGCGACATGCAGGATGTGCGAGAGCGCCGTGGCATTGGGCGGCAACGGCTTCTCCAGCCGCTTCGCCAGCAGCCCGGCAATGGTCATGCGGTGGCGCAGCGCGGTGACTAGGATGGCGCGCACCAACGCGCGGTCGCGGCCGTCCAGCGCCTTGTATTGCGGATGGCCGTGCTCGTTGTCGGTCAAGCCGTCGAGCGGGGTGCGGGCATCGATGACGGCGGCGAGCAGGCGCGCGGCCGCCTTGCGCGCGGCAAGGCCGGCGATGCTCTCGTCATCGGCCTTGTTGCGCGGATTGCCTGAATGGCCGCGCCTAGGCGGCGTCACGACCAAGGACCTTTCGAGCGGACATTGCGCGGCCCGGTCGGGTTACGGCCCCAGGGATTGGGTTTCGGCTGCGCGGGTTCCGCGGGCGGCGCGGGGTCAGTTCGCTTGCCCCATGGACCGGCTGGCGGATCTTCGGGCTGCATGGGTGGAGGCGAAGCCTGGCGTCGAGCGGCTGGCGAGGCGCCGCCCATCTCGCGGGCCATCTCCTGCAAGGCGGCGATGCGGTTTTCGGTGCTCGGATGGGTCGAGAACAGATTGTCCATGCGCTCGCCATGCAGGGGGTTGATGATGAAAAGATGCGCCATAGCCGGGTTGCGCTCGGCATCTTCATTGGGAATCTGTTCGGCGCCGCGCGCGATCTTGTCGAGCGCCGAGGCCAGCCATAGCGGGTGGCCGCAGATCTCGGCGCCGCGCCGGTCGGCTTCGTATTCGCGGGTGCGGCTCACCGCCATCTGCACGATCATGGCGGCGAAGGGCGCCACGATCATCGCCAGAAGCACGCCGGCGAAACCGAACGGATTGTTGTTGTTGCGGCTGCCGCCGAGGAAGAAGGCGAAATTGCCGAGCATCGAGATGGCGCCGGCAAGCGTCGCCACGATCGTCATGGTCAGCGTGTCGCGGTGCTGCACATGGGCAAGCTCGTGCGCCATCACGGCCGCGACCTCTTCGTGCGAAAGCCGCTCGAGCAGGCCGGTGGACGCGGCCACGGCGGCATTTTCCGGGTTGCGGCCGGTGGCGAAGGCGTTGGGCTGCGGGTTGTCGATCAGATAGGTCTTCGGCATCGGCAGGCCGGCCTGCTTCGCCAGGGCCTGGACGATCGCGTAATATTCCGGCGCGTTCTTCTCGTCGACCTCGACGGCGCGGTTCATCGACAGCACCATCTTGTCGGCGTTCCAATAGCTGAACAGATTGGTGCCGGCGGCGATCAGAAGCGCGATGACCATGCCGCCCGAGCCGCCGATCAGATAGCCGACGCCCATGAACAGCGCCGTCATCGCTGCAAGGAGCATTGCGGTGCGAAGCGTGTTCATCGTTTCATCCGTCTGGCGTGGTGGCGAAGGGCGTGAATGGGGGTCGATCCTTCTGGCGTCATGGCTATATGATGGGAGACGCCGGTGTCCGTTTCAATCGGCTGGAGTATCGCATGACCGAAGAGCCAAGCAAAACCGAACCGGTGGCAGCGACCGACGCGCCGCCAAAAACGCTGACGCCCGAAGCGCAGCGGGCGTTAGCAGAGGCTGAGGCTCGTCGTCAAAAGTATCGAGCGGCGGAAGCGCAGTTGCCGAAGGAAATCGGCGGTCGCGGCGGCAAGGAGCCCGGGCGTTACGGCGACTGGGAGGTGAAGGGCCTCACCAGCGACTTCTAGCCGGATCTGTTGATATTCAGGCGAGGCCCGCATCTCAACATATCCCTAGGCCGCCGCCTGGGTTGGCGACAAAACGATGAAACCGCTGTCGTCGAGCGCAATGCCGATTTCGTCATAGGATCGGATTGTCGGGTGTGGCGTGACGAGCGGGTGGACGTGGGTGGCGCTGATCACCATAACCGAGGCGCCGGAAGCCTCGCCCGCCGCGATGCCCGCCGGCGCATCCTCGAAGACCAGGCAGTCGCGCGCCTCGACGCCGAGACGCCTTGCCGCCAAAAGGAAGCAGTCCGGCGCCGGCTTGCCATGGGTCACGTCTTCCGCCGTCACCATCATGGCGGGAACCAGGATGCCGGCCGCCTCGATGCGCAGCAGCGCCAGTTCGCGCGGCGCCGAGGTGACGATCGCCCAGCGCTCCGGCGGCAGCGAGCGCAAAAATGCTACGGCGCCCGGAATGGGCACGATGCCTTCGAGATCATCGGCCTCGGCCTTCAGCAGCGCGTCGGCTTCCGCAACCACGTCGACTCCGGGAAGCATCAATGCGCCGATCGTCTCGATCGCGCGCTTGCCGTGGATCGTCGGCAGGAAGGCCGCCACATCGAGGCCATGGCGCTGCGCCCACTTTGTCCACACCCGTTCCGCCGCGGCGATCGAGTTGAGCACCGTGCCGTCCATGTCGAACAGGAAGGCGGCGAATTTTCTGCCTGCAAACATCGGATGTCCTGGAGAATCGTTTTCGGGGAGGGCGAAACGTAGACCAAGTTTAGACTGCCCGGCTCCGCCTGAGAAGAGAGCAGGTCGGGATTGACGGGAAAGCCGACCTGCTCTCGCCCTTGCTTTTACGCAATACGGATGGAGGCTACGGCGAAGTCGCCGAGTCCGACCGCGGCGCACTCTTCCTGGCATTGCTCCCGATGCCCGCCATTTCGACCCGGCACGGGAACAACCCCCGATCGGCGGCGTTGAGCAGGCAGTCTTCCAAAATCACGATCGGGGGAATGCGATGCTGATCCGGCTCGGCTATGAAATCGCCATCGAATGCGCGGCGGCGACGCCGATCATCTCGCTTCTCGACATCCACCCCGACCGGCATCCCGACGTCAAGCGGCAGACGCGGGTTCTGACGTCGCCTTCGGTGCCGACCCGGACCTATCGCGACCGCCACGGCAATATCTGCCGTCGCTTCACGGCGCCCGCCGGAAACTTCCGCATCCTCTACGACGCGGCAATCGAGGACAGCGGCGAGCCCGATACGGTCAATGCCCTGGCGCGGGAAACACCGGTGGCGGAGCTGCCCGACGAAGTGCTGGTCTATCTGCTCGGCAGCCGGTATTGCGAGACCGACCACCTCAGCAACATCGCCTGGCAGCTTTTCGGCCATTTGCCGCCCGGCTGGGCGCGGGTCCAGGCGATCGTCGACTATGTCAACAGCCGGCTTTCCTTCGGCTACGGCTATGCGCGCGCCACCCGAACCGCCGCCCAGGCGCATGAGGAGCGGGTCGGCGTCTGCCGCGATTTCGCGCATCTGGCGATCACGTTTTGCCGATGCATGAACATTCCGGCGCGCTACGTCAACGGCTACCTCGGCGATATCGGCGTGCCGGCCGATCCGGCGCCGATGGACTTCTCTGCCTGGATGGAAGTCTTCCTCGACGGCAAGTGGTACACGTTCGATCCGCGCCACAACCGGCCACGCATCGGCCGGGTCGTCATCGCGCGCGGCCGCGACGCCACCGACGTGCCGCTGCTGCACAGTTTCGGCCCGCACCGGCTCGCCCTGTTCAAGGTCTGGACCTATGAGCAGGAAGGCAATTGGTTCAATCCTCCCCGCCACGGCATCGACCGGACGGCCAGCGCGCAGATGCTGACCTAGGGTCTGTACCTCCATCTCGGCGGAGCCTGCGCCGCGCCTTGTCTTACGGCAGCGCTGACCCGCTTCGGCACAGTTCGATTGTGCCGAAGCGAGAACGACCGCGACAGCCCTCGAGATCATGGTAAGCGCTTTATGAAGGTCGCTTGGCTGGCGCATTTTCGTTTACTTCCCATTTACTCTGGGATTTACTGAAAGTCAGCAAAAACAATGGATTAACCTCCCGTTAAGCGTCTTTCGGCGGCGTCTGGCCGAAATCCTGCAACGCCTTGGCCGAGCGGCGCGATGCCGCAGACAGTGGGGGCGGAAGGAATGCGGCAGTTCAGAGGTGTCGTTCGTGGGGTGGACGGCTTTGCCCGGAATCGTGAAGGCAATTTAGCGGTTCTGTTCGGAGCTGCCGCATCGGTCCTCGCGCTGGGGGCGGGATTCGCGGTCAACATCTCGCAGCTCTACAATGCGAGGTCGAGCCTGCAGGGCGTCGTCGATGCCGCTGTGACCTCGACGGCCCGCGATCTCACCCTCGGCGTCATCAAGGAGGCCGACGCCAACAAGATGGTGCAGGCGTTCCTCGACGCCAACAGCGCGGCAGGCATCCTGCAAGCCGACGAGATTGTTCTGGACAAGCTGATCGTCGACAGGACGGCCAACACCGTAAGGGCGGATGTGCATGTCGATGTCGGTCTTTATTTCCCCCTGTTCAGCATGGGCGACTTGCAACGCGTGACGTCCTCGACCACTGCGCTCTATTCCGACAAGACGGTCGAGGTCGCGATGATGCTCGACGTCACCGGTTCGATGGCCGGCCAGAAGATCAAGGACCTGAAGGTGGCAGCCGGCAACGCGGTCGATTCTTTCCTTTCCGGCCAGAATGCATCCAATCCACGGGTGCGGGTGGCAATCGTGCCCTATGCCAATTCCGTCAACGCCGGCGCGCTTGCGGCAAGCACCGTCTTTGTCGAATCCAAGGCCGCCGATCGCAAGCAGGCGCCGGGCAATGCCGACCCGAAATATGTCTCGGCCCCGCCGCGCCCGGATACCTGCGCTACCGAGCGGAAGGGCGCCTATCAATATTCGGATGCCGGTCCGGATGTGAGCATGGTCAACCGCGATTTCTATTTGTCCGACTTTGCCAAGGACACACACACGCGAGCCTGTCCCGTCGCGACAATACAGCCGCTGACCACGGATGCCTCAGCCTTGGGCAATGTCATCAAGAACCTCGATGCCTCCGGCGGTACCGCGGGCCATATCGGCGTGCAGTGGGCCTGGTACATGCTGTCGGAAAATTGGGGTGGCGTCATGAAGGTCTCGGAACGGCCAGCCAAGATGGACCCGAAGCAGGTCGCGAAATACGTGATCCTCATGACCGACGGCGAATTCAACCTGTCCTATTTCGACGCCAGCGACCCGAGCCAGGTCTACAACGACGCCGGCAAGGTGCAGACGCGAACCGCGGCTACGACGCTATGCACGGCGATGCAAAAACAGGGCATAGAGATATTCACCATCGGCTTTGCCCTTACAGAAAAGAACGCCAAGTCGACACTTCAGGCCTGCGCCAGCCCGGACACCAGCAAGAGCAAGCATTTCTATCAGGCAGCCAACGGCGCCGAGCTTGACCAGGCTTTTCAGGATATCGTGCGCAACATCGACAAGTTGACGGTCACCAGATAGCGGCCTTGCCGCTGACCCGCAGCGCAGCGCAAAAGGAAAAGGCCGCCGCTTCTTGACGAAGCCGGCGGCCTTCCGTGTTTCCGTCCATGACGCGGCTCCTGGCGGCAACCCCTTCGGGCTACCTGCCGCGCGTCTCGCGCCTTAATGGGAAGACTGCTTCCCGGAAGTGCAATCCGCTGAGCTCACGTTATGGAAAACGAAATCACTCGACATCGGATCACCTCCTTTCAGTTCGTTGAACACACCCTGATGATGGGGTGTGCCGCGACGAAAGACAAGATGACGCTGCGGAATGGTCATGCCTCTAGCCGGGAAACCCGCTCTTGCGGTGCTTTTGCGCAACAGATCGGGATTGCGGTCCACCGGCCGGTGGACGACAGTGCGGCTTCGGGAACGGGGCGGATGCGACATAGCGGGAGGTGGGAATGGACGCCGCCGACAGAGCCGCGCGGATCGTGCGCAAGGTCGTCGAAACGCTGAAGCCGGGTTTTGCGGTCAGGCTGTGGACCGGCGAGCGGATCGGACCCGCCGGCGGTCCGGTGCTTGCCATCAACGATCAGGACATCGTCTGGCAGATGGTCCGCCGGCCGACCTTCTCGACGCTGGTGGAGATGTGGATTTCCAAGACCGTCGACATCGAGGAAGGCACGCTGTTCGATTTCTATGCCCTTCCGTCGCAAGGCAAGCTCAAGACGCAGCTCAAATCCCTGCCGAAGCTGGCGATCCTGCGCGACCTGCCAATGGTGCTGTTTTCGCGCAGGCAGATGACGGCGCGCAACGATCTTTCCGGCCGCAAGCCTTTCGTCAGCGGGTCGAACAAGGAGGCGATCCAGCATCACTACGACATCTCGAATGATTTCTACCGGCTCTTCCTCGACGAGCGCATGGTCTATAGCTGCGGCTACTTCCAGGATTTCGCCAACGGCATCGACCAGGCGCAGGTCGACAAGCTCGACCATATCTGCCGCAAGCTCAGGCTGAAGCCCGGCGAAAGTCTGCTCGACATCGGCTGCGGCTGGGGCGCGATGCTCATCCATGCGGCGAAGAATTACGGCGTCGTCGGGCACGGCGTCTCGCTGTCACAGGCCCAGACCGACCTTGCCCGCGAGCGCATCCACGCGGAGGGGCTGGAGGATCGCATCACCATCGAGATAAAGTCCTATGCCGACCTCTCCGGCACCTTCGACAAGATCTCGTCGATCGGTATGTTCGAGCATCTGGGCCTTGCCAACCACGCGGCCTATTTCTCGGCCGTCCACCGTCTGCTGAAGCCTGGCGGCATCTATCTGCACCACGCCATCACCAGGCGCAGCAAGGGCGACATCAGGAAGACACTGCGCAAGGGGGCGGAATACAAGGCGCTGATCAAATACATCTTCCCGGGCGGCGAGCTCGACACGATCGGCATGACGCTCGGCAATCTCGAGGCGCACGGCTTCCTCGCCTATGACGTGGAGAACCTGCGAGAGCATTATGCGCGAACCTGCCGGCTGTGGGCGGAGCGCCTCAATGCGCGTTTCGACGAGGCGATCGCCGAGGTGGGCGAACCCAAGGCGCGGCTGTGGCTGCTCTACCTGACGGGTTGCTCGATCACCTTCGAGCGCGGCTCGGCGCAGATCTTCCAGACCGTCGCCACCAGGCGCGCCCGCGGCCCGAGCGGCCTGCCGCCGACGCGGGCTGATTTGTACCGGTAGATCGGGAGCTTCAATCCATCAAGCGCATCGGCGCGCCCATCCCGACGCGCGCCGGCCGGTCGACGGTGCAGTAGACGCCGAGATTGTGGGCGTTGTGGCGCACCAGGTTGCGCAGGATGCCGGGATCGGTGTCGAAGCCGTCCTGGGCGATGATGGTGAAGCCGCAGCGGCGGCATGGCTCCGAGACGGTGAGCAGCAGATCGCCGACCGCGAGCCTGCGGCCGATCCACTGCGTTTCCGGGAAGGCGCCTTCGACCGGATCCATGTCGACGACGATGTTGGGACGGAAGCGGCGCGGGTCGGGCACGCCCTCAGGATGCAGCGCTTTCAGCCTGGCGAGCGAGGCGGTGGTGAGCAGATGGATCGGCGCCTTGGCATAGCGGGCCTCGGTCAGCGGGCCGACGTAGCCGGGCGCCGTATTCTGCGCGCCGAATGGCCGGATCGTGGCCTCGAAGCCGAGAAAGGTCGATACCGCGCGGTCGCTTTCAGGGTCGGGCGCCGGTAGCCAGTCGCTGCCTGGCACGGCCACTTCGAGCCGCCATTCCTTGTTCGGCGGGGCTCCGCTCAGCCTGGTGCGGATGAGCGGAGCCTTGTGCCACCTGGCCTCGCGGTCGGGCCTTGCGATCTCGCCATCGGCATCGACCAGTCCGAACAGCCGATCGCCGGCGACGGTCTTTTGCTCGACCGAGATGGCATCAAGCCGCTCGCCGGCGAGCGAGCTGGCCGGATAGCGCCAGAGCTGGCTGACGGCGCCGAGGATCGCCTCGCCGGCCATCAGCCCTTCTTGTTCTGCCGGTTGGCGACGAGGTCGTCGACCACGGCCGGATCGGCCAATGTCGAGGTGTCGCCAAGCGCGCCGTAATCGTCCTCGGCGATCTTGCGCAGGATGCGCCGCATGATCTTGCCCGAGCGTGTCTTGGGCAGGCCCGGCGCGAACTGGATCTTGTCGGGCGTTGCGATGGCGCCGATCTCCTTGCGCACATGCGCGATCAATTCCTTGCGCAGGTCCTCGCTCGACGGCGTGCTGGCCATCAGCGTGACATAGCAATAGATGCCCTGGCCCTTGATGTCGTGCGGATAGCCGACGACTGCGGCCTCCGAAACCTTGTCGTGGCTGACCAGCGCCGACTCGACCTCCGCCGTGCCCATGCGGTGGCCGGAAACGTTGATGACGTCGTCGACCCGGCCGGTGATCCAGTAATAGCCATCGGCGTCGCGGCGGCAGCCGTCGCCGGTGAAGTACTTGCCCTTGTAGGTCGAGAAATAGGTCTGCACGAAGCGGTCGTGGTCGCCATAGACCGTGCGCATCTGGCCCGGCCAGGAATCGGTGATGCACAGATTGCCGTCGGTGGCGCCTTCCAGCACCTTGCCTTCGCCGTCGACCAGTTGCGGCTGGACGCCGAAGAAGGGCCGTGTGGCGGAGCCGGCCTTGAGGTCGGTGGCGCCGGGCAGCGGCGTGATCATGATGCCGCCGGTCTCTGTCTGCCACCAGGTGTCGACGATCGGCACCTTGGCGTTGCCGACGACGTTGTAATACCATTCCCAGGCTTCCGGATTGATCGGTTCGCCGACGGAACCCAGCACGCGCAGCGATTTGCGCGAAGTCTTCTTCACATGGGAATCGCCGGCCCCCATCAGCGCGCGCAGCGCCGTCGGCGCGGTGTAGAAGATGTTGACCTGGTGCTTGTCGATCACTTCCCAGAAGCGCGACTGCGAGGGATAATTCGGCACGCCCTCGAACATCAGCGTCGTGGCGCCGTTGGCCAGGGGGCCGTAGACGATGTAGCTGTGGCCGGTGACCCAGCCGACATCGGCCGTGCACCAGTAGATGTCGCCGTCATGGTAGTCGAAGACATATTGGTGCGTCATCGAGACATAGACGAGGTAGCCGGCGGTGGTGTGCAACACGCCCTTCGGCTTGCCGGTCGAGCCGGAGGTGTAGAGGATGAACAGCGGGTCTTCCGCCTTCATCTTCTCGGGCTTGCACTCGGCCTTAACGGTCGCCGCCTCCTCATGATACCAGACGTCGCGCCCCGGCACCCAGCCGGTCTTGCCGCCGGTGCGGCGCACCACCACGACCGTCTCGACCTTGGTGCCCGCCTTGGCTGCGATCTCGATCGCCTTGTCGGTGTTGTCCTTGAGCGGAATCGGTTTGCCGCCGCGCAGGCCCTCGTCGGCGGTGATCACGATGGTCGACTTGCAGTCGTCGATGCGGCCGGCCAACGCATCGGGCGAGAAGCCGCCGAACACCACGGAATGGATGGCGCCGATGCGCGTGCAGGCGAGCATCGCATAGGCGGCTTCCGGGATCATCGGCATGTAAAGGGTGACGCGGTCGCCCTTCTTGACGCCGTGCTTCTTCAAGACGTTGGCGAAGCGGCAGACATGCGCGTAGAGCTCGTTATAGGTGACCTTGCGGTCGTCATAAGGATTGTCGCCTTCCCAGATGATGGCGGTCTGGTCGCCGCGCTTCTTCAGGTGCCGGTCGATGCAATTCCAGGAGACATTGGTCTGGCCGTCCTCGAACCACTTGATCGAGACCTTGCCGTCGAAGGAGGTGTCCTTGACCTTGGTGAAAGGCTTGAACCAGTCGATGCGCTTGCCGTGCTTGCCCCAGAACTTGTCCGGATTTTTCACGCTGTCGGCATACCATTTGAGGTAGGTGTCGTTGTCGATCAACGCGTTCTTCTTCCACGCCGGCTGGACGCGGTGGACATGCACATCGGACATTTTTCAGCTTTCCTCCGGGACCGTTCCGCCGGCTTGAAGCGCCGGCGGCATCGCGGCGATACGGCCGCGAATTCGCGGGCATTATTAACAGTTCCGCCGAGACGGCAATATTAGACGTTGGATTCGCGCGGCGGGATGACGCAGGGGCAAGCGTAAAAAGCTGTCAGCACTCGCCGCTCATCGCTGCTAACCAACTGTTTTAACGATGGAAAACTCGTTCTCGAGCTGCTAAAATCAATAGACGGTTAAGCAGCTGGGCGCAGACTCGGACATTGGGAGGAAAGGAGATCGAGCCTTAAGGGGGCTGCCATGCACGATCATTCCGAAATGGATCTGATGCTCAGGGGCTATGGGCTGACCACGGCCAAGATTCTCTACCACTTCCCGGACCATCCGCATCTGCTGCAGAGCTACATCTGGCAGGATTACGACATCGCGCCGGAGTTCCCGGTGCTGATCCGCTTCATCGAGTTCTGGAAGACGAAGCTCGACGGCCCACTGCATTCGGTGACGTATACGCACCAGAAGCTGATCGCGCCGAACGAGTGGCGCAAGGTGGATGGGGAGTTTCTGGTGCATTAGGGTGTGCCGATATTCAGGTGAGGTCGGCCTGCGAACGACAGCTTCCTGCGCTTCCGTGCTCACGTACTTCAAGTACGCTCCGTTCCGGTTCTCGGAAGCTATCGTTCTCGACTCGACCTGACCTGAATCTCGACACACCCACCCAGCGTCGGCTCACACCGCCGGAGGGTTCAGCCGAGCAAAGCCCTCTTGCCGCCGATAGGGGAAATAAGGATACGGCGCCGTCACAGCGCCGGCTTCATCGAGCACCTTGATCTGCTCAGGCGTTAGGGTCCAGCCGACGGCCCCTAAGTTCTGGCGCAACTGCTCCTCGTTGCGCGCGCCGATGATTACCGACGACACGGTCGGCCGCTGCAGGAGCCAATTGATGGCGATTTGCGGGACGGTCTTGCCGGTTTCTTCCGCAACCGCCTGTAGCGCGTCGACCACCTTGAAGAGATGTTCGTTCTCGACCGGCGGGCCGAAATCGGCGGTGTCGTGCAGCCGGCTTTTTTCCGGCAGCGGCTGGCCGCGGCGGATCTTCCCGGTCAGCCGGCCCCAGCCGAGCGGGCTCCACACCAAAGCGCCGACGCCCTGGTCGAGGCCGAGCGGCATCAGTTCCCACTCATAGTCGCGGCCGACCAGCGAGTAATAGACCTGGTGCGCGACGTAGCGCGGATAGCCGTGCTTCTCGGCGAGGCCGAGCGACTTCATCACCTGCCAGCCGGAGAAATTGGAGACGCCGACATAACGCAGCTTGCCGGAGCGCACGAGGTCATCCAGCGTCGACAGCACTTCCTCGACCGGCGTCGAGGCGTCGAAGGCATGAAGCTGCAGCAGGTCGATATAGTCGGTGCCGAGGCGCTTCAGCGCCGCGTCGACCGAGCGGATCAGTCGCGAGCGCGACGAGCCCCAGTCGGCCGGGCGGTCGCCCATCGGGAGCGACGTCTTGGTCGAGATCAGCACGGCGTCGCGGCGGCCCCTGATCGCCTCGCCGAGCACTTCCTCCGAGGCGCCGTTGGAATAGACGTCGGCCGTGTCGAAGAGGTTGACGCCCGCCTCCAGGCAGATGTCGACCAGCCGGCGCGCCTCCTTGGCGTCGCTGTTGCCCCAGTGGCCGAATAGCGGGCCGGAGCCGCCGAAGGTTCCGGCGCCGAAAGAAAGCGCCGGCACTTTCAGGCCGGAGGCGCCGAGAGGTCGATAGTCCATGATTGTTCTCCTGATTGGATGTCGAAGGAATCAGCGCTCAGCACCGCGCCGTGACCGGCCTGCCGATCGCGCGGCCGCGTTCGAGACGCAGCGCCGTGAGCACCACGCCGAGCGCGGCGAGCGGCACAAGGCCGGCGACGAGCGGGACGGCGCCGAGGCCGGGACCATGGTCGATGACGAAGCCGCCGAGCCAGGCGCCGATGGCGTTGCCAAGATTGAAGGCGGCGATGTTGAAGGAGGAAGCCAGGCCCTGGCCGGCGCCCTCGGCCTTCTCCAGCACCCACATCTGCAACGGCGCGACGGTGGCGAAGGCGGCCGCGCCCAACAGGCCGACGGCAATGATCGCCGTGATGGGCTGATGGATGGCGGCGGTCATGGCGAACAGCACCGCCGAGAGCGCGACCAACGTGCCGATGACCGTCGGTACCAGATGGCGGTCGGCGAGGCGCCCGCCGAGCAGGTTGCCCGCGACCAGCCCGCCGCCGAAGACGAGCAGGATCGGCGACACGGCAGCTTCGGAAAAGCCGGCGACGCGGGTGAGGATCGGCGCCAGATAGGTGAAGGCGGCAAACACGCCGACCCAGCTCAGCACCGTGGTCAACAGGCCGAGCAGCACCGGCCGGCGGCCAAGCACGGCGAGCGTGCCTTCGGGGCTTTCCTCCTCTCGCGCCGCGACCGGCTCGTCGCGCGGCACCAGCAGCGCGATCACCGCAAAGGCGACGACGCCGACCAGCGTGACGGCCAGGAACGTCGAGCGCCAGCCATAGGCCTGGCCGAGCCAGGTGCCGAAGGGCACGCCGAGTATGTTGGCGACGGTGAGGCCGGTGAATATGAGGGCGATGGCCGAGGCCTTGCGATTGGGCGAGACCAGGCCGGTGGCGACGACCGAGCCGACGCCGAAGAAAGAAGCATGGGCGAAGGCGGTGAGCACGCGCGCCGCCATCAGCGTCCAGTAGTCGGGCGCCAGCGCACAGGCGAGGTTGCCGATGGTGAAGACCACCATCAAGGCAAGCAGCAAGGTCTTGCGCGGCAGCCGGCCGGTCAGCGCGCCAAGCAGCGGCGCGCCGACGACGACGCCCAGCGCGTAGCCGGAAATAAGCAGGCCCGCTGCCGAGATCGAGACGCCGAGATCGGCGCTGACGTCGAGCAGCAGGCCCATGATGACGAATTCGGTGACGCCGATGCCGAAGGCGCCGGCGGTGAGGGCATAGAGAGCAAGGGGCATGGCAATGGTCCGTCCAATCAGCAAGGACGCCCAAGTCCCGCGCCCCTTTGGTGGAGCATGATCTTTTCCGAAAACCGGTTCCCACTTTTCGGGATCATGCATCGACCGGAAGATCGTGATCCGCCGAGCTGTGAACCAGCCTTGCATCAGGCATATTTTATGTGAAATAGATTCACGAATGGCGAGACCCGAAATCAACCGTTCCGGTGAAATCGAAGTGTTTGTCCGCGTCGTCGAGGCGGGCAGTTTTTCGGCCGCCGCGCGGGCGTTGCGCATGACGCCCTCGGCGGTGAGCAAGCTGATCGCGCGGCTGGAGGCGCGGCTTGGCGCGCGCCTCATCAGCCGCTCGACGCGTCGGCTGCAACTGACGCCGGAGGGCGCGGCCTTCCACGACAGCGGCACGCGCATCCTCGCCGATCTCGACGCGGCCGAGCGGGAGGCCGCGGCCGGCGCGGCGCCGCGCGGCAGGCTGAGGGTCAATTCCTATGTGCCGTTCGGCCAGCACCGGCTGATGCCGCTATTGCCGCGCTTCCTCGAACTCTACCCGGAAATCTCGGTCGAGGCGGTGCTGACCGACAGCGTCATCGACCTGATGGAGGAGCGCGCTGACGTCGCGATCCGCGCCGGGCCGCTCAGGGAGTCACGGCTGGTGGCGCGCAAGCTCGGCCAGAGCCGGATGGTGGTGGTCGCTGCGCCGGCCTATCTCGACGCGCGCGGCATGCCGCGGACCCCAGTCGACCTGGCCAGTCACAACCTGCTCGCTTTCGGCTTCGTGCGGCATATTGACGGACTGCCATTCGTGGATGCGAAAGGCGCGCCGGTCATGGTTCCTATCGCCGGCAATTCGACGGTGAGCGACGGCGAAGCGATGCGGCTGACGACATTGGCGGGGGCTGGCATAGCGAGGCTGGCGCGCTGGCATGTCGAGCCCGACATCGCCGCCGGGCGGCTCGTGCCGCTGCTGGAGGGGTTCAATCCGGGCGACGAGGAGCCGACGCATGCCGTCTATGTCGGCCAGGGCAAGCATCTGCCGGCGCGGGTGCGCGCCTTCCTCGATTTCCTGGCGGAGACAGCGCGGCTTTGAAAAGGAAAAGCCGCGCGTCCAGGGGCACGCGGCTCCCGAAAAATCGGCCCACCTGGAAGATGGACTATGCCTTCGGCACGAACGGCGCCGGACGCCGGCCGGCGCCCTGCCGCTCCAGCATCCAGCCGGGATACTCGGCGGGCAGCGCGCTCACCTCGTCGAGCCTGGCGAGGTCGTCGGCGTCGAGCTTCAATCCGGTCGCTGCAAGGTTTTGTTCGAGCTGGTCCATGCGGCTGGCGCCGATGATGACGCTCATCACGAATGGCTTGGCCAGCACATAGCCCAGCGCCACGGTGGCGACGCCGACATCGTGCTTCTTGGCAACCTCGCGCATGACGGCGACTGCCGCCCAGGCGCGATCTTCGTTCACGGGCGGGAAGTTGAAGGAGGCGCGGCGGCCCCCGCCATTGCCCGGCGCGCCGGGACCGTATTTGCCGGAAAGCAGCCCGCCGGCCATCGGCGACCAGATCATGAGGCCGAGCTTTTCTTCATTGATCAGCGGCACGATCTCGCGCTCGAGGTCGCGGCCGGCGATCGAGTAATAGGACTGGATGGTCTCGAAGCGGGCAAAGCCCTTGCGCTCGGCGATGCCCAGCGCCTTGGCGATGCGCCAGGCCTGCCAGTTGGAGACGCCGACATAACGAACCTTGCCGCTGGCGACGAGGTCGTCAAGCGCTCGCAGCGTCTCATCGATCGGCGTCACGGTGTCGGTGCCGTGCAGCTGGTAGAGATCGATATGGTCGGTCTGCAGCCGTCCGAGGCTGCCGTCGACCGAATCCATGATGTGGCCGCGCGAGGAGCCGCGTTCGTTCGGACCATTGCCCATGGCGCCATGCACCTTGGTAGCGATGACGACCTCCGAGCGCTTGATGCCGAGGTCCTTCAGCGACTGTCCCAGCAGCTGCTCGGACTGGCCGAAGGAATAGACGTCCGCCGTGTCGAAGAAATTGACGCCGGCGGCGATCGAGCGACCGACGATCTCGTTGACGCCTTTCTGGTCCAGGCTGGCGATCAGGCCCCACTGGGCGTTCTCGCCGGCGGCGCCGAAGGTCATGGTGCCGAGGCAGAGTTCGGAAACGAACAGACCGGTGTTGCCAAGCTGATTGTAGCGCATGGTGAAATTCCCCGAGAGAAGCATTGAATGGCATCAGGGAAATAGGAACGGTCCGTTTCGTTTCAAGTTCCCACGCTAGGATATCGTCCGGCTGGCGAGCCGGTAACGGGATCGTGACGGCCGGGGCCGGCCAGGTGGTTCAACTCTCCACCAGGGCAAGGATCGCGAAAGCCGTCATGCCGAAGGCAACGGCGGCAAGCGGCAGCAGGATTTCGATCATCGCCGTCTTGGCCTTCACGGGATGGTCGCCAGTGTCGAACTCGCCGTCGATCCAATCGGCGAAAGACTTCGCCCTGTCGGGGACGCTGATCCGGTGATGGCGCCAGACGCGGCCGGCAATGGCCGGCAAGGTCACCGACATGACGATGAATCCGGTCACGACGAAAAGCAGATAATCGTCAGCGCCACTGCCGGCGAAGCCGATCCAGGCCGACAGCGCATAACATGCGGCAAGTCCCACCATGGCGAAATACACCCATCGGTGCAGCCCGCGGGACACTTGCCGGTTTTGGGTGGTTTGCTGGTTGTGGCGTGCGGTGGTCATGGAGACCTCCTTTCCGTTGAAAGGAGCCACTTGCGTACTGCCCACGCAGCTAGCGCGATGACCCGGGGCGACAATGCGGTGGTATGACGCGCCCGCTTTCACCGCCGTCGACCCGGTCGGCCTCGGAATCAACTTTCCCAAGGATTGACGACTGTCAGTCCAATGTCCTCGAAGTCCGCGACGTTGCGCGTGACCAGAATGAGGTCATGGACCAGCGCCGTGGCGGCAATGAGGGAATCGGCGCTGCCTCGCGCGCGACCGGCCGTGATGCGACCCCAGGCAAGGGCAATCTCCTCCGTGATTGCGAGAATGCGGTCCGTATTGTCATTTCGCAACTCTCGCAGCCAGACATCGAGCTTTTTGGCTCTTTCGGGGTCCGTCTTGCGCAACTTGACGATTCCCCTCTCGAGCTCGCCAAGCGTGATGACACTGAGGCTGATCGACGCCGGGTCGACGGAAGCAAGCCAGGCAGTCGGCTTCGGCAAACGCCGCTGAACGTCCGACACGACATTCGTGTCCAGCAGATACATCAGAGATCGATATCCCGGATCATCGTATCCGAGCGACGGGTGATCTCCTTGTCAAACTCATCGTCCCAGCCCGGACCGGTCAAAAGATATTCGGCGAGCGATTTCTTCTTCCCGGCCAGACGATCATAGTCCTCGGCGGATAGAACGACCGCAGCACGTTCACCGCGAAGAGTCACGGTCTGCGGTCCCTCAGTTCGCGCCCGCTGGACCACTTTGGAGAAATTGTTCTTTGCGTCCTGAAGATGCCAGTTCACGTCGCCGCTCCTAGCTAGCTTGGCTAGATATATAGCAGAAGCCGCAGATTATCAATCAATTCAACCGTAAGACGGCTGTGCGCGCGGGCTAGCGACTCCCAAAGATCGCCGAGCCCACCCTGACGCTGGTCGCGCCGAAGGCGACCGCCGTTTCGTAGTCGCCCGACATGCCCATCGAGAGCTTTGCGACGCCGGCCTCGCGGGCGAGCTTCTCCAGCAGCGCGAAATGCGGGCCGGGATTCTCCTCGGCCGGCGGGATGCACATCAGGCCCTCGACGGCGAGGCCATGCACGTCGCGGCAGCGTTCGACGAAGGCGACCGCCTCGCGCGGCTCGATGCCGGCCTTCTGCGGCTCGGAGCCGGTGTTGACCTGGACATAGAGTTTTGGCGTCCGGCCCTGCCTGGCCATCTCCTTGCCCAGCTCGGCGGCGATCTTCTCGCGGTCGACCGTCTCGATGACGTCGAAAAGCGCCACGGCTTCCTTCGCCTTGTTGGACTGCAGCGGGCCGATCAGGTGCAGCTCCAGGTCGGCAAATGCCTCTCTCAGCGCCGGCCATTTGCCCTGCGCTTCCTGCACGCGGTTCTCGCCGAACACCCGCTGGCCCGCCTCGATGACAGGGCGGATGTCCTCGGCCGCGAAGGTCTTCGACACCGCCACCAGCGTGACCGTGCCGGGCTGGCGCTTCGCCTCGCGTTCGGCGCTTGCGATCTTCGCCCTGACCGCGTGAAGCTGCTCTACGGCGTTCGTCATGCCACTATCCTGCCTATAGTTTTCATGGCCACGCCGGCTCGCCACAGTTGACGGGTCCGGCAATCCATGGTGAACACCGCGACGACATTTCCCGGCCGCCGGCCATTGTCCGGCGCCTCGTGCCTGCTTTTAAGTGAAAAACATCCGATGGCAACCGAACGTTACAATCCGCGCACCTCAGAGCCCAAATGGCAGAAGGCCTGGGCTGAAAAGAAGCTGTTCGAGGCCAGGAACGAGGACCCGAAGCCGAAATATTACGTGCTCGAGATGTTCCCCTATCCATCGGGAAAGATCCATATCGGCCACACCCGCAACTACACGATGGGCGACGTGGTGGCGCGCTACAAGCGCGCCAAGGGCTTCAACGTGCTGCATCCGATGGGCTGGGATGCTTTCGGCATGCCGGCCGAAAACGCCGCCATGCAGAACAAGGTCCACCCCAAGGACTGGACCTACGAGAACATCGCCGTGATGCGCGAGCAGCTCAAGATGATGGGGCTGTCGCTCGACTGGGCGCGCGAGTTCGCGACCTGCGACGTCGACTACTACCACCGCCAGCAGATGCTGTTCCTCGACTTTGTCGAGAAGGGGCTGGTGACGCGCAAATCCTCCAAGGTCAACTGGGACCCGGAGGACATGACGGTGCTTGCCAACGAGCAGGTCATCGACGGCCGCGGCTGGCGCTCGGGCGCGCTGGTCGAGCAGCGCGAGCTGACGCAATGGTTCTTCAAGATCACCGACTTCGCGCAGGACCTGCTGGACTCGCTCAACCTGCTCGAGGAATGGCCGGAAAAGGTCAAGCTGATGCAGCACAACTGGATCGGCCGCTCGGAAGGGCTGCTGATTCGCTGGCCGCTGGCAAAGCCAGTCGGCGATGCGCACGAGCTGGAAGTCTACACGACCCGGCCCGACACCATCTTCGGCGCCTCCTTCATGGCGGTCGCCGCCGACCATCCGCTGGCGAGGAAAGCCGCCGAGACCAATGTCGAACTGGCCAAGTTCATCGAGGAAGTGCGCCACATGGGCACCTCGGTGGCGGCGCTGGAGACGGCCGAGAAGAAGGGCTTCGACACCGGCATCCGCGTCGTCCATCCATTCGACGAGACCTGGACGCTCCCGGTCTACGTCGCCAATTTCGTGCTGATGGAATATGGCACGGGCGCCATTTTCGGTTGCCCGTCGGGCGATCAGCGCGACCTCGATTTCGCCAACAAATACGGCCTGCCGGTGATCCCGGTGGTGATGCCGGAAGACGCCGACGCCAAGACCTTCCAGGTCATCGAGGAGGCCTATGTCGACGACGGCGTGATGATCAATTCGCGCTTCCTCGACGGCATGAAACCCGAGCGGGCTTTCAACGAAGTTGCGAAACTGCTGGAGGAAAAGACGATCGGCGCCCGGCCGATGGCGGAGCGCAAGGTGAATTTCCGCCTGCGCGACTGGGGCATCTCGCGCCAGCGCTACTGGGGCTGCCCGATCCCGATGATCCATTGCGAGGCATGCGGCGTGGTGCCGGTGCCGAAGGCCGACCTGCCGGTGAAGCTGCCCGACGACATCGAGTTCGACCGTCCGGGCAATCCGCTCGACCGTCACCCGACCTGGCGGCATGTGAAATGCCCGCAATGCGGCCGCGATGCGCGGCGCGAGACCGACACGATGGACACCTTCGTCGATTCGTCCTGGTATTTCGCACGCTTCACCGCGCCCTGGGCCAATGAGCCGACCGAGCCGAAAGCGGCCGACGAATGGCTGGCGGTCGACCAGTATATCGGCGGCATCGAGCACGCGATCCTGCATCTGCTCTATTCGCGCTTCTTCACCCGCGCCATGCGCGAAACCGGCCACCTGAACCTCGCCGAGCCGTTCAAGGGCCTGTTCACGCAGGGCATGGTGGTGCACGAGACCTATCGTGTCGGCGGCTCCTCGACCAATGGGCGCTGGCTGTCGCCGGTCGAGGTCAGGCTCGAGGACGTCGGCGGCAAGCGCCGCGCCGTCGAGATCGCCACCGGCGAGGAGGCGACGATCGGCGCGCTGGAGAAGATGTCGAAGTCGAAGAAGAACACGGTGAGCCCGGAAGAGATAACCGACGGCTACGGCGCCGACACGGCGCGCTGGTTCATGCTGTCGGACTCGCCGCCGGAGCGCGACGTCGAATGGACCGACGATGGCGCCGCCGGCGCGCATCGCTTCGTCCAGCGCGTCTGGCGCCTGGTGCTGATCGCAGCCGAGCAGCTTCCCGGCGTCAAGCCGGTGGCGGCGAAGGACGGCGATGCGGGCGCCGTTTCCAAGGCCGCGCACAAGATCCTGAAGGCGGTCGGCGAAGATATCGAGAAGCTCGGCTTCAATCGCGCGATCGCCCGCATCTATGAGCTCGCCAATGTGCTGGCGGCCCCGCTCAACGATGTCGCCGAGGGCAAGGCGGACACTGCGCCGAAGGGCGCCTGCCGCGAGGCGGTGGAAATCCTGGTGCACATCATCGCGCCGGTAATGCCGCATCTGGCGGAGGAATGCTGGGAAGCGCTGGGTGGCACGGAGATGGTCGCAGAGCGGCCGTGGCCGGTCTACGATCCGGCGCTGGTCGTCGACAACGAGATCGTGCTGCCGGTGCAGGTCAACGGCAAGAAGCGCGGGGATTTGACAATTGCCCGCGACGCGGATCAAGGTGCCGTCGAAAAAGCGGTGCTGGCTCTCGACTTCGTGCAAAAAGCACTGGAAGGTAAGGCTCCGCGCAAGGTGATCATCGTCCCGCAGAGGATCGTCAATGTCGTTGCCTGATCCGGTGAAGTCAGAAGCGGTCCGCCTGCGCGGCCGCTTGGCGGTTTGCGGCATGATCGCCGCGCTGGCGCTGGTCTCGGCCTGCACGGTGCGGCCGCTTTATTCCAACCAGCCGCTGTCGCCCGGATCGCAACTCAGCGCGTCCGCCGAGCTTGCCTCGATCGGGATCAAGCCGGTCAGCACGCGCTACGCGCAGCAGGTGCGCAACAACCTGATCTTCGCCTTCGGGCAAGGCTCGGGCGAGCCTGCCTCGCCGGCCTATACGCTCGATCTCGGCGTCACCGAGCTGGTCGAATCGGCGGCCATCGTGCAGGTGCAGACCCAGGAAGACGAGCCGACGGCCGGCACGGTGACGCTCACCGCCAACTATGTGCTGCGGGACACGGCGACCAACGCGGTGATTGCCGTCGGCAAGCGCTCGATCCCGTCTTCCTTCGACCGGCCGCTCCAGGAATTCGCGGCCTATCGCGCGCAGATCAATGCCGAGAACCGCGCCGCGCGGGAGCTTGCCGATCTGCTGCGGCTTTCCATAGCCCAGGATCTGGCGAAGCGCGGCAAGAAGGCCTGAGCTGAATCTCGGCACACCTTCGCGCACCGTTTGAAACTAAAAAGGCCGGTCACCCGGCCTTTTCTTGTTTCTGGCGAGAGGCTGGCCTCAGCCGATCTTCTGGCCGGTCTTGGCCCAGTCGGCGAGGAAGGCGGCGAGGCCCTTGTCGGTCAGCGGATGGTTGACCAGCGCCTTCAGCGTCGCCGGCGGCGCGGTGACGACATCGGCGCCGATCAGCGCGGCCTGCTTGACGTGGTTCACGGTGCGCACCGAAGCGGTCAGGATCTCGGTCTTGAAATCGTAATTGTCGTAGATGGTGCGGATTTCCGAGATCAGCTCCATGCCGTCCGAGCCGGTGTCGTCGATGCGGCCGACGAAAGGCGAGATGAACGAGGCGCCGGCCTTGGCGGCGAGAAGCGCCTGGTTGGCCGAGAAGCAGAGCGTGACGTTGACCATGCGGTTCATTTCGGTGCGGATGGTCTTGCAGGCCTTCAGGCCGTCCAGCGTAAGCGGCACCTTGATCGCGACGTTCGGCGCGATCTTGGCCAGGATTTTCGCCTCGGCCATCATATCCTTGTACTCGGTCGCCACGACTTCGGCCGAGACGGGACCTTCGACGATGTCGCAGATCTGCTTGGTGACTTCGGCAATCTTGCCGCCCGATTTCAGGATCAGCGACGGGTTGGTGGTGACGCCGTCGACCAGCCCCAGATCGTGCAGCTCCTTAATTTCCTTGATGTCAGCGGTGTCGACAAAAAACTTCATGGCTGTCTCCTTGGGGATCGCCCGGCGGGCGCCAGGCACATGAGAGGGTCACTCTTTGATCTAGAGCAAAGTCGGGGCAAGGTCACGCCTGATGATGGAAGATTCGCCCTTTGTCGCAGCCGCGCCGGTGCTGGTGCCGATGCCGGCCGAACGGCCCTACACCTATGCCGTGCCGCCAGGTATGCGCGTGGTGCCGGGCTCGATCGTGCGCGTGCCGCTCGGGCCGCGCCAGGTCGCTGGCATCGTCTGGGACGGCGCCGTCGAGACGGTCGATGCCAGGAAACTGCGGCCGATCGAGGAGGTCTTCGATTGCCCGCCGATCGACAAGGCGATGCGCCGCTTCGTCGACTGGATCGCGCAATACACGCTGTCGGCCCCTGGCATGGTGGCGCGCATGCTGTTGCGCGCGCCGGAGGCTTTCGACCCCGAGCCTTGGATCGAAGGCCTGCAGCGCACGCTGGCCGAACCGGATCGGTTGACCGACGCGCGGCGACGCGTGCTGGAGGCGGCCGAAGGTGGCCTCGCCTGGACGCGCTCGGGATTGGCGCATGCGGCGGGCGTCTCCTCGACCGTCATCGACGGCTTGCGGGCGCAAGGCGTGTTCGAGACGGTGATGATCCCGCCTCGGCCGGTGGTGGCGGCGCCCGATCCCAGCCATGCCGCGCCGGAGCTGATGCCGGACCAGAAGGCGGCCGCTGAAAAGCTTCGGGCCGCGGTCACCGCCGACGCATTCAATGTCACCCTGCTCGACGGCGTCACCGGATCGGGCAAGACGGAAGTCTATTTCGAGGCGGTGGCGGCGGCGCTCGACAAGGGCAGGCAGGTGCTGATCCTGCTGCCTGAAATCGCGCTCACCCACGCATTCCTCGAGCGCTTCCAGGATCGGTTCGGCGCCAAGCCGGCGGAGTGGCATTCCGACCTGCCGCCAAGGATGCGCGAGCGCGTCTGGCGGCAAGTGGCGGAAGGCGGCGTGCGCGTCGTCGCCGGCGCGCGCTCAGCGCTGTTCCTACCGTTCAAGGAGCTCGGCCTGATCGTCGTCGACGAGGAACACGACCCGGCCTACAAGCAGGAGGACCGCGTCTTCTACAATGCGCGCGACATGGCGGTGGTGCGCGGCCATATCGGCGGCTTCCCGGTCGTGCTCGCCTCGGCGACGCCGTCGGTGGAAAGCCGCGTCAACGCCAGCCAGGGCCGCTACGGCAGGGCGGTGCTGTCATCGCGTTTCGCTGAAGCCGCGCTGCCCGACCTGAAGTCGATCGACATGCGGCGTTCGCCGCCGGCGCGCGGCGGCTTCCTGTCGCCGGTGCTTTTGGAACAGATGCAGCGCACGCTGGAGAAAAAGGAGCAGTCGCTGCTCTTCCTCAACCGCCGGGGCTATGCGCCGCTGACGCTCTGCCGGGTCTGCGGCCATCGCTTCGGCTGCCCGGTCTGCTCGGCCTGGCTGGTCGAGCATCGCTTCCGCGGCCAGCTCGTCTGCCACCATTGCGGCCACAATGAAAAGCGGCCCGAGGCCTGCCCGGAATGCGGGACGCTCGACCACCTGGTGGCCTGCGGTCCAGGCGTCGAGCGCATCGCCGAGGAAGTGGTGGGGCATTTCCCGGATGCCCGCACCATCGTGCTGTCGTCGGATATCCTGGGCGGCGTGCGCCGGCTGCGGCTCGAGCTGGAGGCCGTCGCCAATGGCGAGGCCGACATCGTCATCGGCACGCAGCTCGTCGCCAAGGGCCATAATTTCCCCGGCATGACGCTGGTCGGCGTGGTCGATGCCGATCTCGGATTGGCCAATGGCGATCCGCGCGCCGCCGAACGCACCTTCCAGTTGCTCAGCCAGGTGACGGGCCGCGCCGGCCGCACCGGCAAGAAGAGCCTCGGGCTGTTGCAGACCTACCAGCCCGACCATCCGGTGATGCGCGCGATCGTCTCCGGCGATTCGGAAGCCTTCTACGAGCGCGAGATAGCCGAGCGCGAGCGGGCGGCGCTGCCGCCCTTCGGCCGGCTGGCCGGCATCATCGTCAGCGCCGCGACACGCGGCGAGGCCGAGGGCCACGCGCGCGGCCTGCGCCGCGCCGCGCCCACAGCTTCCGATCTCTTCGTGCTCGGCCCGGCCGAGGCGCCGCTGTCGCTGCTCGGCGGCCGCCATCGCTTCCGCCTGCTCATCCAGGGCGAACGGCGCGCCGACATGCAAGGCTTCATCCGCGCCATGCTGGCGGACGGGCCGAAGCCGCGCGGCTCGGTCCGGGTGCAGGTCGACATCGACCCGCAGAGCTTCCTATAAGCGTAAGAGACAGTCCCAACGGAGTGCTCGCTCATGAAAACCCTTGGCCTGATCGGCGGCATGAGCTGGGAATCGACCGCCATCTATTACCGCCTGCTCAACGAGATCACGCGCGAGCGGCTGGGCGGGCTGCATTCGGCCAAGCTGCTGCTGTGGTCATTCGATTTCGCCGAGATCGCCGAACGGCAGCATGCGGGCGACTGGGATGGCGCGGGTGCCCTTCTGGTGGAAGCCGCGCGCGGGCTGGAGGCGGGCGGCGCCGATGGCCTGGTGATCTGCACCAACACCATGCACAAGCTGGCCGATACGGTGCAAGCGGCCACATCGATCCCGCTCATCCATATCGCCGACGCAACGGGTCGCGCCGTCGTCGAAGCGGGCGCGAGGCGGCCGGCGCTGCTCGCGACCCGCTTCACCATGGAGCAGGATTTCTACAAGGGCCGGCTGGAAGACAAATACGCGCTCGAGCCCGTGGTGCCGGACCAGGCCGGCCGGGACATGGTGCACAAAGTGATCTATGAGGAGCTCTGCCTGGGCATCGTCAGGCCCGAATCGAAATCCGCTTATCTGGAAGAGGTCGGCCGGATGCGGCGCAACGACCAGGTGGACGGCGTCATCATGGGCTGTACCGAGATCACCATGCTGATCGGCCAGGGCGATTTCGACCTTCCGGTGTTCGACACCACGCGCATCCACGCCGAGGCCGCGGTCGACTACGCGCTCTCCTGATAGAGCGTGCACGAATTCTAAAGTGCGAGCCACCATCTGGTGCGCGGCCTTTCCTCCGCTAGTATGCTTGGAATTTCAAACAAGCATTGACGAGGGGAGAGATGGGATACGCATTTCCTTGGCCGACGAGTCAGGGCGAATGGCTGGCATGGTCGAGCGCTGTCGTCACGCTGCTCATGGGTTTGCTGCTGTTTCTGGCCCCAGCGCTCGCCTTCCGCATCCTGCGCTTGCAGGCTAAGCCGGAAAAGGCGGCGGCAATCGCCGAAGGGCGCGGCCGCATGGCTGGATTCTATCTCGGCGTCAGCCTCTGTTGTCTCTTGCTTGGACCTCAGCTCTTTCTCTACATGGCGCTCGGCTTCTCCTGGCTGTTCACCGCGTTCGGCCGGCTTTTGTCGATGATGTCCGATGGCGCCAACACGCCCTTCAACTGGGTTTCGATCCTGATCGAGCTGGTGCTTGCGGCGCTGCCGCTCGCTTTCGCCTTCGGCTTCGTGCCGTGACTGGCGGCGCCGGGCTCAAAGCCCGGCCCTGAGCGCCAGATAGGGAGCGAGCGCAAGCGAGTAGCTCGCCGTCAGGTGATGATTGTCGCGCCAGACGATGATGTTGCCGACGACCGCCGGACATTGCCGTGGAGCGCATATGGCGTCGATCATGTCGACAAATGTCACGTTGGCGTCACCCTTGGCAGCCAGCGCCATGGCGTCGCTCGTCGTGATCTCGCTACGCTTCGTGAAGCATTTTGCCGGGGTCGCGTTCAGGCAGTCGGACGGGTCGAACCTGACAGAGGGCGTGTTGCGGATAGCAACGATATGCGAACCGGTTTCGATGATCCCGCCCCAGAGGCTTCGCAACCCCTCGACCATGCGGTCCTTCGGAACCGACCCGTAGTTCGACTGGCTTGTGAAGGTCAGGTAGGGCTTCAATTTCACGATTTCCGGAAGCACCCTTTCGCGCCATTCGGCGCAAGCCACGTAGGGCCTGTCTGTTCCCACACTCACACGGCTGAAGGGGCAGGCTGACTTCGTGAAGCTGACGAGCCGGAAGCCGCGGTCCTTGGCGATGCGATCGAGCGCCGGGACCCATTGCGCGGCGTGGGAATCACCCACCAGCACGATGGTCTTGGTGCCCGAGGGGTCACCCAGAAGGCACCCCACCGGCTCGGTGCTCGCCTCCTCCTGGTGGCATCTGGACGGATAGACGACCGGGAGATCTCTCCTCAGCGTCGCCAAAGGAGGAAGAAGACCGACGTCGGGCGGGCTCACGGCGCCCGAAAGCAAGGCAGCCGGACCCGGATAGGAAGGCGTGCCGATCAAGGCGGTGTCGATCGTCTCGGACTGAAGGGCAAGGATCAGGCCGCCGGAGGCGACGGCGCAGGTCAACACCGCGACGGTGCCATAACCCAGCGGCTTCCACCAGGCCACGAGCCGGGCCTGCCTGTAGCGTTGCTCCACATGCCGGTAGGACAGGTCCGACAGCACGATGGTCAGCGCCACGAGAAAGACGTTGCCGGCAAGCGTCTGCAAGTAGCCCAGCGCCAGCCAGAATGTCAGCAGCGGCCAGTGCCAAAGATAGATCGAGTAGGACCGGTCGCCGACAAAACGCAGGATCGGCGAGCCAAGCCCGAAAAACCAGCCGCTCCAGATATTGCCGGCCAGCAGGATGAAAGCGGTGGCCAGCGTGGGCAGCAACGCGGCGGCGCCCGGGAAAGGGGTCGCCGAGGAGAACAGGACCGCCGATGCCAGGATGCATGCGGCGCCCGCGATCGCCAGCGTCCGCTTTGCGAGGCCTGCCAGGCGGATCCTGTCCTCGACCAGGCTCAGCAGCCCGCCGAGCGCAAGTTCCCAGATGCGCGTAGGCGTGACGAAATAGGCCTGGGCCGGGTCCAGCCTCGTCATGACCAACGACGTGGCCAGAGACGCGACGAACACCAGCGACAAGGCCGCGACGATGGAGCGCCGGAGAGGCAGCGCCTTGCGGCGAGACAGCCAGATCACGCCGATCATGAGGATCGGCCAGACGATGTAGAACTGCTCTTCGATGGACAGCGACCAATAATGCTGCACGGGTGTCGGCAAACTGTCCGCATCGAGATAGCTGACCGCGATCGAGGCGAGGCGCCAGTTCTGGACGTAGAGCGCGCTGGCCAGGATCTGCTTGGCGGCTTCTTCCCAGCGCGCCTTCGAGAGGAACAGCAGCGTTCCGCACAGCGTCGCGAGCAGGACGAGGGTCGCGGCAGGCAAAAGCCTTCGGACACGCCTCGAATAGAATTCGATCAGCGATATCCGGCCATCGCGCAAGGCCATGCGCGCGAGCATGCCGGTGATGAGATAGCCCGAAATGACGAAAAAGACGTCGACGCCGACATAGCCGCCGGGGAGAAATGCCGGCCACAAGTGGTAGGCGACGACCAGGCTGACGGCCACGCCGCGCAGTCCCTGTATCTCCGGCCGAAGCCCCCGTCCCTCGTCGACCAACTGCAAGCTGCCACCGCAATCACGATAAAAACCTGATCCAACCCCGCGGTCGTTTCCGGCGCGCTTTGAAGATCAATTGCTGCGTATCAAACTCCGGTCGCCGTCACCATAGGCCACATATGCCGGGACACCCCGCCTTGCCGGGCCTGTCGGAAAAGCAATTCCGGCTCTATCTTGTGCGGCTAGCGCAACGAAAACCGGACGAGGTCCGGAATTGAAATCCGGCAAAGCCGGCCCGATCGAAACAGCGGGAACTTCAATTCCGCCGGGTCTCAAGTTGAACTTCGCCGCCTGATGCGACAAAAGTGCCTGAAAAGCATGCCGGACGACGCATTGCGGTCTTAAAAAGCCTGTGCTAGACGGCAATCGACTTTCGACCGGGGATAGCGGAAGCCGCGCCTCCGTGCTTGGAAAAATGCAGTAAGGTCAAAGATTTAGCCAGAGTTTTCGCTCGCGCCAACAATCTGCGGCCTGTCAGACAAGAGAAAAGACGGTCCGTGGCCCAACAGTCATCGCCAATCTCAGCTGTCGCAGAACGCTACGCGGGTTCGCTGTTCGAGCTCGCGCTGCAGGAAAATTCAGTCGCCAAAGTCGAGGCCGATCTCACCAGCTTCGAGGCGATGCTCAACGGCAGCGACGATCTTTCCCGGCTGATCAACAGCCCGGTGTTTTCCAGCGAGGATCAGGCAAAGGCCATCGCCGCCATTGTCGAAAAGGCCAAGATCACCGGCCTGGTCGGCAACTTCCTGCGCGTGGTCGCCCGTAACCGCCGTCTGTTCGCGGTGCCCGGCATGATCAAGGCGTTCCGCCAGATCGCCGCCGATCATCGCGGCGAGGCGTCGGCCGAGGTCACTTCGGCCCATGCGCTGACGGCCGCGCAGCAGACCGAGCTCAAGGCGGCGCTCAAGGGCATCGCCGGCAAGGAAGTGGCCATCGCCATGACCGTCGATCCGTCGTTGCTCGGCGGCCTGATCGTCAAGATGGGTTCGCGCCAGATCGATACGTCGCTCAAAACCAAACTCAATTCGCTCAAGCTTGCACTGAAAGAGGTCGGCTGATGGACATCCGCGCCGCGGAAATTTCCGCAATTCTGAAAGACCAGATCAAGAATTTCGGCAAGGAGGCCGAGGTCTCCGAAGTCGGTCAGGTTCTGTCCGTCGGTGACGGCATCGCCCGCGTCTACGGCCTCGACAATGTCCAGGCCGGCGAGATGGTCGAGTTCCCGGGCGGCATCCGCGGCATGGCGCTGAACCTCGAAGCCGACAATGTCGGCGTCGTCATCTTCGGCGCCGACCGCGACATCAAGGAAGGCGATACCGTCAAGCGCACCGGCGCCATCGTCGACGTGCCCGTCGGCCCCGGCCTGCTCGGCCGCGTCGTCGACGCCCTCGGCAACCCGATCGACGGCAAGGGCCCGATCAAGGCCACCGAGCGTCGCCGCGTCGACGTCAAGGCGCCCGGCATCATTCCGCGCAAGTCGGTGCATGAGCCGATGTCGACCGGCCTGAAGGCCATCGACGCGCTGATCCCGGTCGGCCGCGGCCAGCGCGAGCTGGTCATCGGCGACCGCCAGACCGGCAAGACCGCCATCATCCTCGACACGATGCTGAACCAGAAGTCGGTCCACGACAACGGCCCGGAGAAGGAAAAGCTCTACTGCGTCTACGTCGCCGTCGGCCAGAAGCGCTCGACCGTCGCGCAGTTCGTGAAGGTGCTGGAGGAGCGTGGCGCGCTCGACTACTCCATCATCATCGCCGCCACCGCGTCCGACCCGGCGCCGATGCAGTTCCTGGCGCCGTTCGCCGGCTGCACGATGGGCGAATATTTCCGCGACAACGGCATGCATGCGCTCATCAGCTACGACGATCTGTCGAAGCAGGCCGTCGCCTACCGCCAGATGTCGCTCCTGCTGCGCCGCCCGCCGGGCCGCGAAGCCTATCCGGGCGACGTCTTCTACCTGCACTCGCGCCTGCTCGAGCGCGCCGCCAAGCTCAACGACGACAACGGCAACGGCTCGCTGACCGCGCTGCCGATCATCGAGACGCAGGCCAACGACGTGTCGGCCTACATCCCGACCAACGTGATCTCGATCACCGACGGCCAGATCTTCCTCGAAACCAACCTGTTCTTCCAGGGCATCCGCCCGGCGGTGAACGTCGGCCTGTCGGTGTCGCGCGTCGGCTCGTCGGCGCAGATCAAGGCGATGAAGCAGGTCGCCGGCTCGATCAAGGGCGAGCTCGCGCAGTACCGCGAAATGGCGGCCTTCGCGCAGTTCGGCTCGGACCTCGATGCCGCCACGCAGCGCCTGTTGAACCGTGGTTCGCGCCTGACGGAGCTGCTCAAGCAGCCGCAGTTCTCGCCGCTCAAGACCGAAGAGCAGGTCGCCGTCATCTTCGCCGGCGTCAACGGCTACCTCGACAAGCTGCCCCTCAATCAGGTTGGCAGGTTCGAGCATGGTCTGCTCAGCCACATGCGCTCGGCCGGCAAGGACGTGCTCGACGGCATCCGCAAGGAGAAGGCGCTGTCGGACGATCTGCGCGCCAAGCTCAAGGCCGAGATCGACGCCTTCGCCAAGACCTTCGCCTAACAAGAAGCCGGACGCTCGGGATCAGGTTTGAAGCATGCCTTCATTAAAAGACCTTCGTAACCGCATCGCCTCGGTCAAGGCGACGCAGAAGATCACCAAGGCGATGCAGATGGTCGCCGCGGCGAAGCTGCGTCGCGCGCAGGAAGCGGCGGAAGCGGCACGGCCCTATTCCGAGCGCATGGGCGCGGTTCTGGCCAATATCACCCAGGCGATCGGCGGCGGCGGTGACGCCCCGGCGCTGATGACGGGCACCGGCAGGGACGACGTTCACCTGCTTATCGTCTGCACCGCCGAGCGCGGCCTGTGCGGCGGTTTCAACTCGCAGATCGCCCGCCTTGCCCGCGACCACATCCGCAGGCTCCTGGCCGACGGCAAGCAGGTGAAGATCATCTGCGTCGGCAAGAAGGGCTTTGACATCCTGCGCCGCGACTACGGCTCGCTGATCCTGGAACGCGTCGACCTGCGCGAGGTCAAGACGCTCGGCTTCGCCAATGCCGATGCGATCGCGCGCAAGGTCATCCACCTCTTCAACGAGGGCGGCTTCGATATCTGCACGCTGTTCTATTCGCAGTTCAAGTCGGTGATCAGCCAGATCCCGACGGCGCAGCAGGTCATCCCGGCCGCGCAAGCCTCGGCCGCGGCCGAGGGTGGCAATAGTGGCGGTGCGGTCTACGAATACGAACCGGAGCCGGGCGAGATCCTCTCCGACCTCATCCCGCGCAACATCGCGGTGCAGATCTTCCGCGCGCTGCTCGAAAATGCTGCCGGCGAGATGGGCGCCAAGATGAGCGCGATGGACAATGCCACGCGCAACGCCGGCGACATGATCAACAGGCTGTCGATCACGTACAACCGCCAGCGGCAGGCGCAGATCACCAAGGAACTGATCGAAATCATTTCGGGCGCCGAGGCGCTCTAGGCACGCGCCGCGCGGGACACCCGGCGGCAGCGTGAACAACGGATAGACGAAAAGGGCAAAGACGATGGCGAAAGCAGCTACCCCGAAGACCGCCGCCAAGGCGGCAGAGGCCCCCAAGGCGGCGACGAAGGCCGCTCCGGCCAAGAAGGCCGCCGCTCCGGCCAAGGCCGCGGCCTCCGCCAAGGCGGAAGCGACTGCCAAGGCGCCGGCCTTCGCGGCCAAGCGCGTCGGCGCCGCCGGTAAGGTCCGCCAGGTCATCGGCGCCGTCGTCGACGTGCAGTTCGAAGATCACCTGCCGGCCATTCTGAACGCGCTGGAGACCGAGAATGTCGGCAACCGCCTGGTGCTCGAGGTTGCCCAGCATCTCGGCGAGAACACCGTGCGCTGCATCGCCATGGACTCGACCGAAGGTCTGGTCCGCGGCCAGCACGTCTTTGACACCGGCGCACCGATCTCGGTCCCGGTCGGTCCGGGCATGCTCGGCCGCATCATCAACGTCATCGGCGAGCCGGTCGACGAGGAAGGTCCGGTGGACGGCGTCGAGCTGCGTGCCATCCACCAGCCCGCCCCGGCCTATGTCGACCAGTCGACGGAAGCGCAGATCCTGATCACCGGCATCAAGGTTCTCGACCTGCTCGCGCCCTACGCCCGCGGCGGCAAGATCGGCCTGTTCGGCGGCGCCGGCGTCGGCAAGACCGTGCTGATCCAGGAACTGATCAACAACGTCGCCAAGGCTCACGGCGGCTTCTCGGTGTTCGCCGGCGTCGGCGAGCGCACCCGCGAAGGCAACGACCTCTATCACGAGTTCATCGAATCGGGCGTCAATAAGAAGGGCGGCGGCGCCGGCTCCAAGGCAGCACTTGTGTATGGCCAGATGAATGAGCCGCCGGGCGCGCGCGCCCGCGTCGGCCTGACCGGCCTGACGGTCGCCGAATATTTCCGCGACCAGGGCCAGGACGTGCTGTTTTTCGTCGACAACATCTTCCGCTTCACCCAGGCGGGCTCGGAAGTGTCGGCGCTGCTCGGCCGTATTCCTTCGGCCGTGGGCTACCAGCCGACGCTGGCCACCGACATGGGCGCGCTGCAGGAACGCATCACGACGACGACCAAGGGCTCGATCACCTCGGTGCAGGCCATCTACGTGCCGGCCGACGACTTGACCGACCCGGCGCCGGCGACCTCGTTCGCCCACCTGGACGCCACGACCGTGCTCAACCGCGCGATCTCGGAAAAGGGCATCTATCCGGCCGTCGATCCGCTGGACTCCACCTCGCGTATGCTCGACCCGATGGTCGTCGGCGAGGAGCACTACCAGGTTGCCCGCCAGGTGCAGTCGATCCTTCAGCGCTACAAGTCGCTGCAGGACATCATCGCCATCCTTGGCATGGACGAGCTGTCGGAAGAGGACAAGCAGACGGTCGCCCGAGCCCGCAAGATCGAGCGCTTCCTGTCGCAGCCGTTCTTCGTCGCCGAAGTGTTCACGGGTTCGCCGGGCAAGCTGGTGGACCTCGCCGACACCATCAAGGGCTTCAAGGGCCTCTGCGCCGGCGACTACGATCACCTGCCGGAAGCCGCCTTCTACATGGTCGGCGGTATCGACGAGGCGGTCGAGAAGGCACAGCGCCTGGCGGCCGAAGCGGCCTGATTACTCATTCGATGGCGCGGACGTTTCGTCCGCGCCGTTTCGATGCAAGCGTTTTGTGAGACACCATGGCTGAAGCTTTCAAGTTCGAACTGGTCTCGCCGGAACGGCTGCTCGTCTCCGAGCAGGTCGAGTCGGTCGTCATTCCGGGCGCCGAAGGCGAGATGACGGTGATGGCGCAGCATGCGCCGGTCATGACGACGATCAAGCCCGGCGTCGTCACGGTGAAGGCCGCGTCCGGCAAGGAAGACCGCTATGTCGTGTTCGGCGGTTTCGCCGACGTCCTGCCGTCGGGCTGCACGCTGCTCGCCGAATCGGCCGTTCATGTGAACGATATCGACCGCGCCGACCTTGCCCGCCGCATCCAGGATGCCAAGGAAGACGCCGCCGACGCCAAGGACGACGTGGCGCGCAGCCACGCCGAGCAGTTCCTCGCCCAGCTCACCACGCTGGAAGGCGCGCTTATCCCGGCCTGATTGCGGCATCCGGCAATGGTTTGAGAAAGCGGGGCTTGCCCCGCTTTTTTGTTTGCCCCGTTTTCTCGTTTGCGAGACAGTCCCGCCTGCTTGCCGGAGCGGCTTGCCGTTTCACCGAAACGACCAGCCGCTCTTTCTCCTTGTTTGGACGCAATCCCGCAGAAAACCGCTTCGTATTTTCCCGGGGTTGCCCTGAGGGCGCCGGATGTCCAGCGAACCAGGCCCGCGATCGAGGTGGTCGACAGCGCTCGTGGCGCTGCTCGGCGGTCCGTTCGGCGGCTTCCTGTGGATCGGCGCCGGTCGCGCGGCGGTCGTCTGGCTTTTCATCGTCAGTCTGGCCTCGATTGCCGTCTGCTATGTCGGGCTGCCGGTTCTCCCGAGCGCCAACCTCGCCTGGCTCGCCGATTTGGCCTGGCCCGGCCTGGCCGTTCTGTCGGCCGTGATCGTCGTTCCGTTCACGCGCCGCTTCCGACCTGACAAATGGTACGCGCATGGGCCCTGGGTTCTGATCCTGATCCTTCTCACGTCCTATGGCGCGGCGCTCACGATCCGGACATTCCTGTTCCAGCCCTTCTCGACGCCAACGGGCAGCATGGAGCCGACGCTCCAGGTCGGAGATTATTTCTTCGCTTCCAAATATGCCTATGGCTATGGCCGCTACAGCGTCCCCTTCGGCCTGCTGCCAGTCGAGGGCCGGCTCCTCGGCAGCCAGCCGAAACGGGGAGATGTGGTGGTGTTCAGGCCCCGCAACGATCCCGAAACGGACCATGTCAAACGCATCGTCGGCCTGCCCGGGGACCGGATCCAGATGATCGACGGCAGGCTCCACATCAACCGCGTTCCCGTCGGGCTCGAGGATCTTGGCGAATATGCCACCGACGACATACGCTCGGCACGGCTGCAGCGGGAGACCCTGCCGGAAGGGGTCTCCTACCTTGTGGTCGACTTCACCGCCGCCTCCATCGGCGACGACACACCCGAGATCGTGGTGCCGGCAGGGGAGTATTTCATGCTGGGCGACAACCGCGACAACTCGGCCGACAGCCGCTTCGCCATGGGCACCGTGCCTTACGCGAATCTGATCGGCAAGGCGGTGCGGCTGTTCTGGAACTCGAACGGGATCGACTACGCCGCGCGGCAGGTCGTGAACGGGTCGGCTGGCGAGTAAGTGTTGGGGCCGTCCCGGCCCGCTGTTTGACAAAACGCCGGGGGCGGAACCGCTCTATTCGGCTGTTCCGCTCTTGTTGCCGATGCCGAGGGCCGCAAAGGCAAGCGCCGGCCCACCCTGCCTGAAATGGACGAGGTGCGTGGCGACAAACTCGATCAACCTCTGCCGCTCCGGATGGCCCTTGGCAAAGCCGGCGAGGTCGAACACAGCCTCGGCGGTCTCTGCCGTCGGCAGATTGCGGTCGAACAGGTCGCCGAGCGCGGCGTCGAGCGGATCGGTGAAGTGGGCATCGGGCAAGGTTCCGCCGCGCGCGGCGCATGCGGCGATCCAGGCGGCGACGACCAGCGACAGATGTTCCGGAAGCAGACCCGCTTCCAGCCGGGCGAGGGCGGAGGCGATGATGCGTTGCGGCAGTTTCTGGCTGCCGTCATTGGCGATCTGCGCGGTGCGGTGGGCGAGCGCGGTGTTGGAAAAGCGCGCGGCAAGCTCGGCCGTATAGGGGATCGGGTCGAGTCCGGCGTCCCGGGGCAGCGTCGGAATGGCCTCGGCCCAGAGCCGGTCCACGAACCGCCGGATCGACGGGTCGGCAAAGGCCCGGTCGACGGTGGCGTGGCCGCTGAGCAGGCCAAGATAGGCGATGCCGGAATGCGCGCCGTTGAGCAGCCTCAGCTTCATATCCTCGAACGGCCGCACATCCTCGACCATGGTGACGCCGAATTTGTCCCAGGCCGGCCGTCCATCGGGAAAGCGGTCCTCGATCACCCATTGCCGGAACGGCTCCGTCATCACCGGCCAGGCGTCCGCGAGGCCGAGCTGTCGCGCAACCCGCGTCCGGTCGGCATCCGTCGTTGCCGGCACGATGCGATCGACCATGGAAGACGGGAAGGCGACGTCGTCGGCGACATGGCGCGCGAGGTCGGCATCGCCCTGGCGGATGAGCCCGGCATCATCCTGGCGGATGAGCCGTTGATCCCGGAGCTTCGCATATTCGACCAGCAGCCGGTGCAGCGTGGCGCCGTTGGCCGGCAGGTTGTCGCAGCAGAGCACGGTGAAGGGAGGCGTGCCGGTCGCGCGCCGGCGTGCGAGCGCCTCGGCGAGAAACCCATGCGCGGTCTTCGGCGATCTTGGGTTGGCGAGATCGTGGACAATATCGGGATGCGCGCTGTCGAGCGCGCCGTCGGCCGCCCTGAGATAGGCCTTCTCGGTGATGGTCAGCGTGACGATGCGGATGCGCGGATCGGTCAGCGCGGCAAGCACCGCTCCAGGGTCCTCCGGAGCGACGAGCAAGGACTGGATCGAGCCGACGACCTGCAACTGTTCGCCGGCGCTGTCCCGGATCGCCAGCGTGTAGAGCCCGTCCTGCGGCGCCAGCGCATCGCGGGTGTCGGGGCTGCGCAGAGACACGCCGATGATGCCCCAACCGGTCTCACCGTCGCTCAGGCACGCGTCGACATAGGCCGCCTGGTGGGCACGGTGGAAGGCGCCGACGCCGAGATGGACGATGCCCGGCGCGACGCCGTGCCGATCGTAAGCCGGGACCAAAACCGCGCCTGGCAAGGACCGCAACGTCCCGTCGGAAAGGCGGCCGCCGGTCATGGCACCAAAACGGCTGGGGGGCTTCGGTGGAGCGGCATGTCGATCTCCCGTGCGATGGAGCACACGCGGCGTATCACCTGTTCCCCACCACCGCAAGAAGGCGGACCTGCCGACCGCGTTGACATCAACCCTGGCCGCCCGTACCGATAACCGACCCTGAAGCGCGTCGCGCTGCAACGGATTCCGACGACGCGCTTCGGATCTTTTACGGATGCAAGCCGTTGCCCCAGAAGCGTTGCACATGTCTGGGCGACATCCGTTGGAGGAGCTGCTTTTTCGATGGCCGCGCCGACCGATCCCGATCTGCTGTTTCCGCCCGAGGCGAATTCGCGCGCATTGGCCCGCGCCCTCTACGCCGGCGTGAAAGACCTGCCCATCGTCAGCCCGCATGGCCACACCGACCCGCGCTGGTATGCGCTGAACGAGCCGTTCCCCGATCCCGCGCAGCTGCTCATCGTGCCGGACCACTATATTTTCCGCATGCTTTTCAGCCAGGGCGTGCGGCTGGAGGAGCTCGGCGTATCGACGCTCGACGGTTCGCCGGTCGAGACCGACGGCCGCGCGATCTGGCGGCGTTTCGCCGAGCATTACTATCTGTTCCGGGGCACGCCGACGCGGCTTTGGCTCGATCATGTATTCGAACATCTGTTCGACATCGACGAACCGCTGAACGTCGCCACCGCCGACCGTCACTACGACACCATCGCCACGCTGCTCCAGCGGGACGACTATCGCCCGCGCTCGCTGTTCGAGCGCTTCAACATCGAGGTGATCGCCACCACGGAAGGCGCTCTCGACGACCTCAGATGGCACCGCATGATCCGCGACAGCGACTGGAAGGGTCGCGTCGTCACCGCCTATCGCCCGGACGCCGTGGTCGATCCCGACTTCGAAGGGTTCTCGGCCAATCTCGATCGCCTCGGCGAGATCACCGGATGCGATACCGGCACCTGGGCGGGCTATCTCGACGCGCACCGGAAACGCCGCGCCTATTTCAAGGAATTCGGCGCCACCTCGTCCGACCACGGCCATCCCACCGCCGAGACCGCCAACCTGTCCGACGCCGCTGCCGAGGAACTGTTCAACCGCGTCCGCCGCGGCTCGCAGGATGAACGCGAACGGCGGCTGTTCCGCGCTCAGATGCTGACCGAAATGGCCAAGATGAGCCGCGATGACGGCCTGGTGCTGCAGATCCATCCGGGCTCGTGGCGCAATCATTCGCCGGCCGTTTTCCAGAAGTTCGGCCGCGACAAGGGTTTCGATATCCCGACCAGGACTGAATATGTGACGGCGCTGAAGCCTCTGCTCGACTGCGTCGGCCTCGAGCGCGATCTGGCGATCATCCTGTTCACGCTGGACGAGACGAGCTACGCGCGCGAGCTGGCGCCGCTTGCCGGCGTCTACCCGGCGCTCAGGCTCGGTCCGGCCTGGTGGTTCCATGACAGCCCGGAAGGCATGCGCCGCTTCCGCGAGATGACCACCGAGACGGCCGGCTTCTACAACACCGTCGGCTTCAACGACGACACGCGCGCATTCCCGTCTATCCCGGCCCGGCACGACGTTGCCCGCCGCGTCGACTGCGCCTTCCTGGCGCGGCTGGTGGGCGAGCATCGGCTGCGCGAGGACGAGGCGCATGAACTGGCAGGGGAGTTGGCCCATACACTTGCCAAGAAGGCCTATCGCCTGTGAAGGGATGCGGCCAAATGGATGGACGGCCGAGCCTTCGATCGGTTGCAGGCTAAGGGCGTGACGGGCTTGAGCAGTCTCTCCGCCTTCAGCCCGGCGGGAAAGCGCATCCTCGCTCAAAGGAAAACCCGCGCCGTTAGGCGCGGGTTTGTTGCCTGGGCGCTTGTGGCGCCGCCGCGGTACTCAAACATCGCCGCAGGAGCGCTAAGGTGCCGCAGCATGGTGAAGATAGGCTTAACGGCCGGATGTCGCCGAGCGGTTCAGCGTTCTCGGAATCGCCGAACCTGACCTACGCATTCTTCCCGGAATTGCTCCATCCTCTCGGTACAGCATGATCTTTTCCGAAAGCCGGTTCCCACTTTTCGGGATCATGCCCTAAGCCGGCACAAAGTTCAGCGCTGCTGCAGCGCAAGCCGCACGCCAAGCGCGCAGTAGATGCCGCCGACGACCTTGCCCTGCCATTTCAGCACCGCCGGATTGCGGCGCAGGAAGGAGCCGAGACCGCCCGCGCTGACGGCGAAGACGACCGTGCTGAAGAGCCCCAGCAGAACGAAGATGATGCCCAGGACCATCAGTTGCAGCACTACGAATCCGTTTTGCGGGTGCACGAACTGCGGCAGGAACGCCAGAAAGAAAAGGGCGGTCTTCGGATTGAGCACCTCCGTCAGGATCGCCTGGCGGAAGGCGCGGCCGGCCGACATAGGCAGCGACCTGCCGGCCAGGTCGGCTGGCGCTTTTTCGAGTATGGCGCGGATGCCGAGATAAACGAGATAGGCCGCGCCGATATATTTGATGACGCTGAACAGCATCGCCGAGGCGGCGATGATCGCCGAGATGCCGATAACCGCCATCACGGTGTGGATCACATCGCCCGCCGCGACGCCGGCGCCGGTGGCGATGCCGACCTTCGTGCCCGAGCTCGTCGCCCGCGCGACCGTGAGCAGCGTCGCCGGTCCCGGAATGAAGACGAAGCCGAACACCACCGCGATATAGGTGATGAGCGTGGCGGGGTCGATCATGCGAAGGCTCCTTTGCGTCGGCCGCTGCGGTCAGCGGACAGCTCGAACCATAGCACCTGGAACTCTCGAGCCGCTGTGCCAGCAATTGCTTTCGATGACGACATTGGCGCGGGCGACAGCTTTCCACGGAATCGCTGAACCGCTCCAGCCTTCGCCTCTTGCGCAATTCCGGACGTTAAACCGTTACGCCCTTTCCAGGAATTGCTCCAAGCGCGGTTGTGACCGGGTGACGGCTGCGCTAGTCCAAGGCATCACGCGGTGAATCACTTGGCTGGTCTCCTCACCTTCCCGAAAACGAACTTCCGTCCGGTGTCGGACTGATGCCGGCGCAGGCAGCCAGCATGCGGCCCGGGGATCACGAGCGGCGCGTGCTGAAGGATGTGTTCGGCTTCGACGATTTCCGCCCCGGCCAGGCCACCGTCATCGAGGCACTGCTCGCCGGGCGCCACGTGCTGGCGGTCATGCCGACCGGCGCCGGCAAGTCGCTCTGCTACCAGGTCCCGGCGCTGGTCAAAGGCGGGCTCACCATCGTGGTTTCGCCGTTGGTGGCGCTGATGCAGGATCAGGTCGCCGCTCTGCGCCTCGCCGGCGTCGCCGCCGATACGATCAATTCCTCGCTCGACCGGGAGGCCAATGTCGCGGCCTGGCGCCGCGTGGCATCCGGGCAGACGCGGCTGCTTTATCTGGCGCCGGAGCGGCTGATGACGGAGCGGATGCTCGAGGCGCTGTCGCGGCTCGATGTCAGCCTGATCGCCATCGACGAGGCGCATTGCATCTCGCAATGGGGGCCGGCCTTCCGGCGCGAGTATGAAGACCTGTCGCGGCTGCGCGGCGTTTTTCCGCAAGTGCCCATCATCGCGCTGACGGCGACGGCGGACGAAGCCACGCGCGCCGATATCGAAGCGCGGCTGTTTGCCGGGGGCGCCGAAACCCTGGTGCTGGGTTTCGACCGGCCCAACATCAAGCTGGCGATAGAGCCCAAGCAGGACAGCAAGCGCCAACTTCTGCGTTTCATCGAACGTCACCAGGGCAAGAGCGGCATCATCTATTGCCTGTCGCGCCGCAAGACGGAGGAGATGGCCGCTTTCCTGGAGAAGAACGGCGTGCGCGCGCTTGCCTACCATGCCGGCATGAGCAAGGACGCGCGCGAGGCCAACCAGAACGCCTTCATGAGCCTGTCCGGCGTCGTGATGGTGGCGACGATCGCCTTCGGCATGGGCATCGACAAGCCCGATGTCGCCTATGTCTTCCACACCGATCTGCCCGGCAGCCTGGAAGCCTATTACCAGGAGATCGGCCGCGCCGGCCGCGACGGGCGGTCGGCCGAGGCGCATATGCTCTACGGCCTCGGCGACATCCGCACGCGGCGGATGTTCATCGACGACGAGGATACGTCGCCCGAGCACAAAAGACGGGCGCACCGCCGGCTCGACACGCTGATCGGCTATTGCGAGACGGCGCAGTGCCGGCGCCAGGTGCTGCTCGGCTATTTCGGCGAGGAAGCGCGGCCTTGCGGCAATTGCGACAACTGCCTCGACCAGGCGCCGCGCGCCGATGGCGGGGCGGAGGCGCGGATCATCCTCGCGGCGGTCGCGCAGAGCGGGGAGCGTTTCGGCGCCGCCCATGTCATCGACATCCTGCTCGGCCATGAGACCGAGAAGGTGCTGGCGAGAGGCCATCAGAAGCTCGCCAGCTTCCGGACCGGCATCATGCACCGGAAGCCGGTCTGGCTTTCGCTCGTCCGGCAGCTTGTCGCCGGCGGCTTCCTGGTGCCTGATCCGGACGGCCATGGCGGCCTGGCCATCTCGGAAGGCGGCCATGCGCTTGGCCGCGGCGAAGTGGCTTTCCAGTACCGCGTCGAGACGCGGGATCCTCTCTCGCGCGGCAGGAAGCGCGCCGCGCAGGGCCTCGCCGCGGGCGGCGAGGGCGTGGACGCCTCCTTGCTGGCCGCGCTCAAGACGCTGCGGTTGCGGCTCGCCAAGGAGCGAGAGGTGCCGGCCTATGTGGTGTTTTCCGACCGAACGCTGATCGACATGGCCGAGCGCCGTCCGCGCGACCTCGACGATTTCGCCGAAGTGAACGGCGTGGGCGCCGCCAAGCTCAAGGAATTCGGCGAGGTTTTTCTAAGCGCCATCGCCTCGCATAGCGAAGGCTGAACCAGGCCCGAAGGCCCAGACCGGCGGCCAGGGCTCGAGGCATTGCCCGATCGCCCGTCAATCGATGCGCAAAAGCGCTTGACCTCAACTTTACTTAAGGTTTTACCAACCCGTCGGCTTGCAACAGGCAGGTGCTCGTCCCGCCATCGCGGTCGGGATTTCGTAAGTGGAGCCGACATGAATTCCCGGGTGATTCCATCCAACCAAGATCTGCAACCCGTGCCGATGGCGGAGCTCCCCTCCGCTGATTCGCGGCAGCCGGCTGTCGGCTGGTCCGACCTGCTTCACGGCGCGAATGGCGTGCGTTCGCTGGCGCTGGCGGGCGGCGTCGCGCTGCATGCCGTCAACGTCTACATCGCGACCACGATCCTGCCCTCGGTGATCCGCGATATCGGCGGCCTCGATCTTTACGCCTGGAACACGACCGTCTTCGTCGTGGCTTCCATCCTCGGCGCCGCGCTGTCGGCGAAGCTGCTGCGGCGGGCCGGCCCGCGCGGCGCCTATGCGATCGCCGCGGCGGTCTTCGCGCTCGGCTCGCTCGTCTGCGCGCTGTCGCCGTCGATGCCGGTCATGCTGGCCGGGCGGCTGGTGCAAGGCCTCGGCGGCGGTTTCCTGTTCGCGCTTGCCTATGCGATGATCCGGCTGGTGTTCAGCGAAGCGTTGTGGCCGCGCGCCATGGCGCTGGTTTCCGGCATGTGGGGCATCGCGACGCTGGTCGGCCCTGCGGTCGGCGGCATTTTCGCCGAGCTCGGCATCTGGCGCGCGGCTTTCTGGTCGTTGGCGCTGGTCGCGCTCGCCTTCGCAGCGTTGGCGACCGCCGTGCTGCCGAAGGGTAAGGCGCATGCGGGCCAGGGATCCGCGGTGCCGCTCACCCAGCTCATTTTGCTGGTGGCCGCCGTCCTGGTGATTTCCGCGGGCAGCGCCTCCAGCGACCTCGCCTGGAACATCGGCGGCGTCGTCCTGGCGGTCGCGTTCACCCTGCTTCTGGTCGCGGTCGAAAACCGCGCCAAGCTGAGACTTCTGTCCACGGGCGCGTTCCAGCCGTCGAGCCTCATCGCGGCCCTCTACGCAACCATGGCCCTGCTCGCCATCACGGTCACCAGCGGCGAGATCTTCGTGCCGCTCTTCCTGCAGGTGCTGCACGGCCAGTCGCCGCTCGCGGCCGGCTATCTCGCGGCCATCATGGCGGCGGGCTGGACGGCGGGCTCCATAGCCGGATCAGGCGCCGGCGATCGCGGCGCGCGCCGCCTCATCGTCGCGGGCCCCCTGCTGGAGATCGCCGGCATGGTCGCGCTGTTCTTCCTGGTGCCGGGCACCAGCGCCGGCACCTGGGGGGAACTCGCGCCGATGTGCGTTGCGTTCCTGGCCGTCGGACTAGGCGTCGGCCTGACCTGGCCGCATCTCATGACACGCGCCTTCAAGGCGGCACGACCGGGCGAGGAAGAGCTGGCCGGAGCCTCGGTGACGACCGTTCAGCTGTTCGCCACCGCCATGGGGGCCGCCCTTGCGGGCATGGTCGCCAATGCCGGCGGGCTCGTCGATCCGGGCGGGTTGACCGGCACCGAGGGCGCCGCGCGCTGGCTCTTCGGCGCCTTCGCCATCGTGCCGCTGCTGTGCGTCATCAGCGCCAGGCGAGTCGTCCGGATCTCCTGATGGCATGATGAGCGTCGCCGACGCCAGGGCGATGCCCGCAAAGCGCCTGGTCGTCAATCTCGCCCGAGCGGTCGGGATGGAGAGGAGGCCTGCCCTCTCCATGCGGCGGCGCCGTGAACCGCCGCTCAGCTCTCGCCGAGCTTGTTACCGAGCTCGGCCTGGATCTGGCGCAGCACGGCGGAGGCGGTCTCCAGCTCTTCATCGCCGATAAGCGAAACCAGCTCGTGCCTGAGTTCGGCAAGTACGGTGTTGATGGTCCTCATCCGCACCTCGCCGTCTTCGGTCAACGACAGGATCTTGGCCCGGCGGTCGCTTGGGTCTTCACGTCTTGCAACGAGGCCTTCCGCCACCAGAAGATCGATAAGGCGGACCAGCGAGGGACCTTCCAGGCCGGCCTGTTCGGCAACGGCGCCCTGGCGGGCTTCGCCTCCCAATTGCCAAAGCGCCAGCAGCGGCATGGCCATGGCGTGGGAGAGCCCGCAGCGGTCCAGCCGCTCGTTGGCGGTGCGGCGCCAGAGGCGGGCCACGTTGGTTATGATCTGGCCGATCGTTTCGCGGCTTCTGGACTGTTCATTTTCCATTGCTAATTATTCGCATACAATCTATTAGTATGCAATCTATATCGGCGAGGTGACGCGATCGATCCGTTGTACCCGGACAGGTCCGCCCTCACCAAGTCTTCGTTTTCAATGCGGGGGACTGGCCTTGGCCGGTTCCCTCGAAGGTGTTTTCGATGTCCGTTGCCCTCGACGCAATGCCAGCAGTTTCCCCCGCCAATCCCCGTTCCAGGGTGATCCTCGCGAGCCTCATAGGCACCACGATCGAGTTCTACGATTTCTATGTCTATGCCACGGCTGCGGTGCTTGTGTTCCCGCACCTGTTCTTCCCCGCCGGCAACGACACGACGGCGCTTCTCGCCTCCTTCGCGGTGTTCGGCGCCGCCATGATCGCGCGCCCGCTGGGCGCGATCTTCTTCGGCCATCTCGGCGACCGGCGCGGCCGCAAGATCACGCTGGTCGGCGCGCTGCTCACCATGGGGCTGGCGACATTCCTGATCGGCCTGCTGCCGACCTATGCGAGCGCGGGATGGCTGGCGCCGGCCCTGCTGGTCGTGCTGCGCCTCGCCCAAGGCTTCGCGCTCGGTGGAGAATGGAGCGGCGCGGCGCTGGTCGCGACCGAGAACGCGCCGAAGGGAAAGCGTGCCGTCTACGGCACCTTCCCGCAGCTTGGCGCGCCGATCGGCTTCATCATCGCCAACGGCCTGTTCCTGATCATCGCCGCGATGATGCCGTCTGACGACCCCTCCCGGCCATCCTTGGCCTTCCTGTCCTGGGGCTGGCGCATCCCGTTCCTGTTTTCGCTGATCATGGTGGCCATCGGCCTTTGGGTGCGGCTGAACCTGGTCGAGAGCGCCGCCTTCGACAACACCGTGCGCGCAGGCAAGGTCAGGAAGGTGCCGTTGGCCTCGGTCGTCAGCTCGCATTGGAAGGAGCTCGTCCTCGGCACGTTCTACATGCTGGCCACCTACGTGCTGTTCTACCTGATGACGACGTTCTCGCTCAGCTACGGCCGCGCCGCGCCCTCGGCCGCCGCGCACGGCCTCGGCTACGACTACACGACCTTCGTCTTGATGATGATCATCGGCGTGGTCTTCTTCGGCGTCTTCACCATGCTCTCTGGTCCCTGGGCCGACCGCTGGGGCCGACGCCGCACGCTGATCTGGATCACCGTCGCCATCGCGCTCTTCGGCCTGTCATGGGTGCCGATGCTGCATGCCGGCACCGTCGGCGTCATGGCGTGGCTCATCCTCGGCTTCAGCCTGATGGGCATGACCTTCGGCCCGATGGGAGCGCTGCTGCCGGAGCTTTTCCCAGCCAATGTCCGCTACACCGGCTCCGGCATCTCCTACAACGTGTCGTCGATCCTCGGCGCGGCCGTCGCACCCTTCATCGCCGTGGCGCTGTGGAGCATGGGCGGCGGACCTTTCTGGGTCGGCGTCTATCTCTCCGCCATGGCGGTGCTGACGCTGATCGCCCTGTTGATCGGGCGCGAGACCAAGGATGTCGACATCAACCGCTAGCTGCAATCCATCTGTCGCCCTCCGGGTGAGGAGGCGGGCGCGAGAACCAGACGCATGACGCTTCCCTCCTGGCAGGACTGGCTGTTTTCGATCAAGGCGTTCCTCGCCTCGATGCTGGCGCTCTATATCGCGCTGTCGTTCGACCTGCCGCGTCCATACTGGGCCATGGCCGCCGTCTATGTCGTGGCAAATCCGCTCGCCGGGGCGACCTCGTCCAAGGGGCTCTACCGCGCGCTGGGCACGCTGATCGGCGCGGCCGGGTCCGTTCTTCTGTTGCCGACCTTCGTCAATTCGCCGCTCCTGATGAGCATCGTCGTGGCGCTGTGGACCGGGGTGTTGCTCTACATCTCGATGCTCGACCGCACGCCGCGCAGCTATGTCTTCATGCTGGCAGGCTATTCGCTGCCGCTGATCGCGCTGCCGGCCGTCGATGCGCCGCAGACGATCTTCGACATCGCTTCGGCGCGCAGCCAGGAGATCATCCTCGGCATCGTCTGCGCCAGCGTGGTCGCGCAGCTCGTGTTCCCGATAGGGCTGTCTTCGCTGATGTCGTCGCGCATCTCCAACTGGCTCGGCGACGCCGCTCAATGGGCCGGCGAAATCCTCCGGGGCGAAGGCATGGCGCGGTCAATGATGCCTGCCCGGCAGAAACTGGCGTCCGACATCTCCGGGTTCGACATCCTCATCAGCCAGCTTGGATACGATCACCAGACGCACGGGCTCACGCGGCAGGCGCGGCAATTGCGCGGGCGCCTCATGCTGCTGCTTCCCCTGCTTTCCTCGCTCGACGACCGGCTTCACGAATTGAGATCGCAGGACCGGGTGCTGCGCGACGATCTGCTTGCCCTGCTCGACGACGTCGGCGCGTGGCTCCAGGCCGTGGACGATCCGGAACGCGCCGTTGCGCTGCGCTCCCGCATCGCCGATCTGCGTCCGCCTGCCTACGCCGTCGACTGGAGGAGCCTGATCCTCGACAGCGCGCTCGCCCGGCTGCGCGAGATCGTCGATGCCTGGCACGACTGCCTGGTCCTGAAGAAGCAGATCGCGACCGGCGAATCGCGGGGCGAAAGGCTGGCCTTCCGCCGGCGCCGCACCTTCTCGCGCACCCGCCATCATGACTACGGAATGCTGTTCTTCTACGCCGCTTCCGTGATCGTCGCGGTCCTCATTGCCAGCGCCCTGTGGATCTATTCGGGCTGGGCCGAAGGCTCCGGGTTCGTGCTCATGGTGGCGGTCGCATGCTCGTTCTTCGCGGCTACCGACCGGCCCGCGCCGCTGCTCCTGTCGATGTTCATCTGGTGCACGGTCAGCCTTGTGGTCACCGCGGCCTACCAGTTCGCCATCCTGCCCTCGATCCAGAGCTTCCCTTTGCTGGTTCTCGCGCTGGCGCCACCGTTTCTGGTGCTGGGCACTCTCATTCCGAGGCCCCAGCTCAACATGCTGGCCATGCTGCTCACCGTGAACACGGCATCGTTCATCGCGCTGAGCGACAGGTTCTCCGCCGATTTCGCCTCCTTTGCGGGCGGTGGCCTTGCCGCGCTGGCCGGCGTCGGCTTCGCGCTTGTCTGGACGCTGGTGGTCCGGCCCTTCGGCGGCGAGATCGCCGCCCGGCGCCTGGTGCACGCCGGCTGGTCGGACCTTGCGCAGCTTGCCGCCGGCGATCGTGCCGAGGACCAGCGCAGGCTTGCGGGGCGCATGCTCGATCGCCTCGGGCAGCTCGTTCCCCGACTGGCGGCAATGGAAAACAAGGAGCTGTCGAAGATCGACGGCTATGCCGAAATCCGGCTGGGCCTCAACATCGTGGAGCTGCAGCGGCTGCGCAACCGGCTCACCTCCGACGAGCGGAGCGTGATCGGCGGTGTCCTGTCCGCCGTCGCCGACCTGTTCAAGGAGCGCATCCGCCTCGGCGCGCCCATTCCGGCGTCGACATGGCTGCAGGAACGCATCGATTCCGCGCTTGCCGTCGTCGCGGGCCGTCAGGCCGCGCCGGCGCGGCGGTCCGTCGATGCGCTGGTGGGATTGCGGCGCGCGCTGTTCCGAAACGCCGCGCCTCCCGTTCATTCGACAGTGCCGGAGCCGATGCTCCTGGTGGCGGAGTAGATAGATGCACAACGATATCAGCATAGGCGGCGTCTACCTGCCCGGGCTTCTGGTCACGATGCTGGCGGCATTCGTCGTGGCGCGGGTCGTCTGGCAGATACTGTCGTGGACCGGCCTCTATTCGCTTGTGTGGCACAGGGCGCTTTTCAACCTCGCGCTGTACATCCTCATCCTCGGGGCAATGTCCTCGCTCTCAAATCGGCTGTTCTCATGAAATACCGTCTCCTTCGACTGACCGGCAGGGTCCTCGTCACGGCCGCCGTCGTCGCCATAGCCTGCGTCGCCGCCTGGAAGCTGTGGGACGACAACATGAACGCCCCTTGGACGCGCGACGCGCATGTGCGCGCCGATGTCGTCGGCGTCACGCCCGACGTTTCAGGCCTGGTGGCCGAGGTCCTGGTCAAGGACAACCAGGCGGTCAAGAAGGGTGACGTGCTGTTCCAGGTCGACCGCCAGCGCTTCGCCGTCGCGCTCGCGCAGGCTCAGGCAGTGGTCGAGGGCCGCCAGGCGACGCTCGATCAGGCACGGAGGAACCTGAGCCGTCTCCAGCGGCTGACCGCGTCGGCGGTCAGCACGCAACAGATCGAGGAGGCGCAATCCACCGTGGCCGAGGCGGAGTCGGAAAGCCTGCAGGCAAGTGCCGCGCGCGACCTGGCGCAACTCAACCTGGACCGCTCGCAAGTCAGGGCGCCGGTGAACGGCATCATCACCAATCTCAGCCTCCGCCCCGGCGACTATGTCACGACAGGCGCGGCCACCATGGCGCTGGTCGACACCGACACGGTCCGCATCGACGGTTATTTCGAGGAGACGAAGCTGCCGCGCATCGAGGTCGGCGCCAAGGCGTCGATCAGGCCGATGGGATGGAAATCGTCGCTGTCGGGCCATGTCGCAAGCATAGCCGCCGGCATCGAGGATCGCGAACGCACGTCCGGGACCCTGCTGGCGGACATCAACCCGACATTCACCTGGGTGCGGCTGGCGCAGCGCGTTCCCGTCCATATCGTGCTCGACGGCGATGCCGCCACCAAGGCAAGGCTGGTCGTCGGAACCTCCGCGACAGTCACCATCGACCGCGCGGCGACGAACTGAAAGTCCGCGATCACGCATCGAACTGGGGCGACGACCAGCTACTCGTCAATCGATCTGCCGATCTGTTTGAGCCGGCTAGTGCGTTTCACCATTTCACGGAAACGGCGGAACGCACTATCTCATTGTTTTGACGCAATTCCGGACAGAAAACCGCTCACATTTTTCTTGGAATCACTCTACTGCCAAAGGCATATCTTGACGTCCCTGCCGACATAGCACGCGCCTTCGCGGTGAAGGTCTTCCCATCTTTCGTCGCCGTGGGTTGCCTCAATATCCGCGTTCGAATAGCCGGCCCAGGAATCACCGTCCTTATAGACAACCGCCCAGTAATCCTTGGACATTTCACCTGCCCCACTATGCGTGTCAGGATAGTCGATACCGGCAAAAACCTGCTTGGGGCCCTGGATGTTGAAATCGCCGCCCTTCTCGATTTGATAGGAGCATCTTCCGGATATGCGGGTCTGGCCCCCAACAACAAGCAGGCAGCGGCCCCATTTGTAGTCGCTCGGCAAGCGATGCTTCGCGGCATCCGTATGCGAAGCCGAAAGGGAAAACGCAATTGCAAGGGCGATCGCGACGGTTCGCACGATCGCCTTGTCACCCGTCGCGAAGCCGCCAGAGCGACCGGAAATCGTTGGGTTCCGCCAAGAGCGCATGTCGAACGGTCCTCCGCGGGATGGCCGACTGAGATCATATTGTTATCGAGCATGGCCGGATTTTTGTCACCTAGAGGCTGGGGGTTCATCCGCGAAGCCGCGGTTCGGCGTCGTGGCAGTTGGGATGGCAGCGGGGGTTGGGTCTTCAAGTCCCAACCAGTTGTCTCTCGAGACAAGGCCGCGGGGGCCAAAGGGTCAGGCACCGGAATCCCTTGCACATCACGCAGCTGTGATCTGCAGATGCGCGCTAGTCTGGCCGTCACGAAATTTGAAGAATACCAATATGGTAGAGCGCGATGGAAGTCACAGCGTGATCAGACCAAATATAAAGGTAGGTTTATCCCCCTCGGAATCTATTAATTCAGAACTTGCTAATTTGAACTCTGAAAAAGCCCGAGCCAAACGGAAGGCCAAGGCTTAATGAGGGTTCGGCGCCAGCCGTTTGCTCCTGTAAACGACAAAGCCCTGGACGATACCGGGGCTCTGTGGCGGCCCCACCTGGAAATGAGAATTCGTTGCCGCGCCGGTCTGGGATCCGACCGCCGTTGACAAAATTTCTAGGATATTCAATCGTATAGGAGAGTTCGAACGAGCATTCAGTCGGTGTGCGATCGCATCCTGCGGTCGGTCGGCGCGCCGCGAAAAAATAAGTCGGAGCGCCTTCGGAGCCTTGGTGAGGAATGTCTGCACAATGCTCCGAGTCCAGCGCACCCATCGAAGATTGTCATTGCGGCAGCAAGGTTGCCGCCCACTGCCCACGCAATACATCGTCAAAGATCTGGGTCGGGAAATCTGGCAACAGTAGAATATAGGGAACCCGGTTATGTCGTTTTTGGATGAACTTCGCCTAAAGCAGGGCGACATCATGTCCAGGGTCGTCGATCGGGGCGCACAGGCCCTGCAGGGCCGTCTGGTGGCTGAGACCGAAAAAGTCGCGGCCACCATCAAGGGCGCGGTCGTCCTGGTCCCGCCGACGGGCGCGAAAAGTATCAAGAGGGCCAGCGAGAAGGTCAATACCGACTACAAAGGCGACTGGCTCGAGATCAAGGACATGGCGCGCTGCACGTTGGTCGTCGAATCGCCAATCGACCTCGACACCGCGATCAAGGCCGTAAGGTTGCATTTCCGGGCCAGCAACGGATTCACGGTGTTCGAGGAGAAGATCACCATCGGCGCGCTCAACTCCGCCGGCTATTCTGGCACCACCGTGTTCGTTTCATCCGGTGGCAATAAAGGCGAGATCCAGATCAACACGCCGGCTCTCATGTATGCGAAGTCGCTGAAAGAGTTCCGGGACGCACTACCCAAGCTGGAAGCACTGATGAAGGCGACCTATCCGCTGGTGCCGGGCGGGCTCGGTCATGCGCTGTATGAGTTTCACCGGGATAAGACGAAAACGGAGGACGCACGTCAGAAATACGGCAATGCCAGCAAGCTTTATTACAACTATTTCCGTTCGTTTCCGCCCAACATGAATTGGGGAATGTTGGCCCGGGATGCGATCAGCAAGCTGATACCCCCACTATAGCATTGGCGCTAGCGCGAGATGACGCGGATATTTCCTTACTCCAGATGAACGGCATGGCGGAGAGGAAGAGACTCTTCGCCAATTACCCGTAAAACAACCCTTTCATGCCGACAGTTCAACCAGGATCGTTTTCAGCGATACCCAGCACGATAATTAGAGCGATACTGTCGGCATGTTAGCCCGACTTTTGATGTGTCGTGAAATCTGATACGAAAACGTGATAAGCTCATGCGGCTAACCGGGATCCGGTAGTGAGCAAATTTTCCCTCCGTATGCAAATCTCGATGATTTCCGGGACGGCCGCTTTACGGCTCAAGTCAGACGTTCAGAGCGCCAACCCGAAGGAGGAAGGCCGCACGGTCTTCGGGCGATCCGAAGAAGCTGTCAGCCCGGGCGTGAGGCAAACCAAATTGCCCTCAAGGACCCCGAGCGGTTCGGTGGGTGACGTCAGAGAAGTTCTTTCGGGCACCTACTCAGGGCGCTCCTTTGTCAACCAAGCCAGCAGATCGGATACGAGTGCCCTGGCTTCACCATGCGCCGGACAGATGGCGTAGTAGCCGTAGCCGCTTTCGATAACGCGGGGGAAGGGAGTGACAAGCGCGCCGCCTTCCAGATCCTGCCGCGCCAGATGCATGTCGCCCATCGTCACGCCGTAGCCACTTGCCGCCGCCGTCATGGCAAAGTCCTGCGTATCGAATATCTGGTTGCGCGCTGCTGTCAGGTCATAGGCGCCTTCAGCCTGCAGCCAAAGCGTCCAGTCGCTCTGCCGAGCGTTGGAGTGGAGCAGCACGCAGCTGGCCAGATTTTCCACCCGCGCAGGATCGCCAAGCACGCCGGCGAACGAAGGGGCGCACATCGGCGTGAGCTTCTCGGGAAGGAGCAGCTCGACGTGCATCCCCGGCCAATGGCCGTTGCCGTAGAGGATCAGAAGATCGATGTCCCCAGGCCCGAAGTTTGGCCTGGCAAACCAGGCGGTATCGATCGTGATGTTCAGGTCCGGGTAGCACCTGTTAAGGTCGGTCAGCCGGGGCAGAAGCCACCGCCGGGCAAAGGTGGGCGGCATGCGGACGGTAAGGGACCGGCCTTTTGTCCTGGTAGCCTCGAACGAGTTGCGAAGCGAGATGAGCAGTCCGTTGACGATGGGAACGATCGCATCCCCCTGCTCGGTCAGGACAACCTTGCGCGTATGACGCTGGAAGAGGCTGCAGCCGAAATAGTGCTCCAGTTGCTGGATCTGGCGGCTGATCGCGCTTTGACTGAGGTTGAGTTCGGAGGCAGCCTGGGTGAAGCTTCCGGTCACCGCGACGACGGAAAAGGTCTGCAGCGTCTGCAATGGCGGTAGGCGGTTCTGCTGGAGCTCCGGCTTCAAAAATCGTCCTCCGCGAGGGTGCCGTCCATTAAACAGGCGCCGTCGCGGAGGTAAACAGGGTTTTCGATGTCAGCCGAGCAGAGCGCGCAGCTCAGCCGCGGCGCGCCGCACCTGCCCGGGCGCGGTGCCGCCGCGATGGTTGCGGCAGGCAACGGAGCCCTCTGTCGTCAGCACATCGGCTACATCGGCCGAGATCACGGGTGCGAAAGCCTGCATGGCCGCGAGCGGCATTTCGGAAAGCGTCTCGTGGCCATTGTCCCGCGCGGCGCCCACAATCGCGGCCACAGCATGGTGAGCGTCCCGGAAAGGCAGACCGGCGCGCACCAGATAATCGGCAAGGTCCGTCGCCGTCGAATAACCCTTCTCCGCCGCCGCGCGCATGTTGGCGGCCTTGACCTTGATCGTCGGCAGCATCTGGGTCGTGACGGTCACCGCGCCACGCACATTTTCCAACGTGTCGGTCAGCGGCGGCTTGGATTCCTGCTGGTCCTTGTTGAAGGCGAGAGGCTGCGACTTCATCAGGGCGGCCGATGTCGTCAGGTTGCCGATCACGCGCGCGGCCTTGCCGCGGACAAGTTCGGCGAGGTCCGGATTGCGCTTCTGCGGCATGATCGAGGAGCCGGTGCAGAACTGGTCGCCAACCTCGATGAAATCGACCATCGGCGTGCACCACAGGATGATCTCCTCGGCCAGGCGCGACAGGTGGCCCATGATGACGGCGCCGGCCGCGCAGATGTCGACCACATAGTCGCGGTCGGAAACGGCGTCGAGCGAATTGCGGAAGGCGTGCGAGAAGCCGAGTTCCCGCGCGCTGAAATCAGGATCGATCGGATAGCCTGTTCCCGCGAGCGCCGCGGCGCCCAGCGGTGATACGTTGAGGCGCTCCCGCGCCTGGCCGACGCGATCGAGATCGCGAAGGAACATCTCCGCATAGGCCATCATGTGATGGCCGAACGTAACCGGCTGGGCGATCTGGAGGTGGGTGAAGCCCGGCATGATCGTATCCGCGTGGCTTTCCGCAAGATCGACGAAGGCGAGGATGAGCGCCTTCAACTCGAGGGCGAGCGCATCGAGCTCGGCCCGCGCATAAAGCCGGATATCGGTTGCGACCTGATCGTTGCGCGAGCGGGCGGTGTGAAGCTTCTTGCCGGCGTCGCCGATCAGCGCCGTCAAGCGGCTCTCGACGTTCATGTGGACGTCTTCGAGTTCTTTCCTCCATGCAAAGGCACCGGAACGAATTTCTTCGGCTATGGTGTCCAGACCGGCCTGGATGGCATCGTTTTCTCCGGGCGTCAGGACGCTCGCGCGGGCAAGCATGCGGGCATGAACCTTGGAGGCGGCGACGTCATAGATCGCGATGCGCTTGTCCTGATCGAGGCATTCGTGAAAGTCGCGAAAGTCGGTCGAGACGGCCTCCTTGAACAAGGGCGACCATGTTGCGTTGGAAGTTGCGGACATTGTCATCTCACGGTTGGAGCAGATCGGTGAAGGGGCGAACGTCGGCGACGGCATCGATGCCGAGGATCATGTCGCGCAGCGCGGCAACGCGCGCTTCCGGCAGGACGGCGCCGGCAAGGTCGGTGTATTTGGCAATGATGCGCTGATCGCTCAGCGGGTTGAGCGGTCCGCCCAAAGGATGCTCGACCGTGGCGGCGAATGCCCTGCCGTCATGCGTTCTGATTTCCACGGACGGCTCTTCCTCGTCGCGCATCGCCTGGTCGACCCGAACCGTCACATGATCCAGCCATTTGCCGATTGCCGGATCGCGCCAGGCCTTCTCCTCGAGCTCGGCCAACGAAACCTTGCCATGGAGAAGCCGCGCCGCGACCGCGTAAGGCAGGCTCATCTGCGCCTGCGCCCGCGACGTCACCGTCTTGTGGCCGCACATGCCGAATTGGAAACCGCTCATGCCAACGGTGACCGTCGCGACATCCGAGCTCGCCAGCCCGTTGTCCCCCAGCATCAGATCGATGGCGTCGATGGCTGAATGCGTGCCACGGCACGTCGCGTGCGGTTTGATCGAGCAGCGGTTGAGCCGCCAGTCATGGCCGAAATCGCGACCGAGCTCTTCCGGCGCCGACCGGTGGTCGCCAAAGGTCCGGAAGAAGCCGCCCCAGACATCGTCGAAGGCCGAAAGCGGCCCCTGAAAACCAGACCGGGCGAGCCGCGCCGAAACGTAGCCGCCCTCCGCGGCGCGTCCGGCGTGAAGCTTCTTGGCCGGGCCGCCATCATGGATGAAGGCCCAGGTTCCGCCCGAATAAGACAGCGCGCAGCCGAGCGCCGAGGCCATGCCATCCCTGTCCAGGCCCAGCAGCGTCGCCACGGCCGCAGCCGCGCCAAAAGTTCCGCAGGTGCCAGTGGAATGCCAGCCATTGCCGTTGTGGACTTCGTAGCCGCCCGCAGCTTCCAGAACGCGGCGCCCTATCTCGTAACCGAGCAGCACGGATTTGAGGAACAGCCGGCCGTCGACGGCCCCTTCCATCGTTTCGAGCGCGGCAATCACGGCCGGCACGACGACAGCGCCGGAATGATCGCAGCCACCGGAATCGTCGAGCTCAAAGGCATGCGCGGACACGCCGTTGATAAAGGCGGCAGTGCGGGCGTCAGTCTTGAGCGGCAATCCCCAGACGCTCGCCTCTCCCTTGTGCCCCCGTAGTGCAAGGGCATCGGTCACGAGTTTCGTTTCGATCGATGCCGCGCCGGCGATCGAAACGCCGAGCGTATCGAGAATATGGAGCTTGGCTTTTCGCACCGTGGCTTCCGAGAAGTGCGAGAAGTCCGTGGCAGCGACCTTGCCGGCGAGCGCGGTGAGCATGGTTTCAACCATCGAGCCCGTGCTCCATGCGATAGGCCCTGAAGACCTGGATCGGATGATCCTTCGCCACGGCGGAGCCATGCGCCTTCTGGCGCCCGGCGATCTCGGCGCCTGTCGCCAGCCACACATCATCGAAGCCCAGGATGTGACGCAGCAGATCTTCGACCAGCGAGATGCGTCCGGGCGTTCCGCTCCATTCCGGCCGAAGCTGGATAACGTAGCAGAGGCCGAAGCGGCGGTATGCGTCGAACTCGGCAATCCAGTTGTGAAGGACGCCTTGGTAGTCGGGAATCCGGCTCTGCCCCTTTGGAAAGGCGGGCGTGAAATTGAACTGGAAATAGGGCCGGTCTTCCAGTTCGACGTGAACCGGAATTTCGACGAGGCCGGACGGATGGGTGTAGGGCACGTCGTCGCCATTGAGGCTGGCCGACCAAGCGTAGCCCGCCTCCCGGAGAAGCCTGTCGAACCCCACGGGCCAGTTGCCTTGAGGCAAGCGGAACCCGCTCACCTCCGTCCCCGCCACGGTGTTCAGCGCGTCCCTCGATCGCCTGAGGATGTCTAGCGATTTGGCTGGGGTAAGCTCGTCGTGCCGATCGAAGGAAAGACCGCTGCTTGCAATCTCGTGCCCCGCACCGGCGATCTGACGTACCAGGTCGCCATGGCAATCCGCCGTTTGCGCGCTGAGGAACCAGCTGGTCTTGACGTTCGACGCCGCGAATGTCCGGCAAAGCCGCTCGACACCACGGGCCGCGCCGAATTGCCAGACCGACAGGCTCTTCGATCTGTTGGCGAGATCGGGCGCCGCAGCTACTGCGTCGGCTCCATCGTCGAACGGCACCGCCACCATGACGGCGCAACTTTTGCCCTCGGGCCAGATTGTCGGCTGTGGTGTGGTCATGCCGTCAGCTTTCGGTCGTCGGTCTGGGAATGACGTTCTATCCACCAATGCGCGATGTCGCCGAGGCGCGCCGCCCACACGCTGTCGCCTTTGCCAGCGATCGCCTTGAACAGGCCTTCAAGGATGGAAAGACGTCCCGGCTTGGCGCACACCTTGGGATGCAGGATCGTCGTCCAGCACAACCCTTCACGGTGATAGCCTTCGAACTCCGCTCGCCAGTTGCGCTCCACGGCGCGATAGTCGGAAATGCGGTCGAGCCCGATCGGGAAATCCGGCGCCTCGGTGTAGGCAAGCGCGGTATAGTCGTCGATGTCCCAACGCGCCGGGATTTCAACGAGCCCGTGGCCCTTCTCGGAAGGATGGAAGTAGGGGCGGTCGTCGCCGCGCATGGAGCTCGAATAGATGACGCCGAAGTCTCCCAGAAGCGCTGCCGTTTCCTGGCTCCAGTCACCCGAGGGCGTTCTGAAGCCCAGGGGCGTCACGCCGAGCCGCTCGCGAAAAATCCGGCGCGACCGCTCCATGACGTCCAGTTGCTGCTCCGCGGTAAGGTCGATGAAAACCTCGTGGCGGTGACCGTGATAGCCGACCTCGTGGCCGTCGCCGACGATGCGCTCGCACCGGTCGGTCCAGTGTTCCACGACCCAGGTTGGAATGAAGAAGGTGGCTTTGAGGTCATAAGCCGCCAGCAGATCGAGCAATCGAGGCAGCGCGCGCCATGGACCGTAGGCGCCTTGGGTAAAGTAACGCGGATTGTGGAGAAGCGACCCGTCGAGCATCGCGTCTCCCGTCGGCCCGTCGACATCGAAAGCGAGACCGACTGCGGATTGTCTTCCGCGCGGCCATAGCGAACCGATGGAAAGAGCGGGCTGCGACATGGGCTTGGTCATTCTGTTCCGGGATTCCCCGCGCCCGGCGAAGCCGGGCACGGATATCAAAGACAAGAGCTCTCCGTTCCGGCCGGATGGCCGGTCGAACTCGCGAATTTTCGAAGAGGCTTGGGCGCGCCCTGGCGCTTACTTCACGCCGTTGATGACGGCCTTCGGCACTGCATTGTGCACCAAGCCCCACTTCTTGAGCATGGCATCGTAGGAGCCGTCCTTGATCAGTCCGTCGAATGCGCCGGCCACGGCATCGCGAAGGCCGGTATTGTCCTTCTTGAAGCCCATGCCGAACGTGTCGTTGCTGAGCAGCGGTTCGCCGACGAGCTGATAGGTGTCCGGCTCGAGGCGCATCTGGTAGGCGATCGTTTCGATGCCCTGCACCACGGCGTCATAACGCCCCTGCTTCATGCCGAGGCGGGCGGCGTTGGAATCGGCCGTTCCCTCGAACTTGATGGCGGGCTTGCCCTTGGCAACGCAGTTGGCGTCGCTCCAACTGGTCACATTATCGCCGAAGGAGGTCGAGCGGCTGCCGGCGACGGTCTTGCCGCAGAAATCCGTCGTCTCCTTGTATTGGGCGGCATTGGCCTTCATCGTGAAGAGGATCGGGCCACTCGTTATGTAGTCGACGAAGTCCATGCTGGCCTGGCGCTTCACGTTGTCGCTCATGCCGGAGATGATCATGTCGCCTCGCCCGGTCTGAAGTCCGCTCTGCAGTTCCTGGAATGCGGAAGTGACGAAGAGAACGTTGAGATTGAGCTTCTTGCCGATGGCGTTGATCAGGTCGACGTCGAAGCCGTCGAGCGTGCCCTGATCGGGATTGACGAATTCCATGGGCGGGTAGATCGGGTTGGTCAAAACGCGCAGTTCGCCCGGGTTGACGAGATTGAGCTTGGTGTCGGCATGCGCGGCGCCAGCCGCGACAAGGGCCATTGCCGAAACGGCAATGCGTAGGAATTTCATGGTTTTTTCCTCCTGAAGGTTGTTTTTCAAAGCACCGCAGAGATGAAATTCTTCACTCTGGGATTTCGTGGATTCTCGAGAATCTCGGCGGGTGTCCCGCAGTCGACGATGCGGCCCGCGTCCATGAACAGCACACGGTCGGCCACCTCGCGGCAGAAGCCGAGTTCGTGCGTGACGACGATCATCGTCGTGCCCGAGGCCGCGAGCTCCTTCATCACGCCCAGCACCTCGCCGACCAGTTCGGGATCGAGCGCCGAGGTCGGCTCGTCGAACAGCATCGCCTTGGGCTTCATGGCGAGCGCCCGGGCGATCGCCACACGCTGTTGCTGGCCACCGGACAATTCGCCCGGATAGGCATCGGCCTTGTGGGCAAGCCCGACGCGCTTGAGCAGAGCCTTGGCTTCCTCGACGCACTCACCCCTGCGGCGCTTCTGCACGCCCATGGGCCCTTCGATGATGTTTTGCAGCACCGTCTTGTGGGGAAAGAGATGGAAACGCTGGAACACCATGCCCACGGACTGGCGCTGGCGGGCGATCTCGCGTTCGCTCAACGGATAGAGCTTGTTCCCGTCGCGGCGATAGCCGACGATTTCGCCACCGACGGTGACATAACCCGCGTCGACTTTCTCAAGCTGGTTGATGCAACGCAGGAAGGTGCTCTTGCCCGAACCCGAAGGCCCGATGATGCAGACGACTTCGCCTTTCGCGATCGCGAAGTCGATATCCTGCAGGACATGGAAGGCGCCGAAATACTTTTGCAGACCGACGGCTGTGATCAGAGCGTCCATCACGCTGCCTCCTCCGCAAGAGTTTGCTGGGCGGGCTGGCCCGGGCGATGGCCGCCCCAGCCTTTCGAGAAATGGCGCTCGATGAAGATCTGGCCGATGGAAAGCACGGTGACGACGACCATGTACCAGATGGCGGCCACGATCAGCAGCTCGATGACGCGGGAGTTGACGTAGTAGACGTCCTCGACGCTCCTCAGCAGCTCGGCGAACTGGATGACGCTGGCCAGCGAGGTGAGCTTGACCATGCCGATGGTTTCATTGCCGATCGGCGGAACGATGACGCGCATGGCCTGTGGCAGGATAATGCGCAGCATGGCCCGCAACGGTGTCATGCCGATCGAAAGGCCGGCCTCGGTCTGCCCCTTGTCGATGGAAAGGATGCCTGCACGCACCACTTCGGCGGTATAGGCGCCCTGCTGGATGCCGAGCCCAAGGAAAGCGGCGACGAAAGGCGTCATGATATCCACGGTCTTCAGCGAGAAGAGGCCGGGAATTCCGATCGTGGGAAAGATCAGCGCCAGGTTGAACCAAAGCAGCAATTGCAGGAGCGCAGGCGTGCCGCGGAACAGCCAGACATAGCCGATCGACACGTTCTTCAGCACTGGATTGTCAGACATGCGCATGATGGCGGCCATCACGCCCAAGACGATGCCCAGCGCCATGGCGCAAAAGGTCATGATGATCGCGTTGACGACGCCTCTGAGAACGCTCGGCGCAAAGATATTGTCGCCGACATATTTCCAGGCGATGTCGCCTACCCAGAACGCCCTGACGAGCAGCACGAGCAGGACTATGACGACGAGGCCAAGTATTTTCGTCCAGATCTTGCGTGGCGGCACAATGACAAAGGCCGTCGACCTGGCGCTTTCGATATCGCCCATGACCATTGTTCCCCGAAGGCTTCATGCCCTCGTTCTTGTTTGATGATGAAGCGTAACCTTGCGGGCACGGCGGCCGCAAACGAGATATCAACATGCGATTTATGATGGATTTGCATAAATCTCTTCGCCTCTTGAACAAGGGCGTGAGTGGAGACAGTACGGGCGGGATCGGATCCTTCTCGCCAAGCGCGGGAGTAGAACCGGGGTCCCGTTACCCTCGACATGGCGGAGCTCCTACTCATGCGCAGGTTCAGAACATCACGGAAGAATCTGCCGCGCCGAAGCACTGAGAGCGTTTTCGCGCGATGCCCTGTCGGGCTTGGCAAGGTCTCGCCGCAAGCGTGTCGGAACCCCACAGCGCGTCCGCCCTCATCGGGGGGGCGCTGCTAGACATTTGGAATCTGCGGGAAGGCCATGCTCCCGACGTCTCGGCGGGAACGGCAGGAGGCTCCGGCATGGCGTGCGGGGCTGACGCGCTTCAAGGAATGAGGTGAGCGACACTCCCTATTGAGGCGCTGGTGGGAAAACTGGCGGGAAAGGATATGCCGCAGAAGCAAGAGCCGCAGAAATCTCGGCTTTTCGTGGCTTGGCTGGCGGAGAGGGAGGCCGTCAAACTAGGGTTCTGATGCGTTCCATATCGTCCTGAAATATCATGTAAAATCAATCATTTAATGCGTTATCTGGTCTGTATCTTTCGGGGAAGTTCGGTATGATCCGACGTCAAAGGTGCAGCTAACGGTGCAGGCTAAATGACGCGCAGCCTCAACAAACTCTCCGACCGTAAGGTCAAGACAGAAAGCAAGCCGGGCCGCCATGCGGACGGCGGCGGGCTCTATCTCGAAATCAAGCCGTCGGGATCGCGGGCATGGCTGTTTATGTGGAAGCTCGACGGCAAGCGAACCGCGATGGGCCTCGGTTCCTACCCGGCCGTGTCGCTTGCCAATGCCCGTGACAAGGCCATCGATTGCCGCCGGATCGTGGCGGCTGGCCGCAATCCCCTCGAAGAAAGCCGTAAAGAGGCCGTGCCGACCTTTGGCGAGGTCGCCGACAAGTTGCTCGCGTCCATGGGAAAAGCATGGAAGAACGACAAGCACCGCGACCAGTGGCACTACACCCTATCTCGGCGGCGCGACGAGGATGGCAAGCTCACAAACGAAGGCTATTGCCTTGCCCTGATAGGTAAGCCGGTCGACCAAATTACAACTGACGACGTGCTTTCGGTGCTGGCCCCAATCTGGACCGAGAAGGCCGAAACGGCGTCGCGGTTGCGTGGCCGTATGGAACGTGTATTTGCATCCGCCAAAACCCGAGGCTGGCGTCAAGGCGAAAACCCGGCCCTGTGGCGCGGGCATCTATCGACCTTGCTGCCCAAGAGGCAGAAGCTGCAGCGAGGCCGGCATGCTGCGATGCCATACGCCGACGTTCCCGCCTTCATCGCCCGATTGCGAGACCGTCCCGCTACGAGCGCTCGGGCGCTCGAATTTTCAATCCTGACAGCTTCCCGCTCGGGTGAGGTCTACCAAGCACGTTGGCCTGAAATCGATCTTGATAAGGGCATCTGGACAGTTCCCGCTGAGCGCATGAAGGCTGGCCGTGAACACCGCGTGCCGCTGTCAAAACGGGCAATGATCATGCTGCGTGAACTTTATGAGGTCCGGCTGCTCGACGACGGTTTTGTTTTCCCCGGCCAGAAGGTTGGCGAGCCCTTGTCGTCGAATGCCATGGACGCGCTTCTACAGGAGCGAATGAAGCTGCCCCAGTTTACCGTCCATGGTTTCCGGTCGTGCTTCAAAGACTGGGCAACCGATGAAACGAACCATCAAAGAGAGATAATCGAGGCAGCGCTTGCGCACGTCGTCGGTGACCATGCTGAACAAGCTTACCGGCGAACCGATGCGTTGGCGAAGAGGCGTCGACTGATGGACGATTGGGCCGACTATTGCTGCAAAGGAAAGAGCAAAGTTGTCGCCTTGGTGGCATAGGAGCTGCCATTGATGCCGGACGGGACTTGGGTATGTTTCTTCGAGCTTCTTGCTAACAGTAGAAATCGTAAGCCGAAGTAAGAACAAATATATCGTGCAAAAGCACCGGTAGACATCCTCGATTATATTGGTACCGTTCTGGTTGGATTGGTTCAATTCGACTGGAGTGCCATCATGCTACAGCCAGACAAACTAAGCTACACCATACCGGAGTTCATCAAGGCGACCGGCATCGCTCGAACTCAAATTTTCGAACACCTCAAGCATCAGCGCCTCAAAGCTCGCAAATCTGGTCGCCGGGTGCTGATCCTCGCTGCTGACGCAAAGGCCTTTCTTGCAAGTTTGCCCAATCGCGAAGGCTCATGATCGAAGCCCGCCCGCTCGTTGCGATGGAGGATCGATTGTGTTCGGACCGATGCCAAGGCTGGAAAGAAGTTGTCCGAACAATTCTCGCACGCGCCCACCCATCCAGCCAGCCGAAGGAGACCGCAAATGCGCGCTCCACCTGTCTATCAGAACACCAACGGACATTCGGCCCGGCCAATTGAGCGGGCCACCCGGTGGTTGGTCGCGGCCAAGGAACCGCCGCACCCGATAGTCCCGCATCTCCGCAAGACCTTTCGCCTCAGCACTGTTGACGCCATTCACGCCATACGCCGAGCGAATGATCTACGGAGGCTGCCATGACCAATTGCGACAGACCGGCGACAGAAGCGCTAAGCGCTTCAATTGCACCGGCGTCACCGCGTTCGCCTTCGGTCGAGGCGATCCAATTCCCGGGGAGGCCGCCGTGAGCGGCAAGAAAGAGGGTAAGCTTACTGGAAAGGTACTGGTCCATAAGGCCCTGCTAGTTGCGACCGACCTTTCGAGCAGCGAACGCAGAGTTGGGGCTGCGATGGTCGACCACATGAATAGCGTTTCGGGGCGCTGCGATCCTGGCATACGACGGCTGGCCTTCGACACCGAATATACAATCGGAACTGTGCAAATGGCCGTTTCGAAGCTAACCGATCCCAGTGATCCTGACCGGTTCTTCGACAACACAAATCCGGGTCAAGGCAAGACACCTTGCTACAAAATCCGGTGGCACAAGGTCGAGGCGGTTGTCGATCAGTTTGAAGCCAGAACTCGGCTGCCAACTGTTCAGAAACTGCCGAACAGTTCGAGCGACGTAACTGTTCTGCAGCTGCCGAACAGTGACTGTTCGGAAGGTGACCGGCCAACTGTTCGGGATGTGCAGAACAAAACCAATTTAAGAACCAAAGGCGCGCGGCTGGCCGCCCATCAGGCGGCTGGGCCGGGCCGCGCGCCTTTCGAGAGCATGGCTGAAAAAACCAATCTAGGAACAGGTCGCGGCACTCTGTCGCCAACAAGCTTAGTCCAACCCGCAAATCCAATCGCAACAGATCCCGCTTCCATTCCTGAACCCGAGCGAAGCCAACCAACTGAGGCCTCGAGAGCGCGCGTCTCGGCTGCCTACCAAGGCTTCGTCAGAGACCGAGTGATAATTGATCCCAATTGGCCACGAGGCGGGCGCAAGCGGCCTTAGCGCCGCGTAGCTGCATCGCTCGGGAACAACTGACAGCCCACGCTCGGCGGATCATCCGGGCAAAGACGGAGGTAGCAATGGACAGCCATTTGGACAAGCTCGCAGCCACATCGCCCTTTTTTCGATGGTCCGTTTCCTGTGCCGCCATCGGCCGCTCAACTACGGGGATTTTGGCATCATCGTCGACAGGCATGTCGATGAGGGGTACTCAGCCGCAATACAGGCGGCGTTCCCAAATGCTGATGGCAGCATCATTTCTCTTGCCGAGGTCACCCGTTACAAGGTGATGATCATGGGGCTGGAGCTGGTTGCATTCGAGCGAATGACAATGTCCGAGCACGGCTGTGTCTGGCGCACATGGTACCCGGTGCCGCTAGTCCGACTTCCAGGTGGCAAGCTGTTTGAAATTCACGACGATGACGACCTCACTAAGCTGCGCGCAATACTGGGATCTTCCTCGCAGCCGGCCAAAGAGCCCTCGCAGCCGCCCGCAGAGGGCAGACAACGGCGTCCACAAATCGTGTGGCGCAACCCCAGTGAGACGGTATAATAATACCGCTATGTCGAGCGCCAAATTGAACATGAGACAAGAGCGGTTCTGCCTCGCCCTCGCCGAGGGCCTCCCTCAATCCCGAGCCTATATCGAGGCTGGCTACGCGGCGCGCGGCAATGCGGCTGAGGTGGAGGCCTCGAAGATGGTCAGATTGCCTAAGGTGGCCGCCCGCATCGCCGAATTACGAGCCGACGCCGCAAAGCGGTCAGAGATTACGGTCGACGATCTGGTGGCTGACTTAACCCTCATGTTCAAGCTCGCTCTGGCAACGAAGAGCCCTGCCGCTGGCGTGACGGCTGTCATGGGCAAGGCCAAGCTGCTTGGGCTGATCATCGATAGAGCGGAAGTCGCCACGACGCAGCGTCGTCCGATGCGTGAGCCGGGCGAGGTCAAGCGGATGACCTTGGAGGAATGGACTGCAAAATTCGCCGCGAAGCGCGCCGATGGCGGAACGCTCCAATAGTCTGCAAGAAGGACGACACGGTGCCAGAGGCTCGTCCCAGGGCGGCGAACGCCGGGTGAAGTGTCTGCGAAGCTGTACGCTCGAAAGCGGGCCGGGTATTTAGGTGTGGCCGGACAGCCGACGCGGCTTTACCAACGCGTTCCCAAAGCAGGCTGCACCGATGCCGGAGGCTGTTTTTCCAGCGGAGCCGCTTCGTCGCTGCCAAGGCGTGTCAGCACCTTCTTTACTGCCACGTGCGAAAGCGCAATTCCATCTTCGGCCAGTGCTTCAGCGATGGCGCGAAGGGAGAGGCCTTCGTCGCGTAGGGCACGCATTTTAACGATGGCCTGCTGTTCTTTGGTGTCTTCAACCAATTCGCCATCATCGCCGATCCGGTAGCCGAAAGGCCGCGCTCCGCCGAGGAAGCGGCCACGACCACGTTGGTCAGCCTTGACTTGAAAGATGCGCTCACGGATGCGGTCGCGCTCTGCCTCGGCGAAAGCAGCAGCGATTGTCATGAAAAGCTTGCTGATACCGTTACCGGCCACATCGCCGCCGAGGTCGATCAGGTGCAGCTTGACACTTTTTTCCTTCAGGTCATCGACTGTTCGCAGCGCATCGAGCGCCGAGCGGAAAAGGCGATCAAGCTTCGCGGCAATCACAACGTCTCCGGTCTTCAGCTTGGCGAAGAGTGCTGCGCCCGCCGGGCGATCCGAAACCGGGACAGATCCCGACACACCTTCCTCGATGATGGTTTCGTCGACGGTGAGGCCATGCATGAGTGCATAGCCGCTGATCTGGCGCTGCTGCACATCGAGACTTTCGCCCTCGCTCGCTTGTCTGGCCGTGGAGACGCGGGTGTAGGCATAAACGGTCATTGTCGGCGCTGTAAACGTGTTAACGTGCGTCCTATATAAGCGGCTGGCGACGCGCTTGTAAAGGCCCTTTAGCGCGTTAACGCATTGACCCAAATGAAGGAGCAGTACTGCAAACAGGCGTAGGGCGAAGGCGGGGAGATCCCAGTCCGAAGTCAAAACCAGAACCGACGTTCGATCAGTCCGTATCTCGAACTCCAGAATTAAGCGCGCAATGTCGCAATACCATTCTGTTCGGCCGCCGATGCAATTACCGTGCCTCGCTTAAGACACTTCAATTGTTCTTTGCCTTTGCGAAAGGAATTCCGGTTTAAGTAGCGATTTGAGGGAGCGGGGGATTGCATGACTTCAAGAAGCAGCGGCGGTGGGCTGCGATGATCCCGGATTTCGGACTGGGTAGCGTCCTACCGCCTTTCATGAACGATGACGTGGTTGGGCTTTATCACCCGCGCTCTCCTTATCTCGCAACAATGGCGGAACTTGTTGGTAGGTTCGCGACGTCGCCGGAACGTGTTGCAATCCTACGCGGCCTGAAAGCCTTTCGCGATGCCCTTCGCGGTGTGGGATTTGAGCAGGGCCTACAATGGATCGATGGGAGCTTCGTTGAGGCCTGTGAGATCGTGAAGGGAAGGCCGCCGGGGGACGTTGATGTCGTCTCGGTGGTTCATCGACCCCCAGCGCACGCCGATGACGCAACTTGGCGCGCCTTTGTTATTGGGCATCAGGATACCCTGTTCGACCCCGGATATTGCAAAGCAACGTATTCCTGTGACGCCTATTTCATTGACCTCGGTATCTCGCCGCGCTTGGTCTCCGAGCAGGCAGCTTATTGGTTTGGCCTCTTTAGTCACCAACGTGATACATTCCAGTGGAAAGGGCTAGTACAGCTGGATCTTCAATGTGATGACGAAAGGGCGATGCAGCTCTTGGCAGAGATTGAAGCAGGATGGTGACCACGAAGATCCACCGTGACGCGCTTCGCAGCGAGGCGGCGTCCCTCCGCGCTCTCTTAGAGCGATCAGCGGGGCGCGATCCGTTGGGGTCTATGTCTCTCCAGAAACGTCTTGCCGCCCTGGAGACCGAGCTTGCGGAGGTCGAGGGACGTGAACAGAACGTGGCGAGTGTTGCTTTGGTGTTTGATGGGCAACCCGTACGTGGCTCGTCCGCTATCGAAGCCGACTTTGCCGGAAAGGCGCTACAGGATTATCAAGAGCTGATCGCGAAGCAGGTTGCCGCTGACGGAGGGCAGCTGGCGGAGCGCGGGCGTCTGCCCGACCAGATCCACCAACAGGCCCGAATGAACGTCACGGGGCTCGTCCATGGTTCGTTTGGCTTTGTACTTGAGGAGGATAGCGCCGATCAATTAGGAATGTTCGAAACGCCAGCCCAGAAGGCGGTGCGCTCAGTCACTGACCTCCTTCAAGAGGTGGCGGCGAGCGATGGGCGACTTTTCGAGACCAGATTGGATGATCTGGACATACGGATATTCCAAACGCTCAAGCGGTTCATCAGCACTCTACATAAAGCTCGTTCCACCGTTAGGGTCGCGGAAGAGCGGCGGGAACTGAGACTTGACACGTCAAGTCTCCAGCGCGCCTTCGAGCGGGTGTCGAATGTTGACGTCGAAGAAAGCGACGAAACACTGGAAGGCGAACTTTTGGGACTGGTACCTATACAAAGGCGCTTCGAATTTCGGCGCGGCGACAGCAACGAAGTTATGCAGGGACGCGTAGCGCCCAATCTGAGCGCGGATTATCTTGAGCGGATCGAGCGGGAGGGCCTAGTTGCGGGCGACGGCTGGCGGGCCACGATCCGGACCAAAACCGTGCATCATCCTGATAGGCGACACACGTCGGTGTCCCGCACCCTCATTGACCTAGTCCGCGCCTGAGGGTGACCGCCCGTAACGCACTCTGCATTCCGCGCACCGGCTGTAAGTTGGGCGCAGCGTATCATCCAAATTGATCTAATTGGTTTTTTGGTCAGAGGTACCCGCCCGCGCGGCACCATCCCGGGCGGGTTTCCCGAAGCCGGGGGTGGGGTCGATAGTGGGGGCCCCAACCATTTGCACCTTCTCGGGTAGAATAGCCAACTGACGGCATTGTCAGCAGACAGCATCTGACCATCTCTGCGCCCTCCCACAGTGGTGCTATGGTCCGGCATGATCGGTAGCGAGGAGGACATAATCCATGCCCGCAATCACCCGCCGAACTCTTCTCGCGCTGGCCGGCGCAGCGGTTGCCGTCGACCCCGCTGGCGCAAAAACATCGCCGAAGCTACAGGCGCTGATCGCGGCACATGAGGCGGCCTATGCCGAGTTTCACCGCGTTGTTCATCGAGCCGAGAGCAGCAGGGATGACCGCGAGCGGACCGACGGGATCGAGCAGGAGGCGCTGCTGGCCATCTGCTCTTATCCGGCGATCAGCCGAGCCGACCGCTGGGCCAAGGCCGAGTACCTGTTGGTCACTGAGGCCAAGGGTGAACTCGACCTGGAAGTGCACATGCAGGCCATCTTGCGTTCGATGATGCGAACCTGATCCGGGCTGGACCGGCCTCAAGAAGCATCAAAACGCAGTGGCCTGCGGGACGCAGCATTCATATCCGAATGACGTCGGGGTGCAGGACCGCCGGCATTTGTCAATGGCGAGCGCCGTTCGCGCGTATCGCGTCAAGTCATGCAACAGTTAGCTATTTCGCTGTAGCGGGCCTGTCCACGAGTTTCTCGACCAATTGCCGAAGTTCCGATGGCGTCGTGTGGCCGCCGACAATCTCGTGATAGCTGATGCCTGCCCGCCGCAGAGCCTCTTTTTTGACTGCGTCACGTGCGGCTGCTGTGCCTTGATGATGCGCGCGCCCCTGGTATTCGAGTGCATGTCGGGGCCGACAAGCTTCGTCCACGAGAAGAAGGTCCACCCGCTTCGAATTGATGCAACTGTAGGCGTTGGCATCGGTGCTACGCAGAATTTCTCCCAGCGATACCTGGGCCATGACCTGCCATGCCGGATTGCAGTCGATCACCATCCGGTCAAGCTCCTTGAAGACCCGCACTTCGCTTTTGTTAAGGAGCGGTTGAATACTGAACTGAGCTCCCATGACAATTCGCAACTGTTCTGCGGCGTCAATGGGCTTAGGGGCTGGCGCATCCTTTCGCGGTCCCCAAATGTCGGCGGCGGTGTTGGCGAACACACGCTTCCGTTCCCAGCGCCAGCGGTTCCGCTCTTTCCATGCCTGCCGCTGCATCTTAGATAGAAACCGCTCAAGCGCCATACCGGCAATGACGCCAGCTATTGCAACGGCGGCGAGCTGTATCGGATCAGCAAATTCGGGCGGCATGCAAAATGCTACTCCGCGATGCAGATGGCCTCTGGCAATCTGACTTTTGCTATATCAGCAAAGCGTCAAGTATTGTGCAATGATCATTTTCACCGACGGCCACGCCCTGGTTTTCCGTGGGCGCGGTAGCAGCCTTTGAAGCGTCATGGTATTTGTCGGCGACGGGCGAGGGGGGCCTCTCAGTATGTCACGTATTTACATTCCGAGCACGGGGCCGGGTAGCTGGCAAGCGATGTTGGCTGATCCAATCAAACACTGGCGGACCGGCTATTCCGCGCGGACACTCGCCCATTGCTGGGAACGAGCAAATGGTCTTCCACCAGAAATCGCTGCGATGTTCGACAGTCCGAGCGAACTGCTGCTTGCTCTTCCCGAGCACAAGGTTCCGCTGGCGGGTGGCCAGCGTCACAGTCAAAGCGACGTGTTCGCCCTTATACGCTTCGGCGAGAATACGTGTGCCGCCACGATTGAAGGGAAGGTCAACGAGCCCTTCGGCCCGACGGTCGGCGAATGGTTTGCCGACCCCTCTGACGGCAAACGCCTTCGTATGCATCAAATCTGCGATCTACTCGGGCTGGATGGGGTCCCGCCCTCAGACATCCGTTATCAGCTGCTACATCGAACGGCCTCAGCACTGTTGGAAGCCAAGCGGTTCAAGACGGACGAAGCCGCGATGATTGTTCACACTTTTTCTGCCGTCCGAATGTGGTTCGCTGACTTCGAGCAGTTCGCTAGGCTCTTCGGCAACACGGCGCGACCGGATGAACCAATGGTCCTCGCCTTGAAAACTGGTCAGCGCCTCCGGCTTGGGTGGGCAACTGGAAATCCAGAACACCTCTCGCTTTGAATGTTCCCTTGGAGCCAAAACCTTGCCTCTCTACGCAGGTCAGGTCTGAAATCATTGCCCAGCTTGCAACCAAAGGATGCCCATGCATTACGCGGCGATAGATGTTGGCTCTCCTGCAAAGGGGAACTTGGGCTGGTTTATCCTCGGTCCGGTTGTTGAGAAGGGCGGCACGGACCCTGACGCGCTGACAAATGCTATCGTAGCGGCTTGTCGACACGGCCCGCTCGTCCTTGGATTTGAAGCTCCGATGTACGTCCCAGCCGGTCGGCACGTCACAGCTCTGTTGAAGGCGCGTCCAGGTGAAGGATCGCGCGCGTGGAGCGTTGCGGCAGGAGCAACGACGACTGCAATCGCTCTCGCAGTCGTCCCTTGGCTACTCGATAGCATTTCCAAACGGTTCGTTGGGGCGAGAGCATGGCAAGATTGGAACAGGCTGCCCAAAGGTCCCGGAGAGATTGTTGTCTTCGAAGCGTTTGTTTCCGGAGGTCCATCTGATGGGCACGTCGCAGATGCTCGCGCTGCTGCGACAGCAGCGAAAGCCGCATTCGAAGGCCAAAACCTGCCGATAGCCAGCGCGCTCGCAGACGAAGATTGTATGAGCTTGCTTGGTGCCGCTCTGCTTCACGCGGGTCTGACGGATGATGTCTCAGAGCTGCATCGCCGGTGCTTGGTTGTGAAAGCAGCAAAGTCTGTAACCATGCCTCCGGCGGAGGGGGTTGCTAATTCGGTGGTCCAGCAGGTTCGCACATGACCAATTTCGTCTTTCTGAACCTACCCGAGAACTACCGCCTCGTGGACGCATTGGCAGATGGCAAGGCCGAGCTTTGGTGGCGCACAACCAAGCTGAAACAAAAGATCGCTGTTGGAGACCGCGTCTTTCTTTGGCAGGGGAAAGGCGGCCAAGAGATGGATCGCGGAATTCACGCGATTGCCGAGGTGGTAGAGCGGCCGAGGCGGCTCGAGTTTGATGAGTTCGATGAGTACTGGGTCAACGACGGTGAAAAGGCCGTTCAAGACGAGCATACTCGCCTGCGGATCGTCGAGCGGGCAGTGCGCGGCCGACAGCTAAGGCAAAATGTAATCCTCCAATCGGCAATTCTGCGCGACAAGGGCGTATTCACAGGCTCACAAGGAATTAACTTCAATCTTACGGAGGTGGAAGCTGAGGACCTTGTCCGTCTTTGGCGTGAGCACGCCGAGGTAGTAGTCATTCCAGAACCCGGTGAGCAATCGACGCCAGCAGCGAATGACCCAGAAGATAAGCATGACGAAACTGCGCGAGAGATGTTGGAAAGGGCTGCAAGCAGCCTGCTGGGCAAGTCTCTGGCGGAGTTGCAGCACCTACTCTCTAAGCCGAAAAAAGAGCGCGACGCAAAGCTCGCGCCCATTAAGGTAGCTGGTCGGCCACGCGACCCTGTGGTCGTTGCCTATGCCCGGATCAGAGCAGACAACAAATGCGAGGTCGATAACTGCACAATTCCGCTCTTCGAGGCGTCTAACGGCGTCCCGTTTGTCGAGGTGCATCATATCCGCCCTCTCGGGAAAGGCGGAGCGGACAGCATCGACAATGTGGCCTGTGTTTGCCCATCGCACCATCGGGAGGCCCATCACGGCAGGCGAGCTGATGCAATTCAAACGGAGCTGACCAAGCTGCGAAGCTCCTGATCCGCGATAACCCTCGGTGGGCGTACGTCTCGAAGGCTCATGATGTAGTTGGAGCAGGTAACAGTGCAGGTGACGGTTCGCTTGGCGGCGGACTCGACTTTGACGCCGTCGTCGACGCGTCCGTCGTCGCACCCTCAGCTTTCTTGCCCTTCCGAGACGGCACGTTTCCTTCGAGCTTTTTCGCTTCTGCATCAAGGCGGCTACGGCGGGATGGTGCCACAAATGTCTCAAACACAAAGTGTTCGAAGATTTCTGCCAGAGTTTCCAGTTCCTTGGGCTTTGGTTTCCATCCGCGATGGACTGATGCGCTTCCGGCATCTACCAGAAGTGCTAATCGGTCCTTGTCGACGCCACCTATCTTCTGAAGCCGGACCAGTTCGTCCAACTTCTTGGCAAACGGAAGATTTGCTTCAACCCCCAGCAAAAGGGCGGCCACGTCAAAGCACGTGCGCATCCCAATTGCCGCCAGGACGGGAAGATCACCGTCGAGCGCCCCGTAAACCTCAGTTATGGCCTGCTCAAGTTGATCTACTCCCCCAATGTGAATACCGAAGTCGCCCAACCATTCTGGTTTAGGGCGTTTAGCCGGCGCTGGCCAATACGAAAGTGTCTCGATCAGTTCGCTGTCATCTTCGCCGGCCTCGTTGACAAAATATTGGAGGTCTTCTGAATTGGTGGAGCACTTTTGTACGAAGGTGTATTCGCAGCCACGGCACTCCAGCACGTACCAATCCACCCACCAATGAATGTAACCGTCGCCTTCATCACCGCTTTTTTGGTGATGTGCACGCACGTCGCATTTTCGCGTTCCGCCGCATTCCGAACAAAACGCCTTGCGGATCGTAGGAGCCGGTTCAGTCATCATGCCATCGCTGGTTTGAACTCGCTCGCCGCGAGAGTTGTGGTGGAGCTTGTGCAAACGCGCCGGCAGAATGTCAACGTTCTGAGGTGACCCGTGGCCGGGCGTAGCTAGACCAAACGGAACGCACTGCCTATGAAATAGGACGGGCGCGCCGTCAGGTTGGCGCACGTTTTGAGGTGTAGTTGCAATTCCATGTCAACCCTTTCCCAGCAGAACCTCGAAAGACATTTGTGGCAGGCAGCGGACATCCTTCGTGGCACCGTCGATGCCGCTGATTACAAGCAGTACATTTTCGGCCTGCTGTTTTTTAAACGCCTCTGCGACGTGTGGGACGAGGAGTATGAGCAGCTTCTCGCCGAGACCGGAGACCGCGAGGAAGCCGCCGATCCCGATGAGCACCGCTTCCATATTCCCAAGGAGCACCGCTGGGAGGCGGTTCGCAAGCAATCAACGCAGATTGGCCAGCGGCTAAACAATGCTCTGGCAGCCATCGAAGACGCCAATTTGCGGCTGCGCGGTGTGTTCGGTGACGTGGACTTCGCCAATCAGGATCGTTTCTCCGACGCTCTGCTGGAGAAGCTGCTCGCGCATTTCGAGAAGCAGCGGCTGCGCAACGCCGATGTGCCCGCAGACATGCTGGGCGATGCCTACCTCTACCTCATCAAGATGTTCGCCGAGGGCGCGGGCAAGAAGGGCGGCGAGTTCTACACGCCGCGCCAGATCGTCCGGCTCATGGTCGGGATCGTCGAGCCGCGTCCCGGCATGTCGATCTACGATCCGACCTGCGGGTCGGGCGGCATGTTGCTGGAGGCGGTGCAGTATCTTAAAGATCGAGGCGAGGATGCACGCACCCTGTCGCTCTACGGGCAGGAGAAGAACTTCGCGACGTGGGGCATCGCCGAGATCAACCTGTTCCTGCACAACGTTGATGATGCCTTCATCGCCAAGGGCGACACGATCCTCTCCCCCAAGCGGTATGACCCCACGGCCCGTGAGTTCGTCGAGGGCATCGGTGCCTATGACCGGGTCCTGGCCAATCCGCCCTTTTCGGAAAAGGTGTGGGGCTATGAGGTCTGGCAGAACGGCGATCCGTTCGGACGCGATGTCTATGGCTGCCCGCCCAAGGGGTATGGCGACCTCGCTTTCGTTCAGCACATGCTCGCCAGCCTCAAGGATGACGGGATGCTGGCGGTCGTGGTGCCGCACGGCGTGCTGTTCCGTGGCGGGGCCGAGGGGCGGATCAGGGAAGCCATGCTGGCCGCAGACGTGATCGAGGCCGTCGTGGGCCTTGCGCCCAACCTGTTCTACGGCGCGGGCATCCCTGCCGCCGTGCTGGTGTGCCGCAAGAAAAAACCCGCCGAGCGCAAGGGCAAGGTGCTGATCGTCAATGGCGATGCCACCTTCCGGCCGGGCAAAGCGCAGAACGCCCTGACGCACGATCACGTCCGCACCCTGGCCGATGCCGTCCACGTCTTCGCCGACATCGAGAAGCTGGCCCGCGTCGTCCCGGTCGATGAGATAGCCGCCAACGACCACAACCTCAACATCAGCCGCTATGTGCAGACCGGCGCGGATGCGGAAGCCGTCAATGTCGCGGCGGAGATTGCCAAACTGCAAGACCTGATCATCAAGCGCAACAAAGCCGAGGCGGTGATGTTCGGCCACCTCAAGAGGCTCGGCTATGTCGAGTGAGATGCCGTTGGGGTGGCGATCAACCCGTTTGGGGGATGTCAGTCGCAGTTTTGCCGGTGGAACACCATCCCGGAACAATCCAGCCTATTTTGGCCCTGGCATCCCTTGGTTGAAGTCCGGTGAAGTGCGGGCTGGCCGCATTTCAATGGTTGAGGAGCAGATTACCGAAATTGGGCTGCAAGAAAGTTCAGCCCGAGTTGCAAAAGCAGGAAGCCCCGTCATCGCTATGTATGGGGCTACGGCAGGGGTGGCAGGCATTTTGGAAGTTGATGCAGCCCTCAATCAAGCCGTTCTAGCTATCGAACCTGTTGTGACGAAACTCGACAACGAGTTCTGTTTTCACCTCCTATCAGCAGAAGCCCCGCGCTTGTTGACCATGACGCAAGGATCGGGTCAGCCTAACTTAAGCAAGGGCCTCATAGATGGCCTTAGTATTTCACTCCCACCCCTCGATGAGCAGCGGCGGATCGCCGAGGTGTTGCGGTCTGTGGACGAGGCGATTGCGGCTACGACGAATTCTGTGCAAGCAGCCGGAGTAGTGCGCCAGGCCACTCTCGACGCCATGATCCGGCGTGTTCTGGATGATCCAGAGAGTGAAGTGCGTCCGTTGTCAGAGGTGGCTGAGGTCCGCACGGGTTTGGCTAAGAACAAGAACAAGGCAGGCCCGAAGGTGACGTTGCCATACCTCCGGGTTGCCAATGTCCAAGATGGCTGGTTCGACCTTAGCGACATGCAGGAAATCGAAGTCGATCCCGCTCAAGTGGATCGTTATCTCTTGCAGGCTGGGGACGTTCTGCTGACAGAAGGGGGCGATTACGACAAGCTGGGGCGCGGCGGCCTTTGGACAGGCGAGGTGACACCCTGTCTTCACCAGAACCATGTGTTCTGCGTCCGCCTCAACCTCAACGCCTTGATGCCGACATACTTTGCTCTCGCCACTCAATCGGCATGGGGGCGAGCCTATTTCCTGTCGTGTGCCAAACGGACTACCAATCTGGCGTCGATCAACTCGTCTCAACTTAAAGACTTCCCCGTGCCTGTTGTCGCGGTCACGAAGCAAGTGGATCTGATTGCAGAGATAGAGGGGATCGACGCAATGATTGACCTTGAAGAAAAGCAGCTTGAAAGCCTGTCGCGCCTTCGATCCGAAATTTCGTCGGACCTTCTCTGCGGTCGCGTCCAGGTGCCTGCGTGAGCGAATACCGCCTCGCCGAGAAGCCCGCGCTAGATGCGCTGGCCGCGTTGGGCTGGCAGGTGCTGTCGCCGGCTACGGTCTTGGCGATGCGTGAGGAGGAAAACCGCGTCATCCTTAAGCCCGTGCTACTGGAGACGCTGCGTGCGTTGAACGGCATCGGCGCTGAAGATGCCGAGGCGATCTACAACGACCTTGCCGCCCTGTCCGACAACGAGGAGTGGCAGCGCAAGCTGCGCGGCGGCTATTCCCGCCGCCTGACCGGCGAGAATCGCGACCGGCCCATTGCGCTGATCGATTTCAAGCGGCCGGGCCGCAATCGCTTTCACATCACGAGCCAGTTCCGCGTCGCGGCGCAACGTCCGCGCGTGCCCGACATCGTGCTGTTCGTGAACGGCATCCCGCTGGTGGTGATCGAGGCGAAGTCTCCGCTCAAGGCCACAGCCAAGGCCGAGGAAGCCTTCGAGCAGATAAAGCAGTATGAGCGGGATATTCCCCGGCTGTTCAAGTCCAATGCCTTCAACGTTGTCACCGATGGCATGACGACGCTCTACGGCGCGACCGGCGCTCCCTCGCAGTTCTATGCCCCGTGGCCCGATGCATGGCCGCGCCGGCGCGACGATTTCCCCGACGACCTCGCCAAGGACTTGTGGTGTCTGTGCGAGCCGTCGCGACTGCTCGACCTCTTGGCCCACTTCATCGTCTTCGAGACCGACCCCGAGACGGGCCGCAAGATCAAGAAAATCTGCCGCTACCAGCAGTTCCGCGCCGTCAACAAGGCGGTGGAACGGGTTGCGGAAGGGCGGCACCGCAAGGGCCTGATTTGGCATACGCAGGGTTCGGGCAAGAGCCTGACCATGGTGTTCCTGGCCCTCAAGCTCAAAACCCACCTGACGCTCGATGCGCGCAGCCTCGCCAACCCGAACCTCCTCGTGCTGACCGACCGGATCGACCTCGACGACCAGATCAGCAAGACCTTCGTCGCCTGCAGCCTGCCGAACCCCACGCAGTGCGGATCGGTCGCGGCGCTGCGCGAGGCGGTGAACCGGGGCGGCAACGGGCAAATCCTTCTGTCCACTGTCTTCAAGTTCGCCGGATCGAAAGAGGCGATCCCCAACTCCGCCAACTGGATCGTGCTGGTGGACGAGTGCCATCGCACGCAGGAGAAGGATTTGGGCGCATATCTGCAGGCTACGCTGCCGGATGCGCATTTCTACGGCTTCACCGGCACGCCGATCAAATCAACCGACAAGGACACCTACGCCCGGTTTAGCATCGCGGGCGAAGGCTATCTCGACAAATACGGGATCGACGACGCGGTGCGCGACGGGGCAACCGTGCCGATCCTCTATGAAGGTCGCAAAGCCGACTGGGCGATCAACGAGGCCGAGATAGACATCCTGTTCGACCGCTGGTTCGTGGACCTGCCGGACGACAAGCGCGAGGAACTGAAGCACAAGAACCTGACGCTGGCGACCATCGCCAAGCACCCAGAACGCGTCCGCTTAATCGCGCTCGACATCTGGGAGCACTTCAAAGCCGTGTGCCAGCCGGACGGGTTCAAGGCCCAGATCGTCGTCGTGGATCGCGAGGCGGTGATCCTCTATCGCGCCGCGTTGTCCACCGTGATTGCCGCCGATCTGGAACGGGCCGGCATGGATGCGCAGGCCAGGGCCGATGCGATGATCGCCTGCGTCTATTCCAAGAGCCAAGAGGACAACAAGCCGAGCGAGACCCCGGAAGTCGCGACGCTGCGCGCCGGGCTGGAGGCACATTACCTCGACGATGCCGCCGAGAAAGAGGTGAAGAAGCGCTTCAAGGCTGTGGGTCAGGAACCCAGTTTCCTGATCGTCTGCGACAAGCTGCTGACCGGCTTCGATGCGCCGCTTGAACACGTCATGTATCTCGACAAGCCGCTGAAGGAGCACAACCTCCTCCAAGCCATCGCCCGCACCAACCGCACTTGCACGATCAAGACGCCGGACGGTGGCGAGATTGAGAAGCCGAACGGGCGGATCGTCGATTACATCGGCGTCACCAGCCATCTTGACGAGGCGCTGCAGTCCTATCGTTCCGAGGATGTCGAAAACGCGATGCGTGACATCGCCGTTCTGCGCAACGACCTCAAGGAAGCTCACGCCCGCTACCGCGTGCAGAAGCGCGCCGTGGGGCTGGAGGGCATGGACGAGAAGGCTGCCGCCTATGCCACCGCCAAGTTGGCCACCGGGGGGCAGGAGGACGACTGGTTCGACCTCCAGCGCCTTACGCGGATCTTCATCAAGGTCTATGCCGACCTGTCACCTGACCCCGCCATCCTGGAGTTCACCGCCGAGGTGAAGTGGGCTGCTGCCTTCCTGCGGCTGGCAACGCAAGCGATCAGCAAGGACGAGAGCCTCGATCACCGGAGCTATTCGGGCAAGATCAGGGAGATGCTGGAGCAGCACGTCCATGTCACCGGCCTCTCCACCACGATCCGCCTGCGTAACATCACCGATCCGAACTTCGCCGACGACTTCGTTACCGAGGGTAAGGCTGGACCGGAATTGCAGGAAGCGTTCGTGCGCAAGTCCGCCGAGCTTCGCCGCGTTACTCGCGAACTGGTTGACAAGAACCCAGCACAGTATGGCCGCTTCTCCGAAAGGGTGCTGGAGATAATCCGCCGGTTCGAGGAAGGCCAGCTTGCTGCCGCCGATGGCCTGCGCGAATTCGAGGGGTTGACCGGCGACATTGAGGCCGAACGAGGTGCGCACGCCGAGCTTGGCATGGACGCGAACGCCTTCTCAATCCTGCGCATCATTGAAGCTGTCGTGCCCGATAGAGACCATGCCACTTTGCAGGACGCAGCCATCGCCATCGGTGCGGTCTATGCCGAGGCCGCCGCGATGCAGCCGGCCTTCGCCCACATGGAAGCCTACCTGCGTTCCCTGCGCCAACAGGTTCGGCGCATCCTGACCGAGCATCGCATCGGCGAGACCAAAGTGATCCGCGAGAAGGTCGAGGAGTTCGCCATCCATGCCTATGGGGGTGCTGCCTGATGCCGACGCTCCAGATAGGCCGAAAGCAAATTCCCTACGAGCTTCGCCGCTCGGCTGCAGCATCGGAACGCCGCATCACCGTCACGCCGGGCCATGTCGAAGTGCTGGCGCTCACCAGCGACGACGACGACGACATCGCAGGCTTCTTGGAGCGCAAGCGGCAGTGGGTCTTCAACACCGTTCGCGAGATGGAGCGGATCACCTCCGACCGACATGCAGTGCCTCGCTTCATGACCGGATCGAAGATACTCTTTCGGGGCCGCCGTATGCGCCTCACAGTTCGACGCACCGATGGCGACCGGATCGATCTGACTTTCCGCAACGGCTTCCTGGTCGATCTTCCGTCGTGGGCAGGCGGCGACGCCGACAAACTCGTCGCCCGTGAACTCAAGCTGTGGCTCAAACGGCGCGTTCGGCGTGATGTGAAGGAAATTGCCGCAGATTATAGCAGCCGGTTCGGACTTGCTCCTCGCTCGATCCGCGTCGCGGATTTCGCAAACGGCTGGGGATCATGCGGCGCTGAGGGTAACATCCTCATCAACTGGCATCTCGTTTTCGCTCCGAGGAAGGTGCTGGAGTACGTCATCGCCCACGAGCTGGCGCATCTGCGGCATCGCTCGCACAGGCCTGCGTTCTGGGATTTCCTGCGAGCGATTGCGCCTGACTTCGAGGCATCGAAGGCATGGCTCGACGCCAATCAGGGAAGTCTGAGCGCGGAGTTTCTCAAAAGCTGATCGGCGGCTGAACAGATGGCGTACATAAATGGCTACTTGGTGTCGAAGATGACGCGCAAGCGCGGTTTTAAGGTGCAGCCTGAGGTGCAGGCGACCGGAGGTGCTTTCCAAAAAACGCAATAAAGACAAGTTGTTAGCGTATTTAAATGGCGGAGAGGGAGGGATTCGAACCCCCGATACCCTTGCGAGTATGCCGCATTTCGAGTGCGGTGCATTCGACCACTCTGCCACCTCTCCGCGAGGTCATGGTCGGCCGTTGCCGGCGCGGCGCACTAGATAACGGCTGACTGCTCCAGTTACAAGGGCCTATTCGCCCGATTTCCAGCTTCTTCGAAAAGTGCCGTGAGGCGGCTCACGGCTTCGTCGTGGTCTTGCCGGTCGCGGGCGCCGCATTTGTGGAAGCCGGTTCGCCAGGGACCTCGTAAGCGACGCGATCGGTCATCGCCGCGATCACGCTCTTTTCCAGCGCCGCATAGGTCTTGCCGTCGTTCTCGCCGGAAAAGATGACGACGGCCGCATAGCCCGCCTCATTGACGAAGAAGAACGAGCCGCCGGTCTTGGGGTAGTCGGGCATGTGATGGTGCAGCAAGCCGTCATGATAATACTGTGTGCCGCGCGCGGTGCGCTTCATGCAGACGCCAAGACCATAGGCCGGCTTGCCGGAAAAGCGCGGGCAGGGCGCCTGCGTCGGCGGCGACTTCCGGCCCTTGGCATAGCCGGGTTCGCCGGGCCGCGCGTCGAGCCACTGCCGTGTCGTCGGGCCGAGCGCGCCGGACTTCGGGTCGAAGGCGTAGAGGAACCTGGCGTAGTCCGCGGCCGAGATGTCCCAGCCGCCGTTCGGCGCGCGTGCGGCCAGCGTTTTGTCGATGACGCCCGCCGTGGCCGGCATGCCAAGCCTTGTGAAGACCTTGCCGCAGGTTGCGGGATAGGCGCGGCCGCCGATCAACTGGGCAATGTAGCCCAGGACCAGATAGCCGCTGTCGCTGTAGGAAATCGTGCTGCCCGGATCGAAGTCGAGCATGGCCTGGGTCGTGGTCCGGAAGGAAGCCGCGACCGAATGATCGTTCTTGTCGTCGAAGGCGTTCTTCTTCAGGCCGGCGCGGTGGGTGAGCAATTCCTCGATGGTGATCGCCTTGAAGCGCGGGTCCTTCGGTCCGCCGCCCTTGTGGTTGCGGGCGAAATAGCCGGCAAGCACGGTGCCGAGCGGTTCGTCGAGCGACAGCTGGTTATGGTCGACGAGGCCGGCGATGCAGATGCCGGTGATCGCCTTGGAGAGGCTGGCGACAGGCTGCCGGTCCGTCGCCTTCCAGCCATGGTCGAAGGCGCCGACGATGTCCTTGCGCAGCGCCACCGCCACTTCGGCGTCGGCGATGCGATGGTCCGCCATCCAGGATGTGACGGCGGCATCGACATTCTCGGCGACGTCGTGCGGTTTTGCCGATGTGGGCGAGGCACATGCGGCAAACAGCAAAGCCGCAATCGCCCAGCGCCACGACCACCGGCGCAGCGATTGCCGGTTCGACATTAGCTCGAGCATCCCGCCTCCGATGCCGCACACCCCTTGCAATTTTGCCATGGCCGATCGAGGAGTGCCAATAACAGTCTTGGCAACGATGCCGACAAGGAGGGGCGCCGGCAAGGGGCTTTGCCTTGACTCCAGCGCAACCTTCGGTTAGGGACAGCGCGCAATCGGCGTGGAGGGTTCTCCGCGCCGCTTGTTTTTTGAACCCGCAGACTGACAAAAAGACGGCCGAACCGCCTGAAGCGGTTCATCAAGGCCGACCGAACAGCGAAAGGCAAAAAATGTTCGCAGTCATCAAAACGGGCGGCAAGCAGTACCGCGTCGCCGCCAACGATCTGCTCAAGATCGAGAAACTCGAAGCCAAGGTCGGCGATATCGTCGAGATCGGCAATGTGCTCGCGCATGGCGAGGGCGAGAATGTCACCTTCGGCGCACCGTTCGTCGACGGCGCCATGGTCACGGCGGAAGTCGTCGAGCAGGGCAAGAACCGCACCGTCATCGCATTCAAGAAGCGCCGTCGCCAGAATTCGCGCCGCAAGATCGGCCACCGCCAGCTTCTGACCACCGTCCGGATCTCCGAGATCCTGCTGGGCGGCGCCAAGCCGGCGAAGAAGGCCGCCGCCAAGCCGGAAGCCAAGGCTGAGGCAAAGGCCGAAGTCGCCGCCGAGGCGAAGGAGCCGAAGGCCAAGAAGGAAGCCGCCCCGAAGGCGGAAGCCGCTTCGAGCGAGGAGGCCAAGGCCGCGCCGCTGTTCAAGGCGCCGAAGGGCGAGCCGGATGACCTGACCGTGATCAAGGGCATCGGCCCGGTCGCGGCGAAGGACCTCGCCGAGCAGGGCATCGTCACCTTCGCGCAGCTCGCCAAGCTCAGCGACAAGGATGTCGCCAAGATCGACGAGCACATGCCGTTCAGCGCCGACCAGATCAAGGACTGGCGCGAGCAGGCCAAGGAACTGGCGAAGAAGTAAGACGAGCAAAGGACGAGCCGGCGGAAATCGTCGCCGGCACGCACTTGAAACGGAACGCGAACGCGTTCATAAGACCATTCAAGCGCCCCAGGGCGCATCGGAGTTAGTTAGATGGCACACAAGAAAGCTGGCGGTTCGTCGCGCAACGGTCGCGATTCGCACTCCAAGCGTCTCGGCGTGAAGAAGTTCGGCGGCGAAGCCGTCATTGCCGGCAACATCATCATCCGCCAACGCGGCACGCAATGGCATCCGGGCACCAATGTTGGCATGGGCACGGACCACACCCTTTTTGCGCTCGAAGCCGGCGCAGTCACCTTCAACAAGAAAGCCAACGGCCGAACCTACGTATCGGTGAACCCGATTACCAAAGCAGCGGAGTAGCCGGTTCCGCACCATAACACCGGCGCCCATCTCGGGAACCGGTGTCTGGCCAGGCCAGGAAAAGGATCAGGAGAGATGGGCTTGCCCTCTCTCCTTTTTCATTTTTTCTTGCCCTGGAGGACTAAAATGGTTGCCGAAGCGGACGATACCGACGACGAAAGTTACGCGATCGATTGCCCGGTGCTCGCCACCGAGCGGCTTGTCATGCGCGCTCCACGCGACGGCGACCTGGAGCAGCTCGTTACGCTTGCCGACAACCGACATGTCGCCGAGATGCTGGCCCGCATGCCGCATCCCTATGGCGAAGCCGAAGGCCGCACCTTCCTTGCCATGGCGGCGTCGCGCCGCGCCGGCATCGTCTACGCCCTGACGCTCAAGGACACCGGCATCTTCGTCGGCTGCGCCGGCTTGAACACCACCGATCGCGGGCTGGAGCTCGGCTACTGGATCGGCGAACCCTACTGGAAGCGCGGCTATGCCACCGAGGCCGCCCACGCCCTGGTGGACCTCGCCTTCCAGCGGACCTCGATCCAGGTGCTGCATGCCTCGACCAGGGTGATCAATCCGGCCTCGCGCCGCGTCATCCACAAGTGCGGCTTCCAGTATGCCGGCCAGGGCATGCTGAACTCGATCGTCGCCGGCCAGGTGCCGGTCGAGCGCTACCGCCTGGATCGGAAGACGTGGACCAGTCTCCGCAACTGGGTCCACTTCTGAGGTGTGCCGATATTCAGGTGAGACCGGCCTGCAAACGCTGATTTTCCGCGCTTCCGATGCTCGGGTACTCAAGTACGCTCCGCTCCGGTTCTCGAAAACCAGCGTTTTCGGCTCGGTCCGACCTGAATCTCAACACACCTCGGCGTCGCACGTTGGATCGAGTTCAAACTAGCTCAGCTCAACTCGGCCCACAGCGGCAGGTGGTCGGAGCCGACGGCGTCACGATCGGACCACAGGCTCTTCAGCGATTTGGCGAGCGAGGCGCTGGTGAAGACGTAGTCGATGCATTTGTGGCGGCTTTTGTCCTCGGGGCGGTCGGGATCGACCCAGGTGATGAGGTCGGCGACGTCGAGGCGCTGGGCGACGTCGACGGCGAGATCGGCGGTGAGCGGCATGCCGAACTCATGGTCCGGGCGACCGGCGAGCTCGACATATTCCGGCGAGCCCGGCAGCATGTTGAAGTCACCCATGACGATGAAGGCTTCCGGATAGGGCAGGTCCGGCAGGCCGATTTCGGGGATGCCCGACAGGCCGCCGCCCTCCAGCGCATAGTTCAAGAGGCGCTGGCGCAGGAAGCGTATCTGGTTCTGGCGTTCGACCGGGCTGCGGTGGTCGAGATGGGTTGAGTAGAAGCGGATGAAGCCGAGCGGCGTTTCGATCAGCGCTTCGAGCGCGCCGCGCTGGAAGTTCATGGTCTCGAGGCTGCGGCTGCGCGGCAGAAGGAGATTGCGCGACAGATGAATGGGCGTCTTCGACAGCACCATGTTGCCAAGCTGGAAACTGGTCGAGATGGCGCGGCCATTCTCCAGGCGCGAGCCGATATTGACCTCGAAATTGCTGCCATAGGCGGCAAAATAGTCGGGCAGCGCCTCGCCGATCTCGGCCACCATGTCGCGGTCGCCGTTGCGCGGGTTGTTGCGGGTGACTTCCTGCAGGGCGATCACGTCGGCGCCACGCACAGCGTCGGCGATACGGCCGAGATCGTATTTGCCGTCGAGGCCGATGCCGTACTGGATGTTGTAGGTGACGAGTTTCATTCGAGCGTTCCCCAACCCTGGCTCGTGGACAGTGCTACCGCGTCCTTTGCCAAAGCGCATCCGGCGCTTTAGTCGCAAAACAGCCTCGCCCTTCGCCCCGCCTTGGTTTAGAGCAATCCCGCAAGGTCATCAGCAGAAACTTGAAACTCCGATGAAATTCCTCGACCAGGCCAAGGTTTACATACGTTCGGGCGATGGCGGCGCCGGATCGATGTCGTTCCGCCGCGAGAAATTCATCGAGTTCGGCGGTCCGGATGGCGGCGATGGCGGCCGCGGGGGCGATGTCTGGGCTGAAGCCGTCGATGGGCTGAACACGCTGATCGACTATCGCTACCAGCAGCATTTCAAGGCCAAGACCGGCACGCATGGCATGGGCCGCAACATGACCGGCGCCAAGGGCGCCGACGTGACGCTGAAGGTCCCGGCCGGCACTCAGATCTTTGCCGAGGACAATGAGACGCTGATCTGCGACCTGACGGTCGTCGGCCAGCGCTTCCTGCTTGCCAAGGGCGGCAATGGCGGCTTCGGCAACCAGCATTTCAAGACCTCGACCAACCAGGCGCCGCGCCGCGCCAATCCCGGCCTGCCGGGCGAGGAGCTTAGCATCTGGCTCAGGCTCAAGCTGATCGCCGACGCCGGCCTTGTCGGGTTGCCCAATGCCGGCAAGTCGACCTTCCTTGCGGCCGTCACCGCCGCAAAGCCGAAGATCGCCGACTATCCGTTCACCACGCTTTACCCCGGCCTCGGCGTCGCCCGCATCGACGGTCGAGAATTCGTGCTCGCCGACATCCCCGGCCTGATCGAGGGCGCGCATGAGGGCGTCGGCATAGGTGACCGTTTCCTCGGCCATGTCGAGCGCACGCGCGTGCTGCTGCATCTCGTCTCGGCGCTGGAGGAAAATCCGGGCAAAGCCTACAAGACCGTGCGCGCCGAGCTGGACGCCTATGGCAATGGGCTGACCGACAAGGTCGAGATCGTCGCGCTCAGCCAGATCGACATCCTCGACGCGGATCAACGCAAGAAGAAGACGGCTTCGCTGAAGCGCGCCGCCGGCCGCGCGCCGATGCTTGTCTCGGCCGCCACCGGTGAAGGCGTCGAGGCGGTGCTGCGCGCGCTGATGGCGGTGGTCGCCGAGGCGCGCGACGCCACGCCCGCGCCCGTCGAGACGCGCTGGCAGCAATGACGATGACATCGCTGAAATCATACCGGCGCATCACCGTGAAGATCGGTTCGGCGCTGCTTGTCGACCGGACGACAGGGTTGAAACGCGACTGGCTGACCTCCTTGGCCGACGATATCGCGGTGCTTGCCAATGCCGGCGCCGAAGTGCTTGTCGTCTCCTCGGGCGCGATCGCGCTCGGCCGCACCATTCTCAACCTCGGCAAGCGCGCACTGAAGCTCGAGGAGAGCCAGGCGGCGGCGGCCGTCGGCCAGATCGCGCTTGCCGGCGCCTGGTCGGATGCGCTCGGCAAGGACGGGCTGAAATCGGGTCAGATCCTTTTGACGCTCGGCGACACGGAGGAGCGGCGCCGCTACCTCAACGCGCGCGCGACGATCTCGACCCTGCTCAAGATGAAGGCCGTGCCGGTCATCAACGAGAACGACACGGTGGCGACCTCGGAAATCCGTTACGGCGACAATGACCGGTTGGCGGCGCGCGTGGCGACGATGATGGGCGCCGATCTGCTTGTGCTGCTCTCCGACATCGACGGGCTCTATACGGCGCCGCCGGCAAAGGATCCGGGAGCAAAATTCATCCCGGTGGTGGACCGTATCACGCCCGACATCGAGGCGATGGCGGGAGCGGCGGCTTCCGAATTGTCGCGCGGCGGCATGCGCACCAAGCTCGATGCCGGCAAGATCGCCAACGCCGCCGGCACGGCCATGATCATTACGTCCGGCACTCGGCTGTCGCCGCTCATGGCGATCGAGCGCGGCGAGCGCGCGACTTTCTTCAAGCCGAGCGCCAATCCGGTGAAAGGTTACAAGACCTGGATCGCCGGGCAACTCGAGCCGGCTGGCCGGCTCACCGTCGATGCCGGCGCCATCGGCGCGCTGAAGTCGGGCAAGTCGCTGCTGCCGGCCGGGGTGAAACTGGTCAGCGGCAATTTCGCGCGCGGCGACACGGTGGCGATCCTGTCGCCCGAGGGCCGCGAGATCGCGCGTGGTCTGGTTGCCTATGATGCCGCCGATGCCGTAAGGATCGCGGGCTTGAAGACGGCCGAGATCGAAAATGTGCTCGGCTACGAGGCGCGTTCGGCGATGATCCATCGCGACGACCTTGTGGTAAGTGTTGCCGGCGACCAAGTATTGGCCGAGGAATGAGCCGGCGGAGGGTGAACCATGCTGAAACTGCATGAAAAATCCGGCGAGGACATTGTGGCAACGATGGCCGATATCGGCCATCGCGCCCGCGCCGCCGCCCGACCGTTGGCCGTCGCCTCCACCAAGGCCAAGAACACCGCACTGCTCGCCATGGCCGACGCCGTCCTGCGCAACGAACAGGCCATCCTCGGCGCCAACGCCATCGACATGTCGAATGGGGAGGAGGCAGGGCTGTCCGGCTCGTCCATGGATCGGCTGAAGCTGACGCCGTCGCGCGTCAAGGCGATGGCCGACGGCATTCGCGAGATCGCCGCGCTCAAGGATCCGGTCGGCGACGTCATCGCCGAATGGGACCGGCCGAACGGGCTCCATATCGAGCGCGTGCGCACGCCGCTCGGCGTCATCGGCGTCATCTACGAAAGCCGGCCCAACGTGACCGCCGATGCGGGCGCGCTCTGCCTGAAGGCCGGCAACCCGGTCATCCTGCGCGGCGGCTCGGATTCGATCAATTCGTCGTCGGCCATCCACGCCTGCATGGTCGAGGGGTTGGAGGCGGCCGGCCTGCCGCGGGACGCCATCCAGCTCGTGCCGACCACCGACCGCGCGGCGGTCGGCGAAATGCTGAAAGGGCTTGGCGGCAATCTCGACGTCATCATCCCGCGCGGCGGCAAAAGCCTGGTCGGGCGCGTGCAGGCCGAGGCGCGAGTGCCGGTCTTCGCGCATCTGGAGGGCATCTGCCATCTCTATGTCGACCGTTCGGCCAAGCTCGACATGGCGGTGAATATCGCCGTCAACGCCAAGATGCGCCGCACCGGCGTCTGCGGCGCGGCCGAGACGCTGCTGGTCGACCGCGCCGCTGCCTCGACACATCTGGTGCCGGTTCTCGAAGCGCTGCGCGCCGCCGGCTGCGCGATCCATGCCGACCAAGAGACGATGAAGGCGTTCTCCGACGCCAGCCCGGCGACCGACGCCGACTGGGTGACGGAATATCTCGACGCCATCATCGCGGTGAAACTGGTCGACGGCGTCGCCGGCGCGATCGAGCATATCGAGACATTCTCCTCGCACCACACGGAGGCGATCATCGCCGAGGATCCGCAGGCGGTCGAAAAATTCTTCAATGAGATCGATTCGGCGATCCTGCTGCACAACGCCTCGACGCAGTTCGCCGACGGTGGCGAGTTCGGCATGGGCGCCGAGATCGGCATCGCCACCGGCAAGATGCATGCGCGCGGGCCGGTCGGCGTCGAGCAGCTGACCTCGTTCAAGTACCGCGTGCGCGGGTCGGGGCAGGTGAGGCCTTGACGTTCGACGCCCAAAGGGCCTGAGGGGGCCAGGCGAATGCTTTCCCAGCCCGAGCGACCTGTCCCCGCCCGCTACTTTCGCATGCCCCACGCCGCCAAGGGGCTGACGGTCGGCCTGTTCGGGGGCTCGTTCAATCCGCCGCATGCCGGCCATGCGCTGGTCGCCGAGATCGCGCTGAGAAGGCTGGCGCTCGACCAGCTCTGGTGGATGGTGACGCCGGGCAACCCGCTGAAGAGCGCGCGCGAACTGGCGCCGCTGGCCGAGCGCATCGAGCTGTCCGAGAAGATCGCCAGGAATCCGAAGATCAAGGTCACCGCCTTCGAGGCGGCGCATCACGTGCGCTACACCGCCGACACGCTGGCACTGGTCAAGGCGCGCAATCCTGGCGTCGACTTCGTATGGATCATGGGCGCCGACAGCCTGCGCGACTTCCATCGCTGGCAGCGCTGGCGCGAGATCGTGCTGACCTTCCCCATCGCGGTCATCGATCGCCCGGGCGCGACGCTCTCCTTCCTGTCGTCGGTCGTTGCCAAGACCTTCGACTATGCCCGCATCGACGAGGGCGACGCACCGCTGCTCGCGCGCATGCAGGCGCCGGCCTGGACCTTCATCCACGGGCCGCGCTCGTCGCTGTCGTCCACCGCGATCCGCAAGGCGGCAAAGGGTTAGTCCTCTTCCCTTCTCCCACAAGGGGAAGGGATGTCCGGCCATGTCGTTTTTACGGCGGCTTTTTCCGGTTCGGTAGGCGAAGTTGCGGACGCATGCTGGAAAAGAACCGAACCACGACGGATCCACGACAGGGCGGGCAATCGGCGCCGCTGATCGCCATTGCCAGCGTCATCGTCTCGATGGCGCTGATCGCGATCGGCAACGGGTTGATGTTCGCCTATATCCCGGTGCGGCTCGGCGCCGACGGCTTCGACCCCACCTGGGCCGGTCTGATCGTCACCGGGCTTTCGGCTGGCGGGCTGGCCGGCTGCATCCTGACCGGGCCGATGGTGCGCCGGGTCGGACACGCGCGGGCCTTCATGGTGCTTTCGGCGCTGATCGCACTCTCCAACGCCGCCATCGGCGCCGGTCCAATCCCACTGCTATGGATCGCGGCGCGCGCGCTGTACGGCTTTGCCATCTGCGGCCTGTTCATCGTCGCGCAAAGCTGGCTGAACGACGCTTTGCCCAATGCCATACGCGGACGCGTCATGGCAGTGTTCTACGTCGCCTACATCGCCGGGCTGGGCGTCGGCTATGCGACGCTTGCCGCGGTCGACATCCACACGGCTGCAGCGGCGCTCATAGGCATCACCTTCACCGCCCTGTCGATCCTGCCAGTGGGCATGACGCGGCTTGCCCAGCCGCCCGCACCACAGGCGGCCTCGGTGGCGCTACGGCAAGCCTGGCGGATATCGCCGGTCGGCGTCGCAGGCATGCTGGCCGTCGGCGGCCTGTCGATGATCATTTCCGGTTTCGCGCCGATCCATGCCACCGCCAAGGGCTACAGCCAGGCCGATGTGGCGCTGCTGTTGTCGGCGATGCCGGTCGGCACGCTGATCCTGCAGATCCCGCTCGGCTGGATTTCCGATCGCACCGACAGGCGCTACGTGCTTGCGGGCGCCGCGGCGCTCGCGGTCGTCGCCAGCGCGCTCGCCATCACCTTCGATGGGGGCGCGCTGATGGTCCTGGTGGTGGTTTATCTGATCTGGGACGGAGCGGCGGAATCGATCTATGCGCTCTCCAGCGCGCATGCCGCCGACCGCGCCGGCAAGGACGAGCTTTTGGCGCTGTCGAGCTCGATGCTGTTTGCCTGGTCGCTGGCCGGTTTCATCGTGCCCGGCCTCGTCACGGCGCTTTCCGCCGTCTTCGGCACCGCGACCTTCATCTATGTCGGCATCGTCATCGCATCGGTCTTCTGCCTGTTCGTGCTCTGGCGCGTGATGGCTGGTCGGCCGACTCCGGCTCCGGCAAGTGGCAATTTCGCGCCGATGTCGGCGCAAACGCCCTTGCCTGTTGAGCTTGCCTTCGCGCCGGACGAGACGACCGGCCCCAGGTGAAGGATCGGCCTATTGCTTGCGAGCCTCCGGCGCCGGCAGTTCCGGCGGCGGCAGCGGAATCGAGATGCCTTCGCTGTCGAAGGCCTGCTTGGCGCGCTTGGTCATGTCGATCTGGGTGGAGAAATAGTCCGCGGCGGATGTCCAGTAGCGCAAGGTGAGCGAAACGGTCGCGTCGCCGAGACTGGCCACGAAGGCGATCGGCGCCGGTTCGCGGCGGATGCGCTTTTCGGCACCGGCAATGGCAAGCAGCGTCTTTTGCGCACGGTCGATGTCGTTCCAGGAGCCGATGCTCAAGGTGACGTCGGTGCGACGCACGCCATTGCGGGTGAAGTTGCGCACCGGCTGGTTCCACAGCGTCGAATTGGGCGCCAGCACATAGACGCCGTCGGCGGAGCGCAGCTTGGTGGCGAAGAGGCCGATCTCCTCGATGGTGCCTGCGATCGCGCCGACCTCGACATATTCGCCGATGCGGAAAGGCCTGAGCGCCAGAAGCATGATGCCGGCGGCGATGTTCTGCAGCGTTCCCTGCAGCGCCAGGCCGATGGCCAGGCCGACGGCGCCTATCGCCGCGATGATCGAGGCCGTCTGCACGCCGAACTGGCCGAGCACCATGATGACGATCAGGATCAGTATGGCGTAGCGGACGATCTTCGAGAAGAAATGGCGCAGCGTCTCGTCGAAGCCATGGATATGGCCGAGGCCGGCATAGATCGAGCGCTCGGCAAGCCCGGCGACGAAATAGCCGGCAATCAGGAGGATGATGGCACCGATGGCCGAGAAGGAATAGGAAACGATCAGGGTGCTGAGCTGTGCCAGCCCAGCCTGGATGGTGATGAGAGCGCTTTGCGGGTCTGTGGGCATGGCGGGAATCCCGTTGGTCGGTGAGCCGATAACCCATGCGCCTGGGATCAGTTCCCGCCTTTCGCGGCCTGGCGGACGCCTCTGGACCATCGCGCGGAGGCCAGGCTTCGGAGCCGTCGTCTTGAAACTGCAATGGAACTCTGCCTATCTAAGTGGCGTCACCTGATTTGCATGGGTGATTTGGTTGTTCTTGTTGGGAAAGGAAACACACTGAGAACAGCACTGCGGAAGAAGGCTGACATCATGCCTTCGCCGGCGGGGATCAGCGGAAACGACGCCGCGTCCCTCGCCATCGACACAGTCCTTGCCAGTCTGGAAGACTCCAAGGCCGAAAACATCGTCTCAATCGACATCCAGGGAAAATCGAGCCTCGGCGATTACATGGTCATCGCCTCGGGCCGATCGCACCGTCATGTCTCGGCTGTCGCCGATCATCTCCTCAAGGCGCTGAAGGATGCCGGCCTCGGCTCGGCGCGCGTCGAGGGGCTGGCCAGCGCCGACTGGGTCCTGATCGATTCGGGCGACATCATCGTCCATGTCTTCCGCCCCGAAGTCCGCGAATTCTACAATCTCGAAAAGATGTGGCAGGCGCCGGATCTCGAGGAAGAGACCTTGCACTGAGCCTTGATCCGCGCGCCGTGAAACGTCACGGTGTGCGTTAAAACAAGCTCGCCGGGGCGAGGATGAAGATCACCGTTCATGCCGTGGGCCGGATGAAGACCGGCCCCGAGAGAGAACTCGCCGACCGCTATTTCGAGCGCTTCGCCAAGAGCGGGCCCGCGGTTGGGCTGGAATTTGCCGGCATTGTCGAAATCCCCGAGAGCCGCGGACAAAGCGCCGATGAGCGCCGTCGCGAGGAAGCGCAGAAGCTGCAGGTCCAGTTGCAGCCTGGCACTGTTCTCATCCTGCTCGACGAGCGCGGCAAGTCGCTCTCCTCGGAAGACCTGGCCGCCCGCATAGGCCAGTTGCGCGACGGTGGTCGCAAGGCGCTGGTCGTCGCCATCGGCGGCGCCGACGGTCACGACAAGCCGCTGCGCGAACAGGCGGATCTGGTGCTGTCGTTCGGCGCGCTCACCTGGCCGCATCAATTGGTGCGCGTGATGCTGGGCGAGCAACTCTACCGGATCGCCACGATCCTGTCCGGCCATCCCTACCATCGCTCGTGAATGGAGCCTGCTATCCAAAAGCTGGGGATTGCTTGCCTTGCCCGGAATTTCGCCTCAAACGCCGAACATCACGGGCGAAGCGGGTGCCTCCAACATGGTTGATGGTTCGTTAACGAAGCGGCGGATAGAGTCGAGGCCTGATGTTTGAAGGCTGGAATTCGAGAACACGCGCCTTGCGCCGCCGCTGCGGTTTGACCCTCGTCGCCGCCGTGGTCGCGCTCGGGCCGGTCCGGGCGGCCGAAAACTCGCTCGACGCCGCGCCCGACCCCGATCAGAGCCGGGCCGAATACGAGCAGGTCTCCAAGGAGATCACCCTGTCGTCGGAGCGGCTGGCCAAGCTCGCCGCCGACATCGCTTCGGTCCGCAAGGATTATGCCTCGATCACCGCCGCGCTCATCCAGTCGGCGATGACGGAACAGAAGCTCGGCCAGGACATCGAGGACATCGGCGCCAAGCTGGAAGGTCTGAAGGCCGAGGAAAAGAAGCTGCGCGCTTCGCTCGCGGCGCGGCGCGACGTGCTGGCCGAAGTGTTGGGGGCGCTGCAGCGCATGGGGCTCAATCCGCCGCCGGCGATCCTGGTCAAGCCCGAGGATGCGCTTTCATCGGTGCGCAGCGCCATCCTGCTCGGCGCGGTGGTGCCGGAGCTGCGCCAGCAGACCGACCGGCTGATGGCCGATCTCAAGGAGCAGAGCCGGGTGACGGCCTCGATCGAGGCCGAACGAGCCAGGCTCACCACCGCCGTCACCGACCAGACGGCTGAGAAGAAGCGGCTCACCATGCTGCTCGAGGCCAAGAAAAAGCTGCAGGCCGATACCGAAACGGCGATCGCGGCGGAGCAGCAGCATTCCCAGCAACTGGCGGCGAAGGCGAGCAGCCTCAAGGATCTGATCGCCTCGCTCGAAGCCGACAAGGCGCGCAAGGCGCAGGATCAGGTCAAGGCAGGCGATCGGAAATCGACCGACGGCGATACGACGGCCTCGACGACCGAACTCGCCGCGCTGCCGGTGCCCGAGGCCAACCGCCTCGCGGGATCGGCGCCGTTTTCGGCCCTGCAGGGCCAGATCGCATTGCCGGTCATCGGCAAGATAAAGCTGCGTTTCGGCAGCGATGACGGCAATGGCGCGGCGATGCAGGGCGACATGGTTGCGACACAATCGGGGGCCATCGTCACCGCGCCGGCGGATGGAAATGTGCTTTATGCGGGGCCGTTTCGCTCCTATGGTCAACTCTTGATCCTCAATGCGGGCGATGGATATCATGTCGTCCTGGCGGGGATGAGCAGAATCAGCGTCGCGACCGGACAGTCGGTGCTCGCAGGAGAGCCGATCGGCGCGATGGGAGAGGCCCGGGTGGCAAGCACCTCGGCCTCGCGGAATGGAAATGCGACACCGGAACTCTATGTCGAGTTCCGCAAGGATGGAAAACCCGTCGATCCGGCCCCATGGTGGGCGGACCGATTTTCTGGAAGGACGTGAAATGATGCGGAAACTGTCGCTTCTTTTTGCCGGCGCGCTGATGGGCGCATCGGCAATGAGCCTGGTCTACGGCGCACCGGGCTCGGCGGCGAACGCTGCGGGTTCTGAGACCTACAAGCAGCTGGCGATCTTCGGCGACATCTTCGAGCGCGTGCGCGCCAATTACGTGACGCCGCCGGACGACAAGTCGCTGGTCGAGAACGCCATCAACGGCATGCTGGCCTCGCTTGACCCCCACTCATCCTACATGAACGCCGAGCAGGCGCAGGACATGCGCGTGCAGACCAAGGGCGAGTTCGGCGGCCTTGGCATCGAGGTCACCATGGAGAACGACCTCGTCAAGGTGATCACGCCGATCGACGACACGCCGGCCGCCAAGGCGGGCGTGCTCGCCGGCGACTACATCGCCAAGATCGACGGCGAGGAGGTTCGCGGCCTCACCCTCAACGACGCGGTCGAGAAGATGCGCGGGCCGGTCAACACGCCGATCAAGCTCACCATCCTGCGCCAGGGCGCCGACAAGCCGATCGAGCTGACGGTGGTGCGCGACATCATCAAGGTCAAGGCGGTGAAGTACCGGGTCGAGAACGACATCGGCTACATGAAGGTCACCTCCTTCACCGAAAAGACCTATGACGATCTCGAGAACGCCATCGAGAACATCAAGAAGCAGGTGCCGAACGACAAGCTGAAGGGCTATGTGCTCGATCTGCGCCTCAATCCGGGCGGCCTGCTCGACCAGGCGGTGAGCGTGTCGGATGCCTTCCTCAAGCGCGGCGAGATCGTCTCGACCCGCGGTCGCGATCCGAAGGACGTCACCCGCTTCGACGCCAAGCCGAAGCAGGTCGACGACATCAACGGCAAGCCGATGATCGTGCTGGTCAATGGCGGTTCGGCGAGCGCCTCGGAAATCGTCGCCGGCGCGCTGCAGGACCTGCGTCGCGTGACTGTCGTCGGCACGCAGTCCTTCGGCAAGGGCTCGGTGCAGACCATCATCCCGCTTGGCGAGAACGGCGCGCTCAGGCTGACGACGGCGCTCTATTACACGCCGTCGGGCAAGTCGATCCAGGGCAAGGGCATCACGCCCGACATCAAGGTCGACCAGCCGCTGCCGCCCGATCTGCAGGGCCGCGACCTGACCCGCGGCGAATCCGATCTCAAGGGCCACATCAAGGGCGCCGACGAGAGCGCCACCGGTTCGGGCTCGGCTGCCTACGTGCCGCCGGATCCGAAGGACGACCTGCAACTGATCTATGCCGAGCAGCTCCTGCGCGGCGAAAAGACCGATCCGTCGTTCCCGCCGAACCCGGACAAGGCCGTTCTGAACCAGTAAAGCCGGCCGGCCGGAGCAGGGCTCTGGCCGATCGAGTGAAGCAATGCAATGCTGCCGGGACCGCGAGGTTCCGGCAGTTTGATTCGGGGACAGCGGTTGGGGCGCCACGCGTCTGGGGTATCGCGCCAGCGATTGCGAAGTTACGCAAGATGTCACGCGGAACGTGACCTTCGCTCGGGTGGCGTGCTTCCGGGGAACATGATTTGGCTGAGATCGGCAAGGACATCGAACGCCCGCTCGGACAGACGCTCCGGCCCCAGCGCAAAGCTTCGCGTGGCATCGCCAAGGGAACGCTCGCCGCAATCGTCGTCGTTCTCGCCGTGATCGGCGTTTCCGGCGCGATCGCGCTGCGCGAGAAACCGTTCCGCAAGCCCGAAGAGATTGCCGTTTCGACGCCGAAGGTGGCCGCCGCGCCTGCTCCGGCGAAGGTGCCTGCGCCAGCGCCCGCGCCGGCCGCCGTGGCAGCGGCCACGCCGCAGCCCGGAACACCGATGAGGAGCGGCGGCCCGCAGATCATCCATGTCCAGACCGAGGAGGGCGACGGTCCGCCGAAAGCGGGGATCGTCATCCACGATCCGGCGACGCTGGGTCAGAACCTGAAGGTCGCCCATCTCCCGGACAGGGCGCTGATCGAGGCCAGCGACACCGGTCCGCTGCCGATGCGTTCCGCCGACGGCAGGCGGCCCTTCGACGTCTATGCGCGGCCCTGGTCGGGGGCGCGCGGCGCGCGCGTGGCGATCGTCATAGGCGGGCTCGCCGTCTCGCAGACAGGAACCCAGGCGGCGATCGCCAAGCTGCCGGCCGAAGTGACGCTGGCCTTCGCGCCGCAAGGCAACAGCATCGGCCGCTGGATGCAGGCGGCAAGGCAGAGCGGACATGAGATCGTCATGCAGGTGCCGCTCGAACCGTTCGATTATCCGAACGTCAATCCCGGCCGCAACACGCTGACGGTCTCGGCCAGTCCTGAGGAGAACCTGAAGAGCCTGCACTGGGCGCTGTCGCGCACGACCAACTATACCGGCGTGATGAACTATATGGGCGCGCGCTTTTCCGCCGATGCGAATGCCATGGAACCGTTCATGGCCGAACTCGGCAAGCGGGGACTTGCCTATATTGACGATGGTTCGTCCTCGCGGAGCGTTGCACCCGAGCTTGCGCTGAAGGACGGCGTGCCGTTCGTCGCCGGCGACATGGCGATCGACGCCGTGCAGGACCGTGGCGAAATCCTGAAGAGGCTGGACAGTCTTGAAGCGACGGCGCGAGCCAAGGGCAGCGCGGTCGGCATCGGTTCGGCCTTCGACATCACCGTCGACACGGTGACGTCGTGGATTGCCGAGGCGAAGAAGCGCGGCATCGAGATCGTGCCGATTTCGGCGGTGGCGATCGACCCGCAAAAGGGATAACCCTACCCGCCTCGCCGAAGCCCATTGTCAAAGACGGCCGGAACCCTTGCCCATGACCAAGAAGATCGATCCTGAAACGCTGCCTTACCGTCCCTGCGTCGGACTGATGATCCTCAACCGGTCTGGGCTGGTCTGGGTCGGGCATCGCATCGCCGAACCGGACAGCGAGTTCGCCGGCACCACGCAGCTCTGGCAGATGCCGCAAGGCGGCATCGACAAGGGCGAAGAACCGGTCGAGGCCGCCGGGCGCGAGCTCTATGAGGAAACCGGCATGCGCAGCGTGTCGCTGCTAGCCGAGGCGCCGCGCTGGATCAACTACGACCTGCCGCCACACCTGGTCGGCGTCGCCTTCAAGGGTCGCTATCGCGGCCAGACGCAGAAATGGTTCGCCTATCGCTTCGAGGGCGATGAAAGCGAGATCGAGATCAACCCGCCGCCTGGCGGCCACACTGCCGAGTTCGATGAATGGGCGTGGCGGCCGATGCGGGAGCTGCCAGAGCTGATCGTGCCGTTCAAGCGCAGGGTCTACGAGCAGGTGGTGGCGGCATTCCAGCATCTGGTTTCCTAACCGGCCGGTTGTGGCGGCGGCGCCATGGCCGTATGGATGGCCGATCCAATGAAGCGGGGGTCGCCATGAACGACGACACCGGACGCGTGTTTCCGGCAAATGATGCAGACAGCGGTTCGACGGTAAGCGAGGCAGCCGCCGGCGCGATCCTGACGATCGATCTCGGCGCCATCCGGGAAAACTACCGGCGGCTGAAGAAGCGACTGAATGGCGTCCGCTGCGCCGGCGTGCTCAAGGCCGACGGCTACGGGCTTGGCGCCGCGCGAGTGGCCTCGGCGCTGGCGAAGGAGGGCTGCGACATCTTCTTCGTCGCGCTGCTCGGCGAGGGCATCGCGCTGCGCAAGGCGATCGGCTCCGGCCCCGACATCTTCGTGCTGAACGGACTGCCGCCCGGCTCGGAACCGGAAGCCGCGGCGGCCGGTCTGTGCCCCGTCATCAACAGCGCCATTCAACTGAAGGCCTGGCGCGACACCGCGCGGGGCTTGGGGAGGAGCCTGGCCGCCGCCATTCAGGTCGACAGCGGCATGGCCCGGCTCGGCATGGCGCCAAAGGAACTCGAGGCGGTCGCGCGCGAGGCAGGTGCCTTCGATGGCGTCGACATCCGCTTCGTGATGAGCCATCTCGCCCGCGCCGACGAGCCGCAGCAGGCGGCGAACGAGAAACAGCGGCTCGAATTCGACCGGCTGCGCAAGATGCTGCCCGCGGCACCCGCCTCTTTGGCCAATTCGTCCGGCGTCTTCCTCGGGCCGGCCTACCACTACGACCTTGCCCGGCCGGGCGCCGCGCTGTACGGCGTCAACCCGACGCCCCACGACGCCAACCCGATGATGCCGGTGATAAGGCTGCAAGCCAAGGTGGCGCAGACGCGCGAGATCGGCGCCGGGACCGGCATCGGCTATGGCCATACCCACCATGCGGACGGGCCGCTGAGGCTGGCGACCATTTCGCTGGGCTATGGCGATGGCTGGCATCGGCGCGCCGCTTCGGCCGCCTGGTTCGAGGGCGCGCGGCTGCCTTTCATCGGCCGCGTATCGATGGACTCGATCATCCTCGACATTTCCGCGCTTCCGGCCGGCCAGCTCGGCGAAGGCGACCTCGTCGAGCTCATCGGTCCCTCGCAGAGCGTCGACGACGCGGCCGGCCACGCCGGCACAATCGGTTACGAGATGCTGACCAGCCTGGGTGCGCGCTTTCACCGCCGCTACATCGGCTAACTACTTTGATTCATTGCAATTCCGGACGGAAAGCCGCGGAGCGCCTTTCCTGGAATTGGTCCTGAACCGGGCGCCTTGCTTGACAAGTCGGTGCTTCTCGGCAAGGGTCGGAGCATGAGCAACCTCGCTTATATCAAAACCTGTTTCAGGGTTTGCCCCATCGCGGGAGCGTAGCCCCGGCGCGACCGCCAATGCTGGCGGCCGCGTGAACCGGGGCGTTTGAATTCCAGACATTTTCATCGAGCCGGCCGCCGTTGCGGCCCGGCTTTGTTCGCCGCCTCTGCTCCTGGAAAGGCCGGGAGCCGGCGGCTTGCGCGCATTCGCCCGCCGATGCGCCAGCATATGAGGTATGCCATGCATGCAGCAACGCAAACGCGCTCCCGAAACACCATCCTCGTCAGCACCGGGGACCACGATCGGCTGAGCAGCCTCGCCAGGGCCTTTCTCGACCGCGCGCCCGACATGGCCGAGGACCTGCTCGCCGAGATGGACCGCGCCAGGGTCGCCACTGAGGGGGCAATGCCCGCCGACGTGGTGCGGATGGGCTCGACGGTAACGCTTCACGACCCGGAGGGAAGCGTCCAGCGGGTGACGCTTGTCTATCCCGCTGAAGCGGACATCGCGGAAAAACGCATATCGGTGCTGACGCCGCTTGGAACGGCGCTGATCGGCGCCCGGGCCGGCCGCACGGTTTCGTGGCGCAGCCGCGACAGCCGGGTGCTTTCGGCAACGATCGACGCCGTCGAGCAGACGCGGAGGGCGCCATGACCGAGGCCTTCTACCGCCTTACGGCCAAGGACTTCGCGGCGCTCGAGGCGATGCTGATGCGGCGTCGCGCGCTTGCCGATCCGATTGCGCCGCTGCTCGAGCGCAAGCTCGCGCAAAGCAGCGTCATCGCGACCGGGGCCGTCCTGCCCGACCTTGCCACGCTCAACAGCCGGGTGGTTTTCCGCGTCGGCGACGGTCCAGCCGCGACGCGAACGCTGGTGCAGGCCGAAGCGGCGGCTCCCGTCGGGTCCGGCCTGCCGGTCAGCACATGGCGCGGCCTTTGCCTGCTTGGCATGAAGGCGGGCCAATCCGCGCTGGCCGAGCGGCCCGACGGCCATGCCGAGCCGATCCTTCTCGAGGACGTGGCCTACCAGCCGGAAGCCGCGCGGCGAGCGGCGCAGGAGCGTGCCGTTGTGCGGCATGGCCACGGCCTCAGACTGGTCTACAGCGCGCCTGCCGATCATTGGCCCCTTGGCGTGCGCGGTAAAATCCGGCAGACAGAAGGGGACGATCCGGGCCCTTCCGCGGCATGATCGGCCTTTGAGGGAGCATAAAATGAAAGTCATCGTGCTGGGCGGCGGCGTGATCGGTGTCACCACCGCCTACTTCCTCACCGAGGCCGGTCATGAAGTGACCGTCTACGATCGTCAGCCCGGACCGGCGCTCGAAACCAGCTTCGCCAATGCCGGTGAGGTATCGCCCGGCTATGCCTCGCCCTGGGCTGGACCTGGTATCCCGGTCAAGGCCGTCAAATGGCTGTTGATGAAGTACGGCCCGCTGGTCGTGCGCCCGGCCTTCGACCCGAATATGTGGACGTGGCTGCTCAAGATGCTGCGCAACTGCACGGCCGAGCGCTACGCGCTCAACAAGTCACGCATGGTGCCGCTTGCCGAATACAGTCGCGACACGCTGAAGGCGCTGCGCGAAGCGACCGGCATCACATACGACGAACGGACCAAGGGCACGCTGCAGCTCTTCCGCAAACAGAAGCAGCTCGATGGCACCGGCGGCGACGTCGAGGTGCTGAAGAAATATGGCGTGCCCTACGAGGTCCTCGACCGCGACGGTTGCATCGCGGCCGAGCCGGCGCTCGCGGCGGTGCGCGAAAAATTCGTCGGCGGCCTCAGGCTGCCCGGCGACGAGACCGGCGACTGCAAGATGTTCACCGACAAGCTCGCCGAGCTCTGCGTGGCGCGCGGCGTGACCTTCGAATATGGCTCGACCATCCGGCGCATCGCCAGGAACCGGAACCGCCTCACCAGTATCCTCATCGATAGCGGATGGAAATCCGCCGACGCCTTCGTCATGGCGCTGGGCAGCTATTCGGCGCAATTCATGCGCCAATTGGGGCGGCCGATTCCGGTCTATCCGGTGAAGGGCTATTCGATCACGGTGCCGATCAGCAATGCCGAGGCGGCGCCGGTATCGACCGTCATGGACGAAACCTACAAGGTGGCGATCACCAGGCTCGGCGACCGCATCCGCGTCGGCGGCACCGCGGAGATTTCAGGCTACGACCTTCGCCTGCACGAATCGCGCCGTCGCACCCTCGAGCATTCGGTCGGCGATCTCTTTCCGGGGGGCGGCGATCTCAAGGCCGCCAGCTTCTGGTGCGGGCTGCGGCCCATGACGCCGGACGGGCCCCCCCTGATCGGGAAAAGCGAGGTCGCCAATCTCTATCTCAACACGGGCCACGGCACGCTCGGCTGGACCATGGCCTGCGGCTCGGCCAAGGTGCTCGCCGACATCATGTCCAACAAGGTGCCGGATGTGAACGCGCGGGACCTCAGCCCGGAACGGTATCTGAAACCTATCTGAAGCGTCCTGGAGTTATTTTCCGGGCATCGTATTAGAAAGCCTGCCGGACCCAGGTGTCGCTGAACAGCAGCCGGTAGGCCCAGCCGATCGTGACATTGGTGGCGACCGGGCGCGAATGGGCAAGGTAATCCTCGTAGACCGGCTTCATGCGGCGATAGAAAGCGGGATCGAGCACGACCACGCCGTTTTCGCTGTCGTGCAGGAAGCTGCGGTTGTTGAGGTTGACCGAGGATATTGCGACCAGCCTTTCGTCGATCATCATGATCTTGGAATGCAGCACGACATCCGGCGCCTTGAACTCGCGGATGTTGATGCGGTCGCCATATTTCTCGACGAACAGCTTGTTGAGCGCGGTGAGGAACCGACCGCCAATATCCCCCTTGAGGTCGATGCGGCCGACGACATCGATCTTCACGCCCCTGGCCAGCGCCCGGTCGAAGGCCCGGGCGATATCGGGCGTCAGGTTGAGGTAGGGGTTGACGATCTCAATGTGATGCTCGGCGGTGTCGATCAGTTCGACGAAATAGGCCTCCAGCGCATGGCCGTCCTCATAGGGCACGGAAATGAAGTGCCGCATCACGCCATGCGGGCGTCCGCCTGACCGAGCGGGAATGGAAAACGGCCGCGACAGGTTGGTGTCGGCATCGCGCAGCCAGACGGTCGACATATGCGCGGCCAGCGTCTCGACGGTCGCTGGGTCGGCGATCTCGATGTCGAAGTCGCTCCAGTTGGAATAGTAATTCAGCGAGAAGCCGTCGGTCTTGCCGTATTGCTGGAGGTCCGGATAGCGGGTCAGGTCGACCGGTCTGTGGAACAGGAAGCCGTCATGGATGTTGCGGCCGCCGATGATGACGCGCGAGCGTCCAGGCTGCTCGGCCAGCGTCGCCAGCATCTTGATATGATGAACCTTGTGCAGTTGTGAGATCTGCTCGTCGAACGGCGCGCCATGGTCCGCCTGCCAGCGGTACTCCTGCAACTGGACGTTGGGGAACTCCGCCGCCAGCCGGTGCAGCATGGCGTCATCCTTCTCCCGCTCCAGCACGTCCGTCACCAGGATGCGCACCTTGGTGCCCTGGGCCGCGTGGTGGCGGATCAGACGCTCCATGATGCGGCCGGAGAAATCCGCCTTGAATTCGAGCGACGACAGATAGATCAGCCGGAGTTTCGGGGCGTTCGAGAAATCGAGCGGCAGCTCCGGGTCCGCCTTGTCGAAGGCGCTGTCCGGCAGCGTCCTGCCGAGCAGGGCCTCGACCTTGGCGTTGAAGCCGTCGCGCGATTTGCGCAGCAGGATCGGCGACCCCAGCGGCAGCGCGCAGGTCTGCGACAGCCAGCGGCTGGCATAGAAGGCGCGGTCGAGCTCCTCCAGCCCGGCCGGATCGGGCACCGGGCAGCGGTCGTAGCGGCTGTCGAGCTTTGTGATCCAGGGATCGGCAGTCTCCTCGCGCAGCAGGGTCAGCGGCGCGCCGGCCGGCGCCAGGCTCGACACGACGCGCAGATCGCAGCGGTTGAGCGCCTCTTCGGGGAAGAGGCTGACGGAGGTTTCGGCGGCCGGCAGGCGCAAATGGAACGGCGAGGCCCTGGCGACGGTGGTGGATCGGCCCGACGCGCGGATCGCGAGCGGGCCGTTGCAGGTGCCGCTGACGTCGACCGGCTGCTGCCCGGCCTGACGCAGCACGATCTCCACCGAGCGCGCCTCAAGGCCCGAGAAGCTGAAGGTCTTGGGCGCCAGGGGCCGCGCGGCGGCATCGAGATAGAGGGTCTGCCGCGACATCCGCCAACGTCCGGTGAAATGGCCTTCGCCCGGCTTGCCTTGCCCCGGCGCCAGCTCCGTCCTGTCGAGCGGCCCCGCCAGCCTTTTCAGCGCCTGGTAGTTGGCGCGAAAGCCGCCGTTCTGGACATCGCGCCAGTCGTGGCCGAAGCGGCCGGTGCCGTTGGCGCGGTCGAGCGCGTCGATGCGGCTCTGGGCGAGCAGCGCCTGGAACTGCTTCTCATAGGCGCTGTCGCTGGCGAAGTAGTGCGCCGTGGCAATCTCGGCGCCGCTGCCATCCGCCGAGACCGGCAGGCGGCTGCAGGCCTCGTCACCCGGAAAGAAGGCGCAGGCCGAATGTCCAGGCATGCCGGCGCAACCGGCAAGCGCCGCCAGCGCCAGCCCGAACAAGGCCCTGGTGACGGCAGGCCAGACCCTCATCCGGTCGCACCGTTCATGGCCTTGAGCTGGGCCGGGTCGCGTGGCGGCATGAAGCCTTGTGGAAAGATCTTGCAGATCGGAAACGCGAAGGTGGCGATCAGCAATTCGGCCTCGACGCGCATCTTGCGCGGCGCCGTCCTGTCGTCGCGAATCGTCCTCGCCGAGGTGACCAGCGCGCCGTCGCAGTCACAATGATTGTGCCGGGCAATGTAGCAGGCGTCATGGACCTGGCAGGCGGCATCGAGGCGATCGACCGGCCTGGCCGACAGATCGCCGGTACGCGTGCCCGGGCCGCAGTAATTGCCGATGACGAAGGGCGAGGGACGCGACATGGCATAGCGAATCGGCTTCGGCAGCTCCGCTTCCGGGACCTTCGCCCAGGGATTGGCGCAGTCCGACAGAAAAAGCAGCGGCAGAATGGCAAGAACGGCTCGCATGTTTCCGCCGATGATCCGAAAGATTGTCCCCCTGGCGCTCCATCGTGGCATGGCGAAGCGCGCTGGTGCCACACTCGCCGAATTTGTGGCGGAGGCAAGGCGGCAACGGCCAACTGCCTGTGATAAGATCGGCCACGGCGAGGGGATTTTGGGATGCGTCTGTTTCTTCTGGCGACCGCCTGCCTGGTCTGCGCCCCGGCCGCGCTTGCCGCGGACAAGACCGTTCACGACAAGGAGCACGGTTTTTCGCTGACCTATCCCGAGGGATGGACGCGCGAGACCACCTTCGGCGATACGATGCGGCTCAAGGTCAAATCCGGTGAAAAAGGCCTGACCTGCCTGGTGTCGGAAAACCTTTACGATCCGACCGCGCCTGATAATCCGCCCGACCCCAGGGCGTTCATCGAGAAGGACTGGTCGATGAACGACTGGCAGACCATGATCGGCGTCGCTTATCAGTCGGCCAGCTTCAGCCAGGACAGGCTGGTGCATTTTCCGGACGGCTATCCGGTGCGGATAGCCGACATGGATTTCCACTATGCCGACGACAATGTCAGCTTCCGCGGCCACTCGCGCATCGCGCTGACGCTGCGCCGCTCGCATTACGGCTTCGTCGATTGCGGGGTCACGGGCGACAGCACCGAAGAGGTCGAGCGCAAATGGGCGCCGCTGGCGGATGACGCCGAGAAGGTGGTCAGCTCGTTCGTGCTCGACGCGGACTAGATCAGGATGAGGTGTCGTTGAATCGCCACCCTGATCCAACGCTCAGTTGGAGCATGATCTTCCGAAAACCGGTTCCCACTTTTCGGGATCATGCCTAGTCTTGGTGGGATGCATGTCGTTCTCCCAAAAGCCGCTGCGCAGTTTTGGGCGAGATGCATCAGACGAAAAGACCGCGCTCGCGCTCCACCGCCTTGGTGATGAAATTGGCGACGAGCTGGACGCGGCGCAGCGGCCTCACCGATTCGTGATAGACCAGCCAGTAGGCGCGGCGGATCGGCGCGACGATGTCGACCGGCACCAGCTCCAGCATCGAGCGGGCGACGAAAGTGTGCAGGATGCCGATGCCGGCGCCGGAGCGCACCGCCTCGGCCTGGCCGAGCGCCGAGGAGATGGCGAAGCTGGTGCGCCATTCGGGGCTGAACTCGGCGGCATAGTCGAGCGAGGGGCTGACGATGAGGTCCGGCACATAACCGATCAGCGTGTGCCGGCCCAGTTCCGCCGGCGTTTTCGGCAGGCCGTTGGCCTCGGCATAGGCGCGGGAAGCGAACAGGCCAAGCGTGTAGTCGACCAGCTTGCCCGCCACCAGCCGGCCTTCGGTCGGCCGCTCGACGGTGATCGCGATATCGGCCTCGCGCCTGGACAAGGAAAACGAGCGCGGCACCGGCACCAGCTGGATGGTGAGCTCGCGATGAAGGGCGGTCAGTTCGCCCAGCCGCTTTGCCAGGAAGGCGACGCCGAAGCCGTCGGGCGCGCCGATGCGCACCGTGCCCGAGACATCGTCGCCCTCGCCGGCGATGGTCGAGCGCGCGGCGATCATGTCGCCTTCCATGCGCTCGGCTATGTCGAGGAAGCGCTCGCCCGCCGGCGTCAATTCGCTGCCGGTGGTCAGGCGGCGGAAGAGTTTCGTCCGCAGCGCCTCCTCGAGCGCGGCGATGCGGCGCGAGACGGTGGCGTGGTTGAGCTCCAGCCGTTTCGCCGCGCCGAGAATCTGCCCGGCGCGCGCCACGGCGAGGAAGACGCGGACGTCATCCCAGTTCATGGGGATGGTCCGCGCTGTTTGTCAGCGTTGCCTGAGGAATCCTGCACGACAGGGATATCCTGCAATTTGCGGCAATTAATGCACATATGGCTATCGTTGTCTATTTTTTGCACAACCGTTGCGATCTTCCTCGCGTTGCCATCGCCGCCGCAAAGGCGGACAATACACCATCACCAAGACAGGGAGAGAAAGCATGATCGAATACGGTCATTTCATCGGCGGCAAGCGTGTCGCCGGCACCAGCGGCCGCAAGCAGGATGTGATGCAGCCGATGGACGGCTCGGTGCGCGCCACGGTGGCGCTGGCCTCGGCGCAGGAATTGCGCGCCGCGGTCGAGAACGCCAAGGCAGCGCAGCTCAAATGGGCCGCCACCAATCCACAGCGCCGCGTTCGCGTGCTGATGAAGTTCCTCGAACTGGCCCAGCGCGACTATGAAGAGCTGGCCGACATCCTGGCTCGCGAGCACGGCAAGACGATTGCCGACGCGCGCGGCGACATTCAGCGCGGCCTCGAAGTGGTCGAGGTCTGCATCGGCGCTCCGCACATGATGAAGGGCGAATTCACCGACGGCGCCGGCCCCGGCATCGACACCTATTCGATGCGCCAGCCGCTTGGCGTCGTCGCTGGCATCACGCCGTTCAACTTCCCGGCCATGATCCCCTTGTGGAAGATCGCCCCGGCGCTCGCCTGCGGCAATGCCTTCATCCTGAAGCCTTCCGAGCGCGATCCGGGCGTGCCGATGCGCATTGCCGAACTCTTCATCGAGGCCGGTCTGCCGGAAGGCGTGTTGAACGTCGTCAACGGCGACAAGGAAGTGGTCGACGCCATCCTCGATGATCCGGACATCAAGGCGGTCGGCTTTGTCGGCTCGACGCCTATCGCCCAGTACATCTATGCGCGTGGCTGCGCGGCGGGAAAACGCGTGCAGTGCTTCGGCGGCGCCAAGAACCACATGATCATCATGCCCGACGCCGACATGGACCAGACGGTCGACGCGCTCATCGGCGCCGGCTACGGCTCGGCCGGCGAGCGCTGCATGGCGATCTCGGTCGCCGTCCCGGTCGGCAACGATACCGCCAACCGCCTGATGGAAAAGCTGGTGCCGCGCGTCGAAAGCCTGAAGGTCGGTCCCTCCACCGACTCGTCCGCCGACTTCGGTCCGCTGGTGACGGCGCAGGCGCTGGAGCGTGTGAAAGGCTATGTCGATATCGGCGTCAAGGAAGGCGCCAAGCTGGTTGTCGACGGCCGCGGCTTCAAGATGCAGGGCTATGAGAATGGCTACTACATGGGCGGCTGCCTGTTCGACAACGTCACCGCCGACATGCGCATCTACAAGGAAGAAATCTTCGGGCCGGTGCTCTCGGTGGTGCGCGCGCCGCGCTACGAGGATGCCATCAAGCTCGCCAACGACCACGAGATGGGCAACGGCGTCGCGATCTTCACCCGCGACGGCGACGCCGCGCGCGACTTCGCTTCCAGGGTCCAGGTCGGCATGGTCGGCGTCAACGTGCCGATCCCGGTTCCGATCGCCTACTACACGTTCGGCGGCTGGAAGGCGTCGTCCTTCGGCGACCTCAACCAGCACGGCCCGGACGCGTTCCGCTTCTACACCAAGACCAAGACGGTCACCTCGCGCTGGCCGTCCGGCATCAAGGACGGCGCCGAGTTCGTCATCCCGACGATGAACTGACCGGGCGGGTTCTCCCAACCGACACCAAGAAAGCGCGGGTGCAAACCGCGCTTTCTTTTTTTGGCGCCAAACAACGCGATGGGGCGCCCGCCCCGCGCGCGTTCAGATTGCCGCCTGGCAGGCTCGTGCCGCAATCAATGCAGCTGCAAGGTGCAAGACGTTTTACGATGCACGCTGCGGAAGCATCCGCATATTCTAATAATCCTACTGCCGTGTGATGGAACCAACAGACCATCATTCGCCTTAGACTGTATTCCTGCCATGCGTGCAGGCAATCGAACAGCGCCGGTGGCAGCCGGGGTTCTCGTCTGGCGCGAGGAGGTGTCAGATGACACGATTTCTTATGGCCTCGATGTTGATGACGGCGGCGGTGACCAGCGCCGTGCCCGCCAGCGCGGGCCCGCAATGCGCGGCGCGCGCGGACATCATCAAGGCGCTTGGCGCCAAGTTCCATGAAAGCGAGGCCGGGCGCGGCCTGATCAATCGGGATGTCGTGCTGGAGATATTCGTCTCGGATCAGGGCAGCTGGACCGTGCTTGCTTCCGACACCAAGGGCCAGAGCTGCGTGCTCTCCGTCGGCGAGGGCTGGGACAGCCAGTCGATCACCGCGGCGATGCCGGGCGCCTGAACGCCGCCACGGCTTCCGCGGCCAGTACCGGGTCGCACCAAGGCGCCCGCGGCAAACCGCTTGTTTGCGAAGCGAAGCTTCACCATATCGAATCCAGGGAGTCATGATCTCCCTGGACAGACCGGAAACCAGAAGGAGCGACGTGATGAAGACGTCCGATCCGGCCTGGAGCCTTCCGGCACACTGAGGCGGCCGAATGTGCCTCCCTTGCCGGAATGCGAAGGCGAAGGAGGTGCCCCATGGCACACGGATTTTCGTTTCGATGGATCAAGCTGGCGGTTGGCGCGGTGATGGCGTTGCCGGCATTGTCATCCGCGCGTGCGCAGTTGATCTGCGGCGGCCATGACGATCTGGTCGCGAGGCTGGCAGCGGCATTCGAGGAGAAGCGGCTGGGCTATGGCGTGGCCGGCGAAGCCGCCCTCTTCGAGGTCTTCGTCTCGCCAGGCGGAAGCTGGACCATCCTGATGACCGACGTCAAGGGTCAGAGCTGCATCCTGGCGGCGGGCGACGGATGGGAAGACACGCGCGCCACGGCGGTCAGGCAGCCGGCCGGCTGAACGCCTCGGGCCGGTGCCGAACTGCCCGGTCAGCGCGTCGCGGCGATCTCGGCATGGCCGCGCAGCAGCGCCATCAGTTTCTTGGCGTCCTTGGCTGCGCCTTCTTCGTCACCATCGAGAATGGAACGGATCAGCGCGACGTGATGCTCGGCCGATTCGGCCAGCCCGGTGTCGGCCTTGTAGCGGAACCAGAAGCGGCGGCTGTGTGTCTGCAGCGGCGCGGCCACCCGCGCCGCGAACGGATTGTCGGCGGCGATGGCCAGCGCGTCATCGAGCGCCTTGTCGGCCTGGATGAAGGCAAGCACGTTGCCCGAGATCACCGCCTTCTGCATGGCCAAGGCCGCTTCGTGGAACAGGTCGGCGGCCTCGCGGGTGACGAAACGGGCGGCCGAGCGGGCGAGGACCACCTCGATGCCGCGCCGCGCATCCAGCACCCGAAGCCAGTCGCCGGCGTGAAGGGGTGTGACCGCGATACCCGCACGTGGCCTTATGTCGAGCAGCCCCTCCCAGGCGAGCCTCTGGATCGCCTCACGCACGGGGGTGCGTCCGAGACCCAGCCGCTCGATCAACGCGCCTTCGGTGACGAAGCTCGACGGCGCCAGTTCGAGCGTGACGATCATGTGCTCCAGCGCGCGGTAGGCCTTGGTCGCCGCGGGCTCGAAGGTCGCGTTCGTCTCGATGGATATCAGCGGGGAGATCAATGGCAGGCTCCTGATATATTTTTCATATATCATAACGGATTCAGCGTTGACAGGCCATCTCTTAATAGATATACGAGTGATATATCAGAGGAGAAATTAGCCATGTGGACCGGAGTCCTGCCTGCCGTCACGACCAAATTCACCGCCGACGACCGCCTCGACCATGCCGAGATGGAGCGCTGTTTCGGGCTGCAGATGGAGGCCGGCTGCGACGGCATCATCGTCTGCGGTTCGCTCGGCGAAGGTCCGATGCTGTCGCATGACGAGAAGATCGAGGTGCTGCAGACGGCGCGGAAGGTTGCCGGCAAGAAGCCGGTGCTTTTGACCGTCAACGAGCCCGGCACTCGTGAGGCGGCGAGCATCGCCAGGCGCGCCGCCAAGGAGGGCGCCGACGGGCTGATGGTGGTGCCGAGCCCGATCTACCATACCAATCCCGAAGAGACGGTCGCCGCCCTTCGTGCCGTCGCTGAAGCCGCCGATCTGCCAGTGATGATCTACTCCAACCGTCTCGCCTATCGCGTCGACGTCACCGTCGAGCTGATGGAGGAGCTGGCGTCGGACAAGCGTTTCGTCGCCATCAAGGAATCGTCGGACGACATCCGCCGCTCGACCGAGATCATCAACCGCTTCGGCGACCGCTACGACCTCTTCACCGGCGTCGACAATCTCGCCTTCGAGGCGCTGTCGGTCGGCGCCATCGGCTGGGTGGCCGGCCTCGTCACCGCGTTCCCGCGCGAGACGGTCGCCATCTACCAGTTGATGAGAGAGGGCCGCCGCGAGGAAGCGCTGGCGATCTATCGCTGGTTCCGGCCCTTGCTCGACCTCGATGTGTCCACCTATCTGGTCCAAAACATCAAACTTGCCGAAGTGCTGGCGATCGGTACCAATGACCGCGTGCGCATGCCGCGCCAACCGCTGTCGGGCGAGCGCCGCAAGGCGGTCGAGAAGATCGTCCGGGATGCGATGGCGGTGCGGCCGAAGCTGCCGTCGTTCCAGACGTCTCCTCGATCGGCGCAGAAGATGGTGGCAGCCGAATAAGGGACCGCGTTCGCGTGCAGGAAACTTCCGAGGAGGGGCGCCGCCCTTCATCCGACCTTCGAGCCCCTTCTTCCCGTGAACGGGGAGAAGGGGAAGACATTGCCATCATCGGCGGTGGCATTATCGGCATTTGCGCCGCGACCTTGCTCTCCGAGGCGGGGCGCCGCGTAACCCTCTTCGACCGCACCGGCATCTGCGAGGAGACGAGCTCCGGCAACGCGGCCGCCTTCGCCTTCTCCGACGTCCTGCCTCTGGCGCATAAGGGGATGATCCGGCAATTGCCGAAATGGCTCGCCGATCCACTCGGGCCGCTGGCCATTCCGCCGGCCTATCTGCCCAAGCTCCTGCCCTGGCTGATCCGCTTCTGGCGGGCAGGTGCTCCCAAGCACTATGAGACCAGCCTCGCGACGCAGGCCGGCATGATGAAGCTCGCCGAGGCGGAGTGGATGGACCTGCTCGACCGTTCCGGCACGCGTCCGATGCTGCGCGAGGACGGTTCGCTGGAATTCTATGAAAGCGAAGCCGAGTTCCGCGCCTCGTTGCCCGGCTGGGCGGAGCGAAAGCGTTTCGGCATCGGCTTCCGTCATGTCGAGGGCGATGAGATGGCCGCGCTGCAGCCTGGCCTCGCGCCGCGCTTCGTCAAGGGCACCTTCGTGCCGGGCTGGAAGACGGTCGCCGATCCCAAGCTGCTCGGCAAGGCGGTCTGGGCCTATGCGGAAAGACTTGGCGCCCGTTTCGAGCATGCGCGGGTCGAGCGCGTGGAAGCGAGCGCCAACGGCGCCACGATCGTGCTGGCCGACGGCACCAGACGGACGGCAAACAAGCTTCTGATCGCCGCTGGAGCCTGGTCGCATCTCCTGGCGAAAAATCTCGGCGACCGCATCCCGCTCGAAACCGAACGCGGCTACAACACGACGCTGCCGGTGTCGGCTTTCGACGTGAAGCGGCAGCTGATCTTCTCCGGGCATGGCTTCGTCATCACGCCGCTGCAAACGGGCCTGCGCGTCGGCGGCGCCGTCGAGCTCGGCGGCATCGAGCGGCCACCCAACTTCGCGCGCTCGAAGGCCATGCTGGAGAAGGCGAAGCGTTTCCTGCCTGGGCTCGATCCGTCGGGCGGCCGCGAGTGGATGGGTTATCGCCCGTCGCTGCCGGACTCGCTGCCGGTGATCGGCGCGGCGCGCGCGCCCAATGTCTATTATGCCTTCGGTCACGGCCATCTCGGCCTGACCCAGTCGGCGGCGACCGGCCGCTTGATCCGCGATCTCGTTCTCGGGCAGACTCCGCCGCTCGATCTCACTCCTTTCCGTCCGCAACGGTTCTGATAGTCAGGAAGCATCATGGCCAAAAAATCCTTCTTCTGCATCGACGGCCACACCTGCGGCAATCCGGTGCGCCTTGTCGCCGGCGGCGGTCCGCTGCTCGATGGTTCGACGATGATGGAGCGGCGAGCGCATTTCCTCGCCGAATATGACTGGATCCGCACCGGGCTGATGTTCGAGCCGCGTGGCCACGACGTGATGTCGGGCTCGATCCTTTATCCGCCGACGCGCCCGGACTGCGACATCGCCATCCTGTTCATCGAGACATCTGGCTGCCTGCCGATGTGCGGCCACGGCACGATAGGCACGGTGACGATGGCCATCGAGCACGGGCTGGTGAAGCCGAAGACGCCGGGCGTGCTCAGGCTCGACACGCCGGCCGGCCTGGTCATCGCCGAATACAAGCAGGTCGGCGAATATGTCGAGGAGGTGCGCATCACCAATGTGCCCTCTTTCCTCTATGCGGAAGGCTTGACCGTCGAATGCCCGGTGCTTGGCGAGATCAGCGTCGATGTGGCGTATGGCGGCAATTTCTACGCCATTGTCGAGCCGCAGAAAAACTACCAGGACATGGCCGATTATTCGGCCGGCGACCTCATCGCCTGGAGCCCGGTGGTGCGCCAGCGCCTCAACGAAAAATATTCCTTCGTGCATCCGGAGAACTCCGGCATCAACCGGCTGTCGCACATGCTGTGGACCGGCAAGCCGAGACACGCCGAGGCCGATGCGCGCAACGCCGTGTTCTATGGCGACAAGGCGATCGACCGCAGCCCTTGCGGCACCGGCACCTCGGCGCGCATGGCGCAGCTCCACGCCAAGGGCAAGCTCAAGGCAGGCGACAGTTTCGTGCATGAATCGATCATCGGCTCGCTGTTCAGGGGCCGGGTAGAAAAAGAGGTCAGCGTCGCGGGCAAGCCGGCGATCATCCCCTCGATCGGCGGCTGGGCGCGCATGACGGGATTGAACACCATCTTCATCGACGACCGCGATCCGTTCGCGCACGGGTTCATCGTGACCTGATGCCTAGAGCTTGATGCCGAAAAGTGTGAAGCGGTTTTCGCGCGACATCATGCTCTATCTCGTTGATTTAGAGCGGGATTCAGATTTCAGGTCGAACAGACCTGAAATCATCCGACTCTAGCGCCGACAGCAATTCAGGCGCCGGCGTCCGGCATCCTCGATACCTGATCACGGAACCATTCGGCGAATTTGACCTCCGCGGCCGAGGGTTGCGCCGACATCGTCAGGAAGTAGCCTTTGTCGTCGTCGGTCGAAATGTCGGAAAGGACGATCAGGTCGCCGCGCCTGAGCTCTTCGCGAAAGACCTCGGTCGGGCAGAGGGCAACGCCGTGGCCTGCGATGACAGCTGTCGCCAGAATGTTGAAATCAGCAAAGACGGGACCGTTGCCGACATCGCCCTTTGCCATCCCAGACTTTGAAAACCATTCCTGCCAGCCTTGACGCGTCTCGTCGTGGAGAAGATCCGCCGCCGCAATGTTCGCCGGTGTTTCCAGCCGGCCCTTGCGCGCCAGATAGTGCGGACTGCAAGCCGGCCGGCTTATCCGGGAAAACAGCTTAAGGCTCGTGACATGCGGGGACGGATCGGCACCGAGCGTGATGAGGACGTCGTTGTCACCGTCGTCGAGGCGGTCTTCGGCCTTTGCATAGGCGACGCGGATGGCGATCTCCGGGTGACGAGCCGTAAAATCCGATAGGCGCGGCACCAGCCATCGGCTGGCAATGGAAGGAATGCAGCCTACAGACAGCGACTGTATGCCAGCGCTCCTGCGGATGCGCCCGCATGCGGTGCCCAGTTCCGCGAGCGCTGTGCCCGCAGATGCCTGCAGGGCCAGTCCGGCCTCGGTCAAGCGAACCTTTCGGGCGTCTCGGTGGAACAGCGCCACGCCAAGCCATTCCTCCAACCGTCTTATCTGGTGGCTGATGGCAGGATGAGTGACGTGGAGCTCCTCGCCGGCAGCGGAAAAGCTGAGATGGCGGGCTGCTGCCTCGAAAGCACGGATCGCATTCAGCGGAAGGTAATCCATTTGTAAAATATTCTAACTGATCGAACCAAAATCGATCATTTGAAGCCTGCTCCGAGCTGCTCCATTGATGAGGGGCGCGGCCTCGATCTTTATCTGACAACGCCAGGAAAGTCGACCGAAGCTGATGAGGCATCACTGCTTCCCAACATTCTTCAAAGGAAGGCGACCATGTTCACCAGGCAATTGTCAGATGTAGAAAAAACTAACTTTTTCGTCGATTGGGGCAACGGCACGAGCCATCGGCTGCTGACCCAGCAGGACGGCATGGGCTTCACTGTATGTCACACCGTGGTACGCGCCGGCAGTGAATCGCGGCTTCAGTATCGCCGGCATCTGGAGGCCTGCTACTGTATTTCCGGCAGTGGCGAAGTCGAGGATATGTCCGGCGCGGTCCATCGCATCGAGCCCGGCACGATCTACGTTCTCGATGCTCATGACGACCACTACCTGCGCGCCGATGCAGTGTGCGACATGGTGCTGGTCAGCGTCTTCAATCCGCCCCTCAGCGGTACCGAAAAGCACAGTCTGAACGGAGAAGGCGGCTCTGCCTATTGACCCCGCGTCATGCATTGCATTGCAGCGGCGCGGCGGAATTCCGCGCCGCTGCCTCACCGTCATGTGAGCGTCACAAGCCGGCAGAATCCCAACCTTGCGGAATGTGCGACGGCTCAAAACGGAGCGTCATCGTTTACGCAAGGAATCTTCTCATCAACTTATTTTGACGGTGATTTCTTCGAAAGGGTGGGCATTATAAGGCTGAATCGTCAAAGACATTGCGTTGTGCCAATGCTAGGGTCCGCGATAGTCCAGAGGCCGGGTGCGAAAAAACGGACAATCGGGCGGCGTGCTTCCAAAACACGCAGGGCGGTTGAAAAATCACGTTGCAATCCGGGCTCGAAACTTTACGACTAGGGGAAATACGAAAAGGAATGCGTCTGAGGAGGCGACATTCCAGGGGAGCCGCATAAATATGCAGTACTTCGTCCAGCAGCTTATCAACGGGCTGACGCTGGGATCGATCTATGGGCTGATCGCGATCGGCTATACGATGGTCTACGGCATCATCGGCATGATCAATTTCGCCCATGGCGACATCTTCATGGTCGGCGCCTTCACGGCCCTCATAGTCTTCCTGATCCTCGGCGCGATGTTCTACTCGGTGCCGGTTGTGGTCGCGCTTCTGATCATGATGATTGTGGCGATGCTTCTGACCGGCCTCTACAACTGGGCCATCGAGAAGGTGGCCTACCGGCCGCTGCGCGGTTCGTTCCGGCTGGCGCCGCTGATCACCGCCATCGGCATGTCGATCGCGCTGTCCAACTTCGTGCAGGTCACGCAGGGTCCGCGCAACAAGCCGATCCCGCCGCTGGTGAGCAAGGTCTATACCTTCGACGGCATCAGCGTGTCGCTGAAGCAGATCATCATCGTCGTGGTCACGATCGCGCTGCTTGCGGTCTTCTGGTACCTGGTCAACCGGACGGCGCTGGGGCGGGCGCAACGCGCCTGCGAACAGGACCGCAAGATGGCGGCACTGCTCGGCATCGACGTCGACCGCACCATCTCCATCACCTTCATCATGGGCGCGGCGCTCGCCGCCGTCGCCGGCACGCTGTTCCTGATGTATTACGGCGTCGTGGTGTTCTCCGACGGCTTCGTGCCCGGCGTGAAGGCCTTCACGGCGGCAGTGCTCGGCGGCATCGGCTCGCTGCCCGGCGCGGTGCTCGGCGGACTGCTCATCGGCTTCATCGAAAGCATGTGGTCGGCCTACTTCTCCATCGACTACAAGGATGTCGCCGCCTTCTCGATCCTGGCGATCGTCCTGATCTTCCTGCCCTCCGGCATCCTCGGCCGGCCTGAAGTCGAAAAGGTCTGATCCTCATGGCCGCTACCGTGTCTTCGGAGCGCGACGCCGTCGCTACTCCCATCCAGCGCGCTTTTCGCGAAGCGCTCTACGCAGGCGCCATTTCGCTTGGCCTGTTCGTGCTGTTCATCGGTCTCAGGACCGACCAGAACATCAACAACGAACTGATCCTGGTGCAGCGCTGGGGCCTGCTCGCCATCGTGGTGGGCGCCGTTGCCGTCGGCCGGTTCCTCTATGTCGCCTATGCGGTTCCGGCCATGGAACGGTCGAAAGCCGAGAAGGCCGAGGCGCCGGCGGTGGCGGTCGAGCCGGGTTTCGTGCGGCGGAACTTCAACCAGATCGGCGCGACCGTCCTGATCCTCTATCCGATCGCGATGGTGCTGCTCTTCGGCTTCCAGGGCTCGCTGAAGTGGGTCGACAATTTCGGCATCCAGATCCTGATCTATGTGATGCTCGCCTGGGGGCTCAACATCGTCGTCGGACTGGCCGGCCTGCTCGACCTGGGGTACGTCGCCTTCTACGCGGTCGGCGCCTATGCCTATGCGCTGCTCGGCACGCATTACGGGCTGTCCTTCTGGATCCTGCTGCCGGCCGCGGGCTGCATGGCGGCGTTCTGGGGCATCATGCTCGGCTTCCCGGTGCTGCGATTGCGCGGCGACTACCTGGCGATCGTCACGCTCGCCTTCGGTGAGATCATCCGCCTCGTGCTGATCAACTGGCGCGAAGTGACCAATGGTTCGGCCGGCATCTCCGGCATCCCGAAGGTCTCTTTCTTCGGCCTGATGTCGTTCAACGTCTCCGATCCGAACTACATCGCCAAGGTGCTGCACATCGCGCAGTCGGGCGCCTACTACAAGATCTTCCTCTATTACCTCGCCCTTGGATTGTGCTTCCTCACCGCCTTCGTCACCATCCGGCTTCGGCGCCTGCCGGTGGGCCGCGCCTGGGAGGCGCTGCGCGAGGACGAGATCGCCTGCCGCTCGCTGGGCATCAACACCACCACCACCAAGCTGACGGCGTTCGCCACCGGCGCCATGTTCGGCGGCTTTGCCGGCTCGTTCTTCGCCGCGCGGCAGGGCTTCGTCAGCCCCGAATCCTTCGTCTTCCTGGAATCGGCGATCATCCTCGCCATCGTCGTGCTCGGTGGCATGGGCTCGCTCGGCGGCATCGCCGTGGCGGCGCTGGTCATGATCGGCGGCACCGAGATCCTGCGCGAGCTCGACTTCCTCAAGGCCGTGTTCGGGCCGGATTTCACACCTGAACTCTACCGCATGCTCCTGTTCGGCATGGCCATGGTGATCGTCATGCTGTGGAAGCCGCGCGGCTTCGTCGGCAGTCGCGAGCCGACGGCCTTCCTGAAGGAGCGAAGAGCGGTCTCAGCCTCCTTCACCAAGGAGGGCCACGGCTGATGAACGCGGAAACACCCATGAGCGAGTTCATCCTGCAGGTCGAGCACCTGTCGATGAAGTTCGGCGGCCTGGTCGCCATCGGCGACCTGTCGTTCCAGGCCAAGCGCGGCGATATCACCGCGCTGATCGGGCCGAACGGCGCCGGCAAGACGACGGTGTTCAACTGCATCACCGGCTTCTACAAACCCTCGGAAGGCATGATCACGCTGAACCGGCGCGGCGGCGAAACCTATCTGCTCGAGCGCCTGCCCAACCATGAGATCCCGGCCCGCGCCAAGGTGGCGCGCACCTTCCAGAACATCCGCCTGTTCTCGGGCATGACGCTGCTGGAAAACCTCCTGGTCGCGCAGCACAACAAGCTGATGAAGGCTTCGGGCTACACCTTCCTCGGCCTGTTCGGCTTCCCGAGCTACCGGCAGGCCTCGGCCGAGTCGATCGAGCTTGCCAGGCACTGGCTGGAGAAGGCCGACCTCGTCGACCGCGCCGACGATCCGGCAGGCGACCTGCCCTACGGCGCGCAGCGGCGTCTGGAAATCGCCCGCGCCATGTGCACGGGGCCGGAGCTCCTGTGCCTCGACGAGCCGGCCGCCGGCCTCAATCCGAAGGAATCGGCGGCGCTCAACGAGCTCTTGATGGATATCAAGAACACCGGCACGTCGATCCTGCTCATCGAGCACGACATGTCGGTGGTCATGCAGATCTCGGACCACGTCGTCGTGCTCGAATACGGCCGCAAGATTTCCGACGGCAACCCGGAATCGGTCAGGACGGATCCCCGCGTCATCGCCGCCTATCTCGGCGTCGACGACGAGGAAGTGCAGGAAGTGCTCACCGAAGTCGGCGACGAAGACGTCATCGAACAGCTCGATACGGGCCCCGATTCCGCGCACGGCCCTGGCTCATCGTCTTCCTTTTTCGCCGGACCGGTGACCGATACCGTCGAACACGGGGACAAGGGCGAGCGCGTCACGGTGTCGAAAGGCGCCTCGAAAGCCGCGCAGGTGGATGCGCGGTCGGCATCGGTGGCCAGCAAGCCTGTCACACCGCCGGCCACTGCTCCCGCCAAGCCGGCAACGAAGGCCGACACCGCCAGGAAACCGGCCGCCCGCAAACCGGCCGCCAAGGCGCCGGCCGCGAAAGCCAAGGCCGTTTCCAACCGGCTCGACGCGCCTCGTGGGGGCAAGGCCGACAACCTGACCCGCATCAAGGGCATCGGCACGGTCAACGAGAAGAAGCTGAACGAGCACGGCATCTTCCATTTCGACCAGATCGCCGCCTGGAAGAAGGCCGACGTCGAAGCCGCCGAGGCCTACCTCGCCTTCGACGGGCGGATTTCGCGCGAGGACTGGGTCGGCCAGGCAGAGCTGCTTGCCAACGGACGGGAGACCGAATTCTCGCAGCGTGTCGACGCGGGAAAGGTGGAGACGAGCCATCCCTCGCAGGGGGCCGCGGCCAAACCCGCGGCGGGCAAGCGCGGAGGGCGTAAGTAATGGCCGGCACAACGCTGCTCGACATCAGGGGCGTCGAGACCTACTACGGCAACATCCGCGCGCTGAACGGCGTCAACGTGCAGGTCAACCAGGGTGAGATCGTTGCACTTATCGGCGCCAACGGCGCCGGCAAGTCGACATTGATGATGACCATTTTCGGCGCACCGCGCGCCCGGACCGGTACCATCACCTTCTCCGGCACCGACATCACCCGGCTGCCGACGCATGAGATCGCCCGCATGCGCATCGCCCAGTCGCCGGAAGGGCGCCGCATCTTCCCGCGCATGACGGTGATGGAAAACCTGCAGATGGGCGCCAGCCTCGACAACCTCAAGCATTACGACGAGGACGTCGAAAAGGTGTTTACGCTGTTCCCGCGCCTGAAAGAGCGCATCGCCCAGCGCGGCGGCACGCTGTCGGGCGGCGAGCAGCAGATGCTGTCGATCGGGCGCGCGCTGATGGCGCGGCCGAAGCTGCTGCTGCTCGACGAGCCGTCGCTGGGCCTGGCGCCCTTGATCGTCAAGCAGATCTTCGATGCCATTCGTGAGCTCAACAAGTCGCAGGGCCTGACCGTGTTCCTGGTCGAGCAGAACGCCTTCGGGGCGCTGAAGCTCGCCAATCGCGGTTACGTCATGGTCAACGGCAATGTGACGATGAGCGGCACCGGCAAGGACCTGCTCGCCAATCCGGAAGTGCGCGCCGCCTATCTCGAAGGCGGACATCACTGAGATCGGGGGAGATCATCATGGGTATTCTCTACGAAGAAGCCTCGGTCTGGCAGTTCCTGTTCGTCACCTGCCTGCTCGGCGGCTGGGCGGCATGGATGACGGGCAAGGCGGCGGCGCAGACCTGGAACAGCCACGTGCAGCTGTTCTTCTATATGCTCGGCCTCGGCGTCGGCATCAGGTTCATCCACCACGCCCTGTTCGCAGGCACGATGTTCTCGCTGCATTACTACATCGTCGACACCATCGTGCTGATGATCCTCGGCTTTCTCGGCTATCAATATACACGCACCAACCAGATGGTGACACAGTATAACTGGCTCTACGAAAGAGCTTCCTTGTTAAGCTGGAAGCCGAAAGGGTGACGTTCATGATTAACGCCGCTTCAGGGATGAATCGGCGTGACAAGTGCCTGAAAATCGGCATTCTATGCTTTCTGCGATAAGGGTGGGCATCGCATGAAAGTATCATCCACGCCCACTCCGTAAATGGGAGCGTTTCAATGAAAAAATCACTATTGTCCGCCGTGGCGCTGACCGCGTTTATCGCGTTCGGCGGCAGCGCGTGGGCCGCGGACATCCTGATCGGCGTCGCCGGTCCGATCACCGGCCCGAACGCCGCGTTCGGCGCGCAGTTGCAGAAGGGCGCGGAACAAGCGGTCGCCGACATCAACGCGGCGGGCGGCATCAACGGCCAGATGCTCAAGCTCGAGGTTGGCGACGACGTCTCCGACCCGAAGCAGGGCATCTCGGTCGCCAACAAGTTCGTCGCTGACGGCGTCAAGTATGTCGACGGTCACTTCAACTCGGGCGTCTCGATCCCGGCCTCGGAAGTCTATGCGGAGAATGGCATCCTCGAGATGACGCCCGCGGCGACCAACCCGCAGTTCACCGAGCGCGGCCTGTGGAACACCTTCCGCACCTGCGGTCGCGACGACCAGCAGGGCAAGGTGGCCGGCGACTACATCGCCAAGAACTTCAAGGACGCCAAGATCGCCATCATCCACGACAAGACGCCTTATGGTCAGGGCCTTGCCGACGAGACCAAGAAGAACCTCAACGCCGACGGCATCAAGGAAGTGATGTATGAAGGCGTCAATGTCGGCGACAAGGACTTCTCGGCCCTCATCGCCAAGATGAAGGAAAACGGCGTCACGCTCATCTACTGGGGCGGCCTGCACACGGAAGCCGGTCTGATCATCCGTCAGTCGGCCGACCAGGGCCTGAAGGCGCCGCTGTTCTCGGGCGACGGCATCGTCTCCAACGAACTGGCCTCGATCGCGGGCGACGCCGTTGCCGGCACGCTCAACACCTTCGCTCCGGATCCGCGCAAGAATCCGGCCGCCAAGGAAGTCGTGGAGAAGTTCCGCGCCGCCGGCTTCGAGCCGGAAGCCTACACGCTCTACTCTTATGCCGCGGTGCAGATCATCGCTCAGGCGATCGCCAAGACCGGTTCGGCCGACGACCCGCAGAAGGTCGCCGCGACGATCAAGGCAAGCGGCCCGTGGAAGACCGCGATCGGCGATATCGGTTACGACTCCAAGGGCGACATCACCCGTCCCGACTATGTGATCTACGAATGGAAGAAGGGCGAAGACGGCAAGTACAGCTACTTCGAGAAATAAGCCGACGCTCTAGAAGACTTGCGATGGATGCCCGGCGCTTGCGCCGGGCATTTTCGTTTATGGCGGCGGATCGGCAGGTCCGTGCCGCGCCTGGGAATGCACGCTCGCCTCCCGCCACCGGCATCCGAAGAACCGCAGCGACGAGTCTGGCGCAAACAAACGATTTAAATCGTTTTAGGTGTCGCGCAAATTTGTTTGCACTGCAGCATTTTCACGCTAATCATTGCGCCGGTTCATCTTCCCTTCCGCTGCTGGAGCCCAGTCCTTGGCCATCACGAAGATCCTCGTCGCCAACCGGTCCGAAATCGCCATCCGCGTGTTCCGCGCAGCCAACGAGCTCGGCCTCAAAACCGTGGCGATCTGGGCGGAGGAGGACAAATATTCCCTGCATCGCTTCAAGGCCGATGAAAGCTACCAGGTCGGGCGCGGCCCGCATCTGACCAAGGACATGGGCCCGATCGAAAGCTATCTATCGATCGAGGAGGTGATCCGGGTCGCCAGGCTGTCCGGCGCCGACGCCATCCATCCGGGCTACGGCCTGCTTTCGGAAAGCCCCGAATTCGCCGAGGCCTGCGCCGAAGCCGGCATCACCTTCATCGGGCCGAAGCCGGAAACGATGCGCCGGCTCGGCAACAAGGTCGCCGCGCGCAACCTGGCGATCGAGGTCGGCGTCCCGGTCGTGCCGGCCACCGATCCGCTGCCGGACGACATGGACAAGGTCAAGGAGCTTGCCGCGAAGATCGGCTATCCGGTGATGCTCAAGGCCTCGTGGGGTGGCGGTGGCCGCGGCATGCGCGCCATCCGCGCCGAAGCCGACCTGGCGCGCGAGGTGATGGAGGGCAAGCGCGAGGCCAAGGCGGCCTTCGGCAAGGACGAGGTCTATCTCGAAAAGCTGATCGAGCGCGCGCGCCATGTCGAGGTGCAGGTGCTGGGCGACACGCATGGCAACGCAGTGCATCTGTTCGAGCGCGACTGCTCGATCCAGCGCCGCAACCAGAAGGTCGTGGAGCGCGCGCCGGCGCCCTATCTCAGCGAAGAGCTGCGCCAGGAGCTTTGCGGCTATGCGCTGAAGATCGCGCGCGAAACCAGCTATATCGGCGCGGGCACGGTCGAGTTCCTGCAGGACGCCGACACCGGCAAATTCTACTTCATCGAGGTCAATCCGCGCATCCAGGTCGAGCACACCGTCACCGAGCAGGTGACCGGGATCGATATCGTCAAGGCGCAGATCCATATCCTCGACGGTTTCGCCATCGGCACGAAGCAATCGGGGGTGCCGGCGCAGACGGATATCCGGCTCAACGGCCACGCGCTGCAGTGCCGCATCACGACCGAGGATCCCGAGCATAATTTCATCCCGGACTATGGCCGCATCACCGCCTATCGCGAGGCGGCCGGATTCGGCATCCGGCTTGACGGCGGCACCGCCTATTCGGGCGCGGTCATCACCCGCTTCTATGATCCGCTGCTCGAAAAGGTGACCGCCTGGGCGCCGACGCCGGGCGAGACGATTTCGCGCATGAACCGGGCGCTGCGCGAGTTCCGCATCCGGGGCGTCGCCACCAACCTCACCTTCCTCGAAGCGATCATCAACCACCCGCGCTTCGCCGACAATTCCTACACGACCAAGTTCATCGACACGACGCCGGAACTGTTCGAGCAGGTGAAGCGGCAGGACCGTGCCACCAAGCTGCTCACCTATCTGGCCGATGTCAGCGTCAACGGCCATCCCGAGACGCGCGGACGGCCGATGCCGAAGGCGAACGCGGCCGCGCCCGTGGTGCCCTATCTCAACGGTCACGTCCCGGACGGCAGCAAGCAGAGGCTCGACGCAGAGGGACCGGAGAAATTCGCGGCCTGGATGCGCGGGCAGCGCCAGGTGCTGGTGACCGACACGACGATGCGCGACGGCCACCAGTCGCTGCTCGCCACGCGCATGCGCACGCATGACATTGTCGGCATCGCCGGCACCTATGCCAGGGCGCTGCCGCAACTGCTGTCGCTGGAATGCTGGGGCGGCGCCACCTTCGACGTCGCCATGCGCTTCCTCACCGAGGACCCTTGGGAGCGGCTGAGCAAGGTGCGCGAGGCGGCGCCCAACCTTCTGCTGCAGATGCTGCTGCGCGGCGCCAATGGCGTCGGCTACACCAACTATCCCGACAATGTCGTCCAGCATTTCGTCCGCCAGGCAGCAAGTGGCGGGGTCGACCTGTTCCGCGTCTTCGACTGCCTGAACTGGGTGGAGAACATGCGCGTCGCCATGGACGCGGTCGGCGCCGAAGGCAAGCTGGTCGAGGCGGCGATGTGCTATACCGGCGATATCCTCGATCCGGCGCGCGCCAAGTACGACCTCAAATATTATGTCGGACTGGCCAAGGAGCTGGAGGCCGCCGGCGCCCACATCATCGCGGTCAAGGACATGGCCGGGCTGCTGAAGCCGGCCGCGGCGCGCGTGCTGTTCAAGGCGCTGCGCGAGGCGACCGACCTGCCGATCCATTTCCATACGCACGACACGTCAGGACTTTCGGCGGCGACGGTGCTGGCGGCGGTGGAAAGCGGCGTCGATGCGATCGACGCGGCGATGGATTCCTTCTCCGGCAACACCTCGCAGCCTTGCCTTGGCTCGATCGTCGAGGCGCTGAAGGGCACCGAGCGCGATCCCGGCCTCGATCCGCAATGGATCCGCCACATCTCCTTCTATTGGGAGGCGGTGCGCAACCAGTACGCCGCCTTCGAGAGCGACCTCAAGGGACCGGCCTCGGAAGTCTATCTGCACGAGATGCCGGGCGGCCAGTTCACCAACCTCAAGGAGCAGGCGCGCTCGCTCGGCCTCGAGACACGCTGGCATGAGGTCGCGCAGGCCTATCACGACGTCAACCTGATGTTCGGCGATATCGTCAAGGTGACGCCGTCGTCCAAGGTGGTCGGCGACATGGCGCTGATGATGGTGAGCCAGGATCTGACCGTTGCCGACGTCGAGAACCCGGCCAAGGACATCGCCTTCCCGGATTCGGTCGTGTCGATGCTCAAGGGCGACCTCGGCCAGTCGCCCGGCGGCTGGCCCGCGGCCCTGCAGAAGAAGGCGCTGAAGGGCGAGAAGCCGATCACCGCGCGGCCCGGTTCGCTGTTGAAGCCGGCCGACCTCAAGGCCAGCCGCAAGGACATCGAGGGCAAGCTCGAGCGCAAGCTCTCGGAATATGAATTCGCCTCCTGGCTGATGTATCCGAAGGTGTTCACCGATTTCGCCGCCGCGCAGGAAACCTACGGCCCGGTGAGCGTGCTGCCGACGCCGACCTATTTCTACGGCATGAAATCGGAAGACGAGATCTTCCTCGACATCGAGAAAGGCAAGACCCTGGTGGTGCGCTGCCAGGCCTTTGGCGATGTCGACGACAAGGGCATGGTCACCGTGTTCTTCGAGCTCAACGGCCAGCCGCGCCGCATCAAGGTGCCGGACCGGGCGCATGGCGCTTCCGCCGCCAAGGCGCGCCGCAAGGCCGAGCCCGGCAATGAAGGGCATGTCGGCGCGCCGATGCCCGGCGTTGTCTCGGCGCTTGCCGTGGCGCCCGGACAAGCGGTCAAGGCGGGCGATGTGCTGCTGTCGATCGAGGCGATGAAGATGGAAACGGCGCTCCATGCCGAGCGCGACGGCGAGATCGCCGAGGTGCTGGTCAAGGCCGGCGATCAGATCGATGCGAAGGACCTGCTGATCGCTTTCAAGTGACGAGCAAAGCGCCGCACATGACGAACGGCTGGCAGCAGCCGTTCACAAGGGCTCGACAAGTGTCTTGACCCGCCGCGCCCGCTCGGGCAGGGAACCCGCTCCAATTTGCCGTGGCGGGAATCGCCATGGCTTCAAGAAGACGCGGAGAGAAAAATGGCCGACGAAATCACCGAGACCAGCCAGACTGTAGCCGCCGGCCAGCTGCGCACCATCATCGAGCGCATCGAGCGGCTCGAGGAAGAGAAGAAGACGATCTCCGACGACATCAAGGATGTCTACGCCGAGGCCAAGGGCACCGGTTTCGACACCAAGGCGATCCGCACCATCGTGCGGCTGCGCAAGAAGGACCAGGCGGAGCGCCAGGAAGAGGAATCCATCCTGGACCTCTACAAGGCCGCCCTCGGCATGGTGTGACACGCATGGCCGGAGACCGGCCATGAATGAGTTCGATTTCGGTGGCCGCCGCGCCTCGGAGTTCCGCCATCGTGGCTTCTGGCCGCTGTTCGCCGAACGGCATCCTGAAGAAAGGAAAAGGCTCGCGCGCCGTGGGCCGTGGTTCTGGCAACGCGGAATGCCCGAATTCGGCCTGGTGCTTTCCATGTATGTCGCGCCGGCGCAGAACCACGTCGGCGTCTTCTTCGGGCGCAATGAAAAGTTCGGCGCCACGGAGTCATGGTCGCGGCTGAAGCCGTTCCAGGCGGCGATAGAGGCGAGGCTGAAGCTCAAGCCAGAACAAAGTTGTGATGGCCTCGGCATCAACTCGATGTGGCGGGTCAACTGCTATGCCGAGGACAACTGGCCGGCCATGGCCGACTGGCTGGTGACGGAGTGCACGCGTTTGGAAGAAGCCGTCCTTGCCGTGCTGGGAGAAGCCCGGCCGTAAAACGCGGCGGCTTCACCCGGCAGGGAAGCGGCGTTCAGTTTCCGCGCGACTGATCGCGGCCGATTTCTTCCAGACGCCGCTGCAGCGCCATTTTATCGAGCGTGTGTATCGGCAGGTTCGTGAACAGGCCGATGCGGTTGCTCATCATGCGATAGGCATCGGCGAAGGCGAGGTGCTGCTCGGCATCCGTGCCTCCGGCCTTGGAAGGATCGGGCACCGCCCAAAGCGCGGTCATCGGATGACCCGGCCATAGCGGACAGGCTTCCTCGGCCGTGCTGTCGCAGAGCGTGAAGACGAAATCCATCTCTGGTGCGCCTAGTCCCGAAAACTCGTCCCAACTCTTCGAGCGGGCAAAGGACGTGTCGTAATTCAGGCTTTCCAGCAGCTGGAGCGCGTAGGGGTTGACGGTGCCCCTGGGGTTGGCGCCGGCGGAATATGCCTTGAAGCGACCGGCGCCGACGCGGTTGAGAATGGCTTCGCCGAGGATCGAACGGGCGGAGTTGGCGTTGCAGAGAAATAGAACGTTGTAGGCATGGTCAGCCATTTCCGAATCCTTCCGTGTTTGCCATGCAAAAGACAGAATGCGATGCGGATCACAGGCCCGTGATCGTACACGGTTTCGCGGCCGATTTCTGCTCTTTCGGCAATCCGGTTTTGCGAAATTCCGCGTTCGGCTCGATGAGGCCCGATTGATGGACATGCCCGATCCGCCAACGCCCAGCAGTGTCGGCAACGAAGGCGGCTTCCTGCGCGCGCGCTGGCGGGGCGAGGTTCCGCTCGACCGGCTGTTTTGGCGCGACATGCTGCTCGTGGGCACGATCCTGAGCGTCGCCTCGTCGGCGCTGGCGCTGATCCTGCTCGGGCTGAAGCTGCCGCTCTGGCTGGTGCTGGTGGTGCATTTCCTTCCCGTCCCCTACAACATCTTCCTCACCATCGCTGTCTGGCGGACGGCGGAGAACACCGGCGGGCTCAAGGCACAACTGACGATGCTGGGCTCGGCGCTCTGGCTGATCGCGACCGTCGTCGTTTGAGCCATACGAAAAAGGGCGGCCGAAGCCGCCCTTTGTGAAGTCCGACGAGGAACCGGTCAGGCCGCGGGCTCGAAGCGCAGCGCCACGCCATTGATGCAATAGCGCAGGCCGGTGGGCGGCGGGCCGTCCTCGAAGACATGGCCGAGATGGCTGCCGCAGCGCGAGCAATGGCATTCGATGCGGACCATGCCGTAGCTGCGGTCGACAGTGGTCTCGATCGAGCCCGGGACAGGGTCGTTGAAGCTGGGCCAGCCGGTGCCGCTCTCGAACTTCAGCTTGGATTCGAACAGCGGCTGGTCGCAGCCGACGCAGAAGAAGGCGCCGGCGCGCTTCTCGTAGAGCAGGGCGCAACTGCCCGGACGCTCTGTGCCATGGTTGCGCATGACGGCATATTGCTCCGGCGTCAGCCGGGCGCGCCACTCGGCATCGGTGCGGGTGACGGGATAGGCGTGGTTGTCCATGAAATCTCCTCGGCCTTGGCGGCTCGTTGTTGCTTGCAAGGGGTATTCGCAGAAACATAGGCCTTTGTTACAGGCGCTTCCAGCGAAAGCGGGGTAGAGCGCTCTACCCCTTTGCTTTTGCGCAATTCCAGATGGAAAACCGCCCACACTTTCCTGGAATTGCCCTAATGCTTGCGCGACAATTGCCTGGTCGCCGCTTCCAGCCCGGCCAATGTCAGCGGGAACATGCGGCCGCCGAAGATGTCGCCGATCAACTGGATCGAATGCGTGTAGCGCCAGTTCTTCTCGGTCTCCGGGTTCAGCCAGATCGCGTTCGGCCATTGCTGCAACAGGCGCGCCAGCCACACACTTCCGGCTTCCGGGTTCCAATGCTCGACCGAGCCGCCGGGGTGGGCGATCTCGTAGGGGCTCATCGAGGCATCGCCGACGACGATGACCTTATAGTCCGGCCCATATTTGTGGATCAGGTCGAAGGTCGGGATCGTCTCGGCCAGACGGCGGCGATTGTCCTTCCAGACGCGCTCGTAGAGACAGTTGTGGAAGTAGAAATATTCGAGTTGGCGGAATTCGGCGCGCGCGGCCGAGAACAACTCCTCGACGGCGCGGATGTGGTCGTCCATCGAGCCGCCGACATCGAAGAACATCAAAAGCTTCACCGCGTTGCGCCGCTCGGGCCGTGTTTTGACGTCGAGATAACCGTGCTCGGCGGTGGCGTGGATGGTGCCGGGCAGGTCGAACTCTTCCTCGGCGCCCTCGCGCACCCAGCGCCGCAGCCGCTTCAGCGCCACCTTGATGTTGCGGGTGCCGAGCTCGACAGTGTCGTCGAAGTTCTTGAATTCGCGCTTGTCCCAGACCTTCACCGCGCGGCGGTGGCGGCTCTCGTGCTGGCCGATGCGCACGCCTTCCGGGTTGTAGCCATAGGCGCCGAAGGGCGAGGTGCCGCCGGTGCCGATCCATTTCGAGCCGCCCTGATGGCGGCCCTTCTGTTCCTCGAGGCGCTGCTTCAGCGTCTCCATCAGCTTGTCGAAGCCGCCAAGCGCCTCGACCAGCTTCTTCTCCTCGTCGGTCAGATGCTTTTCGGCGAGGCGGCGCAGCCATTCCTCGGGGATGCTGGCGACGTCGACGGCATCCGGTCCGCCAAGCGCCTCGACGCCCTTGAAGACATGCGCGAAGACCTGGTCGAAACGGTCGATATGGCGCTCGTCCTTCACCAGGGCCGAGCGCGCAAGGTAATAGAAACCCTCGACGTCGTAGTCGACGAGACCCGCCTCCAGGCCTTCCAGCAGCGACAGATATTCCCTCAGCGAAACGGGAACCCGCGCGGCCTTCAGTTCGAGGAAGAAGGGGATGAACATCAAGCCCCTATAGCAGATCGTATTCGATGAAGCCCGTCCGCCGCGCGACGTGATCGTAGAGCCGGCGCGCGGTGGCGTTGGTTTCGTGCGTCATCCAGTAGACGTTCTTGACGCCTATCTTGCCGGCCTCGTCCTGCACGGCCTTGATCAGCGCCGCGCCCACGCCCTTGCCGCGCACCTGAGGGTCGGCGAACAGGTCCTGCAGATAGCAGTTGTTCTTCTCGGACCAGCCTGAGCGATGGTAGAGATAGTGGGTGAGGCCGACGGCCTTGCCGTCGAGCGTGGCGATAAAGCCCTTCGGCTCGAATTCGCCGTCCGTGAACAGCCGCTTCCAGGTGATAGCGTAGACCTCTTCCGGCAGCTTCGTCTCGTAGAAGGTCAGGTAGTCGGTCCAGAGCCGATGCCAGTCGGCGTGGTCGGACTGCGCGAGCGGGCGGATGATGATCTCAGACATTTTTTCCTCCAACATTTGGACCGAAGCTGCGGCAGCGGCCGCTCGCGGGCAACGGTCCACGGACGGGGAAAGCGCTATTGCTGCCGGCTATTGCTGCCTTCTGGCCATGAACGCCAACCGCTCAAAGAGATGCACGTCCTGCTCGTTCTTCAACAGCGCGCCATGCAGTTTCGGCAGCATGTTCTTAGGATCGCCGCGCAGGTCCTCGGGCGCGATGTCGTCGGCGACCAAAAGGCGAATCCAGTCGAGCGCCTCTGATGTCGAAGGCTTCTTCTTCAGCCCCGGCACCTCGCGGATCTCGTAGAACTGCGTGAGGGCAGCCCGCACCAGGTTCTGCTTGATGCCGGGATAGTGCACTTCGACGATCCGGTGCAGCGTGTCGATGTCGGGGAAGCGGATATAGTGGAAGAAGCAGCGGCGCAGGAAGGCGTCCGGCAGTTCCTTCTCGTTGTTCGAGGTGATGATGACGATGGGCCTGAATTCGGCGCGGATCGTCTCGCCGGTCTCGTAGACGAAGAACTCCATCCGGTCGAGTTCCTGCAGAAGGTCGTTGGGGAACTCGATGTCGGCCTTGTCGATCTCGTCGATCAGAAGCACGACTTTCTTTTGGGCGGCGAAGGCGTCCCACAGCTTGCCGCGCTTGATGTAGTTGGCGATGTCGTTGAAGCGCTCGTCGCCGAGCTGGCTGTCGCGCAGCCGCGACACAGCGTCATATTCATACAGGCCCTGCTGCGCCTTGGTGGTCGACTTGACGTTCCATTCGATGAAATCGAGCCCAAGGGCGGTCGCCACCTGGCGGGCAAGCTCGGTCTTGCCGGTGCCGGGCTCACCCTTGACCAGCAAGGGCCGCTCCAGCGCGATCGCGGCGTTGACCGCAACCATCAGATCCTTGTCGGCGACATAGGCCGCTGTGCCTTCGAAACGCATCTCTTCTCCTGTCCGTGCGGCCGGACCGTAAGGAGGCTGCGCGGGCCGCGCAAGGGCGGTTGCCGAAGAGCTTCTTATCGGAGCGGCCCGCAAGGCGAATTAAGCGCAGATGGTCGACCGTTTCTCTAGCGCACGGCTAACCATCGGCCTATATTTGCTCCTGGCGGTCTGCGCTTCCCGGCAGGAGAAACTTATCCCCGGGGCCTTATCGATCCTTAGGGAGCTGTCCCTGGGAAGACCCGTGGGTTTTCTCACACGGCGCCCACCTACTTTGTAGGCACCCGGGATCGACCTCTCCACCGGTTGTGTGGATCGTCGCTCTCCCAATTTCGGGAGACTCGCGCTGCTCTCTGCTTTGACGAATTCCGGACGGAAAACCCCTGCGCACTTTTCCTGGAATTGCGCTAGAAAACGTCGCTTCCGCAACGCCGTCGAATCGTACCCTTTTCTAGCGTCCGAGCATGACCCATTCCAAAGACCTGAAAAAACAGCTTCGCAAGGAAGCGCTGGCGCGCCGCGACGCGCTCGATGAATTCTGGCGCGTCGAAATCGCGCTCGAAATGGCCGAGACCGCGAAGGAAAAGATCGACTTCGAGCCTGGCCGAGTCGTCTCCGGCTTCTGGCCGATGCGCTCGGAGGTCGATGTGCGGCCGCTGATGTTCGCGCTGCGCGAGAAAGGCGCCAGGCTCTGCCTGCCGGCGATCCTCGACAAGACGACGATCGTCTTCCGCGAACTGGTGCGCGGCGCGCCCATGGTCGAGATGGGCTTCGGCACCGTCGGGCCGCATGACGAGGCGGAGGTGCTCGACCCTACGCTCATGCTGGTGCCGCTTGCCGCCTTCGACGCCCGCGGCCACCGCATCGGCTATGGCGCCGGCTACTATGATCGCGCCATAGCCAGGCTCGCCGACAAGGGCATCGAGCCCAGGCTGATCGGCATCGCCTTCGATTGCCAGGAAGTGCCGCTGGTGCCCAATGAAGACCACGACGTCATCATTTCGGAAATACTGACCGAGAGCGGGTTGCGCCGGTTCACGCCCCAATTATAGATAGTCCTTGGGCTCATGGTCTTTCGCGGAAGTCATGCAGCTTTGGCAGGCATTCAGCTCGGGATCGCATGAGACTCCTCTTCCTCGGCGACATGGTTGGCAAGACGGGGCGCACGGCGGTCTGGGAGCAGCTGCCGGGGCTGATTTCCGACTTCAAGCTCGACTTCGTCATCGTCAATGGCGAGAACGCGGCCGGCGGCTTCGGCATCACCGAGGAAATCTTTCGCGAGACGCTCGCCGCGGGCGCGGATGTCGTCACCACCGGCAACCACGTCTGGGACCAGCGCGACGCGCTGATCTTCGCGCCGCGCGAGGAGCGCTTCCTGCGGCCATCCAATTTTCCCAAGGGCACGCCGGGGCGCGGCTCGGGCGTCTACATCGCCCGCAATGGCGCGCGCGTGCTGGTCGCCAACATCATGGGGCGCGTCTTCATGCATCCCGAGCTCGACGACCCGTTCCAGGCGGGCGAGCGCGAGCTGGCCGCCTGTCCGCTCGGCGAGCAGGCCGACGCGGCAATCGTCGATTTCCATGCGGAGGCGACCTCGGAGAAAATGTGCTTCGCGCATTTCGTCGACGGCCGCGCCAGCCTTGTGGTCGGCACCCACACGCATCAGCCGACCGCCGACCATCAGATCCTCAACGGCGGCACCGCCTATATCTCGGATGCCGGCATGTGCGGCGACTATGATTCCTCGCTCGGCATGGACAAGGAGGAGCCGCTCAACCGCTTCCTGTCGAAGGTTCCCAAAGGCCGTTTCGAGGCTGCGAGCGGACCGGCGACGCTCTGTGGCGTCGGCGTCGATATTTCCGACCGTACCGGGCTTGCCGAGAAAATAGCGCCGTTTCGTCGCGGGCCGCGGCTGGAAGAAACGGCTCCGTCTTTCTGGTCGTGACATTGATATAGGCGCGTTCAATACCTAACTGGCGGCGAAACTGCTCTAGATCGTAGAGGGGACGACCTCCATGCAGCTTGTCGAATTCCTGGCGCCGCACTTTCATTTTGTTTCCGATCCGACCGCATGGGTCGCGCTCTTGACCTTGGTGGTGCTCGAGGTCGTGCTCGGCATCGACAATCTGATCTTCATTTCGATCCTGACCAACAAGCTGCCCGAGGCGCAGCGCGCCCGGGCGCGCCGGCTGGGCATCTCGGCCGCGCTGATCATGCGCCTCATCCTGCTCGCCACCATCTCGATCATCGTGCAATTGACGGCGCCAGTGTTCACCGCGTTCGGCCACGGTTTTTCCTGGCGCGACCTGATCCTGATCGCCGGCGGCCTGTTCCTGGTCTGGAAGGCGACCAAGGAAATCCACCACACCGTCGATCCGCAGGACCATCAGGACACGATGGTCGGCGGCACGCTGCAGATGAGCCTTGCGGGCGCCATCTTCCAGATCCTCCTGCTCGATCTCGTGTTCTCGATCGATTCCATCATCACCGCCGTCGGCATGACCGACGAGATCGCCATCATGTATATCGCCGTGATCGTGGCGGTGAGCGTGATGATGCTGGCGGCGACGCCGCTCGCCAATTTCATCGCCAGGAACCCCTCCATCGTCATGCTGGCGCTGGGCTTCCTTCTGATGATCGGCATGACGCTGATCGCCGACGGCATGGGTTACCATGTGCCCAAGGGCTACATCTACGCCGCCATGGGCTTTTCCGCCCTGGTGGAAGGCCTCAACATGCTGGCGCGGCATCGCAAGAAGCAAGGGTCGGGCGGCGGGCATTGAGGCTGGCGCACTTTCGTCATTCTAGGGCGGAGCGACGCGAAGCGGAGCGCAGACCCTAGAATCCATGCTGTTACCCACACCGAGGAATGCAGCGGAGCAGAATTGGGCAAGGGTCAGCGTCGGACTTTGGGTGCTTGATCCTGAGACGAGGCGGAACGTCAGCGTCACGGCATGGATGCTAGGGTCTGCGCGCGTCGCTTCGCTCCTTGCTCCGCCCTAGCATGACGAATTCATTTTATGCCCTTGGGATGGCGGTCGCCGATCAGGCCGAGCGTCAGGCCCTGCTCGAGCCACGCCTTGGCTCCGGCGAGCACCAATGCAAAGCCGTCCGTCGAGCCGACCGCCTGGCCGACCTGCTCGTCGCCAGAACCCGCAAAGCCGAAATTGCGGACTTCGAGGAAGGTCGCATCGTCAGGCATGGGGGTGAAAGTCCAGACGACCGTCGTCGCCGGATCGCTCCATTGCATGACGATCTTCCGGTTGGGGACTATCTCGCCGACCTTCACCTCCGTCGAGACGCCATACATACGCCATTCCCAATGAACCGGCTTGCCCTCATCCAGCCGGCCGCTGGAATGCGTGAACCAGAACTTCGTCGTGACCGTCGGATCGATGATCGCCTCGAAGACCTCCGCGGCTGGCCGCCTGATCAGCATGCCGGCTTTGGCAGTGGGGGTTTCCTTCAACTCCATAGCAGGTTCCTCTCGACAGCGCTTACCAGGCGTCGGGCTCGCGCACCATGTGAACGATGTTGGCCGGACTGGTGATCCAGCCGCCGCGAAAGCCCTCACCCAAGGGCTCGATGGCATCGCAACGCACGACACCGGCCCTGGCGAGATGGTCAGCGGCGCCCCCAAAATCCGGTGTGAAAAGCTCCAGCCAGACCTCGGCCTGGCTCATCATCGGCGCCTCGTCGATCCAGAGGCGATTGGGACCGAGCTCGAAGCCGATTGCCGGCGCCTTGGCGGTGAACGGCTTCAGGCCGACGATGTCGCGATAGAAGGCGACCGTCGCCTCGTACTGGTGCGACGGCACCTTCATGGCGATGTTGATGCCGCCGGTGATCTCCGCGTTCATTCTCTGCTCCACTATGCTGCGTTTGGTGTTGTTACGGCAGGTTGATCTGCCAGGAGACGCCGAAGCGGTCGTTGAGCCAGGCGAAGCGCCGGCTGAAGCCGTAGCCGCCGGTCGGCATCAGGAAGCCGCCGTCCTTGGAAAGGGTGCCGACGATATGCTCCAGTTCCTCTTCGGAGGAGCAGTCGACGAAGAAGGAGAAGGACGGCGTGAAGGTGAAGGCGTGGTGGGCGGGACTGTTGAACAACCTGACCTCGACGCCGCCGATCGACGCGCGCGCCAGCTTGAGCGTTCCTTCAGGCCCATCCTCGCCCGCATCGTAGCGCGTGACGTCGAGGACGCGGCTCTGCGGAATGGTCCCGCAATAGAGGGTCATGGCCTCCTCGGCCTTTCCCTCGAACATCAGGAACGGCGTTGCTTTCGTCATCGGGCAATCTCCTCCTTGGCTGGGTATCGGGCCTGAAATACCGGACTCAGACATTGCTCTCATTGGCCGGCTCGCCCCGCAACTCGCTGCGGTAATAGCCGTCGCGCAAGTTGATGCCGTATTCGAGATAGGCCTTCATGCAGGCCAGCATCTGCGACCAGCCCTCGCAGTTGAGGTAGGATTTCTTCAGGCCGACCTCGCCTTCGTGCCAGCCGGCCTCGGCGATGGTAATGAAGGTGCCACCGTCCTCCAGCGGCTCGAAATTCATCTCGATGCGGGTCTTGTAGGCCGGCTTGCCGTCGGTGTCGGTCGCGTCCCAGCGCAGCACGATGCGCTTGTCCTTCGTCACCTCGTCGACCTCGACCGGCACCATCTTCCACCAGGTGACGGTGGTGCCGGCGACCAGCGGGGCCGAGGCGCCGCCGATGGTCGTGAAATAGCCGCTGAGCTTGGTCGGGTTGACGACGGCGTCGAAGACCTCGGCGACCGGTTTGCCGATGCGGCCGGAAATCCTGAATCCAAGGGACATATCCACAGCTCCTTCCTTGCTTGCCAAAACAATATGTTATATAAATATAACATGTCAACTCAAACTGCGGACGATCATGTTTTCAAGGCCTTGGCGCATCCGCGCCGGCGCGAATTGCTGGATCGCCTGAAGGATCAGCCGCAAACCACCGGCTCGCTGTGCGAGGCTTTCCCGGACATGGACCGCTGCACGGTGATGATGCATTTGAAGGTGCTGGAGGAGGCCGAGCTGGTGGTGGCAAGGCGCGAGGGGCGCGAGCGCTGGAACCATCTCAATGCCTTGCCGATCAGGCAGATCCACGACCGCTGGATCAGCCAGTATGCCGGTCACGCAATCAGCATCCTCGACCGGCTGAAGTCCGATCTGGAGGGATGAGCGGCCCCCTTGGGCCGGGCCCAACCGTCGCGCATTTTTCCTGGAATGCTTCGGACGAAACGGTGCGTCTGGACGAATTGAGCCGATTTATCTATAAGCCGGCCATTCCGACAACGAGCGCCGCGTGCCTCCGCAGGCATGCTCGGGGCGTTTTGAAAATTTGAATTCGAGCATTTTGCAGGAGACGAGGTGAATGCCACCTCGCTTCGGTATGCTCTAGCCGAACACGACAGGGGTGCCATGGCTGGCCATTCGCAGTTCAAGAACATCATGCACCGCAAGGGCCGTCAGGACGCGGTGCGGTCGAAAATGTTTTCCAAGCTGGCGCGCGAAATCACCGTCGCCGCCAAGACCGGCACGCCCGACCCGGCGATGAACCCGAGGCTGCGCCTTGCGGTGCAGAACGCCAAGGCGGTGTCGATGCCGAAGGACAACATCCAGCGCGCCATCAACAAGGCGTCCGCGGGCGACGGCGAGAATTACGAGGCGGTGCGCTACGAGGGCTACGGCCCCGGCGGCGTGGCGCTGATCGTCGAGGCGCTGACCGACAACCGCAACCGCTCCGCCTCCAATGTGCGCGCCGCCTTCACCAAGGCCGGCGGGGCGCTCGGCGAAACCGGCTCAGTGTCCTTCATGTGGAACCGCGTCGGCGAAATCTACTACCCGGCCTCCGTCGGCAGCGCCGACAAGGTCATGGAAGCGGCGATCGAGGCCGGCGCGGACGATGTCGAGTCCGACGAGGAAGGCCACACCATCTATTGCAGCTTCGAAAATCTCGGCGAAGTGTCGAAGTCGTTGGAAACGGCGCTCGGCGAGGCGGAATCGGTCAAGCCGATCTGGCAGCCGCAGAACAATGTCCCGGTCGACGAAGAGCGGGCGCAGTCGCTGATGAAGCTGGTCGCCACCCTCGAGGACGATGACGACGTGCAGAGCGTCTACGCCAATTTCGAGGTCGACGACGAAACGATGGCCAAGCTCAGCGCGGCGTAAGTTTCTGATCGTCACAAGGAAGTGTAGGCGAACGCCATAGTCAAGAACTCTCCGCCCACCCTATAGATCAGTCAGTTGTCGACGGGAGGGGGGATGACTGACGAAGGGAGTGAACTTGCTGCCGCGATGGCTTGGCCTCGCCGCGGAGGCTTATGGCGTCGGTTCCTCGCTTTGGTCGTCGACTATTTTGTCGTGCTGATACCCCTCTATATTCTGGTTGTTGGCCTGTTTCTGGTGGCTGGCGGCGGGGTGAAAGATCACTTCTTAGAGATATGCAGGTCGGGCAAGGTGGACGGCGGTCTGTTGCCCAAACGTTGGCGAGTGTGCGAATCGTATAACTCCGACTTTCCGGTTGCCGATTGGGCGGTCGGAAAGGCGAAGATGGCTCAATCTGCAAAGTCCGCGACGGTTTCAATCAAAGTTGGTTCGAGTGAGACGTTGCAACTTACGGCATTGGATCAGTGTTTCCTCCAGTTATCCGCTCTGGCGATCTATCTTCTTGTCATGGAGATGGTCTTTGGCCAATCAGTCGGCAAGCGGGCTTTGGTGCTCGTCGTGTATGACCAGGATAACTGGCAAAGGAGAGGCCTGCCATTGCAAAAGGCGTTTCGTCGACAGCTGATCAAGTTTCTCGGCGCTTTCCCCCTCGTACTGACAGGAGCCTGGTCTGCCTTTCAGACCTGGGGAAGCTTTCCGGGATCCGCACCGAGCTATTCCTGGCTGGAAATCGTTACGACCTTGGCTTTGATTTGGCCGCTCTGGATCGGAATTTCGATCGCGTCGGGCCATGAGCCGATCCATGATCGGATAGCCGGTACGACCGTTCGCACCCGCGAGACACATGAATGAGCCTTTTTGAGAAACCTCGGATCGTCATCACCTATTGCACGCAGTGTCAGTGGCTGCTGCGTGCCGGCTGGATGGCGCAGGAGCTGCTTTCGACCTTCGGCACCGATCTCGGCGAGGTGGCGCTTGTGCCCGGCACCGGCGGCATCTTCACCATTACCTGCAGTGAGGAGCTCATCTGGGACCGCAAGCGCGACGGCGGCTTTCCGGAGGCTGCAAAGCTCAAGCAACTGGTGCGCGACGTCATCGACCCGGAACGCGATCTCGGACATTCGGATCGAAAGGATCACAAAAAGGACCCCGCCTGAGGCGGGGTCCTTTTTGCATTCGCGGGCCGCTGTCTTCAAATCAATGCCATGATGAAGCAGGCCATCGCGACGATGGCGGTAATGGTGCGGACGTGGTTCCACATCACCCATTCGCTCAGATAGCTTGTCCAGACGGCGGCGCCGTTCGCGCTCGCGGGGTCGGCGGCGGCCAGTGCATCGTTGAGCGGCACGTTGAAGACCATGGTCACGATAGGGTTGCCGACGAGATAGATGATCGCGCCGGCAAGTAGCCAGTACGAGCCGGACTGGCTCCAGCCCATGATGACACCGGCAATCAGCACCAGGCAGATGAGGCCGGTGCCGAACAGCGCCGTCATGAAGGTCGGCGTGATCACCGTGACGTTGATCGAATTCATCGCCGCGATGCCGCTCGGCACGGGCAGCCGGACGAGCGCCGCCATGACGAAGTTGGAAAAGGCGAAGAACACGCCGCCGACGACGCCCGAGCCGATTGCCGCGATGAAGGTTAGGGTGGGAAGGAGTTTCATCATCTCAGTTGCTCCAGATGCCGCCGGCGGCGGTTTCGGTTGCGTAGGCGGAAAAGTCTTTCGGCTGGCGGCCGAGCGCGCGCCGCACCCCGTCGGTCAGCGTCTCGTTGCGGCCGTCGAGCACTTCGGTGAAGAGCTCGTTGAGCAGCCAGGCGAATTCCGGCGGCAGGTCGTGCGCCTCCACCGTTTCGGTGAATTCGGCATGCGAGATCCGCCGGTAGCGGATGTCGCGACCGGCGGCCTTGGCGATCTCGGCAACGGCGTCGGCGAAACTCAGCAGCCTTGGGCCGGTGAGCTCATAGAGCTGGCCTATGTGGCTGGACCCGGTCAGCACGGCTTCGGCCACGTCGGCGATGTCGTCGATATCGACGAAGGGCTCCCCGACAGCGCCGACCGGCAAGGCGACTTCGCCCTCGATAATGTTTTCGACCAGGAAGCCTTCGCTGAAATTCTGCGCAAACCAGGCGCAGCGCAGGATCGTCCAGTCGGCGCCGGAAGCCTTGACCATCTCCTCGGCGCGTTGCGCCTCGGTCTCGCCGCGGCCGGAAAGCAGCACCAGCCGCTTGATGCCGCGCTCGACGGCAAGCCGGGCCAGCGCCGCCACGGTTTCGGCGGCGCCCGGCACGGCGATGTCGGGATAGTAGCTGATGTAGACGGCGCCTACGCCTTCGAGGGCTGGCCCCCAGGTTTCCTTGTCCTGCCAGTCGAAGGGCGGTGTGCCGGTGCGCGAGCCGATCCGCACGGGAATATCTTTTGCGGTCAGCCGCTCGGCCAGCCGGCGCCCGGTCTTGCCGGTGCCGCCCAGGATCAGAATCGGTTTCCGTGTCGTGTCAGTCATCTCGATCTCCTCGTTTCAAAATGTGAGAAATACTCACATTTGCAAAACGTGATAAACCCTCGTATTTTGCGAGTCAAGCTGGTTTTCGAAACGGCCCGGAGAGAGCCATGGATGAAAAAGTCGCCGCCAAGCCGGACCATGCTGCCGTCGCTTCGCCGCGCCGGTCGCCGAGCCAGCAGCGCAGCCGCGAGCGGGTCGAGCGCATGCTTGCGGCCGCATCGGCGCTGATCGCCGAGCAGGGCAGTGACGCCATGCGCATGGGCGAGGTGGCGGAACGGGCAGGGGTGTCGATCGGCTCGCTCTACCAGTTCTTCCCGGACAAGCGGGCGATCGTCTGGGCGCTGGCCGAGCGCTATACGGCCGAAAGCCAGGCCTGCATCTCGGCGGCGCTGAAGGACGTCGGCGATAGCGAAGGGTTCAAGAGCGCGTTTTCAGAGCTGGTGGACATCTATTACCAACTGTTTCTGGCCGAGCCGGTGATACGCGACGTCTGGTCGGGAACCCAGGCCGACAAGGCGCTTCGCGCGCTCGAACTGGCCGACAGCCGGGCCAATGCCGAATTTCTGGTGGCGGTCCTCAAGCGGCTCAGGCCGGATGCCGACCCGGTCCAACTGGAGACGACGGCCTTCCTCGTCTGGCAGATGGGCGAGGCGGCGGTGCGGCTGGCGATCTCGGTCGATCGCGAAGAGGGCGACAGGTTGGTCGAAGCCTACAAGGCTATGGCGCTGAGGGAGTTGCTGCGCGCCGAATAGGGGCAATCGAATGCAACAAAAAACCCGCCTCGTGGGGCGGGTTTTTTCAATACTGCGGAGCTATCCGGCTTAGAGGCCGAAACCCTCGAAACGCTTCTTGAACTTCGACAAGCGACCGCCGCGGTCGAGCAGGGTCTGCTGGCCGCCGGTCCAGGCCGGGTGCGTGGTCGGGTCGATGTCGAGGTTCATCGTGTCACCTTCCTTGCCCCAGGTCGAGCGGGTCAGGTACTCGGTGCCATCGGTCATGACGACCTTGATGGTGTGGTAGTCGGGATGGATATCGGCCTTCATTGTCGTGTTTCCTGGCTGCCGGCGCGGGTGACGGGCCTAAGGCCTGCGTCGATGCGCCCCTTTTTAAAACTCGAAGCCGCAGCTAATGAAAAGCCACGGCTTCTAAAACGGTCGGCGAGCCTATACATCAGCCGGAATTGAATCACAAGGCCGCGGCAGGCGCATATTGAAGCGCTGTACCGGCAAGCGGCCAAAGGAAACGCTCATGGCGGATATCGGTGTCAATGGAGACGGGCGCAGGCGCTCGGTCCGGCCGCTCCGCAACCTTTTTCCCTACATCACCCGCTACCGCAAGCTGGCGGTCGGCGCCATCATCTCGCTGATCGTGGCGGCGGTGACCACGCTCGCCCTGCCGATGGCCGTGCGGCGCATGATCGACCATGGGTTCCAGGCCTCGGGCTCCACCTTCATCGCCGAATATTTCGCGGCGCTCGTGTTGATGGCGGCATTGCTCGCCGCTGCCTCGGCCAGCCGCTACTATTTTGTCATCACGCTTGGCGAACGGGTCGTGGCCGACATCCGCCGCGACGTGTTCTCCCATGTCACGACATTGTCGCCGGCCTTCTTCGATCGCGCGCATTCGGGCGAGATCGTGTCGAGGCTTGCCGCCGACACCACACAGGTGAAGTCGGCGGTCGGCGCCACCGCCTCGGTCGCGCTGCGCAATGTCATCCTCGGCCTCGGCGCGGTGGCGATGATGGTCGTCACCAGTCCGAAACTCTCGGGCCTCGTGCTCGCGGCCATCCCGGTGATCGTGCTGCCGCTGGTCGCCTTCGGCCGCTCGGTGCGCCGCAAGTCCCGGCAAGCGCAGGATACGCTGGCCGAAGCCACCGCCTATGCCAGCGAGCAGATCGGCGCGGTGCGCACGCTTCAGGCCTTCACCAACGAGAAGCTGGTCACCGGCCGCTTCGCGAGCGCCGTCGACGCTGCCTTCGAGGCGGCGCGGGCCTCGGTGTTCGCGCGCTCGTTCCTGACCTTCTTCGCCATCTTCATGATCTTTTCCTCGGTGGTGGCGGTGCTGTGGTTCGGCTCGCGCGACGTGCTTGCGGGCACCATGTCAGCCGGCACGCTCGGCCAGTTCCTGCTCTATTCGGTGTTTGCAGCCGGCGCGCTCGGCGCGCTGTCGGAGGTGTGGAGCGAGCTGTCGCAGGCGGCGGGCGCCGCCGAGCGGTTGACCGAGATACTCGCCGAGACGCCGGCGATCCAGCCGCCGGTCGAGCCGCTTGCCTTGCCGGCCACGGCCAAGGGCGCGATCAGCTTCGACGACGTCTCCTTCTCCTATCCGGCGCGGCCGGATCGCGCCGCCGTGCATGGCCTGAGTTTCCAGGTGAAGCCCGGCGAGACGGTGGCGATCGTCGGGCCTTCGGGCGCGGGCAAGAGCACCGTCTTCTCGCTGATCCTGCGCTTCTACGATCCCGAGAGCGGCCGCGTCGTCATCGACGGCGTCGACGTGCGCGAGGCCGATCCGGCAGCAGTCCGCCAACGCATCGCGATCGTGCCGCAGGACGTCACCATCTTCGCGGCCAGCGTACGCGACAATATCGGCTTCGGCAGGCAGGGCGCCAGCGATGCCGAGATCGAGGCCGCGGCCAAGGCCGCGCTTGCCGATGAATTCATCGCCCGGCTCGACAAGGGCTATGACAGCCAGGTCGGCGAGCGCGGCGTGACGCTGTCCGGCGGCCAGCGGCAGCGCATCGCGATTGCTCGCGCCATCCTGCGCGACGCGCCCATCCTCTTGCTCGACGAAGCGACCTCGGCGCTCGACGCCGAAAGCGAAACGCTGGTGCAAAGGGCGCTGGAGCGGCTGATGCGTGGCCGCTCCACCATCGTCATCGCGCACCGGCTGGCGACGGTGCTCAAGGCCGATCGCATCCTGGTCATGGAGGGCGGGCGCATCGTCGAGGAAGGCACGCATCAGAGCCTGGTCGCCAAGGGCGGCACCTATGCGCGGCTCGCCAAGCTGCAGTTCGAGACGGGCGCCGACGCCTTCAAGGGCGCGGCGGAGTAGAACGCCAAATCCTCGGCGGGCGGGTTATGCGTCGCCGTAGCGTCTGCGCAAATGCTCCGTGAAGTAGGCGGCGTTGAGCTTCTCGCCGGTGGCGCGCTCCAGCAGCTCCGGTGTCGACCAGCGCGAGCCTTGCGACCAGATCTTCGCGCGACGCCACTCGTTTATGGCGCTGAAATCGCCCTTGGCGAGGTCCGCGTCGGCGGATGGGTGTTCCTTCGTCAAGGCCGCCCATTGCTGCGCCGCCATCATGGCGCCCAGCGTATAGGAGGGGAAATAGCCGAAGGCGGCTCCTGGCCAATGTACGTCCTGCATCGGTCCGTCGGCCGGGTTGTCGATGGTCGAGAGCCCGAGATAGTCGCGCATCTTGGCATCCCAGGCCTCCGGCAGGTCGGCAGCCTCCAGCCGGCCGGATACGAGCTCCTGTTCGAGTTCGTAGCGCAGGATGACATGCAGCGGATAGGTGACCTCGTCGGCGTCGACGCGGATCAGGCCGCGCTCGACATGGTGGACATGCGGCAGGATGTCGTCCAGCGACCAGGTTTCGCCAAGGTGTCTTTCGACCACCGGCAGCGCCCAACGCCAGAAAGCCGGGTTGCGGCCGATCTGCTTTTCGACGAACAGGCTCTGGCTCTCATGCACGGCCATGCCGCGCGCCCTGCCGAGCGGCCAGTGCGACCAGGCCTTCGGCAGGTTCTGCTCATAGAGCGCATGGCCGGTCTCGTGCAGCACCCCCATCAGCGCCGACAGGAAGTCGGAGGTCTTGTAGCGGGTGGTGATGCGCACATCTGTCGGCACGCCGCCGCAGAAGGGATGATGCGACACCGACAGCGAGCCATGGGTGAGGTCGAAGCCGACGGCCGCCATCATGGCAAGGCCGAGCTCGCGCTGCCTGTCGATGGCATAGCTGCCCGACAGCGGCTTCAACGGATGCCTGGCCAGCCGCGCGTCCTGCACGGCCAGCGCATGCGGCAGGAAATCCCTGAGGAAGGCCTTCAGCTCGGCGAACACCGGTGTGATGTCGGCGGCGCGGTTGCCAGGATCATACTGCTCCATCAGCGCGTCATAGGGGGCGAGGCCGAGTGCTTCGGCGCGCAAGGCCGCTTCCTCGCGCACCAGGGCCACGATGCCTTCCAGGGCCGGCAGGAAGCCCGCCCAGTCGTTCTTGGCGCGCAGGTCGCGCCAGAGCTGCTCGGAGCGCATGCGCGCGACCGTCTGGCGCTCGACGAATTCGACCGGCAGGCAGGTGAGGTTGGTGTATTGCCGGCGCAGTTCCCGGACCGCCGCCTGCTGCTCATCGCTGAGCGGCTCGGCCTCGGCGGCCGCGATCCAGTCGCCGATCTCCGGCGCTGTCGCCTGGGCGTGCAGCATGCCGGCAAGCGCCGACATCGCCTCGGCGCGCTTTTCGCCGCCACCCACCGCCATGTGGGTCGCCTCGTCGGCGCCGAGGATGGCCAGCGCATGCTCCAGCGCTTCGAGCTTGTGGCCGAGTTGATCGAGTTTCTGGAAGGACATGATGGACCTCAGCTCAGTTTGGCTGGCGCGAAAAGATACCAACGCATCGAGCTTGGCAACCCTGATCGGTCAGCCGGCAGCGCGGCCATCTTGCCTTGCGGCGGCGCCGTGTGATCAATGCCTGTAGCAGGCAACGGGAGAGGACAATGGTCGGCAATATCCTGGTCGGGCTGGTGGCGTTGATCCATTGCTATATCGTCTATCTGGAGATGGTGTTGTGGGATACGCCTCGCGGCCACAGGGCGTTCAAGCTGACGCCGGAATTCGCCAGCGCTTCGAAAGTGCTTGCCGCCAATCAGGGACTCTATAACGGCTTCCTCGCCGCGGGCCTTGTCTGGGGGCTCTATCTCGGCGCCGGCGGGTTCCAGATCAAGATGTTCTTCCTCATCTGCGTCGCCATCGCCGGCCTTTACGGCGCGGCGACCGTGGGCCGCAAGATCCTGTTCATCCAGACGGTGCCGGCAGTGCTCGCCATCGTGGCGCTGTGGTTCGGGCATTGAGCCAAAAAGGACGCCCTCGGGGCTGAGGCCCCGCGGGCGCCAGGTGGTCCCTTCCTCTGGGATCAGGGCCGTTCCCGGAAAGGCTTCCGCTCGGAATTGCGTCGAAACGAGGAGATAGAGCGGCGCGCCCTTCCGTGAAACGGTGAAACGCCCTAGCCGTTCGGATAATTTCCGCCGTCGGAGCCGTCACCCATCATGAAGCCGCTGCCGGTGTCGTTCATCAGCCTCTGGTCGACATTGTCGAGTCTGCGCAGCAAATCATGGTATTGCGCGGACGGGATCCTGCCATGGTCCGAAGCGGCGACATGTTCAGCGGCCTGGCTGATATGCGCGGTGCGCATGTGCAGTTGCTGCGCTTCGGAAGCCGAAATGTTGTTCGCTTCCCGGGCGTCGTTGATACCCTGGTCCACGCCTTGGATCTGGTCGATGAGGCCGGTCACGCGCGGCCCGGTCATATCGGTCGGATCGGGTATGTCGAGGGCGCCGCCCCTGTGATGCCCGGCCGCATAGGCGCCGGCGAGCGGAGCCGCGATCAGAGCCGCAGCCAGGGTTACAGTCTTGAGAGATGTTGAAGCGCGCATGTCGGCGCATCCTCCTGCCGAGGAAGGAAGCGGCCCCGCCGCTTCGCCTTCCGACGTTCCGGGGCCGTCCAGTTCCGTCGCGTCGCGATGGGAGGCATCGCCGGCGGTCCCCGGCCCTGCACAGCAAACTAGGTGCGTCGATTTGCGATGTGTAATTAAAAAAAGATAATGTTTTCAGGCCTTGCCGCCGGAACTTGACGCGCTAAGTATTCAGCCGGCGAACAACTTCCCGTGACTTTGCAGTGATAGTGGGTCACCGTTCGGTGAGCTTTAGTTCAATGCGGCGGTTCTTGCTGCGCGCCTCGTCGGTGTCGGCCGGATCGAGGGGCTGGAATTCGCCGAAGCCGGCGGCGACCAGCCGGTTGGGCGGGACACCGTTTTCGACCAGGAACTTGACGACGGACGTCGCGCGCGCGGTCGACAGTTCCCAATTGTCGCGATAGCGGCCGGTGCCGGAGAGCGGCTGGTTGTCGGTGTGGCCGTCGACGCGCAGAACCCAGCTGATTTCCGGCGGGATTTCCTTCTGCAATTCGATGATGGCGTCGGCGAGCTTTTTCATCTCGACCTTGCCGGCGTCGTTGATCACGTCGGAACCGGTCGGAAACAGCACCTCCGACTGGAATACGAAACGGTCGCCGACGATGCGGATGTTTTCGCGGTCGGCGAGGATTTCACGCAGGCGACCGAAGAAGTCCGAGCGGTAGCGGTTGAGCTCCTGGACACGCTGCGCGAGCGCCACGTTCAGGCGGCGGCCGAGATCGGCGATCTTGGTGTTGGAGTCGCGGTCGCGCTGCTCGGAGACGTTGAGCGCATCCTCGAGCGCGCCGATCTGCTTGCGCAGGGCCGCGATCTGCTGGTTCAGGATCTCGACCTGGCTCAGCGCCTGCTGGCTGATCTGGCGCTGGTTGCTGAGCTCGCCGGTAAGCTGGTCGGCGCGCTTGTTGGCCGCATCGCCGGCGCCGGCGCCCTGCGCCAGCAATTGTTCGAGGCGGCTCTTTTCGGCTTCCGCCGCCGACAGCGACGCCTGCAGGTTGGCGAGCGAATCCTCCTTGTCCTGGCTGTTCGAGCGCTCCAGCGCGAGCAACTGGGTCAGCTCGTTGATCTGCGAGTTGAGGCGGTTGAGCACCGCGTCCTTGCCGGAGATCTCGCGGCTGAGCAGGAACTGCGCCAGCACGAAGACGGTGAGCAGGAACATGATCGCCAGAAGCAGCGTCGACAGCGCGTCGACGAAGCCCGGCCAATAGTCGATACGGCGGTCGGCGCGCCGTCTTGCCAGCGCCACGTCAGTGAACCCCTTGCTTCTTCAGCGCGTCGGCGATCTTTTCCAGCGTGTTGCGCATGGCCTTCTGCTCATCGGACTGGGCCTCGACCCAGTCGCGCATGATCTGCTGCTCGGAGCGCATGTTCTTCACCAGCCCCGAGATGCCGTCGGCAAGATTGGCCATGGCGGTGGCGACGCGTGGATTGGAGCCGCCGCCATTCTCCTGCAGGCTGCGCAGCCGCTCCGACAGCAACCGGATGTCCTCGGAGGATTCGGCTGTCTTCGACGTGTCGGAGACGACGATGTCCGACGACAGATCGGTGACCGAGGACAGCCAGTTCTCGAGCTCGGTGTAGAAGCGGGTCTGGGCGCGGCCGGCCTGCAGGTCGAGGAAGCCGAGCACCAGCGAGCCGGAAAGGCCGAACAGCGAGGACGAGAAGGCGGTGCCCATGCCGGCGAGCGGCGCCGACAGGCCTTGCTTCAGCGCATCGAGCACAGCCGCGGCATCGCCGGTGCCTGGATCCAGCGCCTCGATCGTCTCGCGGATCGAGGCGATGGTGTTGAGCAGGCCCCAGAAGGTGCCGAGCAGGCCGAGGAACACGAGCAGGCCGACCAGATAGCGCGAGGTGTCGCGGCTTTCATCGAGTCGGGTGGCGATCGAATCCAGCATCGTGCGCATCGAAGAGGTTGAGAAGGCGATCGTCGACGAGCGGCCGATCATCGCTTTCATCGGCGCCAGAAGCACCGGTTCGGTGGTCTCGGAGCCGGCGCGGAAGGAATTGACCCAGCGCACCTCCCTGAAGAGCCGGCCGACCTGGGCAAAAGCGAGCAGGATGCCCACGACGAGCACGCCGACGATAAGACCGTTGAGGCCAGGATTGCTGGAAAAGGCGGTCGATATCTGGCGGGTGAGGATGGCGGCGATGAAGGCGACGATGATCAGGAAGATCACCATGGTGAGCAGGAAGACCTGCGGGCTCGACAGCTTGTGCGGATCGTAGACCAGGACGTCCGATCGCCTGCCGAAGGATCTGAGAAAAGCCATCCGTGCCCCGTTTCCGATGCCACCGCCGCAGAATTGCCGCGACTCTAAACGGAATTGTGACCAAATTGAATGGCGCTTGGCAATATGGCCGGCGCCTCCTTGTTTTGGCGCATTTCCTGGAGTTGCTCCGGGGCTTCAGAACCGGTTGATGACCAGGCAGTCGACCATGGCGGCCAGGTGCAGGCCGGCGCCGGTGACGACGAAGCCGTGCCAGACGGCATTGTGGAAGCGCAGCCCCTTCCAGGCGAAGAAGATGACGCCGCAGGAATAGACGATGCCGCCGGCGACAAGCAGCGCGACCGAGGTCGTCGGCAGCGTCTGGACCAGCGGTCCGGCCAGCACCACGCCGCTCCAGCCGATGGCGAGGTAGAAGACGATGGCCAGCCGGTCGTAGCGGCCGGGCAGGAACATCTTGATGGCGATGCCGGTCGCCGCGGCGCACCAAACGAGGACGATCATGGGCAGCGCCAGCGGCGAGTTGTTGAGCTGGGCGAGGAAGGGCGTGTAGGTGGCCGCGATCAGGAGATAGATCGCGGCGTGATCGAAACGGCGCAGGATCCATTTCGCCGGCCACGAGACCGGCCACAGATTATAGGCCAGCGATACAGACAGCACGGTGAGCAGCGAGACGACATAGAAAACCGCGGCGACATATTCGCCCGGGCCGGAATGGAAGGCCGCCAAAGCCAGGAAGGCGGAGCCCGCCGCGATCGCCAACACGATGCCCACCGCATGAACGATGCCGTCGGCGATCATTTCGGCGCGCGAATAATGCCAGCGCCCCACAAAGGGGATTTCAATCTGCGTATCTGGCCGCGCGTTGTTCATCGATGATCCTGCAATGCCTAATCTGGGCGGTCGCGGACCAGTATTTCAAGCTTCAATTGCGGTTTTGCGACTACGGCGCCGCGCGTCCTTTCGACGCGCGAAAGGCGCCGAGCCGCTTTGATTTGCGGACTGCTGCCGTGCGAACCGTGCCTCAGCGCGACGACAGCGGCTTCTTCACGGTCTTGAGCAAAGCGCGCTGGATGAGCTCGTTGCCGGCGACGACCTCGCCCCGGTCCAGCATGTCCTGTCCACCGTCCATGTCGGAGACGAAGCCGCCGGCTTCGCGCACCAGGAGGGTGCCGGCGGCGATGTCCCACGACGACAGGCCGGTCTCCCAGAAACCGTCCATGCGTCCCGCGGCGACATAGGCGAGATCGAGCGCGGCGGAGCCCATGCGGCGAACGCCGGAGACCTCCGCCATGACGTTGCGCAGCTCAATCAGGAAATTGCCGTGCTGGCCGCGGCCGAGATGCGGCACGCCGCAACCGATCACGCTGTCGATCAGCTTGGAGCGCCCGGCGACGCGCAGCCGGCGGTCGTTCATGAAGGCGCCGCCGCCACGCTCGGCCGTGTAGAGCTCGTCCATCGCCGGATTGTAGACGACGCCGGCGACGACCTGGCCCTGGCGCTCGAGCGCGATCGACACCGAAAAGATCGGGATGCCGTGCAGGAAATTGGTGGTGCCGTCGAGCGGGTCGACGATCCAGCGGTGCTGGGCGTCCTCGCCTTCGACCGCGCCACGCTCTTCCATCAGGAAGGCATAGCCAGGCCGCGCCTTCGACAGCTCGGCAAAGACGATCTCTTCCGCCTTGCGGTCGGCCTGGCTGACATAGTCGCCCGGTCCCTTCATCGAGACCTGCAGGTTCTGCACCTCGCCGAAGTCGCGCGACAGCGAGCGGCCGGCCTTCATCGCGGCCTGGACCATGACGTTGAGGAGAGCGGAACGCGCCATTCTTCGGTTCTTTCCTTGTTGCCTGCTAGTCCGCGCGGCGCACGTAGGTGATTTCGTTGGTGTCGACGATGATGCGTTCGCCGGCCGAGATGAAGGGCGGCACCAGCACGCGGATGCCGTTCTCCAGCACCGCGGGTTTGTAGGAGGACGCCGCCGTCTGGCCCCTCACCACCGGGTCGGCCTCGGTGATGGTCAGCGTCACCTGGTCGGGCAGCGAAATGCCGATCGGCCGTTCCTCGTAAAGCTGCACCGTCACCATCATGCCGTCCTGGAGGAAGGCGGCGCGCTCGCCGACGAAATCCTTCGCCAGTTCGAGCTGCTCGTAGCTCTCGGTGTCCATGAACACCAGCGCCTCGCCCTGCTCGTAGAGGAAGGAGAAGTCCTTCAGGTCGAGCCTTATCTGCTCGACGGTCTCGGCTGAGCGGAAGCGTTCGTTGAGCTTGGTGCCGTTGATCAGGTTCTTCAATTCGACCTGGTTGTAGGCGCCGCCCTTTCCGGGCTTGACGGTGTTGGTCTTGACCGCCACCCACAGGCCGCCATCGTGCTCGATGACATAGCCGGGACGGATTTCGTTGCCACTGATCTTGGCCATGATGAACTGATCCGAGTGAGATTTTTCCGGCGCGGGCCGCGCTTTGGCGCTTCCAAGACCACAAATTCCCCGGAGAGGCAAGGGAGCGGTCGAGACAGCGCCGGCATGCAGTGCGGGTTACGGCAGCCGGTTAGCCTTTTGCAGCGCCTGCTTGGTCTGGTCGTCGTCGAGGCCCTGCAGGAAATCGTCCATCCGCGGGTCGATCAGTCCGGCGCGGCGGGCGACGATGTACCAGGCGCCGGCGAGGACCAGATCCGGGTCGGTGCCGATGCCGCCCATATAGAGTTTGGCGAGGCGGTTCTGGGCGGCGACGTTGCCGCCCTCCGCCGCCCGCCTCATCCAGGCAAAGCCTGACTTCAGGTCCCGCGCGCCGCCTCGCCCCTCGATCATCCAGGCGGCGAGGTCGATCTGCGCTGTGTCGTAGTTCTGCCTCGCGGCCTGCGCCAGGAGGAGGCGCGCCTGCGCGTCGTCATGCGGTTTGCCGCCGACGCCGTTGGCATAGAGCTGCGCCATGGCATATTGCGCATCGGCAAGGCCGGTGGCGGCCGCGCGCTCATAGTAGACGGCGGCCTTTGTCAGGCCGGCGTCACCGGGGTCCTTCTGGACGAGCAACTGCGCGAAGTTGAACTGCGCGAGCCGGTTGCCGGCTTCGGCCGCGGCCTGCATCAGCGCGAAGGCGCCCTTTTCGTCCTTCTTCACATAGCGGCCGTCGAGCAGCATCAGCGCATATTGGAACTGCGCGTCCGCCACGCCCTGTTCGGCGGCCAGTCCATACCATTTCGCGGCCTCGGCGGGATTGATCGGCACACCCAGCCCGCGCGACAGGATTTCGGCCACGAGCGTCTCGGCCGCCGGATCGCCGTTCTTGGCGCGCTCCACGGCCAGGTTGTAGGCGGTCTTGTAGAGCCCGCGCTGGAAGGCGCCATAGGCGGCGTCCGCCGGCTTGGCGCCGAAGCGGTCGGGATTGATGGCGTCGGCCGAGGGCGGCGTCATGGTGGCCGGCTGCGGCAAGGCGTTCTGGATCGGCTTGTCGATGTGCGGGCTGTCGCCGAACCTGCTCGCATCCGGCGCGCCCGTGTCCGGCTTTGCTGTGTCAGGCTTTGCTGCGTCAGGCTTTGCTGTGTCAGGCTTGGGCGTGTCCGGCGTGGCGGCGCCCGGTGCGGCTGTGTTGGGTGTGGTGTTCGGTGTGCCGGCATCCGATGCGTCGGGCCGAGGCTGCGGCAGCGGGACGGTCTCGGCCGCCATTGCGGCCTGCGCGACCAAACCGGCCAGAACCACAAGGCAGGGGACACGCAAGCGCATGTCAGTCCTCGAAACGCGGCGCGGTTTCATCGAGCAGCGCGTTGGCGGCGGCAATTGCCGCGCGCGGGTCGCGTCCGTCGGCAAAGACGGCGCTGGACAGCGCCACGAATTCCGCGCCGGTCGCGGCCACCGCTTCCACCGAGGCAAGCTCCGACCCGGCCATGACGATGCACGGGATCTGGATCATCTCCGCCCACCATTCGCCGAGGGCGAGGTTGCGGTGATGCGGCTCCGGCTTGTTGTCATAACCGAAGCGACCGAAGAACATGTAATCGGGACGCTCCTCGCCGAGCTCCAGCGCCTCGTCGCGGGTCTTGGCGCCACCGACGCCGACCATCATCTTGCCGGCCAGGCGCTCAATCGTCTCGGCCAGCTCCCGCGGCCTCACCTCGACATGTATGCCGTCGGCCTGGACGCGCCCCGCAATGCGGCTGTCGCCGGCGATGATCACGGCGACGCCGGAGGCCTGTGCCATCGGCACGATCCGTTCGGCGAAGGCCTGGAACGCGGCATCGTCCATGCCGTTGTCGGGCAGGATCAGCGAGGCGACGTCGCCACCCTCGAATGCCGCGCAGATCTGCTCGGCCGGTACAAGCGGCGGCGCGATCAGCACGATGCGGCAGCGGTTGGGCGGGGTTAAATCGTTCATTGGCCTTCGATCCCGGTTTCGCCTATGCCGGGCGAAGATGGTTGCATTGCGGCATAGAGCAAAGGGAGCGGCTTGAACAGCGGGCGTGCCGGACCAAAGCCAAAATGCTCAACCGCGGCGGCGGCTTGCGGCGCCGATAGGGCTTCGCGGCGCGGCGTTGGAAGCCATCGCAACCTCCGCTAGATATGCCGGCGAACAAGGGCAGGCACAACAACAAGAGCAGACACATGGCGCAGAATATCTACGACCGTCCGGATTTCTTCGAAGGCTACAGCCGTCTCGGCCGTTCGGTCGAGGGCCTGGACGGCGCGCCCGAATGGCCGGCGCTGCGCGCCATGCTGCCCGATGTCGCTGGCTTGAGCATCGTCGATCTCGGCTGCGGGTTCGGCTGGTTCTGCCACTGGGCGCGCTCGCATGGCGCGACCGAGGTCCTCGGCCTCGACCTGTCGGAAAAGATGCTTGCCCGCGCACGGGCCGCCAGCGCCGACGAGGCCATCACCTATGAGCGCGCCGACCTCGATGAGCTCAGCCTGCCCAGGGCGCGCTTCGACCTCGCCTACAGCTCGCTTGCCCTGCACTATGTCAGCGATGTCGCGCGCCTGTTCGCGACCATCCACCAGGCCCTGGTCCCCGGCGGCTCCTTCGTCTTCTCGACGGAACATCCGATCTACATGGCGCCCACCAACCCGGGCTGGTCGATCGATGCCGCGGGCAGGAAGACATGGCCAGTCGACCGGTATCTGGTCGAAGGACCGCGCAGGACCGACTGGTTCACCAAGGGTGTCCTGAAATATCACCGCACCGTCGGCACCACGCTCAACCGGCTGATCGAGGCCGGGTTCACCATCGGGCATGTCGAGGAGTTCCGCCCGACGGACGCGCAGATCGCCGCCAGGCCGGAGCTGGCCGAAGAGCTCGAGCGGCCGATGTTCCTGCTGGTCCAGGCGCGACGGTGATACGCAGGCGTTGGATTAGAGCGGCAGTTTGTAGCCGATGTGGCTGGCCTTGAACCCAAGCCGCTCATAGAAGCGGTGCGCATCGGTGCGGCTCTTGTTGGTCGTCAGTTGGACGACGCGGCAGCCGCGCTCGCGGCATTTGTCGATCGCCCATTCGAACAGGCGTTGTCCAAGTCCCTCGCCGCGCCGGTGCGCGGCAACGCGCACCGCCTCGACCAGGCCGCGCCGGCCGCCGCGCAGCGACAGTCCGGCGATAAAGGTGATCTGCAGCGTGCCGATGACGTCGTCGCCGTCAGTCATCACCGCGAGGAACTGGTTCGGATCGGCGTCTATCGACGCGAAAGCGTCCAGATAGGCTTGCGACAGCGGCAGGCTGGCGTCTTCCCGGACCTTGCCGAGCGCATCGTCGGCAAGCATCGCGACGATTGCCGCAACGTCAGCCTCGTGTGCCTGGCGAATGCTGATGGGGTTCATTTCCGTACCTCGCAGATGCAATCCGACCAACCGGCGGCGCTTGCGGCGCGACGGCTGTCGATGTTGGGGGGCACCGATCCACGCCCGCATTAATGACTATCCCGACGGCGGTATTCTGCGCTATTGCTGAATTCCCGCCTTCTTCAACCTTCCCTTGCCGATGCCAGGCCTGCTCAGCGATCCGTGGTTCTATGCCGCCGCCATTCCGGCGGTCGTCCTTGTCGGCCTGTCGAAGGGCGGGTTCGGCGGCGCCGTCGGCTTCGTCGGCGTGCCGTTGATGGCGCTGACCATCCCGCCGGTCCAGGCGGCCGCGATCCTGTTGCCGATCCTGTGCCTGATGGACGTCGTGTCGGTGTGGACCTGGTGGGGCGTCTACGACCGCAAGATGCTGGTCGACACGATGCCCGGCGCCGTCATCGGCATCGGGCTCGGCTGGCTGACCGCGGCCTTGGTCACCGAGGAGATGGTGCGGCTGATCGTCGGCGCCGTCGCGCTGGTCTTCGTGCTGCGCTGGATCTACCTGCAGTTCCGCCATGGCGCCGATCATGCGGCGGAGCCGAACCGCATTGCCGCCGCCTTCTGGGGCACGGTCGCCGGCTTCACCAGCTTCGTCGCCCATGTCGGCGGGCCGCCCTTCCAGGTCTATGCGCTGCCGATCCGCCTCGACCCGAAGGTGCTTTCGGGAACGGCGGCGATCTTCTTTGCCGCCACGAACGCGTTGAAACTGGTGCCCTATTTCGCGCTTGGACAGTTCGACGCCACCAACCTAACCGCCTCCGCGGTGCTGATGCCGCTGGCGCCGCTCTCAACCATCGCCGGCGCATGGCTGGTGCGGCGCATGCGGCCGGAGATATTCTATCCGTTCACCTACGCCACCGTCGCGGTGGTTGCCGTGAAGCTGCTCTGGGATGGCATTGGCGGCTTCTGGTGAAGCTGGCCGCCAGACCAGCCCCACCAGAAGAATTTAGGCGGATTGCGGCATCGTCTCGCGGCGGCCGCCGAAGGCGAACGCGGCGCCGAGGGCAACCACCATCGCCATGCCGGCCAGAATGCCGAGGTCGTGCAAAGTGGGCTTCAGCACCATGTCGGCGATGATCACCAGCATCACCGCATAATCGAGGCGCGCCCAGTTCATCATGCGCTGGCCGATGGCCAGGACGGCCGGCGTCACGCCCTGCTCGGCGATCATGGCGCCCATGCGCTCGCCGGTCGGTTTGAAGACCAACATGCCGATCGAGAAGGTCGTGGCATAGCCGACGAGGCCGATGACGATCCACAGGTCGGCAAAGCCGACCCAGAAGCCGCACATGATGAGGCCGAAGACCAGCGTCAGCATCGACATCGGGGCGAAGAACCTGCCGCCGAGCTGCCCGCTCGCGCGCATTGCCTGCAGCTTCTCCTCGATGTTGCCGGCGCGCTCGGCCAGCACACCGAGAAGGAAAAGCACGAAGCCGCCGCCGACCCACAAAACGGCCGAAACGACGTGGAGGAACTTGACGATCGAATACCAATCCATGGGTTGCTCCTGGATATCTTTGCTTGATCCGTGGCGGCGCGGGTTTGCGCATCGCCTGAGAGGAGCGGCCTTTTGCTTGGCGCGTGTTTCGGAACGATGCCGCGGCGGCAGCCGGCATGTTTCAGCGCCGCGACCGGCAGCCGGAGATGCTGGCTTCCCGGCGATCCCAGGCGGTGGGACCGGCTGTCCTGTTCCGGCACAGGAAAGCGCGCTCGGTCAAAAAATCGGCAGCCTGTTAAGGGTTCATTAAGCTTTACGGGCGTTTACTATGCGCATCCAGTTTTGCTGGATTCTTACCGAGTGGTTGGAGCCACTTTGTTTGACGCCTCCCTGTTAAACTCCTGAGAGCCGCCTTATCCGCGGCTCTTTTTTTTGTCTGCTGGCGGCTGGGCCGATGTTATCCGATCGCGGATGGCTGGAACGAGACCCGCGTTAACCGTTTGTTAAACATGCGCTTGCCTTCATGGGCGTCGAAGCGCATTTTCAAGCCTCAGTCATTTAAGGGTGCGGGCCATGTCGGCAAGGATGCCGAATCGGCTTGCGGCAGTGCAGGGGCGTATCGATGAACGAGCCTTCGAAGGGCAGCGCGAAAACCATCAAACTGGCGGAGCGCCGGGTTTTCTCCCAATCCTTCAAGCCGCTCTACCAGGAAGGCATGGGGCTGGTCGAACAGGCCGCCGAATATCTCGATGGCAAGGGCAGGCTCGAAGCCAAGAAATTGTCGCGCACGGCGGCGACGCTCTACGCTGCCGAGTCGATGCGGCTGACCACAAGGCTGATGCAGGTCGCCTCCTGGCTTCTGCTGCAGCGTGCGGCGAATTCCGGCGAGATGACGCGCGATCAGGTGGCTTCGGAGAAATCCAAGGTGCGTCTCGACACCGCGTCCGCGCATGACGAGGCGCTTGGCTGGAACGAACTGCCCCAGGATTTTCTGGATCTCGTGACGCGCTCGCTGCGCCTGCAGGCGCTGGTGCGGCGCATGGACGAGGAAATCTATGGCGGTGTCGCGAACGATACGCACACGCCCGGCCGCCGCGCCAATCCGGTGTCCGACCAGATCAGCCTCTTGAACACGGCTTTTGCCCGCGGTTGAAACCGCGGCTGCAACAAACACCACGATCAGCGTCACGGGGCGGGGGTCGGCTTCCCTGACGGAGCCGCGCTAGGGCGCACCCGTGATCCGGCCGCGCGCCGCGCCTTCGGCCCCGACGCCCTTCGATATTGCGCCAGCCGTTGTCGCCTGAGGGCCATGCCGGCCTTCACGAAAAGAATCATCCCCTTGCCTCGAAGCGATGAGACCCTAGGTCGGGCGAAGCCTTTCGCCGCAACCTGAGTCGACACGACCCGGTTCTGCAAAAAAATCACCGTCATCGTGACCAAAGCAAATTGCGAGGCCTTATCCGTGCATTCGCCACTGGACCGCATCCCGGTATCGATCATCATTCCCAATTACAACTACGAACAGTTTCTAGGGCGCGCCATCGACAGCGCGTTGGAACAGGACCATCGAAATGTCGAGGTGGTGGTCGTCGACGACGCATCGACCGACGCGTCGGTGGCCATCATCGAATCCTACGGCGACAAGATCCGCCCGTGCCTGAGGCGCCGGAATGGCGGGCATGGCGCGGCATTCAACACCGGCTTCGAGGCGAGCACCGGGGAGATCGTCCTTTTTCTCGACGCCGACGATTATCTCTATCCGAACGCCGTCTCCGAGGTCCTGGACGAGTGGGACGCGGACGTCGCCCAGGCGCAATTCAGATTGCATCTCGTCGATGAGGACCGGCGTATCAAGGATGTTTTCCCACCTCCGGAACAGCCGTTCGACTCTGGCGATGTCGTCCCGGAACTGTTGCGCAAGGGGCGGTACCACACGACGGTGACAAGCGGGTTGGCGTTTGACCGTGAGGCGCTGGAAACGATAATGCCCATGCCCGAGAGCGATTTCCGGCAAGGCGCCGATGGCTATCTCGCGACGCTCGCACCGCTTCATGGAGAGGTGAAATCCATCGACACCTGCCTTGGCGCCTATCGCATCCATGGCTCGAACCATTCGGTCTTTGCCGAAAAGCTTGCCGAGCGGGCGCGTTGGCGCGTGCGGCATGATTTTCGGCGCCTCGAGGCCTTGTCCGGCCGAGCGGCCGAGATCGGTCTGACAGTGCCGCCGGATGCCGGCCTTCGCGATCCGGTTCATCTGGAAGAACGACTAGCGTCGCTCTGCGTCGACGAACCCCGGCATCCGGTTACAACCGACTCCCGGCTCGGACTGGCAAAGGCGGGCGCCGCCGCCAGCCTTGAGATGAACGCATCCTGGCGGCGGCGGGCTGCCCTGGCGGCCTGGTTCCTTTGCATCGGACTGCTCCCGCGGCGCATGGGGAATGCGGTCCTGGCATGGAAGCTGGTCGCATCGTCGAGGCCGGCATTCCTCACGCGGCTGTCGAAAACCATCCGCCGGGTGACGAACTAGGGCCGAGATCTGGACATGCCGGCCCGCGACGTCGGCTCGGCGGGATTTTCGGGCGCGCTATCAGGCTCGCGACCGTTTCCGGTTTGTTCACATTTCGCTGGCATCGCTTGCCGTCGGGGTTAAACTCGGCGCATGGGGGAAGCGATTCGCATCATCGGCATCGATCCGGGCCTGAGGCGCACCGGTTGGGGTATTATCGACAGCGTAGGCAATTCGCTGCGCTTCGTCGCGTCCGGCACGGTGCGGTCCGACGAAAAGGCGCCGCTGGCGACAAGGCTCTGCCAGTTGCATGACGGCTTGGCCGAGGTGCTGCACCAGGCCATGCCGCATGAAGCAGCGGTCGAGCAGACCTTCGTCAACAAGGATGCCACGGCGACGCTGAAGCTCGGCCAGGCGCGCGGCATTGCCATGCTGGTGCCGGCGCGCGCCGGACTGGTGGTCGCCGAATACGCCCCCAATGCCGTCAAGAAAGCGGTGATCGGCGTCGGCCATGGCGAGAAGAAGCAGATCCACATGATGGTCAAGGTGCTGATGCCGAAGGCGGTCTTCGACACGGACGATGCCGCCGACGCTTTGGCTATTGCCATCTGCCACGCGCATCACCGCCCGAGCGCGGCCTACCGCATGGCGGCTCTGGCCGGATAGCGTTGTTCTTGACTTGTTCCGGTTGTTGGAATATTCCTTACTTGTAAGAAAGGATATTTCAATGCGTGTGACCAGCAAGGGCCAAGTGACCATTCCTCGCGATCTGCGCGAGACATTCGGCATTGTCGCCAACAGCGAAGTCATTTTCGGCATTGAGGGCGGAAAGATCACTATCACGCCCCGGCACGACAAGGGGCGGCAGGCAGATCGCGAACGGCTGGCCAGTTTTCTCGCCGCGCTTGATCGGCTGGAGGGTAGTGGCGATCAGACGATGAATGCCGATGACGTCATGGCGCTGACGAGGGATCGCTGATCTTGGCGACGCTTGTCGACACCAATGTGCTTGTCGATATCGCGGTTCGCGATCCCGTCTGGCTGAAATGGTCGCGGCCGAAAATAGAGGCTGCCCGCAAGCTCGGCAGCCTCGTCATCAATCAGATCATCTATGCAGAGTTTTCGATACGCTACCAGACGATCGAAGATGTCGACGATGTGTTGTCCGAAGATGAATATCGACGTGAGGGGTTGCCGTTCGAAGCTGCCTTCGCGGCGTCGCGGGCATTCTTGCTCTATCGCCGGCAAGGCGGGCCGCGCGAGAAGGTCATGCCCGATTTTTTGATCGGCGCTCATGCCGTCATCAGAGGCTATCCCATCCTTACGCGCGATCCGACAGGTTTCAGAAAATACTTTCCCGATGTCGAGCTTATCGCGCCCGACACCCACCCGTAAGAGAGCTCATCCATGATCGGCAAGCTGAAGGGCACGCTGGACGAGATCGACGAGGATTCCTGCGTCATCGACGTGCACGGGGTCGGCTACGTCGCCCATTGCTCGGCGCGCACGCTTGCCGCGCTGCCGTCGCCCGGCGAGGCGGTGGTGCTGTTCATCGAGACCTATGTGCGCGAGGACATGATCCGGCTCTACGGCTTCCAGACCGGACTGGAGCGCGAGTGGTTCCGCCTTCTGATGAACAATGTGCAGGGCGTCGGCGCCAAGGTGGCCCTGGCGGTGCTGTCGACGCTGGCGCCGGCCGATCTCGCCAATGCTATCGCGCTGCGCGACATCGCCATGGTTTCCCGCGCGCCCGGCGTGGGCAAAAAAGTGGCCGAGCGCATCGTCACCGAGTTGCGCAGCAAGGCGCCTGCCTATGCGAGAGAAGCCACCGGCACGATCGGCCTCAAGCAGGAACTCGGCGAAGGCGTGGCGGCGGCACCGGTCACGGATGCCGTCTCGGCGCTGGTCAATCTCGGCTATTCGCGCGACATCGCGGCCAATGCCGTGGCGGCGGCGTTGAAGTCGGCGGGCGAAGGGGCGGACGCCTCGAAGCTGATCCGCTTCGGCCTGAAGGAACTGGCGCGGTGAGGCCTCGCTTGTCCTGCTCCATCGCGTATGCGAGGAAGGCGGCATGAGCCTTTCGCCACGTCTCATTGCCCCCGACAAGCGCGGTGAGGATGCCGACCAGACCTTGCGGCCGCAGTCGCTCGACGAGTTCGTCGGCCAGGCGGCGGCGCGCGCCAACCTCAAGGTTTTCATCGATGCCGCCAAGGGCCGCGGCGAGGCGCTCGATCATGTGCTGTTCGTCGGTCCGCCGGGACTGGGCAAGACGACGCTGGCGCAGATCATGGCGCGCGAGCTCGGCGTCAATTTCCGCTCCACGTCAGGCCCCGTCATCGCCAAGGCGGGAGACCTCGCGGCGCTGCTCACCAATCTCGAGGAGCGCGACGTCCTCTTCATCGACGAGATCCATCGCCTCAATCCGGCGGTCGAGGAAATCCTCTATCCGGCGATGGAGGATTTCCAGCTCGATCTCATCATCGGCGAAGGGCCGGCGGCGCGCTCGGTCAAGATCGACCTCGCCCGCTTCACCTTGGTCGCGGCGACGACAAGACTCGGGCTGCTGACCAATCCGCTGCGCGACCGTTTCGGCATCCCGGTGCGGCTCAATTTCTACACGGTCGAGGAACTGGAGCAGATCGTGCGGCGCGGCGCCCGCATCCTGTCGATGCCACTCGGCGACGACGGGGCGGTGGAGATCGCGCGCCGCGCGCGCGGCACGCCGCGCATCGCCGGCCGGTTGTTGCGCCGCGTGCGCGACTTCGCCAGCGTCGCGGGTGCCGGGCATGTCGACAGGAAGATCGCCGACGAGGCGCTGACCAGACTGGAAGTCGACGCGCTGGGTCTCGACGCGCTCGACCGCCGCTATCTGTCGATGATCGCGCGCAATTTCGGCGGCGGTCCGGTCGGTATCGAGACGATCGCCGCCGGCCTTTCCGAGCCGCGCGACGCGATCGAGGACATCATCGAGCCCTATCTCATCCAGCAGGGCTTCATCCAGCGCACACCACGCGGCCGCATGCTGACCGCCAATGCCTGGCGCCATCTTGGGCTCGACCCGCCGAAGGATATCGCGCAGCAGCAGATCAGCCTGTTCCAGGAAGAGTAACGCAGATTTGTTCGCCTTCTGGCCGCGCGTAGGCCGATCTGCGTGGAATCTGCGCGCATCGGCCTGACTGAGGGCGCAATTGCGGCCTTTAAGGCAGGCCTATCTGACGCAATCCTAGGGGCTTGGGGCCTATGATCACCAGACGCGGTTTCCTGCGCCTTGTCGGCGGCTCGGCCTTCTCCCTGGTGTCGCTCGGCGCCTATGCGGTCGGCATCGAGCCGATGCTGCTCACCCATGTGAAGCGCTACGCGCTGACGCCGCCGCACTGGCCGGCGGGCCTCAAGCTGCGCGTCGTGGCGCTTGCCGACATCCACGCCTGCCGGCCCTGGATGACGCCGGAACGGATCGCGGCGCTTGCCGCGGAAGCGAACGCGCTTCAGCCGGACCTCATCGTGCTTTTGGGCGACTACACCGCCGGGACCAAGCTGGTGACCGGCCGGGTGCGCCTGGAGGAATGGGCCGAGGCGCTGTCAGGGCTCAAGGCGCCGCTGGGGGTGCTGTCGATCCTCGGCAATCACGACTGGTGGACGGATTTCTTCGCGCAGCGCGCGGAGGCCGGCCCGACCCAGGCGCGCAAGGCGCTCGAGCACGTCGGCATCCCGGTGCTGGAAAACGATGTCGTGCGACTGGAAAAGGACGGGCATGGTTTCTGGATCGCAGGGCTCGCCGACCAGTTGGCGCTGCTGCCGAACAAGGCCAAGGGACGCGACAGTTTCCAGGGTTTCGACGATCTCCCCGGCACCCTGGCCAAGGTGCAAGGCAATGAGCCGATCATCCTGCTTGCACACGAGCCGGACATTTTCACGAAGGTGCCGGGGCGAGTGTCGCTGACGCTGTCCGGGCACACGCATGGCGGACAGGTGCGGCTGTTCGGTTATTCGCCGGTCGTGCCTTCGGCCTATGGCAACCGCTTCGCCTATGGCCACGTCGTGGAAAACGACCGCAACCTGATCGTATCGGGAGGGCTCGGCTTCAGCATCCTGCCGGTACGTCTCGGGGTGCGGCCGGAAATATTGCAGATCGATCTGGGCTGAGGTGCTTCGATATTCAGGTGAGGCAGTCGGCGGATGCGCCCTGGCTCGCAGCGTTACCGAAGCGATCTGATCATATCCATCACGTCCGGCTCCGCCTTCTCGCCATCGAACGCGTCGACGATGCCGAAGGCGCCGCCATAGCTCCAGGCCGACCAGGAAAAGCCATGCGCTTCGGCGCGGGCGATCATGTCGCGCCCATAGGCCGCGCGGTACGTGGCCGGCATGACAAAGCCGTTGCCGTATTCCTTGCGGATCATGCCGAATTCGCCAAGCGTGATATCCTGCGGCTTGACGCCATTGGCCTTCGCCCAGGCTTCGACCGTCTCGAACGGCGCATCCATGACGGCCAGCAGTTTCCCGGGGCTGTCCAACGTCGCCACCTGCTCGTCGAGATAGGCGAGCAGGCCGTCGCGGCGCGCCCAGGGCGCCTCGGCCTTGATCCGGTCGCGGATGGTATCCAGCTTCAGATCCAGTTCCGCGCGGGGCACGGCCGTCAGCGGATAGGGCAGGCCGGTGACGTATCGGATGAAATCACCGGCCCAGGTCGCGCCCTGATGCGTCAAAAGGAATGGATCGTAGGAATGGAAGGCCCAGATGATGTTGTCGTCCGGGATCGCCTTTGGGTCGACCTTCGCCAGGGAGGCCGCGTTCGAATAGCAGCCGCCGGTGAGCACAAGCGTGAGCCTGGTGGCGGAAGCGCGCGCGGCCGCGAACAGCCGCTTCTGGCGCTCGGGCCAAAGATCGGTGCCCGCAGCGTCGCAATCGACGATCGGCTCGTTCATCAGTTCCAGCGCAACCTGCTCCGGATCCTCCCTGGCAAGGGTCTTCGCCATCCCGCGCACGACATCGACATAGGCGTCGAACGTCCCGGGATCGTCCATCACCTCGCCCATGCCGATCTTGCGGCTGGCGCCGGCCGGGATCAGATGCAGGTCGACAATCACCTTCAGCCCGGCCCGGTTGATCATTCGCGCCGAGTCCAGCACGCTGGCGTAGAGGTCTCCGCGAAGAGCGGCGGTCCGGTCCGATAGAAAGGGCGAGGGATCGACCGGCATGCGCAGGAAGTCGAGGCCCGCGTCCTTGAGCGCCCTGAGGTCGTCGTCCTTGAGAAACTTGCGCCACTCCGGATAAGGCAGGATCGCCTGGCGCTCGCCCCATTTGTCCTCGGCCGGCCAGGTCACCCACTGGTCGAGATTGAGGCCGCGCTTCATCGAGAACGTCGCCGCCCCGGCCGGCGCTGACAGCGCGCCGAGCGCAAGCAACGCCGCCATCGAGGTCTTGATCATCCAGCCCAACAATGCCATCCCGTTCCCGCGCGAGAACACCTGCCCGTTCAGGCCAGAAAAGGAAAGCGCGATGGACGATCATGGTGAATCGGCGGCATTGAGCGCCGGGCTTTCCGGCGCGCTGACGGAATTCGGCCACCGGCTGATGGCCAGGGTCTACTATGCCGACACCGATTTCTCCGGCGTCGTCTATCATGCCCGCTATCTCGAATTCCTCGAACGCGGCCGCTCCGACTATCTGAGGCTTACCGGCGTCCACCACATGGAGCTTCTGGATGGCAAGCATGGCGAGCGCATCGTCTGGGTGGTGCGGCGCATGGAGATCGACTTCCGCTCGCCGGCGCGCATGGACGATATTCTCACCATCGACACGCGCACGGACGACATTTCCGGCGCGCGCATCTTGATGGGGCAACAACTGAAGCGCGGCGACGATATATTGGTCGAAGCCAAGGTCGAAGCGGCGATCATCGGCGAAAGCGGCCGGCCAAAACGGTTTCCAAAGGAATGGATCGCGGCATTCATGCCCAGGCGTGACGGCTGACCCCCTGCCCCCGGGACACGCCGCGTTATGACGATGACGGAAACGGATCAGATCGCCCGGACCAGTTCGCCCGTGACCATCGCCGGCCTGCGCGAGGATTTCCGCGCGCTCGGCCTGCGGGCGGGCGATATCGTGCTCGTCCATTCCGCGCTCAGCGGATTGGGTTGGGTCAATGGCGGCCCCGTCGCCGTCGTGCAGGCGTTGACGGAAGCGGTCGGCTCCAGCGGCACGATCGCGATGCCCGCGCATTCGACGCAGATCACCGACCCCGCGAACTGGCGCTCGCCGCCGGTTCCCTCCGACTGGGTCGATGTCATTCGCAGGACGATGCCGCCATACGATCCGCGAACGACCCCGACACGGGACATGGGCAAGATAGTGGAGGTCTTCCGGACCTGGCCGGGAACACTTCGCAGCAGCCACCCGGCGTCATCCTTCGCGGCGCTGGGGCCTCTCGCGGCGGAAATCACCGGGCATCACCCCCTGGACGACCCGCTGGGGCCGGCTTCTCCTCTGGGCGCGCTCTATCGCCTGGGCGCGAAGGTCCTTTTGATCGGTGTCGGCTTCAATCGCTGCACGGCCTTGCATCTTGCGGAGCGCATGCGGTGGCCGGACCGCAGCAGGTTGCGCGAGGGCGCCCCGCTCGCGGTGGACGGCGAAAGACGATGGGTGCGTTTCGATGTGCCTGAGTTGATGGATGACGAAGCTTTCGTCTCCGTGGGCGAAAGCGCGCTTGCCGCCGGCTTCGTAACCGTCGGAAAGCTCGGCGCCGGCAAAGGCATTGTGATCGACATGAGGCGATTGGTCGATCACGCCGTGGCGTTTTGGGCTGCCCGGCCGGACGCTTAGGATTTTTTTCGATACCATGCAGGACTGACTGCCCCGGCTCGTGCCGTCGATTGCAATCGGTTTGGGCCAGGCCATGCGAGCCCTGGCTGGCGTGCGACGTTTGATGTCTTAACCACACCGCTCCCGGCCTGGCGCCGTTGGGCCAGGCGCGGCAATGCGCCGCGTCTCCTGCACTAACCCATCCTTAACCATAACGGTTCATGAAGGAATTGGCGAAGATTGGCGCAATTCGTGCGCCTTCCTTTCACCAATATTTGCCTCGAAAAGGCCGCGAAACGGTGCATTCGAGGCTTATCCCGCAAGCTTCAAGCTTCGCGCGATCGGACCAAAGGAATGCCCATGGGCCAGCCGCCAGCGATGCCCGGAAAACCTTAAGGACTTAAGTGATGGAAAATATCGCTCTTGCCGATCCGGCAGCGCATTTGTCGATCTGGGCGCTGTTCATGCAGGCCGGCTGGGTGGTCAAGCTGGTCATGATCGGCCTGCTTTGCGCCTCGATCTGGACCTGGGCGATCATTATCGACAAGCTCGTCGCCTATAGCCGGATGAAGTTGGCATTGAACCGCTTCGAACAGGTCTTCTGGTCCGGGCAGTCGCTTGAAGATCTCTACCGCACGCTGGCCGACCGCAAGACCACCGGTATGGGCGCGATCTTCGTGGCCGCCATGCGCGAATGGAAGAAGAGTTTCGAGAAGGGCGCGAAATCGCCGCTGGCCCTGCAGACCCGCATCGACAAGGCGATGGACCTCGCGCTGACGCGCGAGATGGAAAGGCTGGAGGGGCGGCTGGGCTTCCTCGCCACCACCGGCTCGGCCGCGCCCTTCATCGGTCTGTTCGGCACCGTCATCGGCATCATGACGTCGTTCCAGGCGATCGCAGCGTCGAAGAACACCAGCCTGTCGGTGGTGGCGCCCGGCATCGCCGAGGCGCTGCTGGCGACGGCGATCGGCCTGCTCGCGGCCATCCCGGCGGTTATCGCCTACAACAAGCTGTCATCCGACGCGAACAAACTCGGCGTGCGCATGGAGGGATTCTCGGACGAGTTCTCCGCCATACTCTCGCGCCAAATCGATGAAAAAGTAGCGCAGAAGGCCTGAGGAACGATCATGGGGATGTCTGCTGCTGGTGCAGGTGGCACGGGGCGAGGCGGACGCGGCCATAGGCGCCGTGGCCGTCACCATGCCCTGATGTCCGAAATCAACGTCACGCCGATGGTCGACGTGATGCTGGTGCTGCTGATCATCTTCATGGTCGCGGCGCCGCTCTTGACCGTCGGTGTTCCGATCGACCTGCCGGACACGCAAGCCAAGGCGATGAATGTCGATACGCAACCGATCACCGTTTCGATCGATGCCACGGGCAAGATTTTCCTGCAGGAGACCGAGATTCCAATCGACGAGCTGGTGGCCAAGCTGCAGGCGATCTCGAAGACCGGCTATGACGAGCGCATCTTCATCCGCGGCGACAAGTCGACGGATTACGGCACCGCGATGAAGGTCATGGCCCGCATTTCGGCTGCCGGCTACAAGAATATCGGCCTGGTCTCGCTGCAGGAACAGGATCAGTAGACGCCAAATGCGGACCGGTCTCACCTCATCGGTGATCTTGCATACGGTGGTGCTGGCCTTCGGCCTGTTCACGCTGTCGTCGCCGCCGGCCATGCCGGCCGCCGACGTGGAATCGGTCGCGGTCGACATCGTGCCGATGGAAGCGGTGCCGCAGACGCTGCAGGGCGACAAGAAGTCGGTGATGCATGAAAAGCCCGCGCCGCTGCCGACCAAGCGGCCGGATGTGGTGCCGGATGCCCAGAAGGTCGGCGAGAACACCGTCGATACCGAGAAGCCGGTGACGGACGAGGCCAAGCCGAAGCCGGTCGACAAGACGGCGGCGCCGCCGCCGGCGCCGACGCCGACGGAGAAGCCGGCGGTCGAGGACGTGCCGAAGCCGCAGGAGAAGCCGAAGCCCACCCCGGCGACGGAGGTCGCGCCGACGCCGACGCCGAAGGAAGAGGTCAAGCCCGAGCCGGTCAAGCAGACGGATCCCAAGCCGACGCCGGCCAAGGAACCGGCGCCGCAGCCGGACAAGACCGCGGCTATCCAGCCGAAGGAAGACATCAAGCCGGACGCCGTTGCCCAGGCAATCGCCAAGGACCGGCCGACGGACGAGGCCAAGCTCCCTGATTCAGCCCCCGCGCCGGAAGCGCGCCCGAAGCCGCAGCCGGCCCAGGCCGAGAGCGCCAAGGCGCCGGACCGCAAGGACGCCGACAAGCCGGTGAAGGAAGCTTCGTCCAAGCCGAAGTCGGACGACAAGCAATTCAATGCCGACGAGATTTCCGCATTGCTCGACAAGCAGAAGCCGTCCGGCGGCGGGGCCAAGCGGTCGACCCAGCAGGCGTCGCTCGGCGGGGAGAAGAACCAGGGCCAGAAGCTGTCGAGGTCGGAGGAGGGAGCTCTGCGCGATCAGCTCGCAGGCTGCTGGTCGTTCCCCGCGGGTATCGAGGCCACGCAGGATCTCGTGGCCGTGATTGCGTTCAATCTCAATGCCTCCGGCAAGCTGGACGGCCAGCCGGTCGTCGAGAAATCGAGCGGAAACCGCCAGGTCGATGAAAGCGCGGTGCGCGCTATTCAGAAATGCAACATGGCCGGCCTGCAGGTTCCCGCCGGAAAGCAGGACGTCTGGGCGCAGGTCAAGGTCACTTTCGATCCGAGGGAAATGCTTGGCCTCTAAGGCCGACCCTCCGCACAATCAGCCAAGAGAAGCGAGAAGACATGAAATTCATCCTCAAGCCGCTCCTGATGGTCGCGACAATAGCCTTGGGCTCCTTGGTCGGCGCCGCCGCGCCGGCATGGGCCCTGGTCGAGATCAATGTCAACAAGGGCAATGTCGAACCGCTGCCGATCGCCATCACGGATTTCAAGTCCAATGATGCGCTGGGCGCCCAGATCAGCGAGATCGTGACCGCCGATTTGAAGCGGTCCGGCCTGTTCGCGCCGATCGACAAGAGCGCTTTCATCGAAAAGATCTCTAGCCCGGACGCGACGCCGCGCTTCGACGACTGGAAGGTGATCAACGCGCAGGCGCTGGTGACGGGCAGCGTCGGAAAGGAGGCCGACGGCCGCATCCGCGCCCAGTACCGGCTGTGGGATACGTTTGCCGGCCAGCAGATGGCAGGCGAGCAGTTCTTCGCCAATGACGCCAACACAAGGCGTGTCGCTCATATCATTGCCGACGCCATCTATCAGCGGATCACCGGCGAGAAGGGTTATTTCGATACCCGCGTCGTTTTCGTCGATGAATCCGGTCCCAAGAACGCGCGCAAGAAGCGCCTCGCCATCATGGACCAGGACGGCGCCAACGTGCGTTACCTGTCCGATGGCCGCGCGATCGTTCTGACGCCGCGCTTCTCGCCGAACCGGCAGGAAATCACCTATATGTCCTACGAGAGCGGTCAGCCGAAGGTCTATCTGCTGCAGATCGAAACCGGACAGCGCGAACTGGTCGGCAACTTCCCCGGCATGACGTTCGCGCCGCGCTTTTCGCCAGACGGGCAGAAGGTGATCATGAGCCTGCTGCGCGACGACGGCAACTCCAACATCTTCGCCATGGATCTGAGAAGCCGCTCGACGACGCGGCTGACCGATTCGACCGCCATCGACACCTCGCCGTCCTATTCGCCGGACGGCTCGCAGATCGTCTTCACTTCCGACCGCGGTGGCGGCAGCGGCCGCTCCCAGATCTACGTCATGGGCGCGGACGGCTCCAACCCGCACCGCATCTCCTTCGGCGACGGCGTCTATTCGACGCCGGTCTGGTCGCCACGCGGCGATCTCATCGCCTTCACCAAGCAGAGCGGCGGCCAGTTCCAGATCGGCGTCATGAAGACCGACGGCTCGGGCGAACGCATCCTTTCCTCCGGCTTCCAGCAGGAAGGCCCGACCTGGGCGCCGAATGGCCGCGTCTTGATGTTCTTCCGCGACTCCGCCGGCGGACCCAAGCTGGTCTCGGTCGATCTTACCGGCCGCAACGAGCAGCAGATTCCGACGGCGAACTACGCTTCGGATCCGGCTTGGTCGCCGTTGCTGGAGTGAGGGCGGGAAGAGAAATTGAAGAGCTGATGAATTGAAGAACTGAAGAATGGAGAAAGAGGGCAGCTACATCAGGCGCGCGAAGGATCTGGAGGTCTATAGGCGCGCTTATGCGGTTTCCCTCGACGTCCATAGAGCGACGCTCGAATTCCCGAAAATCGAGCAATACGCATTGGCCGACCAAATGCGTCGGTCCAGCAAGGCGATTTGCGCCAATCTCGCTGGGCTTCGCCAAGCAAACCCATTCCAGGCCAGAATTCGCGCGGTTCATTTCCATGGCCCTGGGATCATGCAGCGAAGTCGAGACATGGATCTCGTATGCATTCGACCTTGGTTACATCACGCGAGCGCAACGCGACGAATGGTTCCAGGCGTATGTCCACATCTATGGAATGCTGGTGAATCTGAGGGAGAGGTTGAAGTGAGCCTTTTTCCTCAATTCCTCAGTTCTCCAATTCTTCAATTCCTCTTTTTCACAAGCCGGTCGCGTTTTGGCCGCATTTCCGCCTACGGTCCGCGCGCAATGTGAGCCCGGCAAAACAGGCCGAGGACGGCGGCTCGAAACCAAAAATTAACCCTGTTTGTTGAACGGCGGTTAACCCAAACGTGGTTACTGGGTGATCAACGAAATCACTCATATGCGAAGGAGAGGCGGCATGGGCCGTATCGCAGCACTTACCAGAAACCCGGCGATGATCGCGCTGGTGGCCGCACTCGCCATCACCGGCTGCGCCTCGAAGAAGACGCCGAACAGCGCGGCCGATCTCGGCCTCAACGGCGCTGGCGCCGCCACGCCGGGTTCGGCGCAGGATTTCACAGTCAACATCGGCGACCGTATCTTCTTCGACACCGACTCCTCGTCGATCCGCGCCGACGCGCAGACCACGCTGTCGCGCCAGGCGCAGTGGCTGAACCAGTACCGCCAGTACGCGATCGTCATCGAAGGCCATGCCGACGAGCGCGGCACGCGCGAGTACAATCTGGCGCTGGGCGCCCGCCGCGCCGCCGCCACCCGCGACTTCCTGGTCTCCAAGGGTGTCTCGGCCAGCCGCCTGAAGACGATCTCCTACGGCAAGGAGCGTCCGGTCGCGGTCTGCGACGACATCTCCTGCTGGTCGCAGAACCGCCGCGCCGTCACCACGCTTTCCGGCGCCGGTTCCTGACGCGTCTCTCCGGAAATCGGTACCGGTTTTCGGGAAGGACGCGCGGCCTCCTAGGCGGCAAAAATACAACATCCCAAAACGAAAAGGCGGCCTCAGGGCCGCCTTTTTCATTTGCAACATCCTGAAACAAAATTTGGCCGAAGTCTCGCGTCCTGCTATGAGCGCGAGGGCGCTTCCTCCCATTGTCTGATTTGGAAAGGCGCATCAGGCCAACACCCACCGCGAGAGACAGAATGCATTTCAGAACGGTCCTGAGCGGCACGCTTGCGCTGCTGCTCGTATCAAGCCTCCCCAGCCTTGCCGCGCCCGCCGCCGGGCAGGCCTCCGACAGCGGGTTCACCTTCCACCTGCCGACGCTCGGCATCTTCGGCGACAAGAAGAAGCCGGAACAGGCGCAGCTCGCGCAGGACAGCGGCGGCAGCGGCATGACTGGTCTTGAGGACCAGCTTCGCCAGATGAACGGCAAGATCGAGGAGCTCAATTTCCAGATCCTGCAGATGCAGGAACAGATACGAAAGCAGCAGGAAGACAATGAATTCCGCTTCCAGCAGCTCGAGGGCGGCGCCAAGCCAGCCGGTCAGAAGAAATCGGAAGCCACGCCCCCGAGCGGCAACACGGGCAACACCAATCTCGGCGACGCCGGCACCGGTCAATCCGGCACCGGCGACGCCGGAACCGACAACAGCGTCGCCCAGGCCCCAGCGGCGCAATCCGACACCGGCGGTCAGGACAGCGGCGGCAAGACCATCGGTGACGTCATCGTGGAATCGCAGACCGGCGATCCCGGCAAACTGATCACCGGCGCGCCACCGAAGAATTTCGGCACCATCACCGTCGACAAGAACGGCAACGTCGTCAACGCCGAGTCCGGTCCGCAGGCCAGCCCGCCGGCGCAGTCCACGGCAAGCGCTCCCTCCGCCGAAACGCCGGCCAAGAAAGGCAAGTCCGGCGGTACCGAGGTCGCGGCCCTGCCGTCGACCAACAATCCCGACGAGCTCTACCGCAATTCCTATCAGTTTATCCTGTCGGGTGACTACTCGACCGCCGAGCAGGGCTTTCGCGATCATATTTCCCGCTTCCCCAAGGACGCCAAGGCGGCGGACGCGCATTACTGGCTGGGCGAGTCGCTGCTCGGTCAGCAGAAATACCGGGACGCGGCCGAGGTCTTCCTCGCCGCCAGCAAGGACTATCCGAAGGCCAAGAAGGCGCCCGACATGCTGCTCAAGCTCGGGGTTTCGCTGGTCGGCCTGAAACAGAACGACGTGGCCTGCGCCACCTTCAATGAAATCGGCAAGCGCTATCCTGATGTTTCGGGCGCGCTCAAGGAACGCATCAAGCAGGAAAAGGCGCTGGCGTCGTGCTGACGCCCGATACCAAAGCCGACCTCTCAGACTGCCTTTTCTCCGACCTGGACTTTTCGAACGGCGCCGTCGTGGCCGTTTCCGGCGGCAGCGACTCGACCGCCCTTCTTCTCCTTTTCAAAGATCATCTCGACCGGACCGCGTCCACCGCCAAGCTGCTCGCGGTGACGATCGATCACGGCTTGAGGCCGGATTCCGCCGCCGAGGCGCGACTCGTCGCCCGCTTCTGCGCCGAGCGCGGCATTACCCATCGCGTTCTCGTCTGGAGCGGCGACAAGCCCCTGACCGGGCTGCCGGCCGCCGCGCGCGAGGCGCGCTATGATCTGCTTGCCGGGGCAGCCGGCGCCGAAGGCATCAGGCTGGTCCTGACCGGCCACACCGCCGACGACCAGGCCGAGACGGTGATGATGCGGCAGGCTCGTGAAGACGACGGCCGAGGCCTTGCCGGCATGGCGCCCGCCACGCTGCACGACTGGCGGACGTGGATCGTGCGGCCGCTGCTTGGCGCTAGGCGCGCGGCGTTGCGCGAGATGCTGCGCCGCCGCGATATCGGCTGGATCGAGGACCCCACCAATGCCGATACCCGCTTCGAGCGGCCGCGCGTGCGTGCGGCGCTCGCACGGGGCGAGGGCGAACGACGCGTCGCGGAAGCGCTGGCGAAAGCGGGCCAGGCGGCCGGCGAGCGCGAGGACGTCGGCCACCGCGCCGCGGCGCTGATCGAGGCGTTCGCCAGCAGCCCGGTTCCCGGCCTCATCCGCCTCGATCGCGATTTTACCGAGCATGAGGACCACCTGGCGGCCGCCTACGCGCTGCGCATCCTTTTGGCCACCGCCGGCGGCATGTCCTTCCTGGCCGACGAGGCGCGCAGCGCGGCTTTGCTTGCCCGCATGCGGTCTGCCCCGCTTTGCGCCACATTGTCGCGGACGGCGATCGACGCGCGCCGCACCGGGATCTTCCTTCGCCGCGAGAACCGCAACCTGCCCGCCCCCGCTCCGGCCGTGGACAACCGCCTTTGGGACAACCGGCGGCGCATCACCCTGAACGGACGGATCACTTTGAACGACGGGCCGGACGACTTGGTGATCGCGCCGATGGGGGCCGCCGCGGCCATGAAAGCGTCGTTGCGCAAGGATATCCCATCAAGCCTCTCGCACGCGGCGCTTGCCGCTGAGCCCTCGCTATGGTCCGGCGGCGAATGCCTTGATTTTGCCGGCGACAATGCCGGCCCGCAATCGGTGTCGTTCGTTCCGGCAGTGGCGCCTTTCGCGCGGTTCCTGCCCTCCTTCGACCTCGAGCCCGCCACCGCCGTTGCGGCGCTCGTCGGCGCGCCGCCGCCGCCGGCGTTGCCATTCCACGGCCATGATGGTGGCCGAGGGTGGGCGAAAGCTTAACCGATACGTGCTGTTCTGCTTGGCAAGGGGAGACGCTCTCCCTATGTTAGGGACAAGCTTTTCCATCATCGCGGGTCCGTGCGCGGACGCCAACGGGACAATAGATGAATCCGAATTATCGCAACCTCGCGCTCTGGGCGATCATAGCGGTCCTGCTCATAGCCCTGTTCAACCTTTTCCAGACGCCGCAGACGCGTGGCGCCACCAGCGAGATTGCCTATTCGCAGTTCCTGCAGGATGTCGCCTCCGGCCGGGTCAAGACCGTGACGATCGCCGGCGCCCGCATCTTCGGCACTTATTCCGACAACGCCAACGGCTTCCAGACCTATTCGCCCGGCGACCCGTCGCTGGTCTCCAGGCTGCAGGACAAGAACGTCACCATCACCGCCAAGCCTGAGACCGACGGGTCCAACTCGCTGTTCGGCTACCTGATCTCGTGGCTGCCGATGATCCTGATCCTCGGCGTATGGATATTCTTCATGCGCCAGATGCAATCCGGCTCCGGCCGCGCCATGGGTTTCGGCAAGTCGAAGGCGAAGCTTCTGACCGAGGCGCATGGCCGCGTCACCTTCCAGGATGTCGCCGGCGTCGACGAGGCCAAGGAGGATCTGGAGGAGATCGTCGAGTTCCTGCGCGATCCGCAGAAGTTCCAGCGCCTCGGCGGCAAGATTCCGCGCGGCGTGCTGCTGGTCGGCCCGCCCGGCACCGGCAAGACGCTGCTCGCCCGCTCGGTCGCCGGCGAGGCCAACGTGCCGTTCTTCACCATTTCCGGTTCGGACTTCGTCGAGATGTTCGTCGGCGTCGGCGCGAGCCGCGTGCGCGACATGTTCGACCAGGCCAAGAAGAATGCACCCTGCATCATCTTCATCGACGAAATCGACGCCGTCGGCCGCCATCGCGGCGCCGGACTCGGCGGCGGCAATGACGAGCGTGAGCAGACGCTGAACCAGCTGCTGGTCGAGATGGATGGCTTCGAGTCCAACGAAAGCATCATCCTGATCGCGGCCACCAACCGGCCCGACGTGCTCGACCCGGCGCTGCTGAGGCCAGGCCGCTTCGACCGCCAGGTCGTGGTGCCGAACCCCGACATCGTCGGCCGCGAGAAGATCCTCAAGGTGCATGTGCGCAACGTGCCGCTGGCGCCGAATGTCGACCTCAAGGTCATCGCGCGCGGCACGCCTGGCTTCTCCGGCGCCGACCTGATGAACCTGGTCAACGAGTCCGCGCTGATGGCGGCGCGCCGCAACAAGCGACTGGTCACCATGGCCGAGTTCGAAGACGCCAAGGACAAGATCATGATGGGCGCCGAGCGTCGCTCGTCGGCGATGACGCAGGCCGAGAAGGAGCTGACCGCCTATCACGAGGCCGGCCACGCCATCCTGGCGCTCAACGTGCCGACGGCCGATCCGCTGCACAAGGCGACCATCATCCCGCGCGGCCGCGCGCTCGGCATGGTCATGCAGTTGCCAGAGGGCGACCGCTACTCGATGAGCTACAAATACATGATCTCGCGGCTTGCCATCATGATGGGCGGCCGTGTGGCCGAGGAGTTCAAGTTCGGCAAGGAGAACATCACGTCGGGCGCCTCCTCCGATATCGAGCAGGCGACCAAGCTGGCGCGCGCCATGGTCACGCGCTGGGGCTTCTCCGACAAGCTCGGCCATGTCGCCTATGGCGACAACCAGGAAGAGGTCTTCCTTGGCCATTCGGTGGCGCGCCAGCAGAACATCTCGGAAGAGACGGCGCAGATCATCGACGCCGAGGTGCGCCGGCTGATCGACGAAGCCTATTCGACCGCCAAGGCCGTGCTGACCAAGAAGAAGAAGGAATGGATCGCGCTGGCCGAGGGCCTGCTCGAATACGAGACGCTGTCCGGCGACGAGATCAAGCAGCTGATCGCCGGGCAGAAGCCCGCCCGCGACCTCGGCGACGATACCCCGCCCAGCCGTGGTTCGGCCGTGCCGAAGGCCGGGACCGGCGGCCGCCGCAAGAAGGGCCCCGAGCCCGAAGGCGGCATGGAGCCGCAGCCCCAGGGCTGAGGACGAGCCAACACCGACATCAAACGCCGCGGATCAAACCGCGGCGTTTTGTTTTTGGAGTGCCAGAGGTTTGCTTGGCGTGCGCTGTTGATTGGCGAAAATCGGCGCGACAGCCAATCTCCCTCCTTGTGAAGAGATGCCCCGGCAGGGCAGAGGGTGGGCGCTGTCCCGCCGGCCTATCCGCGCTTAGATCAGGATTACGTTTCGTTGAATCGTCGTCCCGATCCAACTCTTTGTTGGAGCATGATCTTTTCCGAAAACCGGTTCTCACTTTTCGGGATCATGCTCGAAGGTTCCTCGCCCCCCGCCATAGGTGGCGGAGAGATGGCCGCGAAGCGGACAGGGAGGGAACCTTCGCAGGGCGCTCCCCCTTCCCCGTCTCGGCTTCGCCGAGGAACGTCCTCTGAACGCCGCGATCCGTCGCGCGCGCTCTGTCGTGCCGGACATCTCCCCCACAAGGGTCCCACAAGGGGGAGATTGGCGGGTTCGCCGATGGCGCTCCTCTGGCAACGCAATCAATCCAACAAAAAGGCCCGCGCATCTTGCGATGCGCGGGCCTTGTTCTGGAAGAGACTAAGCGATCAGCTCTTCAGCTTGGCATTGCAGAGGCTGTAGAAGCCGCCGCCCTTCTGGATCCACTTCAGGCCGTTCAACGTGTTGGCGTCCTTGTTGGCGTAATACTGCTCGAGGCAGGTGTGCATGCGCCCCTTGGCCGGGGTCTCGGTGGCGAATTTCGGCGAAATCGCCGTGGGGAAGGTCACGCCCTTCGGCGCAGCGACGCTCGGCTTCGCCGGCTCGCTGGTGTAAGTCGCTTCCGTCGGAGCAGGCGCGGTGTCGTCGTCGGCAGCGGCGGCGCCGCACTCGGCCTTGCGGAAGTCGTTCCACTTCATGCCGTTGAGCTTGTTGGCGGTCTTCGCAGCCTGGTACTTGGTGCTGCATTCGGCCATGCTCACGCCCTTGCCGCCAGCGGCAGCCGCGGTCGAGGTCTTGGTCGTCGTCGTGGCGGGCGCCGTAGCAGCGGCGGCGGATGCACCGGGGCCGCACTCGGCCTTACGGAAGTCGTTCCACTTCATGCCGTTCAGCGTGCCGGCAGTCTTCGCAGCCTGGTACTTGGCGCTGCACTCCTTGGAGCTCAGGCCCTTGGCCGTGTCGTCGGCAGCGGCGGCCGTCTTTGCCTTCTTGGTGTCGGCGGCCTTCGTATCGGTCGCCGCCTTGGTGTCGGTCGCCGCGGAAGCATCGCTGCCGCATTGCGCCTTGCGGAACTGGTTCCAGGTCTGGCCAGCGAGCGTTCCCGCATCCTTGGCCGCGTTATACTTGGTGCTGCACTCGGCCATGGTCAGCGCGTTGGCCGGCGCCGCCAGGAACAAGGTTGCGACGGCGATACCCGTCAAAGCTGCAAGTCTATGAATAAGCATGGCGTTTTCTCCCTTGCTGCCGCCAATAGGTGTCCCTATGCCAAATCAATAACTCTCAATGTCCGGTTGCGCCAGATGCTTCCGGCATTGGTACCGTCACAAAGTGTGTTGCCCCTGATAAGGTGATGAATTGCTTGCCGGCGCGCCGGCAGCCAAGGTTTACCGGTGGATAGGGCACCGAAAAGCCTGGCGTGGGCAGGTGTAGCGCCGCTAAGTCAAAGGTGGTGGCAGGCTGTCGAATCATTTGCACCCCCTGCAACAATGATTTTCTAAGGATTGGTAATATATAATCACGAAATTTGATGATCGGTTGCGGCCCAATTGTGGCAATACGGGCGGCTGAAAACCCGATGGGGACTGTAAGGGACATGGCAGGTCAGTATTTCGGCACGGACGGCATCCGCGGACGCGCCAACAAATTTCCGATGACGGCCGAGATCGCGATGCGCGTCGGCATGGCCGCCGGACTCTCCTTCCAGCGCGGCAATCATCGTCACCGCGTCGTGCTCGGCAAGGACACGCGGCTTTCCGGTTATATGATCGAGAACGCCATGGTGGCCGGCCTGTGCGCCGCCGGCATGGACGTCTTCCTGCTCGGCCCGATCCCGACACCGGCCGTCGCCATGCTGGTGCGCTCGCTGCGCGCCGATATCGGCGTGATGATCTCGGCCTCGCACAATCCCTATTACGACAACGGCATCAAGCTGTTCGGGCCGGACGGCTACAAGCTCTCCGACGAGATCGAGGAGCGCATAGAGGGCATGCTCGACAAGGATATCGAGCTGGCGCTTGCCGATTCCGACGGGCTTGGCCGCGCCAAGCGCGTCGACGGCGTGCATGACCGCTATATCGAATTCGCCAAGCGCACGCTGCCGCGCTCGATGTCGCTTTCGGGCCTGAGGATCGTCGTCGATTGCGCGAATGGCGCGTCCTACAAGGTGGCGCCCGAGGCGCTGTGGGAACTCGGCGCCGAGGTGGTGGCGATCAATGTCGAGCCGAACGGCTTCAACATCAACAAGGAATGCGGCTCGACTCATCCGGCCGGCCTGCAGAAGAAGGTGCACGAGGTGCGCGCCGACATCGGCATCGCGCTCGACGGCGACGCCGACCGCGTCGTCATCGTCGACGAGAACGGCGCCATCGTCGACGGCGACCAGATCATGGCGCTGATCGCCGAATCCTGGCACCAGAGCGGGCGCCTGGCCGGCGGCGGCGTCGTCTCCACCGTGATGTCCAATCTTGGCCTGGAACGCTTCCTCGGCGACATGAAGCTGCAGCTGCACCGCACCAAGGTCGGCGACCGCTATGTCGTCGAGCACATGCGCGCGCATGGCTTGAATGTCGGCGGCGAGCAGTCCGGCCACATCGTGCTTTCCGATTTCTCGACCACCGGCGACGGCCTGGTCTCGGCGCTGCAGGTGCTGGCCTGCATCAAGCGGCAGAACCGCCCGGTCAGCGAACTGTCGAAGAAGTTCGAGCCGGTGCCGCAGCTCCTGAAGAATGTCCGGATCTCTGGCGGCAAGCCGCTCGAGGAGGCGCCGGTCAAGGCGGCCATCGAGGAAGGACGCAACCGGCTCGGCAAGTCCGGCCGCCTCGTCATCCGGCCCTCGGGCACCGAACCGCTCATCCGCGTCATGGCCGAAGGCGACGATCCGCAACTGGTCGAGGCGGTCGTCAACGACATCGTCGGCATCCTTTCGGAGACCCGCAGCGCGGCCTGAAGCGGCAGGGCCCACCCGACGCATGCGAGCCCGCCTTTCGGCGGGCTTTTCGTTTGCAAACCGGCGGGCCGCCGCATCCGATCTCCATCTAAAATTGTATAGATTCGTGGTTAATCGGTACGGTTAAATGGCTTTTAACCTTTGCAATTCATTATCCACACCCGAGGTCAATCATCTTCGGGCGGGCGTCGTCCCGAGGCTTCTCAGGGGTGACAGTATGTTCAAGACAGCAAGAATGGCATTGCTTGCCGCGCCGTTCGCGGGCTGGGCCGGACCGCTCTTAGCGGCTGACCTTCCCGCACCGCAGGTCGAAGAGGCGCCGCCTCCAGTCGTCGAGCAGCCGGTCGATGTCGGCGGATGGTATATCCGCGGCGACATCGACTATCACAAGTCGAGTTTGGGTAGCATCGACTACATTACATACGGTCCCCCGCCCGGCACCAACAGTTTCGATTTCGGCAAGCTGAAGGGCGGCCTCTCGCTCGGCGCTGGCGTTGGCTACAAGATCAACGATTACCTGCGCACGGACGTGACCGCGGATTACTGGTTCAAGTCGGACTTCAACGGCCAGACCTCGGATCTCGTCTCGACCTCGACCGAAGTGTCGAAGATGAGCGCTCTGCTGTTGCTCGCCAATGCCTATGTCGACATCGGCACCTGGCACGGCATCACGCCTTATGTCGGCGCAGGCATCGGTGGGGCGCACATCAAGTGGGACACTGTCCATGATCCGAACACCACCGAGACCAATCCCGGCTCGTCCAACTGGCGCTTCGCCTACGCACTCATGGCCGGCGCTTCCTATTGCCTGACCGACAAGGTGATCCTCGACGCAGGCTACCGCTTCACGCATATCGAGGGCGGCCGCATGTTCGAGTATGACACGAGCAGTTCCGGGCCAGGTTTCGACCATGGCATCAACACCCATGAAGTACGCGGTGGCCTGCGCTACCAGTTCGGCGGCAACAATGGCTGCGCTGCGCCCGTCGCCTACCAGCCCGAGCCGGAACCGATCTACACCAAGTAATCGACTTCAATATTGCGAATTCCCAGCCGCCCGGCACCAGCCGGGCGGCTTTCGTTTTTTGCTGCCGCCGGAGGGCAGCGCCGCTTCACGGAACTGGAATTGGTCGAAAATCCGATCGAAATCAATTCGGTAACCGGATGTTATCCTTAACCCGCACTTAACCACTATGGTTAACAATGGCATCTCGAAACGGCGCCCGCGTTCGTGATTGGCGCCAATCTCGGGAGCCGGGAACCATGATTTCAAGATCGCGTATCGCGTCGGTGCTTGCCGCAGTCCTCCTGTTGCCTATGACGCCGGCGCTCGCGGCCGACTACGATCCGCCGATCTATGCCGACCAGGCGCCGGACTACCAGCCGGTCGAAGTCGGCTCGGGCTGGTACCTGCGCGGCGATGTCGGCTACGCGTTCAACAAGCCGTTCGACGATAGCGTAAATTCCCCGGGCTTCTCGTCCAGCCGCACCATGTTCGACGGCAGCATCGGCATGGGCTACCATCTGACCGACTACCTCCGGGCCGATCTCAACTTCGGCATCCTGCCGTCGAACACATTCGGCGAAAACCTGACGACGACCTGCAATGGCTCAATCACCACCACGGTCGTCAACAACACGTCGGGCACCATTACAAGCCAGACCAACGTGCCAGGCACCACGCCCTGCCAAGGTTCCAACCAGGCCTTGAACAAGGCCTACAGCCTGATGGCCAACGGCTATGTCGATCTGGGCACCTATGTCGGCATCACGCCCTATGTCGGCGGCGGCGTCGGCGTCGTCTACAGCAAATACAGCACGGCGATCGGCGCGAAAAATTGCGTCGCGCCCGCAGCCGACACGACCATAGGCGGCGGGTTCACCACCACGACCCAGTTCAACTGCGACGATCCGGCCGGTTATAACGGCTCGGTCACGGCGAGCAGCCACTACGATTTCGCCTATTCGCTGGCCGCGGGGCTTGCCTACCAGGTGACCAAGAATGTCTCCGTAGACGTCGGCTATGAATATTTCGCCGTTCCAGGCGCGAAGTACGTTGCCTATGACGGCGGCGCTTTCAATGTCCACAAGGGCCTGGACTACCAGTCCGTCAAACTCGGCCTGCGCTACGACCTCTGGTGAGCGGAGAACGCGAGCAGGAATGCCGGCGGCGGATCCTGGGATCCGCCGTTTTCGTTGCGGTCCTTGCGCAAACTTGTGATCGAATATCCCGCCAGCGACAAAAACTTTGCTCTTGACGCCGGAAGCCTGAGCGCATATCGCCGTCCGTGGGCCACCCCTCCCCAACGAGGGGCCACTATCTGGAAGGATAGACCACGATGACGACGCCTACGAAGCCCGGACTCCGTCCGGCAAATCCCAATTTCTCTTCAGGTCCCTGCGCGAAACGTCCCGGCTGGTCGGTCGAGGCGCTCGAAGCCGCGGCGCTCGGACGTTCCCATCGCGCCAAGATCGGCAAGGCCAAGCTCGAGCAGGCCATCGCGTTGACGCGCGAAGTCCTGCAGGTGCCGGCGGACTACCGCATCGGCATCGTGCCGGCCTCCGACACCGGCGCGGTCGAGATGGCGCTGTGGTCGCTGCTCGGCGAGCGCGGCGTCGACATGGTCGCCTGGGAAAGTTTCGGCTCCGGTTGGGTGACGGATGTCGTCAAGCAGCTCAAGCTCGCCGATGTGCGCAAGTTGGAGGCCGGCTACGGCCAGCTGCCCGACCTGGCGCAGGTCGATTTCGACCGCGATGTCGTCTTCACCTGGAACGGCACGACATCCGGCGTGCGCGTGCCGAACGGCGATTTCATTCCGGCCGACCGCAAAGGTCTCACGATCTGCGACGCAACCTCGGCGGCGTTCGCGCAACGGCTCGACTTCGCAAAGCTCGATGTCGTCACCTTCTCGTGGCAGAAGGCACTGGGCGGCGAGGGCGCACACGGCATGCTGATCCTCAGCCCGCGCGCCGTCGCGCGGCTGGAGACCTACAAGCCGGCGTGGCCGCTGCCGAAGATCTTCCGCCTGACCTCGGGTGGCAAGCTGATCGAGGGCATCTTCAAGGGCGAGACCATCAACACGCCGTCGATGCTGTGCGTCGAGGACTATCTCGACGCGCTCCACTGGGCAAAGTCGATCGGTGGGCTCGAGGCGCTGATCGCCCGCGCGGACGCCAACGCGGCGGTGCTCGACCGGTTCGCCGACAAGTCGGCGTGGCTCGGCCATCTCGCTGTCGATCCTGCGACGCGCTCGAACACGTCCGTGTGTCTCTCCTTCGTCGATCCTGACGTGGCGGCGCTCGATGCCGACGGCCAGGCGGCCTTCGCCAAGGGGATCGTCTCCTCGCTCGACAAGGAAGGCGTGGCCTACGATATCGGCTCCTATCGCGATGCGCCGCCCGGCCTGCGCATCTGGTGCGGCGCCACCGTCGAGACGGTCGATCTCGAGGCGTTGCTGCCATGGCTCGACTGGGCCTTCGCCGCCCAGAAAGCGTCGCTCAAGGCAGCGGCCTGAAATCCGTGGCGGCCTCAGGCCGCCACCATTTCCCGACAGATCCAATTCCATTCAAGGAGGCCGCCATGGCGCCCCGCGTTCTCGTTTCGGATAAACTTTCGACCACCGCAGTACAGATCTTCAAGGATCGCGGCATCGACGTCGACTACTTGCCCGATCTCGGCAAGGACAAGGAAAAGCTGCTCGAAGTGATCGGCCAGTATGACGGCCTCGCCATCCGCTCGGCGACCAAGGTCACGGAGAAGCTGATCAATGCCGCCGGCAGGCTCAAGGTCGTCGGCCGCGCCGGCATCGGCGTCGACAATGTCGATATCCCGGCGGCGAGCCGCAAGGGTATCATCGTGATGAACACGCCCTTCGGCAATTCGATCACCACGGCCGAGCATGCCGTGGCGATGATCTTCGCGCTGGCGCGGCAGATCCCGGAAGCCAATGCCTCGACCCAGGCCGGCAAGTGGGAAAAGAACCGCTTCATGGGTGTCGAGATCACAAGCAAGACGCTGGGCGTGATCGGCTGCGGCAATATCGGCTCGATCGTCGCCACGCGCGGCGTCGGGTTGAAGATGCATGTGATTGCCTTCGACCCGTTCCTTTCGGACAGCCGCGCCGAGGAACTCGGCGTCCAGAAAGTCGAACTCGACGAGCTCTTCGCCCGCGCCGATTTCATCACCTTGCACACGCCGCTCACCGACAAGACGCGCAACATCATCGACGCGGCCGCCATCTCGAAGATGAAAGACGGCGTGCGCATCATCAATTGCGCGCGCGGCGGCCTGGTCGTCGAGGCCGACCTGGTCGCGGCGCTGAAGAGCGGCAAGGTGGCGGGCGCCGGCATCGACGTGTTCGAGGTCGAGCCGGCCGAGCAAAACGCGCTGTTCGGTCTGGAAAACGTCGTGGCCACCCCGCATCTCGGCGCCTCGACCACCGAGGCGCAGGAGAATGTCGCGCTGCAGGTGGCCGAGCAGATGAGCGACTACCTGATCAAGGGCGCGGTCTCCAACGCCATCAACATGCCTTCGATCACGGCGGAGGAGGCGCCGCGGCTGAAACCCTTCGTCAAGCTCGCCGAAGTGCTCGGCGCCTTTGTCGGCCAGGTCACCGAGGACCCGATCAAGGAGGTCGAGATCCTGTTCGACGGCTCGACCGCGACAATGAACACGCGCGCGTTGGTGAGCGCGACGCTCGCTGGCCTCATCCGGCCGCAGGTCTCGGACGTCAACATGGTGTCCGCCCCGATCATGGTGAAGGAGCGCGGCATCATCGTCGCCGAGGTCAAGCGCGACAAGTCGGGCGTCTTCGACGGCTATATCAAGCTCACCGTCAAGACCGAGCATATGACGCGCTCGATCGCCGGCACCTGCTTCTCCGACGGCAAGCCTCGCTTCATCCAGATCAAGGGCATCAATCTCGACGCCGAGGTCGGCCAGCACATGCTCTACACGACCAATGCCGACGCGCCTGGCATCATCGGCCTGCTCGGCACCGTGTGTGGCGAGAATGGCGTCAACATCGCCAACTTCCAGCTCGGCCGCAACCGCCCGGGTGGCGATGCGATCGCGCTGCTCTATCTCGACGCGCCGTTCCCGGAGAAGGTGCTGGAGCAGGTGCGCGCGCACAAGTCGATCGACTCGGCGAAACGCTTGCAGTTCGACGTCGGCAGCGTCTGACGCAGGTCTTGCTTATTAAGAAAGCCCCGCGCATGACCATGCGCGGGGCTTCTTTGTCAGGTATCGGTCCCTGAGCGGGCCATTGCGTCAATCTACTTGCAGGGGAAGCCGGGCGCGATCTTGCACTGAGGCTTGTGCGGCCTCTGCGGCTTATGCGGCCTCTGGGGTTTGTGCGGCGGGCGATGCCAATGCGGCGGCCGGTGGTGGTGCGGCGGGCGGATGACGATGCGAGGCTGCACGATCACGGGCCGCACGACGTGGGAACGCTCGAGGTAGCTCGCGTTCGCCCAGCCATGGATACCGGCCGCGCGAATCGAACACCAACTGCCCTCGCAATGGAGCAGCTCAACCCTGTGGCCGGCCGGCAAGGTTGCGATCCTGGCATAGTGAGCGCCCGGGCCGCTGCGCACATTCAGCGCTGTCGTGGTGTGAGCGATGGTTGCCGCCGAAGCCGATGCGGAAAAGGCCGCAAGGCCAAAAAGGGCGCCGATCAGCGCCAACAAAATCCGGAAGTTCATGATCCCTCCATTCGAACCCGAGCGGTTCACTGTGCGCGGAAACGGCTGACCGCTTCCCTTCCTTGCCTTGGGCAATTCCGGACGGAAGACTGCGGCGAAGCCGCCTGGCCCAACCCTGTCTGGCCCCTCATGGAATTTGTCTAAAGTAGCTCGGCCTCGATATCTGGTCGCCGAAGGTCGCGAAAGTCAATCGGCCCCGCGGATTTGGAAGTGTTCGAATATCGGTATCCTTAATGAGGCCAGCATAGTTCATCGCTGCTTGGCCTATTCCACCAAGGGTTCACGGCATCTGCAACGCTGCTCTGCTGCCGCTGTATTCGGCGAGCGCGATGCCGCCAAGGACAAGTGCCAGCGCGAAGGCCTGATAAGGCTGGAACTGCTCGCCGACGATAAGCACCGAAAGCAGCGTGCCGAAGATCGGCACAAGGTTGATGAATAGGCCGGCGCGGTTGGCTCCGATAAACTCGTTGCCCTTGATGTAGAAGATCTGCGAGACGATGGAGGCGCCGAGCGCGGTGTAGAGCGCCACCGCCCATCCACTGGCATCCGGCATGACGGCGCGGCCAGCCGCGACCTCCCAGACGAAGAAGGGCGTGCAGGTCAGGAGCGCCGAGATCGACAAGGCCAGCATGAGGCTTTGCCAGCGGATGGCGGGCTTCAGGCGCAGCCCGACCGAATAGAGGCTGTAGCAAAGCACCGCGACGAGCATGATGGCGTCGCCGAAATTGAGATCGAGCTTCACCAACTGGTGAAGGTCGCCATGGCTGGCGGTCAGCGCCACGCCGACGATGGTGAGCGCGACGCCGACGATCTGCAAAGCCTGCACGCGCAGCCGGAAGAACACGAAATTGGCAAGGATGATGACGATCGGGATCGCGGCCTGCTCGATCGAGACGTTGATGGCGGTCGTATAGTTGAGCGCCGTGTAGAAGATGACGTTGAAGAATGTGAAGCCGCAGGCGCCGAGCGCCGCGACCAGCCGCCAGTGGTTGCGCAACCGTGGCCAATCCTCGCGCAGCGGGCGCCAGCCGAAGGGCAGCAGAATCAGCACTGCCAACACCCAGCGCAGGAACACCAGTGTCATGGGCGAGACATGGCCGACGGCGAGCTTGCCCGCGACGGAATTGCCGCCCCACAGCAGCATGGTCGACAGAAGCAGAAGATAGGCGGCGCGTTGCATCGGCAAATCCGGTGTGGCGCAATGCGTTCAAGGATCGAACCGGGTTAGTGCGGCAGCGGCGGCAAGTAAATGATGCGAAAGCCGGATTTTGTTGTGCCTGGGTCAAGATGATGATTTCGTCTCAATCATTGCCCCGATCCAACTTCCGGCAGGCGCATGACCCCTTGCGAAAGCCGTTCCCATTTTTCGCTTACGCGGTCCTTCGGTTCGGGAGCATGCTCCGGGGTTCGGCGGTAAAGAAAGGGTCGCGCCGGCCGGCGCTTGACGCTATAGAGGCCTGTCGTTTCAGGCCGCCCGCGCGGCATTTCAAGGGAAAAGAACATGGCCAATGTGGTGGTCGTCGGCTCGCAATGGGGCGACGAAGGCAAGGGCAAGATCGTCGACTGGCTGTCGGAACGGGCCGATGTGGTCGTGCGCTTCCAGGGCGGCCACAATGCCGGCCACACGCTGGTCGTCGACGGCAAGGTCTACAAGCTGTCGCTGCTGCCTTCCGGCGTGGTGCGCGAGGGCAAGCTCTCGATCATCGGCAATGGCGTGGTGTTCGATCCGCACGCCTTCGTCGCCGAGGTCAAGAAGCTCAAGGACCAGGGCGTGGAGGTCACGCCGCAACGCCTGAAAATAGCCGAAAACACCGCGCTTATCCTGTCATTGCACCGGGAGCTGGACGGATTCCGCGAAGACGCCGCCTCGAATTCCGGAACCAAGATTGGCACGACACGCCGCGGCATCGGCCCTGCCTACGAGGACAAGGTGGGCCGGCGCGCGGTGCGGGTGATGGATTTGGCGGATTTGGAAACGCTCCCCTTGAAGGTTGACAGGCTGCTGACGCACCACAATGCGCTGCGACGCGGGCTCGGTCATGCCGAGGCGACGCATGAGGCGATCATGCATGAGCTGACCTCGGTGGCCGCCGAAATCCTGCCTTACATGGACCGCGTCTGGAAAGTGCTCGACGACAAGCGTCGCGCCGGTGAGCGCATCCTGTTCGAAGGCGCGCAGGGCACGCTGCTCGACATCGACCACGGCACCTATCCTTTCGTCACCTCGTCCAACACCGTGGCCGGACAGGCCGCCGCCGGCTCGGGCACGGGCCCCGGCGTCATCGGCTATGTGCTCGGCATAACCAAGGCTTATACGACGCGGGTCGGCGAAGGCCCGTTCCCGACCGAGCAGAAGAACGAGATCGGCGAGTTCCTCGGCACGCGCGGCCACGAATTCGGCGTGGTCACCGGCCGCAAGCGCCGCTGCGGCTGGTTCGACGCCGTGCTGGTGCGCCAGGCCGTCGCCGTCAACGGCATCAAGGGCATCGCGCTCACCAAGCTTGATGTGCTCGACGGGCTGGACGAGATCAAGGTGTGCACGGGCTACAGGCTCGACGGCGAGACGATCGATTACCTGCCGGCCAGCCAGGGCGCGCAGGCGCGGGTCGAGCCTATCTACGAGACGCTCGAAGGCTGGAAGGGAACCACGGCCGGCGCCAGAAGCTGGAACGATTTGCCGGCGCAGGCTGTCAAATATGTCCGCTACATCGAGGAGCTGATCGGCGCCCCGGTGGCGCTGCTCTCCACCAGCCCCGAGCGGGACGACACAATACTTGTGACCGACCCGTTTCAAGACTAGTTTCACAGCCCTTCCCGGCGCTATGGCTGATTTGCGGCTGGCGGGAAAAGAATGCAGGTCACCTGACGCATGGCAGATTTCGTTAGTGTTCTGAAAAAGCAACTCGAGAAGAAGGGCGATCCCTCTTTCGAGACGCGCAAGCAGATATACGACGGTGCCCGCGCGGTGCTGGCGAAAAAGCTCGCCGAGTATTCCCCGCCGCTGGCGCCCGACGTCGTCAGCAAGCAGAAGCGGTCGCTGGAAGATGCCATTTCCAGCGTCGAGCGGGAGTATGTCAAACGCGTTCCGGCCGAGGATCCGCTGGCGGAGCTGGAGCATATTTTCTCCTCCATCGACCGCAACAAGAACCAGCCAAGCCACGTCCGGCAGCCGGCGGCGCCTGCGCCCGCGCCCGCGCCCGCCAAGCCGGATCCGTTCAAATCCGAACCGTTCAAGCCGGCGCCCGCGCCCGCCCGGACGGAACCGAGCTGGCAAAGCGGGCCCAAGACGGAGCCCGCGCCGCAAAACCCGGTGAAGGCTGAGCCAGCCTGGCAGAATACGGCAAGGGCGGAGCCAAGCTGGCAGGCCGCGCCAAAGGCTGAGCCTGCCTGGCAGAAGGCACCGCCACCGCCGATGCCGTCGCCACGTGAAGACGATGTCGGCCTCGCCGGCTCGGACGCCGCCGATTCCGATGATGGCAGCGACGTCTTTGCCAATGACGAGCAGCCGGCGGCCGATACCTTCCAGCGCCTGAGGCCCCAGCCGCAACGGCGCAAGCGCAGCTATGGCGGCTTGATCGCCGCCGTCATCGCGCTGGTGGTGCTGGCTGGCGGCGGCTACGGCGTATGGCTGAACAAGAGTGCGTTCGGCTCGCTCTTCGGCCTTGGCGGCGGCGGCAGCAAGACGGTCTCGACCGAGCCGCTGGTGAAGCCGGCCCCGGCCAAGCCGGCGACCGAGACGGCAGCCGCGCCGGTCACTGCCGGCACTGGCGAGGCGGCCGACACGACCAAGTTCACGCAGCGCCTGACATCCGAGGGCAAGGAGACCGATCCCGGCCCCGCCGGCGGACAGGCCACGATCGGTGAAGGCGAATCCGTCGCGGCGCTGACCTCGCGGCCGCCGACCGCGCCGGCAACGGCGCCCGCGACGACCGGTACTCCGCCTGCTCCGACCACGCAGACGCCGGGGGCGACCCCGCCCGCCGCAACGCCGACGCCGCAGGCCGATGCAGCCAATCCGGCCGCGCCGCCAGCAGGAACGACACCTCCGGCCGCCGCCACGCCGCCAGCGGCTGGAACGACGCCGCCCGCGGCGGGGGCCACGCCTGCCGCTCCGACGCCGGCGACGGCCGAGGCGACCGTGCCGGTCGGGCAGAAGGCGATCTTCTATGAGGAGCGCACCAGCACGCAGCAGGGCACGGCCGAGCCCGGCAGCATCGTGTGGTCGCTGGTGCAGGAATCGCCTGGCGGCGACCTGCCGCCAGAGCCGGCGATCCGCGCCGAAGCGACGATCCCCGGCAAGAACCTCCAACTGCGCATGACGATCCGGCGCAACGCCGACCAGACCTTGCCGGCCAGCCACATCATCGAAATGATCTTCCTGACGCCGAAGGACTTCGACGGCGGCGGCGTCGACGGCCTTCTGCGCATCGCCATGAAGAGCTCGGAGCAGGACGCCGGCAGCCCGCTGATCGGCCTCCCGGCCAAGATCGGCGACGGCTTCTTCCTCGTCGCGCTCAACGACACCAAGGCCGACGAGGACACCAACCTGACGCTGCTGCGGGGGCAGGACTGGATCGACGTGCCGGTGGTCTACAAGACGGGACGCCGCGCGCTGCTCACCATGGAAAAGGGTATCCCGGGTGAGAAAGTGTTCGACGAGGCGCTGAAGGCGTGGGCCGCGAAGACGTCCGGGTGAGTTGGAAGCGCCTCAAAAACCTTGAAACAGCATATCGAGTGCCGCGACGATATCGTCGTGGTGGCTCGTAAGATTGGTTCGATTTTCGCCGAGTTCGGTCGCAGCGACCGTAGCGATCAGGTGGGTGGCCATCACCATCTTCCGGCCGTTGATCTCGAAGACCGGATGTAGTTAGCGCATTGGCGAAGGCGCCGAAGTCAGCGGGAAAAGCGGAACGACCACGCGAGTCTTGAAGTGGTCAAGCAGTCGGATTGAACGTCGAGCAGATATCCGCCTTCGATGCCGCCGGCGAAGACCTCATAACGCGCCATCAGAATTGCCGATGCCCGGCGAGCGGGATGCCATGCTTGTCGACATAGTCGTTCCAAGCGTTCATTGTCGCACGGTTTTCAAGCTTCCATAGCCGGGTCTTCTCGGCAGCGACCGCTTCCGCTATCCCCGCCTCCGCCGCGCGCGATACGTTCACGTTGAGCCCCTTGGCTTCCGCCATGAGCTGGGAATCGATCGATAGGTTAGCCGGTTGACGGACGGCGTTCGTCGCTATCTTGCGCATGATAATCACCCCGGCATGCGCATCAGCACTCCGGCGCAATGAGGGTGCTACCCTTCCATCTCTTCCCGCAACATTTCCAGCTCCAGCCACTCTTCCTCGAGGGCGGCGAGCGTGGTGCGCTCCTTGTCGAGCGCGGCGATGGTCTTCTGGAACGACACAGGGTCCCGCTCGTAGAAGGACGGGTCGGCGATGTTGTTCTCCAGCCGTGAAATCGAGGCCGTCACCGCCTCGATCTTCTTGGGCAACGAGTCCAACGCGAATTTCTGCTTGAAGGAGAGCTTTTTCGCCGGCCCCTTCGGCGCTGTCTGTTCGGCCTTTGGCGAAGCCTCGCTTGGTTCAGCCTTCGACCTTGCCTTGCGGTCCTCCAGCCTGGAACCACCGCGCTGCGCCAGCATGTCGGAATAGCCGCCGGCATATTCGATCCAGCGCCCGCCGCCGTCCGGCGCGATCACGCTGGTTACGGTGCGGTCGAGGAAGTCGCGGTCGTGGCTGACGAGGATCACGGTTCCGGCAAAGCCGGCAACCAGTTCCTGCAGCAGCTCCAGCGTCTCCATGTCGAGATCGTTGGTCGGCTCGTCGAGCACCAGCAAATTCGCCGGCCGCGCCAGCACGCGGGCCAGCAGCAGCCGCGCGCGCTCGCCGCCGGAAAGCTCGCGCACCGGCGTCCGCGCCTGCTCCGGCTTGAACAGGAAATCCTTCATGTAGGAGACGACGTGGCGCTGCTCACCGTTGACGAGCAGGTTCTCGCCGCGCCCATCGGTGAGGTAATGCGCCAGCGTCTCCTGCGGGTCGACAGCCTCGCGCTTCTGGTCGAGCGTCGCGATCTCGAGATTGACGCCGAGCCGCACGGCGCCGGTGTCCGGCGCCAACTCGCCGGTCAGCATCTTCAAGAGCGTCGTCTTGCCGGCGCCGTTCGGGCCGACCAGGCCGACGCGGTCGCCGCGCTGGATGCGGGTCGAGAAGCCTTTGACCACGGTGAGGTCGCCAAAGCTCTTGTCGATGCCCTTGGCCTCGATCACCAGCTTGCCGGATTCGGCGGCGTCGCTTGCCACCATGGTGGCGCTGCCCTCTGCGCCGCGATGGCTGAAAAAGCGCTGGCGCATGGTCTGCAATTCGCCGAGACGGCGCATGTTGCGCTTGCGCCTTGCGGTCACGCCATAGCGCAGCCAGTGCTCCTCGCGCACGATCTGCCGGCCGAGCTTGTGCTGCTCGCGCTCTTCCTCTTCCAGCACCTGGTCGCGCCATTCCTCGAAATGCGCGAAGCCCTTGTCGAGGCGTCGCGTCTGACCACGGTCGAGCCAGACGGTGGCGCGCGTCACGCGTTCAAGGAAGCGGCGGTCGTGCGAGATCAGGATGACGGCGGAAGAGGTGCGGGCAAGCTCTTCTTCCAGCCATTCAATAACCGAAAGATCGAGATGGTTGGTGGGCTCGTCGAGCAGAAGGATGTCGGGCTCCGGCGCCATGACGCGCGCGAGCGCCGCGCGCCGCGCCTCGCCTCCGGAAAGATCGTTCGGCCGCTCTTCACCGGTGAGGCCGAGATGTTCCATCAGATAGGTGGCGCGATGCGGATCGTCGGCCGGGCCAAGGCCGGCCTCGACATAGGCACGTACGTCGGCGAAGCCGTCCATGTCCGGCATCTGCGGTAGGTAGCGGACCGTGGCCGAAGGCTGGCGGAACACCTCGCCGTCCTGTGGCTCGATCATTCCGGCTGCGATCTTGAGCAGTGTCGACTTGCCCGAGCCGTTGCGGCCGACCAGCGCGATCTTCTCGCCGGCGGATGCGCCGAGCGCCGCGCCGTCGAGGAGCGGCGTCCCGCCGAAGGTCAATTTAATGCCGTCGAGATTGAGAAGTGGCGGCGCCATGTCAGCTTTCTGGAAGAGGATAGGGGTGGGCCAGAAGCAGCGCCCGGCCGCGTACCAGCGCGATGCCAAGCCGTCCTTTGACCTCGTTTGATATAGTGAGCGAGGAGCCGAACGCCACCTCGACGCGGTCGAGCGGCCATTTGGCGCCAGTGACCGTCAGGCCGGACAGGTCGGAGAAGCCGAGCACCGAAAACAGCGTGCCGTCATCATAGTCGAAGCTGGCCTTGCCAGGCAGGACGGGAATGCCCTCCTGCGCGCCGCTGGTCAGCAGGACTTGCGTGCCGTTGGCGGCCAGCCGCACGGCCAGCGCCAGATGCAGGAAGGCGTGGTCGGCGCGCTTGCCGCCAAAGGCGCCGGCCAGCACCAGGCTGGTGGCGCCGCGCTGGAGCGCCTCCGCGATGGCGAGCTCGCCGTCGGTCATGTCCTTCTCGGCCGGAAAAACCTTGCGCGGCACCTCGGCCAGATCGTTCGGCAGGTTCGCCGGCACCGAGTCGAAGTCGCCGACCCACAGCTCGGGCACGAGGCCAAGCATGCGGGCATGGCCGATGCCGGCATCGGCGGCGATGACGCGCGAGCCTTCGATCTGGCGTTCGAGCCGAGGCGTGCGAACAAGTTCGCCGCCAAGCAAAATGGTGAATGTGCCCATGGCCGTCGCCTTACCAGCCCGCCGGGTGAAACGGAAGCCGGGCGGTGCGGCCTTCGCATCCGAGGCCGTCGCCTGAGCGTTGGATGTCCGGCAAACTTCCGCTTGCGCGCCGCCGCGGCCGGGCCTATCTGTCGGAACGCTCTAACGGGGTGCCGGACGTGATCCGGCTGAGAGGCGATCAAGCCAACCCGCTGAACCTGATCCGGTTTGTACCGGCGGAGGGATTAGACGTTTCGGACCATCCGACGCCTCAATTCCTTGTCACTCGAACGAAGGAGGCGCCGATGCGCGCAATGCTGTCCCATCTCATTCTCGCGACCGGTCTTGTTTCGCTTTTGACAGGCATTGGGCCTGCCGAAGCGAAGGACAAGCTCACCGTCTACACCTATGAAAGCTTCACCGCCGATTGGGGTCCCGGACCGGCCGTGAAGAAGGAATTCGAGGCCGAATGCGGCTGCGATCTCGAATTCGTCTCGGTGGCCGACGGCGTCGCGCTCCTCAACCGCGTCAAGCTGGAAGGTGCCGGCACCAAGGCCGATATCGTGCTCGGCCTCGACACCAACCTCACCGCCGATGCCAAGGCGAGCGGCCTGTTCACGCCGCATGGCGAAGTGTCCGGCATCAACGTGCCTGGCGGCTGGAGCGATGATACTTTCGTGCCCTTCGACTATGGCTATTTCGCCGTCGTCTACGACACGCAGAAGCTGAAGACACCGCCGAAGAGCCTGAAGGACCTGGTCGAGGGTGCCGGCACCGACAAGATCGTCATCCAGGATCCGCGCACCTCGACGCCGGGCCTGGGCCTGCTCTTGTGGGTGAAGTCCGTCTATGGCGACAAGGCGCCGGAAGCCTGGGCGAAGCTCAAGCCGAAAGTGCTGACGGTGACGCCGGGCTGGAGCGAGGCCTATGGGCTGTTCACCAAGGGCGAGGCGCCGATGGTGCTCTCCTACACGACCTCGCCGGCCTACCACATGGTGGCCGAGAACACCGAGCGCTACCAGGCGGCTTCGTTCGAGGAGGGCGAATACCTGCAGATCGAGGTCGCCGGCATCACCACAACCGGCGCGAAGAACCCGCTGGCGCAAAAGTTCATCGCCTTCATGACAGGGCCGAAATTCCAGGACGTCATTCCCGAAACCAACTGGATGTTCCCGGCCGGCAAGACCGACAAGCCGCTCAATCCGGCTTTCGACAAACTGGTGAAGCCGACCAAGACCTTGCTGTTCAGCCCACAAGAGGTCGCGGCCAACCGCAAGGCCTGGGTGGATGAGTGGCTCTCGGTGATGAGCAAGTAGCTGGTCTTGGTGACTATCCTTCCAAGATGATCGCTCTACGGCGCCCCCCTCTGTCCTGCCGGACATCTCCCCCACTTGGGGGGAGATCAGCCGTCGCGTCGGCTTGCGCCAATCTCCGGCGTTGCAGGATTGAGTGGAGCGCGGAAACCGCCAATCTCACCCCTTGTGGGGGAGATGTCCGGCAGGACAGAGGGGGGCGCGACGGAACGCGGCGTTCGCTGGCTCGAACCCCAATGGTGCGGCGTGCAGCCGCGCTCTGATTCCCGCATCCCCGCCGGCATCATCGCCCTGGCGGCCATCGCCGTCCTTATCGGCGGCGCCTTCGTCGGCCTCGCCATCGAAGGCGCGCACGATCTCTCCGGCGCCGGCGCCGCCTTCGACGGCTATCTCTTCCGCGTTGCCCGCTTCACGCTCTGGCAGGCGCTGCTGTCGACATTGCTGTCGGTCGCGCCAGCGCTCCTGGTGGCGCGCGCCCTGTCCCGGCATCCGGCCTTTCCCGGACGTCGCCTGATCCTGCAACTGTTCACCGTGCCGCTGGCATTGCCGGCGATCGTCGCGGCGCTCGGCATTCTGGCGCTCTACGGTCGGGCCGGGTATTTTGCCGGCGCCCTCGCCAGGCTTGGTGGCGGGGAATGGCCGGGGATCTACGGCCTCTCGGGCATCCTTGTCGCGCATGTCTTCTTCAACCTGCCGCTGGCGACGCGCCTGTTCCTGGAGGCGTTGGGCACCGTCCCCACCGACCAGTGGCGGCTGGCGAGCCAGCTCGGCATGGGCGCGCGGCCGGCCTTCCGGCTGATCGAATGGCCGGTGATGCGCGCGGCCCTGCCGGGGATTGCCGGGCTGGTCTTCATGCTCTGCATCACATCCTTCACCATCGTGCTGACGCTGGGTGGCGGTCCCGCCGCGACGACGCTGGAGGTCGCCATCTACCAGGCGCTGCGCTTCGACTTCGATCCGGCGCGCGCGGTCGTGCTGACGCTGCTGCAGATTGCTCTCACCTTCGTCGTGGTCATCGTGCTCACGCGGCTTGGCGCCAACACGGTCGGCGATGCCAATCTGCCGGTGGCGCCGCGCCGCTACCTGTCGGCGGGCCGGATGGAAAGCGTGCTGAATGCCGGGCTCATCGCGCTTGCCTTGCTGTTTGTCGCGGGACCGATGGCGGCAACGGTGGCTTCAGGGCTGGAGGCCGATCTCGGTCGGCTGGCGGGCGAGGAGGCGGTACGCCGTGCGACGTTCACCAGCGCGGGCCTCGCCTTCCTCGCGGCGCTGCTCAGCGTGACGTTGTCGCTGGCGCTGATTGCGGCGCGGCGCGCGCTGGCCCTGCGGCGCCGGGCAGGCGGCGCCACAAGCTTGCTCGAGCATGCCACGGACACCGGCGCCGGCTTCGTGCTCGTCGTGCCGCCGATCGTGCTTGGCGCCGGCTGGTTCCTGGCGCTGCGCAGCGTCACCGACGTCTTCGCCATCGCGCCGGTCATGGTCGTCGCGGTCAACGCCGTGATGGCGATGCCCTTCGCCATCCGCGCCATTCGCCCGGCCTATGACGCGGCGAGCGAACGCCATGAGCGGCTTTGCCTGGCGCTCGGCATATCCGGCTGGAACCGGCTGCGCCTGATCGACTGGCCGTCGCTCAGGCGGCCTTTGGCCACCGGCTTTGCCTTCGCCATGGCGCTGTCGCTCGGCGATCTCGGCGTGATCGCTCTGTTCGGCAGCGATTCCGTGCAGACCTTGCCCTATCTGCTGCTCGCGCGCATGGGCAGCTACCGGACGGCCGACGCCGCGGGGCTTGCCTTGCTGCTCGGCCTCGTCTGCCTGATGCTGGTGGTTGCCGCCGACTGGCTGGGGCGGGAAGGAAGGTCACGATGAGCATCGACGGCACCGCCGCGGAAAAGGGCCTTGCGGTCGCACTGGACGGCGTCTCCTTCAGCTACGGCGAGGCGTCTTTCCGTTTCGATGCCGAGTTCGCGGCCGGCAGGATCACGGCAATCATGGGGCCGAGCGGTTCCGGCAAGTCGACGCTGCTCAGTCTGATAGCCGGCTTCGAATTGCCCGATACAGGCAAGGTGCTGATCGGCGGCATCGATCTCGCCAACGCGCCGCCTTCGGCGCGGCCGGTGTCGATGGTGTTCCAGGAAAACAACCTGTTCGCGCATCTCCCGGTCGAAGCCAATGTCGGGCTCGGCCGCTCGCCGTCGCTAAGGCTGGGCGACGCGGATCGGGCGGCCGTCTCCGAGGCGCTGGCGCGGGTCGGTCTTGCCGGCAAGGAAAAGCGGCTGCCGCGCGAGCTTTCCGGCGGCGAGCGGCAGCGCGTGGCGCTGGCGAGGGTCCTGCTGCGCGACCGGCCCGTATTGCTGCTCGACGAACCCTTCGCGTCGCTCGGCCCGGCGCTGCGCGACGACATGCTCGACCTTGTCGCCGGCATCCATGCGGAGCGCAGAATGACGGTCCTCTTCGTCACGCATCAGCCCGAAGATGCGCGCCGCATCGGCCAGGACGTCGCATTTCTCGACGAAGGCACGATCGCGGCGACCGGCCGGGCCGACGATTTCTTCGAGCGGTCTGGACCGGATGCGTTCCGGCGCTATATCGGCGATCGAGGCGGCACCGTTGCCGGATCACAACATATTGCCCGGAAGCGGACATAATTTACGGCCAAACCGGCAACGGGCGATCCGGCGTTTGCTTGCCTTGTCCGGGGGAGTGTGGCTAGGTCCGGCCATGCTGGTCCGGTTGGGCCGTGATTTGCCGAGAATCTTAGAAAGGAAGCCGATCTGTCGACCGGCGCAGGGAAAGTGTGGATGAGGCCGCTGGCACGGTTTTTCGCGCTGGCGAGCGTTGCCGTGCTGGCAAGCTGCCAGATGTTCACGCCGCCGGACGTGCAGGAGAGTGGCTTCCAGCCGTCCGACAAGCCGATCACGGTCGACAATGTGGTGGCCAACGCCAAGCTCGCCGAAATGGCCAAGGCGCAGCACCCGCGGATTCTCGCCACTTATGGCGGCGAATATTCCGACCCCAAGCTCGAGCGCATGGTGGCCAAGGTCGTCGGCAACCTGACGGTGGTGTCGGCCAACCCGACCCAGACCTATCGCATCACCATCCTCAACTCGCCCAACGTCAACGCCTTCGCGCTGCCGGGCGGCTACCTGTATGTGACGCGCGGCCTGCTGGCGCTGGCCAACGATTCCTCCGAGCTCGCCGCCGTCATCGCGCACGAGATGGGTCACGTGACCGCCAATCATGGGCTGCAGCGGCAACAGCTCGAAGCCGAGGAAGGCCTGGCGACCAAGGTGGTTTCCGACGTGCTCGGCGACAGCCCGACCGCCAAGGCGGCGCTGATCCGCGGCAAGCTCAGGCTCGCGCAATTCTCGCGCAACCAGGAACTGCAGGCCGACGCCATCGGCATCAAATCGATCGGCGAGGCGGGCTATGATCCTTATGCCGCCGGCCGTTTCCTGCAGTCGATGTCCGCCTATACGGATTTCCGCTCGGTCAGCGGCGCCACCGACGCCAGCCTCGACTTCCTGGCGACGCACCCCAACACGCCGCAGCGCATCGAGCTGGCGCAGCGGCTTGCCCGCAATTTCGGGCCGCCCGGCGTCGGCACGCGCGACCGCGACGCCTTCCTGGCCGGCATTGACGGCCTGCTTTACGGCGACACGCCGGAAGAGGGCTATGTGCGTGGCCAGACCTTCATGCACCCCAATCTCGGCGTCTCCTTCACCGTGCCGGACGGTTTCGTCATCGACAATTCGGCCGCCGCCGTCACCGCGACCGGGCCTGGCGACATCGCCATCCGATTCGACGGCGTTGCGATCAACAAATCCGTCTCGCTCACCGATTACATCCGCAGCGGCTGGGTAGCCGGGCTCGAAGATGCCAGCGTGCGCCAGGACACGGTCAACGGCAACGAGGCGGCGATGGCGCATGCCAGCGCGCAAGGCTGGCAGTTCGATATCGCGGTGATCCGCGCCGGCGGACAGGTCTACCGGCTGCTGACGGCGGCGCCCTCGGCCAGCACTTCGCTGGACACGGTCGCGCGCTCGGTCAGCGGTTCCTTCCGCGTGCTGAGTCCGGCCGAGAAGGCGGCGCTGAAGCCGCTGCACATCAGGGTCGTCACCGTTCAGGCCGGCCAGACGATGGGCTCGCTCGCGGCCCAGATGGTCGGCGTCGACCGCAAGCTAGACCTCTTCCGCGTGCTCAATGCGATGTCGCCCGGCGCGAGCGTATCGGCCGGCGACAAGGTCAAGATCGTCACCGACAAGTAGGCCTCGCCAGCTGTCACTTTATTGGCGGCTTTGCTTTCAGCCAGCGGGCCGCTGGATCATTTGCTGTCGGCGACGGTGCATTGCTGCCACCGCCGATGACATCAGCCATCGCTGTTGCCGCCTCTGGGCTGTGAAGAACCGTGATCGCCGCCATTGCCGCGCCAGGGCGTGGGGTCGATTGGCAGCAAAGGTGCCTTTGGCGTGTTCGGCGGCGCTTCTGGCGCGGGGATGTGGACCACCTTCACCTTCGTGACCACTTTCGTGACAACCTTGGGCTTGCAGACCGCGACTGTCTGGGGCGCTCGCCTCGGCGAAAGCCCAAGAATGCCCATCGAATAATTGTCTTGCCGCTCCATGCTGGCCTTGAGGAAAGCCAGGGCGCGGGCCGGGTCGGCGGGCACGCCATTGCGGCCATCCTTGAAGATCATCGCAAGGTCCTTCATGGCATCGACATGCCCCATCGCCGCGGCCTGGAGCAGCAGGTCCAATCCCTTGCCGGTGTCGCTCGGGACGCCGAGGCCATTGAACAAGGCGCGCCCCCAGGCGGCCATGGCGTAGGGATCTCCCTTGTCGGAGGCTTTCGAATAGAAGTCGTTCGCTTTCGCCATATCCACGGCCGTCCCCATCCCGGACGAGGCGATATAGCCGAGCTCGAAAACGGCGCGGACATGTCCTCGGTCGGCGGCCTCCTGGATTGCCTTTCTCGCATCGTCGACCTTGCCGGCCGCGAGCAGCGCCCGGCCGAGCTCGTAGCGGAAGCGGGCGATCTCGGGATAGGTTTTCGCCGCCGCCTCGCAGGCTTCCACCGCCCCGCTGCCGATATCGTTCGACAACAGACCAGGGGCGACGCCCTGCAGGTCAAGCGGCTCGCCGGCTGCCCGGTCGCAAGGGTCGACGTCCGGCGACAGTTTCATCGTCGCCTGCTTCGCGGCGTTGCCCACGCGGATCTCGAAGCCGACCTCGACGGGAGCGGCCGAGCCGATCTGCGGCTCGTAGCGTAGATTGCCGACCTCGGCGGCCATCAGGCTCGATTGCGGCGACAGGACGCGACCCGGCAGGGACAGCGTTCCCGTCGCCGGGTAGCTCGCCAGCTTGAGGCTGATCGCGGGGTCCTTGGCCGGCAGATCAAGCTTCAGCGGAACCGGGCCGACGCCGACGGGGACGCTGATATCGCGACTTCCAATCGCTTCGGCGGCATCGGCGACTTGGGTCCCACGCTCCGCCACCTGCTGGTCCTGTTGCGCGCTTGGCGACGCTGGCTGCTCCGTCCCGGGCATCAGCACCACGTCGTCGATGAGCGAGGAGTTCTCCCACGGAACCTGCTTGCCGTTGGTGGCCTTGACCACGTCGCGGCGCACGGCGGCCATGACCGAGCGTATCTCCTGGCCCGGCGCCAGCGCGCGGCGGGAAAAGGACGACGAGAACGGACTGAGGTCGCCCGCCCCGTCATAGGCGACAGCCCCCGGCTCGGTGGCAAAGGCAATCAGCGTGTTCTGCGAGCCGCTCACCTGCGCAAGGCCGGTGCCGCTGGCCACGATCAACTGATCGCGCAGCCAATAGTCCTTGCGCGGAAAAGGATCGTTGCGACAGGCGTCGAGGATGATCATCTGGATCTTCGATTTCGAGCGCAGTTGCCGCAATATGTCATCGACCTTGATGGCCTGGACTTCCATGTCGGCCGCGTCCTTCAGCGACGCATCGACCGGGATCAGGAAATTCTCCCCACCGATCTGGAAGCCGTGCCCCGAATAATAGACGACCGCCAGGTCGGCGCCGTCCGCCGCCGCCAGATAGTTGCGGAACTGTCCTTCAAACTGAAGCTTGGTCAGGTCCTTGGCGGCGAACACCTCGAAGCCGGCGAGCCGGAATGTCTTCGAGACGTCCTCCGCGTCCTTGTCCGGATTCTTGAGCGCCGGGATTTCGCGGTATTCGGAATTGCCGATCACAAGGGCAACCCTTCGATCGGCACGGGCGTCCGGCGTTGTAAAGGCCACGAGGACCAAGGCCGCAAGGAACACACAGCATCGCAGCATGGCAAGCCCCATCTGTTCATCCGGAGGCTTTAAAGAGGCCAATTGCGACGCAACGGTCTGTTAAAGACCTCACAATCCAAGAGTATGGATGAAGGAAAATTGCCCCGATGGCGATATTTTCTTATTTACTAAATATCTCATTGCTAATTTGAGCGCCCACTGGCTTCAGGCCGCTTCCGCCAGGAATTCCGGGTTCTGCTTCACCAACGCCAGCTTCAGCTTTTCCATGGCACGCGCCTCGATCTGGCGGACGCGTTCCTTGGAGATGCCGAGTTGTTCGCCAAGCGATTCCAGCGTGGCGCCTTCATCGCTCAGCCTGCGCTCCTCGATGATGCGAAGCTCGCGGGCGTTGAGCGCGCCGAGCGCGCTTTTCAGCCAGACGGCCCGGCGCTGGATATCGATCCTTTCGCCGACGATCTCGTCGGGGAGCGGTTCTTCGGAAACCAGGAAATCCATCCGCTCGGCGGCGCCGTTTTCGTCGGCCAGCGGCGCATTGAGCGAACTGTCGGGGGAGGACAGGCGCGAATCCATCATCGCCACGTCGGCCTCCGGCACGCCAAGCGCCGCCGAGACCTCGCGGTAGAGCGAGGCGTTGGAGAGTGGCTCGGCGCCGTTGGCGAGGCGGGCGCGCAGGCGCCTGAGATTGAAGAACAGCGCCTTCTGCGCCGAACTGGTGCCGCCACGCACGATCGACCAGTTGCGCAGGATGTAATCCTGCATCGAGGCGCGGATCCACCAGGTCGCATAAGTCGAGAAGCGCACTTCGCGCGCGGGCTCGAAACGGGCTGCCGCCTCCAGCAGGCCGACATGGCCTTCCTGGATCAGATCACCGAGCGGCAGGCCGTAGTGGCGGAATTTCGAGGCCATGGAGATAACCAGGCGCATATGGGCGACGGTGATCCTGTGCAGCGCGTGCTGGTCGTTTTCTTCCTTCCAGCGCAGGGCCAGGACATGCTCCTCTTCGCGCTCGAGATAGGGAGCCCTCATTGCCGCCCGGACCAGTGTCCGTCCTGCCGCGTCCTCGATCATGCCGGCTCCTTTTGGCGGTGATGCACAGATGGCGGTTGAAAAGACGCCGCCGCGCCCTACAACAGCCATGCAACGTGTCAGGCGCATGGATGGTTCCGCCGCCCGAAGGGCGTCAAATGTTGCCGGCCGGAATACTTTGTTACCGGCTCGAAAAGCCACTTCGCGAAATATTGGGTGATTTTGAGAATCAGATTTCTGGCAGAGCCGATTTTTGAAATCTGGTTCCTTATTTAGCTGCCTTCGATCTGTCAGTTTCCGGTTCTCACAATCGAGCCGGGGCACCGGTCAAAACGGGATCACAGAAAAATGAAATGGCTCAAATCGCTCCTTATCGCCGGAACGCTACAGGTTCTGGCGGTCACCGCCAGCCATGCCGGCGCCAATCTCGACCAGATCAAGCAGGCGGGCGTCATCAAGGTCGGCACCGAAGGCACCTATGCACCCTTCACCTATCATGACGAATCCAACGCCCTGGTGGGCTTCGACGTCGAGATCGCCAAGGCCATCGCCGACAAGCTCGGCGTCAAGGTTCAGTTCCTCGAAGGCAAGTGGGACGGCCTGATCGCCGGCCTCGACGCCAATCGCTACGACGCGGTGATCAACGAGGTCGGCATCACCGATGCCCGCAAGGCCAAGTATGATTTTTCCGATCCCTACATCGCATCGAAGGCGGTGCTGATCGTGCGCGGCGACAACACCGACATCAAGACCTTCGCCGACCTCAAGGGCAAGAAGGCGGCGCAGTCTTTGACTTCCAATTTCGGCAAGCTCGCCGAGTCCAACGGCGCCGAGCTCGTCGGTACCGACGGCTTCGACCAGTCGATCCAGCTTCTGCTCACCGGTCGCGCCGACGCCACCATCAACGACAGCCTGTCGTTCCTCGACTTCAAGAAGCACAAGCCGGACGCCAATGTGAAGATCGCCGCGCAGGAAGACAATGCCGACTATTCGGGCGTGATCGTGCGCAAGGGCGATCCGGAACTTGTCGCGGCGATCAACAAGGCGCTGGCCGACATCAAGGCCGACGGCACATATCAGAAGATCGCCGACAAATATTTCGGCCAGGACGTTTCGAAGTAAGCCACCGCCTTTTTGTTCGAAAATGGCGGGTCGTCTTTGACGGCCCGCCATTTTTTGCATGATGTTCATCGGGGGTCGTCTTTGACGGACCGCCGGTTTTTGTAATTATGGTCGTTCCATACGGTGGCAGATGCCGCCGTATCCGGGAGGGAGAAGCGCTCCGTGCCGCATTGGCTGCAATTGATGCTGGAATCGCTGCCGACGCTGCTATGGGCGGCGCTGATCTTCACCGTGCCGCTGACGCTGCTGTCCTTCGCGCTCGGGCTCATCGCCGGACTGGTGACGGCGCTGATCAGGCTGTTCGGCCCGAAGCCGCTGGTCGCGCTGGTGCGCTTCTATGTCTGGATTTTCCGCGGGACGCCGCTGCTCGTCCAGTTGTTCCTGATCTTCTACGGCCTGCCGTCGGTCGGCATCCTGCTCGACGCCTTTCCCGCCGCGCTCATCGGCTTCACGCTCAACATCGGCGCCTACACATCGGAGATCATCCGCGCCGTCATCGGCTCGGTTCCGAAGGGGCAATGGGAGGCTTCCTATTCGATCGGCATGACCTGGAGCCAGGCGATGCGGCGCACCATCCTTCCGCAAGCGGGCCGCGTCGCGGTGCCACCGCTCTCCAATACCTTCATCTCGCTGGTCAAGGACACCTCGCTGGCGGCCGCGATCACGGTGCCGGAAATGTTCCAGGCCGCGCAGCGCATCGTCGCCACCACCTATGAGCCGCTGATCCTCTATGTCGAGGCGGCGGCGCTCTACCTTGCGCTGAGCTCGGTGCTGTCGGCACTGCAGGCGCGGCTGGAGGTGCGGCTCAACCGTTATGGCGGGTTCCTGGAGGCCAACGCATGATCGGCCTCACCAACATCGAAAAGCGCTTCGGCGACAATCTGGTGCTGAAAGGCGTCACCGTCAGCCTCGACGAAGGCAGCGTGACGGCGCTGGTTGGCCCGTCCGGTGGTGGAAAAAGCACGCTGCTGCGCTGCATCAACCTCCTGGAAATCCCGACGTCCGGTTCCTTGCGCATCGGCGACGAGACGATCGCGTTCCATCCGGGCGGCAAGGTGCCGGCCAAGGATGTCCAGCGCATCCGCCTGCAAACCGGCATGGTGTTCCAGAACTTCCAGCTCTTCCCGCATCGCACGGCGATCGAGAATGTCATGGAAGGGCTGGTGACGGTGCTGAAATGGCCCGAGCCAAAGGCGCGCGAGCGGGCGATGGCGCTGCTCGAGAAGGTCGGCATGGCGCACAAGGCCGATGCCTGGCCGGCGACGCTGTCCGGCGGCCAGCAGCAGCGCGTGGCGATCGCGCGGGCGCTGGCACCGTCGCCGCGCGTGCTGCTTTGCGACGAGCCGACCTCTGCGCTCGATCCGGAACTGGCGCAGGAGGTGGTCGAGGTGCTTGGCCAACTCGCGCGAGAAGGCACGACCATGGTGATGGCCACGCATGATCTCAGGCTCGCCTCCAAGATCGCGCAGGAGGTCGTCTTCCTCGATGCCGGCTCGATCGTCGAGAAAGGCCCGGCCTCGGTCGTGTTCGACAATCCTGAGCGTGAGCGGACCAAGCGCTTCATCGCCTCGCTGCGGCAGGAGGAGGCACGGAAGGATAGCTGACGCCGGACGGTAGGGGGGCGGCTCTGCCTCAATATTCCGCTTCGCAGGAATCTCCCCCCGTAAGGACGAGATAAACCCAAAAACAAAAAAACCCGGCGCGAGGCCGGGTTCTTCGTGCTGAACAGCGAAAAGCTCAGGCAGCTTCTTCCTGCTCGGATTCTTCGTTGTCGGCCTTGGCGCCGCGCTTCGGACCCTTGTTCAGGTTGACCTCGATGAGGCGAACCGCCTCGGTCTCCGACATGCGGTTCACCGCGGCGATCTCGCGGGCCATGCGGTCGAGCGCGGCTTCATAGAGCTGACGCTCGGAATAGGACTGCTCCGGCTGGTTGTCGGCGCGATAGAGGTCGCGCACCACTTCCGAGATCGAGATCAGGTCGCCGGAATTGATCTTGGCATCATATTCCTGGGCGCGGCGCGACCACATGGTGCGCTTGATGCGGGCGCGGCCCTGCACGACCTTCAGCGCGCGGTCGACATAGTCCTCTTCCGACAGCTTGCGCATGCCGATCGAGGTCGCCTTGGCGACCGGCACCTTCAGCCGCATCTTGTCCTTCTGGAAGTCGATGACGAACAGTTCCAGCTTATGACCCGCAACTTCCTGCTCATCGATCGCCACGATCTGGCCGACGCCGTGCGCCGGGTAGACGATGAACTCGCCGGTCTTGAACCCGTGGCGAGCCGCGTTGGACTTCTTCTGCGGGGTGATCGTTGCCATTACGCCCTGAACTCCTTAGTTGTGCAGCCGGCATCATGCCGGCTCGAACCCATGGGGTCGGCGATTGCCGACCATTAGCCGCGCAACAAGGTGAACCCACCGGAAAAGCAAGGACCGGCATACCGCACGAATGCGACCGCCTGCCCCAGATCGCTCTGGTCCGGATTTAAAAGCTCACCTTTCAGTGATTTGGGGCGTTAGCGCCATAAATCGACGTTGTGTCACCGGCATGTTTCGCTGATGTAACACAAAAAGTCGGAAGAATCAAGGTTTTGCTGCGTTCGCTAACGCCAAACGAGGTCACTGCCTGTCAAGACAGTAATTGTATCGGCCACGTTACCTGGCGTCAGGCCGGCGTTGCCAGCCGCTATGTCAATCGCCTTCGCCGGGCTCCGCCGAAAAATATTTCTCGAACTTCCCGGTCTCGCCGTCGAAGGTCTTGGCGTCCGCCGGCGGTTCTTTCTTGGCGGTAATGTTGGGCCATTTCTCGGCGTATTCGGCGTTGACCTGCAACCATTTGTCGAGGCCGCCCTCGGTGTCCGGCTTGATCGCGTCGGCCGGGCATTCAGGTTCGCACACGCCGCAGTCGATGCACTCGTCCGGATGGATGACGAGCATGTTCTCGCCTTCGTAGAAACAGTCGACCGGGCAGACCTCGATGCAGTCCATGTATTTGCATTTGATGCAATTGTCGGTCACGACATAGGTCATTGCAGGCTCCGGAACGTCCCATTTTGTTGGGCTTTTTGGCTGAGGTAACGCCTTTGCCCGTTGCATGCAAGGGCAGGGATTGCGGGCCGGCGCGGTGTCGCGGAATGGAATTCCAGCCGGAAGGGCGCATCGAGGTCAACAAGCCTGACCGCCACGCGCTTTTTCTGAAACTGCTCCGGCCGCGCGCTCAGCCCGGTCATGCCTCAATCGCCACCGAGCAGCCGGTCTGTCTGCCGGCGCTCGCGTTTGGTCGGCCGGCCGCTGCCGGCCTCGCGCAATGCCGGAATTGCGTCCGGAACCGCTCCGCCTTTGGGCGTCGGCGTCGGCGACATGTCCTCATAGAGCAACCGCGCTTCCTCGGCCGGGCCGCGCCGCGTGCCACAATCAAGCACTTTCCAGACGAGGATGCGCCCCTCCAGCGTGATGGTCAGCACGTCGCCGGGCTTGATCAGATCCGAGGCCTGCGCTGCTTTGTCGCGATTGATGCGGACGCGCCCGGCGACCACGACCTTTGCCGCCAGCGAGCGCGATTTCAGCGCGCGCGAGAAGAACAGCCATTTGTCGATGCGCTGGCGGCCCTCTCCAACCATCGGGGCTAGCTTTGTTGGAGCATGATCTTATCCGAAAACCGGTTCCCACTTTTCGCTGACGCGGTCCTTCGGCTCGGGATCATGCAGTCTCTTTGTTGGAGCATGATCTCGTCCGAAAACCGGTTCCCACTTTTCGGGATCATGCTCTCGCCTATTTCTTCAGCTGGTCGCGCAAGGCGGCGAGCTTGGCGAAAGGCGAATCCGGATCGAAGCGCTGCGGACGTTCCTCGCGCGGCTTGCTCTGGAAGGCTGGCTTGCCGCCCTGGGCATTGCCCTTGCCGTCCTGCCTGTTGCCCTTCCAGTCGGGCCGGCCCTCGCGGCGGCCGCCCTCGTGGCGATCCGGACGCTCGCCTTGCGGCCTGCCTTCCCGCCGGTCGCCCGTTTCCGGCCTCGGCTTGAATTTCGAGCGGTCGAAGCGCGGCTTGCCGGCGCCGTCGCGCTGCTCGCGACGGCCTTCATGGGTGGGCTTGTCGCCGGGCTGGCCGCTTGCGGCGCCTGCCTGTCCGTCACGCGCGGGCTGCCCGCCGCGCGGGCGATTGTCACGACGGTTGTCGTGACGATGGCGCGGACGCTGATGGTCGAAACGCGCCTGGCGCCACAGAAGGACAGGCTTCGGCTCCTCGGCCTCGGCCGGAGTTTCGCCGGCGACGGCTTCCGTCGTCGTTTCGGTGGATGCGGTGGTCTCGCTTGCGCTCGGTGCCTCGACCTGGGAGGACTCGGCCTGAGGCACGCCTTCCTCGGTCACGGCCTCGCCGGCCGGCTCATCGTTTTGCGCTGCCGGTTCGCTTGCCGCCGCGGCTTCCGTGGATGTTTCCGCTGCCACGGTCTCCTGCCCGGTCGTCGTGTCGGCAGGCTCGGCAGCGCTTTCGGCCGGAACCTCGGCGGCATGGATTTCGGCGCCAGCCGTCTCCGGGTTCTCGGCGGACGTTGTCTCGGCAGCGGCTTCGGGGGCGGGTGCTTCCGCCTGGGCCGCGCGAGCGGCTTCTTCCGCGGCGAGCTTGGCGGCGGCCGCTGCGCGGGCGGCATCGTCCAGCGCGTCGAGCTTCGCCTTCACCTCGGCGGCCGGCTTTGCCTCGGAGCGATAGCCGAGACCCTTGAGGATCTCTTCCATGTCGTCGGCGGTGGCGCCGAGGATCGACATCATCGGCGGCGTCACCATGAAGGCGTGGCCGTCATAGGCGCCGTCAGGACGCTGACCGAGGCCGGGCTTCCAGTTGGTCGCCGGGCGGATGAGGTCGGCAAGCCGCTCGAGGATATCGACGCGCACGGCGCGGCGGCCGAGGTTGCGATAGCCCGCAAGCTTGTAGAAATTCTTGTCGAAGGCCGGGTCGATGACCACCGAGGTGCGGCCGGAAGCCAGCGCATGCACCACGTCGCCGAAGCCTGGCTTGTCCTTGCCGTCGTTCTTCAGCGCCCAGAGCAGCGTGACCAGGCCGGCCGGCGCCGGCTTGATCAGTGCCGGCACGAAGACGTGGTAGGCGCCGAAACGCACGCCGAGGCGGCGAAGCGCTGCGCGGCCCTCCTGGTCGAGCGACTTCATCTCCTCCGCGATGTCGCGGCGATTGATCAGGCCGAAATGTTCGACCAATTGGAAAGCGATACCGCGCGCGATGCCGGCGAGCTGGTCGGCGTTCCTCAAGTCGACCAGCGGCTTCAAAAGCGACTCGATCTGGAAATTGACGAAACGCTCGGCGCGTGCCGCGACCTTGTCGCGGGCAGGGCCGGTCAACTGCTCGTCGGCAAGCATGACCAGACGAGGCTTCAGGGCCTCGTCGCCACCGACCAGCGTGCCGATCGGCGCGCCGATCCAGCGCAGGACGCCGTCCGAGCCCAACGCCAGGTCGCCATTGGCGCAGGCGGCAAAGCGTTCGGCGCGCGCGTCGAACTCGGCCGCGAGCGCCTTCTGGGCGGCGGTGCGCACCGCCTTGGCGTCCTCGCCGCCGGCGCTCTGGTCGGCGGTGAAGCGGAACCCCTGCAACTCGCCGACATGATGACCTTCGACGAGGACGGTTCCGGTAGGGCTGATTTCGGCTTCAGGCATGGTATTTTCTCTAAGGCGCCGCATGAGGACGGAAGTCCTGCGGTCTACGAAGCGTTTCGTCAACCGCTCATGCAGCGCATCCGACAATCTGTCTTCGATTTCGCGCGTCTTTTCCTGCCAGTGTAGCTGATCGGCCAGCCAGCCAGGCCGGTTGGAGACGAAAGTCCAGGTGCGGATCTGCGCGATCCGGTGCGACAGCGTATCGATATCGCCTTCCGTCGTGTCGGCGCGCCGCACCTGCTCGGCCATGTAATTCTCATCGACATGTCCGTGACGGGCAAGGTCCATATAGATGGAGGCGATGAGGTCAGCATGCTGCGCCGGCGCGATCTTGCGATAGTCGGGGAGCGCGCAGGCTTCCCACAGGAGCGCCACGCGATCCTTGCCGGAAGCCAAAGCGCGGATGTCGCCATCGCGCGACAGATGCTCCAGCGCCTGCGCGTCCACGGCCGGCAGCGCGCGGGTCAGCCCCTCGACTGGCGCATTGGTCTCGATCGAGCGCTTCAGCGCGTCGAGACTGGAAAAGTCGAAATCGGCGGTGCGCCACTGCAGCACCTTCACCGGGTCGAAGTCATGCCCTTCGATCTTCCTGACCAGATCCTCGTCGAACGGGTCGACCTGGCCGGTGACGCCGAATGTGCCGTCGCGCAGATGCCGGCCGGCGCGGCCGGCGATCTGGCCGAGCTCGGCGGCGGTCAGGTTGCGGTATTGGTACCCGTCGAACTTGCGGTTCTGGGCGAAGGCGACATGGTCGAGGTCGAGGTTCAACCCCATGCCGATGGCGTCGGTGGCGATGAGGTAGTCGACGTCGCCGGACTGGAAGATCTCGACCTGCGCGTTACGGGTGCGCGGTGAGAGCGCGCCGAGCACGACGGCAGCGCCCCCTTGCTGGCGGCGGATCAGCTCGGCGATGGCATAGACCTCGTCGGCGGAGAAAGCGACGATCGCGGTACGCCGCGGCAGCCGGGTGAGCTTCTTCGAACCAGCATAGGCAAGATGCGACAGCCGCGGCCGCGTCACCACCGAAACGCCCTTCAGCAGCTTCTGCAGGATGCCGTGCATTGTGGCCGCGCCCAGGAGCAGCGTCTCCTGGCGGCCGCGCAGATGCAGGATGCGGTCGGTGAAGATATGGCCGCGCTCGAGGTCGCCGGCGAGCTGCACCTCGTCGATGGCGACGAAGGCGGCGTCGGTTTCGCGCGGCATGGCTTCCACGGTGCAGACCGAATATTTGGCGCCGGCAGGCACGATCTTCTCCTCGCCGGTGATCAGCGCCACCTTGTGGGCGCCGACCTTTTCGCAGACGCGGGCATAGACTTCGCGGGCGAGCAACCTGAGCGGCAGGCCGATGATGCCCGTCTCATGCGCGACCATGCGTTCGATGGCGAGATGGGTCTTGCCGGTGTTCGTGGGGCCTAGCACGGCCGTCACGTCACGGCCCGAAAGGATCAGCGGCTGGGAATGTTTCGGCTGGATGTTCATCGGCTCGGAAATAAGGTTTCTGCCGCTTGTAGTCTGAAGCACGGCGGTGCCGCCGCGTGTGACAGGCGACACATAGGGACTTCGGGCGTGAAGCGAAAGCGGAATGTTCCTTTAAGGACAGGCGAGGCGGGCGGCAGTTTTCAAAAATCGGCTGCTTGTTAACGGCTGGAACGAGTCTGGAACGAATCGGCGACGAATCGCTGACTCGCTCTGATTCAGGTTTTGTTCACGGCTATATGTGGATTTTTTGACGCTGAGTCTCACCACATGCTGAATCGCTGAATTGGCCCGATTCCTGCGTGGTCTCCACCAGACCCTGACCGTCGTTAACCTTTGCCGGGCAATGGCCGCTCTCGACTTGAGGGTTGGCCTCAAGATTATGAAATCATTGATTTTTATTAATCGCTTTTAACGAGTTTGGTTACGCTCGCGCCGTTCGCCGTTAACTTTTCGGCCAAAGCCAGAACGAATAGGCGACGAATCAGAGATGCTCGAAGTTTCCCGGTTTGTTCACCCCTAGATGTGGTGTTATCCACAGCTTACCCACCGAGGATTCACAGCTTGTGAGGGGAGTTATGCACAAGGGGTGGCCGCGGCCGTTAACCTTTGCGTGCCGAATTGAGGCAAGGTGTCGCGCTGGCCCTTGGCCTACGGACGAAAAAGGCGGCTCCGATGTCGGGGCCGCCTTGGCGATGAAGGCTATCAGGCGAAATACTGGCCGCCATTGGCGGTGATGGTCGAGCCGGTGATGAAGCCGGCCTCGTCGGAAGCGAGGAACAGGACGCAGCGCGCGATCTCATCCGGCTCGCCGAGGCGGCCGACCGGGATCTGCGGGATGATGCGCTCGTTGAGCACCTTCTCGTCGATCGCCTTGACCATCTCGGTCGCGATATAGCCGGGGCAGATGACGTTGACGGTGATGCCGGCACGTGCCCCTTCCTGCGCCAGCGCCTTGGAGAAGCCGATATCGCCCGCCTTGGCGGCGGAGTAGTTCGCCTGGCCGGCCTGGCCCTTCTGGCCGTTGATCGAGGAAATGGTGATGACACGGCCGAACTTGCGGTCGCGCATGCCGCCCCACAAAGGATGCGTCATGTTGAAGACGCCGGAGAGGTTGGTGTCGATCACTTCCTTCCACTGCGCGGGCGTCATCTTGTGGAACATGGCGTCGCGGGTGATGCCGGCATTGTTGACCAGCACACCGACCGGGCCGAGATCGGCCTCGACCTGCTTGATGCCGGCGGCGCAGGCCTCGTAGTCGGCGACGGACCATTTGTAGACGGGGATGCCGGTCTCGGCCTTGAACTTCGCGGCCGCCTCGTCATTGCCGGCATAGTTGGCGGCGACGGAATAGCCGGCATTCTTCAAGGCGATAGATATGGCGGCGCCGATGCCGCGCGATCCACCGGTGACGATTGCTACCTTGCTCATGCGCTTCCCCTTCTTGAAGTGGCCCTGTGTCCGGGCCTGCCAGATGCAAAACGGGCGGCCCGCGCCGCCCGTCAGTCGATTGTCTCAGAGCGCTTCCACGCACATGGCGACGCCCATGCCGCCGCCGATGCAAAGGGTCGCGAGGCCCTTCTTGGCGCCGCGGCGGCGCATCTCGTAGACCAGTGTGTTGAAGACGCGGGCGCCGGAGGCGCCGATCGGATGGCCGATGGCGATGGCGCCGCCATTGACGTTGACGATCGAGGGATCCCAGCCCATGCCCTTGTTGACGGCGCAGGCCTGCGCGGCGAAAGCCTCGTTGGCCTCGACGAGATCGAGGTCCTTGACCGACCAGCCGGCCTTTTCCAGCGCCCGCTTCGAGGCGGGAATGGGTCCGGTGCCCATGATCGCCGGATCGACGCCGGCGGTCGCCCAGGACGCGATGCGCACCAGCGGGGTAATGCCACGCCGGGCGGCTTCCGCCTCGGTCATCAGCAGCGCGCCGGCGGCGCCGTCATTGATGCCGGACGCGTTGGCGGCGGTGACCGTGCCGTCCTTGTCGAAAGCGGGCTTCAGCTTGGTCATGGCGTCGAGCGTCGCGCCATGGCGGATGTATTCGTCCTGGTCGACGATCGTGTCGCCCTTCTTGCCCTTGATGGTGAAGGCAACGATCTCGTCCTTGAACCTGCCGGCCTTCTGCGCGGCCTCGGCCTTGTTCTGCGAGGCGAGGGCGAATTCGTCCTGGGTTTCGCGGGTGATCTGGAACTGGCGGGCGACGTTCTCGGCGGTGTTGCCCATGTGGTAGCCGTTGAAGGCATCCCACAGGCCGTCCTTGATCATGGTGTCGATCATCTTGTAGTCGCCCATCTTGACGCCGGCGCGCAGGTGCTCGGCATGCGGCGACAGCGACATCGATTCCTGGCCGCCGGCGACGATCACCTTGGCGTCGCCGGTGGCGATCTGCTGCATGCCGAGCGCGATGGCGCGCAGGCCCGAGCCGCAAACCTGGTTGAGGCCCCAGGCGGTGGTCTCTTTCGGCAGGCCGGCATTGATCGAAGCCTGGCGCGCCGGGTTCTGGCCTTGAGCGGCGGTCAGCACCTGGCCGAGGATGACCTCGTCGACTTCCGCCGCCTCGACGTTCGCACGCGCGAGCAATTCCCTGATGACGACGGCGCCGAGCTCATGCGCCGGCGTGGCGGCGAAACTGCCGTTGAAGGAGCCGACCGCGGTGCGGGCGGCGCTGGCGACGACGATTGAATTGGAAGCGGACATTTTTCTTCTCCAGACTTCGAGTGTCGTATTTTCGAGCTTGCTTTAGGACTTTCTTGCCCGTTCCAAACCCTGAGTCAAACCGGAAATGGGCATGGCCGTCATGCGCGGCAAGCAGGGCGGGCGCCAGTGGCGGTAACATGACGTTGACCGTGCGGCGGATTTTGTCATGGCCGTGCAGCATTAATTGATGCCGCAGTGCACAAACCACTTGGAATTGTGACGCTTTTGCGCGTATCCTCGATAAGGGCGCAATTCGTTACCGGCCGCTTACTCGCAGAGGCGCCGGTGTCCTGGGGAGGATATGGATGGCCGCAAAAGACGATCCGATCGTCATCAAGAAGTATGCCAATCGCCGGCTCTACAATACCGGCACAAGCACCTATGTGACGCTTGAGGACTTGGCCGAGATGGTCAAGAAGGGCGAAGAATTCACCGTCCAGGATGCAAAGACCGGCGATGACATCACCCATCCGGTGCTGACGCAGATCATCTTCGAGCTGGAGAACAAGGACGGGCAGAACATGCTGCCAATCCCGTTCCTGCGGCAGCTCATCTCCTTTTACGGCGATCAGATGCAGATGATCGTGCCGAGCTTCCTCGAACAATCGATGATCGCCTTCTCCAAGGAGCAGGAACGGTTTCGCGAGCAGATGAAGGGCGCCTTCGGCAAGACGCCGATAGACATGATGAAGACGCCGATGAAGGCGCTCGAGGAACAGACGCGCCGCAATGTCGAGATGTTCCAGAACGCCATGCGCATGTTCACGCCGTTCCCGTCCGCAGGCGGCAATGCCGCGGCGCCGGCCGAGCCGCCGAAGAAGGAGGAGAAGTCCGACGATCTGCAGGAATTGAAGGCGCAGATCGCGGCGATGCAGCGCAAGCTGGACACGATGTCCTAGGTTGCGTCGGTATTCAGGTGAGGCCGGTCTGCAAATCGCGGCCTCCCGCGCTTCCGGTGCTCACGTACTTTTAGTACGCTCCGCTCCGGTTCTCGGATGCCACCATTTTCGACTCGGCCTGACCTGAATCTCAACACACCCTACTGCGCTTCATTGCAGGGCCTTGGTCACCACTACATTCCAGCCGGACCGTCATAGCGGGCGCGCGGCCTGATCAGCCTGTTGCTGGTCACCTGCTCGATGGCATGCGCGGTCCAGCCGACGCTGCGGCCGAGCGCGAACAGGCGGAACGGCGCGTCGGCCGGCAGATGCAGGCTGCGCGTCATCGCGGCAAGGGCGAAGTCGATGTTGGGCTGCAGGCCAGTCGCGGCGAGGACCGCGTCCTGCAACTGAAACAGTCCGCGGTCGACATCGATATCCGGCAACAGGCCCACGGCGCGCGGATCACCTTCCGGGTAGAGCGGATGGCCGAAGCCCGGCAGCGGCCGGTCATGCGCGAGCCAACGGGCGATCGCCTCGTCGGGGCCCAGACGCTCCGCGTCCTCGACCAGCGCGATCGCCGCCGCACCCGCGCCACCGTGGCGCGGGCCGGTGAGCGTCGCGAGACCAGCGAGCAGGCAGGCGGCGATCGGCGCGCCGGTGGAGGCCGCGACGCGGGCTGCGAAGGTCGAGGTGTTGAGCTCGTGATCGGCCAAAAGCACCAGAGCCTTGCGGATGACACCGGTGCCAGCGGCCTCAACCGACCAGCCCTGCGCCAGCCTGATATGCACGGGTTCTGAGCCCGGCGCCGCGCCGAGCGCCGTTGCCAACGCGCTGATCGCCGCGGCGCCGTCCTGCTGCAGCATGGCTGGCCGGCGGCCGAGCGAGGGCCAGCCTTCGGCGGCGAGCGCCGAAAGCCTGGCGAAGGCCGTCGGCGTGCCGCTTTGCCGAGCGGCCGAAAGGGTCAGCGAAGCGAACGACACCGGACGACCGGAGGTCCACAAGAGTTCGGCAGTCTCCTCGAGCGTCGCTGTCGCCGAAAGGTCGACCGCGTCCTCGCCGCGGTAGACGAGGCGGCCATGCAGCACCGTGGAGATCGAGGTGGTGATCGCCGGCTCGCCCCAGGCGATGGCGCTCTCGGCGATCGCCTGGGGGCTCCTTCCGCGCGCCCGCCGGGTGGCAAGAGCCGCGATGTCGTCGGCGCGGTACTGGCTGCGGCGCGGGTCGGCGTCGTCGGGCCTCATGCCGATGCGGCCGCGGCTGACATAGGCATAGAGCGTCTGCGGCCGGACGTTCAGCCGCTCGAGCGCTTGCTCCCGCGTGAGCCATTCCGTCATTTGCCGCCTTACATTGATTATCTTGATCAAGATTGATGCATTGATTGAGCAGCATTAATTGCAATGCACAAAAGGTCAAGGAGACGATCATGGCAAATGGGCTCGACGATGTTGTTGCGGCTGATACGGTGCTTTCCGATGTCGACGGCGCGGGCGGGCATCTCACCATCCGAGGCCATTCTCTGATGGAGTTGGCCGGCCGCTGGCGCTACGCCCAGGTTGTCCGGTTGCTGTTCGACGGTTTCTTCGACGACCTTCCGGACGATGCCGGACTCGAGGCGGCAATCGGCAAGGCGCGCGTCGAGGTGTTCGAGCGTGCGCAGCCGCTGCTTTCCCAACTCGCGCCGCTCGACATCTACAGCGGCATGCGGGCCGGCATGGCCATCCTGCCCGACGGCGACGCACTTGCCGATGCCTTACGGCTGGTCGCCGCGCCGGCGGTGCTGACGCCGGCCTTGCTGCGCCTTGGCCGTGGCGAGGCGCCGATCGCTCCCGACAAAAAGGCCGATCATGCCGGCGATATGCTGCGGATGCTCTCCGGCATCGCCTCGCCGGCGCTCGGCAAGGCGCTGGACAGCTATCTGGTCACGGTCTGCGATCACGGGCTCAATGCCTCGACCTTCGCGACCCGCGTGGTGGCGTCGACGCAGGCGGGGCTGACTTCCGCGATCCTGGCCGGGCTGGGCGCGTTGAAAGGACCACTGCATGGCGGCGCGCCGGGGCCGGTGATCGAGATGCTGGACGCCATCGAAACCAGCGGCGATGCCACCGCCTGGCTCCGCGATGAGATCGCGCATGGCGAGCGCATCATGGGCTTCGGCCATCGCATCTACCGTGTGCGCGATCCGCGCGCCGACGCGCTGAAGGCGGTCGTGCGGCAACTCGGCTCCCGCAACGAAGCAAGCAGCAAGAAGATGGGCAGCCGGCTGGCTTTTGCCGAGACGGTGGAACAGGCGGCGCTCGAGGTGCTCAAGATCGCCAAGCCGCAGCGCTCGATCCAGACCAATGTCGAGTTCTACACCGCGCTTCTGCTTGAAGCGGTTGGCTTCCCGAAAGAGGCCTTCTCCAATGTCTTCGCCGCCGGCCGCGTCTCCGGCTGGATCGCGCATGCGCGTGAGCAGCAGGCGACCGGGCGGCTCATCCGGCCGCAATCGCGCTATGTCGGGCCAGTGCCCGATCTCGTCGCCTAAGCCTGGTTCCTCGCCCCGCAACGCGGGCGTTCGGCATGACTGAAATGTCATGTGATCACGCCTGTGTGTTCCTGTTCTTGCCTTGGTTCGTCCCTATATGCTGCACTGCAGCATAGGCAGGCCGAACCTGTCCCTTGCGATGACGCAAGGGCAGGCCAACGCATCGAGATAGGAACGCCATGGCAAAGAACGGCAAGGCGGAGGAAAAGAAGAAGATCAACATAGCCCTTCAGGGCGGCGGCTCGCATGGCGCCTTTTCCTGGGGTGTGCTCGATCGGCTGTTGGAAGACGGCAGGCTGGAGATCGCCGCCGTGTCCGGCACCAGCGCCGGCGCCATGAACGCGGTGGCGCTGGCCGATGGCCTCGTGCGCGGCGGGGTGGAGGGCGCGCGAAAAAAGCTCGACGATTTCTGGCGGGCGGTGGCCTCGAAGGGCCGCTTCAGCCCGGTGCAGCGCATGCCCTGGGACGTGGTCTGGGGCAACTGGTCGATCGAGAACACGCCCGGCTATGTCTTCTTCGACACCATGTCACGTGTGTTCTCGCCCTATGTCGCCAACCCGCTCGGTCTCAATCCGCTGCGCGATGTGGTGGCGAAGGAGATCGACTTCTCCAATGTGCGGGCCTGCAAGTCGATGGAGCTGTTCATCTCGGCGACCAATGTCGAGACCGGGCAGCTGCGCGTCTTTTCCGATGGCGAGATCGACCTCGACACGGTGATGGCTTCGGCTTGCCTGCCGCAACTGTTCCGCGCCGTCGAGATCAAGGGCGTGCCCTATTGGGATGGCGGCTATGGCGGCAATCCGGCACTCTACCCGTTCTTCAAGGCCAGCGCGACCGAGGACGTGCTCCTGGTGCAGATCAATCCGGTGGTGCGCGAAGGTACGCCGAAGAGCGCCAACGAGATCCAGAACCGCATCGACGAGATCACCTTCAACGCCGGGCTCCTACGCGAATTCCGCTCGATCGCATTCGTCAAGGAATTGATCGCGGCCGGGCGCCTGCCGCATGGCGAATACCGCGACATCCGCATGCACCGCATCGATGCCGACGAGGCCTTCAAGGGCCTCTCCGCCTCATCCAAGGTCAATGCCGAATGGGCTTTCATCGCCTATCTGCGGGACCTCGGCCGAAGCGCAGCCAGCGACTGGCTGGAAGAGAACTACGACGCGGTCGGCAGCAAGCCGACGCTCGATCTTTCAGGCGAGCTCGACGACGGCTTCAAGCCGTTGCGCGGTCCGGCGCCCGGTCGCCGCGTCAAGGAATTCCTCGCCGCGCGTCTCAAGCCGGAAGCGGCGCGCCGGCGGGCGTGAGCCGGCCCTGGCGGGACACCCATGGCGTCCCGCTCGACAACCGGCATCAGGCGTCGGCGACGTCCTTCGGCTTTGCCTGCGCGGCGGACTTGGCCGTCGGCGCCTCGGTTCCCAACTTGGAGCCCGCCAGCAGGCCCTTGGCTTTGGCGAACTCGGCGCCGGTCATCTTCGCGCCGCTCTCGGTGCGGACCTTGAAGATTTCGAGATTACCGCCCTGCACCGTCACCTGCAGGCTCTTTTCGCCCACCCAGCTGATCTCGCCCGGCTTGCCGACCACGTCGGCGAACTTGCGCGCCAGATGCTTCCTGACCTCGAACAGCCGCACCTTCTCGCCTTCGACGGTGGTCCAGGCGCCGGGCGCCGGATCGCAGCCGCGGATGAGATTATGGATTGCGTCGATGTGGTTGTTCCAGTTGATCCTGGCTTCGGCGTCCTTGCACCAGCCTTCGTAGCTCGCCTGGGATTCATCCTGCGGGATCTCCTGATGCCTGCCGGATACGACGAGGTCGGCGGCATCCAGCATGGCCTGCACGCCGAGCGGGAAGAGGCGGTCGAAATAGACGCTGCCCAGCGTGTCCTCCGGGCCGATGCCGACTGTCACCTGCAGCAGCACCGGGCCTTCGTCGAGGCCGTCCGTCGGCCGGAAGATGGTGAGACCGGTCTGGCTGTCGCCCTTGATCAGCGGCCAGTTGATCGAGCTCGGCCCGCGATATTTCGGCAGCAGCGAAGGGTGGTACTGGATGGTGCCGTGCCTGGGAATGTTGACGAAGCTCTGTGGCGCGAACTGCAGCACATAGGCCATGACCGCGATCTCGACGTCGAGCTCGCGCAACGCGTTCTCCGCCGCCTCGCCTTTCAGACTGGCCAGCTGGAACAGCTTCAGCCCGTGTTCCTCGGCGGCCAGACGCAGCGGGTCAGGCCGCGAGCCGGGCTTCTCCGGCGCGCAGAACACGCCGGCGACATCGTCGCCGCGCGCCAGGAAGGCTTCGAGCACGCTTTTGCCGAAGGCCTGCTGTCCGATGATTGCAAGACGCATGATTGGGTTCCTTGTGCTTTGGGCAAAGTTCGGGCGATCCTTCGCCGGCTTGGCCGCGACGGTTCGTTTGGTTCGGGATTTGGAATTTCAGGCCGGCAGGCGTCTCACTTGCCGGTCTGGATCCATACGACCTTCTGTTCGGTGAAGTTCTCGATGGCCGCGTCGCCGTGCTCGCGGCCGAAGCCGGAGTCGCGCGAGCCGCCCCAGGGCAGGCGGATGTCGGTCGGGCCATAGGTGTTGACCCAGACCGTGCCTGCCTTCAGCTCCCGGGCAAAGCGGTGGACACGGCCGATATCCGCGCTCCACACACCAGCCGCCAGGCTGTAGACGGTGCCGTTGGCAAGCCGCAGCGCGTCGGCCTCGTCGGTGAACTTGATGACGGTCGCGACCGGACCGAAGATCTCTTCTTGCGATATGCGCATCCGGTGCTCGACATTGGCGAACACCGTCGGCTTGACGAAGTAGCCGACGTCGCCGTGGCGGCTGCCGCCGGTCACCAGCGAAGCGCCCTCGTTGCGGCCGATCTCGATATAGTTCAGCACGCGCTTCATCTGCACTTCGGAGACCAGCGGGCCCATCGCCGTCGAGCTTTCGAGCGGGTTGCCGATGCGGGTCGACTCGGCGCGCGCGGCCAGCCGCTGCACCACTTCGTCATAGACGGATTCATGCGCCAGGATGCGCGAGCCGGCCGAGCAAACCTGGCCGGTGTTGAAGAAGATGCCTGAGCCGGCCGCCTTGACGGCGGCGTCGAGGTCGGCGTCAGGGAAGATGATGTTGGCGGACTTGCCGCCGAGCTCCAGCGTCACGCGTTTCAGATTGCCGGATGCGCCCTGCAGGATCTGGCGGCCGACCACCGGCGAGCCGGTGAAGGTGATCTTGTCGACATCGGCATGGTCTACAAGCGCCTGGCCGGCGACCTTGCCGAAGCCGGGGACGACATTGAGCACGCCGGCCGGGAAGCCCGCTTCCAGCGCCAGCTCGCCGATCTTGAGCGCGGTGAGCGGCGTGATCTCGGCCGGCTTCAGCACGACGGTGCAGCCGCAGGCGAGTGCCGGCGCGATCTTCCACATGCCGATCATCAGCGGGAAGTTCCAGGGGATGATCGCGGCGACCACGCCCAGAGGTTCGCGCACGGTGTAGGTGAGCGCGTCGGTGCGGGCCGGAATGACCTGGCCGTTTATCTTGTCGGCCATGCCGGCATAGTAGGTCAGCGTGTCGAGGACCGCCGGCAGGTCCTGGCGGCGGATCGCCGAGACCGGCTTGCCGGAATCGAGGCTCTCCAGATTGACCAGCTCGTCCTCGTCGCGGCGGATGAGCTCGGCCAACTTGAGCATAAGCTGCCCACGCTCCGATGCGCGCATGTGCTTCCATGGCCCTTCGAAGGCCGCGCGGGCCGAACGGACCGCGGCGTCGATGTCCTCGACGCCGGCCTCGGCGACCTTGGCAAGTACCTCGCCGGTGGCGGGATTGATGGTCTCGAAGGTGCGGCCCGAAAGGGCGCCGACGCGCTGCCCATCGATCAGTAGATTGTGGGTCTGGTCCGAAAGCCGGGTAAGCATAGTTGTTCCTCCAACATCGAAATATGAACTACAGTGCATATTATGCGTTAAGCTCATTCGACGGATGTAGAGCTTCACGATTAGCTTACGTGCTCGCAAAAGCGTTGAGAATATGATATTTTCTGCCTAACCTGATGGTGTCGCATATGAACCGGACTTCCTATCTGATGGCCGTCCGAGATATGAAGGAAAGTGCATATTTCGGAAGTGATGTGCAATTAGGTCTTTCGATGCGAAGGAAATCGATATGATCAAGATCGAGATCGAACCGGTTTGGCGGTTCCTGCGGCGTGAGGATCAACAGTCGCTGCAGATCATGCTGGATTTCCTGGCCGAGATCAGGGCGACCGGAAAGATCACTTCGGCCGCCGACAAGGCGCAAATCTCCTACAGGCACGCCTGGAACCTGATCGAGAAATGGTCGGAATTCTTCAACACCCCGCTGGTGGTGCGCAAGCAAGGCAGCGGCACCAGCCTGACGCCGTTCGGCGACAAGCTGGTCTGGGCGGGGCAGCGGCTGGAGGCGCGGCTGCGCCCTTTGCTGCAGAACCTTTCGCAGGAGCTCGAGACCGAGATCAACCAGTTGCTGCCGCACGGGCCGCTGGTGCTGCGGGTGCATGCGAGCCACGGCTTTGCGGTGCCGAAGCTGCGCGAGATCCTCGGCCGTGAGCCGGATATCGGCGTCGACTTCCGCTATGTCAGCAACCAGAATTCATTGGCTTCGCTCGCGCATGACGGCTGCGACCTGGCGGGCCTGCATCTGCCGCAGGGCGAGCTGCGAAAACGAGCCATCGCCGCCAGCAAGGGCTGGCTGACGCCGAGCGTCCATCGTGTCATCAGCTTCGTTACGCGGGAGATGGGCCTCATGGTCCGGCGTGGCAATCCGCTTGGCATCACCAACCTCGAACGGCTGCTCGATCCGCAGATACGCTTCGTCAACCGCGACCCGGATTCAGGCACGCGGCTTTTGTTCGAGCAGTTGCTGGCGCAGCATGGACTCGATGGCACGCGCATCAACGGCTATGAGCATTCCGAATTCACCCATGCCGCGGTCGCGGCCTATGTCGCCAGCGACCTGGCCGATGTCGCCTTCGGCGTCGAGGCCGCGGCAAGGCAGTTCGGCCTCGATTTCGTGCGCGTGCTGACCGAGGATTATTTCTTCGTCTGCAGAAAGCAGATCCTCGAAGTCGAGGCCGTGCAGCGGGTGCTGTCGATCATGCGCGGCCAGGAATTCCACGATGCCATCTCGAAACTGCCTGGATATCGCGTGAAGGATGCCGGATCGATCAAGACGATCAGCGAGGTCTTTCGGCGATCCGAATAGGGCCTTACAGGTCATTGCCCCAAACGCTTCGCAGGAACCACGATGTCGTCGGATACCGCACCGCCAGGACTGGCGCGTTCCCTGATCGGGCATTGGCTCGTATGTCGAACGGTGAATGACTTTGTCGGCCAGGCGGGCTGCGTGTTTTCCGGAACGGCCTCGGTCACCGAGGATGGCTTTTCGGAAAATGGCCAGATCCGTATCGGCAACCGTCTGCTGCCGGCGAGCCGGACATACCGGCTGGAAACGCAGAACCGTTGCGTGCATGTCTTTCGCGGCGATGACCTGTTCATACGGCTCGGCGAGCAGCCATCGCAGATCGTCCATCATCAATGCGGCGCGGACAGCTATGCCGGCCGTTTCCTCTTCCGCAGCCGCGACGAATGGGTCGAGGTTTGGCGCGTGAAGGGCCCGCGCAAGAATTACACGAGCATCGGCCGGTTCCATCGCTTGCGCCAGCCCAGCTGACTCATCCCCGACGGACCCATCGTTGTCAGCAGCGTTCGCGATGGAACCCGGGCGGCGCTGGATTAGATCTTCCGCGCGATGTAACTTACCTGAACGTAAAGGAGAGGTCGCGATGCTGCAGACCAGACAGAACGCGCTCGGGGTCAGGTTTGAAGCGCAGTGCAGGGCTTTCGAGAAGGAGCCGTTCCCGACGCTGGAGGCGCGCAAGGATCGGCTGAAGCGCCTCCTGGCGCTCACCGAAAAACACGAGGCCGAGATATGTGCCGCGATCGACAGTGATTTTTCCGCGCGCTCGGCGCAGGAAACGCGGCTTGCCGAATTGTTCGTCGTGCGCGCCGGCATCAGGCATGCGCTGTCGCATCTCAAGGGCTGGATGCGCGAGCGCGGCGTCGCCACCAGCCTGCCGTTCATGCCGGGACGCAACCGCCTGCTGCCGCAGCCTCTGGGCGTCGTCGGCATCGTCTCGCCCTGGAACTATCCCTTCCAGCTCGCCATCGCGCCGGCGACCGCGGCAATCGCGGCCGGCAACCGCGTCATGATCAAGCCGTCGGAACTGACGCCGAAATTCTCCGATCTGCTCGCCAACCTGGTCGAAAACTATTTCGCCGCCGACGAGGTCAGCGTGATGGTCGGCGACGCGGAGGTCGGCAAGGCGTTCGTGTCCCTGCCGTTCGACCACCTCCTGTTCACCGGCTCGACCGCCGTCGGCCGGCAGGTGGCGCTTGCCGCCGCCGCCAATCTGACGCCGGTGACGCTCGAGCTCGGCGGCAAGTCGCCGGCGATCTTCGATCCGTCCTGCGATCTCGACGCCGCGGTCGCCAGCGTCGCCTATGGCAAACTGCTCAATGCCGGCCAGACCTGCATCGCGCCGGACTATCTCCTGGTCCCGCAAGGCCAGGGCGCGGCGATCGTGGTCAGGCTCGCCACGGCCATGGCGAAGCTCTATCCGCGTCTGGGCGACAACCCCGACTACACGGCCATCGTCAGCGAGCGGCATCGCCAGCGGCTGGGCGACATGGTGGCCGAGGCGCGCGACGGCGGCGCCGACATCACCGAGGTCAATCCGGCGAACGAGGAGTTCGGCGCCGGCGACCGCAAGATGGCGCCGGTGCTGGTCCGCAACGCCGGCGAGAATTCGCGGCTGATGCGCGAAGAGATTTTCGGGCCGGTGCTGCCGATCGTCGAATATGGCACGGTGGACGAGGCCATCGAACATGTGAACCGGGGCGAGCGTCCGCTGGCGCTTTATTGGTTCGGCAGCGACAGCGCCAATCGCCAAAGGGTCATGCGGGAAACCGTGGCCGGCGGCGTCACGGTCAATGATTGCATGATGCATCTGGTACAGGAGCGGCAGCCGTTCGGCGGCGTCGGCGACAGCGGCATGGGCGCCTATCACGGCGAGTGGGGCTTCCGCACCTTCAGCAAGGAAAAGCCGATCTTCATCCAGTCGAGGCTCAGCGCCGGCGGCCTGCTGCGCCCGCCCTATGGCAGGACATTCGAGCGCATCTTCCGGTTGCTCAACCTCATCACTTGACAGGTTCAAGCCGCGAGGGGCGGGACAGGACCGCGATCAATCGGCCGATTGCCGCCGGATGGAGCGGATTTTTTGCATCATGCTGACGGCTGCTGCCAGTAACCTTGGGGAAACCCAGGGAAAGTCTTCGGCGGGCCGGAAAAGCGGCGGCCGGCAGGCAGAAAAGCTCCACTTTGTCGAGGTAATGCATTCCACGACGCAATGATCCCGCAACTTTTCTGGCTATATTGCGCAGCAACTTTCAGGTAGAAGCGCGCTCTCGCCGATCACGGCAAATTGAACTGGACCCCGCGCACACCCATATCGGCCGCGCGCCCGAAGTCGGAAGCGCCGACTTCGCCAGGTCCTGCAACGGAAAAATGACGATGCCGAAAATCAGGTTTCACAAGCTTGCAGCCATTGCCGTGCTCATCGGATTCGCAGCCTGGATGGGAACAGGCGAGTTCTCTTCCGTCGGCAGCGCCGCCGACAAGCCGGCGCAAGCCGAGGCTGGCAAGCCCGATGCCGCCACGCCCAGCAAGGCCCAGGCTGAACCGAAGGCCGCGCCGCGCACCGTCGCGGTGGTGACGCCGCCGCGCAAGACCTACGCGCGCGCCATCCGCATCTCCGGGCTGACCGAGGCCGACAAGCGCGCCGTGCTGGCGACGCGTGTCGGCGGCGTCATCGAAAAGCTGCCGGTCAAGCAGGGCGATCACGTCAAGACCGGCAATCTGGTGCTGATGCTGGCGGCCGAGGAGAAGATCTCCAATGTCGACAATGCCAAGCAGCTCCTGGCGCAGCGCAAGGCCGAGCTCGACGCCGCCGAGCGGCTGGCCAAGACAGGCAACCTGCCGAAGCTGCAGCTCGACACCGCCCGCTCGAACCTGACACTCGCGCAATCGCAGCTCGATACCGCGCAGGCCGAACTCGACCGCAACGAGGTCAAGGCCCCGTTCGACGGCGTCATCGATCGCATTCCGGTGGAGCTCGGCAGCTCGGTGATGCAGGGCGGCGAGGTGGCGACCATCCTCAAGCTCGACCCGGTCATCGCGCGTGGCGAGATAAGCGAGCGCGACCTGCGCTACGTCAAGATCGGCGACGAAGCCGACGTGCGCCTGGTCAACGACCAGAAGGTCACCGGCACCGTCCGCTATATCAGCCGCGATGCCTCCTCGCAGACCCGCACCTTCCGCGTCGAAGTGGCGATCCCCAATGCGGACGGCTCGATCCCCGCCGGCATGACGGCCGAGATCGAGCTCAGCGCCGAGCCGACCAACGCGGTCATGCTGCCGCGCTCGGTGGTGACGCTGGGCGACAAGGGGGACCTCGGTATCCGCGCCGTCGGCAAGGACGGCAAGGTGGCGTTCTTCCCGATCGACCTGGTCGACGACACGCCGCACGGCCTGGTGCTGGGTGGCATCCCGGAAGATGCGCGCATCATCGTCGCAGGCCAGGAGCTGGTGAAGGAAGGCGACCTGGTGAAGCCCGTCGAGGCCGACCAGGCCACCATCAACAAGCTGATCGGCGAAGCCACCGCCGGCACGCAATAAAGCACGACGCGGCGCGCGCCGGGCCTTGCCCGGTGGCCGCCAGTTCGAAGCCCGAAGAATAACAGGCCGAAGTCATGGATATCGTCAGACTCGCCATCAACAACGCCCGCCTCACGATATCGGCGCTGCTGTTCCTGCTTGTCGCGGGTTGGGTCGCCTATCAGTCGACGCCGAAGGAAGCGGAGCCCGACGTTCCGATTCCGATGATGTATGTCAGCCTGATCTACCAGGGCATCTCGCCGGAGGATTCCGAGCGCCTGCTGCTGCGGCCGATGGAGAGCAAGCTCAAGAGCCTGAAAGGGCTGAAGGAGATGCGCTCGGCCGCCTTCCAGGGCGGCGGCTATGTGCTGGTCGAATTCCAGCCGCAGACCGATCTGGCGACGGCGCTTCAGGATACGCGCAGCAAGGTGCAGGACGCCAAGGCCGACCTGCCGCAAGCGGCCGAGGAGCCGACGGTCAACGAGGTCAACGTCTCGGAATTCCCGGTTCTCGTCGTGACGCTTTCCGGCGATGTGCCGGAGCGGGTGCTGACGTCCGCCGCGCGCGAACTGCGCGACCGCATCGAGGAAGTGCCCGGTGTGCTCGAGGGCTCGCTGCAAGGCGCGCGCGACGACCTCGTCGAGGTCGTGATCGACCCTGTCAAGCTTTCCTCCTACGGGCTGCAGCTCGACCAGGTGATCCAGGGCGTCGCATCGTCGAACAGCCTGGTCGCGGCCGGCAATCTGGAGGGCGCGGAAGGCAAATACGCGGTCAAGGTGCCGTCGCTGATCGTGACGCCGGAGGATGTCGCCAACCTGCCGGTGGTCGCCACGCCGAACGCCGTGGTGCAGGCCAAGGACGTCGCCACCATCCGGTCGACGTTCAAGGATGCCGAGACGGTCACCCGCCTCGACGGCAAGCCCGCCATCGCCATCGAAGTGAAGAAGCGCATCGGCGCCAATCTGATCGATACGCTGACCCATGTCAGGCAGGTGTCCGACGCTTTCATCAAGACGATGCCGGAAGGCATGCACGTCACCTACACGCAGGACAAGTCGGTCTTCGTCAACCAGCTGCTGGGCGATCTGCAGAACCATGTGATGATCGCCGTCATCCTGGTGTTCATCGTCATCCTCTACGCGCTGTCGGGGCGGGCCTCGCTGCTCATAGGCCTTGCCATCCCGTCGTCGTTCCTGATGGGAATCCTGCTGCTCGCCATGATGGGCTACACGATCAACATGATCGTGCTGTTCAGCCTTATCCTGGCGGTCGGCATGCTGGTGGACGACGCCATCATCGTCACTGAATTCGCGGAACGGCGCATGAGCGAGGGCATGCCCAAGGGGGACGCCTTCGCGCTCGCCGCCAAGCGCATGGCCGGACCGGTTATCGCCGCGACGATGACGCGTATCGCCGCCTTCTCGCCGCTGCTGTTCTGGCCCGGCATCATCGGCGACTTCATGAAGTACATGCCGATCACGCTGATCGTGACGCTGTCGGCCTCGATGCTCTACGCGCTGGTGTTCGCGCCGACCTTGGGCGCGATCTTCGCCAAGGCGCCGGAGCATCATGAGGACGATCATCGGGACGGCTGGTACATGGCCGTGGTCAAACAGGCTGTGCGCTTCCCGATCACGGTGATCCTGCTCACGGTCGGTCTGCTTGTCGGGGTTGGCTTCGCCTATTCGAAATATGGCGCAGGCGTCGAATTCTTCCCAAGCGTCGAGCCGGATTACGGCCTGCTCTATGTGCATGCCCGCGGCAATCTTTCGCTGGCGGAAATGGACGCGGCGACGAAGACGGCGGAAAACCGGCTGCTTGGCTGGCCGGGCGTGAAATCGGTCTACACGCGCGTCGGCAAGACGCAAGGCGGCGGCCAGGACATTCCCGAGGACGTGGTCGGCGTCATCCAATACGAGTTCGTCGACTGGCGCGAGCGCAAGTCCGCCAACCAGATCCTCGACGATCTGCGCGCCGTCATGGCCGGCATTCCTGGCGTCGATGTCGAAGTGCGGGTGCCGGAAGCCGGCCCGCCGACCGGCAAGCCGATCCAGATCAGGCTGTCGGCCGCCGACCCGACCGGGCTCGACGACAAGGCGCGGGCGGTCGCGGCACGCATCGCCAAGGTGCCCAATGTCATCGACGTTTCGGACGGCCTGCCGCCGCCCGGCGTCGACTGGGCGATCGAGGTCGACCGCGCCAAGGCGGCGCAATATGGCATCAGCCCGACTTCAGTGGGCACGGTGGTGCAACTGGTGACCAACGGCCTCAAGCTGTCGGAGTATCGGCCTGCCGGCGCCGACAAGGCGGTCGACATCCGCCTGCGCCTGCCGGAGGACCGGCGCACGCTGTCGACGCTCGACGAGCTCAGGGTGCAGACCTCGCAAGGATCGGTGCCGATCTCGAACTTCGTCGTCAGGAAGCCCGAGCCGACCGTCGGCGTCTTGAACCGCATCGACGGCGCGCGCACCGTGGTCGTGCAGGCCAATGTCAGCGCCGGCGCGCAGGTCGCCGCGGTTCAGGAACAGGTGACCAAGGCCGTCGCCGACATGGGCCTCGGCAGCGGCATCCGCTGGAAGCTTGCCGGCTCCAACGAAGACAGCGCGGAAGCGAGCGCCTTCCTCGGCAAGGCCTTCGGCGCGGCGATCTTCCTGATCTTCCTGGTGCTGCTCGCGCAGTTCAACAAGTTCACCAGCGTGTGGCTGGTGCTGTCCTGCGTGGTCATGGCCACGATCGGCGTGTTCCTCGGATTGCTTCTGACAGGCGAGGCCTTCGGCATCGTCATGTCGGGCATCGGCGTCATCGCGCTCGCCGGCGTGGTGGTGAACAACAACATCGTGCTCATCGACACCTACGACCGGTTGCGCGACGAAGGCTGGGACAAGATGGACGCCGTATTGCAGACCTGCCGCGAGCGCGCGCGTCCGGTGGTGCTGACGGCGGTGTCGGCGATTTTGGGCGTGCTGCCGATCGCCTTCGGCCTTGGCCTGGAAATCTTCCATCACGAGACGACGATCAATGCGCCGTCGACGCAATGGTGGATTTCGCTGTCCTCGGCGATCGTCTTCGGCCTCTCCTTCGCCACGCTGCTGACGCTGGTGGTGACGCCATCGATGCTGATGGTGTTCACCCGCGCCAAGGTGAAGCCCGGCGCGCGGCGCAACTGGTTCAGCCGGCTGTTCCGGCGCGGCAAGGGCAAGGTCTCGACCGACGTGCCGGCCAGCGAGGCCGGCGCCGAGCCGGCGGTAGCCTTCCCGAAAGCCGCGGAATAGAGCCGTCTCACAACCCCAGAGACAAAAGCCGCCCGGGAACAACCGGGCGGCTTTTTGCATTGTCCCCTCGTATTTCAATGCATGTCGCCCCAAAGCGCATAGCGGTTCGGGACCACGATATGCGTCGGGCAAGACATTGACGGCGAGGGTTTTCCATGACGATCAGCACGCTTCTCATCATCATCCTGATCCTGATCCTGATCGGCGCCGTGCCGGCCTGGCCGCATTCGCGATCTTGGGGCTACGGGCCGTCGGGTATCGTCGGCGTCATTGTGATCGTGCTGTTGATCCTGCTGTTGATGGGCCGGATCTGACCCCGCAACGAATTGCGGCCGGGCTTGGGGCCCGGCCGGTTCATTTCTCGCGCTCTGCCCAGGTCAGGCGGCGAGGCGCGACGGCTCCAAGGCGATGCCGATATCCTGCATGGCTTCCTTCACGGCCTGGTCGAGCGGGGTATGCGGGATTTCGCCGACGACCTCCTCGAGTCGCCCCGAGACCAGCCGGTGCGCTTCGAAGCGCAGATAGGACATCGAGACGATCTCGCGCCACATGGCCACGAACGGGCTGCCGGCGCGCAGCACCCACCAGGGCATGAAGGAGAGCTTCAGCTTGCGGCCCAAGGCCTTCTCGGCGGCGGCCTTCATGTCGAGGTCGGTGATGGCGTGGCCGGGGAAGTTGATGGCCTCGTAGAAGCCGAGCTTGTCGAGGTTCTTCGCCAGGCCGACGAAGGCGACGGCGAAGTCCGGCAGATAGGCCCATTCGTGGGTAAGGTCGGCCGGGCCGGGCGCGGTGTAGATGCCCTTGCTCATCTTGGCGGCGACGACGAGGTCGAACCAGGAGCCACTACCGGTGCCGCCGAAGAAATCGCCAGCACGCAGGACAATGGTTCGCACGCGACCGGCTTCGGCCTCGCCGCGGAACAGGTCTTCCATGGCGCAGCGGATGCGGCCCTTTTCGGTGGTCGGATGGAACGGCGTCTCCTCGGTGATCACCTGCGGCATCGGCGAGCCGTAGTTGTAGACGGTGCCGGGAAAGAGATGCAGCGCGTTGTTTGCCCGGCAGGCGGCCATGACGTTCTCGGCCATCGGCATGCACTTGCCCCAATCGGTGTAGATCGGGTTCAGGCCGTTGAAGATGATGTCGACGCCTTCGGTGGCGTGGATCAGGGAGTCGCGGTCGAGCGCGTCGCCGGCGACCGCCGTTGCGCCTTTCAGTTCGGCAGGCACCTTGCCGGTGCGGGTGACGGCGCGGACGTCGAAGCCGGCGTCGATGAACGCCTTGCCAACCACGCGGCCGAGCCGGCCATTGGCGCCGAGGATTGCGATCTTGGTCATGTGTTCTCTCCGTTGTTTGCGTTTGCCCAACTAATCTGAAGCGTTCACCAGCGAATTGAAATTGACTGAGATCGGCGATCTGTTATTCAAAAATGAATGAAAGAGTTCGACTGGAACCTGATCAAGAGTTTTGTTGCGGTCGCGGAAACCGGCAGCCTGTCAGGCGCCGCGCGAAAGCTCGCGGCCAGCCAGCCGACGCTCGGCCGTCACATCGCCGAGCTCGAGGCGGCACTTGGTGTCACGCTATTCCGGCGTGGACGGCGCGGCTATGAACTGACGGAAGCCGGCAGCACGCTCTATGAGCGCGGTCGGGCCGTCAGCGAGCAGGCCAATGCCTTCTCGCTGCTGGCGCTGGGCTCGGTCGAGGCAATCGAGGGCACGGTGCGCATCGCCGCCTCGGAAGTGGTCGCCGCCTTCGTTCTGCCGGACATGATGGCCCGGCTTGGCGAGGAGGAACCGGGCATCGAGGTGGAGATCGTCGCCTCCAACCAGGTCGAGAACCTGCTGCGCCGCGACGCCGACATCGCCATCCGCATGGTGAGGCCCGCGCAGAACGAGTTGGTGGCCCGCAAGGTCACCGATATCCCGCTCTGCCTGTGCGCTGCAAAGTCTTATCTCGACCGGCGCGGCCGGCCGGAGAGACCCGCCGACCTCCTGGATCATGCCTTGGTCGGTTTCGATCGCAGCGACGAGATCATCCGCGGATTCACCGCGTTTGGCATTCCGGTCGGCCGCGGCCATTTCCGCTTCCGGACCGACAATCAGATCGTGCTGTGGGAAGCCGTGCGGACCGGCAACGGCATCGGCATCGGCCAGGAGCCGCTCGCCGATGCCGATCCGGGTCTGGAGAAGCTGTTTCCGGAATTGCCCTTGCCGAACCTGCCGGTGTGGCTCGCCATGCATCGCGACGTGCGCACCAGCATGCGCATCCGCCGCGTGGCGGATTTCCTGCACGAGGAACTGAAAGGTTATTCGGCTGGCGCCGCGACGGGGGCGAATTCGGCCCGGTGAGCGAGGCCTGCCATCAACAGGACGACGATCAGCAGGCCGGAGAGCGCGACGAAGATCGGCCCGAAACTCGAATGCTCGGCGACGAAGCCGATTGCCGACGGGGCCACCAATATGCCGGAGTAGCCCATGGTGGTGACGACGCTCATGCCGGTGCCGGACGCCATGCCCTCCTGGTTGCCGCCGGCCGAGAAGATGATCGGCACCATGTTGGCAATGCCGAAACCGCAAAAGGCGAAGGCGGCAATGGCGAGGTAAGGCGAGGGCGAGAGGCCGGCGACAAGCATGCCGGCGGCGGCGACCAGCGCCGAGCCGCGCAATGTCGACACCGCGCCGAAGCGATTGCGCACGCCGTCGCCCAGGAAGCGCATCAGCGCCATGACACCGGAGAAGGCGGCATAGGCCAGACCCGCGATCGCCAGATCGGCGCCCAGTTCCTGGTGCAGGAAGAGCGCTGCCCAGTCGAGCACGGCGCCTTCCGAGATCATGGTGAGCAGCGCCATCAACCCGACCAGGTAGACGATGGTGTGCCGCGGCAGCGAGAATTTCTGGTGCTCGGCGGCTTGCTGTTTCTCCTCGGCGACGAGGTAGCCGATGGCAAAGGCAACGACGGCGAAAGCGATCGCCGTCACGACGACCGCATGGGCGAGGTAACCGTAAGTCTGGATGGCAAAGCCGCCGAGAGCGCCGCCGGCGAAACCGCCGAGACTCCAGAAGCCGTGCGAGGACGACATGATCGCCCGAGACAGCCGCCGTTCGACCACCACCGCGTTGGAATTCATGGCGACATCCATGCCGCCGCACGAGCCACCGAAGAACAGCATGGCAATCGCGGCCAGCGGCACGTTGGGAGCAAGCGCCACGGCCAGCAGGCCGAAGCTGGCGCAGAGGCCGAACCAGCGCACCACCGTGCGCGAGCCGTGCCTGGAAATCAAATGTCCGCACCAGGTCATGGCCGCCACCGCGCCGACGCCGAACAGCAGGATCAGCAGCCCCAGCGTGAATTTCGAGATGTCCAGCCGGGTCAGAAACACCGGTATCTGCGGCGCCCAACTGCCGGTGAGGAAGCCATTGGCCAGGAACATGCCGGCGACGGCCCAGCGGCCGCGCGTCGCGGCCTGCATCGTGATTTGCGCGCTCATGGTCTGAAATCCGCTATGCCAATGGCTTTGCGCGGCAAATTAGATCGATTCAATTTGTAGTCAAGAATCGTATCAAGTAAGCGCTTGGACCAAGGGGCGACTGAGGTCGGCCTGGTTCGAGGCATGCTGTCGCTTTGGCAGAAGCTTTCTCCGTTCGTCATCCACGGGTCTGCGCGCGTCGCTTCGCTCCTTGCTCCGCCCTAGAATGACGAAGCCACGAAGGCGTTCGGCATTGCTAGTGATCCTTCGGCCGCCTTGCCTCGAACTCGGCCTTCTTGGCTTCGGAGGCTTCCGTCTGGTTGAGCGCCTGCCATTCGGCGTAAGGCATGCCGTAGATGATTTCGCGCGACTCGTCCTTCGACAGCGTCACGCCATCGGCGTCGGCGGCTTCGCGGTACCAGTTGGACAGGCAGTTCCTGCAGAAGCCGGCGAGGTTCATCAGGTCGATGTTCTGGACATCGCCGCGTTCGCGCAGGTGCTCAACCAGCCGGCGGAAAGCGGCCGCCTCGAAGTCGCGTTTCTGCTCGTCGCTGAGTTCGGTCATTTCGGGAACTCCGTCAGCTTTCAGGCCGGCCCGGTGCGCGAGCCGAACATTTTCACGTCATGTATATCGGGACGGCGGTCGATGGCGTCAACGATCGGCGCGAGGCGCCCGGCCCAGGCGAGGGCGCCGGCGCGGTCGGCGATCAGGTCCTGGCGGATCTCGATCAGCGCGTGGGCGTAGCCATTGACGATGGCATGGCGGAACATGGTGTCGCCGCGCAGCGCGCCGTCATATGGTTCGTTGTCGCCGACCACGAGCGCCTTGTCCTCGGCCAACATGTCGATCAGCGGCCGCGCCACGCGATCGTCGAGGTCCCACAGCACGCCGACATGCCAGGGGCGGACGAAACCCTGCATGACCGGCGTGAAGGAATGCACGGAGAAGATGAACGGCGCCTTGCCGGAAGCCTGGGCTACGGAGGCGATCATCGCGCCGACTGCGTCATGATAGGGACGGTAGAAGCGGTCGAGTCGCCTCTCGCGTTCCTCCCGGGCAATCGGATAGTTTCCCGGCACCACGGTTCCGTCATAGAGCTGACGGATCATGGTCGGGTCGTCCTCGCCCCGGTTGGGGTCGATCAACAGCCGCGAGAAGCCGGCAAGCACGGCCGGCACGTCGAGCGCCGCCGCCAGTTCGCGCGTCACCGTCTCGACGCCGATGTCATAGGCGATGTGACGGTCGAATTCGGACGCCGGCAAACCGAGGCTGCCATACTCCTCGGGGAGATCGCGGCGGGCGTGATCGGCCAGAAGCACGACGCCTTTCTTGCGGTCGCCCTCGACGATGTCGAACGGCGTGAAAACTGTGGATCGGGTCATCAGCTGAAAAGGGGCCGGATGGGATGTGGTATCGTCATTCCACGAAGAGGACGCTGGCGCAATGCCGTTGTTTGGCCAAGGTTTCCGCAAAAAATCCCCAACGGGACGAGAAATTGCATACCGGGCCCTCCTAAATCGATTGGAATTGAACAAAACGGCGCGTTGACATGCGACCGGAGTTTGCTGAAAAGGGGCTTCGAGAGATGCAAATGTGGTTCGCAAGGGGATCAGCGATGGGTTTTGCCGGTCGGTTGCGCAAGCGCCTGGCCGTGCCGTTGCTGATCGTCGGCGCGGGTTTGTGCGCGCTGTTCGCGACCTCGCCGGCCCGGGCCGACTTCCGCGTTTGCAACGCGACGCAAAATCTGGTGGGCGTCGGCATCGGTTATCGCGCCAAGGCCGGCTGGATCACCGAGGGCTGGTGGCACATCGAAGGATCGACCTGCAAGACGCTGATCGAGGGTCCGCTGTCATCAAGGTTTTACTATCTTTATGCAGAAGACGCCGAACGCGGCGGGCGCTGGGACGGCCCGATCAACATGTGCGTCGCCGAAAAAGAGTTCAAGATTGCCGGCGTGAATGATTGCGTCGCCCGGGGCTTCCAACGCGCCGGATTTCAGGAATATGACACGGGCGAGCAGGCTAGCTGGATGGTCCAGCTGACCGACGAGCCCGCAACGGGAGGCGCGCCGGCGGCGGCGGCCCCGGCTCCGGGAACAAACAGTCAATGAGACGTAACCGCAAGGTCAAGATCCTCGCCACCATCGGTCCGGCTTCCTCTTCCGAGGAAATGCTGAAGAAGCTCTTCGAAGCCGGCGCCGATGTCTTCCGCATCAACATGAGCCATACCGACCACGAGCTGATGCGCACGCTGGTCGGTCGCATCCGCGCCGTCGAGGCCGCCGTCGGCAGGCCTATCGGCATCCTCGCCGACCTGCAGGGCCCGAAGCTCAGGGTCGGCAAGTTCGCCAACGTCAAGGAAGCGCTGACCCCGGGGCAAACCTTCACGCTCGACGACAATCCGGAACCCGGTACGTCGAAGCGGGTCTATCTGCCGCATCCGGAAATCCTGAGCTCGGTCGAGGCCGGTCACCGTCTTTTGATCGACGACGGCAAACTCGAGCTGAAGGCGGTGAAGAGCGACGGCAAGTCGATCACCTGCACCGTCGTTGCCGGCTCGGGCATTTCCGACAAGAAGGGCGTCAGCCTGCCCGACACCGACCTGCCGGTCGGCGCGCTGACCGAGAAGGACCGCGCCGATCTCGACGCGGTGCTGGCCACCGGCGTCGACTGGGTGGCGCTGTCCTTCGTGCAGCGGCCGGAGGATCTGGCGGAGGCGCGCAAGATCGCGCGCGGCCGCGCGCTGATCATGGCCAAGATCGAGAAGCCGCAGGCGGTCGCGCGGCTTGCCGAAATCATCGAACTCTCCGATGCGCTGATGGTTGCCCGCGGCGATCTCGGCGTGGAGATGCCGGTCGAAGCCGTGCCCGGCATCCAGAAACAGATCACGCGCGCGGCGCGCCGCGCCGGCAAGCCGGTGGTGATCGCCACGCAGATGCTGGAATCGATGATCACCGCCCCGGTGCCGACCCGCGCCGAGGTTTCCGACGTATCGATCGCCGTCTTCGAAGGCGCGGACGCGATCATGCTTTCGGCCGAATCCGCGGCGGGCGCCTATCCGGTGGAAGCGGTCGCCATGATGAACCGTATCGCCACCAAGGTCGAAACCGACCCGACCTATGCCGGCATCATCAATGCGCAGCGTTCGGAGCCCGAGGCCACCGGGGCCGACGCCATCTCGCTGGCCGCGCGCGAGATTGCCGAGACGCTGAAGCTGTCTGCGATCATCTCCTACACCGCATCCGGCACAACCGGCCTGCGCGCGGCGCGCGAGCGCCCGCAAGTGCCGATCGTGGCCCTGTCGCCGATCCTCAACACGGCGCGCCGGCTGTCGCTGCTTTGGGGCACGCATTGCGTCGTCTCGCCCGACGCGACCGACCTCGACGACATGGTCGACCGTGCCTGTCGGATCGCGCTGGAGGAAGGCTTTGGCAAACCGGGCGACCGCGTCATCATCACGGCCGGCGTGCCGCTGAGGACGCCAGGCTCTACCAACATGCTGCGCATTGCCTATGTGGGGTCAGAGTCGCAGAGCACCCGGTGACGCTCCAGAGCGGCCGAACGTAGCGTGCAGCGTTGCGCGTTGTGGCAATAGTGCAACAGAGACACAGGCAATGATCGCGGCCCTTGCCGCGACACAGGGTTGCCTCGATCGCCGCTACAGAAAGCGGTGAACCGGCGCCGGCATCCGTCCGGCGTCCGCCCGTACTCCCTATCGATTGAAAGTATCCCGAATGTCGTCCCTTGTTTCGCGCCGGTCTTTGCTGACCGGGCTCTCGCTCGTTGGAGTATCGGCCATCTCCGCCTGCGCCCAATTGCCCAGGCAGGCAATCGCGGTCGCGAACTTGCCGGTGCCCGCGCCGGCCGAGCCGATGCATGAAAAGGCGCCGGTCGCGATTGCAGCCGCCGACCCTGTCGCGGCGTCGTCCGGTTACGCGGGAATGTACGACGCGGTGGAAGATGGCGGCCACGCCCTCCCGGCCATTCCCATTGCCAAGGTCGACGAACGGTTCCTACGGCAGGTCGTCGACGATCCGACCGGAGAACAACCAGGCACGATCGTGGTCAACACGACGGACAAGTACCTCTACCTGGTGCTCAGGGACGGAAAGGCCATGCGCTACGGCGTCGGGCTCGGCCGCCAGGGCTATGCGTGGAAGGGCCGAGCGATCGTCCAGTGGAAGCGCAAGTGGCCGACGTGGACGCCCCCGTCGGCCATGATCCGCAGGGATCCGAAGCTGGAGAAATGGCGTCAGGGCATGCAGCCCGGCGTCAGCAATCCGCTGGGGTCGCGCGCCCTGTACATTTTCAAGGAGGGGGTCGACACGCTCTATCGGATACACGGATCGCCAGACTGGAAGTCGATCGGCAAATCCGCATCCTCGGGATGCGTGCGCATGTTCAACCAGGATGTCATCGACCTGTACGACCGCGTTCCCGCCAAGACGACGTTGCTCGTCATCTAGAGCGGGATGGCTTTGCCCGGTCGGCTTCAAGTTGGCGCGAGTTCGGCATCCGGAATCTGAAGCTCCGGGCATCTGCCAGCCCCTTGCGTGTCGCCCGCAATCCGCGCCTCGACCGTCCTTGCAAGGGCCTGCAAATCGACTGGCGCGCCGGCCACTTTCTGGATCGCGCCGGCAACGAGGTCGGGCGCGATCCAGTCCGGCTTGTGGCCGAGATTGTGGACCCAGACCAATTCGGCGCCGGGAATGTCGCGCTCAAGGCCGACGGAATGGATCGTCGCGTAGACCACCTTGTCACGATCGCCCGAGATGATGACGGTCGGCGCCTTGATCTCGCGATAAGCGGGCGAGGCGGCGCGGACATAGGCGTAGAGCCGGGTCACGTCGCGGGCGTTGGCGCGAAAAGCGGATGGCCTCAATACCAGCGGGATCGAAGCCTTGCCGATATAATCGTCAGGCAGGGTGTTGGGTGAAAAGACGCAGGCCGTGGCGCCGCCGATCTGCAGCATGCCCGCCGGATAGGCGAGCGTTTCGGAAAACAGCCAGCCGATCACCGGAATGGCCGTGAGCTTGTAATACCAGGCGGTCGCGCCGCCCGGCCAGGGATGGCTGACGGGCGAGAGGAAGACGAGCCCCAGCGTCTTCTCGGGGTGCTGGCGGGCAAAGGCCGTGGTGATCGCGCCGCCGAAGGAATGCGCGACGATGATCGCCTTTGCGATGCCCAGGCGATCCATCAGCGCGGCAACGCTGTCGGCCTGCGCGGCTAGCGTTTCATTGTCGCCGCGCTCGGACCAGCCGAAGCCCGGGCGGTCGAGGAACAGCATTTCGGCGCGGCCTTCGAGCAGGGGCCTGAGCGGCAGCATCTGGTCCTTGAGATTGGCGCTGGCGCCATGGATGAACACGACCGGCGGCAGGTCCGCGCCAGCGGGCGCCGGGATGTGGACGTAGTGGATACGCGCGCCGTTGATCTCGGCGAATTCACCGGCCGGCGGGCTGCGGCGTTCGATCGACCAGACGCCGGCACGGGTGACGCCGGCGAGGGCGAAGAAGAGTGCGACGAGCAGGAGGAAGGCGGCGCAGACGAGGTTCATGAGGGAATATACGGTAGTGGAGGGAGTTTGGTTTTAGGCAGTAGGCAGTAGGGTGCGCTTCTCACTACAGCCTAAGTCCTATTGCCTACTGCCTAAATTCCTTCGCCGGCCAGCTCTTCCGAGAGTGTCGAGACCTGGTTCTGGGCGCTGCGCATCATCGGATAGATGGCGAGCACCTTTTGCCAGGCTTCCAGCGCCGACTGCTTGTGGCCGGTCTCGGCCATGATCTGGGCGAGACCGGAGAGCGCGCCGAAATGGCGCGGCTCGAGCGCCAAGGTGCGGTCGATGTCGGCCATCGACTTCCCGTAATTCTTCATCATGAAATGCACGGTGGCGCGGCGGTTCCAGCCCTCGGCGTAGTCAGGCTTCAAGGTCACGACCTGGTCGAGGAAATCGAGCGCGACGTCAAACTTCTGGTCCTCCGTCGCCTTCTGCGCCCACTGCATCATCAGGTCGATCGAGGCGCTGCCCGACTGGTTCCATTCGTTCCAGATGCGGCCGGCGATACGCTCGGCGGCCTTTTCATTGCGCTCGCGCTTCAACTCGGCAAAGAGCTGGTCGAGGCGGCCCTGCTTGGTCGTAGGGACTGGCGGCGGTGTCGCGGCGGGCGGCGCGGCATCTGGAGGCAGCGCGCCTGGCACCTCTTCTGCTCCCGCAGGCAAAGCCGTGCCGGACAGCAAAAGGGCGGCGAGAAATGCAAAACGAATCCGCATCGCCGGAATCTAATCCCGGGCGGCGGATCGTCAAAGTGATTTTAGCGTGAGAGGGCCGGCGAACCGGCAATCGACATCAACGCGGCCCGGCTTTCTCTTGCGGGTCATTCGCCCAAAATCGCTGCGCAATTTTGGGCGATATGCATCAAGCCGCGCGAAGCTCAGCCCTGGCGCGCCTTGTAGCGCGGAGCGGTCTTGTTGATGATGTAGATGCGTCCCTTGCGGCGAACCAGCCGGTTGTCGCGGTGACGCGCCTTGAGCGCCTTGAGCGAATTCTTGATCTTCATGGTCTTGCCTGTTCGGTCAGGGCCCGTCCCGGGCCGAATTTTAAAGGCGCGCCCGAAAAAAGCGCGCCTTTGAACTTGCGTGGCTCATAAACGAGGAGCCTTGCCCGTGTCAACCACGTGCGGGCGCTCGAATGGCATAAGTGGCGCGGCAAATCAAATATTCGCCATTGGCATTGCGCGACTCGAAGGCGGCTGGGATGGTGGCCGACGCCCATGCGACCGGAGATTCCCATGCGCCGTGTCTTCGCCTTTGCCTGCCTTATCCTGATTGCAGCCGCGCCAGCGGCCCTTGCCGAGGACTGCGATCGCAGCGACGACAGCCAGTCGATGATGAACATCTGCGCCGATGCCGATTACCAGGCGGCCGATGCCAAGCTCAACGAGGACTACCAGGCGCTCGTTCGCCGCAACGACGAAGCCTCGAACAAGCTCTTGCAGACCGCGCAGAGCGCCTGGATCGCTTTCCGCGACGCTGAATGCGCCTATTCGACCGCTGACAGCGAAGGTGGCTCCATCCATCCGATGGAGGTGTCGCAGTGCCTGACGGCGCTCACCAACGTGCGTATCAAGCAGCTCACCTCCGACGCCAACTGCAAGCTGAGCGATCCGAGCTGCGCCGGCTCGGACACGGGCGACGATATGCAGTAGGCGAGGCCTATCGGGGCCTTATGAGGCGCGTGAAATGGCCCATCTTGCGGCCGGGGCGGGACTCGGCCTTGCCGTAGAGGTGCAGCATCAGATCGGGCTCGGCGAGCAAAGCTGGCACCTTCAGCATGTCGTTGCCGATCAGGTTTTCCATCACACAGTCAAAGTGACGCGCGGGCGAGCCGAGCGGCAGGCCGGCGACGGCGCGGATATGCTGCTCGAATTGTGAAATGACGCAGGCGGCCTCGGTCCAGTGGCCGGAATTGTGGACGCGTGGCGCCAGTTCGTTGGCGAGCAGGGAGCCATCGGCAAGGACGAAGAACTCGACGCCGACGACGCCGACATAGTCGAGCGCCGAAAGGATTTTCGACGCAGCATCCTTGGCCGCCGCCGCTGTCGCCGGACCAATCGCGGCCGGAAGCGTCGAGGTACGCAGGATGCCTTCGCGGTGGACGTTTTCGGCCGGGTCGTAGGCGGCAACCGAGCCGTCCAGCCCGCGCGCGGCGATGACCGAGATCTCGCGTTCGAAGGCGACCAGCGATTCGAGGACCAGCGGCACATTGCCCATCGCCTCGCAGGTGCCGGCGAAGCCACCCGCCTCCATGTTGCGGAAGACGCGCTGGCCCTTGCCGTCATAGCCCATGCGACGGGTCTTCAGCACGCCGCTGCCTTTGAACGTCCTCAACGCCTCGGTCAACTGATCGTCATTGTCGACCGGACGGAACTCCGCCGTCGGGATGCCGATGCCGTTCAGGAAATTCTTCTCGGTCACCCGGTCCTGAGCGACCTCGAGCGCCCGGGCAGGCGGATAGACGGGAACGCGCGCAACCAGCATTTCCGCTGCTCCGACGGGAACGTTCTCGAATTCGTAGGTGACGACATCGGAAGCGGTGGCGAGCTGTTCCAGTGCGTTCGTGTCGTCATAAGCGGCAACGATCTGCCGGTTGGCGACCTGCGCCGCCGGGCAATCGGCCTGAGGCTCGAGCACGATGGTGCGGTAGCCCAGCCGTGCTGCGGCCATCGCCAGCATGCGGCCGAGCTGGCCGCCGCCGATGATGCCGATGGTCGATCCCGGAGCCAGGCTCACGGCGTGTCCGCCGGCTCGATGGCGACCTTGGCGGTCTGCGCCGCGCGCCAGGCGTCGAGCCGGGCAGCAAGCTTGTCGTCATTGAGCGCCAGCACGGCCGCGGCGAGCAGTGCCGCGTTGGCCGCACCCGCCTTGCCGATCGCCAGCGTGCCGACCGGAATGCCGGCCGGCATCTGAACGATGGAGAGCAGCGAATCCTGTCCGGACAGCGCCTTGGATTCGACCGGAACACCGAAGACGGGTAGCGGCGTCATCGCCGCCGTCATGCCTGGCAAATGCGCGGCACCGCCGGCGCCGGCAATGATCACCTTGAAGCCGGCGGCCTTGGCGCCCTTGGCGAATTCATAAAGGCGGTCGGGAGTGCGGTGGGCAGAGACGATCAGCCGCCTGTGCGGAATGCCCAATGCTTCCAGCGTTTCGGCCGCCTGGCGCATCGTCGCCCAGTCGGACTGGCTGCCCATGATGATGGCGACGTCGGCACGCTGATCGGTCAAGGTGGTGCTCCCCAAAGGCGCGCCTTAGCGGAATTCGCCGATAGCCGCAAGGTTCGCGCACAGCCGCAACGATTGTCGCGGCTTGCGCGCGTGTCTGTGCGGGTAACCTAGTCTGGCCAGCGCAGCGCGCCCGACGAATCCTTGCGGGCGACCTTCATCGCATCGGCGGGACGCTCCTTGGCCGTCAGCACCGTGCGCAGCTGCTCGGCCACGATCTCCGCTTCGCCGGGGTGCAGGTTGCACGGGTCGAGGAAGAAGTGGCCGCGCTCGACCTCGTGGTTGCGCACGATGATCGGCGGCGAGCCGGCGGCCAAAGCCGAGGCGAGGCCGGCGGCCGTGAAGCGGCTTTCCGGCCGCACGAAGACCTGCAGGCGGTCGAGCGGATTGCTGGTCGGATCGGGGATGATCTGAGCGCCGATGCCGGGAATGCCTTGCAGCGTGTCCCTCCATAGATGGAGGGCCGCTTCCTCCCGTCGACGGATGCCGGCATGGTCGCGTTTCTCCCAGGCATCGAGCGCCGCCATCGTGCCGGCGACGCTTTCCTTGCCGACCTTCATGGCCCGCGCAACGCCCCGGTTCTGCAGGTAGGCGGCGCGGACAAGTTCCTTGCGGCCGGTGACGATGCCGCTGGTCGGGCCGCTCAGGAACTTGTGGCCGCTATAGACGACGATGTCGGCGCCGCGGGCCAGGAAGCTGCGCAGGTCGTATTCCGAAGCCGCATCGACGATCACCGGAATATTCTTGGCATGACAAATCTCGCAGAACTCCTCCAGCGAAAGCATGCCGTATTGCACGGTATGATGGGCGACGACGTAGAGCGCGGCCGCCGTGCGCTCGTTGATCGCCTCGCGGACATGATAATCCTGGGTGACGCTGACGGTGCCTGCTGGGATCACCCTGGCGCCGGCGACGCGGATCGACTGGTCGATCGGCGCGCCGTAATTGACGATATGGCCAAGCTGGATGACGACCTCCGACTTCAATCCCTCGGTGTCGTCGGGCAGGCGTTCGATCGCCAAAAGGTTGGTGCCGGTCATCGCGCCGGCCACCGCCATGGTGATGCCCGAGGCGCAGCAGGCGGTGATGAAGCCGGCCTCGCCGCCTGTGAGGCGCGCGACGACCGCGCTCGCGGCGCGCTGCAGATCGTCCATCTCGACCCATTGCGAGGCGATCTCGGCCATGGCGCTGATGGCTTCGGGGACGATGATCGATGCCCCTAACGCCGTCATCGTGCCGGAGACATTGATGATGGGCCTCAGCCCCAGTCGCTCGCGGATCGTGGTGTTGGAGCCGGCGTCGGAGTAGGTTTTCATTCGGGTGAACTCCATGAGGGGGTCAGGCCGCGATCTCGACGACCGCTTCGATTTCGACAGTGATGTTTCGCGGCAGCGAGCCGACGCCGATCGCCGAGCGGGCATGGCCGCCGGTCTTGTCGAAGACATCGGCGAAGAGATCGGAGCAACCATTGACCACCTTGGGGTGGTCGCTGAAGGTCGGGGTCGCGTTGACGAAGCCGAGCAGCTTCACCACACGCACGATGCGGCCGAGGTCGCCGGCCGCCGCATGCATGACGGCAAGCAGGTTGAGACCGGTGAGGCGGGCATGCTCATAGGCCTGCTCGACGGTGACGTCGTCGCCGACCTTGCCGGTGCACAGCGTGCCGTCGGCGCGCAACGGCCCCTGGCCGGAGAGGAAGATCAGCCGTCCGCTCTCGGCGTGGGTGACGAAATTGGCGATGGGCGTCGGCGGCTCGGGCAGCGTCAGGCCGAGTTCGGCGAGCCGGATGTAAGGCGACATGGAAGGTACTCCTTGGATGGCGAGAAGCCATCCGCTTTCAGAAATGCGAGGCGCGGAAGCGCGCCAGGAATGTGCGGAGACGTTCGTTGGTGGTCTCCGCGGCAAGGACCTCCTTCGGCGGCCCGACCGCCGAAACGCCGCCATCGGCCATGAAGACGATGCGGCTGGAGGCGTCCCGGGCGAAGGCCATCTCGTGCGTCACCATCACCATCGTCATGCCGTCTTCCGCCAGGCTGCGCACCACCGCCAGCACCTCGCCGACGAGCTCCGGGTCGAGCGCCGAAGTGATTTCGTCGAGCAGCAGGATTTTCGGTTCCATGGCGACGGCGCGGGCAATGCCGACGCGCTGCTGCTGGCCGCCGGACAATTCGGCAGGCAGGCTGTCAGCCTTGTGGCCGAGGCCGACGCGACCAAGCCAATGCTCGGCGATCGAACGCGCTTCCGCCTTGCTTTTGCCGCGCACCTTGGTGAGGCCGAGCATGATGTTGCCGGCGGCGGTCAGATGCGGAAACAGGTTGAAGCTCTGGAACACCATGCCGGTCTCGGCGCGCATGGCGGCCAGATCGCGTTCGCTGCGCCGCTGGCGCGTGCCGGAGTTGCGAGCAGGACCGGCGCGAAAACCGACCTCCTTGCCGTCGATGCGGATCGAGCCCGAGTCATAGCTTTCGAGGAAGTTGACGCAGCGCAGCAGCGTGGTCTTGCCGCTGCCGGACGGGCCGATGACGGTGACAACCTCGCCCTTGGCGACCGTCAGGCTGACCGAGCGCAGCACGTTGACCGAACCGAAGGATTTCGAGACCTCGGCAATGTCGAGAAGCGCGCCGCTGTTGTTCGAACTGGTGGTCATCGCGTTAGTCCCGGATGAAAGCAAAGCGCCGTTCCAGCCGCCGGCTGGCATAAGAAAGCGCATAGTTGACGGCGAAATAGATCAAGGCGCCGAGGATATAGAGGGGCATCGCCTCATAGGTGCGGCCTATCACCTGGTTGATCGCCTGCATGAGGTCGGTGATGCCGAGCAGCGAGACCAATGCGCTGCCTTTCACCGCGTCGGTGACACCGTTGATCCAGGGCGGCAGGAAACGGCGGAAGGCCTGCGGGAAGATGACGTAGGCGAGCCGCTGGCGGAAAGTGAGGCCGATCGCCATCGCGGCTTCCGACTGGCCCTTCGGGATGGAGGCGACAGCGCCGCGCAGATATTCGATGACTTGGGCGGTCTTGAACAAGGTCAGCGCCAGCACCGCGGCCCAGAAGGACTGCAGGTGAACGCCGACCGCAGGCAGGCCGTAGTAGACGAAGAAGATCAGGACCAGGATCGGGATGCCACGGATGGTGTCGCTGAAGATGCGCACCGCCCAGCGCACCGGGACGGGACCATAGACCAGGCCGACACCGAGGATGACGCCGGCGAGCAGCGACAGCACCACGACGAGGAACGACACCCAAAGGGTCAGCGCGAAGCCTTGGGCAAGAAATGGCAGGGCGTAGGCTATCTGGCTCAGCATCTCAGCGCGCCGTCCTGTACCAGCGCTCGACCAGCCGCAGCGCGAAGAGCAGCGCATAGCCGGTCACAAGATACATCGCCGTCACCACGAGGTAGACCTCGACGATGCGGAAGGTGTTGAAGTTGATCCACTGCGCGCCATAGGTGAGCTCCGGCACCGAGATGACGGAGGCGACCGAGGTATCCTTGAACAGCGAGATGAAGGTGTTGGACAGGGCCGGCAGCGTGATGCGCATCATCGTCGGCAGGCGCACGTGGATGAGCCGCTGCCAGGGCGTCAGGCCGATCGCCTTGCCGGCATCGAGCTGGCCGCGCGGCACGGCTTCCAGGCCCGAGCGGAACACTTCGACGAGATAGGCGCCGCTATAGAGCGCAAGCGTCGCGACGAAGGAAGTCTGCGCGCTGTAGGCGAGGTCGACGACGGTCGGCAGGCCGTAGAAGACAAGATAGACGAGCAGGATCAGCGGCACGTTGCGGATGAATTCGACGTAGGCCGCGATGATGGCGCGCACCACACGTCCGGCCGAAACGTACCAGACCGCCAGCACCAGGCCGATGACGATGCCGATGGCGATCGAGATGACGGCAAGCTCCAGGCTGAGCAGCAGGCCACCCCACAGCTTGTCGAAATGCCGCCAGATCAGGTTGAAATTGAGCGTATAGCCCATGCGTCCGTCTCAATGGCTGCGGTACGACGGATAGGATTCGCCGCCCTCGCGCCGGTGTCGAGGAAAAACAGGCGGAAGGATCGGCTCCTTCCGCCGGCTTGCCGTTCGGCCGGTCAGATGATCGGGAAGCCCGGATGGCGCGGCGGCGGCTCCTGGCCGAAATATTCCTTGAAGGCGGCGTCGTAGAGCGCCGTCTCATGGCCGAACATGGCGATGGTGAAGGTCTGGTTGACGAAGGTCAGCCAGTCGAGGTCGCCCTGCCTGACCGCCGCGCCGTAAAGCATCGAATACCAGCTCTTGCCGGCATCGAAATATTTGTCCGGGTTGCGCGAGGCGAGCCAGCGCACCGTGGAGAGATCGACGGCGGCGGCGTCGACGCGCTTCGATTCCAGCGCCTGCAGGACGTTGGCCTGGGTGTCGATCTGCATCACCTGCGCCTGCGGCAAGGCGAAATGCACCGAGCTTTCGGCGTCGACATTCTGCAGGATCGAGATGCGTGTGTTGGCGCCATTCGCCAGTAGCTTATCGAAAGTCTTGTTTTCAGAACCGGGCAGCGTCAACAGCGCGACGCCTTCGACGTAGTAGGGCCGCGAGAAATGGATCAGCTGCGAGCGCTGCGCGGTCATGGTCATGAACTGGATGGTGATGTCGACCTTGTTGGTCGTCACATTGGGGATGCGCTGCGCCGGGTCCTGGGTGACGAATTCGACCTTGGTCGGGTCGTCGAACAGGCCCTTGGCGAGGATGCGGCCCATGGTTATGTCCATGCCGACGAGTTCGCCGGCATCGTTCTCGAAATGCCACGGCGCATTGGTGCTGCCGGTGCCGACGATCAGCTTGCCGCGATCGAGCGCGGTGCGCAGCACGCTGTCGGACGCGGCCTGCGCCGCCGCCTTCTCGGCGCTTATGGCGGTGAGCGCGCCCGCGGTGGCCAGTCCCGCCATTCCCAGTTTCAGAAAATCACGTCTGCCGGATGTGTCGTTCACTGCGACCTCCTTTGATGGTGTGTTCCCCAATGCAGCAAAGATACGCATCGCAATCAGCGATTGTCTCTTACAAGAGACGTATGTATCCTGTACAAGACAGATACTAGCACCAGGAATCGACAATGCAAGACAGTGAAACGGTGAGCGCGTGGCCGAGCGAAGGCGTGGGTGAAGAGCGGCCGGCGGGCTCGCGCGAGAAGGGCCTCAACCGTGTCTTGAACATCCTGGAATTCCTGCATGCCAATCAGCGGGCGATCGGCATCGGCGAACTGGCCAAGGGGCTGAACGCGCCGCGCTCGACGACCTACACGCTGGTGCGCGAACTGGTCGAGGCCGGGCTCCTGGAGATGGCCGGCGACGGCAACCGCGTCTATTTCGGCAAGAAGCTCTATCTCTATGGAATGGCGTATATGCGCGGCAACGACCTGCTCAGGCGGGGCCGCCAGGAGGTCGACACCTTGTCGCGCGAGACCGGCGAGACCTCGGAGCTCTGCATGCTGCAGAGCGGCCGCTACACGATCGTCCATTCGAGCCCCGGCACCAGGCCGTTCCGGATCAGCTCGGCCACCGGCCTGCAGATCCCGCTGCCGTGGACGGCCTCCGGCCGGCTGCTGCTTGCCGGCCTCGACCGCGGCCGGATCGAGGCGATGGTCACGCAAGACGATCTCGTGCTGCCGGACGGCCGCAAGCTTGAGCTCGACGATTTCATCGACGATATCGCAAAGGCCCGCGTCACCGGCTATTGCGTCACGTCGGGCCTGGTCGATGCCTACACAAAATGCCTTGCCGCGCCTGTGTTCTCGGCTCCCGGCAAGGTCGAGGCGACGATGTGCCTGGTGGTGCCGATCGATACCTCCGAGGAACGGACGGGCGAGCTTCTTACCGTGCTGCGTGAGCGCGCGGCGCGACTTTCGATCTCGTGACCGAGCAGGGGCGGTGGCGCGATCCGCTCAGGCGATGATGTCGGGGATGATGCGGTCTTCCAGCGCCGACAGCCGGTCCTTCAGCATCAGCTTCTTCTTCTTCATGCGCTGGATCTGAAGCGGGTCGCAGCCCGTGGCGATCATCGCGTTGATGGCGGCGTCGAAATCGGCGTGTTCCTGTTTGAGCCGGGAATATTCGAGGCGAATTTCGGCCTGTTCCTGTTCGGACATTATCTACCGTCTGCGCATGCATCGCCCAAAATCGGGCTGTTTGGGCGGGGCCGGTTGGGTTGTGGGTTGTGGTTTGCGACCGGCGCGCAGCCCTTATCACATTTCACTTTGTCGTGGAATGCTACCACGTGGCATTCGACATCGAGATCGGTTGGTGGCAAACTGTCATCGTGCCGTCACAGTCTCAACCTGCGGTGGACGCGCCTGCGACGGCTGCAATCGAGGTAATCATGAAAGGGAGAACCAATCATGTCTCTTGCATCCCATCTTGATGAGTTGCAGCGGAAACACGGTGACATCGAGCGCGAGCTCACCGATGCGATGAACCATCCTTCGGTAGACGACCTCGAAATCGTGAATCTCAAGCGACGCAAGCTGGCAATCAAGGACGAGATTGAAAAGCTGAAGGGAAGCCCGACAGCGCATTGAGCATAGCCTAGACAACATCACCGCACCCGCCGCGGTGCCAACCTACCGGTGGCAAGAAGTGCCACCGGCGAGTTGTCTTTTACTGAATCACCTGACCGTTTCGGCGTAGATCTTGCGGCATCTGGGGCTTACCCGCGCCCTGCGGCCGCTGATCGCGGGCGGAGGATTTGCCGGGCTTGTCTGCCGCTTGCCATTGACAAGCCATCTTTGCTCCGCCACCTCATGCCCGGAACTTCCAGATGAAGGCGGCCGGCATGACCGGATATTTCTCTTCTCCCTTCCCGCGGCGCACATCGGTCGGCGTGTCGGTCGGCGGCGTGATCGTCGGCGGCGGCGCTCCGGTGGTCGTGCAGTCGATGACCAACACCGACACCGCCGATGTCGACCAGACCGTCGCCCAGGTCGCGGCGCTGCACCGCGCCGGCTCCGAAATCGTGCGCATCACCGTCGATCGTGACGAAAGCGCCGCGGCCGTTCCGCGCATCCATGAACGGCTGTTGCGGCTCGGCATCGACGTGCCGCTGGTCGGCGACTTCCATTATATCGGCCACAAGCTTTTAGCCGATCATCCGGCCTGCGCCGAGGTGCTGGCGAAATACCGCATCAACCCCGGCAATGTCGGCTTCAAGGAAAAGAAGGACCGCCAGTTTGCCGCCATCGTCGAAATGGCGATCAAGCACGACAAGCCGGTGCGCATCGGCGTCAACTGGGGCTCGCTCGACCAGGAGCTGCTGACCCGGTTGATGGACGACAACCAGGCCAAGGGTTCGCCGCTCACCGCGCAGGAAGTCACGCGCGAGGCGATCGTGCAGTCGGCGATCCTGTCGGCCGAGATGGCGGAGGAGATCGGGCTTGGCCGCGACAAGATCATCCTTTCGGCCAAGGTCAGCGGCGTGCAGGACCTGATCGCCGTCTATACCGAGCTTGCCACGCGCTCCAACCATGCGCTGCATCTCGGCCTCACCGAAGCCGGCATGGGCACCAAGGGCATCGTCGCCTCTTCGGCCGCGATGGGCATTCTGCTTCAGCAAGGCATCGGCGACACGATCCGCATCTCGCTGACCCCGGAGCCGAATGGCGACCGCACGCGCGAGGTACAAGTGTCGCAGGAACTCCTGCAGACGATGGGTTTCCGGCAGTTCGTGCCGATCGTCGCGGCCTGCCCGGGCTGTGGCCGCACGACCTCCACCGTGTTCCAGGAACTCGCCCAGAGTATCCAGGCCGATATCCGCAAGAACATGCCGGTGTGGCGCGAAAAATATCCAGGCGTCGAGAACCTCAAGGTCGCGGTGATGGGCTGCATCGTCAACGGCCCCGGCGAGTCCAAGCACGCCGATATCGGCATCTCGCTGCCCGGCACCGGCGAGACGCCGACGGCCCCCGTCTTCATCGACGGCAAGAAGGCGGCGACGCTGCGCGGCCCCTCGATCGCGCAGGATTTCGAGAAGATGGTCGCCGACTATATCGAGCAACGGTACGGACACGGCAAAGCCGCCGCGGAATGAGCGGGATGCAGCGTTTCGTGAAGACGACGCTGCTCCTCGCTTGCGGACTGGTCGCTGCCGGCCCGGCATTGGCCGATCCGCCACAGTCGAAATCGGCCGCCAAGCGGCTGATCGGCCGGGTCTGCGACCTGATCGAGACCGAGGCCGACAAGAACGGCCTGCCCAAGGATTTCTTCGCCCGGCTGATCTGGAAGGAAAGCCGTTTCGATCCGAACGCGGTAAGCCCGGTCGGCGCCGAAGGCATCGCGCAATTCATGCCGGGCACCGCCAAGATGCGAGGCCTGGCCAACTCCTTCGACATCGAGCAGGCCATTCCCGCCTCGGCGAAGTACCTCGCCGAGATGAAGGCAAGCTATGGCAATCTCGGCCTCGCGGCGGCGGCCTACAATGCCGGCGAGAACCGCGTATCGCGCTGGCTGAGTTCCGGTGGCTTCCTGCCGATGGAAACGGAAAGTTATGTCTTCGACATCATGGGCGAGCCCGTCGACAAGTTCTCGGATACTTCCTATGCGGGCACCATCCAGCCGCTCGACCCCAAGACGAGCTTCGCGGTGGCCTGCCGCAGGCTGCCGGTGATCATGTCGCAGACCGTCGCCATGGCGTCGATCAACGTCAAGCCGTGGGGTATCCAGGTGGCCGGCAATTTCCGCCGCTCGGCGGCAATCAGCCAATGGTTGAGGGTCAAGGGCCGGTTCCCGGCGCTGCTCGCCAGCCATGATCCGGTGGTGAGCAGGGTGCGCACGCCGATCGGCCGGCGCGGCATCTACGCGGTCAGGATCGGCGCCGACTCGCGCGCCGAGGCCGACGGCATCTGCAACAAGCTGCAAAGCGTCGGCGGCGCCTGCGTGGTGCTGCGCAACCGGTGACGCTAGAGCATTTCATCGTTTCACAGAAACGTCGAACTGCTCTAACCATTTGTTTTGACGCAATTCCGGACGGAAAACCCGTTCACACTTTTCCTGGAATTGCTCTGACGTCAGGACAGGGGCGGCAAGAGATGACAGCGAAAATCGTCCTGCTCAACGGTGTCGGCAGCGCCGGCAAAAGCTCGATCGCCAGGGCCTTGCAGGAAATAGCCGCCGAGCCGTACCTGCACGTGCAGATGGACGTCTTTCTGGAGATGCTGCCGGCGGTGCTGCAGGAGAACATGCCGGGCTTCGCCTATAGGACCGGTTGGGAGGACGGCAAGCCATCCGTCGCCATCGAGGCAGGTCCTGCAGGCAGGCGAGTCATGCAAGGCATGCGGCACGCCATCGCGGCGATGGCGGGCCAGGGCAACAACCTCATCGTCGACGATGTGATGGTCGAGGGAGAAATGGCGCAGTATCAGGCGCTGCTTTCCGATTTCGAGGTTTTCCGCGTCGGCGTGATCGCGCCGCTCGCCGTTCTCGAAGCACGCGAAAGCGCGCGCGCCGACAGATTGGCCGGCCTGGCGCGCTGGCAATTTGGGCGCGTGCACAGGGACGTCATCTACGATATCGAGGTCGACACCAGCGTGCTTACCGCGCAGGAGTGCGCCTGTCGCATCCAGCAGAGATTTGGACTGTAACGACTTGCATATCCTTTGGGGTGGCTCAAAGCTTCGCTGTCGTCAACAACGCCGATAGCCAGCAGCCAATGTTACGGCAAGAATGCGCTTGCCAGGGCGGCGGCCGTTAAATCTTAATCCGCTTCGCCATAGTAAGAGCGGGTTCAGTATTTCCGAGGCATTTTTATATGTGATCTTATAGGGGGGCATCATGCCGGAAGGGAATTTCCTTAAAAGGGTTGTTGGCGAACTCGAAACACCGCGCACCAAGCGGCCATTCGGGTCCGGCTGGCTATCCGGCTCGATCGGATTGCTTGCCGGGGTCACCGGCCTGCTGATGGTCATCGTGTTGCGCTATCCGTCGCTGACCTCGATGCCGGATTTGGCTCCCATACACCAGATGCTGTTCTTCAAGCCGGTGCTCTACTTCGTGCTTGTCTCCGGCTATGTCCTGGCCATCCTCAGCATGATGCTGCGCAGGGAAAAGACGCTGGGCGTGGCGGCAATGGCCACCGTGCTTCTTGCTTCCCTGATAGGCATGCTTCCGGTGCGTCACGAACTTCACGTCGACGGCGTGTTCTTCGGCCTTGATTTCTTCATTCTCAACGTCCTGTTCATGGGCGTTCTGTTTGTCCCGCTCGAACGTCTTTTCGCCCGCAACAAGGCCCAGACAGTGTTCCGCGACGAGTGGCGCGAGGACCTGTTCTACTATCTGGTCTCGTCGCTGTTGGTGCAAATACTCACCTATCTGACCTTGGCGCCGTCCAATTTCGTCAACGCGCAAGGCGGTCTCGGTTCGGTGCGCGCATGGGTTCACGACCTGCCTTGGATCATACAGCTGCTGGCGGTGATGTTTCTGACCGACCTTGCCCAGTATTGGGTGCACCGCGCCTTCCATCGAATCCCGTTTCTGTGGAATTTTCATGCCGTGCATCACTCGGCCAAGTCGATGGACTGGATTGCCGGCGCGCGGATGCATTTCCTGGAAATCATCGTGCTGCGCAGCCTGACCGCCACACCGATGTTCGTGCTCGGCTTCGATGAATCGGCGATCCAGGCTTATATCCTGATCGTCTACGTCTATTCCTCCTTCATCCATTCCAACATCGGAACCAGTTTCGGTCCGGTCGAAAAGGTGCTGGTGTCGCCGCGCTTTCATCATTGGCATCACGGCCTCGAGAAGGAGGCGATCGACGTCAACTTCGCCATCCATTTTCCACTGCTCGACCGGCTGTTCGGCACCTACCATTTGCCGGAAGGACGCTGGCCCAAGGGCTATGGCATTCACGGCCACCCGGTGCCGAAAGGATATTGGCGGCAGTTCCTTTATCCGTTCAGGCGCGGCTAGAGTGTTCGGCCGTCTCACGAAACGGCCGAACACGTCATCTCTTTGTTTCGACGCAATTCGTGATGGAAGGCCGTGTCGGATCGCTCCAGAATTCCGGTGGAGAACCTTTGTTCGACGCGTACATCATCTGCGGCACGCCCAGAACCGGCAGCACTTTGCTGTGCAATCTGCTGGCGTCGACCAAGAGGACGGGCGATCCTCACTCATTCTATCGCCGGCAGGATATCCTGGAGTGGGCCGAGGAATGGGGCCTGCCCGGCCACGGCACGATGAGCGAGAGCGACTTCAACGTCGCCTATCTCAACGCGGCGATCACAGCCGGCAGGGGCGGCACCGACATCTTCGGCCTGCGCCTGATGCGGGAAAATCTGGGGGAACTTTCAGCGATCCTCGACCGGATCCATCCCGGGCTGCCATCGGACAAGGCACGGTTCGAAAGGGCCTTCGGCCGGGTCCTCTACCTGCATCTTTCGAGGCAGGACAAGCTCGCGCAGGCTATTTCGCGGGTCAAGGCGGAGCAGACCGGCCTCTGGCACATCGCCTCCGACGGGACCGAGCTCGAAAGGGTCGGACCGCCGGGAGAGCCACGCTATGACTTCCAGCGCATCAGGAACGAAGTCCGGGAACTCGAAGCCTTCGACACGGCCTGGAACGTCTGGTTCGCGCAGCAGGACATCATCCCGTTGCGAATCGGATATGAGCGCCTTGCCGCCGATCCGGCGGCAACGTTGATTGCCATCTGCGAGGCGCTGGGCGTTCAAGCTCCGGACGCCGCCGATGTAAGACCGGGCGTCGCCAGGCTGTCCGACGAGATGAGCCTCGACTGGATGCGCCGGTATCGTATCGACGCGGTGGTGTGATGTCTGGAGCAATTCCAGGAGAAGCGTGAAGCGATCAGGCCGGCGATCCGCCGCGGCCTCCCGTCCGGAACTGCATCCGGAGGTCAAGCCGTCCTGGCCGTCACGGTTTCGCTGAGCCAGTTGCCGATCTTGGCGCCGAGACGGTCAGGCGAGACCGGTTTCGGCAGGTAGTCGTCCATGCCGGCCTCGATGCATTTCTCGCGGTCGCCCTTGAGCGCATGCGCGGTGACGCCGATGATCGGCGTGTGATCGCCGTTCTGTTCTTCGATCGCGCGGATGGCGCGGGTCGCCTCATAGCCGTTCATTTCCGGCATGGAGACGTCCATCAGCACCAGGCGGGGGCGCAGCGAGCGGTACATCTCGACCGCCGTGCGGCCATTGCCGGCGATGCGGTAGCTGAGGCCGAAGCCGTTGAGGATCTGGCCGAAGACCAGCTGGTTCACGTCATTGTCCTCGGCGATCAGGATGTCGATCGGGCCGCTTGGCGCCGCTGGCGATTCCGGCGCTGCCGGCACGGCCACAGCCGGGCCGCGGATGACGGTGAAGGCCGGCGGCGCGGCATGCGGCGCGACCGGCTCGCGCACGAAATGCGCCTTGGCGCCTTGCGTGCGCGCCTTCTGGATGGCGGAGATCACCGTGCCGAGCAGTACCGCCGAACGCGCCGGCTTGGTGAGATGCGCCACGATGCCGAAATCGATCACCATCCTGCCGAAATCGACCTGGTCGACCGAGGTGAGCAGGACGACCGGAATGGCGGAAAGCCGGCTGTCGGCGGCGATGGCTCTCGCGACATCGGCGCCGTTCATGCCGGGCATCTGGTAGTCCAGGATGATGCAATCGACCGATGCGCCAAGCTGGCAGGCCCGATCGAGGAAGGCGAGGCCGACGGCACCGCTCTCGGCCGCCGCGCAGTCGAAGCTCCAGCTTCTGAGCTGCTCCAGCAGGATTTCCCGATTGACCGGATTGTCGTCGATGACCAGCACCCGGGCGCCGGTGACATCGACCGGCACGAGCTCGTTGCGCGCTTGCTGGTCGTGCGCCGGCAGCGGCACGGCGAACCAGAAGACGGAACCGCGACCGATCTCGCTTTCGACGCCGATCTTGCCGCCCATGAGGTCGACGAGGCGGGCGGAGATGGCGAGGCCAAGACCGGTGCCTTCATGCCGGCGGGTCGACGAGCCGTCGACCTGGGCGAATTTCTCGAACACGCTTTGCAGCTTCTCGGCCGGGATGCCGATGCCCGTATCTTCCACGCGGACCTTGAGCTGGACCACGCCACCGACGACATCGCCGCCGACGTCGACCAGGACATGGCCTTTCTCGGTGAACTTCACGGCGTTGCCAAGCAGGTTGGTGACAATCTGGCGGAAGCGCCCGGCATCGCCGACGACGAAGGCCGGCAGGCGTGGGTCGACGCGCACGATGAGTTCCAGGTTCTTTTCGGCAACGCGCGCCGACACCAACGTCGCCACGTCCTCGACGGCTTCCGCCAGGCGGAACGGATGAGGATCGAGCGTCAGCTGGCCAGCATTGATCTTCGAGAAATCGAGGATGTCGTTGATGATGGTGAGCAGCGCGTTGCCGGATTTGACGATGACGTCGGTGAAGGTCTTCTGGCGCGGCGTCAGCTCGGTCTTGGCGAGCAATTCGGCCATGCCGAGCACGCCGTTCATCGGCGTGCGGATCTCATGGCTCATATTGGCGAGGAATTCCGACTTGGCGCGGTCGGCGGCCTCGGCCTTGAACAGCGATGCGGCGGTTTCCGCGAAGGCGCGGCGGATGGCATTCTCCATCGGCCGGAAAATCCAGATCCCGGCAATGGCGAGCACGGCGATCAGCAGGCCGCTCGCCCACAACAGCAGCCGGTCGCTGGAGGCATCGGCGAGGCGACGCTCCTCGTCGAGCGCGGTGCGCACCTTGACCAGCATCGGCTGTGCGAAAAGGTCGTTCTGGTTGCGGATCTCGCGGTAGCTCCATTCGTCGACCTTCTGGGCGGCCGACATCAGGTTGAAGTTGCGCACCATGTCGCGCGTCGACCAGAACAGGTCTCCGTTGACCGAAGACGTATCGAGCGCGTTGATCGTGTTCTGGGACAGCTTCGGCCGGATCACGGCAAGCTCGGCGTTCAGGTGCTCGATCTCGTCCGTCAGCCGTTCCGAGTGGCCGCGCGCGGCGGTCGTCAACGCGTCGCGTGTCTCGCTACGCCAGGCGGTGCCGGTCGTCTCGGCGAAATTGGTGGCGTTGCGCAGGTCGCGGGCGAAGATGACGAAATTGCCGCTGAGCGCATCGACCTCGTGGCGGAAGGAGTTCACCCGGTTGAGCGCGAACATCACCGCAGCCGAAGCCAGCGCGAAGATCAGCAGCCCCGAAATGTAGCGGATCCGGATCGACCGGAGGAAGGATGAGTATTCCGGCATGCGCAACCCCAACACATACGCACAATTTTAATGGTCGGGATTACGCTTGATTTACATTAAAATTTCGTTGGTGGGAGATTGCCTCAACAATGGTGGCGGCATTTGCGGGTCGTATGATTCCGGCCGGGCGCTTTTGGCGCGTTCAGAATTGCAGATGTCCTCCCAGGGCCCTCAAGAACCGCGTCGGTCAGTCAGCCCGCCGGGGTAGGAACCCGCTCACGGTGACCAGCATTTGCTCCTTCTGCCTCACCTATTGGCGGCACTCTTCCAGGCAGCGTCTTTAGACCTCGGATAGGTTTTGCCGGTATTCATCTGAAAAAAGGAGCCTGAAAGTCATGACCGAGATATGGCATTCACTCCTCGCCAACCTTGCCCTCGTCTCCATCCTGGTCGTCGCCTGGGACCTTGTGGCCGATTTTACCGGACGCCTTCCGCGGCTGATACAGTCGCTGCTTCTTGGCGTGGTCATGTGCGTGGGATCGGTCATTTCCATGGCGACGGCCCTCGACGTCTCCGGCTTCGTCGTCGACCTGCGTGCTGCCTATATCGGCGCCGCCGCGTTCTTCGGTGGGTGGCCGGCGATGTTCGTGGCCACCATCGGCTCTATCGCCTATCGCCTCTATCTGGGTGGACAGGGGGCCAATGTCGGCGTCATGGGCATCCTGATTACCGCTGTCGTCGGCATCGCATGGTACCATGTCGTCGCGGTCCGCTCGCGCACCATGTTCGACATACTGGGCCTCGGCGTGTCGGTGGCGCTCGCCGGGCTGATTACGCTTCTGGTCATCCCGTCGGAGGTTGTAACCGGCTTTGTCCAGCAGAGCACATTGCCGTCCCTCGTGCTTGGTTTCATCAGTACCTTCATTACCGGCATCCTGCTCGACCGGCAGCAGCGACGGCGCGATCTCGCAATGTCCAACATGATCTACCGCGCCATGGTTCGCGAACTGCCGGATTGCCTCAACGTGAAGGATGTCGACGGGCGCTTCGTCGTCGCGAACCCGGCTACCGCGGAAATGATGCGCGCCGGCTCGGTCGAGGATCTGGTCGGCAAGACGGATTTCGATTTCTATCCGAAGGAGGTGGCCGAGCGCTTCAGGCAGGATGAGACGGGCGCGCTGGAGGCCGGGCAGACGCTGCGCTTCGACCAGCCCGCGCTTTTCCCGGATGGCAGGCAGGGTTGGCTTTACACGCTCAAGGCGCCGTTTCGCGACGAGTCCGGCAACATCACCGGTGTCATTACCTACAACCGCGACATCACCGAGCAGAAGCGGAGCGCCCAGCTCAAGAATGATTTCATCTCCACGGTCAGCCACGAATTGCGCACGCCGTTGACATCCATCCGCGGCTCGCTCGGACTGATCGCGGCCGGCGTCGCGGGCGAATTGCCGGCCAAGGCCGCCAACCTCGTCAACATCGCCCACAACAACAGCGAAAGGCTGGTCCTCCTCATCAACGATATTCTCGACATGGAGAAGATCGAGTCGGGCGTGATCACCTTCAAGATCAAGCAGGCGCCCGTGCGTCAGGTCCTGGAGCAGGCCATCGCGGCCAGCTCCAACTACATGGCCGAAAGCAGGATCCGCATCGTCCTGGTCGACGATGCGCCGCGCGCCGAGGCCAACATCGATCCGGACCGCCTGCATCAGGTGATGGCGAATCTCCTATCGAATGCGATCAAGTTCTCCGATCCCGGCGGCGCCGTGACGGTGAAGCTCCAGCGTCGCGAGGGCGGCATGCTGCGCATCTCCGTGATCGACCAGGGCGCTGGCATACCGGAAGCGTTCCGCAGCCGTATATTCGGCAAGTTCGAACAGGCGGACGCATCCAGCACGCGCAAGAAGGGAGGCACCGGCCTGGGGCTGAGTATCGTCAAGACCATCGTCGAAAAGCTTGGCGGCGCCATTTCCTTCGAAACCGAGGAAGGCAAGGGAACCTCGTTTCACGTCGACCTTCCCGAAGCGCATACGCAGGCCGAGAAGCCGGTGTTGGTGGAACGCCGGTCGCGCAAGCGCGATGGCCGCCTGCGTGTCCTCATTTGCGAGGACGAGGCCGACATCGCCGCGGTGATCGCGGCGCTTCTCGACGCCGAAGGCTTTTCCAGCGATGTCGCTCCCGACATCGATACCGCGAAGGCGCTTCTGCGCTCCCGCGACTACGTGGCGCTGACGCTCGACATCAAGCTGGCGGGAGAATCCGGCATCAAGCTCTTCCACGATATAAGGGCATCGCCCGTGAACCCCGACATTTCGGTCATCGTCATTTCGGCCGTCGCCAATGAGGCCAGGCGGTCGCTGAACGGCAGCGCCGTCGGGATCGCCGAGTGGCTGGAAAAGCCGGTGGATTCAAAACGGCTTCATGCCGCTCTCGCCAAGATCGTCGGCCGCAGGGTCGGGACGAAGCCGCAGATCCTGCACGTCGAAGACGACGAGGGTGTGCTTGCGGTAATGTCGGAGGGGCTGGGTTCAGGGGTCTCGATCACCTCGGCAAAAACGTTGGACGAGGCCCGGCAGGCGGTGGCGGGCCATCGCTTTGACCTCGTCATCCTCGACATAGCGCTTCCCGACGGATCGGGCCTGGATCTGCTTACCGACCTGCCGGTTGAGACCGGGGTCATCGTGTTTTCGGCGGCGGAGCTCGACCAGAAACTCGGCGACCGGGTGCAGGCGATCATGACCAAGACCAGGGCGTCTGAAATCGACGTCGCGAAGCTGGTGAGAAGCATGTTGGCTTCGTCTCGCGACGGCACCAGTCCCACCCTCGCCAAGGAGTGAAACGATGCCGGCAAGGATCCTCTATGTGGATGACGAAGACGACATCCGCGAAATCGCCCAGATGTCGCTGGAGCTCGACCCGGAATTCGAGGTTCGATCCTCTGCCTCCGGCGCCGAGGCGCTGACCCATGCCGCCGCCTGGCAGCCCGATCTCATCCTGCTCGATGTGATGATGCCCGACATGGACGGACCGGAAACCTTGAAGCGCCTGGGCGAGTCGCCGCTGACGGCCTCGATTCCCGTGGCGTTCATCACCGCTCGCACCCAGACGCATCAGGTCGAGCACTACCTCGCGACGGGCGCGGTCGGGGTCATCGCCAAACCCTTCGATCCGCTGGCACTTGCCGGCGAAGTCAGGAAGCTGCTGTCATCAAGCGCCGGCTCCCTCTGAGGCGCCGACGCTGGCGGTAAGAAGCCTGCCCGCAAGCAGGGTATAGCGTTTACGCCTCCTATACCATGCCCCGATATTCATCTACTGATCATATCGAAATTTGGCCGTCGCGATTCGCCTTTATCTATGATTTCGTGACTCGGCCGGCGCGGGGTGACTCGCGCTCGGCCTTCTGTTTTTGAACCGATTTGGCGGATGTCGGTTCAAGTTGGATTACTCCGGGGGGCAACGAGGCATAAACCGGAGCGGGACTGGTGGATGGAGCGAAGGCAAGAGTTCTGATCTGCGATGACGATCCCTTGTTGCTCGAGCTGATGGAATTCAGATTGAGGGCGAAAGGATACGAGGTCGACAAGGCCATGGACGGGGCCGAGGCGCTCTCGAAGGCGCAGGACGGACCCGACATCGTCGTGCTCGACGCGATGATGCCCAAGGTGGACGGCATCGAGGTACTGGCCCGTATCAAAGGCAACCCGGCCCTGTCGGAAACACCCGTTGTCATGCTGACCGCCCGCAAGGCTGAGAAGGATATCGTCTCGGCCTTGGAGAAGGGAGCCGACGACTATCTGGTCAAACCATTCATCCCCGAAGAGCTTTTGGCCCGACTCGCGCGCCTGATAGCCCGCAAGAGCGGGAAGCGCTGATGCGGCGCGGCTGGCGCGCAGCAGCCCTTGCAGCATGCATGCTCCTCGCGATCGCCGCGGCTCCGGCCGCCGCATTGGCGCAGACCGTGGACGAGCTCTACGCATCCGCCGTCAAAGCCAGGCAAGCCCAGCATTTTGATGAAGCGGCCGACCTGCTCAAGCGCGCCCTGGCGCTCAAACCTGACAATGCCGATGCGCTGGTCCAGCTTGGCTTCGCGGAGCTCGGACGCAACGATCTCTCAGCGGCGCGCGACGCCTTTTCCAAGGCCCTTTCCCTTACCCCGACCTATCGCGATGCCAGCTTCGGCATGGCCGAGGTCGAGTTCCGCTCCGGCAATCTGGACACGGCACTGCCCTTGGCTGAAACGGTCGCGCAGGCCGATCCCGGCAATGCCGACGCCGCCGCACTGGTCGAGAATATCCGCAAGGCAAAGGAGGCGGCCGCCAGCAAGACCAAGCAGGTCGCCGGCGGCGAGGCGAAGCCGGCTAACGCGGCTCCAACTGCGGTAAAGAAGCCGCCTCGCCGGCCCGACCCCGTCCCTGGACTGATGGAAGAGGGCAGGCGCCTGCGCACCGCGGGCAAGCTGCCGGAAGCGGAGAAGGTCTATCGCCACGCCCTCAAGCTTTCGCCCAAAAACACCGACATCCTGGTCGCGCTCGGGTTGGTCGTGGGCTCCAGCCAGCGCTTCGACGAGGCTGGGCATTTCTTCGACCGGGCGCTGGCTATAAAGCCCGGCCTTCTCGATGCGCGGCTGGGCAAGGTCCGCCTGGCGATCTGGCAGGGCGACGCGCCGCGCGCCCGCGTGCTGGTCAACGACGTGCTGACGACGGCGCCGGACAATGCCGAGGCACTCGACCTCGACGGCAGGATCGCTCTCATCGAGGGTGACGACAAGCGGGCGGAGCAATCGTTCCAGCGCGTGCTTGCGCACGATTCTCGCAATGCCGATGCGCTGGTGGGGTTGGGCGATGTGCGGCGTGCCCAGGGCGACGACGAGGCCGCGCGGCAGGCTTACAGCCAAGCCCTCGCCATCGAACCCGGCTCATCCGATATCGAACAGAGGCTGGCGGTGCCGCCGCCGCGCAAATGGCGGCTCGACATCGGCAGCGAGGTGAGCGGTCTCACCGACGGTCTGGGCGACTGGACGGACAGCTCGGTCGGCCTTGCCTATCGGCTGTCGCCGCGCACGACCATTTCCGGTCGCACGCGGGTGGCGACACGCTTCGGCCACACCGACGTCCAGACCGAGGGCCGCATCGACCAGGCCTTCACGCCGGCCTTCTCAGCCTATGCGCTCGCCGCGGCGACCCCGGATGCCGACTTCCTGGCGCGCTATTCGATCGGCGCCGGCGCGGCGTGGCAGATCGTGGGGCCGGCAAAGGCCTTCGGCCCGCTCTCGATCAACATCGATGCCCGCTACGACAATTTCGCCGATGCGAACATCACCAGCGTTTCGCCGTGGGTGCAGGGTTATGTATTCGATGGCCGCCTGGGACTTTCCGCCCGCTGGGTGCACGCGCAGGACGATATCGGCACGCGCGCGGATGGTTATGTGCTTCGCGCCGATGTTGCAGTGACGCCGAATTTCAACGTCTTTGGCGGCTATGCCGACGCCCCCGAAATCGACGACGGCGCGCTGGTGCCGACGCGCACCGTCTTCGGCGGCATTTCCTGGGACGTCAGCGACCCGCTGACGCTGCGCGCCAGCATCGCGCATGAGCAACGCCCGACATTCGACCGAAGCATATTCGGGCTCGGCCTGACCGCGCGGTTCTGACCATGTGGCTGATCTGGGACCTGTCCATATTGCTCAGCGCCCTTTCCCTGGTGATCATGCTGTTCCTGATCGCGCGCCGCGTGCTGCAGGAGCGCCGGGGGAAGGCTGAGGCGGATCAGCGGCGCCGGCTTCTGACCGCGTTGATCACCTTCACCGAAAGCCGCGACCGCGAGGCCCTGAAGGCGGCGGTGCTCTCGGTGCCGGCCGGCGTTGCGATCAATGCCGGCTTCGAGTTCATTTCGCTGCTGCGCGGCGAGGAGCGTGACGACGTTCTTGTCGCCTTCAACGAATGCGGCCTGCCAGCCCTCGTCGCCAGGCAGCTGGAACGGGGCAATGTGGCCGAACGCATCCACGCGACCGAGATGCTGGCGGCGCTGGGTTCGGAGGATGCGTGGACAAGTCTGCTTTCGGCGCTCGACCATGACCGTTCGCGCGAAGTCAGGATCGCCGCCGCGATCGCGCTCTGCGATCTGGGCAGCCTGCCCCTGCTCGGCATCGCACTGGACAAGATCGGCGTGGCGGGCCAGCGCTCGCAGCGCCTGATCGAACTGTTCAGGCGCTTTCCGCGGTCGCGCTTCAACGAGCTTGCGGTCCATGCCTCGCGCACGGACGCCGTCCCCTTCATCAGGGCGGCGGCGATCGACGCGCTGGCGCGCGCCGGCGGCTTCGGCTTTGCCGATTTCTTCGCCGGTCTGGCAAGCGATGCCTCGCCCGAGGTTGTCGCCGCGGCGCTGCGCGCGCTGGGGCTGACGGGTCACGCCGAGGCGCCGACCATCCTGACGGGCGGCATGAATCACGATGACTGGGATGTACGCGCCGCAGCCGCGGATTCCGCGGGGCGTCTCGGTCTCCCGGAACTCGCCGCTCCGCTGTCCAGGCTGATGGACGACGAGGTGTGGACCGTGCGCTATGCCGCCGCCAACGCGCTGCGTTCGTTCGGCCCGCCGGGAAATCGGCTGCTGCGCGAGATCGCCGCCAGCGAGGTCTCGCGCAGCCAGCGCACCGCTTCTCTCATTCTTGCCGAGGGGCCGGCCTTATGATCGCCGATTGGAGCCGCGAGATCGTTCTTGTAGCAACCATCCTGTCCTGGTTCATCATCGGGGTGGGGCTGGCGCAGACGACGGTCTACCTCCTGCAGCTCATCCTCGCCGGCTACGCGCTTTCCAAGCGCCCGCCGGTGGCCCGCTCCGCGTTGCTTTGGCAGCGCTATGGCGATGTCGCGCCGCCGATCGCACTCCTGGTGCCCGCCTATAACGAGGGGTTGAACGTGGTCGAGAGCGTCCATTCGATGCTGGCGCTCGAATATCCGAATTTCGAGGTGGTCGTCATCAATGACGGCTCGAAGGACGACACGTTGCAGTGCCTCGTCGAGGCTTTCAAGCTGGTGAAGTTCCACCGGCCCTATGAGGAGGCGCTGGCGCATATGCCGATCCGCGGCCTCTATTCCTCGCCCATGACCGAGCGGCTCTTCGTGGTCGACAAGGAGAATGGCGGCAAGGCAGACGCGCAGAACGCCGGCATCAATGTCTGCCGAGCGCCACTCTTCTGCGTGATCGACGGCGACTCCATCCTAGAGCCCGACGCGCTGATGCGCGCCGCCCAGCCTTTTATCGACGACCCCGAGCGCACCATCGCCGTCGGCGGCACTATCCGCATCGCCAATGGCTCGAAGATCGAGGCTGGCAGGGTGCGCGAGGTCCATCTCCCGCGCCGCCTGCTGCCGCTGTTCCAGGTGGTCGAGTATCTCAGGGCCTTCCTCATGGCGCGGCTCGCCTGGAGCAGCATCAACACGCTGATGCTGGTGTCCGGCGCCTTCGGCATGTTCCGCCGTGCCGAGGCGGTGGCTGTCGGCGGCTTCACCAAGGGCTCGATGGGCGAGGACCTCGACATCGTCATCAAGCTGCATCGCCATATGCGCGACAAGAAGCGCAGATACCGTATCCAGTTCATTCCCGAGCCAGTGTGCTGGACCGAGGCGCCGGAGACGCTGAGCGTTCTTGCCCGGCAGCGCTCGCGCTGGCAGCGGGGCGCGCTGGAGTGCTTCTTCCGCTACCGCTCGATGCTCTTCAACCCGCGTTACGGCCGCGTCGGCTTCCTCGGCTTCGGCCACATCTTCATCGTCGATGTGCTGGGACCGGTTGCCGAGGTGCTGGGCTATATCCTTATCCCTGCCTTCTGGCTGCTCGGCATTCTTTCGGCCGAATATCTCCTGGCCTTCACGTCGCTCATCTTCACCTACGGTGTCTGCGTCAGCGTGTGTTCACTGATCCTGGAGGAGGCCGAACTGCAGCGTTTCCCCCGCGCCAGGGACCTGGCCGTGCTGACGGTGGCTGCCGTGATCGAGAATTTCGGCTACCGCCAGCTCAACAATTTCTGGCGCGTCAAAGGCTGGTGGCAATATCTGCGCGGCAACCAGGGCTGGGGCGAGATGACCAGGACCGGCCTCGGCGCCGCCAGGAAATAAGGCGCCGCATCATGTCAGCGTACTCTCGATCTCCACGATGAGCGCATCGAGCGCGGTGCGGGCCGCTCCTTCATCCGCCTGCTCGACCAGCAACGTCTCCAACGCGGATGCCCGCGCGCTGATCTCCGCAAAGCCGAATGTCCCAGCCGCCCCCGCCAGCGAATGGGCGATCCCGATCAACGCACCGCTGGATGCCCCGGACAGGGGGTGGTGCACGCGCGCGAGCGACTTCAGCTCCGCGAGCTGATCGGCACACCGGGCAAGGAAACGCTGCCGAAGCGGGGCGAAGGGATCGTTTGCGATGGGACGCTCCTCAACGGATAGCGGCGGCATTCAAGCAGAAAGCGGGGCGGGATGGAATGACGGCGCGCGCGGATTCTCCGGATGTCCAGATGCTCAAGACGGGTTGTCACGTGAGGATACCGCGCCGGCAAGGATGCGCGGGGTGTGAGCCCTGTGCTGCCGATGTCGCCGGCCGGCTCAGGTTGACAATGAATAACCCAGGTCGCGCAGAGGCAATCGGCGGACGCGCTCGCCGGTGGCGGCGAAGATGGCGTTGCCGAGTGCTGGCGCCAGCGCCGGAAAGGCAGGTTCGCCCATGCCGGTCGGCGGATTGTCCGACTGGATGAAACAGGCGTCGATCGTCATCGGCGCGAATGGCATGCGCAGGATCGGATAGGCGTTGTAGTTCTGCTCCTTGATGCGGCCGTTCTCGATGTTGATCTTGAGGCCCATCGCGGTCGAAAGGGCGTCGGTGGACGCGCCTTGCGCCTGGGCTTCGGACCCGGCCATGTCGATGACCGGGCCAACATCGAGCACGACCACGATGCGGGCGATCCTGATGCGCCTGTCGGCATCCACGGCGAGCTCGACGGCCTGCGCGACATGTCCTGCATGGGAATAGCACCAGGCAAGGCCGAGGCCGCCGCCTTTCGGCAGCGCCTTTCCCCAGCCCGCCTTCTCGGCGCACATCCTGATGACGTCGGTGGCCCGCCCGGGGTTGAAATTGACGCTTGCGTCCTTGGGCGCAAGTTCGGGCACGTCGCGGTTCACCGCCTCGAGCAGGAACTCGACATGGTCGCGGCCGGCGGCGAGCGACAATTCGTGCATGAAGCTCTGGGCGGCGAAAACCTGCGCGTTGTCGCCCGGCGCCCGCCACGCGCCGGTCGGGATCTTCAGCGGGAACATGGTCTTGGCGCGGCGCAGATTGGGCGCCTTGATCGAATATCTGAGATTCTCGGTGAGGTTGGCGCCCGAGGCCTCCTTCTTGCCGTCGGCGGTAAAGGTGATGAAATGTTCGCGCCAGGCGTCGAGCCTGCCGCCTTTGTCGATCGCGCCCTTGAACTGGTGGTAGCCGGCGGGCCGGTAGAAGTCGTGACTGAAATCGTCCTCGCGGGCCCATTGCAGCTTGACCGGCGCGCCGACCTTCAGCGCGATGGCCGCTGCCTCGCAGGCGTAGTCATTGACCAGCCGCCGCCCGAACCCGCCGCCGACGCGGGTCTGGTGCATGACCACCTTTTCCGGCGGGATGCCGGCAACCTTGCCGATCAGCGGCAGGCCGCGATCCGGCTGCTGGGTGGGCACCCACAGTTCCATGACGCCGTCATGCCAGTGCGCCGTGGTGTTCATCGGCTCCAGCGGCGCATGGGCGGCGAAGGGATATTCATAATAGGCCTCCACGGTCTTGGCGGCAGTGGCGAAGGACTTGTCCACGTCGCCGATATTGTCGTCGAGCTTCTGCGGGAAGCTCGCCGCGAGCTGTTGCGCTTCTGCCGAGAAGCGCGCGGAGGAGTCCCGCGAGGCTTCGCTGAGATCCCAGTCGACCTTGAGTTGGTCCCTGGCCTGGAAGGCGCTCCAGGTGTCCCTGGCGATGATGGCGACGCCTGGCATCACTTCGACCGAGAGGCCGGTGCCGTCCAGGCTGAACGCGTCGAGCACGCCGGGCTGGCGCTTGATCTCATCTGCATTGAAGGATCGCACCTTGCCGCCGACGGCCGGACATTTGGTGTAGGTGGCATAGACCATGCCTGGACGCTGGACGTCGATGCCGAAGAGCGGCTTGCCGGTGACGACCTTGGGATCGTCGACGCCGCGAAAGCGCTTGCCGATCAGCCGGTATTGCGCGCGGGTTTTCAGCTTCAGGCTCTTTGGATCGGGCAAGGGCATTTTCGCTGCCGCGGCGGCAAGCGAGCCGTAAGTCGCGGAGCGGCCGCTCGCGGCATGGGCCAAGACGGAATCCCGCGCCATGATCTGCGACGGGTCCACGTTCCACGCCTGGGCCGCGGCGGCAACCAGCATCGCCTTGGCGCCGGCGCCGGCCTGACGCAACTGGTTCCAGGCGCGCGGGATGGAGGTCGAGCCGCCCGCGCCCTGGCTGCCATAGACTTTCGGATTGATGTCGGCCTGTTCCATGACGACGTGGTTCCAGTCGGCATCGAGCTCGTCGGCGATGATGACCCCGAACGACGTCTTGATGCCCTGGCCGATCTCCGGGCATTTCGAATAGATGGTGATGGTGTTGTCCGGCGCGATGCGGATGAAGGCGTTCATCGCCTGATCCTTGGCCGCGGGCGTGTCGCCGTCGACCGCCTCGGCCGCGAACGCCCCATCGCCGATATGGAAGCCCAGCACCAGGCCCGCGACGCTCGCCCCGGTCAGCTTGAAGAAGGTGCGCCGCCCCATCGTCGTTGCCGCCTTGGCCGCGCCGGCCGAATGCACCTCGTCGAGCAGGGCCGAGAGGTAAGCGTCGGAGCCGGCGAAACTGGTCTGGGTGTCAGCCATTGGGAGCCTCTTTGGATTGCTGCGCCGCCTGCTCACGCAGAATGGCCACATCCTTGGCCGTCAGATGCGCGCCTTTGGCGCCGAAGCGGGCGGTGACGTAATTGGCCACGGCGGCGATGTCGTCGTCGGAATAGCCCTCGCCGAAGGCCGGCATGAAGATCTTGCCGTTCGCGGTGTGGCGGCTCACGCCATTGATGACCGTCTGCGCCACATTGGTGGCGCTTGGGTCGTTCACCGCGCGTACGCCGGTCAGCGTGGCAAAACCGGTGACGGGGCTGACACCGGTCCAGTCGTGGCAACTGGCGCAGGCGCCGGCGAAGATCTTTTCGCCGCGGATACTCGCATTTGCCGCCGCGCCCTCCTTGTAGGACGCCGGCGCGGCCGTCGTGACGATGCGCGGCAGGTCGCTCGCATGCGGAGGAATGCTGCGCAGATAGGCGACCAGCGCATGCGTATCGTCCGGCACCAGATAGCTCAGGCTGTCGTCGGCGGCTTCGCCCATCGGTCCGGCAGCGCCGCCATGGCCGTTGGCGTGGCCCGTCGAAAGATAGGCATAGAGGTCGTCGTCGCTCCAGTCGCCGATGCCCGAAACCTTGTCGCTCGAAATGTTGTAGGCGCGCCAACCGGCGGTCAGCGCACCGGCGAATTTGCCATGATTGTCGAGGCCGTAGGCCAGGTTGCGCGGCGTGTGGCACTCGCCGCAATGGCCCATCGCCTCGGCAAGGTAGGCCCCCCGGTTCCATTGCGGGCTCTGGCCGGTGTTGGGGCGGAAGCGCTCATCCGGATTGAACGCTGCGTTCCAGAGCGCGATCAGGCCGCGCTGGCTGAAGGGCCATGCGAGCTGGTTCTGCTTTGGCGGCGCATTCACCGGCGCCAGCGTGAAGAGATATGCCTTTATGGCCAGCGCATCGGCATCCGTCATCAAGCTGTAGGAGGCGTAAGGCATTGCGGGGTAGAGCTTTGCGCCGTCAGCGCGGATGCCGCGGTGCATCGCCGCCAGGAATTGGGCATCGCTGTAATTGCCGATGCCGGTCTCCTTGTCCGGCGTGATGTTGGTGGAATAGATCGTTCCGAACGGCATGTTGAAGGCGAAGCCGCCGGCAAACGGCGCGCCGCCCGGCGCGGTATGGCAGGCCTGGCAGTCGGCGGCATGGGTGAGGTATTCGCCACGCCTGACCAGGTCGGCGCTGGCAAGCTGTTTGGGAACACCGGTGACATCGGCGCTGTGATAATCGGCAAGCGCCACGGTCGAGCCGCCGGCGAAGGACATCGGATTGCGGCCGAGGACCAGCCAGCCCGCGAAGCCGATCGCGACCACGACAACAACCGTGACGATAATGCCAATGGCTCTCTTCATGGTCAGGCCGATTTGGCGGCGGCGTTCTTAATGGCGCGGCGGATGCGGATATAGGTCCCGCAGCGACACAGGTTACCCGCCATCGCCGCATCGATGTCGGCATCGTCGGGCTGCGGGTTGGCATCGAGCAACGCGGTGGCGGACATGATCTGCCCGGCCTGGCAATAACCGCATTGCGGCACCGCGGCTTCCATCCAGGCCTGCTGCACCTTGGCGCCGTTGGGCGTCGAGCCGATCCCTTCGATGGTGATGACGGCGCGGGTGCCGACGTCGCCGACGGTCAATTGACAGGACCGCACCGGCTTGCCACCCACATGCACCGTGCAGACGCCGCATTGGGCAATGCCGCAGCCATATTTGGTGCCGACCAGATTGAGATGGTCGCGCAGCACCCACAGAAGCGGCATGTCTTCCGGCACATCGACGTCGCGTGATTGTCCGTTGATTGTGAGAGTGAGCACGCCCGCCTCCCTGGCTGACAGTGAAATCCGCGTAGAGGCGGGATTTCCTCACCAAGATGGTAGGGGGATGGAGCTTCTCAGGTAGGGCCTATTGGATCACATTTAAGGCATCGTCCCGCCAGGTGATCCGAGCACAGGCGAACTCATGTTTATGAGAAAATCACCGCAGCGGTCGCGATGCCGCGCGAGGGCGTCGCTAGACGCCGGACTCATCGGCGGATGTTTGACGCGCAGTCTCGCACCGGCAAGCAGACGGCACCTGCTGTTCCGCGTCGTCGGCACGAATGTCGCGACGGCGTTGAGGCTCGCCTGCTGTCTCAGCGCTCAAACGGCGTGCGCGGCTGCCGACGGGCATTTTTCTGCCGGGTCACGCGCTCAGCCAGACACGCTCGGCAACACGATGATCGCTAAGCAGGAAATTGGGGTTCGGCACGAATCCCTTGACCTCGCGTCGCGCCGCATCGATCCAACTGGCGAAGGCCGGAATCACCGTCGGGCAGTCGTCATGAATCATCTGCTGGAGGTCGAAATAGACCTCGCGGCGCTTTGCCGGATCGGCGAGTGAGCGCGATTCCGTAAGCTTGCGGTCGAAGCTGTCGTTCTTCCAATGCGTCTCGTTCCACGGCGCGTCCGACGCATAGACGGAGGAAAACATCATGCTCGCCGACGGCCGTCCCGCCCAGAAGGAAGCGACCCACGGCTTCTTCATCCATACATCGCTCCAGTAACCGTCATCGGGCTCGCGCTTGACAGCGATGGTGATGCCGGCGGACTTGGCCGATTGCGCGAAGAGCTCGGCGGTGTTGACCGCTTGCTCGAACGCCGCCGGGGCGGCGTGCAGCTCAAGCGTGAGATCGATCTTTCCCGCTTTCTTCAGGTGGAAGCGAGCCTTGTCCGGATCGAAGCCGCGCTGCGCGATGTTCGGATTGAAACTCGGGTCGCTGGCGGCGATCGGATGGTCATTGCCGACGCGGCCGTAACCGCCCATCAAGAGCTTCACCATCTGCTCGCGGTCGATCGCATGCTTCAGCGCCAGGACGACGTCAGGTTCGTTGAACGGCTCCTTGGTGGCGTCCATCGGCAACGAGAAATGCTGTTTGCCTTCAGTGACCACCAGGTAGGCGCGGGGATCTTTCTTCAGCAACGGAGCGATCTTGTAATCGATGCCGTTGATGATGTGGACCGAGCCGCCTTGAAGCGCCGAGATGCGGGCTGTGGCATCGTTGATCACCAGCGTCTCGACCGTGTCGACATGGCCGCGATCGCTGCGCCAATAAGCCTTGTTGAGGGTAGCCGTGGCGCGCACCCCGGGCTGGAACGCGGTGAGCTTGAAAGGGCCGGTGCCGACTGCTTTCGACCAGTCGGCGAACCCGGCCGGAACCATGGCGAAGTGCAGGTCCGACAGTACGTAGTCGATGTCCGGATTGGGCGATTTGAGAAGGATCTCGACTTGTGTCGGCGAGACGGCCCGCACCTCGGCGATATCGGCGACTAGTCCCTTGGCCTTCGATTTCGTCTTGTCACCGATATGCAGCCCAAGCGAGTATCTGACATCCTCGGCGTCAAAAGTCTTGCCGTTATGGAATTGCACGCCGGACCTGAGATTGAGGATCCAGCGCTTGTTGCCTTCGCTGGCTTCCCAGCTTGTCGCCAGCTCCGGCGCGGGCTTGCCGTTGTCGTCGATCTCGACCAGCGTGTTGTAGACCTGTCGCGAAACGTCGATGGAGAAGGTTCCGATCAACTGCGTCGGGTCCAGCGAATCGGTGGAGCTGCCGCCGTTGAGCCCCAGGCGCAGCGCGCCGCCCTTGCGTGGCGTCTCGGCAAAGCCGGAATGCGGAAATGCCGCCGTGGCGATAGCCGCCGCGGCGGCCGTCCTGAGGAAGCTACGGCGGTTCATCCCGTCCGGGCTCGAGAAAACCATCTTGTCGCGCATGTCATTCCCCCATTGGTTCAGTAGGCGCCGAGGACTTCGTTCGGTATCAGCGGCTGCGGCGGCAGCCGCTGGTCGAGAACCGAGTCCAGTTTGCGCGCCTGGTCGCGAAACTCCTTCTCGGCAAACAGATTCCAGTGTTCCCAGGGATCGTCGCGAAGACTGAAGAGCTCGCCCCATGCCGGCTGGTTGGGATAGCGGGTGAACCGCCATTCCCTGGAAATGACCGACTGGTTGTAGAGCTCGGCATCGCGGCGCGGATGGTATTCGGCGAAGAGGAAGTCGCGGATATCGGCTATCTGCCCGTCAATCAGCGGCTTGAGATCGACGCCATCTGTGGCCGGCGCCGGAAGGCCCAGCAAAGAGGCGATCGTCGCGAACAGATCGACATGGCTGGTCAGGGCATCGAGGTTGGCGCCGGCGCGGATGCCCGGGCCGCAAAGCACCAATGGGACCTGCAGCAATTGCCGGTAGGGCGGCGGCCCCTTGCGCAGCAATCCATGATCGCCAAGCAGTTCACCGTGATCGGCGGTGAACAGCACATAGGTTTCGTCCAGCATGCCGGCGTCCGCCAGTGCCCCCAGCAGCCGACCGACAGCGTCGTCGATCATCTGTACCATGCCGTGCGTGTAGGCGATCGCGGTGGCCAGCGTTCCAGCTGAAATCCCGTCGGTGCGCAGCAGGAAACCCTGCTCGCGCGGTTGTTCGCCATTGGCAGTGTAGGGCGCCTTCATGGGATCGTCGCCTTGGCCTAGATAGGCCGGCATCCGCTCCAGTTCGCCTGCCCGAATGGTCGGCTTTGGCATCCGTTCCGGTCGAAACAGGTCGCAATACGGCCGGGGAGGAGCGAAGGGGTGATGGGGGTCTGGAAACGAAACGAACAGACCGAATGGCTCCGATCGCTTGCCCCGGTGCTCGATGAACTCGATGGCGCGGTCAGCGATCCAGTTGGTATAGTGCAATTCCGGCGGCACCGCGCTCTTCCATACCTCGCCAAGGTCTTGCGCCCTACTGTCGGCGCTGGCTTCGGGCTCATAGAGGCCTACCACTTCGGGGTGGTTTCGCCTCAGCCAGGCGGCATAGTGCCCGGCGCGCGTGGATTCGTTGGCTTCGCCCATGACCAGGTCCACGGCCTCGAAGCCGAAGTAAGGCCCGCGCCAGTCCTCGCTGCCGGGTCTCTCCCAATAGGCGAGCGATTCCGGCATGTCGCGTTCGGCCGGCGCGAGGAGCGGCTGGAAGTGGAGTTTCCCTACCCCCCTGGTCGCGTAGCCCGACCGTGACAGCGCCTGCCAGAGGTTGGGCAGGCGTTCGTCGAGGGCCACGCCGTTGCGCCACAGGCCGTGATGGCGCGGATAAAGCCCTGTTGCCATCGTCGCCCGGCTCGGCGAGCAGATCTGGTTGGGTGTGAAATGCCGATGAAAGGTCGCTCCGCGCGCGGCGATGCGGTCGATGTTGCTGGTATGGGCGACCCGGTTGCCTGTCACCGACAGTGCATCATAGCGCATCTGGTCGGCGCAGATGAAGATGAGGTTGGCTCGCTTCACGATGGCTTCGCCCGTTTTTTGTCAGGGCCAAAGCTACGGCTCGAACCGGCGTGGAATCAAAGATCAAGATTTTCGTCCGGTATGTGCTAATCCTATACCAGGAGTAAGAGATGCGGTTTTCCGGACTCAGCGTTCGTCAACTGGAGGCCTTCGAGGCAACGATGGTTGCCGGCTCCGTGTCTGGCGCGGCGGTTTCGCTGAGCGTCTCGCAGCCCAGCGTCAGCCGATTGCTGCAGGAATTGGAGATTGACACCGGCCTCAACCTGTTCGACCGTTCGCATGGCCGGCTGGTTCCGACGGAGCAGGGCCTGCTTTTTTACGGAGAGGTCAGCAAGACTTTCCATGGCGCGCGCCATCTGATCACCGCTGCGCAGGAAATCAGGGAGCTGAAGCGCGGCCTGGTCCGCATCGGCACGCTGGCGGCGATGTCGTTCCGGATCGTGCCCGAGGCGATCCGTCAGCTTCGGACGCATTTTCCTGAGGCCAGGACTACCATTGCGGTGCGCAGCTCAGCCGAAATCGTGTCTTCCGTCGCCGCGCGTCTGACCGATGTCGGTGTGGTGGACGCCGACGTCTCGTTTCTCGATGCGAAGTGTGTCGCCACCTTCGAGCGCAACAGCGTCTGCGTCATGGACAAAAGCCACCCGCTCGCCGATCGCGAGCGCGTCCGGCTGGAGGATTTTTCCCATCATCCGTTCGTGTCGCTGGGCGAACTCTATTTCCGGCGCAGCCGTGATGGCACCAAGCTGCTCGAAGTGACAGCAGCCAACACGGTCGCCGACATCTTCCAGTCGTTCCTGGCTTGCGCATTGGTCCGAGGCAGTTCCTCGCTCGCCGTCGTCGATCCGTTCACGGCGGGCGTCTATTCCGAGTTCGGGCTCGCGCTAAGGGAGATTGAGTTCGACATCCCGTTCCGTACCTCGATTATCGTCAATGACCGGTCGGCGACGGGAGCGGCGGCCGGCAAGGTGATCGACGCGATGACCGACCTGGTCGGCTAAGACTAACGCTCCACAGCGAGCATGCGTTTCGAGTTGCATGCGGATGAAGGCTTGCGGCCATGGCTGGGTTGACGCCTTAGCTGTTCCTTGTCGCCACGAATGTGGCCGCCGCTTTGAGCAGCTCCGCCTCCTCGCCATAGGGTTCGAGCAGCGCATGCGCCTGGTCGATCAGGCCGTGGAGCTGGCCGCGCGCCCAGTCAGGTCCGTGCAGCGCGGCGAGCGTTGCCTTGCCGGCGGCGGCGTCCTTGTTCGTCGCCTTGCCCATCTGCTTGGCGTCCGCAGTCAGGTCGAGCAGGTCGTCGGCGAGCTGGAAGGCGAGGCCGATCGCCGAGCCGAATTCGGCCAGCCGCTCGCGGTCGGCGGGCGGCGCGCCGGCGAGGATGGCGCCGGCTTCGCAGCCGAAGCGGATCAGCGCGCCGGTCTTCATCGCCTGCAGGCGAATGATGCCAGCCTCATCCGGTCGCTTGCGCTCGGCCTCGAGATCGAGCATCTGGCCGCCGACCATGCCGCCGGCGCCGGCGGCACGGGCAAGTGCGAGAACAAGGGCGGCGCGGCGTTCGGCCGCCAGCGTGGTCGCCTCGTCGGCGACGATGTCGAAGGCCAAGGTCAAAAGCGCGTCGCCGGCGAGGATCGCGGTCGCCTCGTCGAAAGCCTTGTGCACCGTCGGCTGGCCGCGGCGCAGATCGTCGTCGTCCATGGCCGGCAGGTCGTCATGGATCAGCGAGTAGCAGTGCACGCATTCCAGCGCCGCCGCGACGCGGAGCGCGGCGTCGCTGTCGGCCGAAAACAGCGCAGCGCTTTCCATGACCAGAAAAGGGCGCAGCCGCTTGCCGCCGTTGAGCACGCCGTGGCGCATGGCCGCCATCAGACGCTCGGGCCGCGTGATCTCGCCGGAAAGCGGGCGCGCATCGAGGATCCGGCGCAGTTCAGCCTCGACCGCGGCGGCGCGCATAAAAAGGGCGGATTCGAAGGCGATCTGGTCGTCTTTGCTCATGGCCGGGAGCGGTAGCCGACACTCAGACATTGCGCAAGCAGGCTTGCGCCTTTATGCCGGAGGGGGCGAGGCACGGGTGGGGCGGCTTGACGGAACCGATCGTCGAACATGAAAGCGAAGGGCTGGACATGGCGCGGCCGCGGCGCCTGAACCGCGCCGGCAGTCTGAGGCGCATCGCCCGGCGCTGCCTGGTCGTGGCGCTCGTGCTGGCGGCCATACCGGTCGTGCTCACCTTCCTTTACCTGCCGTCCTTCGTGCATCCTGTCTCGACGCTGATGCTGAAGGACCTCGTGACTTTTTCCGGCTATGACCGGCGCTGGGTATCGATCGACGACGTGGCGCCGGTGCTGGCGCACTCCGTGATCATGTCCGAGGACGGGCAGTTCTGCTTCCATCGCGGCGTCGATCTGGGCGAATTGCGCGGCGTCGTCGACGATGCGCTGGCCGGCGAGGCGACGCGCGGCGCGTCCACCATCACCATGCAGACGGTGAAGAACCTTTTCCTCTGGGCGCGGCCGCTCAGCACGGTGCGCAAGGTGATCGAGCTGCCCTTGGCCGTCTATTTCGATGCGGTGATGTCGAAACGGCGGATCATGGAAATCTATCTCAACGTCGCCGAGTGGGGACCGGGCATCTACGGCATCGAGGCCGCCGCTCGGCATCATTTCGGCGTCTCCGCCAAGCAATTGTCGCGAAGGCAGGCGGCGCTGCTTGCCGTCACCCTGCCCAATCCGATCGCGCGCAATCCAGCCAAACCTGGGCCGGGGTTGAGGCGGCTAGCCTCGCTGATCGAGCGACGCGCCAGTCGATCAGGCGCCTATGTCGGCTGCCTTGACTAGGTGCATCGATATTCAAGTGAGCCCGGCCTGCGAACGGCGGTTACCTGCGCTTCCGGGGCTCACGTACTTCAAGTGCGCTCCGCTCCGGTTCCCGGCAGCCACCGCTCTCGGCTCGGTCTGACTTGAATCTCGACACACCCAGCTCTTCCTGCCGCGGCAAAAAAATTCGCGGGTAACGCTGGCCAAAACGGCGCAAGGCGTGTATAGGCACCCGACTTTCTCAGATTATGGCCTCGATGCGGCCCTTTCGCGAGGGTTGTCGAGGCATTTGACCATGTAGTGGAGCATATCCGTGGCCGTTCCAAAAAGAAAAACCTCTCCGTCGAAGCGCGGCATGCGCCGCTCGGCCGACGCCCTCAAGGCCCCGACCTATGTCGAGGACAAGAATTCCGGCGAAATGCGCCGCCCGCATCACATCGACCTGAAGACCGGCATGTATCGCGGCCGCCAGGTTCTGGAGCCGAAGGAAAGCTGAGAAGCTTCCACGGTTTGAAACGTCTCAAAAGACCGGCCTCTGGCCGGTCTTTTTGTTTCGGCGACCCGGTTTGCTTTGACGGCCTTGCCTGTCCGCCAACAGGCCCGTGGCTGGCGTAGGGCTCGACGTGCACGCCCCTCGCTCCAACGCATCTCCTCTCGACCCGTTTTCAAGTCCGCCACGCGCCGGCGCCATCCGCCGCCGCGGTTGTTTCCGTTTGCAATCGACTTGCAAATGACGAATTCTTATGCAAATCTCATTTTTATAGTCGGAAATCGACATGAAAGAGAGATTTGATGTGGGATTTCGTCAGTACCAATGACCTTGACGAGACCGAGCAGGCGGTTCTGTCGCAGCTGAAGGTCGATGGGCGGATGTCGAGCGTCGACATCGCCAAGCGTATCGGCGTGACCGAGGCGACTGTGCGGCGCAAGATGGCGCGTATCCTCGAAGACCCGGACATCTGCATCCAGGCAGTGGTGCGGCCGCTGCGCAGCGATCTCGGCATCGCGGCGATCGTCGGCCTCGATGTCGACCGCGAGCACATCATCAACGTCGCCCGCAAGCTCTCCGAATATTCCTTCATCGACTCGGTCTACGCGATGACCGGACCCTTCGACATCATCATCCAGCTGACCTTGCCGTCGACGACGGCCCTGCATGACTTCCTGGTCGGCGAACTCGCCAATGTTCCCGGGATCAAGGATTCCGAGAGCTACATGATCGGCCGCGTGTTCAAGCACTCCGGCCGGGCCTACCAGCGCAGTAAAACCGAAGAAAAAAGAGGGTAACAAAATGGTTGGGTTGTTTTCCACCGCGCGCCGCTCGGCACTTCGCCTGCTGGCCGCGGCACCTTTTCTCATTCTATCCGCCGTCTCGCATGCCGATGGCCTGGTCGATCAGATCAAGCAGCGTGGCACGATCGTCGTCGGCACAGAAGCGGCGTTCGAGCCGTTCGAATTCGTCCGCGACGGCCAGATCGTCGGCTACAACAAGGACATCCTCGACTATGTCGTCGAGAAGCTCGGCGTGAAGCTCGACCAGCTCAACCTGCCCTTCCAGGGTCTGCTGCCGGGCCTGCTCGCCAAGAAATTCGACCTGATGGCGACCTCCACCGGTATCAATGCCGAGCGCGCGGCGAAATATGCCTATACGCGGCCGACCGGCTCGTTCGAGAACGTTATCGTGGTGCGCGCCAACGAGGATCGCATCAAGAAGCCGGAGGACATCAACGGCATGGTGGTGGCAACGCAACTTGCCTCCTCCGTACAGCCGGTGATCGAAGCCTATGACAAGGAGCTCAAGGCCAAGGGTGGCGGCATCGGCGAGATCAAGCTGTTCACCTCGTTCCCGGAAACGCATGTCGCGCTGGCCTCCGGCCAGGTCGATGCCATCGTCATCGCCTCGCCCTCGGCGGCGGTGCTGATGAAGAATGTGCCCGACACCTACAAGATCGTCGGCTCGATCAGCGGGGTTGAATATCTGGCCTGGGTGGTGCGGCCCGAGGACAAGGACCTGCGCGACTTCATCAATGCCCGGATCGGCGAATTGAAGGACAGCGGCAAGCTCAAGGAACTGCAGCTCAAATGGTTCGGCTTCGAGATGCAGACGCCCGACCAGGGCTACCTGCCGCCGGGCGCTCTCTAGACCAGGATGACGTTTCGTTGAATCGTCACCCTGATCCAACTCTCAGTTGGGGCATGATCTCTCCCGAAAACCGGTTCCCAGTTTTCGGGATCATGCTCTAGCCGCTTCCCACAAGGCGAGAGGGCCGGCCTCACGGTGAGGCCGTTCTCTCCGCGCGCCTGGAGCCAGAGTTATGGTCGACTTCTCCAGAACCATCGCCTTCCTGCCGCAATTCCTGGCGGGCGCGGGCGTCACGCTCGCCGTCTCGGCGCTCGGCTTCGCGCTCGGCACCGTCATCGGCTTCGGCCTGCTCGCCTGCCGCCGCTCGCGCTGGCGGGCGGTCCGCTTCATCGGCGCCGTCTACACCAGCTTCATCCGCGGCACGCCTTTGATCGTGCAGATCTTCGTCGTCTATTACGTGCTGCCGGGACTGGTCGGCATCGACCTGCCGCCGCTGCTCGCCGGCGTGCTGGCGCTCTCCTTCAACAGCGCGGCCTTCGTCGCCGAGATCCTCAGGGCCGGGCTGACGCGCATCCCGGTCGGCCAGTATGAGGCGGCCAAGGCGCTCGGGCTGAAGCCGCCGGTCACCTGGCTGAAGATCATCCTGCCGCAGCTCTTCCGCGTCGTCATCCCGCCGATGGTCAACGAGTTCACCATGCTGGTGAAGGCCTCGTCGATCCTGTCGGTGATCACCGTGGTCGAGCTGACGCGCACCGCGCAGAACATCATGAACGTCACCTACCGGCCGGTCGAAGCGTTCATGGTCGCGGCGGTGCTCTATTTCATGGTGCTGTTTGCCTGCAGCCTTCTGGTGCGGCGGCTGGAACGCCAGGCGGAGAGGGCGCGGGCATGAGCTTCGACTTCGCCGTCATCACCGACAACTGGCCGGCGCTGGCAAAGGGGTTCGGCAACACGCTCGTCATCTGCGCCGTCACGCTGCCGCTCGGCTTCGCGCTCGGCCTAGTGCTGGCGCTGGTGCGGCTCAGGGCAGGGCGCGTGCCGGCGTCGATCGTCGCGGCCTATGTCGAGCTCTTCCGCAACATCCCGTTCCTCATCCAGGTGTTCCTGCTGTTCTACGTGCTGCCGATGGCGGGCGTGCGGCTGTCGACGATCGCCGTTTCGGTCATTGCGCTGTCGGCCTATGCCAGCGCCTATTTCGCCGAGATCGTGCGCGGCGCGATCCAGTCCATCCCGAAGGGACAGACCGAGGCCGGCTATGCGCTGGGGCTGCGCTATCCGCTGATCCTGCGCAAGGTGCTGTTGCCACAGGTAGCGGGCTACATCCTGCCGGCGGCGGTCAACCTCACCATCACGCTCGTCAAGGAATCGGCGATCCTGTCGGCGATCACGGTCCCTGAGCTCACCTACATGGCGCAGGACATCATCGGCCGCACCTTCGCGCCGGTCGAGATCTTCACCGCGATCGCGCTGCTCTACTGGGCTCTCACGGTGCTGGTCGCTGCCGTGGCGCGCGGGCTGGAGCGCCGGCTGACACCACATCTCGCCGCCGGGCGCGGCTGAATTCGCAAGGCTTTCAACACAGAAGGAGACCATATGTCCAAGCTCACCACCGCGCCGCGCGATGTCTTCCAGACATTCATGAATTTTCCGCTGGTCGAGGATCTCGACACGCTGAAGGCCGATGTCGCCATTATCGGCATGCCCTATGGCGATCCCTATACGATCGACGAGCTGATCAACGACCAGACGAACGCGCCGACCGCGGTTCGGCGTGCTTCCAAGCGCATCAGCCAGGCGCTCGACCGCTATGATTTCGACATTGGCGGTCCGGTCTTCGCCGGCCAGGACATCAAGGTGGTCGATGTCGGCGACGTGCCTGGCAATGCGGCCGATCATGTCGGGCACTACAAACTGGCCGAGCAAGCGATCCGCAAGATCCGCGCCGCCGGCGCCATGCCGATCACCATCGGCGGCGATCACGGCATTCCGATCCCGATCTTCCGCGCGCTGGACGGCGAAGGGCCTATCACGCTGGTGCAGCTCGACGCCCATCTCGACTGGCGCGACAACGTGAACGGCGTCAAGGAAGGCTATTCGAGCACCATCCGCCGGGCTTCGGAGATGAAGCATATCGACAAGATCTTTCAGGTCGGCGTCCGTGGCCAGGGCAGCGCCCGCACCGAGGAGGTCGAGGCGGCTCGCGCTTATGGCGCCAACATCATCACCACCAACGAATGGCAGGATATCGGCACCGCCGCGCTTCTGAAGCGCATCCCGGATGGCGGCCGCTACTATCTCACCATCGACGCCGACGGGCTCGATCCGTCGGTGATGCCGGCGGTCGAGGGCCCGCAGCCGGGCGGCATCACCTACCGGCAGACGATCGAGCTGATCCAGGGGCTGGTCGGCAAGGGCAAGCTGGTCGGCATGGACATCGTGGAGATCGCGCCGGCGCGCGACGTCAACGAGATCACCTCGATGACAGCCGGCCACATCATGCTGAACGTCATCGGCGCGGCCGTGCGCGCGGGCTATTTCAAGCGCCAGGGGTGATCCGTCGGCAATATCAGGAGTGCGATGTCGGCCGGACAACCGGCTGACATCGTTATTTCATTAGGTCTTAGAGCGTGTTCGCCGCCACCAGCGAAAAACCTTGACGGCGCGCCTGCCGCGGATTTTACAAAAGGGTGCCCATTGGAGACGCCCAGATGTTCGGTGCCATCCCGCTGCTGATCGTGCCCTTCGTCCTCTACAATCTCGGGCTGCTGGGACTGTTCGGCGGCGGCGACGATCCGTGGACGACCGAGATGTTCTCCTTCCACATGATGTCGGGGGGCGTGTTCTCGATGACGCTCGGCGACCTGATGGTGCTGATCGGGCTGGTCTTCCTGTTCATCGAGATTTCGAAATCGGTGCGCACGACCAACGCGTCGATCCTAGACCATCTCTTGTCTACGCTGGTCTTCATCGCCTTCCTGGTCGAGTTCCTGCTGGTCAAGGGCGCGGCGCATTCCGTCTTCTTCACGCTGATGATCATCGCGCTGTTCGACGTGCTGGCGGGCTTCTCGGTGTCGATGCGGTCGGCCAGCCGGGATATCAATTTGAACTAGGGGATATGCCGATATTCAGGTGATGCCGGCCCGCGAACGACGGCTCCCTGCGCTTCCGGTGCTCACGGACTTCAAGTACGCTCCGCTCCGGTTCTCGGAAGCCATCGTTCTCGACTCGGCCTGACCTGAATCTCGACACATCCAGGGCGTTGGGGTTCTAATCGGGATTCACGCCGTGGCAGTCTCGGCCTTCCGCGCGACCACCGCCTCGTAGGCTGCCTGCAGTTGCTGGCGCACGGTCGGCGTGCCCGGCGGCGTCTTCAGCGGGGCGCCCAGATGCTCGTGGCGCAGTTCGTCCATGAACTGCTCCCACAGCGGCAGCCCGCCCTTTTCGAGCAGCTCGGCGCGGATCGACAATTCTTCCGATACCGGCAGCCAGACGCGTCCCCAGGCGCCGAGATACGCCATGATCGGCACAAGCGTGATCGCCATCTCGGTCAGGCTGTAGATCGCCTTCTGTTTGTGGCTGGGATCGTCGGCCTTGGTCAGAAGCCCGAGTTCCATCAGCCGCTTCAACCGATCGGCCAAGATATTGGAGGCGATGCCTTCCAGCGAACCGTTGAGCAATTCGCGGAAGTGACGCCGGCCGCCAAAGATCATGTCGCGCAGGATGATCAGGCTCCAGCGGTCGCCGAACACTTCGAGCGAAAGATTGATCGGGCAGCCGGACCGACGGTCGATGCTCATGGCAGTCTCCAAAAAACCAGTTGCATTATGATATCGGTTTTATTATCGTGCAACTGATTGCGAAATGCAATCAGATTGGAGTGCCGCCATGTCGACCCAACGACCCGAAATCGTCACGGAGAGTTTCGGCGACCCCGCCGATCCCGCGATCCTTCTGATCATGGGGGCCATGGCCTCGATGTTGTGGTGGCCCGAAGCCTTCTGCCGGCAGCTCGCCGGGCATGGCCGCTTCGTCATCCGCTATGACAACCGCGATACCGGCCTATCGACGAAATATCCGCCAGGCGCGCCGTCCTACTCGTCCGAGGACATGGTGGACGATGCCATGCGCGTGCTCGACGATCGTGGCGTCCCCACGGCGAGTATCGTCGGCATGTCGATGGGCGGCATGATCGCCCAGGGCATGGCGCTGAAATATCCCGAACGCGTCAGAGCGCTCACCGTGATTTCCTGTTCGCCGCTCGGCGTCGAAACGTCCAGGCTGCCTGGGCCCACGGAGGCCTATCGAAAGCACTCGGCGGAGGGCGCCGGTCTCGACTGGTCGAACCGTGCACAGGTGCTCGACTTCATGGTCGCGGATGCCCGCGCGCTGGCCAGCACACTGCATCCGTTCGACGAAAAGCGCACGCGCGCGATGATCGAGGAGGACTATGACCGCTCCGGCGGTCTCGCCAGCGCGACCAATCACTTCCTCATCCATGGCGGCGGCCCCCAGCGGACGGTGCGGGATCTCGTCGCGCCGCTGCTCGTCATCCACGGCACCGCCGATCCGATCTTCCCGATCGAGCATGGCGAGGTGCTGGCCGGAGCCGCTCCCGGCGCAAGACTGGTGCGGATCGAGGGCGGCGGCCACGAACTGCATTGCAACGACTGGCCGCGGATCGTCGAAGCCATCGCCGCGCATCATTAGGAACCCCGGCTTGACTCAACTGGCTCGTGACAATAGTGAAGTAATCACTTCAGTATTATCCGATCGTCGAATGCGAAGAGAATGAGAGAATGTCCCTGACGCTGCACTTCCACCCGCTGGCTTCCTTCTGCTGGAAGCCGCTGATCGCGTTCTACGAAAACGACACGCCGTTCGAGCCGGTCATTGTCGACCTCGGCGACGAAGCCTCGCGCGCGGCTTTCCTGAAAGTGTCGCCGACCGGCAAGATGCCGGCGCTGCGCGACGATGCACGGGACCGCACGGTGCTGGAGTCGACCATCGTCGTCGAATATCTGGCCGCGCACTATCCCGGGCCGATCGCGCTCGTTCCCGCCGATATCGACCTCGCTTTGCAGGTCCGCCAGGCGGACCGCTTCTACGATTTCTACGTGCAGCATCCGATGCAGAAGATCGTCGGCGACAGGCTGCGGCCGCAGGACAAGGTGGATCCTTTCGGCGTCGAGGAGGCCCGCGCGCAGTTGCGCAATTCCTACGCCATCGTCGAGGACGAGATGCAGGACAAGACCTGGGCGATGGGCGAGACCTTCACGATGGCTGACTGCGCCGCCTCACCGGCGCTGTTCTATGCCAACAAGGTCGAGCCGTTCGGCGACAGGTTCCCGGCCGTGAAACGCTACCACGACCGGCTGCTCGCGCGTCCGTCCTTCGCGCGCGTGATCGAGGAAGCGCAGCCCTATTTCAAGTTCTTCCCCTACAACAACGGCTAGTCCGAGATGCTGCACGACCCCGCCCAGCTCGACCTCATGTTCCAGGCGCTTGCCGATCCGGCGCGGCGGCAGATGGTGGAAAGGCTGTCGCGCGGGCCGGCGTCGGTCAGCCAGTTGGCGGAGCCGCTGACGATGTCGCTATCGGCCGTCGTACAGCATCTCAACGTGCTCGAGGCGAGCGGCCTGGTGAGGACCGAAAAGCTTGGCCGCGTGCGTACCTGCCAGATCGACCCGAAGGCGCTCAGAGCGGCCGAGCACTGGATCAACGAGCGGCGGCTAACCTGGGAGCGCCGGCTTGATCGTCTCGGCGATTTCCTCGCGCAGGGCGAATGAACCGAACGGATTTGGACCGTCGGTTCCACAGCAAGGGAGAAAGACCATGCCTGCGAAAAAAAGCAGAACGGAACTGATCCATGGCTATTTCGCCGCATACCAGAAGGATGAACGCGACGCTGTCGCGGCCATCCTGACGGATGATTTCACCTTCACCAGCCCCTATGACGACGCCATCGACAGCGCGAGCTTTTTCGAGCGTTGCTGGCCGAAAACCCCCGTGTTCCGCGCGATGGCGATCGAGCTTATTTGCGAGAACGAAGACGCCGCCTTCGTCCTCTACCGCTGCGAGACATTGGACGGGAAAACCTTCCGCAATACCGAGCTGCACCGGTTCCGGGGCGACAAGCTCAGCGCGGTCGAAGTCTATTTCGGCGCAAGCTACCGCAACGGCGCCTTCGTTCCGCAAAAGTCGACCTGACCCACAAAGGACTGTTTCATGACCGAACGATCCGTCGTCCACTCCACCTTTGTCATCGAGCGCGTCTACCCGGTGGCACCGGAAAAGGTCTATTTCGCGCTGAGCGATCCGGCGGCGAAGAAGCGCTGGTTCTTCGACCCCGACAACCCGCTGCCGAGCCGGCATGAAATGGACTTTCGCGTCGGCGGCAAGGAGGTGAATGCCGGCTGCCCCAGCGATGGGCAGATGCATTTCTTCAACGCGGTCTATCAGGACATCGTGCCGGACAAGCGCATCGTCTACAGCTACGAGCTCCTGTTCGGCGAAACGCGCGTGTCGGTGTCGCTTGCAACGATCGAGCTCGTCGCGGAAGGCAAGGGCACGCGGCTTATCCTGACGGAGCAGGGGGCTTTCTTCGACGGGATCGATTCGCCGGCAAGCCGCGAGCATGGCACCGGCGAGCTGCTCGACGCGCTTGGAGCGGCATTGCAACCGGCGGCTTGAGGCGGCCAGCCGAAGCGCGTCGCGCGCAAACGGATTCAGCCGCCGCGTGTTCGGTCGTGCTCTGGCTCATGTCGTTGCCACAGAACAGCGACGCACTTGCGGCGACATGCATTTATGGCCAGGCACTATTCGCCGGGCGCTGTTTCCCAGAACTGGTCGAGCCAGATGTTGAGCCTGAGGAAGCCGGCGGTACTTACGGTATAGACACGCCTTGTACCTTCGGCCTTGGCATTGACCAGGCCGGCGTCGAGCAAGATTCTCAAATGTTGGGAAACGGCCGGTCGTGAAACGGGCAATCCGGACGCCAATTCGTTCACCGTCTTCGGGCCGCGTCGGAGTTCTTCCAAGAGATAACGTCTATTCGGGTCGGCTATCGCCATGAAGGCATCGGAAAACATCATGCCTTTATTTGTGAGGCAAAGTCTCCCGAATCTCAACTATTGGTTTCAACCTTTCTGCGCGGGTCGAGCCGCAATGCCTCAGGCGTGACCGCGCGGTCCGCCGGCTGGGTTTTGAATGCATCGCGATTTTCGATCGGCACCGGCGCGCGGGCTCGGATGCGCAGCAGCGTGTAGCCGGCGAGGCTGAGATGCGCGAGCGCGGTCGCGAGGAACAGCCCCTCGGGCCGCACCGAGCCCATCAGGGCCGCGGCAAGAAGCGGGCCGATCATCGTGCCGAAGCCGTAGAGCAGCAGCAGGCCGCCGGAAACCTTGACGAAGTCCTCGGAGCGGGCGTGGTCGTTGGCATGCGCAACGGCGATCGAATAGAGCGTATAGGCGAATGCGCCGTAGGCTGCGGTCAGCACGATGACGAAGAGGCCCGAACGCGGCGCAAGCAGGAAGATCAGCACGGCGACCAGCGCCGCGCCGAAGGCGGCGCCCGCCAGCACGAAGCGGCGGTCGGTCGTATCCGACAGGCGTCCGGCGGGGAGCTGCATGGCGGCGCCGGCGACGACCACAAGGCTCATCATCAGCGCGATCTCGGCGGTCGGGATGCCGATGCGGGCGCCGTAGACGGCGCCCAGCGTTCCCCAGGCGCCGTTGGCGATGCCGATCAGGAGGCAGGCGACCGCCGAAACAGGCGAATTCGCGTAGAGGCCTTTGACGTCGAGCTTCACGTCCTGCAGGGGCTTCGGGTGCGACTGCGTCGACACCGCCGTCGGAATGAGCGACAGGCAGAACAGGATGCCGGTGATCATGAACAGCGAGGCCGACCGCACATCGCCGCCGGCGACGATCATCTGGCCGCCCATGATCGAGGCATAGGTGACCATCATGTAGAGGCCGAAGACGGTGCCGCGATTCTCGTTGGTGGCCTTCTCGTTCAGCCAGCTCTCGATGACCATGAAGGCGCCGGCCATGGTGAAGCCGGTGAAGGCGCGCAAAAGGATCCAGACATATTCGTCGATGATGAGGCCCGTGAGCAGCGCGATGATCGCGCCCGACGCGGCGAAGGCGCCGAATGCCCTGACATGGCCAGCGCGCCTCACCAGGCGTGGCGCGAAGAAACAGCCGGTGACGAAGCCGCCGGCCCAGGCCGTGCCCATCAGGCCGAGCGATGCGGTCGAAAAACCCTCCACCTGGCCGCGCAGCGGCAGGAGAAGCCCGTGCAGGCCGGATGCGGCAAGCAGGAATGCCGTGCCGCGAAGCAGCGAGAGGATCGGTCTGTAGGTTGCAAACATGGGCTGATCCGGCTGGAATTTCGGGCGCAGGTCTGTTTCGGCGGGGAAGGTCTGGCAGTCGCAATCAGGCTTTTCCGGGGCGGGTGGATGCGCCGGCGGAACTATCCTCTGCGAAACAGTGCCTCGGCGGCGGATTTGGTGGCGCCCTTGGCGGCGCGTTCCTCTTCCAGCCGGGCGATCTCGTCGCGCAGCATCGCGATGCGCTCGGACAATTCATCCGCGGAAAGCAGCGACAGGTCCTGGCCAATCTCGTGCGCGCGCGGCTTTTTCCTGGGTTCGTCGTCGAAGATCGCCATCCGTCGCTCCTCCCTTACTTGGCCATTTGCCTGATTTGGCAATCAGCATACATAGGGCAGGGGCGCCGATGCAAACCACCGGCACCGGGCATAGAGCGCCGCGCGTCTTTTCAGATGCGCAAGAGACGCTCTATGTTTTCGTGTCGCGCACAAGGAGAACGAGACACCATGGCAAACGGACAGAAGATTCCGGCGAAGATGACGGCCATCGCGATCTCGCAGCCCGGCGGCCCCAGGGTGCTGAAGCCGGAAACGCGTGACGTGCCCATGCCTGGTCCCGGCGAGGTGCTGATCCGCGTGCATGCGGCCGGCGTCAACCGGCCGGATGTCCAGCAGCGCAAAGGTGCCTATCCGCCACCGCCCGGCGCTTCGGACCTTCCCGGCCTCGAGGTGGCCGGTGAAATCGCGGCGCTCGGCGATGAGATATCGCGCTGGCGCATCGGCGACCGGGTCTGCGCGCTGACGCCGGGCGGCGGCTATGCCGAATACGTCAAGGTCCATGCCGGCAGCGTGCTGCCTATTCCGGCCGGTTTCACCTATTCGGAGGCGGCCGCCGTGCCGGAGAACTACTTCACCGTCTGGCACAATGTGTTCGAGCGCGGCGGTCTGAAGAAGGGCGAGACGCTGCTCGTCCATGGCGGCTCGTCCGGCATCGGCACCACCGCCATCCAGCTTGCCTCGGCCTTCGGCGCCACTGTGATCACCACCGCCGGCAGCAAGGAGAAATGCGACGCCTGCCTGAAACTCGGCGCCGAGCGGGCGATCAACTACCGCGATGAGGATTTCGTCGCCGCGGTGAAGGATGCGACCGGCAAGAAGGGCGCGGACGTCATCCTCGACATGGTCGGCGGCGACTACGTCGCGCGCAACTACGAAGCCGCGGCCGTCGAGGGGCGCATCGTCCAGATCGCCGTGCAGGCCGGCGCAGTCGCAAGCACCAATTTCGCGACGCTCATGGTCAAGCGCCTGACCCACACCGGCTCGACGCTGAGGCCACGCACCGTCGAGTTCAAGGCGGCGATCGCCGCTGCGCTGGAGGCCCAGGTGTGGCCGCTGCTCGGCACGCGCAAAGTCGCCCCGGTGATGGACATGATATTTCCGCTGGCCGAAGCCTGGCGGGCGCATGAGCGGATGGAGGAGGGCGAGCATATTGGCAAGATCGTCCTCGACGTCGGCTAGGATGGGCCGATATTCAGGCCAGGCCGGCCTGCAAATGTCGGGTCCCTGCGCTTCCGGTGCTCACGCACTTCGGTACGTTCCGCTCCGGTCCTCAGGACCCACCATTTTCGGCTCGGCCTGACCTGAATCTCGACCCATCCTGGGTCGGCGCTTTTCTCCGGTTCCCAATCTGAACGAAACCTTAATGCTGCATTGCACAAAACGCATTGCGGCCATGCAAAAGCGTCCGTTCATTTCTTGGGCGGTCATGCCTATTTACGCGGCATCGAAAGATTTCATCAAACGACTGGAGAAAATCAAATGAACCCGATCCGTGCTTTCCGTAAGTGGCGCATGTACAACGAAACCGTGCGCGAGCTGAACAAGCTCAATGCCCGCCAGCTGAGCGACCTCGGCATCAACCGCGCCGACATCGAACGCATCGCGCGCCAGGCGGTTTAATCAGACACCGCCCGACCGCGAGGCCGGGCGGTGATAGGCAAGCCAGAGCCGTCGAGACGCTTGCTTCGTTTCCGGTTCCAAGCCCGCTGGACCTCGTCCAGCGGGTTTTGTCTTTTTAGGCTGTGAATCAGCCCCATTCCCAAAAACATTGCGAAATCGGCAGGGAGCGTTTATACAGGCCGCGAATTTCCCATTTTGGTGGCTCTAAACCACCGCCCGCGCGGGAACGCGGGCGAACGAGAAGGATTTTTGATATGGCCAATTCGCTGCTGATGCCCAAGGCGACCGCCGTCTGGCTGGTCGACAACACCGCGCTCTCCTTCGAGCAGATCGCGCAGTTCTGCGGGCTGCATCCGCTGGAAGTGAAGGCGATCGCCGACGGCGAGTCGGCGCAGGGCATCAAGGGCATGGACCCGATCATAACCGGCCAGCTGACGCGTGACGAGATCGCGCGCGGCGAGAAGGACACCAACTACCGGCTGAAGCTGTCGGAACCCAAGGTTCGGGTGCCGGAATCGAAGCGCAAGGGTCCGCGCTACACGCCGCTGTCGAAGCGCCAGGACCGGCCGAACGCCATCCTGTGGCTGGTGCGCAACCATCCCGAGCTCAAGGATGCGCAGATTGCCCGTCTCGTCGGCACCACCAAGTCGACGATCGAGCAGATCCGCGAGCGCAAGCACTGGAATTCGGCCAATCTCCAGCCGATGGATCCGGTGACGCTCGGCCTCACCTCGCAGATCGACCTCGACCTGGAAGTCAACCGTGCCTCGCGCGGCCGCGAGCAGCCGCAGCCCGTCGGCGACACGCTGCTGCCGGCGGCGCTCACCGAACGGCTGGTGCCCGCGCCCGAGAAGCCGAAGGACGAGGATCAGGAGCTCGACGCCAACGCCGTCTTCGCCAAGCTCTCGGCGCTCAAGTCGAAGGACAAGGACGAAGACGAAGAATAAGCGGCGCGACGGCTCAACAAAAAAGCCCGCTTTCGAGCGGGCTTTTTTGTTGGACAATGGCTTGGGAGGAAGTCACGTCCGCGCGGCGCGGTCTGGAGCCATGCCGTAATCCTCGCTGCGTTCGACGGCGCGGTAGAAGTCGGCGAGCTGCTTGCCACGCTCCGGCTTGAAGATGCGGCCGGCGATCACGACCGAGGCGATGCGGTCGATGCGGAAGGCGCGAAAATCGTCGCGCATCTCGCACCAGGCGACCAAGGTCCAGACCTTGCCCCAGAACCAAAGGCCGAGCGGCCTGATGTCGCGAGCGGTGCCGCGCCCGGCCTCGTCCGAGTAGTCGATGGTCAGCACCTGGCGCTTCTCGACGGCGCGCTCGATCAGGTCGATCGCCTCGCGCGCGGCGTCGCTCACCACCCACATCGGCGTGTGGATCTCGGTGCGGGCGATGCGGTCCTTCTCGGTATCGGGCAGCACGGCGCCGATCTTGACCAGCGCCTCGTCGGCGGCCCTTGCCATGGCCGCGCCGCCAAAGGCGCGCACCATGCGGGCGCCGGCGACCAGCGCCACGATCTCGTCACGCGTGAACATCAGCGGCGGAAGGTCGAAACCCTCCCTCATCATGTAGCCGACGCCAGCTTCGCCGTCGATCGGCACGCCGGTCGACTGCAGGTCGGCAATGTCGCGGTAGATGGTGCGCTCGGAAACCTCGAGCCATGTGCCGAGCTTCTGCGCGGTGACCAGCCGGCCACCCCGCAAATGCTGGACGATCTGGAAAAGCCTGTCGGCGCGACGCATTGGTAAATCCCCCGGGGTTTATGGCTTCAGCCCTTCGCGCCTGCGCTGCGCGGCAACGAATTTCGCCCCGAAGGACAATCTGCCCGTGGTCGGCGTGCGGGCGTCCAATACGCGCCAGAAGGGCGAGACATCGCTCAACGCCATGCCGTGCTCGATATCCTCATGAGCGGCTTCGGCAACGGTGCGAAGATGATAGCCGATCGTCACCGGACACGTCACTTCGGCGCCATGCTCGATGGCCAAAGCGGTTCGCAACGCGCGCACATCCATCTCCACCCCTTCGGGAATCGAGCGGATGAAGTCGTCGACCTGGCGCGCGGTCGGCACCAGCATCGACTGGCCTTCAACGACATCGCCGACCGTGCGCGGCGACGGCTTGATGCCGTTGATGCCTGGCGTGTTCAGCCTGTCGTTCCAGTTTTTCACCATACGCGGATCACTCCGGATCGTCGGTTCACGTTCGTTGCTGTCAGGATCGAAGCCGCTTCAATTACCGCACGCCTCCTGACAACATACTGTCAGGAGGCTATGCTTACGCCGCAGGCAGACAAGGGCTTCTTTCCTAAACTCGGCATCACTGGCCGCCATTACATCTGGGCGCTAACCCGTCCCAATCCAAGTCGCGGCGCCAAAATTTCAATTCTCGCGCACGCGGCCCTGGTAAAGATCCGGCCAGCCGATGTCCTTACGGATATCCGCCGGCAAGGTGTTCAGAAAGCGCTGGGTGCGGATCTCGTTGCGCACGGTGCGGATCCTGCCGACATAGTGCTGCACGCTACGCAGGATGGTGAAACCGTTCATGACCTGACTCCTCTCTTTTGACGAAGAGAGTATCTCACACCCCTCCTGACAGCAGTCTGTCAGGAGGTTGGCAGGGTGCCGAAGAAGGCGCGGCAATGCCCCGCGAGAGCGGGAAAATGCGCGTTTCCAGCCGGCCCGGAGCAGGCAAGAGGGGCCGAGAACGGCTTTGACAGGCGACGGCATTGCTGGTCAAAGGCGGCATGACGAAACTGCTCGCCCTTGTCATCTGCGGCATCATGCTGATCCAGGTCATCAAGCCGCTTGGCTGGCCGGGATTGAAGCGGCGCGGCGATTTCTGGAAGCTGGCGCTGCTTGCCATGGCCGCCATCTCGCTTGCCGCCGTACTCGGGCATTGGGCCTAGGTTAGATCGCTCGCCTCGTCGCCCAGCACGAAATCCATTAGATGCTCCGCCCAGGCGCGATAGCCGGCTTCCGAGGCATGGAAGCCATCGGACGCGAAGCCGGCTTCGGGGTTGGTGATCGGCAGGCGCGCGGCGGCGATCGCGCCGCGCTCGTTGCAGAGCCGCACGCCCATTCGGTTCATTTCGCCGGCACGGATCTCGAGAATACTGCCCAGCAATGGCGGCATCGCCGGCGCGCGGGTGAATTCCAGCACCGGCGACCACACCACGCGCGCTTCCGGCCATTTGGCGCGCAGCGCGTAGAGCAGGCCCCCGAACTCCCTCTTGAAGCGTGGCACCGAATGGAAGTTCTTGGTGTCGTTGGTGCCGATGGCAAGAATGATATGCGTCCACGGGTCGGCCGACAGGTTGGGCAGGACATAGTCGCGAATCTGCCCGGAGGTCGCCGAATTGAAGCCGGCGGCGCGCCAGCGGACAGCGCTGCCGGTACGCTCGGCGATCAGCCCGGCAAGCTGGGCGGCAAGTCCGTATTCCGACTGCTCGATGCCGACCGAGGCGGCCGAAGAGTCGCCCAGGACCAGCAGCGCGACGAGCGGCGTCTTGCCCGGCACCTCATGCAGGACCGGACCTCGGGCAGGCAGCATGCGCGTGGTGCGACGGCGCACGCCGAGGCCCTGCCAGACATAGACCGGGAAGGCGAGCCAGGTGAGAAGGGCGAGCAGGCGCTGCATGCGGCTCCATTAGCGCATGTTTCGCCCAAGGTGAACGAGGCCGACTACTCGCAGCAATCCCGCCGGTCCCTATCCTGGTATTCGTCGTGGAGATGCACCCAGTCCATCAGGTTGTGATAGGGGCCGGTCTCGTCGCGGCCCTTCGGCGTCATGTCGAGATAGTGATAGGCGCCGATCAGCGCATCGCCGCCACGCGCGCGCGACATGAAGGTGAGGAAGATGTCGCCGCACTCGTTGCGGTAGAAGATGCTGGTGCCGGGCAGGTCCTTCGACCGTAGCGGGCGCTTCCCGAAATTGTAGGCGGTCTCGCCCGCCGCGATCTGCCTGTCGGTGAAGGAGACCTGCAGGTCGAAATTGAAATCGGACGCATAGGACGACATCCAGTCGAATTTCCAGCCCATGCGCTGCTTGTAGGGCAGGATCTCGGCGAGTGGCGCGCGCGAGACGACGACCAGCGAGACGTCGTGGTGCTTCAGATGCCGGTTGGCGCCGTCGATATGGTCGGCCAGGAAAGAGCAACCCTTGCAGCGGTGATCGGAGCCCGGCGTCATCATGAAATGATAGACGATGAGCTGGCTCCTGCCGGCGAACAGTTCGGCAAGGCGCTTCGGCCCCTCTTCGCTTTCGAAGACGTAATCCTTGCGGAGCTTCAACCAGGGCAGTTGCCGCCGCTCGGCTGCGATGCAATCGCGCAACCGTGTCAACTCTTTCTCGCGCTCGAGGTGCTTCCTGTGCGCCTCGAACCAGTCGTCCCGGGAAACCACGGCATTGCGATGCATGACCATCTCCTGTCCTCTCCTGCCAAGGACGTTTGACATGGGCGCGACCCGACACGCGGCCGCGGTTTCGATGCATCAGGTAGGAATGCCGTCTGTAAAAAACAAAAACCCGGGCCGATAGCCCGGGCTCTCGCCGTGATGGAAGGAATAGCAAGGATTGCGTCAGGCGGCCTTTTCCAGCGCCGGCTGCCATTTCCCGAGCGCCGCCAGATGGTTCATGTGGGCGCGGTGGGTGAAGGCGGCCTGGCCGGCGGCGACGTTCGCTGCCTTGCCGCTCCACGCCTTCTGCGGCGCGGCCTGCAGGGCGCGGCCATAGGAGAAGGTCAGCTTCCACGGATGCGGCCCGATGGCGTTGATGGCGTTGAGGTTGGCTGTCGCTTCCTCGTCCTCCTGGCCTCCGGACAGGAAGGCAATGCCCGGCACCGCCGCCGGCACCACTTCGCGGAACAGTTTTATCGTCTTCTCGGCGATTTCCTCTGGGCTGTCGGTCTTGCCGGACTTCTTGCCGGAGATGACCATGTTCGGCTTCAGGATCGAGCCTTCCAGAATGACGCGCGCCGCGTAAAGCTCGTCATAGAGCTTGATCAGCGTTGCCTTGGAGACGTCGTAGCAGGTGTCGATCGAATGAGCGCCGTCCATCAGCACTTCCGGCTCGACGATCGGCACGATGCCGGCCTCCTGGCAAAGCGCGGCATAGCGGGCCAAAGCATGGGTGTTGGATGCGATCGAATTGGCGGAAGGCACGCCCTTGCCGGTGTCGATGTCGATCACCGCGCGCCATTTGGCGAAACGGGCGCCGAGCTTGTAGTAGTCCGCCAGCCGCTCGCGCAGCCCGTCGAGGCCCTCGGTGATGGTGTCGCCGGGAAAGCCGGCCAGCGGCTTCGCGCCGAGATCGACCTTGATGCCGGGGATGGAGCCGGAGGCCTTGATGATGTCGACGAGCGGCGTTCCGTCGGCGGCCTTCTGGCGGATGGTCTCGTCATAGAGGATGACGCCGGAGATGTATTTGGTCATCGCCTCCTTGGATCGGAACATCATCTCGCGGTAGTCGCGCCGGTTGTCGGCGGTCGATTCGACGCCGATGACGTCGAAGCGCTTCTTGATGGTGCCGGAGCTTTCATCGGCGGCCAACAGGCCCTTGCCATCGGCCACGATCGCGGCGGCGATATCTTCGAGACGTTCGCTCATGGTGCTCTCCTTGACGGTGTCGGTTCCGCGCTTAACGGAACTCTAGCGCCAAAGGAATGGCATCGAAAAGCACGAATCGATTGAAAGTTCCCGTGACCGGATCGCTTGTCCGAAGCGTTTCCGGGCGAAGCCGCCGTGCGGCTTCCGTCGAACCTGTTTAACGCTTCAGCACCTCGACGCCGGGCAGCGGCTTGCCTTCCATCCATTCGAGGAAGGCGCCGCCGGCGGTCGAGACATAGGTGAAATCGTCGGCGACACCGGCATGGTTGAGCGCGGCCACCGTATCGCCGCCGCCGGCGACCGAAACCAGCTTGCCTTCCTTGGTGCGCGCGGCCGCATGCCTTGCCGCCGCCACCGTGGCGCGGTCGAAAGGCTCGATCTCGAAGGCGCCGAGCGGGCCGTTCCAGACCAGCGTCGCGGCGCGATCGATCCAGTCGTTGACGCTCTGCACGGTCTTTGCGCCGACGTCGAGGATCATGCCGTCGGCCGGCACCTGCGAGATGGCGACGGTCTCGCTGGGCGCGCCCGCCTTGAATTCCTTCGCCACGACGCCGTCGGTGGGTAGGATGATGGCGCAGCCGGCTTCCGCCGCCTCGATCATGATCTGCTTGGCGGTGCCGGCAAGGTCATGTTCGCAGAGCGACTTGCCGACATCGGTGCCACGCGCGGCGAGGAAGGTGTTGGCCATGCCGCCGCCGATCACCAGCGCGTCGACCTTCTTCACCAGGTTCATCAGGAGGTCGATCTTGGTCGAGACCTTGGCGCCGCCGACGATGGCGACCACGGGGCGCACCGGATTGCCGAGGCCCTTCTCCAGCGCGTCGAGCTCGGCCTGCATGGTGCGGCCGGCATAGGCCGGCAGATGGCGTGCCAGCCCCTCGGTCGAGGCATGCGCGCGGTGCGCGGCGGAAAAGGCGTCGTTGACATAGATGTCGCCATTGGCGGCGAGCTTTTCGGTGAAGCCCGGCTCGTTCTTCTCCTCGGCCTTGTGGAAGCGGGTGTTTTCCAACAACAGGACGTCGCCGTCCTTCATGGCGGCAACGGCCTCGGCGGCCTTGTCGCCGACGCAGTCCGAGGCGAAGCCGACGGGTCGACCGAGAACGTCGGCGGTGGCCCTGGCGATCGGCTCCAGCGAGAACTCGGCCGACGGGCCGTCCTTCGGGCGGCCGAAATGCGCGAGCAGGATGGTTTTGGCGCCCTTTTTCGAGAGCTCGGCGATGGTCGGCGCGATGCGCTCGATGCGGGTGACGTCGGTCACCTTGCCGTCGGCGACGGGAACGTTGAGGTCGACGCGCACCAGGACGCGCTTGCCGCTCACGGCGCCGATATCATCGAGTGTCTTGAAGCCGGCCATGGTCGTTCCTTCCTGGTGCGGTTCACCGTTTCACGGAAACGGCGAACCGCTCTATCTTCTTGTTTGACGCAATTCCGGACGGAAAACCGCCCACGCCTTTCCTGGAATTGCTCTAGCGAAAGCGCGGCGACCTTACCCGGCGCGAACCGCGATGCAAGCGCCGCGTTGAAGCGCGCGCGCAAAAATGATGTCGGCGTGAGACATCAGCCTTCGCTGGTCGCCTTCTGTCCATCCGGCCCGGGCGCCGACGCATCGGTCGGCGCCTCTTCGGCCGCGTGCCTTTCCGCGGGCCTGCGCCAGTTGCGGACCAGGGCGGCTATGCGGTCGCCGATCTCGCCGGCGCTCAGGAACACCGGCACGCGCGCCACCGGCGCGGTCGGCTCGAAGGACAGGCCAAGCCCGGTGATCCTGCCTTTTTCGTCGACATCGCGCACGATCAGCTCGATCGGGCCGATCACCACGCGATCGGCATATTCGGGGTGGCCGCCGAGCCGCTCCGAAACCAGCGCGGCAACTGTGAGCTTCTGTTCGGCCTCGGTCAGGCCCGGCCCATAGGCGGCTTCCAGCTCCGCCGCCGAGCGGGCGGGGTCGACGGCGAAGGCGCCGAAGAAGTCGGCATCCTCGGGATCGACCACGGCGCGGCTGGCGAAAAGCTTGTCGAGCAGGCGCGGGTAGCGGTCCGGCACGAAGATGTAGACCTGATCGCCGGCGGCCAGCCGGCCCATGTCCTGGAAGCGCATCGAGCGACCGTCGCGCAAGACCAGCGAGGGCCTGGCCCAGCGCGGAATGCGCTCGCCGCGCGCCACCGGGCTGCCGGGCGCGACGCGATAGGCGAGCAGCTCGTGATGGGCCGAGCCCGGCAGTTCGAGCTCCACCTTGTCCAGCGGCCCCAGGCGAGCCGGCACGATCAGGCCGAGGCGGCGCGCCAGCGGGCCGACCGTCCAGCCCTGGACCACAAGCGACACGAGCACGACGATGAAGGCGGCGTTGAAGATCACGCGGCCATGCTCGAGGCCGCCGAGCAGCGGCGTGATGGCCAGCAGGATCGAGACCGCGCCGCGCAGGCCGACCCAGGAGACGAAGGCGACCTCCGGGCGCGGCAGGCGGAACGGGATCAGGCAAAGCCAGACGGCCAAAGGCCTTGCCACGAAGATCAGGAACAGGCCGAGCAGGATGGCCGGCACCAGGATCGCCGGGAACTGTGAAGGTGTGGCGAACAGGCCGAGAATCAGGAACATGATGATCTGCGCCAGCCAAGACATGCCGTCCTGGAAGCGCTTCAGGATGGTGACGGCGCGGATGTCGGAATTGCCGGCGATCAGCCCGGCAAGGTAGACGGCGAGGAAGCCCGAGCCGCCGATGGCGCCGGCGGCGGCGAACACCATCAGCGACAGCGTCAGCACGAAGATCGGCAGCAGGCCGTGATCGAGGTTCAGCCGCTCGACGAGACGCACGATGCCAAAACCGCCGAGCACGCCGACAACGGCGCCAAGCCCCATATTGGCGAGGAAGCCGAGCAAAAGGTTGGTGGCCAGCACATTGGCTTCCGGGTTGGCATGCGCGGCGATGATCTCGACCAGGGTGATGGTGAGAAAGATGGCGATCGGGTCGTTGGTGCCGGATTCCACTTCGAGCGTCGAACGAACGCGCTCGCGCAGATGGATCTCGCCGGCGCGCAGCAGGAAGAACACGGCCGCCGCGTCGGTCGAAGCGACCGCGGCGCCGAGCAGGGTGGATTCGAGCCAGCTGAGGTTGAGCAGATTGTGGGCGGCGGCGCTGAAGATGCCGGTGGTCAGGACGACGCCGACGGTGGCCAGCGACAGCGCCGGCCCGGCCGCCTGCCTGAGTGCGTTGAGCGGCGTGCCGAAACCGGAATCGAAGAGGATGATGGCCAAAGCCAGTGAGCCGGCAAAATAAGCCAGCCGCGCATTGTCGAATTGGATGCCGAGCCCGTCGGCGCCGGTGACAAGGCCGATGCAGAGGAAGAGCAACAGCAGGGGAGCGCCGAAGCGGAAGGCGATCAAACTGGAAAACGCGGCGGCGACAATGAGCGCCGTGCCGACCAGCGTTACCAGATAGATCGCATGCTCCATCCGCTATTGCCCCTCCAAACCCCACCTGTTTTCCGCTTTACCGGAGAGTGGGGCGAAGACATGACCAGTGCAAGGCAACAGCGTGGTTTTTTGGCCAGTGCTTCCTTGCTTCGTCCTGAAATGACGATGCAACCGGTGCCCCGGCCAATCTCCATGGTGGGCGGATTGCCGAGACCTCAAACGAAAACGCCCGGCCGAAGCCGGGCGTTCTAAATTGCCGGATGGACCCTGGGATCAGGCGATGGTCTTGCCGAAAGCCACGGCAGTGTCGCCCATGCGGTTCGAGAAGCCCCATTCATTGTCGTACCAGGACAGGACCGAAACGAGATTGCCGTCCATGACCTTGGTCTGGTCGAGCGCCACGATCGAGGAATGCGGGTCGTGGTTGAAGTCGATCGAGACGTTCGGGTGATGGGTGACCGAGAGCACGCCCTTGAGCTTGCCCTTGGAGGCGGCGATCAGCGCTTCGTTGATCTCCTGCGGCGTGGTCGAACGCTTGGCGATGAATTTGAGGTCGACGACGGAGACGTTCGGGGTCGGCACGCGGATCGAGATGCCGTCGAGCTTGCCCTTGAGATCGGGCAGCACCAGGCCGATCGCCTTGGCCGCGCCCGTCGAGGTCGGGATCTGCGAGAGCGCCGCCGCGCGGGCGCGGTAGAGGTCCTTGTGCATGGTGTCCAGCGTCGGCTGGTCGCCGGTGTAGGAGTGGATCGTCGTCATCATGCCCTTCTCGATGCCGACGGTCTCGTGCAGCACGGCCGCCAGCGGCGCCAGGCAGTTGGTGGTGCAGGACGCGTTCGAGATGACGACGTGGTCCTTGGTCAGCTTGTCGTGGTTGATGCCGTAGACGACGGTCAGGTCGGCGCCGTCGGCAGGAGCCGAGACGATGACGCGCTTGGCGCCGGCGGTGAGATGCGCGGCGGCCTTGTCGCGGGCGGTGAAGATGCCGGTGCATTCGAGCGCGATGTCGACGCCTAGTTCCTTCCACGGCAACTGGGTCGGGTCCTTGATCGCGGTGACCTTGAACTTCTCCTTGCCGACCGAGATCTGGTCGCCGTCGACCGACACCTCGTGCGGAAAGCGGCCGTGAACGCTGTCATAGCGCAAGAGATGCGCGTTGGTCTCGACCGGGCCGAGATCGTTGACGGCGACGACCTCGATGTCCTTGCGGCCCGATTCATGGATGGCGCGCAGGATGTTGCGGCCGATGCGGCCAAATCCGTTGATGGCAACTCTGACGGTCATTGTTCTCTCCCTTGGGGGCTGGAAAGCGGATGGGTCCGCAGTTTCATAACGGCGGAAGGCACAAGAATCCAGCCGCAGAACGTCGCATTTAAATCGATTAGGCTGGTCCGGCCCGGCAAAGCCGCCAATCGGCAGTGCCGGGCCCGACCCAATCCCTATTTGCCGTGCAGACGGGCTTCGACCGCCTTGGCCGCGGCATCGGCGGTGATGCCGAAATGCGGATAGAGCTGCTCGATCGTGCCCGAGGCGCCGAAGCCGTGCATGCCGACGAAAATGCCGTCGGTGCCGATCAGGTGGTCCCAGCCCTGGCGGATGCCGGCTTCGATCGCGACCTTCACCTTGGCGTTGCCGATCGTCTTCTTGCGGTAATCCTCGCTTTGCTGGTCGAACAGCTCGAAGCAGGGCACCGAGACGACACGGGTCGGGTGGCCATGCTTTTCGAGCAGCTCGCGCGCGCCGAGCGCAATCTCGACCTCGGAGCCGGTGGCGAAGATCGTCACCACGGCCTCGCCGCTGGCGGCGGCCAGCTCGTAAGCGCCCTGCCTGGAGAGGTTCTTCGCCGAATGTTCGGTGCGCACGGTCGGCAGGTTCTGGCGGGTCAGCGCCAGCGTCGAGGGCGTCTTTTCGGATTCGAGCGCGATCTGCCAGCATTCGGCGGTTTCGACCGCGTCGGCCGGGCGGAAGACGTTGTGGTTCGGGATGGCGCGCAGCGCCGCCAGATGCTCGACCGGCTGGTGGGTCGGGCCGTCCTCGCCAAGCCCGATCGAGTCATGCGTCATGACGAAGATCGAACGGATGCCCATCAGCGAGGCCAGACGCATCGACGGCCGAGCGTAGTCGGAGAAGCACAGGAAGGTGCCGCCATAGGCGATCAGGCCGCCATGCAGCGTGAGACCATTGATCGCCGCCGCCATGCCGTGCTCGCGGATGCCGTAATGGACATAGCGCTGGCCGTAGTCGTCGGGCGTGATGTTCTTGGTCTGGCTGGTCTTGGTGTTGTTGGAGCCGGTCAGGTCGGCAGAGCCGCCGATGGTTTCCGGCACCACGCCGTTGATGACTTCCAGCGCCATTTCCGAGGATTTGCGGGTGGCGACCTTCGGCTTGTCGGTCGAGAGCTTCTGCTTGTAATCGGCGATGATGGCGTCGAAGTTGGAGGGCAGCTTGCCCGCGAGACGGCGCTCGAACTCGGCCTTCAGCTTGGGCTCGGCCTTGGCCAGGCGGCCTTCCCAGTCGGCGCGCGCCTCGGCGCCGCCTTTGCCGATGGCCCGCCAGGCATCAAGGATGTCGGCGGGAATTTCGAAGGGCGGCGACTCCCAGTTGAAGAATTTGCGCGCTCCGGCGATCTCATCGGCGCCCAGAGGCGAGCCGTGCGCCTTGTTGGTGCCGGCCTTGGTCGGGGCGCCGAAGCCGATTGTGGTCTTGCAGGCGATCATCGTCGGCTTGTCGGAATGGCGCGCCGCCTCGATGGCGTAGGCGATCGCTTCCGGATCGGTGCCGTCAATGTGGCTGGCGTTCCATCCGCTGGCCTGGAAGCGGGCGACCTGGTCGGTGTTGTCGGCCAGCGAAACCGGGCCGTCGATCGAGATGTTGTTGTTGTCCCAGAACACGATCAGCTTGTTGAGCTTCAAATGTCCGGCCAGCGCGATGGCTTCCTGGGAGACGCCTTCCATCAGGCAGCCGTCGCCGCAAAGCACATAGGTGTAGTGGCTGACGAGGTCGTTGCCGAAGGCAGCGTTCATGATGCGCTCGCCGAGCGCGAAGCCGACCGAATTGGCAAGGCCCTGGCCGAGCGGGCCGGTGGTGGTCTCGATGCCGGCGGCATGGCCGTATTCGGGATGGCCGGCGGTCTTGGACCCAAGCTGGCGGAAATTCTTGATCTGGTCGATCGTCATGTCCTCATAGCCGGTAAGGTAGAGGAGCGAATAGAGCAGCATCGAGCCGTGGCCGGCCGACAGGATGAAGCGGTCGCGGTCGGCCCAGTGCGGGGCCTTGGCGTCGAATTTCAGGAAACGGCTGAACAACACCGTGGCGATGTCCGCGCAGCCCATGGGCAAGCCGGGGTGACCGGAATTCGCCTTCTCGACGGCGTCCATGGAGAGAAAACGGATCGCATTGGCCATCCGGTCATGTCGTTCACGCGAGCTCATGTTTCCTCCGGAAAATGGGGTTGGGGCCTTGGGAGAACCCTGGGGAAAGAATGCCGCGACACATAGCAGGCACGGCCTTTTAGTCAACAAATCGGGGCGGATTTTGCCGGGCTTGTGATGGCATCGAACGCCTTACATTAGCGATAGCGGGGGACAGTCGCGAGAGCTTTGTTGACGCGCCCTTCACCCGGTGCCTAATCTTTCGGAGGTAACGCGTTCTGAACGCGTGCGATTCGGTGATGGGCAGGGCATAGGACGAAGCCATGACCGGGGACACAACCCTCAAGGAAGTTATCGCCAGGCTCGGCAAGGCCATGGAAGGGCTCGAAAACGCCGTGGCGGCGCGGCTCGAGCACGAGCGCGATTATTCGGAAGCCGAAGCCGAAGTGCAGCGCATGAACGCCGACCGCTCGCGCCTGGCGCAGGAGCTCGACAATTCCGAAGCGCGCGCCGAACGGCTGGAAGATGCCAACAAGGAAGTGTCGCGCCGGCTGGTGACCGCCATGGAAACCATCCGCGCGGTTCTGGACAGGTAAGGCTATGGCACAGGTCACGGTTTCCATCGACGGCAAGCAGTATCGCATGGCCTGCGACGAGGGCCAGGAAGAGCATCTGATCGACCTCGCCGAGCGCTTCGACCGCTACGTATCCCACCTGAAGGATTCCTTCGGCGAGATCGGCGATCAGCGGCTCACCGTCATGGCCGGCATCATGGTGATGGACGAGCTTTCGGAACTCACCAAGCGCGTCAAGGGCATGGAGAGCGAAGTGCTGACGCTGCGCAAGACGCGCGACGAGGCGCTGACCAAGGCCGACAAGAGCGACAGTGTGCTCACCACGGCGCTCGGCGCGCTGGCGCAGCGCATGGAAGACCTCGCCTTGACGTTGGCGGTGAAGAAGGCCTAGGGGCCGCCGCCCCACGTCTTGCGGAAATTCCTGCCGTCTTTTCCAGGAAAAGGCGAAATTTTTCCGCTGTCCCCTAGGAGCATGCAGACACAAGTCTTTTGAACGAGGCTGCCCGGCGTTATAGAAAACAGAGCCGCGCCGGTCGGATTGGCCCTGCCGGCGGCAATTCGCAGGGTAGGGAGCACGTCATGAGCCTTCGCATCAACGACATCGCGCCGGATTTCACGGCCGATACCACGCAGGGTACGATTAATTTCCATCAATGGATTGGTGACGGCTGGGCGGTGCTTTTCAGCCACCCGAAGAACTTCACGCCGGTCTGCACCACCGAGCTCGGCACCATGGCCGGGCTGGAAGGCGACTTCAAAAAGCGCAACGTCAAGATCATCGGCATTTCCGTCGATCCGGTATCGAGCCACGACAAGTGGCAGGCCGATATCAAGACCGCCACCGGTCATACGGTGAACTACCCACTGATCGGCGACAAAGACCTCCATGTCGCAAAGCTCTACGAAATGCTGCCGGCGGGCGCGGGCGAAAGCTCGGAAGGCCGCACGCCGGCCGACAACGCCACGGTGCGTTCGGTCTACGTCATCGGTCCCGACAAGAAGATCAAGCTGGTCCTGACCTATCCGATGACCACGGGCCGCAACTTCGACGAGATCCTGCGCGTCATCGATTCCATCCAGCTGACCGCCAAGCATCAGGTGGCGACGCCGGCGAACTGGAAGCAGGGCGACGACGTTATCATCACCGCCGCCGTCTCCAACGAGGACGCGATCAAGCGCTTCGGCGCCTACGAGACGGTGCTGCCGTATCTGCGCAAGACCAAGCAGCCTTCAGCATGAACTTTACCTTCTCCCCGCTTCACGGGGAGAAGGTGCCCGAAGGGCGGATGAGGGGCGGCGCGGCGTTCGAGGATGAGCGCGCGCCTGCTTCGCGAAGGCAATTGCTGGAAAAGACGACCTCGCAGCCTCGGCGCCGCCCGTCATTGTCCTGCCAGACATTTCTCCCCGTATAGAGACGGGGAGAAAGGGCTGGTTCGCTGTTTTCGCTAGAGCGGTTCACCGTTTCACGGAAACGGCGAACCGCTCTATCTCTTTGTTTTTACGCAATTCCAGACGGAAAACCGCTCACACTTTTCCTGGAATTGCTTTAAACAAAAAAAGGCGGCGCCGAAGCGCCGCCTTTATTCATCGATGCCTTGAGCTTGTCAGGCCGCCGGCTGCGCCTCGATGGTGCGCAGCGCCTGGCTCTGGCGCTTGGCTGCCGCCTTGACCGCGTCCTGCACCTTTTCGAAGGCGCGCACCTCGATCTGGCGCACGCGCTCGCGGCTGATGTCGAACTCGGCCGACAGCTCTTCCAGCGTCAGCGGCTCCTCGGCGAGGCGGCGCGCCTCGAAGATGCGCCGTTCGCGATCGTTGAGCACCGACAGGGCGCCCGACAGCATGGCGCGCCGGTTTTCCAGCTCGTCCTGCTCGATGAGCATCTCTTCCTGGCTCTCGTGGTCGTCGACCAGCCAGTCCTGCCATTCGCCGGACTCGCCCTCGCTCGCCCGGATCGGGGCGTTGAGCGAAGCGTCACCCGACAGGCGGCGGTTCATCGAGACCACTTCGGCCTCGGAAACGTTGAGGCGGGTGGCGATCTCGGCGATCTGATCAGGCTTCAAGTCGCCGTCGTCGAGCGCCTGGATCTTGCCCTTCACCTTGCGCAGGTTGAAGAACAGACGCTTCTGGTTGGCGGTCGTGCCCATCTTGACCAGGCTCCACGAGCGCAGGATGTATTCCTGGATCGAGGCCTTGATCCACCACATGGCATAGGTGGCGAGCCGGAAGCCACGCTCCGGTTCGAATTTCTTCACTGCCTGCATGAGGCCGACATTGCCTTCCGAGATCACTTCGCCGATCGGCAGGCCGTAGCCGCGATAGCCCATGGCGATCTTGGCGACGAGCCGCAAATGGCTGGTGACGAGCTTGTGCGCGGCCGAAGTGTCCTGATGCTCGGCATAACGCTTGGCGAGCATGTACTCTTCCTGCGGCTGAAGCATCGGAAAGCGACGGATTTCTTCCAGGTAACGGGCGAGACCGCCTTCACCGGAAACGATACTGGGTAATGATTGGGCCATGATAGCGCCCCCTCTCTCTTTGGAGTGGATGCCCCCGAAACGCGGCGGGCATGCGAAGCGGATGCCAAAGGCTCATCCGCGACAGCTTCTATATATACAGGAACAAAACCAGAAAGGACAGGCATTTGTTCAACGCTAAACAGTCTGTCACGCTGAAGTGAACAACGCCAGTCAGGTTTTTTGATGGCTGGTTTGCAGCTTGTTCGTGGCGGGTGGTTTCAAAGTTTTCGAAAGTCGCCGACGAGTTCCTCCATGTCTCCCGGTATCGGCGCTTCGAACCTCATCGTTAGATGGGTGGTCGGGTGCTCGAATTCAAGGAGCCAGGCGTGCAGGGCCTGCCGGGGAAAGGCATTGGCCTTGCCTTTCAAGGGTTCCGGCAGCCGGTTGGCCTTGGTGCGGAAGGCTTGGCCGTAATCCGGGTCGCCGATCACGGGATGGCCGATATGGGCCATGTGGACGCGGATCTGGTGGGTGCGTCCTGTTTCCAGCCGGCATTCGACCAGGCTCGCGGTGGCGAAAGCCTGCTGTCCTTCGCCGAAGCGCTCGACGACGCTGAAATGGGTGACGGCATGGCGGGCGTCGTCGCGGCTTTCCGGCACCACCGCGCGGCGCACGCGGTCGGCGGCGCGGCCGAGCGCGGCGTCGACGGTGCCGGTCGGCCGTTGCGGGATGCCCCAGACAAGCGCCAGATAGGCGCGCTCGAGGTCACCGGTGCGGCCGTGGTCGGCGAAGGCTTCCGACAGCGCCTTGTGGGCGCGGTCGGTCTTGGCCACCACCATGACGCCGCTGGTCTCCTTGTCCAGTCGGTGCACGATGCCCGGCCGCCTGACGCCGCCTATGCCGGACAGGCTGTCGCCGCAATGATGGATCAGCGCGTTGACCAGGGTGCCGGTCCAGTTGCCGGCGCCGGGGTGGACGACCAGCCCCGCCGGCTTGTTGATGACGATCAGCTCGTCATCCTCGTAAAGGATGTCGAGAGGGATGTCCTCGCCTTGCGGCTCGGCCGGTTCCGGCGGCGGCACCAGGATCTCGACACGCTCGCCGGCCGCCAGCTTGCGCTTGGCTTCCAGAACCTCCTTCCCGGCGATGGAGACCGCGCCCTGTTTGATCAACGCCTGCACGCGGCTGCGCGAAAGCTCGGGACCGAGCTTGGCGGCCAGCCACTGATCCAGGCGCTGGCCGGCGGCGTCCGCGCCGGCTTCCAATACGACCGTCTCGGCCGCGGCCAACCCATCATCCGGAAGTTCTTCCCCTATCAATCCGGAATTCTCTTCGTTATGAGCGCTCATCGAAACCCGTTGCGGATTGCTTAGCCATGGCCCGGCCTGTTGCCGAAGACGACGAGGAAAAGCCGCTCGACCCCGCGGCCGAAAACGTGCGGCGCAAGCTCGTGCGCTTCATGATCATCAATCTCGGCCTTCTGTTCCTCGCCCTTATGGTGGTGATCGGCGCGCTTGTCTACAAAGCCCGCAACGCGCCGGTGGCCGGTTCGACGCCTGCCGGCGACGTCCAGGCTCCGGCCGGGACGGCGCTCGCGGGCGACATCGTGCTCCCCGTCGGCGCCAAGGTGGTCAGCCAGTCGCTGTCCGGCAACCGCCTGTCGATCGATGCCGAACTGGCTGACGGCAGCCGCTCTATCTTCGTCTACGACATCGCCGAACGTCGCATCATCGGACAATTCGCGATCCGCAACAAATGAGCCCGCAACAATGAGCGGCGTTGCCGAACATCGCAGCGTCGCGACCGTCGCGCTGGTCGTCGGCAATTACGACGAGGCTATCGCCTGGTATGTCGAGCGGCTCGGCTTCGCGCTGAACGAGGACGTCGATCTCGGCGGTGGCAAGCGGTGGGTCACCGTCTCCCCGGCGAAGGGCCAAGGCGCGCGGCTGCTCCTGGCGGAGGCCTCCTGCGAGGAGCAGGCAAGCCGCATCGGCAACCAGACCGGCGGCCGAGTCTTCCTGTTCCTCGAGACCGACGATTTTGCCCGCGACCATCAGGCGATGCTCGAAAAAGGTGTCGAATTCCGCGAGGCGCCGCGCCACGAGGCCTATGGCACGGTGGCCGTCTTCGCCGATCTTTACGGCAATCTCTGGGACCTGATCGAACCGAAACGGCGAGGCTGACTTGACCCGTCGGACAAAGCGCGCGAAGCGGTCGAAACCCCAGGCGGGGCATTCCTTGGCAAGCCAACGAATGCCCCGCCTGGGTCTTTTTGTTTGGCGCAGATTTCTGTCGGAAAACCGCACGAGACTTTTCCGGAATCTGCTCGGTTGCTTTTTCCCAGCCGTCAGCCTATGTAGCCGGTTCTTGAGCGCGCCCATCGTCTAGCGGTCAGGACACCGCCCTCTCACGGCGGGAACAGGGGTTCGATTCCCCTTGGGCGTACCAAGGCAATCAAACAAGCTGAACTTTTGCCGGGCTACAGCTGCCGGCGCCGGATCGTTTCGGCGAGCTCCGCAAAGGCGTCCACGATTCCCTCGCCGCTCTTGGCGCTCACGAACTTGACGCTCGATCGCGGCAGCTGGCCGATCTCCTCGGCGCTTCCGGGGGCCTCGGCGAGGTCGATCTTGTTGAAGAGCGCCCTGTACGGTCTGCCTGGAAATCGCGTCTCGAAGCTGCGAACCAGCTCGACCATGCGCGTGACCGTTTGCGGGCGTGTCACGTCCGAGACGATGATCGCGGCCGACGCACCGGTGACGTAGACGGTGTCGAAGATACGCGTCCCGAAATCGCCGTCTGTGTCCCACAGGACGAGGCGCGCCGCGTCACTGCCGCGGACCGGATCAGCCGGAACATCGTAGCTCAGCACCTCGACGCCGAGCGTCGATTTGTATTCGCCGTCGAAACGATCATGCACGAGGCGGTACATGATCGAGGTCTTGCCCACGCCCATGTCACCCAGCAGCATGACCTTTGCGCTGAACATCACTGAAGGCGCTCGGCTTGAAACACGTTTTCGAAAGTGACACGGCGGTTTCCTTCGCTCGGCACGTCGGAGATAGGCACCGATGACGAGCGGGAAACCTCGAACAGGCGCGACGGCTCGATCCCGAGCGAAACCAATTTGCTCACCACCTGATCGGCTCTCTTGCGGGCGACCACGCGGTTGGTCGATTCCGTTCCGGTGTCGTCCGCGTGCCCGACCACACGGACCCTCAGGTCGTTGCCCGCAAGCAGCCCGGCCAGCTCGCTGATCTGTTGCCCAGCCTGCTTGTCATCGGCGAACGCGTCGGCCGTGCCGAAGAAGATCGCCGTCGAGGCCATGAAGCGATCGAGCCGCTCGGCGGGGCTGTCGGCTATCGACCGGATGGCGTCGTATTGCTGGTTCCTGGATTTCGTCTCCTCGGCGAGCGCCGCCCGCGTCTGGTCGAGGCTTGCCTGCAGGCCGGCAAGGGACTTCGCCTCTTCCTCGCTCGGCCCGCGCGCTTGATCGATGCGGGCCTGCAAGCCGGCGAGGGACTGCTTCTGGCCGGCGACCGCTTCGCCAGTTTCACCCGCGGACTTCCGCACGTCGGAAAGAGCCTGCCGCAGTTCGGCGATCGCCTGGCGGTTTTCGTCGATGCCAGCCTGCAGGCCGGTCAGCGACTGCCGCATGGCGTCGATATCGGCGCGCAGCGCCGCGGACTGTTCCATGCCAGGCACAACTCCGATCCGGCTGACGACCCGATAGGGCGCCGCCGCCTTGGCCAGGGCGTCGACCAGCGGAGCGGTCTCAATCTGGCCCGGCTCTATTCCGGAGACCGACACGCTGCGGTTGGGATGGTCGAAGTCCAACCGCAGCGGGAACGTCTCCAACAGCGGCTCCTTGCCGGCGAGTTCCCGGAGCGCATCATTCGTCCGGCGCTCCAGTGTCGTGCGGGCCAGGTAGATGCTCGCCAGCCAAGCCAGTCCGGCGGCGACGAGGGCCGCGAGCACGAACAGGACGATCTTTCCGCCACGGCGCGGTTTCGAAGCCGCGCCCGGATCGGCTTCGATGGAAGAGGCCAGCGAAGCCAGCATGGCAGGGTCGCAATCGCGGTCGCCATCCATGCTCTCGATCGTGTCGAAGAAAAGCGAATTGATCCTGGCATCGTCGGTGGGGCGAAGGGGGCCGATGCATTCCGCCGCCAGGATGAACCGGGGCGAGGCGCGAAGCACGATCTCGCGCCCGCCGAAATCGAGCTGCTGCAGATTGCCTTCGCCCGCGAGAGCCTGAACGGAAAATTCCAGGATCGCCGCGACCATCGCGCTCAGCAGGTCGGCTCGCTCGTCGGAGGTCTCTTCGCGCTTCCAGTCCGCCAACAGGCGTCCATTGCCGCGCTCGATCATCAGCAGGCGATTGACGCGCGGCGGGCTGGCGTTTGCCAGAACGAATTCGCTGATCGGACGGCCGGTCGCCAGCGACTTGATGCGCCCGATCCACAGCTCGGTCGATGTCAGGGCGTTGAGGCGCTGCTCCAGCCGCGCGACGAGTTCCTTGAAGGCATTTGCCACGGCAGCGCTGACCAGCCGCCCGGTGATCGGGTAGAGCGCATCGACCATGAGATCGCGCGAATTCCTGATCTCGCTCCTGATCGCGGAGACCACCGATGGTGCGATGACGTTCGCCAGTTCGCGCGGCCGGTTGACCTCGGCGCGCTCCAGCGCCGCGACCAGTATGTCGGCCGTTGCCGTTTCCAGGCGGTCGGGGCCGCCGATATATTGCTGGAGGAGAGCGACATCCGCGCCCAACGCCTCGAGGCGCGCCGCCTCCGTTTGAAAGAGCAGTTTTCTAAGCTGCTCGATCTCACGGTTCTGGCCGGCGGCAGAGGTCATGCTACCTTCCCGCGCGGCCGGATCCTAGCCCGCTGATGGTTGCGCCAAGGTCCGAAATCGCGGCGCCGATATCCCTGTGGGAGGCGAGACGCTTCTGTTCGGTTTCCCGCTCGAGCTCCTGGACCTGCGCCTGCAGGGCCGCGAGCTCCTTGGCAAAGTCCGCCTGGAGCTGCTTGACGGCGGCCTGCATCTCCTCGCGCAGACCGGCAAGGTTGGTCTCGAGCGATCGCTGCGCGCCTCCGAACAGGAGATTGCGGACCTGATCGATCGTCGCTTCCGGATGGATGGTCGCCTCCGACCCGTTGACGGAGGCATTTCCATCCGCGGCTTTTCCAGCTTGCTCGGCGCCTTTCATGTTCATTCCCCGGTTTCCACGCTCACTGATACTGTCACGACCGTTATATCAAATCCTAATTCGTCTGACAGGCAATCGACTTATTGCCATGGCCGGGCTGTCACGGGTCGAGCGTTGCATTTGCGCCGCCATATCCATGGTCACCTATCGCAATGACGAGTCTCACGCCAGTCGCCCTTCGAGCAGGATCAGCTCGAGGCGGCCTGGCCTGCGTACGACGTGGCGAAACCTCCTCGGCAGGAACGATGCCTCGTTGATTAAGTGCAATCCGGCCGCCATCGAATATGACTTTCGTCATCCCTGGTCCTGACCTTCGTCAGGTGTCGCGGCCCCTTGAAACGGCCTAACAGCATGCTTGAACGTTGCGCAACAGCGAGCGTGATTTCGACGGGAGGTTTCCAGATGGGACTTTTGGACAGTCTGCAAAGCGCATTGCAGGGCGGACAGCAGGGTGGAGGCTCGTCGTCGCCCCTGGCCGACGCGCTGAACAGCGTCGGCGGTTACCAGGGCGTGCTCGACATGCTGCAAAAGTCGGGTCTCGGCGACCGCGTCGAATCCTGGCTGAGCGCCAACTCCGCAAATCTTCCGATCGCGCCCGATGAGATCAAGGCGGCGCTTGGCGACCAGCATCTCCAGCAACTGGCGAGCCAGTTCGGGATTCCGCTGGATCAGGTGGCCGGCGTCCTGGCGCAGCATCTGCCGGCCGCGGTCGACCAGGCCAGCCCCGGCGGGGTGCTTGCGACGCGCAACGGCTGACACCCGCAGCAGCAAGACAATCAAGACATGGCTTTGCGGCAATCAGGCCGCGCGGCTCGACGGCAGCATCGCCGTCCGGCCGCGAATGAGAGGGCGAGCGTGTGAGCAAGCAAGACGAATTGATCAGCAAATATGCGGCGGACCTGAAGGTGAAGTGCGGCCTTACGGCGGATATGGATCTTCTGACGAAGGTTACGAGGGGCTGCGGCCCCGCGATCTACGACAAGGATGCATCCACCGTTTCGGCCTCGGACAAGGAGGAACTGGAACGGGTCAAGAAGAACTTCCTGATCAAGAGGCTGGGGCTGGAAGCCGATGCCGGCCTGGACGCGGGGCTCGCCAGGGTCATCGACCAGTATGGCCGGGCCAATCGCAACAAACATCGCGCGGTCTTCTACTACCTGCTCGTCAAGCATTTCAGGCGCGAGAGCGTATTCGCCTGACGGTGGGAACAAGGCGGAAGGTCTAAGAGGAGATGGGGATGCTGAAAGAATTCCAGGAATTCATTTCCAAGGGCAATGTGATGGACTTGGCCGTCGGCGTCATCATCGGCGCGGCCTTCTCCAAGATCGTCGATTCGCTGGTCAACGACATCATCATGCCCTTCATCGGTGCGCTCGGAGGGGTCGATTTTTCCAACTACTTCATTGGCCTGTCGCACAATGTGACCGCCACCAACCTGGTTGATGCGCGCAAGCAAGGCGCGGTTTTCGCCTATGGCAACTTCATCACCGTGGCGCTGAACTTCCTGATCCTCGCCTTCATCATCTTCCTGATGGTCAAGGCGGTGAACAACATGCGCAAGCGGCTCGAAGGCCAAAAGCCCGCGCCTGCCGCCGCGCCGCCGCCGGCCGACGTACAGCTCCTGACCGAAATCCGCGACCTGCTCGCCAAAAGATAACGCGGGATCGTTCCGGCGGCCGGGCCTGGCCCGGCCGCCTCGGGGCGACCCTGCCTGGACTCGCGTCTCTTCTCGGTCCGCGGGCCTTCGTGGCCGACAGCGGCAATCCTCCAGCACAGCGTTCCGCCTTCAACAAGGTTGCCCGCGCGGACCATGCGGCAAGGCTTCGGACAATGAAGATCGTTGCGGAATTGCTCACCACGCTCGACGACGCCATGCGGACCGTCAAAGACCGGTTGGCTGAAATGGATGCCGAGCAGCTCAACGCCCTCGTAAGCCTGCTTGCGCCGAAACCTTCGATCGGCAGCGCCGAAATGGTCCTGACCATGCTGGCGCTTCGCGAAATCGAAGCCCGCGATCGGCCAAAGGCATAGCCGCCGGGCACTGCCGTGAGGCCTCGACCGCGGCCTCCCTCGACCTGCCGCCAAGAGCAGGAACTCGGGCAACAAGGGCTGCCCGTGGCTTCCCCTCCCCAAACCCCGGAGCCGCGGGCCTTTTTGCGCGTTGGACTGCTCTGCGGATTCCGTGCGGGACAAATCCGAACGGCGCCGAATACGCGCACCGCACGGTCGTTCAACTTATAGTCTTGATGGCCAGCTCGGTTCTGTTCTTGGCGCCGCACTTCTCCAGGATCGTGCTCACGTAGTTCTTTATCGTGCCCTCGGCCAAATGCAGTTGCGCGCCGATTTCGCCATTGCTCTTGCCTTCGACAATCAGTTTCAGAATTTCATTCTCGCGCGCGGTGAGGTCCTCGCGGACCGTGGCGCTCGCCGGGGCGTGGCGCGGACGCAATCGCTTGAATTCCTCCAGAATGCGTGCGGCGACACCGGGTGAGAGCGCGGACTGGCCGTTCGCCACCGTGCGGATCGTCGCCGCGATCTCGTCGATCCTGGAGTCCTTCAAGAGATATGCCCTGGCTCCCGCGCTGACAGCCTCGAAGATCAGGTCGTTGGTCTCGAACGTGGTCAGGACCACGATGCTGGTTCCCGGAAACTCGCGCAGGATCCGCTGGGTTGCCGTGACGCCGTCGGTGCGCGGCATTTGCAGGTCCATCAGAACCACGTCCGGACGATACCGGCGCGCAAACTCGATCGCCTGTTCCCCGTCGGCAGCGGCGCCGACAATCTCGAAATCATCGTTCTGCTGGGCAAGAAGCGTGGCAAGGCCTTCCCTGATCAATGTCTGATCCTCGGCGATCAACACGCGTATCCTTTCAGGGTGCCGGCGCGAATCGGTCATCTTCCTATATCCCCGCCGCGCCGGGCCGGGCGTTCGTCGCCGGCAAGGGAAGCGATGCCCGAACCAGAGTGCCTGCTCCCGGCGCGCTTTCCACCACGCATTGCCCGCCTGCGAGCTCAGCGAATTCGGCCATTCCAATCAGCCCGAAATGCCCCTGTTTGGGGACGGTTCCGTCAAAGCCACGTCCGTCGTCGCGGATATCGACAATGAGTTTTCGGTCGGCTTCGTCTTTCTCCACGGCCGCATCGAACCGGACCTGACGCGCCTTGGCGTGGGCCTCGACGTTGCGCAACGCCTCGCCGACGATGCGCCGGATCGTCGTCGCGTGATCCTGCAACCCGGCGCGGGCCTCATCGTCGATCCGCATGGAGACCTCGGTGCCGGTCTGCTGGGCGAAGTCCGACAGCATCTGTTCGACATCCGAACCCGGCTCGAGGTCGTCGGGCATCCTGAGCCGGGCGATTGCATCGCGCGCCCGCGCCAGGCCGTTGATCGCGGCGTCTTCGGCAATCGCGAGCCCTTCCGAAACGCGGGCAGGGTCGGCCGCAAGGAAGTGCCGCGTCAGCCGGATCTGGGTCAGCAGCGCGATGATCGAATGCACCAGCGTGTCATGGAGGTCGCGCGCCAGACGCAGGCGCGTGCGGGCAAGCGAGGCGAACCGCACCTCGGAGTTGGCGGCTTCGAGCTGCTGTTCCATCAAGCGCCGGGCGCGCCGCTCGCTTTCGAACATGATCTCGGCCTGGCGCGCCGTGAAGTCGGGCATCGCAATCACGACGTAGTGCGATCGATCGCCGTTCCACAGGATGACCGCGGTTACGGGGCGGTCCAGCCCGGGCAATTCGGCGCGCACGCCCGACAAAGCAATCAGGTCGCGACGCCCCTCGGACAAGGCCGCCATTTCGGCCTCCATCCCGACCAGCAGCGTGCACAGGCAGCAGTCCGCTCCAACGGCAGGGAGCCATTCGACAAGGTGCCCCACCTTCTGCTGGACAGTTCGATCGGCCCGCAAAACAGCAAGCCCGATGACTTCCGCTTGCGCGGCCGGCAATAATTCCGTGCCGATGTCGATCATTCGTTCCCACAAAAACAGCCGCAAGGCGCAGCGTGTCCACTTTGACGTAAGCCCGAGCCGGCCGCAAACGAATATGACTTTCGTCATCATCGCCCCTGACTTTCGGCAGATGTCCATTTCCGGCCAACGGCGCTAGGTCGAGGGTCGACATGAAGATCAACGTCCAGTTCATCAAGCACCCAGGCTCCAGGGAGCGCATGGTCGTGCTGCCGGAATCCCAGTTCCGCGTGCTCAAGCGGACGGCGATGGCTGGTGTGGCCGAGCTTGAAGAGCCCGCCACCAACAGCCCGTTGCCCAAGCGCGTCCTGGACAGGATCGCCGCCGGCGAGAACCCGGTTCGCGCGGTCAGGGTCTTGCGCGGCCTGAGTGGAAGGCAACTCGCCGTCCAGGCCGGAATAACGCCTAGCATGCTGTCGCAGATAGAGCGCTCCGGGAAGACGGCCTCTACCAAGACCCTCAAGGCGATCGCGCACATTCTGGACGTACCGCTGGTTGTCATCTCGCCGGATCTTTCCGGCGGAATAGGAAGTGTTCCGACCGATACCGGCAGGACCGTGGCCTGGATCCCGACCTGAGGGATCGAGCGGCAGCACCGATTGTCGAGGGGCGCGTCAAACCGGACTTCGCGCGCTTCGGCACCGGCAAGTAAAGCGTGGGTGAGTCAAATGAACGCAACAGACAGCCGCTCCTCGCGGCCGCTGGCGGGGTTCACGGGGTGGATGGCCATGCATCCGGTGTCGACCGCCGTCATGATTGCATCCGGCTGCTACCTGATCCTCACCGTCGTCGGCTCGATGTCAGGCCTCATACTCTCTTCAGTTGCGCATGATGCGGATACGCTTGCCGTGAACACCGCCGACAAAGGCCCGCGCGTCGTTTCCGGATCGGGGCTCGACTCCGCTTGCAGAGGCCAGAACTGGGGTCATGAATCGAGAGAGTGCCTGGCCGCCATCCTCAACCGAAGCCAAAGCGGACAGCAGCGATCGGTCCGCATCATCGCCGACGGCGCAGATGCCTCGGGATCTCAATGAAGGCCGCCTCGTCGCGGGCGGTTACGTCAGCGACGGCCTCCGTGATCCGGAATTCGTCCCGCGGGCCGGCCACGCCGGCTCCTCGAAGTGCTTCTGGCGCAACGTCACGGATTGAATTAGCATCCCCTCATCGACGCTCCGGCCGCAATCCAGAATCCGGAAACCCGAGGGCAGGGAAGCGAACCGGGCGGCGGTCGCGCGCCAGGCACTGTTCCAAGGGCGGCGGGGCATCTGGAGACTTGCCGCGCCACAAGCCGCTAGCGCGGGCGGGAGGAGCCAATGCGGAAGCTGCAGTCGCAAGGCGTTCATCATATCACGCTGGTCGGCGCCGGGCGCCAGACCTCGATCGACTTCTGGGAGGGCGTGCTCGGCATGCCCTTCATCTTCGAGCAGCCCAATCTCGACAAGGCCAGCGAAAGCCACCTTTATTTCGATCCGGGTGACGGGCGGCTGATCACCGTCTTCACCGACGAGAGCCGGACCCCGGTCAAGCGGCGGACACCGACCGATATCGGCTGCGTCCACCACATCGCGTTCTCGGTGTCGCGGGTCACTTTCCTGCAGGCGGTCGCGCGGCTCGACGAGCGCGGCATCAAGCACAGTGGCGTCAAGGATCGCGGCTTCATGGATTCGATCTATTTCGAGGATCCGCTGGGGCTGCTGATCGAGCTTGCTTCGTACCGCTTCGAGCCGCCGGCCAGCTTCAGCCATGCCGACGTGCTGATGGAGGCGCACAAGATCCGCGTGTCGCGCGGCGACTACAATATTGCCGAGCTCCATCTCGCCGATGCCGTCCAGGCGCTGGTCGAGCGGTCACGCGAAACCCTGTCGGAAACCAGGGCGGCAAAAGATCCATACTAACCAGAGGGAGGACGGAGATGGCAAAGGCTGCAACGAAGAGTGCGAAGAAACCCGCGGCGAAAACGGCCGTGAAGGTGGCTGCGAAGGCCGCGCCCAAGGCGACAGCAAAGGCTGCGCCCAACGCGACAGCAAAGGCTGCGCCCAAGAGCATGGCGAAAGCCGTTCCTAAAGCGGCGGCAAAGGCCTCGCCCAAGGTCAAAACGAAGCCGGCTAAGAAGCCGGCCGTGAAACTCAGCATGCTGAGGCCGAGCGTCAACAACATGACGGTGCGGGTGTTCACGCGCGCGGCCGGGCTCGATCATGCGGAGACCGACGCCTGGGGCCATACGCGTTCGCCGGAATACCTGGCGCGCAATCCAGCGCATCTGACGCCGATGATCGAGGACAAGGGCCTGCCGCGCGGCGTGCTGTGGGAAAGCTGCGCCATCATGCAATATCTCGCCAACAAGCACGGGCTTGAGAAGTTCTATCCCAAGGCGCCGGCCAAGCGGGCGATGATCGACAGCGCCATGTTCTACCTGGTCGGCACGCTCTATCCTTATGTCGCCAGAGCGACCTACCCGGCGCTCGGCTTTCCGCAGTATGCCGGCGAGGTCGGCCATAGCGACGCCCATCCCGACAAGAAGTCGGAAGCGCAGAAGGCGGCGATGGCCGCGATCGCCGAGCCGCTCGAGGTGTTTCACTCCTTCTTCCGCGACGGCAAGCCGTTCATCGGCGGCAAGAACCCATCGATCGCCGATATAAGGCTGGCGGCGACGCTCGAATTCCTGGCCGTGATCGACTATGCGCTGCCCAAATGGGCCAGGGAGTATATGGAGGCGCTGGAGAAGAAGCTTGGCAAGGCCTATGCGGAACCGGCCGGTGACGTGCGCGGCTACATCGCGCATGTAAAATCGCAGGCCAGGGCATAGCAGATCCTCGGGTTAAGGTTTCGTTTACCTAAGACCTGTCTACTGGCGCCAGACCTCGCCGCGACCACGGATGTACTGGCGCAATGACGAGGCAAGGGAAAGGTCGGCTCCGTGCCGGCCTTTTGCTTTTCGCGGCCATCGCGGCGCAATCACGACAGTATGATTGTGGCGCCGGCGGCCAGGTTGAAATCCTATTGTCATCCTCATCATGGATCGTACGATGTCCGTCGGCGGGTGTGCGAATGCGACGAGGATCCGCGATGAAGATGGCAAGGTTTTTGACGCTTGGGCGGTTCACCGGTTCAACCGCTCCATCTTTCTGTTTCGAGGCAATTTCCGGGATCGCTCTGGCGGGCGCGCTATTGATGCCGTTCCCGTCGATGGCAGCGTCGTCGCTCAACAGCATGAACGAGGTGGGTGCCGCGGTGCTCGCCTGCTGGACTCCGCCGGCCAATTCGGCCAATTCCTCGGTCACGCTCAGCTTCAGCTTCAAACGAGACGGCACGCTGATCGGGCCGCCGAGAACAACCGCCATTCATGTCAATGGTGACGACAAAGCGCGCAAGGCCTATGTCGATGCGGCTACCAAGGCGCTGCAGAGCTGCCTGCCGATCAGCTTCTCGCCGTCGCTGGCGCAAGGCATCGCCGGAAACGTCTTCACGCTGGAGTTCAACTCCCCGAAGAAGTAGCGACAGGCTCGACGCTTCAAGCTAACCGCGCGTGCGCCTGACTTGGGCGTGCTCTTCCAGCTCCGGCATCTCGAAGACATAGTCGCTCCAGGCGGAGTCCGGGATCTGCCCGGCCAGATAACAATCCAGCAGAAGGGTTTGTTCGGGGGTAAGGGGTCTCGGCGCCTGCTCATGATCCAGCCCAAGCGAATGGATCAGGTTCCTGGTCAGGCCAGAGACCGTGAAGTGGATGGACATCTTCAGTCTCCTCTGCACTGCGCGGATCACATCGACGCCAACAACGTCCGTTGCCGACGAAGGTTTCATCAGCAATCCGTGATCACGTCACCAGCCGGCTGCGGCCGGCTTTAAAATGATTGTTAGGCGACCGTGCCAGTGAACGCGGCCAGTTGAGGCAAGATCATTCGCAGACCACCCGGTAGCGCTTGCCGCTGTCGCCGGCATTCCTGCAGGCGAGGGGTTTCTGCTCGCCGGAAGACGGATCAGGCGAATCCTGGGTCAGGGACGGCGCCGTCGAAGCGGGCCTGGAATAGCGCCGGACGGCAGGGCTCGGCGGCGCGCTTGGCGGCGGCGGAAACACATCCGCGGCGACCTGCCTCGATACGGTCGTCCCCGGCGGCGCCTTGTCCCACACGCGCCTGACGTCCATCCGGCTCGGAACGATCACCGTGCCGTCATCGCTGCGCGCGCAGCCGCCCGCTGCAAGCAGCGCAGGACACAGGACAAAAGCCGTGATTCGACCGAACATTAGCAACACCTCAGGCACCTTATAATGCGACGGTGCCTTGTTCGCCAACGGGCGGATTACCGCAGTCGGCGCCATGACGAGATTTATTTCAACGGCATCGGGCGGTCGTGGTTGCAATCATTATGGTTAGCGGATCGTTAATGCTTGTCGGGCACATTCCGCCGACGGACCGGCACGGTTCGGCCTTGGGGGTAGGAATGGCGGATACGGACGGGACTGCCGGGGCGGACAGCGCGCGGGATTTCGACAAGGTGCACATGCGCGGCAACGGGACCTCTCTCGGAGCGGGGCAGGATGTAGCCTCGGAAGCCGCCAATCTCAGCCTGATGGTCGATTCGATGCCGATCGGCGTCATCGTTCTCGATGCCGAATTGCGCGCGGAAGTGATCAACCGGGCATTCTACGACTTCTGGAAGATCGATCCGCGTCGCGTTCCGGCCGGCAGCCGCTTTCGCGATCTCATGGAAGCCAGCCGTGAGGTTGATCCGTTCGGCGGCGAGGAAGCGGCCTGGCAAGGCCACGTCGCCACGCGCGAAGCCGAAATCCGGGCTGGCACCGCGGGCTCCCGGCAACTGCCGCGCAAGGACGGCCGCACGCTGATCGCCTCGCTGGCGCCGCTTCCGGGCGGCAAAAGGCTGATCTCCTATGTCGACATCACCGATATGAAACAGCGTGAGACCGAGGCCGAGGATGCCCGCAGAAACCTCGCCACCGTGCTGGAGTCGCTGCCGGCCGGCGTCATCATCTACGATCGCGACGACCGGTTCGTCTTCGCCAACCGCAGCATGAAGAACACGCTGCCGGAGATGCTGCCGGTCTGGCAGCCTGGCCTGAGCTTCCGCGAGGCGCTCATGTTCGGCAACACAGCCGGCTGTTTCCGCCAGAGCGGCGATCCGGAACTGGACAAGCTTCACGCGGTCGATCCGGCCGGCTGGGCCGACGGTATCCTCAAGCGCAGCCGGCTGCCCAATGCAACCTTCGAGCGGGCCAATCCGGACGGCAGCTGGCACCAGGTCTACGACATGCGCGCCGAGGACGGGACCTTCATCGGCGTGCGCGTCGACATCACCGACATCAAGGTCCGCGAGAAGGCGCTGCGTGATTCCATGCGCCAGATCGACCTATACAGGCACGTGATGGACGAGCTGCCCGTGGCCGCCTTCATCAAGGCCGACGATCTCAGCATCGAATTCGTCAACAAAGCCTGGTGCGCGCTGACCGGCCTGTCCAAGGAAGAGGTCCTCGGCAGGACGGATCGCGCGCTTTTCGCCACCGAGGAGGCCGACGGCTTCAGCAGCGACGACACAGAAGTCGTGACGACTGGCGCGGGGCGCGAGGTTGAGGAAGCCGTCACCCATCGCGATGGCACGGTGCGGCAACTGATGACGCGCAAGAGCCGGCTGGTGGCGACCGACGGCTCGGTGCGTCTGGTCGGCTCCAGCACCGACATCACCGACGTCAAGGCGCGCGAGCAGGCGCTGCGGCAAAGCATGAGCGAGAACGAGGTGTTCCGCAGCCTCATCGACAACGTGCCGGTGTCGATCTACGCCAAGCGCTCGGACCTCAGGCAGTTCTACGTCAACAAGGGCTGGTGCGATCTCACCGGCTTCAGCAAGGAAGAGGCGGTCGGCAAGACAGATGTCGAGATATTCGGCGCGGACGGCGAAGCCTTCGTCGCCGGCGACCTTGCCGTGCTGCGCACCGGCGAGACGCAGGAGATCGAGGAGACGGTGACGATGCCGGATGGCAGCGTCAGGCACCAGTTCGCGCGCAAGGGCGCGATGATCGCCTCCGACGGCTCGCTCTATCTGATCGGCTCGACCACCGACATCACCGAGCTCAAGCAGCGCGAGGCCGACCTGAGCGAAGCGCAGCGGCGCGCCGTGCTCGCCGACCGGGCCAAGTCGGAATTCCTCGCCAATATGAGCCACGAGATACGCACGCCGATGAACGGGGTTCTTGGAATGGCGGAACTGCTGGCAAAGTCGGACCTCGATCCGAAGCAGAAGACGTTCACCGACATCATCGTCAAGTCCGGCAACGCGCTGCTCACCATCATCAACGACATCCTCGACTTTTCCAAGATCGACGCCGGCCAGATGGTCCTCGATCCGGCGCCCTTCAATCTCGCCGAGGCGATCGAGGACGTGGCGACGCTGGTGTCGACGCGCGCCAAGGAGAAGGACCTGGAACTCATCGTCCGCGTCCAGCCCGGGCTCGACGGCCAGTTCGTCGGCGATGTCGGCCGCGTCAGGCAGATCGTCACCAACCTGCTCGGCAATGCCGTGAAATTCACCGACGAAGGCCACGTGCTGGTCGACGTCACGGGCGAGCGGGTTCCGAAGGGAACAAGGCTCACCATCTCGGTCACCGATACCGGCATCGGCATTCCGGAAGAGAAGCTGAAGCTGGTGTTCGAGAAGTTCAGCCAAGTCGACACCTCCTCGACCAGGCGGCACGAAGGCACCGGGCTTGGCCTTGCCATCACCTCGCGGCTGGTCGAAATGATGGGCGGCGAGATCGGCGTCGACAGCGCCGAAGGCAAGGGTTCGACCTTCTGGTTCACCATCACGCTGGCCAAGGCCGAGCGGGGCGGGCAGCGCATCATGCCGGTCGACGTCACCGGAGCGCGCGTCCTCATCGTCGATGACAATGCCGTCAACCGTTCGATCCTGAGCGAGCAGATGGCGTCATGGACGTTCGATTCCTGCGCGGCCGAGAGCGGCGCCGAAGGATTGAAGGTGCTGATCGCCGCCGCCGCCTATGGCGTGCCCGTCGATTGCGTCGTGCTCGACTATCAGATGCCCGGCATGACCGGCGCCGAGATGGCGCGCATCGTGCGCAACACGGCGGGCCTCGCGCATACGCCCATCATCATGCTGACCTCGGTCGACCAGTCGCTCGCCAGCACGGCCTATCGCGGCCTTGGCATCGATGCGCAACTGATCAAGCCGGCGCGTTCATCCATCCTCCTGGAGACGCTGGTCGCGACCATCCAGCGCCACCGCCACAGCAGCGCGGCCGCGCGGCCGCAGCCGGCCGTCGGCCCGGGCACGCCGCAAGCCGCTCCGGCGCTCGCGGCGGCATCGAGCCGCGCCATGCTGCAGCCGCCGTCTGCCCGCGTGCGTCCGCGCCCTGCCGATGCGGAGCGCGGGCTCGACATCCTCGTCGCCGAGGACAATGAAGTGAACCAGCTGGTGTTCACCCAGATCCTTGGCGAAACCGGCTATCGCTTCGAGATCGTCGGCAACGGCCGCAAGGCGCTCGATGCCTTCGGCAAGCTCAACCCGCGCATGATCCTGATGGATGTGTCGATGCCGGAGATGAACGGGCTGGAGGCGACGGGAGCCATCCGCCGGCTCGAAGAAGACGCTGGCACGCATGTGCCGATCGTCGGCGTCACCGCGCATGCGCTGAAGGGAGACCGCGAACGCTGCCTGGAGGCCGGCATGGACGATTACCTGCCGAAGCCGGTCAGCCCGCGGGCGCTGCTCGAGAAGCTGGAACGCTGGCTGGGTCCGGACGCCGAGGCTCGGCGCAGCGCCGGCTAAGGGTGCGAATCCCTGCGCTGCCGGCCCGGACGTCGACATAGGCGTATGGTGCGATCGCACCATACCAAAGCCAATGCCAAGACCCGACAATAAGGCCGTTGATTCCGTTCTTCGGTTACGGGCGGGAGCAGCGACCGCCAAAAAGAGACAGCGTCGACTCTACCCCAACGGACCTGTTTTCGGCGATGGCCAAGCCATGATCCGCTCTGGCATACAGGCACCGCGCTCTCGTCCGGATTTTATTTCCCGGTGGCCGTGACCCGGCCGCCGGGATAAATTTTGCCCCAAAAGTCAGACAAGTCGCTGATTCCCGCGGCAAACTCCGGATGGCCCCGCGAGGCCGCCAGAGACCTCTCCCGAAGTCACCGTCCAGCCGTTACCGGGCTGACATGAAACTGTCATGCGACTGTTATAATCGAAGGCTATGCCCCTCGTCGGGCGCCGCTGGAAGCGGGTGCCAAGAGACCATCTTCCGAACAGGAGCAGGCCATATGAGACACTTCATCCGCTCTGCGGCCGTTGCGATTGCAATGGCTGCGGCATCCACCGTTACACTCACCGCGGCTATGGCCGCCGACCTTTCCGGCGCCGGCTCGACCTTCATCTATCCGGTGTTCGCCAAGTGGGCCGACACCTACAAGAAGGACACCGGCATCGGCCTCAATTACCAGTCGATCGGTTCCGGCGGCGGCATCAAGCAGGTCATCGCCAAGACCGTCACCTTCGGCGCCACCGACAAGCCGATGTCCGACGCCGACCTCGAAAAGAACGGCCTCGTGCAGTTCCCGATGGTGATGGGTGGCATCGTGCCGATCGTCAACCTGCAGGGCGTGAAGCCGGGCGAACTCGTCCTCGACGGCAAGACCCTTGCCCAGATCTATCTCGGCACGATCACCACCTGGGACGACGCCGCGATCAAGGCGCTGAACCCGAACGTCACCCTGCCGTCGACCGCCATCGCCGTCGTCCACCGCTCGGACGGCTCGGGCACGACCTTCAACTTCACCGACTACCTCGTCAAGCTCTCGCCCGACTGGAAGGACAAGGTCGGTTCGGATACGGCCGTCGAATGGCCGACCGGCGTCGGCGCCAAGGGTAGCGAAGGCGTTGCCAACACCGTCAAGCAGACCGATGGCGGCATCGGCTATGTCGAATACGCTTACGCCAAGCAGAACAACCTTTCCTACTCCAAGATGCTGAACGCCGCCGGCAAGGTCGTCGAGCCGTCGCTCGACAGCTTCGCGGCCGCTGCTTCGAACGCCGACTTCAAGGGCGCGAAGAACTTCAACGTCATCATCACCAACGAGCCCGGCGACACCACCTGGCCGATCGCCGCCTCGACCTGGGTTCTGATCCACAAGGCTCCGGATGACGCAGCCGCCGCTGGCGAAGCGCTGAAGTTCTTCGCCTGGGCCTATAAGGACGGCAAGGAAACCGCCAAGGCTCTCGACTACGTCGCGATCCCCGACAGCGTTGTCGACCTGATCAAGGCATCGTGGAAGGCCGACATCCAGGCCGACGGCAAGCCCGTCTTCGCCGGCGAGTAACTGGAACGAAGGAGCGCCGCGCCGCGGCGCTCCTTTCCCTCAAGCCCAAGAGCAGAACTTGACATGAGTGCTGTCCAGGAAGCCATGCCGGCCGTTCGTGGTTCGCGCGATGCCACGGTCAGGCGCTTCGCCCTCACCGATGCGATCTTCCGCGTGTTGACGAAGGCCGCCGCGATACTGGTGCTGGTCCTGCTCGGCGGCGTCGCCATCTCGCTGATCGCGGGATCCTGGCCGGCGCTCTCGACCTTCGGCCTCTCCTTCGTGGGCTCCGAAGCCTGGAACCCCGTCACCGAGAAATTCGGCGCGCTCGCGCCCATCTACGGCACCATCGTCACCTCCGCCATCGCCATCCTCATAGCGGTGCCGATCGGCATCGGGATCGCCGTGTTCCTGACCGAACTCTGCCCGCGGCCGCTGCGTCGCCCGATCGGCATGGCCGTCGAGCTTTTGGCCGGCATTCCTTCGATCATCTACGGCATCTGGGGTCTTTTCGTCTTCGCGCCCTTCCTGCAGACGACGGTGCAGCCCTTCGTTATCTGGCTCTTCAAGGGCATCCCCGGGCTCAACAGCCTGTTCGCCGGCCCGCCCTACGGCATCGGTCTGCTCACCTCGTCGCTGATCCTCGCCATCATGGTGCTGCCATTCATCACCTCTATCACCAAGGACGTGTTCGACACGGTTCCGGCGGTGCTGAAGGAATCGGCATACGGCATTGGCTGCACGACCTGGGAAGTGACCCGCCGCGTGACCATTCCCTATACACGTGTCGGCATCATGGGTGGCGTCATGCTGGGTCTCGGCCGCGCGCTCGGCGAGACGATGGCCGTCACCTTCGTCATCGGCAATGCGCACCGCATCAGCGCCTCGCTGTTCGCGCCGGCCACGACGATCTCGGCGACCATCGCCAACGAATTCACCGAAGCCGTCGGCGACCTCTACACCTCGTCGCTGGTGGCGCTCGGCCTGATCCTGTTCATAATCACCTTCATCATCCTTGCCATCGCACGCTACATGCTGTTGCGCATCGACAGCCGCGCGGGAGCCTGATCCATGTCGGTAGCCACGTCTCTCCATCAGAGCCGCAAGCGCAGGAACAGCGTGATGATGGCGCTTTGCGTCGTCGCCGCCGGCATCGGCCTTGCCTGGCTGGCGCTGATCCTCGGCGCGTTGATCTACAAGGGCCTGTCCGGCGTTTCGCTGGCGGTCTTCACAGAGATGACGCCGCCGCCCGGCGATGCCGGCGGCCTGCTCAACGCCATCTACGGCAGCATCGTGATGACCGTCATCGGCATCGTCGTCGGCACGCCGATCGGCGTGCTGGCCGGCACCTACATGGCCGAGTATGGACGGTTCTCGAAGCTGACCATGGTGGTTCGTTTCATCAACGACATCCTCTTGTCGGCGCCTTCGATCATCGTCGGCCTGTTCGTCTATGAGCTGATGGTGCGGCCGATGGGCCACTTCTCGGCGATCGCCGGCGCCGTCGCCCTGTCGATCCTGGTGATCCCCGTCGTGGTGCGCACAACCGAGGACATGCTGAACCTCGTGCCGAACGCATTGCGCGAAGCAGGCACGGCCATCGGCGCGCCTCGCTGGGTGGTGATCCGCTCGGTCGCCTACCGCGCCGCGATGTCGGGTATCGTCACCGGCATCCTGCTTGCCATCGCCCGCATCTCCGGCGAGACCGCGCCGCTACTTTTCACCGCGCTCAACAACCAGTTCTGGTCGAGCAATCTCAATGCTCCCATGGCCAGCCTGCCGGTGACCATATTCCAGTTCGCCCTCAGCCCCTACGAGGAATGGCAGCAGCTGGCCTGGACGGGCGCACTCATAATCACCCTGACGGTTCTCGGGCTGAGCATCTTCGCCCGCAGCCTAACCGGACGCAGAGAGGACAGATGAAACCGATGTTGTCCACCGACCTTAACGCAGCCGACACGACCGTCGAGAAGGCCAAGATCGAGGTCAAGAACCTCAACTTCTACTATGGCCAGTCGAAAGCGCTGAAGGACATCAACCTGTCGCTGCCCGAGCGCAGCGTGACCGCTTTCATCGGCCCTTCGGGCTGCGGGAAGTCGACGCTGCTGCGCGTGCTCAACCGCATCTACGAACTCTATCCGAAGCAGAGCGCCGAGGGCCAGGTGCTGCTCGACGGCAAGAACATCCTCGACCGCTCGCAGGACCTCAACCTGCTGCGCACCAAGATCGGCATGGTGTTCCAGAAGCCGACGCCGTTCCCGATGTCGATCTACGAGAACATCGCCTTCGGCGTCAGGCTCTACGAGAAGATCAGCAAGGCCGAGATGGACAATCGCGTCGAATCGGCGCTGAGGCGCGCGGCGCTCTGGAACGAGGTCAAGGACAAGCTCAACGCCAGCGGCCAGAGCCTCTCCGGCGGCCAGCAGCAGCGCCTTTGCATCGCGCGCACCGTCGCGGTGAAGCCCGAGGTCATCCTGCTCGATGAACCGGCCTCGGCGCTCGACCCGCTGTCTACGGCCAAGATCGAGGAGCTGATCGACGAATTGCAAGCCGACTACACGATCGTCATCGTCACCCACAACATGCAGCAGGCGGCGCGCGTGTCGCGGCAGACGGCGTTCATGTATCTCGGCGAGCTGGTGGAGTTCGACCGGACCGAGAAGATCTTCACCTCGCCTCGCGAGAAGCGCACGCAGGACTACATCACCGGCCGCTTCGGCTGAGTACATACGGGGACATCATTATGGCCGAACATACCGTCGCCTCCTTCGACGAGGATCTGAGGCAGATCAGCCGCCTCATCAACGACATGGGCGACCTTGCCGGCTCGATGGTCGGCGCATCGACCAGGGCCTTGCTGGAGACCGACAATGCGCTGGCGCAGCGCGTCGTTTCCGACGATGCCATCATGGACGCGCGTCAACGCGAGCTCGACGATCGCGCCATCACGCTGATCGCCAAGCGGCAGCCGATGGCGGACGACCTGCGCAACGTCGTCGGCTCGATCCGGATGGCGGGCGACCTCGAACGCATCGGCGATCTTGCCAAGAACATCGCCAAGCGCGTCGGTTCGGTCGGCATCAGCGCTGCGCCGCGCGACCTCTCGCACTCGATCGATTCCATGGCGCAGCTGGTGCTGATCCAGGTCCAGGGCGTGATCCAGGAATATACGGTGGGCGATGCAGAGGCACTGGCAAAGCTGCGCAACGACGACGAGCGTATCGACGTCAAATACACGTCCGTGTTCCGCGAGCTGTTGACCTACATGATGGAAGATCCGCGCAACATCACCGCTTGCACGCATCTTCTGTTCTGCGCCAAGAATCTCGAGCGCATCGGCGACCATGTGACCAACATCGCCGAGAACGCCTATTATGTGCTGACCGGCACGCAATTGCCCGCCAACCGTCCGAAGCAGGACGAGACGGCAATGTCGGCACCGGCGGCCTGACGAAAAGGTTACCCCGATGATAGCGCCACGCATCATGGTGGTGGAGGACGAGGAGCCGCTGGGGGTGCTGCTCCGCTACAATCTCGAATCCGAGGGTTACCAGGTGGAAGTGGTGACCCGGGGCGACGAGGCCGAAATCCGCCTGCAGGAAAACGTTCCCGACCTGCTCGTGCTCGACTGGATGGTGCCGGCGGTTTCCGGCATCGAGCTGTGCCGGCGTCTCAGGATGCGGCCCGAGACCGAGCGGCTGCCGATCATCATGCTGACCGCGCGGGGGGAAGAAAGCGACCGCGTGCGCGGTCTCTCGACCGGTGCCGACGACTATCTGGTCAAGCCGTTCTCGACGCCGGAATTCATGGCGCGCGTCAAGGCGCTGCTGCGCCGGGCCAAGCCGGAGGTGCTGTCCAGCGTGCTCAAGGTCGGCGACATCGTGCTCGACCGTGAATCGCACCGTGTCTATCGCAAGAAGAGCGAGATCAGGCTCGGCCCGACCGAGTTCCGCCTGCTCGAATTCATGATGCGTCATCCCGGCCGCGTGTTTTCGCGCAGCCAGTTGCTCGACAATGTCTGGGGCGAGACGATCTATATCGACGAGCGCACCGTGGACGTCCATGTCGGGCGGCTGCGCAAGGCGGTCAACAACGGTCGCATGCCGGACGTTATCCGCACCATCCGCGGGGCGGGCTACGCGATCCGCGAGGATTAGAGCAATTCCAGGAAAAGTGTGAGCGGTTTTCCGTCTGGAATTGCGTAAAAACAAAGAGATAGAGCGGTTCGCCGTTTCCGTGAAACGGTGAAACGCTCTAGGGATACGCCGATATTCAGGTGAGGTCGGTCTGCGAGTGGTGGCTTCCTGCGCTTCCGGTACTCACGTACCTGAAGTACGCTCCGGTCCGGCTCTCGGAATCCACCATTCTCGACGCGGCCTGACCTGAACCTCAGCGTATCCCGGCGCTTGAGCTTGCAGCTTATGCGACGTGCTTTCCGGTCCTCGCCTGGACGCCCGGCGCGAAAATCTCCTGGTCGACGAAGGTCAGCGCGCGCATGGCGCAGCCCTCCCGGATCAGCGGCAGTTCGTTCGGCTCGGTGTCGAAGGAGATCGATTTCGAGTGCTGGCCGCCGGCGGTCTGGGCGATCGCCTCCCTCATCGCCGGCTCGATCAGGTCGAAGGCGGCCGCGCTGACGCCGACCATGGCGACTGGCGCTGGATCGATGAGCGCGAACAGGCTGCCGAGGCCGAAACCGAGCGCTTCGCCGGCCCGGCGATAAGCCTCGCGCTCGGGGCCGTCTTCCTGCCGGGCCTTCGCCGCGAGCGCACGCATGTCGGCGTCGCCGACGTCGGTCGGCGCGGCATCCTCGCTCATCTTCATGGCGCTGCGCCAGATGGCGTAGTTGCCGGCATAGGCCTCGACGCAGCCGCGGCGGCCGCAGCGACAGAGCGCGCCGCCCGGGCGGTGGATCATGTGGCCGAATTCGCCACCGGAGGAATGCGTGCCGGTGAACAGCTCGCCCTTCAGCACCAGGCCCATGCCGATGCCGTGCGACAGGAGGATGGCGATGAAATTGTCGCGATAGCGGTCCGGGTCGCGCCATTGCAGCGCCACGGCCATCATGTTGCAGTCGTTCTCCATGGTGGCGGGGATGCCGAATTCCCTTTCGAGGAGATCGGCAAAAGGAATGTCGGTCAACGGCGTGATCGGCGACCACAGCATGGCGCGCGCATGGGAATCGGTGATGCCCTGAATGCCCATGGCGATACGGGCGACGCTGCCGATGTCCAGGTCGGGGTCCTGCAGCCGGCGGCGGACGATGGCCATGCATTCGCCGATCAGTTCGTCGCGCGGCATGACGAGCGTGTCCAGGCGCTGCTGCTCCTCGGCAACCACCTGGCCGGCATAATCGATCACGGCGACCGAGAGGAAGTTCAGCGACAGCACCACGGTCAGCACCGCGGCGGCTTCAGGGTTCAATGCCAGGCCGATCTGCGGCCGACCGCGCTTCAGCGTCGCCGGTTCGCTGGCCTTGCTCTCGGTGAGAACGCCCTCCTGGATCAGATCGGCGGAAATAGCCGAAATGGTAGAGTGGCTGAGCCCGGTGGTGGCGGCAATCTCCGTCCGCGACGGCTGGCCGGCGCGGCGCACGGCCGAAATCACCATGGCGCGGTTGCGCCGGCGCAAATCGTCGTGGCGGATTCCGACCGACATTGTCTTGCACGTCCTCCCGGGTCATCGCGGCCTTGTGATGATGATGCCATGGCCTACCGGTGACACGCCAGCGATACTGGCAGAAGCCAAAGTCCATGTCATTATTTATTACGGACCTCGAAAAAAATGGCCGAACCCATCAAAAGACATCAGAATCGCAGTTGACAGCGTCGTTTCGCTGGATCACTATTTTTTTGAGGCTCGAAAAAAAGCCTCTGTGCCGACCTTCGGGGTCAGTCTGGGTCGCGCCGCACAGGGCGCAGGGAGGATATCATGAAGAAATTCGCAGCCGCCATTCTGGCGGGCGTTGCCATGTCGCTCACGCTGGCGTCGGTCGCCGAGGCGAAGGACAAGGTGATCGGCGTCTCATGGTCGAATTTCCAGGAAGAGCGCTGGAAGACCGACGAAGCGGCGATGAAGGCCGCCATCGAGGCCGCCGGCGACAAGTACATCTCGGCCGACGCGCAGTCCAACCCTGGCAAGCAGCTGACCGACGTCGAAAGCCTGATCTCGCAAGGCGCCAATGCGCTGATCATCCTGGCGCAGGATGCCTCGGCAATCGGCCCGGCGGTGCAGAAGGCGCTCGATGAAGGCATCCCGGTCGTCGGCTATGACCGCCTGATCGAGAACAAGGACGTGTTCTACCTGACCTTCGACAACAAGGAGGTCGGCCGCATGCAGGCCCGCGAGGTGTTCAAGGTCAAGCCTGAAGGCAATTACGTCTTCATCAAGGGCTCTGGCGCCGACCCGAACGCCGATTTCCTGTTCTCGGGCTCGATGGAAGTACTCAAGCCGGCAATAGACAGCGGCAAGATCAAGAATGTCGGCGAGGCCTATACCGACGGCTGGCTGCCCGCCAACGCACAGAAGAACATGGAGCAGTTCCTGACCGCCAACGACAACAAGGTCGACGCGGTCGTGGCGGCCAATGACGGCACCGCGGGCGGCGTCGTCGCGGCGCTGACGGCGCAGGGTCTTGCCGGCACCGTGCCGGTCTCGGGCCAGGACGGCGACCACGCGGCGCTCAATCGGATCGCGCTCGGCACGCAGACGGTGTCGGTGTGGAAGGACGCGCGCGAACTCGGCAAGAACGCCGCCGAGATCGCCTCGCAGCTCGCCGGCGGCAAGAAGATGGGCGACATCGCAGGCGCCAAGGACTTCACGACGCCTGGTGGCAATACCGTCAAGTCGCTGTTCCTGACCCCGATCGCGATCACCAAGGACAATCTCAACGTCGTCATCGACGCCGGCTGGATCAAGAAGGACGAAGTCTGCGCGGGCGTGCCCGCCGGCAGCGTCAAGGTCTGCAACTGAGCCTTGCCGACGTTCGACCAGAATCCTTGCGCCGCGGCTTTGAAGCCGCGGCGTTTTCTCAAAAGAGTTGCGGTTCCGCCCCGGGCGGATAGGCTTCCAGGCTGAATTCCGGCATCCGCGTCAGACGGGCAGGCCGGCGGGAGGAAATCATGACCGACACGACGTCCACCCAACCGGCGGACACCGCACGCGCTTCGGAACTCGGTTCCATCGCCCGGTTCCTGAAAGCGACAGAACTCGACACTCGCATGCTCGGCATGATCGGCGCGCTTCTTTTGATCTGGATCGGGCTGCACGTGATTTCCAGCCTGCGCCTCGGCGTCAATCCGCTCGACTTCGACAGCCGTACGTTCCTCACGCCCCGCAATCTGTGGAACCTGTCGGTGCAGACTTCAGCCGTGGCGATCATGGCTTCCGGCATGGTGCTGGTCATTGTCATGCGCAACATCGACCTGTCGGTCGGATCGGCCGAAGGGGTGATCGGCATGGTCATGGGCTTTGCCCAAGTGCATTTCCTGGTTCGTTTCGTCGGGCTCGAGCTCGGCAATCCCTGGATCTGGATCCTGGCGTTGCTGATCGGGCTGGCGCTCGGCCTGATCATCGGCGCCTTCCAGGGCTTCATCATCGCTTATCTCGAAGTGCCGGCCTTCATCGTGACGCTGGGCGGGCTGCTGGTATGGCGGGGTGCCGCCTGGTGGGTCACCAGCGGCCAGACGGTGGCGCCGCTCGACGCCACCTTCCAATTGATGGGCGGCGGCCCGGCGGGCTCGATCGGCGCCAAATGGAGTTGGGTCGTCGGCATCGTCGCCTGCCTGGCGGTGGTCTTCATGCATTTCAACGGCCGCGTGCAGCGCAAGCGCTTCCGCTTCCCGCTGCGTCCGATCTGGGCCGAGACCCTGCTCGCCACCGTCACCTGCGCCATCATCCTGGGCGCGGTCTGGCTCGCCAATTCCTATCCGTGGCCGGTGGGCATCGTGAACCGCTACGCCGCCGCCAACAACATCACTGTCCCCGAGGGCGGGCTGTTCATCGCGCATGGCATCGCCATTCCGGTGCTGATGGCTATCGCCGTCGGCCTGATCATGACGTTCGTCACCAAGCGCACGCGCTTCGGCCGCTATGTCTTCGCCATCGGCGGCAATCCGGAGGCCGCCAACCTCGCCGGCATCAACACGCGCTGGATCACCATGAAGGTGTTCATGATCATGGGCGTGCTGGCGACGATCGCGGCGGCAATCTCGTCGGCCAGGCAGAATTCCTCGACAAACGTGCTCGGCACTCTGGACGAGCTTCTGGTCATCGCCGCTGCGGTCATCGGCGGCACGTCGCTTGCCGGCGGTTCCGGAACCGTGCTCGGCGCGATGCTGGGCGCGCTCCTGATGCAGTCGCTGCAATCCGGCATGGTGCTGCTCGGTGTCGATTCCCCGCTGCAAAGCATCGTCGTGGGCGCCGTGCTGGTCGTCGCGGTCTGGCTCGACACCATCTACCGCAAGCGCGTCTGAGGAGAACGAGCATGGCTGAAAAATCCGCTCCCGCCGGCGTCCCGCTGGTCGACATGCGCAACATCTCGATCGCCTTCGGCGGCATCCGCGCGGTCGACGACGCTTCGGTCGATCTCTTCCCGGGCGAAGTGATGGCGCTGCTCGGCCATAACGGCGCCGGCAAATCGACGCTGATCAAGATCCTGTCCGGCGCCTACAAGCGCGACAGCGGACAGATCTTCATCAATGGCGAGGAAGCTTCGATCTCCAACCCGCGCGACGCCAAGAAATATGGCGTCGAGACGATCTACCAGACGCTGGCGCTGGCCGACAATGTCGATGCCGCGGCAAACCTCTTCCTCGGCCGCGAGCTGATGACGGGCTGGGGCACGCTCGACGACGTCGCCATGGAAGCCGAGGCGCGCAAGGTGATGGGCCGGCTCAATCCGCGTTTCCAGCGCTTCAAGGAGCCGGTCATCAAGCTGTCGGGCGGACAGCGGCAGTCGGTGGCGATCGCGCGCGCGATCCTGTTCAACGCCCGCATCCTGATCATGGACGAACCGACGGCGGCGCTCGGCCCACAGGAGACGGCCCAGGTCGGCGAACTGGTCAAGCAGCTCAAGGCCGACGGCATCGGCATCTTCCTGATCAGCCACGACATCCACGACGTGTTCGAGCTCGCCGACAGGGTCTGCGTGATGAAGAACGGCCAGGTGGTCGGCACCGCGCGGACGACCGATGTCACCCAGGACGAGGTGCTTGGCATGATCATCCTCGGCAAATGCCCGCCTGGCGCCATCCCTGGGCCGGGCGCGCTGAAGATCGCCGCCTGATCCGGCGATCTAGCCGGCTGCTCCGGTGGCCGGCTCCTATGCCAGCCGTCCCCATGGTTTGGCCCCGCCATTGTCTTGTCATCCATACTTGCCCATAAAGGTCCGACCGTTCCTGGACCCCGGCTGTTGAAGAAACTCTTCCCCATCGTCGCTTTCATAGCCGTCGCGCTGATCAGCCTGACGATGGCGGGATTCGCTTATTTCGCCACGCAAGAGGCGGCCCGGATAAAATTCGAAGGCACCGCCGACGACGCGCTCAACCGCATCGAGAGCCGCATCGACCTGCATCTGTCGCTGCTGCGCTCGACGCAGGCGCTGTTCGATGCGCGCAATGGCGACATCACGCGCGGTGAATTCAACGCCTTCTTCACGGCCCTGAACATCAGCGACAATTTTGCCGGCCTGCGCGGCATCGGCTTCCTGAGGCTCGCCAAGACCGGCGACGAGGCCGCGGTCGAACGCGAGATCCTGCACGACTATGGATCGGCCCATCCGGTCTATCCCGACACAAGCCAGCAATGGCGCACGCCCATCGTGCTGTTCGAGCCGCTCGACACGTCCAACCAGTCGATCATCGGCTTCGATATGTTCAGCGAGCCAGTACGGCGCGCGGCAATCGAAAAGGCGATGGTCGACGACCAGCAGCATGCGAGCGGTCCGGTCCAGCTCGGCGAGGGCGCCGGCGTCGCGCAGACCTTCGCCGGCTTCCTGGTTTTCGTGCGGCTGAACGTCGAAACCGCGCCCGAGGTCATCAATGCAAGCCGCTCTTCGACCGCCGGCTTCCTCTACGCGGCGTTCCGCGCCCAGGACCTGTTCCAGGTCGCGCTCAGCCGCTCGCCGCTGCTGCCGGTCAATGTCGAGGTCTATGACGGCAAGCCGGAAGCCGGGAAGCTGCTTTTCCGTTCGGAAGCGCCGCCGGCGGAACGCATCGGCGTGAAGCTTTTGGCGCGTCGCGATATCGTCGTCGCGGGCCGGCCCTGGACTGTTCTGTTCAGGCCGACAAGCGCCTTCGAGCCGCCGTCCTCACGCGCCATTCCAGTGATGCTCGGGCTGTTCGGCCTTCTGGCTGCCGGCGCTATCGCGTTGGTGGCTCGCTACCAGGAACGTGCCTATGACGCGAAATCGGCGCTGCACGAGGCGACCGAAAAGAGCCTGCTGGAAAAGGACCTGATCCTGCAGGAGATGAAGCACCGCATCAAGAATTCGATCACCCGCGTGCTGGCGATCGCGCGGCAGACGGCCTCGCAGGCCACCGACGTCAAGGAGTTTTCGGCGTCGTTCTCGGCGCGCCTCCAGGCCATGGCGGCCTCGCAGGACATGCTCACCCGCTCGCGCTGGCAGAAAGCCGATCTCGGCGATCTCCTGCGCATCGAGCTCGGACAGGTGTTCGGCAAGGACCTTCCCGAGGGCGTGTTGTCAGGGCCGGAAGTGCTGCTCGACGAGACGACGACGCAGGCGCTCGGACTGACCTTCCACGAACTTGCCACCAACGCGCTGAAATATGGCGAAGCGGGAAGCTCGGTAAGCCCCACCAAAGGAAGCTGGGCTCTCAAGGTCGACTGGCGCGTCGAAGGGCGCGGTCGCGAACGGATGCTGTTGCTGAATTGGCGCGAAGCGGGTCAGAAGAAACTGGAGGCGCCTGCCAAGACGGGCTTCGGCACCAAGCTGATCGACCTCAACGTCACGCGCGAACTGCATGGCACGATCGCGCGCGATTACCATGCCGGCGGATTGAAGGTTGAAATCAGAATCCCGCTGACCGTGTGAGCGGGCGAATCGGCGATCGGAAGCCAAGAAAAACCGGAGGCCGACTGCCAGCCTCCGGTTTCGGTGCTGAACTAGTTGCAGCGGGCCCAGTGAATCGTACCGTCAGCGCGACGATACTTGCAGCGACCAGTTTGCACGTTACGGTAAATCAAACCAGAGCCGGCGCCAACGGCCGCGCCGATCAGCGCGCCCTTGCCACCGCCGACCAGGCCACCGATGCCGGCGCCGATCAGGCCGCCGCCGACGACATCCTGCTCTGTGCTGGTGCAGCCGCTGACAGCGACCACGGCAACCATGGCAATGATCATCTTCCGCATAGAATTGCTCCTCACTTTGTCCTCACTTTCGGCAGTACCAGCCGCCATTTAGCATGAAAAAATAAGCTTTGCCTGCCCGATCTTACTGTTGTTTAAGATAGTCTTTTTCGGGACGCTCGACGTTAGACGCGACGAGCATTCCGGAAACTTCCAAGGATGCCACCAGCGTGCCGTCGGGTCTCACGTTCCAGACGACCTGGTCGTAATCGTCCTCCAGCGCCGGATCGACTGCCAGGCATTTGCCGATGATGCGGGGAGCCTGGCCCTGCAGGTCGCCGAGAGCGAAGGGCCTTTCGGCGGTGCAGGCCTGCGCGGTCTCAAAGACGCTGACCGGCACTTCGAGTTCCCGACAATCGGACATCGTACTCGAACAGCCGACGACGAAGAGCAGTGCGGCGATGTGTTCCATGGCTCCAGACCTTTCGCCGCAAACAACGATTCTCGGCGAACGAAAGTTCCGGGACCGGAGTTCGAGCGCGTCGAAATCGATTTGCGCGACGCGCTCGCGTCTCGTTCTGATACATGCGTTCCCCTCGAAAGCCGCCGCGCGCCTTTTTGGGCGGCATGCGCTGGTTGTGCCAAGCCGGATACGAGGGGTCAGAACAACTGCCAGGCCGCGGTCATGGCCACGGCGGCGAGAAGCGCGATCGCCCCAAGGCGGAGCGCAAGATGGGGTGATCGTGGCGCGGGCGGCGGCTCGGCGTCCTGGAAGCCGCTCATCGAGACGCGGGCGGCCTGCTCCAGCCTGTTCATATCGGCAACCATCATGTCGGTCTCCCAGATCGCGCGCCGGGGCGCGGATGGGTTCCGGCGCATCGTTAGCCGGGACCACAGGATCGGACTTTATGGTGAACAGCCGGTTAAAGGCGTTCGCCGGCAAAGCGCTGCAGCTCCGTTCTGACGCGGCTCCAGACGGACCTGCGGCGAAGCCGCCGAGCCTAGCTACGGCGAAACCGCCGAGCCTAGCTACGGCGAAACCGCCGAGCCTGACTGTTGCGCACTTTCGGGGAATTGCGCCATCGGCGGCCCGATCAATCCGTCTCGAAATTCCCGTGCGGGACTGTGAGGCGGTATTCCATACGGTCCTTGCCGATCTGGAGCGTCGCGGAGCCATTCAGCGACATCGGCACGACACGTTCCAGCGCGACGCTGCCGAAGCGCTTCTCATTGCGCGGGGCGTCGCCGATCGCCTCTGTCCAGGTGAGCAGGAGGTTGGGCGAGGTCCCGTCTTCGGCCTGGAGCCTTGCGCGCACCTCGACGTGGCCGTCCGGCCGCGACAGCGCGCCATAGCTGACGGAATTCACGGCCAACTCATGCATCGCCAGGCCGATATGCAGGGCGGCGTTGGGGTTGAGATAGGGATTTTCGCCGGCAAAACGCAGGCTTTGCGCCAGATCGTTGCTGTAGCGGCCGACCTGGCCGGACACGAGTTCCTGCAGCGCTGCTCCGCGCCAGTTGGAGGACGTGACGAGGTCCTGGGAGGAAGCGAGCGATTGCAGCCGGCCGCGAAACCGGGCCAGGAACTCGCCAAGCGTCTCCGTATAGCGCCCGGTCTGGGTGGCGATGCTCTGGATGATGGCCAGGAGATTTTTCGATCGATGGCTGACTTCGCGCAACAATGTCCTCAGCGTCTGCTCGCGGCGTTTCTGCTCCGTCGTCTCCACCATGGTGGTGACGACTCCGAGGACTTCGCCCGTTTCCCCGCGATCGGCATCGATCCAAAGCTGGAACCAGCGTACGCCCTGGCTTCCCGGGATGCTGAGCTCGAGCCGGTCCGCGCTGCCGGATTCAATCACCTTGAGTTTGGCGGCGCTTATGCGTTCGGCCTGCGCCGGTGACAGCAAGTCCTTGCCGTCGGCGGTTTCGGACTCCCAGGGCGCGCTCATGTTGCGCGCCCAGACCGTTTTCATCTGCCGATCCTGATAGAGAACCGATATTCCGGCGTTATGCAGGGCATGAAGCAATGCCCGTCCCAACTGCATCCCGCTTTCCGCCGGATGCATCGCGATCACCTCGCCGTCCTGTTTATCAACCCTGTCTTTCGTGGGACCCTCGGAAGGCATAGGAAAAATCCCCGGCACTCGGTCCTTGAACGGCTCAATTCGCAACTTTGTTCCGAACGGTATCGATGCGCTGAAATTGCCAGCTTCTCCAAAAACGGTCCGCCGGACGGTGCTCTTTCGAGGCGCCGTCCGGCGGTGGCTGGAAACCGTTTGAGGGGTGCGGCTTCCAGTGTTGCGATCAGGCCCTCCTGAAGAGACCCGCGATCAGTGAAATCACCAGGAAGGCGAGGAAGATGAAGAACAGAATCTGCGCGATGCCTGCCGATGTACCGGCGATGCCGCCGAACCCAAGCGCGCCGGCGATGATCGCAACCACGAGGAATACGAGCGCCCAGTACAGCATTATGTGTCTCCTTCTTACGTCACGAAAAGAACGTGGCCCGGTGCCGTTTGTTCCACCATTTGCTGAAAAAGACGATCCCCCGGAAAGCGCTTTTCAGACCGCAAAACAGACAAGTGGCATGCAAGGCCGCGAGGCCTCGCATGCCACTCAAAAAGTCCAGGCCTCGGAAGGGATCAGGCGGCGGCCTTGGCCTGGCGATCGAAGAACAGGGCCTGGCTGATCAAGGCCTTGACCATGTCGGGATTGAAGGGCTTGGTGACCAGGAAGGCTGGCTCAGGGCGCTCGCCGGTCAGCAGGCGTTCAGGGAAGGCCGTGATGAAGATCACCGGCACGGGCGTCGAGGACAAGATCTCGTTGACGGCTTCGATGCCCGAGCTGCCATCGGCGAGCTGGATGTCGGCCAGAACCATTTTCGGCCGTGTCTTGCCGAACACGGCAACTGCCTCGGCATGCGTGCGCGCCGTGCCGACGACGCGGTGGCCGAGGCTTTCAACCATCTCCTCGATGTCCATGGCGATCAGCGGCTCATCCTCGATGATCAGCACGTCGGTCGCGACCTGCCGGGAAATCTCGTTGCTCGCCTGGGCAAGCAGTTCCGAGAACTCGTCCTCGTCGACGTCGAGGATCTCCGCCGCCTCGTCCTCACTGAAGCCCTCGACGGCAACCAGGAGGAAAGCCTGCCTTGGCAGGGGCGCGAGCGCATTCAGATTGGCCGCTGCCCGCTGCTCCCAGGCGGTCTGCGCATGTTCCTGCGGCACGCGGATGGCCACTGACGTGAACAGCCTGGCGAAAACCTTGTATAGCGCGATGCGGTCGCTGGAGGCTTCGGGGAAGATATTGGTGTCGGCGATGATGGCTTCCAGCATCGCCGCGACCAGCGCGTCACCGCTCTCTTGCGATCCCGATACCGCCCGCGAGAAGCGGCGCAGGAATGGAAGATGTGGAGCGATGGTAGCGGACAAACTCATTATTTACGTCTCCCTCAGATGACGTTGCATGTTCAAGGCCACACTGATCGCGAGCCCCTGAAAATCAAACGCCGGCTTTCAGAAAAAGTTCCGCCGGCCGTGGAACTAAATTAGCAGGCGGGCGTTTCGGGATTTCGGGATGGGCAACCAGACGAGGGTTCCGCTTGCGTTGTGGTTTAGAGTCGAAGAGCGGTTCGGATGCTGGAAACTAGGGCTATTATGAAAGCAATGTCAAAAAAACAGATGGCTGATGCTGGAAGCAGGCATCGGAACGGGGATGGCAATCCGCTCGGAGCAAACTCCGAAATCGCTCGCAAGCTCAAGCAGTATTATGACGAGCTGGTCTCGGACCATGTGCCGGACCGTTTCGCTCAGTTGCTCAGCCAACTGGAACAGACCGAACCTGCCCAGAAAAAGGACTGAGGCATGGCGGCGGTATCCCAGAGCTTCAAGACCGAGCTACTCGGTGCGATCCCGAGCCTGCGGGCTTTCGCGGTGTCGCTGACGCAGAATGCCGACCGGGCCGACGACCTCGTTCAGGAAACGCTGGTCAAGGCCTGGGACAAACATGAGAGTTTCCAGCCAGGCACCAACCTCAAGGCCTGGCTGTTCACCATCCTGCGCAACGAATTCTATTCGCAGATGCGCAAGCGCGGCCGCGAGGTGCAGGACAGCGACGGCATCATGACCGCCAGGCTTGCCGTCCATCCGGCCCAGCACGGCCAGCTCGACCTCAAGGATTTCCGCGGCGCGCTCGAGCAACTGCCCGAGGACCAACGCGAAGCCATCATCCTGATCGGCGCTTCCGGCTTCTCTTACGAAGAAGCGGCCGAAATCTGCGGCTGCGCGGTCGGCACGATCAAGAGCCGGGTCAGCCGGGCGCGCACCAGGCTGCAGGAAATCCTCAAGATCTCCGGAGAGGACGAGTTCGGCCCCGACGCGATCTCGGCCCAGGTGACGGGTTCGAACGCGGCTTGAGCTTTCCGGGTACGAAAGCTCAGCGCCCTTTTCCTTGAATTTGCGAGAAGGCCCGCCGCTCCGGCCGTGCCGGAAGTTCGCGGATTTCGGTGTCTGGGAACACTTGCTTGTCGCCCCACGTCGCGGTCTACCCGGCGGTGATGGGCGCAGTCTTTGCAGCAGCGGTCTTCCGCTTCCAACTGCCCTCGGACGGCTTGCGGCCGCTCGGCCGCCGCGCCAAGGCAGCCGCGTTCGCCTTGGGGGCGGTGCTTTTCTGGGCGACGTGGCCCACACTGGCCATGCTGGCGGACCGATCTCGCCCGGCGTTCCTGTCAGGCCGCTTTCGCGCGCCCGCAGGCCAGGGCCACGGCTTCGATCAGATCGTCGCCCGAGTAGGGCTTGGTCACCAGGCGAACGCCCGGGAACGAACCCTTGACCTCGTCCGAATCCGAATAGCCGGAGGCGAATACGAACGGCACGCCGGCGCTTCGCAGGCGCGCCGCGAAATCCAGGGTCGAAACGCCGCCGAGCATCAGGTCGACAACCGCCGCGTCGAAGCGCGAGGACAGCGCCGGCCCATCGATCTCGCCGAGCTCGCGGGCAATCGTCACATCCGCGGCGCCATGGTCACGGCAAAGCTGTTCGACGTCCATCGCGATCAGAAACTCGTCTTCCAGGACGAGGATATGGAGTCCGTCAAGCAACGCTGGCACTTATGGGTGTCTCCTCGGGAGGGCGCACTCATGCGCGGAATCCGCCGCGATGTCATTTAAAAAAGACATGGCTCCGCGCCTCACGGAACCCCTGCCGGCCTCAAACGTTTCTATCCGCCCATAAGGACAGGGATTTCGAAGAGGGGTCGAAATGTCCAACCAAAGCGCACGTTCCGTTACCAGCCGTCAATATCCTTGCGAAAAATGCCCATTGCGGCCCTTGCCGGCGTTCCGCGAGTTCGACAAGCAGGAATTGTCTTTCATCAGCACGTTCAAGCGCGGTGAGCTTGCCGTTGACAAGGGAGCGACCGTCCTCGTCGAAGGCAGCCACAGCGCGCATCTCTACACGGTGCTGTCGGGCTGGGCGTTCCGCTACAAGCTCTTGCCTGACGGGCGCCGTCAGATCCTCAATTATTCCATGCCCGGCGACCTTATCGGCCTGCAAGGCAGCCTGATGGGCGAAATGCAGCATTCCGTCGAAGCCTTGTCGCCGATGCTGCTGTGCGTTTTCGAACGCGAACAGCTGCAGGAGTTGTATCGCAACCATCCCGGCCTGGCCTACGACATCACCTGGATCGCGTCGCGCGAGGAGCGGATGCTGGACGAGAACCTCCTCAGCATCGGCCGCCGCACCGCGCTCGAACGCGCTGCCTATCTCATCGCCTTCATCGCCAGCCGGGCGCGCGGCGCTGGCCTCAACGGTAAGGCACCGGTGCAGATACCGATCACGCAACAGCACATCGCCGACACGCTCGGGCTCTCGCTGGTCCACACCAACAAGACGATCCGCAAGCTTATGGACCGCAAGCTCGTCATGTGGCGAGACGGCGGCTGCGAAGTTGTTGATTATGACGGGCTGAAGAACCTCGCCCGCTGGGAGGGGCTCGGTGAGGAACGCAGGCCGCTGATCTAGGGCATTTGAGCGGCCGAGCCTGGAACCTCGGCGCATAACGGACGTTGAAACCGAAGCAAACGCAAGGAGTTAGAGAATGGCAACCGCTGCCGGCAAATCCGCGACGGACCAAGCAACCACGGCCGATCTAGAGGCCGATATCGAGCAACTGAAGGCGGACATCCAGAGACTCACCGAGCAACTGGCCAAGACCGGCCAGCACGGCTATGGCGCGGCCCGTCGCGCCGCCGCGGATGGCGTCGAAAATTTACGCGCGCAGGGTGAGGCCGCGTTCGAGAGCATGCGCGGAAGCGCCGAGGACATCGAGGCACAGCTTATAGCCAAGGTGCGCGAAAAGCCGGTGACGTCGCTGGCGATCGCCGCCGGCGTTGGCTTTCTCTTCGCTCTGCTTTCGCGCCGCTAGCCTCAGATGGGGGCGCTTGTCTCGCTGATCTCGGCCCTCGCCTCGGGCGAGGCCATGGCCGCTGTGCAAAGAGCGCGGACGACGGCAATCCTCTATGGACTGGCCGCCATCCTTGCGCTCTGCGGCGTCGGCTTCCTCATCGGCGCCGCCTATATCTGGCTGGCGGCGCGCTACGGATCGCTGGCGACCAGCCTCGGTTTCGGCATAGGGTTCCTGGTGGTCGCCGGTCTCATTTTGGCCGTTCACAAGCTGACGACCGGCATGCGCAACAGGCGGCGCGCAAGACGGCGGCAGGCGGATATGACGGCGGTGGGCGTCACCGCCGCGCTTGCCCTGCTTCCGGCGCTTGCCAAGAGCAAAGGCGGGTTGGGGGCGGTCGTCGCGCCAGCCCTGGCGATCGTCGCCTATGCCATCTATCGCGAGAACGCCAAGTCCCGGCCGTCCAAGCCGGACCCGGAAGATATGCCGTAGGGCATTCCAAGAAAGCATGGGAACCTGCTTCACTTGAAGAACGGGTGGAGCGGCATCGATATCTCGGCGAAGACGCCTCAGGCTCACCAGCGCGACAGGCGCTTCGGCGATCGCCGCCACAAGATCGGTGAAGCGGTCGAAGTCCGGATCGGTTGCCGTATCCATGGCGTCGAGACCCTGGAGCAGGGCCAACCGGTCCGCATCGATCACGACGCTGACGCGGCACGCAGGCAACCAGTCGCCGCGGATCCGCTCGGACGTTGTTTCCCGACACGGAACCTTCCCGAACAAGGCCCGTTTCCCGATCAAGTCGTGCCTGAAGCGCCCGCCGCCGCGCAGCATGGAGGCCAATAGTGACCAAGATCATACCTCAAGACAAAGCACGCCAAGGACTTTGGGGCTGGCATGCGCTTAGAATCCTCATCGCCGCGCTGTTGCTCGCCTTCATCGCGTGGGGGGCGGCCGAAATCTACGGAGAGCTGATCAAGTCGCCGACGACGCAGCAGAGCGTGCCGGCGGCTCCGCCCGCCACGCAGAAATCCACGCAGTGAAGCTGATCTTTGGGAATCGATCGTCGCATCACGCGGCCTTCGCTTGCGCATTGCTTGACGGGACAAGCACGTTCAGCGCGCCGGGGTGGATCTCGATCGTGGTTTCGCGCTCGAGCCTGATCAATTCGCCATCCAGGACCGCGCTGAACTTTCTGGCGGGCGAATGGATTTTCAGCACAGCTTTGCCGGCCTGGTGCACTTCGACATGCGCGCTCTGGCGCAACCTGCCGCGCAGCATGTCCAGCAGCAGCTTTGCCAAATGGTGGCGCCGCCGCGCGACGCTGACATAGATGCCAAGCACACCGCCGGCCGGGTTGTCGGCATAGGGCAGGTGGCCTTCGCCGAACAGATTGTTGGAGATGCCGATGCCCGTCGTGCGGGTGACGATCTCCGCCTTGCCGACGCTCAGGCTAACCTTGAGCGCGGGCGGGTTCTTGATCGTCGCCCATGCGGCGCGGACGGAGGCTCGCATCTTTCCAAGCCGCGAGCCGAAATCCATCGTCTCGCGAAGCTGGACCATTCTGGCATGCATGCCGACCGAGAACTGGTGCACGAAAGGCTGGCCGTTGGCGCTCGCCATGTCGACGGCGATCACCTCGCCGTCGGCAAAGGACTGCAGCGCCGCTTCCAACGTCTGCGGAATGCCCAGGCCGCGCGCGAACAGGTTCATCGTCCCGGCGGGCAGGATGGCGAGGGCCTTCTTCTTGTTCATGAGGAGGGACGCCGCGGTGGAAATCGTGCCGTCGCCGCCTCCCGCAAGAACGACGTCGATGTTTCGCCTGGCGATAACCTTTTCCAACGCCGTGGCGATGTCGCGGCCGGCAACGATATCGATCTCGACCGAATGCCCCGCCGTCTCCAGCGTCTGGCGAAGCCGGTCGGAGAGCGCGCCCATATCGACGGTGCGCAAGGTGCCGCTGTCGTGGTTCAGCACCGCAGCAAACCGCATACCCGCTCCGTCTTCTCAATCATTTCTGACATTCTGGCCGGAAAGTACCCCGCAGCCGCAGGCTGAAACGAAAAGGCGATGCAAAGGTTCCCTGAGAGCCGGATTTCAAGGCAGCGCAGTGTCACGCGCTTTTTGGGAACAACGCCTTGGTCACAACGTTGTGAACCTGTCGAACAAGGCCGCGTCCGGCCTGCTCGCCAAGGCGGGCCGGCCGACGATGCGGCGCATGAATCAGGCACGAGGAGAGACCATCATGATCCGCACGCTTCTTGCGACCACGGCGCTAGCGACGCTGCTTGCCACCGGCGCCCTAGCGCAGACTACGACTCCCGCCCCGGCGCCGGCTCCCGCAGCCGAGAGCACGGCTCCGGTTCCGCGCTCCGATGGAGCGCTGATGAGCAACATCATCGGCGTGTCGGTCTACAACGGCACCGGCGACGACGCCCAGAACATCGGCAAGGTCGACGACATCGTCTTCGACTCCAGCGGCAAGGCCAAGTCAGCCATCATCGGCGTCGGCGGCTTCCTCGGCGTTGGCAAGAAGGACGTCGCCTTCGACTACGGCAAGCTGGAATGGGCGGAGAAGAACGGCGACCGCTGGCTGGTAGCCAAGACGAGCAAGGATGAGCTGAGCGCCCAGGCGGCATTCGACCGCAAGCCATATGATCCCGCACCGGCGCAGCCTGCCGCAACCGATACGACGGGAACGCAGAAGCAAGCCGCCGCGCAGCCGGCCGAACCGGTGAAGAAGGCGGATGGCAACCTTGCCACCAACATCATGGGCGGGGCGGTCTACAACGGCACCGCCGACGACGCCCAGAAGATCGGCGACGTGAAGGACATCGTGCTCGCCAAGGACGGCAAGGCGCAATCGCTGGTGATCGGCGTCGGCGGCTTCCTCGGCATCGGCACGAAGAATGTCACCTTCGACTTTGCCAAGGCAAAATGGGCGGAGAAGAACGGCAACCGCTGGCTGGTGGCCGAGACGACGAAGGAGGAGTTGAAGGCGCAACCGGACTTCAACCGCAAGGCTTATGATCCGGCGCCCGGCTCAACGACGGCCGCAGGCAACGCTCCTGCTACGACCACACCCGCGGTGGCATCGTCGGACACGACCTCCGACAAGGGGGCCAAGCCGGCGGAGCCCGCCAAGTCGACCGCGGAGACCAAGCCCGCGACGCCGCCGGCTCAAAGCACGGCCGAAAACAAGCCGGCCGATACGGGCGCCGCCGCCACGGACCAGACCAAGACCGCCTCGATTGACAAATCGACGCTGACCGAGATGCCGATGGGCAATATCAAAGGCGACGATCTGAAGGGTACGACAGTCTATGGCGCCAACGATGCCAAGGTCGGCGAAATCGGCGATGTCGTGCTGACGCCCGACAACAAGCCGGACGCGGTGATCGTCGATGTCGGCGGCTTCCTCGGCATCGGCGCCAAGGAAGTGGCGGTCGGCATGGACAAGCTCAAATTCATGACCGACAAGGACGGCAAGAAGTATCTCTACACCGATTTCACCAAGGAGCAGCTGCAGGCGCAGACGGCCTATGACAAGAGCAGTTATGCCGCTAACCGCGACCAGCAGCGGATGATGATGAAATAGGGTTAGGCAGTAGGCAGTAGGGAATAGGCGAAAGAAGAGTTGCAAAGCATTCGGTGCTTGAGAATATCCTACTGCCTACTGCCTACTGCCTACTGCCTACTGCCTACTGCCTACTGCCTACTGCCTACTGCCTTTTCACATAACCCACCACGCCGCCATCCGTCAGCTCGGCCAGCGCCAGCGACTGGTCGAGATGCGTGGCGCGCCAGGCGAGCATCCTTTCGGCGAACTGCAGCCGAACCGCCAGGTAGGACGGGTCTTCGGCGACATTGTTGAGCTCGCCCGGATCCTTCGACAGGTCGAAAAGAACAGGCTGCAGGCCGCCGCCGAAATGCACGTATTTGAAGTCCGCCGTACGGATGACCGCGAGGTTGCAGGCGCGCGATCCGATACCGAAATGGCGCTCTGCCTCGCCCCCGGCGACCGTACGGAAATCAAACTCCCAATGCGCGGCGTCACGCCAGGCCTCCGGCTCTCTGCCATCGATCCAAGGAACGAGCGAACGGCCGTCGAGATGCTGCTGCGGCTCGGCGCCGATCAGGTCGAGCAAGGTCGGGAAGATGTCGACGGCCTCGGTGAAATGCTCCACGGACGAGCCGGCCGCGGCTTTGCGGCCGGGATCGCGGATGATCAGCGGGATATGGTAGCTGGCGTCGAAGAAGCCGCCCTTGCCGAGCATGAAATGGTCGCCCATCATCTCGGCGTGGTCGGAGGTCAGCACGATGACGGTGTCGTCCCAGGCGCCTGCCGATCTGATCGCCTGCCAGACGCGGCCAAGCTGCGCATCGACCTCGGAGATCATGCCGTAGTAGATCGCGCGGATGCGGCGGAAATTCCCCTCGCTCCAGTTCGGCACCTTGCCCTCGATGCCGGGGATGAATTTCGTCCTTTTCTGCCTGGCGAGATCGTATGCGAGGTAGGGGTGGCTCGCGGCCTCGGTCTGCCAGTCTGCCGCGCGCTTGAAGCCAGGGCCTTCAGCCGGATCGTACATGGCGTTGTAGGGCTCCGGCGCGATGAAGGGCGGGTGCGGGCTGATGAAGGAGATATGCGCGAACCACGGCGCGCCTTTCTCCTGCTCGTCCAGCCAGCGGATGAATTCGCCGGCTAAGAAAGCGGTCGGCGTCTGGTCCTTCGAATAGATCGGGGGCGCGTTGGTAACGTCGCATTCCGCCTGCCCTTCGGCCGGACGGTGGATGTCGGGGCTGCCGACGCCAGAGTCAACGCCTTGCGCGCGCAGCCATGACAGCCATTGCTTCTGATGCTCGGGAAGGGATTGCCGCACGGTGAAGCCGGGAAGCACGCCCTCATAGCTGCGCAGGCGCGGATCCCCGGCCGCGAGCCGACGCGGATCGAGCGAGACATCGGTGTAGCCGAACAGGGTCGGGTCGTAGCCCGCGGCGCGCGCCGAAAGCGCGATGTTATCATGACGCGCATCGAGCGGCGTGCCGTTGCGGCAGACGCGATTGTTCATCTGGTAGAGGCCAGTATAGAGGCAGGCGCGGGCCGGCGAACACGGTGCGGCCCCGCCATAGTGCCGGCGGAAGAGCACGCCTTCAGCGGCGAGCGCGTCCACATTCGGCGTTCTCACCACCGGATGGCCGGCGGCCGACAGGCAGTCGCCGCGCCACTGGTCGCAAGTGATGAGGAGGACATTCGGGCGGCCCTGCTGATTGTCCAAGATCGTCTCCTTGTGGAAGCGCTCAGATGGAACGGAAATCACCAACGTTGCAAGCCGGCGATGGTGGTGGGATTGTGAACGTACTTTAGTAGATCGTTCACTTTTATGACACAGTCCATTCTGTGTTTGCCCGCTTTGCCCTGGACGGGACTATCCTCATATTGGCCAGGACAGCGGCGAGGGCCGCACAAGGCAAGGGAAGGAGCACCATCATGCTCAATCAGATCAAGGGCCTGCATCACGTGACCTCGATGGCCAGCGATGCGCGCCAGAACAACGAATTTTTCACGAAGAAGCTCGGCCTGCGCCGGGTCAAGAAAACGGTCAATTTCGACGCGCCCGACGTCTATCATCTCTACTATGCAGACGAGGTCGGCACGCCGGGCTCGGTGATGACCTATTTTCCGTTCCCCGACATCGCCAGGGGCCGGCACGGCGTCGGCGAAGTCGGCACCACGGTCTTCTCGGTGCCGGAAGGCACGCTGGCCTATTGGGAGAAGCGCTTCGCCGACGAAGGCGTGGGCAATGTTGCCCGTGCGGAGAGTTTTGGCGAGAAGCGGCTCACCTTCACCGGACCTGATGGCGACAGTTTCGCGCTCGTCGAGGACAAGGCCGACAACAGGGCGCCCTGGGTCAAGGGCGGCGTTCCCGGCGACGAGGCGATCCGCGGCTTCCACTCGGTCTCGCTCAGGCTGAAGGATGGCGGCGCCACCGAAGAGCTCTTGAAGTTCATGGGCTATGAGGAAGTGGACAAGTCGGGCAGCATCCGCCGGCTGGCGATCAAGAATGGCAACGGCGCCGACGTCGTCGACATCGAATCGCTGCCGGGCGCCGGCTTTGCCAATCTCGGCGCCGGCTCGGTGCACCACGTCGCCTTCGCGGTCGAGGATCGCGCCAAGCAGCTCGAGGTGCGCAAGGCGCTGGTCGACACCGGCTATGGTGTCACGCCGGTCATCGATCGCGACTATTTCTGGGCGATCTATTTCCGCACGCCGGGCGGCGTGCTGTTCGAGGTGGCCACCAATGAGCCGGGCTTCGACCGTGACGAGGACACCGCGCATCTCGGCGAGGCGCTGAAGCTGCCGGCGCAGCACCAGCACCTGCGTCCCTACCTCGAAGAGCACCTGCAGAAGCTGGAAGGCTGAGCCATGAGCAAGGACGCTTACATCCACAAGGTGGTGCCCGGTTCGCCGGGCAGTCCGTTGCTGTTCGTCTTCCACGGCACCGGCGCCGACGAGAACCAGCTTCTTGGCTTCGGCCATGAGCTGGTGCCCGCGGCAACGATCATTTCGCCGCGTGGCGACGTGTCGGAGCATGGTGCTGCCCGTTTCTTCCGCCGCACTGGCGAGGGCGTCTACGACATGGACGACCTGGCGCGCGCGACAAGGAAGATGGCAGGCTTCGTCAGGGCACATGTCGAGGCGGCAAAGCCCCCGGCGGTGCTCGGCCTCGGCTACTCCAACGGCGCCAACATCCTGGCTTCGGTGGTGTTCGCCGAGCCCGGCCTGTTCGACACCATGGCGCTGATGCATCCGCTGATCCCGTTCGAACCGCAGGTGCAAGGCAGCCTTGCCGGCCGTTCTATCCTGATCACGGCCGGCAGGCGCGACCCGATCTGCCCGCCAAACCTGACGTCGCGGCTCGAGGCCTATTTGCGTGCCGACGGCGCCGATGTCACAGTGGAATGGCACGACGGCGGGCACGAGGTTCGGCCGAATGAAATCGAAGCGGCGCGGCGGCTCTTTTCGCTGGCGCCGGCTGCCGAAGGAGGCAAATAAGATGGCTGACCAACTGCCGGAGATCGAACTCGAGGACCACGGCTCCAAGGGGCGCTACGTGCTGCGCGGGCCTGGCGGCGCCGAGGCCGAGATGACCTTCACCAAGATCGGCGAGCACCAGCTCATCATCGATCATACCGAGGTGCCAGACGTCTTTCGCGGCCAGGGCGCCGGACTTCGGTTGGTGACCCGCGCCGTCGAGGATGCGCGTGCCGCCGGCAAGAAGATCATCCCGCTCTGTCCCTTCGCCAATGCCCAGTTCCGCCGTCATCCGGAATGGGCGGATGTGCTGAAGCGGTAAGTGCGGCATTTCCTTCTTCCCTTGTGGAAGAAGGAAATGCCGGCTTGGCATTTGCGCAGCCCGGTCATCTTGCCTAAGTTGACGGTTCGCCTCGGACGAAACCTGTCGTCCCGCCCGTCACTGATTTGAATGGCTTTCCCTGATGACCGATACCGACCTGATCCCCGTTTTCGACGGACATAACGATACGCTGCTTCGGCTCTACCAGTCGAAGGAAGCCGACGTCGAAAAGCTGTTCATCGAGGGGACGCCGGGCGGCCATATCGACCTGCCGCGCGCCAGGAAGGGCGGCTTTGCCGGCGGCATGTTCGCGATCTTTCCGCCGCCGGTCGAAAAGTCGAAGCGCAGCGCCGTGCCGCCGGCGCCGAGCGACAACGAGCCCCTGCCGCCCGAACTGCCGCGGGCCGAAGCGATCACCTCCACCATCGGCATGGCTTCGATCCTGTTCAGGCTGGAGCGCGCGGGCGCACTCACCGTTTGCCGCAGCGCCGGCGACGTGCGTGAGGCGATGGCCAAGGGCTCGCTCGCGGCGGTATTCCATATCGAAGGCGTCGAGGCGATCGATCCCGGGCTTGCCATGCTCGATGTGTTGCATGCCGCCGGCCTGCGTTCGCTGGGCATCGTCTGGAGCCGCCCGAATGCCTTCGGCAATGGCGTGCCTTTCCGCTTTCCCTCGTCGCCCGACACAGGGCCTGGCCTCACCGATGCCGGCAAGGCGCTGGTCAAGGCCTGCAACCAACTCAGGATCATGATCGACCTTTCGCATCTCAACGAGAAGGGTTTTCGCGACGTCGCGGGGCTCAGCGACGCGCCGCTGGTCGCGACGCACTCCAACGTGCATGCAATCTGCGGCCATTCGCGCAATCTGACCAACTGGCAGCTCGGCGCAATCCGCGAGACCGGCGGCATGGTCGGGTTGAACTTCGCCACCGGCTTCCTGCGCGAGGACGGCCGCATGAATGCCGACACCAGCCTCGACATCATGGTGCGCCATATCGATTCACTGCTGCAGGCGCTGGGCGAGGACGGCGTCGGCCTTGGCTCGGATTTCGACGGCGCCATGATCCCGGCGGTCATCGGCGACGTCGCCGGCCTGCCCAAGCTTACCGACGCGCTCGCCGCGCGTGGTTTCGGCCGCGCGCTGATCGAGAAGATCGCCTACAAGAATTGGTTGCGCGTGCTGGAAAGGACCATCGGATAGGCCATTCGTGCGACGCTCGGGGATTGGAGCCAGAACGCTCTCAATTTCGTCATTCTAGGGTCTGCGCCGCGTCGCTTCGCTCCTTGCTCCGCCCTAGAATGACGATCAGGTAGCACCGCTCGCGGTGCTGCCATCCGCGTAAGGCCCGCCTAAGCTCCCATTCGCTTCAGCCATTCCTTGCCGACGCCGCGGTCGCGGATGATCGGCAAGGGGTCTTCCGCGTCGAGCCGGGCGCAGATGCGGTAGACTTCGAGCGTCTCGGCGTTCATCTCGTTGCGCTTGAAGAAGTACATGGCCGCCGCGTAGCGGGTACGGCCGGACCACATCTCGCCGAGCGGCGTGTTGACCAGCTCCCACTGCTCGGCGGCTTCCGTGTCCGGGTCTTCGCTTGCCATGCTCAAAAGTCCGCCGGCGGGTTGGCGGTGCGGCGGTCGAGTTTGATGAAGGGCCGCGGCACCACCTTCGCCTTCTTCATCAGCTTCTGGTACTGCAACTCGCGCAGAGCGTAAATCTCGACCCATAGGTCGTCGACGATCGTATCGCCATAAGGCCGCTGCAGGGAAGCCAGCGCGATGTTGCGCTTGGCCATGGGCGACCACATCGCCGCGCTGACCAGCCCGACCTCCTGACCTTTCTTGTAGTAGACGATCGCGTGTTCGGCCGGGATGTTGCCTTCGATCTCCAGCCCGACCAGCACATGGCGCAGCTTTTTCTTGGCCCGCGCTTCGAGGATGGCGCGGCGGCCGTTGAAGTGGCCCTTGTCCGGATCGATCATGAAGCCGAGGCCGATCTCGTCCGGCATGCGCAAGCGGTCGGCGCGGATGGCATGTTCCGACGTGGTGAAGTCGGCATTGGCGACGATCAGCCCGGCTTCCAGCCGGGCGCGGTTCAGCGCCGTATAGCCGATGGCGCGGATGCCGCGCAGCTCACCCGCCGCCATCAGCCGGTCCCATAGGCTCAGCGCCTTGTCGGCAGGCGCGAACAATTCGTAGCCGAGATCGCCGGTGAAGCCGGTGCGCGAAATGGTGACGGTCCCGCCGTCATGCGCGAATTCGGCGAGGTCGAAGACCTTCAGCCGCTCGACGCCGGCAAAGCCGGAATCGCGCAGGATGGCGAAGGAGGTCGGGCCCTGCAGCGCCAGCCCGGCGACAGCCTCGGTCTCTTCCTCGACGCTGACCTCATAGCCGATGGCGCTGTCGAGCAGCCAGGGCAGATGCCGTTCCTGCGAGCATAGCCGGAAGCGTGTCGGAGACAGCCTGAACAGGGTGCCGTCGTCGAGCACGAAACCTTCGTCGTCGCACCAGGCGGTGTAGTGGACGCGGCCGGGCTTCAGCCTGGTCACGTCGCGCAGCGTGACGCGGTCGAGATAAGCCTCTGCGTCCGGGCCCTCGATCCGGTATTTCGTCATCGGCGAGATGTCGAAGAGCGCTGCCTGGCTGCGGATGGCGAAATATTCCAGCTCCTCGTCCCACAGCGAATGCGGCGCGCGGTAGCCGGCCCAACTGTACCAGTCCTGCTTCAGCCCCAACGCGTCGATGCGCGGCTGGAACGGCGTGCCGAGCCGCAGCGTGCGGAAGTGGGATTGCGCCGCGAGGCGGGCTTCGAGTGTCGCGTCTGCGTCCGTCTCGACGGGCTTCTTCCTGGTTGCCTGCGCCATCGTCATGCCCTCATCGCGATGATGCGCCGCGCGGCGTTGAGCCCGGGCGCGCCGGAAATGCCACCACCCGGATGCGATCCAGCGCCGGCAAGAAAAAGCCCTTCGAGCGGCGTGTCGTAGCCAGACCAGCCGGAGACCGGCCGCGATATCAACATCTGGTCGGCCTGCAATTCGCCATGGTGCCAGTGGCCGCCGGGCATGCGATAGCGCGCCTCGATGTCGGCCGGGGTCAGCAATTCGGTGTGGCGTACCGTAGCGCCGATGCCGGGCGCATAGGTTTCAAGCTGCGCCATGATGGCCTTGAGGAATTGCGGCTTGCCGGCGATCCAGCCCTCTCTCAGCGCATAGGGCGCGTATTGCACCACCGCCGAGAGCACGCAGGCGCCGGAAGGGGCGAGCGAGGCATCGACGAGGCTGGGCAGCGTGATCTCCATGACCGGCTCGGGCGAGAACTCGCCATATTTCGCCGGGTTGAAGGCGCGCTCGACGTGATCGGACGAAGGGGCGATGACGAGGCGGCCCTTGTGGCCGGCGGCATCGACGCCGGTGAATTGCGGCGGCTGGTCGAGCGCCAGATGAAGCTTGGCCGCGTCGCCCTTCATGCGGATGTTCTTCATCTTGCGCACGAAGCCGGTGTCGACTTCGCGAGGCCCGACGAGATCGAGGATCGTGGTTACCGGGTTGATGGCCGAGACGACCGTCCTGGCCCGCAGCGTTTCGCCGTTCTGCGTGACCACACCGACGGCACGGCCCTTCTCGACGATCACCTTGGCGACAGGCGAGGCCTGGCGGATCGAAACGCCGGCCCTTTCCGCCGCCGCGCGAATGGCGGCGACGAGGGCGCCCATGCCGCCTTTCGGCTGGATCTGCGCGCCTGCAAGGCCGCCGATCTCGCCGGCCAGCCGATAATAGAGGCCGAGCAGCGACGTCGGCGAGCGCGGTCCGAGATGCGAGCCGAGCGTGGCGTCGAAGGCGAGCAGCCCCTTCAGCCGGTCGTCCGAAAGCTGCTCGTCGAGCACGTCGTAGACGTTCATCAGAAGCACGCGCAGGAAATCGCGCATGTCTTCCTTACCGAGCCGCTTCAGCGCCAGCGCGGTCTGGCCGAGCCCGGTCATTTCGGCGAGCGACATGCCGGCAAGGTCCGGCGGGCGGCGCGACAGGAAAGGTTTCAAGACGCCGGCATAGCGCAGCAACTGCGCGCGCAGTTCTGTCCAGGCGGATTGCTCCGAAGGGCTCGCCCCCGTCAGCACCTCGCCATAGGCGCCGTGCAGCATCAGCGGGCCGTCCTTGGACAGCGCGACCGAGGGCAAGAAATCGCCGCGCCCGACCTTCAGCCCATGCCGCTCCAACTCCAGGGTCTTCACCACATCGGGGTGCAGGCGATTGAGCAGATGGGCAACAGCCGAGACGCGGAAGCCCGGCGCGAATTCCTCTGTGCGCGCGGCGCCGCCGACCTCGTTGCCGGCTTCGAGCAGCAGCACCTTGCGGCCGGACTTCGCCAGCGTGGCCGCGGCGACGAGGCCGTTGTGGCCGCCGCCGATGACGACGGCGTCCCAGTTCAAATCAGATGACGTCATGGGCCGGGCTCATATGCAGGGTTGGCTTGGCGAGATCGCGCAGGATCTCGGCGGCGGCGTTGCGTCCGGGCGCACCCATGACGCCGCCGCCCGGATGCGTGGAGGAGCCGCACATGTAGAGGCCGCCGACCGGCGAGCGGTATTGCGCGTAGCCCGGCACCGGCCGGTTGAACAGCAACTGGTCGAAGGTGAGCTCACCCTGGAAGATGTTGCCTTCGGTGAGGCCGACCTCGGCCTCGATCTCGCGCGGCGTGCGCACTTCCATATGGACGATGCGGTCGCGGAAGCCAGGCGAATATTCGGCGATCTGGGAAATCACGCTTTCGGCGAAGCCGTCGCGGTCGGCATCGGTCCAGTCGCGGCCATCTATCTTCGGCGGCGCATATTGCACGAAGCAGCTCATGAAGTGCTTTCCCGGCGGCGCCATGGTCGGGTCGAGCGTGGTCGGGATCATCATGTCGAGGAAGGGATCGGCAGACCAGCGCCCGGCCTTCCAATCGTCATAGGCGCGCTCCATGCGCTCGATGGAATCGGTGAAATGCATGTCGGCGCGATAGACCGGCGAGTCCGTCGGGAGGGCCGGGAATTCGGGCAGCGAATCCAGCGCTATGTTGACCTTGCCGGAGGAGCCGCGGATTTTGAAATTCCTGACACGGCGCAGGAAGATGTCGGGCAGTTCCTTTTCCTCGACCAGCTTGAGGAAGGTGCGCTTGACGTCGGCATTCGAGATCACGAGCCTGCCGTGGATCTCCTCGCCGCCGGCCAGCACCACGCCCTTGGCCTTGCCGTTCCTGATCATCACATGGTCGACTTCGGCGCCGGTGCGGATGGTGCCGCCCGAGGCCTTGAAGGAGGCGGCCAGCGCCTTGGTGACGGCGCCCATGCCGCCGCGCGCATAGCCCCAGGCGCCGACCGAGCCGTCGACTTCGCCCATATAGTGGTGGAGAAGCACATAGGCAGTGCCGGGCGACATCGGCCCGAGGGCGGTGCCGATGATACCGGACAGCGCGAAATTGGCCTTGATGACGTCGGTCTCGAAATATTCGTCGAGGAAGTCGGAGATCGACATCGTCCAGAAGCGCAGGGTCAGCGCCATTTCCTCGGCGGTGAGGCCCGCGAACTTCTTGCCGAGGTAGAGCAGTTCGCCGAGGTCGCGCGGTTTGAAGCTGGTCGGGTCGGGCGCGGTGCGCATCAAAAGCGGCTGGATGAAACGGCACTGCCTTGTGACGTCGCGCGAGTAGCGGTCATAGGCTTCGGCGTCGCGCCTGGAGAAGCGGGCGAACTCGCGGCGATGGGCGTCGTGGTCGCGGTAGTTGGCGAGGTAATCGCCGTCGCGCGTGAACACCGCGCCGCCTTCGTAGGAGATCACCTGCAGGCCGAAGCGCGGCAGCTCCAGATCGCGCATGATCTCGGGTCGGAACAACGAGCAGACATAGGAACAGTTCGAATAGAGGAAGCCCGGTGTCAGCTCCCGGCTGGTGGCGGCGCCGCCGACCCAGTCGTTCTTTTCGACCACCAGCACATCCAGTCCGGCGCGCTGCAGATAACAGGCGTTGACCAGCCCGTTATGGCCGCCGCCGATGACGATCGCGTCCCATGCCTTCATGCGCGCCAGACCTCCCTTCGGTTGCCCTATCTTCTTGTTTTTACGCAATTCCGGACGGAAAACCGCTTCACGCTTTTCCTGGGATTGCTCGGTACGTTTTGTTCCCTGACTGCCCGAATTTGGCACGGATCACAGTTTCTTGTCCAGCCATATTGAATGAATGTTCAACAAATGGTGTTGCGTTTTTCCGTTGATGCGCTAGGCTTTGCCGACATTTCTGGCCTAAGCGTTGAGCGGGCCGCATCGGCATTTGGGGCTAAGATCCGATGATCGAAACGGCTGACGCCGAGCCGGAGTATGACGACACCGCCATCCGCTTCCTCGAGGCGCTCTGGGGCGATGGCTACTTGTCTCCGGGCGGGCCCGACGAGGTCGACCGCGTGGTCGAAGGCCTCTCGCTCAACGGCAAGACGATCCTCGACATAGGCTGCGGCGCCGGCGGCATAACGCTGCACCTGGTCGCCCGCCACAGCGCGGCGCGGGCCACCGGCTTCGACGTCGAAAAGCCGGTGATCGAGGCGGCGAGGCGGAGGGCGGCCGGGCAAGGCCTCGAGGGCCGTGTCAGCTTCGTCCAGGCGCCGCCGGGACCGCTGCCTTTCGGCGACGCATCCTTCGACCTCGTCTTCTCCAAGGATGCGCTGCTGCATGTGCCGGACAAGGACGCGCTGTTCGCCGACATCTTCCGCGTGCTGAGACCCGGCGGGGTCTTCGCCGCGTCCAACTGGATGATTGGGCATGACGGCGAGCCGTCGCCTCAGATGAAGGCCTATGTCGCGGCCGAGGGGCTCTCCTTCGCCATGGCCTCGCCGGCACGCTATGCCGAAGCGATGCGTCGCGCCGGCTTCACCGACATCACCGTCCGCGACCGCAATCCGTGGTACCGCGAAGTGGCGCGCGAAGAGCTCGCGCGTCTCAAGGGGCCGCTCTACGCGCGGGCCTCGGCAGCGGTCGGCGCGACCTATGTCGACAAGAACATCAAGACCTGGGAGGCAATGCAGAAGGTGCTTGACAGTGGCGAGCACCGCCCCACTCATCTGCGCGGTTGGAAGCCGGTCGGATAGCCGGCAATGCTGGAGACCGTCACACCCATGAAGACTGCAGAGGCGAGCGATGCTCTCTCCGAACCGGCGCGAAAGGGCGATACCGACAAGCGCGGCCGCAAGGCCTCGAAAGAGGTCCGGCAGCTGCAACTGATCGAGGCGACGATCGATTCACTGGCCAAGCGCGGCTATGCCGAAACGACGATGGCCGACGTCGCCGACGGCGCCGGCCTGTCGCGCGGCATCGTCAACTTCCATTTCGAGAGCAAGGAAAAGCTGCTGATCGCCACGCTGCAGCATATGTATGACGAATACTCGGCGCATTGGCGCACCGCCCTGCAGAAGGCGGGCGAGGATCCGGCAAGACAGCTGCAGGCGCTGGTATGGGCCGATTTCGACCGTTCGATCTGCAACAAGCGCAAGCTCGCGGCCTGGTGCGCGTTCTGGGGCGAGGCCAAGTCGCGCCCGACCTACCAGGCGCTGAGCAGTTCGCGTGACGCGGATTACCAGCAGACCTTCATCGGCCTCTGCGCGATGCTGAAGAAGAGCGGTGCCTACACCTACGAGCCGCAGGTCATGGCGCTGGCGCTGTCGGCCATGCTGGAGGGCCTCTGGCTGCGCATGATGATGGGCACCGAGGATACGACGCGCGAAACCGCCTTGCAGTCGGCCAACGCATTCTTGGCCGCCGCCTTCCCGAAACATTATGGCTAGCGACAGACCGGATCAGCAACAGCCGGCCGCCAAGACCGGCAAGACCACAAGAGGATGGAACAGCATGCAGAAACTTAGCCGACGCCTGACATTGACCTTGGCGCTTGGCGGCGCGCTCGCCGCTTCCGCCGCGGCGTTCGCCGTGGCCGCCGACAAGGACCTGATCGTGTTCGACTGGTCCGGTTACGAGGATCCGAGCTTCCATCCGAAATATGTCGAGAAGAACGGCGACTCGCCGACCTTCGCCTTCTTCGGCGACGAGGACGAGGCCTTCGAAAAGATCCGCTCCGGCTTCAAGTCCGATATCGGCCATCCCTGTTCGCAAAGCGTGGTGAAGTGGCGCGAGGCGGGGCTGCTGCAGCCGCTCGACACCTCGAAGATCGCCGGCTGGAAGGACCTCAACCCCGGCATCATGGCAATGAAGGACCTCGCCACCACCGCCGACGGCAAGGCTTGGTTCATGCCGTGGGATTGGGGCGACACCCAGCTCACCTACAATTCCGACAAGATCGCAGAGAAGGACGTGCAGTCGCTGAAGGTCTTCGCCGATCCGAAATACAAGGGCAGGGTCTCGATCGGCGACAATGTCGACGACGCCTATGCGCTGGCCAGCCTCGCCATCGGGCTCAAGGACTGGACCAAGATGACGGACGAGCAGTTCAAGCAGGCATCGGACTTCCTGCGTCAGGTGCACAAGAATGTCCGCTCCTACTGGACCGACACCACCGACATCGTCCAGCTTCTGAGCGGCGGCGAGGTCGATCTCGCCTGGGCCTGGAACGACGCGACGGTGCAGTCGGTCAAGGCCGGCGTGCCGATCAAGTCCAAGAAGGACACCGACGAGGGCATCTCGACCTGGGTGTGCGGCTATGTGCTGTTCAAGGACGCGCCGGGCAACATCGACAAGGCCTATGACTATCTCAACGCCGTCAACGATCCCGAAGTCGCCAAGACGCTGGTCAAGGACTGGGGCTACGGCCAGGCCAACGCCAAGGGCATGGCCGGCGTCGATCCGGCGATCCTGAAGGAAAAGGGCTACGACAATGTCGAGAAGTGGGTCGACAAGACGCTGTTCCAGCAACCGCTGCCTTCCGAGCTCAAGCTGAAGATGATCGCCGAGTTCGAGAAGATCAAAGCCGGCTATTGAGCTGAATTCTGGCGAGCGCGCTCACTGCAAGGGGACCAGGTGAGTGGGCTCGCCAAAGCCAGGGAATTCTCCTAACTTCCCCCTCGCACATTCGCGATGGGGGAGTACTCGCGCCATGACATCCATGCTTCGCCGCCTTGCGCTCGCCGCCGTCGTCACCGTTGGCGCGGGCACCGCCCATGCGTTTGCCGAGGGCGGTGGCGATCTCGTCGTCTTCGACTGGTCGGGCTATGAGGACCCGATGCTGCATACGGACTACACTTCCAAATACAATGCCGAGCCGACCTTCTCCTTCTTCGGCGACGAGGACGAGGCCTTCGAGAAGATGCGCGCCGGCTTCAAGGCCGATATCGCGCATCCCTGCTCGCAAAGCGTGGTGAAATGGCGCGAGGCGGGCCTGTTGCAGCCGCTCGATACGTCCAAGATCGCCGGCTGGAAGGATCTCAATCCAGGCATCATGGCGATGAAGGACCTCGCCACCACCGCCGACGGCAAGGCATGGTTCATGCCTTTCGACTGGGGCAACACCTCGCTGCTCTATCGCACCGACAAGGTGACGGCGGACGAGGCGCAGTCGCTCAGGATCTTCGCCGACCCGAAATTCAAGGGCCGCGTCACGATCGGCGACAATGTCGACGACGCCTATGCGCTGGCGAGCCTGGTCATCGGTCTGAAGGACTGGACCAAGATGACGGACGAGCAGTTCAAGGAGGCCTCCGCCTTCCTGCGCGACGTGCACAAGAACATCCGCTTCTACTGGACCGACGACACCGATCTCAACCAGGCCTTCACCGGCAATGAGGTCGACCTGGTCTGGGGTTGGAACGAGACCTATGTGACGCTGAAAGGGCAGGGCATGCCGATCGCCATGAACCGCGACACCAAGGAAGGAATCTCGACCTGGGTGTGCGGCTATGTGCTGATGAAGGACGCGCCGGGCAAGCCCGACCAGGCCTATGATTTCCTGAGCGCCGTCAACGCTCCAGTCGTTTCGGAGTACATGGTGAAGACCTTCGGCTACGGCCACGGCAACAGCGCCGGCATGGCGGCGATGGACCAGAAGCTGCTCAGCGACCGAGGCTTCGACAATCTCGACAAGTTCCTCGACAAGACGCTGTTCCAGCAGCCGGTGGCGCCGGACCTCAAGCAGCGCATGGTCGCCGAGTTCGAGAAGATCAAGGCCGGCTATTGAACAGCATCATTGCAAGAACCGGAGTCGCCATTGTCGGCGCCGGTTTCACCGGCCTGTCCGCCGCGCTCGAATTGAAGCGCGCCGGCATCGATTTCCTCGTCCTGGAGGCACGTGACCGCGTCGGCGGGCGCGTGGAAGCCGTCCGCAACGGTCTTGGCGAGCTGATCGACAGCGGCGGCCAGTTCTTCTGCGTGGACATGCCTCAGGTGACGGTGCTGGCGACGACGCGCGGCAAGACATTCGTCGAAACCTATGTCGACGGCGAGTTCATCACCCATCCGTCGATGTCGGCCGCGCAGGCCGAGCGGACCTACCATACGGCGATGGCGATCCGCGAAAGGATGAACAGGATCGAGCCGGACGATCCGGCGATCGCGGGCTTGAGCGTTGCCGATTGGCTGGAGCGCCAGAGGGATCCCGCCGACGCCAAGGCCGCCTTCCGCTCGATGATCGAGGGTCTCTGGTGCCTGGCGCTCGACAAGGTGCCGCTGTGGCATCTCATCGACAATGACCGACGCATCACCAATGAGGTGCCGGAACTGCAATATTCCCTGCGCGAGACGATGCAGTCGGTGGCTGACGATCTGGCGGGCGATCTCGGCGGTCGGCTGCGGCTGAACGAGCCGGTCGTGCGGGTCGAGCATGGAGCGAAAGGCGTTCGCGTCGCCACCGCAAGTGGCGTTATCGAAGCGGGCGCCGTGCTGGTCGCGCTGCCGCCGACCATGGCGGCGAAGCTCGCTTTCGCGCCTGCCTTGCCGCCGGCCTTGTCCAAGGCGCTCGGTGTCTGGGAAAGCGGCGCCGTGATCAAGATGCTGGTGCGCTACGCCAAGCCGTTCTGGCGCGAACGGGACCTCAGCGGCATGGTCATGTGGCGCGACCTGCCAGGCCTCTTCGCATGCGACACGAGCAAGGACTCGGGCCATGCCGCGCTCACAGTCTTCGTCGGCGGGCCGCTTGCGTTGCGCTGGCGTCCGCTCGGCGAGACGGCGTTGCGTGCGGAGGTGGCGGCAAGGCTCGTCAATGCCCTTGGTCAGCAAGCCGCCGATATCGTCGATTTCAGCGCACGCGACTGGACGCATGACCGCTGGAGCGGCGGCGCCTATAGCGACCTCATCGTCGATGTGACGGCGCGTGACGCCGAACGCGTCATCCTCGCCGGCGCGCCGCCCGTCTATTTCGCCGCTTCGGAAGTCTCGCCGTCTTTCCCCGGCTATGTCGAAGGCGCGATCGTCGCCGGCCGCATCGCCGCCGGCAGGATTCAGTCGGCCATCGCCACCAGCGCCTCGGGGTCGTAAGCGAGGCGGATCGGCGCGCCGACCGGGATGTCGTCGGCGCCGAAGTCGTTGGTCTCGGTCACCGAGAGCGGTTTTTCCAGCCCCGGGATCTCGACGATCAGATGCGTTATCTCGCCAAAATAGTGGCGCTCCACGACCTTGCCGGCGACTTCGAATTTCGCCGTCGCATTGTCCCAAAGCACGCGCAGGCGTTCGGGCCGGATGCCGAGCGTGGCGGCGCCACCGTTGCGTATGAAGGCCTTCGGCTTGTCGGTCCTGACGCGGCCGAAACCCAGCGTGTCGAGCACCAGCGAAGCGCCGTTCTCCTCGACGATTTCGGCCTTGACGAAATTCATGCCGCCGAGGAAGTCGGCGACCTGGCGATTGACGGGGCGTTGGTAGATTTCCTTGGGCGAGGCGACCTGCGCGATGCGGCCGCCGAACATCACCGCGATGCGGTCGGACATCGCCAGGGCCTCGTACTGGTCATGCGTGACCAGCACGAAGGTGATGCCGACCGCCTGCTGCAGCCGGCGGAGCTCGACCTGCATCTGCTCGCGCAGTTTCTTGTCGAGCGCCGACAACGGCTCGTCGAGCAGCAACACCTTGGGTCGCATCACCAATGCGCGGGCCAGAGCCACGCGCTGTCGCTGGCCGCCGGAGAGCTCGGTAGCGCGCCGCTTGCCGAGACCGGTCAGCGACACCTGCGCCAGCGCCTCCTCGACGCGGCGCTTTTCCTCGCCGGCGCCGAGCTTCAGCCGCTTCAGCCCGTAGGCGACGTTCTGCTCGACATTGAGATGCGGGAAGATCGCGTAGCTCTGGAAGACCATATTGGTCGGCCGGCGGTTGGCGGGGATGCCGTCCATCGGCTGGCCGTCGACTGCGATCGAGCCGCTGGTCGGTGTGTCGAAACCGGCGATCATGCGCAGCAAGGTGGTCTTGCCGCAGCCGGACGGGCCGAGCAGCGAGAAGAATTCGCCTTCCCTGATCGCCAGCGAGGCGTTGTCCAGCGCCTTGAACGCGCCGTAGCTGCGGGTGACGTCGCGGATATCGATCATGGTGCGATCCGACTGCGCGCGCTCGGATTGGACCCGCTCAAGCATAGAGGCCTCCGTCGTTCTGGGTGCGTCTCGCCGCGCGGCGGCGCAGGATTTCGGCAACGGTCATCAGGGCGAAGGACGCAAAGAGCAGCAATGTGCCCAGCGCCAGCACGCCGGGAAGCTTGGCCGCGAAACGCAGCTGGCCCCAGATGTAGATCGGCAATGTCGCCTCGGTGCCGGTGAGAAAGAAGGCGATGATGAATTCGTCCAGCGAGATCGTGAAGCAGACGAGCAGGCTGGAGATGATCGCCGGCGCGACCATCGGCAGCGTCACGCGCCGGAAGGTGCCGAAGGCGCTCTCGCCGAGATCGGCGGAAGCCTCCTCCAGGCTGCGGTCGAAGCCTTCGAAGCCGGAGGTCAGCACGGTCATCGAATAGGGGATGCAGATCAGAACATGGCCGAGCACGACAGTGAACAGCGACAGGCTCAAGCCGAGCTGCAGCATGACCAGCAGCATCGAGATGGCGACGATCACCTCGGGCAGCACCAGCGGCGCCATGATCAGCCCGTTGATGGCGCGGCGGCCCGGATAGCGATAGCGGGTGATCGAGCGGGCGGCGAGGATGCCGAGCACGGTCGACAGGATCGAGGCCGAGATGCCAACCATCAGGCTGTTCCAGGTGGCGTCGATCAGCGCCGGCGTGCGCGGCAGGTCCTCGTACCATTGCAGCGTGACGCCCGAGAGCGGGAATTTCGGCGTCGCTGCCGTGTTGATCGAGAAGATCGGCAGGAAGATCACCGGCAGATAGAGGAAAAGCAGATAGAGGACGGCGTAGCTCGACAGCCAGCCCGGCAGGAAACGTCGGATCGCCGTCATCGCGCCAGCCTCTGCAGGGCGCGTATGATGAGCACGGTGGCGCCGGCCATCAGCGAGACGATGACCATGGTGCTGACGGAAAGCGCCGCGCCCAGCGGCCAGTTCGACGCCTTGCCGAACTGCGCCTGGATGGCGTTGGCGATCATGACACCGTCCTTGCCGCCGACGAGCTTCGGCGTGACATAGTCGCCGACGGTCGGGATCATGACGATCAGCGCCGCCGAGATCACGCCCGGCGCCGACAGCGGCAGGGTCACGCGCAGGAAGGAGCGCAGCGGCCCGTCGCCGAGGTCGGTCGCGGCTTCGACCAGGGTGCGGTCGACCTTTTCCAGTGAAACGAAGATCGGCAGGATGGCGAAGGTCGCCCAGGCATGGGTGAGCGTGATGATGACGGCGGTGGAATTGTAGAGCAGCGCGTCCGATGGCTCGTTGATGATACCGAGCGCCATCAAGCCGGAATTCAAGACGCCGTTGTAGCCGAGGATCACCTTCCACGACATCACGCGCAGCAGGTAGCTGGTCCAGAACGGTATGGTGATGAGGAATAGCCAAAGGCTCTTGTGGCGACCGCCATGGAAGGAAATGAAATAGGCGATCGGGTAGGCAAGCGCGACCGTCAGCAGGCTGACCGTCAGCGAGATGTAGAGCGAGCGCCAGAGCAGGTCGCGGTAGATCGGCTCGGTCAGCGCGATCCGGTAGTTCTCCAGCGTGAACGTATGGTCGATGGTGAGATAATGCTGCGTCCAGAAGGAATGGGCGATGACGACCAGGATCGGCAGGACGAGAAGAATAAGGGCGTAAACGAAGGTCGGACTGATCAGGGCAAAGCCCTGGGCGGCTTCCGATTGCAGAAGGGGACTTCGTCTGGCCCCCGCCACGCGTAACGGGGGCGACCCTTCCGCAGCCGCTGTCATTGCAGCGCTCCGGGCGTGATTCCAGTTGCTGGCTCGGACTGTCCCGCCATGCGGCCTTCCCATTCTTGGCGCCGACCGCCCGTTCCCAATTTATGCTTGGAGCGCGATCGCTCGTGGCTCGCCGGCTTTCTTTCATCATGAGCGCATCCGCCGATTGAAATCAAGCGCTATTTCTGCTTTATTGATTGAACGGATATTCAAAATGAAGTGAAGAAAGACCGAGTTTCCGCGGCTTTCCGCCTCTCTTGATGTCCAAGGAAAATTCTGCAACCGGACGATGCGAGGCGAACATGGCGGCTCAAAGCAAGATCAAGGCAAGCGAGATCATCGAGCCGGGCGATGACGATGCGGTCGAGCTCGCCAAGCGCCACCTCGTCCAGCCCTGGCCCTATGCCGGCTCGGTCGGCGCCGAGGCTCGCGCGCTGATCGGCGAGGGCGACGGCATCTACATAACCGACGGCTCCGGCAAGCGGCTGATCGACGGCCCGGCCGGCATGTGGTGCATCAATGTCGGCCATCGCCGCGAGGAGCTGGCCAAGGTCATGTACGACCAGGCGATGGCGCTCTCCTACAACACGCCATGGTACACGATGAACGCGCCCTCGGCCGAGCTTGCCCGGCGTATTGCCGACGCGGCACCCGGCGACCTCAGCCACACTTTCTTCGCCACCGGCGGTTCTTCGGCGGTCGAAACGGCGCTGCGCTTCATGCAGTTCTACAACAATGTGCGCGGTCGCCCGGAGAAGAAGCTCATCCTCAGCCGCGGCGGCGCCTATCACGGCTCGACTTATCTGTCGGCCTCGCTCAACGGCCGTCCGCGCGACCGCGACTGGATGGACGGCGCCGACGATCTGGTGGTCAAGCTCTCTTCGCCCGATCCGTTCCGGCGACCGAAGGGCATGAGCATTGCCGCCTTCACCGATTTCCTCGTCGACCAGTTCCGCGACACGATCGCGCGCGTCGGCGCCGACCGGATCGGCGCCTTTGTCGGCGAGCCGGTGCAGGCCTCGGGCGGTGTCATCGTACCACCGGACGGCTATCTCAAGCGGATCCGCGAGATCTGCCGCGACAACGACATCCTCTATGTCTCGGACGAGGTGGTGACCGGCTTCGGGCGGCTCGGCCATGTCTTTGCCTCGGGCGACGTGTTCGGCATCGACCCGGACATGATCACCTTCGCCAAGGGCGTCACCTCAGGCTATTTCCCGCTCGGTGGCGTGATCATCTCGGAGCGGCTGCTCGAGGAGCTGCGCCGCTCCAACCATCCCGACGCCCTGTTTGGCCATGGCCTCACCTACACCAGCCATCCGATCGGCTGCGCGGTGGCGCTGAAGAACCTCGACCTGCTGGAAGAGAGCGTGCTTGCCCATACCCGCGAGATCGCGCCCTATTTCCAGGCGCGGCTCAAGACGCTGGAAGAGCTGCCGTTGGTGGGCGAGGTGCGCGGCGTCGGACTGATGGCCTGTGTGGAATGCGTCGCCGACCGCGAGAGCAAGGATCCGCTGCAGCTCGACAAGGATGTCGGCAAGCGCATCGACGCGCATTGCCACGAACTCGGCCTTCTGGTGCGGCCGCTGATCAACATGTGCGTGATGTCGCCGCCGCTGATCATCAGCCGCGAGCAGGTCGACGACATGGTGGCGATCCTGCGCGAAGGCATTTCGCGGACGATGGATGACCTGAGGAAAGAGGGCGTTTGGCGGGGGTGAGGGCCATTCCTTCTCCCCGTTGAACGGGGAGAGGGAAAGAGCTTCTACCCTCTCGACCGCAGCGCGTCGTTCAATCCCCACATGTCCTTTTCCTCCGGCGCCGTTTCCAGGTTCAGCACCGGGACCTGCCTGCGCAGGTGGTCGTGGTGGGTGCGCACGCCATATTCGAGGTCGGAGAGGTAGAAACCCTCGAAGGCTTCCGACAGCATGGATTCGTTCGACCAAACGGAAAGCTGCACGTCCTCGTTCATCGTGTCGCGGTCGATGCGGTAGGCGAGGTAGCGCGCCGCCGCCTGTTCCCTGGTTTCGTCCTTGTAGCGGTAGATCGCGCCGCGCAGCAGCGTCTCGCCGGTCGACAGCGGGAACTCCTGATAGAACTGGACCGATTCCGGCATGATCGACAGCGCGTTGTTGGGGAAGATGCCGTAATAGATCCAGGCCTTGCGCAGATGCTCGGGCAGGTGCGCCGGCTCAGGCGAGATCTTGACGTACTGGTTGACGCTCCAGCGCCGCCCGGCATGCGGATTGTAGCTGGCGAAGGACCGCGACACGCCGTTGATGAACGGCTCATCGAAATAAGTCGCGCCATAGAGGTCCTGCAGCGCGGGATGCGCCATGGCGACGTGATAGCCCTCATTGTCGACGTCGCGCACCGACTTCCAGTTGACCGGCGACTTCTGTGTCCAGATGCCCCAGGACGGCACCATGTCGGCGACATTGTAATGGGCCATCTCGGCTTCGATGGGCTTCAGGAGCTCGGCAACGGAAGGCTGTGGGCCGCCCTTGCGGAAGCGGATGAAGATGAAGCCCATCCAGATTTCAAGGTCGAGCGGCATCAGGCCGAACTCGGTCTTGTCGAGTTCGGGGAAGGAGCGCGGGCGGGCAGCACCCCGCAGCGTGCCGTCGAGATTGTAGACCCAGCCATGGAACGGGCACACCAGCGCGTTCTTGCAATTGCCCTGGCTGTCGGCGACGACGCGGCTGCCACGGTGGCGGCACATATTGTTGAAGGCGCGCACCACGCCGTCCTTGCCGCGCACGATCAGGGCGCGCTCGCCGATGACGTCCATGGTCAGATAGTCGCCCGGGTTCGGCACGTCGGAGACATGGCCGGCGATCTGCCAGTGATTGCGGAAGACGTATTCCTTCTCGAGTTCGAGAAGGGCGTTGGAGTGGTAACTCCACCCGGGCAAGCCCCGCCGGTCCCAATCGTTGGGGATCGCCACGTCACGGAGGTGCGGGTTCATGGGAATGCTCTTCTTTTTGTTGAATACTCATTCAATATAAGCATATTTTTCATTGAAATGCAATGGCTTGCGGAAATATGGGAACTCCGTGGTGGCGAGGCAAAGCTCCTCTGAGCGGGAAAAATCCCGGAAATTCCGGGTCTTAATCAAGGAAGCGGAACAGCGATTCCGGCCGTGGACGGCCGGCCCGGAGGAGGCCTGTTTCGGGTTTGTCCCGGCGGCGCCGCGGCAGCGGCGACGCGCTCGATCGAGCGCGATGTGTGAGGCCGCTTACAGTCAGTCGCATGCAACAGGCGCATATCCGTGTCGACCAGCTTCGATGGAAGTCGAATGGTTGCGGCGAGACTCCCAGGCGCGCCTGGGTCTGTTTCAATCCTGTTACACAGGCGGTCGCCACCAATCATCCGGCTGTTACCTGGCGCGGTTAAGTTCGTTTCATGGCAAAAAGAAAAATAACGAAGGGAACAACCAATGCTTACGAAAGTCCGGATTGCCAATGCCAATCGCCGTACGCATGGTCCGGAGCGCAATGACCGCCGGCCGAAGCTTGCGTTGCGCCAGCGCGCCAGCGACCATCCGATGGCCATGTTCATGCTGATCGGCGCCTGCGTCTTCGTCGGCATGCTGGCCGCTCCCGCTTCCGGGCCTGCTTTCGCGTCGATCAATCCGCCTGCCAATGTCGTCGAGGGCGCACAGACCACGCTGAAGACGGCGCGCTTGCCGGAACCGGCGGTCGACTTTGCCTGCAAGGGTCAGAATTGGGGCGCCGAGAGCGTCGATTGCCTGCGCGCCATCGCCGAGCAGTCCGGCCAGCATCGGGAGCGCGCGGTGCGCATGATCGCCAACGCCGCGCCGCTCACCAACACGCCCAACATCTTTTAACGTCCTCCCCTGAGCGCTCCCTCCTGCGCTCAAGTCAGGCTCCCGCCGCATAGTCGGTCGGGAGCCTCTTTTTTTGCTCCGTCGATATTCAGATCAGACTGGCCTGCAAATGGCGCCTTTCTCCGCTCCCGGTGCTCGCGTACCTTAAGTACGCTCCGCTCCGGTTCCCAAAGTCGCCATTTTCGACTCAACCTGGCCTGAATCTCAACAGAGCCTACGGGTGGCGCGGGCTGAAGGCTCGGATATCTGTCGCGGCCTTGGCTCAGATGTGGGCGCCGTTGTCGGCGGCGGTCTCGTCGGCAACGGCCGACAGGATGCCGCGGACGTCGAGCGTGGAGAAAGGCTTTTCCAGGATATGCGGCCGCTGCTGCGGCGGCAGCGCTTCGATCTCCGCCTTGGCGCCGATCATGTCGCCGGTCACCAGCACGAAGCGCTTGGCCAGCGCGGGCTGCTGCGAAAGCAGTTCGCGGTAGATCGCAATACCGCTGATGCCCGGCATGCGCAGATCGGAAAAGACGATGTCCGGCGGCATATGACCGTTCAGCACGTCCGCCGCCGACGTCCAGCTTGCCACGATGCGCGACTTCAGGCCCATCAGCTCGAGTATGTCGGACAAGGAGGCGGCGACGTCAGGCTCATCGTCGATCACCAGGGCATGGCGCAGCCCGCTCGAACGCGCCGGGCCTTCGCCAGGCGTGGCGCCGTTTCCCGCGATCGCCGGCAGCCGCACGACGAAGCGCGCGCCGTGCGGGTCAACCTCCTCGAACCAGATGTTGCCGTTGTGGCGCTCGACGATCGATTTCGAGATCGACAGGCCGATGCCCGTGCCGACACCGACCGGCTTGGTGGTGAAATAGGATTCGAAGATGCGCGAGCGGATCGCCTCGGGAATGCCGGGGCCGTTGTCCTCGACGGAAAAGCCTGGATCGCCGCGCTCGCTGCGGAAAGTCCGCACCTTGATGCGCCGCTCGCCGGTGATGCCGGCCAGCGCGTGCTGGCTGTTGATGAGGAAGTTCGCCGCGACCTGCGTGATATGGTCGGCATCGGCCATGGCAAGCAGCGGGCCGTTGGCGAAATCGGTGTCGATGATGATGCCGCTGGAGCGCGCGCCATAGGCGGTGACTTCGAGCGCCGCCCGCATCACCTGGTTGAGATCGGTCTCGGCCTGCTCGGTCGGATGCAGGCGCACCATCGACAGGAAGCTCTTGACGATGCGGCCGCAGCGCTCGGCGGCGGCGCGCACTTTCTCGGCCCGCACCTTGGTCTGGGGGTCGCTGGCGAATTCGTGCAGCAGCGTGGACTGCGCCACCACCACCGCCAGCGGGTTGTTGAGCTCATGCGAGACGCCGGCAAGCAGCGAGCCCATCGCCGCCATCTTCTCGTTCTGGTGCAACTTCTCGCGCTGGCGGTTGATCTCTTCCTCGGCCTGCAGCTTTTCGCGCAGGTCGCGGATCGAGCCGAAGATCAGGCGGCGGTCGGCGACACGCATCTCCGTCGCCGTCAGCTCGATCGGAAATATCTCGCCGGCGGCGTTCTGGGTGACGGTCTCCAGCCGCTGGCCGACCATCGGCGCGCCACGGCCGGCCATGTATTCGGCGCCCGATGCATAGCCTTTGCGGTAGTATATCGGAACGATGGTGTTGAGCAGGTCCTTGCCGAGGATGGCGCTGCGCTGGAAGCCGAACATCTTCTCGGCGGCCGGATTGAACTCGATGATCGAGCCAGCCTCGTCGATGACGATGATGGCGTCGAGCGAGGCCTGCAACATGGTGCGGCGGATCACCTCGCTGGCATGCGCCTCGGACGGCGAGCGCTCGATGGCGTCGCCGATGGCCAAGGCGATGATGTGCAAAGTCGCTTCCTCCTCGTCCGTCCATTCGCGCTCGGCGACGCAGTCGTTGACGGCAAGCGTGCCCCAGAGGTGGCCATGAGCGAAAACCGACACGGACAGGAAGGATTTGATGCTCTGCTTGTCGAAATCGGCCCGCAGGAAGCCGTCGAGGTCGCGCGTGTGGCCGGAGAAGATCTTGCCCTGCCGCTCGTCCTCCTGCAGCCGCTCCAGCAACGAATCCGAATTGATGATCGACTGCATGATCACCGAGGGCGAGGCCAGCTCGCCGCCGAAGTCCGGGTCGATCCAATAGGCGGCGACGGATTGGGCGAAGCCTTCGCCCGGCAATTCGCGCAGGCGGAAGAGGATGCCGCGCTGGCAGTCCATTCTGCGGCACATCGTTCCCAATATGCCGTCCATCTCGCGCTGCCAGTCGCCAGCCTCGCGCAGGCGGCGCACGACATGAACGGCCGCCATCGCGGCGCCGCCCGGACGCGACGAGCCATGCGTGTCGGGGCGAACTGCATCAGCAGTCATGGTCGGCCGTCTCCCGGAGCCGGCTTAGGCGCGTCACGTCGAAAAGGATCGAGCGAGGCGCTTAAGCCTGTGTTTTTGATGCATGTCGTTTCCCAAACCGCTGCGCACTTTTGGGCAACATGCATGGGCCGGTTCAATTGCTGTCGCTGGCCGGCAGCGAGAAGATATAGCCTTCGCCACGCACCGTGCGCAGGAATTTTGGATTGGCGGGGTCGGCCTCGATCTTCTTTCGCAACCGCATGATGCGAATGTCCACGGCGCGCGACGATTCCGGATCCTCGACGAAGCCGATGGCTTCCGAAATCGCTGCCCGCGTCAGAAGCCGGTTGGCGCGGGTGAGGAAGACCTCGAGCACGTCGAACTCGCTCTTGGCCATTTCGATGACCGCACCGTTCGCGCTGGTGACCAGCCGGCCATCGAAATCGGCCTGGAACCCGCCGAAGTTCGCGAAGCGGCGGTTGCCGCCTTCGGCTTTTGCAGCTTGCGGCTCGGCCGGCTGCGGCACACGGCGCAGCACGCTGCGCACCCGCGCCAGCACCTCGCGCAATTCGTATGGCTTGACGATGTAGTCGTCGGCGCCGAGCTCCAGCCCGACGATGCGGTCGAGCGCGGTGCCGGCGGCCGTGGCGTAGATGATGCCGATCTGCGTTTTCGAGCGCAGCCAGCGGCCCAGCGACAGACCGTCCTCGCCGGGCATGGCGATGTCGAGGATGGCGATGTGGAAGGACTGCGTCTCGAACAGCGCGCGGGCGGCCGCGGCATTCTCGGCCGTGGTGACGTCATAGCCGCTGGCGCCGAGATATTCGGCGACGGCTTCCCTGAGGTCCGGTTCGTCCTCGACGACGATGATGCGTGCCTTCACGACGCGCTCGCTCCCGCTTTCAGCGGAAAGTAGATTGGGTATAAACATGATGTCCAGCGCTCATCTCGAGTTGTCTGTGGCGGGGTGGAGAAAATGGCCGCACGGTCCGTCATTGCGCTTGTGTCCGTTGCCGAAGTGGTGGCGGGCGATCTCGCCGGCCATCTCGACCGGCGCGGGCATGACGTGCGCCGGGCGCGCCAGCCCTGGGAGGCGGAGACGCTGCTTTCGGCCGGCGGCATCGATGTCGTGGTCGTCGGCGACGAGATCACCCAGGCCGAGGGCCGTGAACTGCTCCGGCGTTATGGCGGCCAAAGCGGGGGCGATCCCGACTTCATCCTGATCTGCCGGCCGCGCGACCTGGTCGACAAGGTGCTGGCGCTCGAGCTCGGCGCCGCCGATGTGGTTGAAAGCCCGCTCAACGTGCGCGAGCTTGCCGCGCGCATCGGTGGCCTGCTGACCAGACGCGGCAGGGCCGCCGGAGAACTGATCGTGCTGGAGAACGCCACCGTCGACCTGCGGTCGGCCATGGTCATGCATCGCTCCGGCGCGGAGGATCAGCTTTCTCCCGGGCAGGTGGCATTGCTCAAGCTGTTCCTGGCGAGCCCGCGCAAGGTGCTGACGCGCGATGACATCATCGCCGCCGCTCCGGCCGAGAATGCCGACGCTTTCGACCGTTCGATCGACTCGCGCATCGTGCGGCTGCGCCGCAAGCTCGATACCGAAACCATCACCACCATCAGGGGCTCCGGCTATCGGTTCGACCCGCCGGTCCCGCGCAACGAATGAGACGACGCCGGGAAAGTGGTTTTCCGCGTCCTTCATCGGATCAGCCTGCTTTCCACCCTGGATCCGCTTGGCGATCTCAACGCACCACCAGAAGCGACGGGCCGGACGGCACGTCTGCGCCGACAGCCATCTCGCCGGCATGCGCCCGGTCCTTGAGCAGCACGGTCGCCAGCGCCGCGAACCCCAACAGTCCTTGAGCGTAAAGCAGCGCCGAGAGCATCGACGCGGCAAACTTCGTCTTCATCACTTGTCCCCAATCTCGATAGTCTTCGGTGCTTCAGGAAACTCCCGAAGCGCCCGCGCCGCTGACGGAGCCCCCCGCTGCGGCGCGGGCCTTCGGTCCTCTCGGCAGCAAGTAGCCGGAGGGGCCGCGCGTCCTCATCAACTGAAAGCCGACCCGCCAGAAGGCCTTCAGCCGGTGAACGCGCAGGCTGGAAACGATCCAGACCGTGGCGTTTGAACAGAGCCATCTGCAATCGAGTCAGGAGCGGAGGTTGGATTTCCTGCCCATTTTCGTTTGCCGATGTCGATGTCTGTTCCCGTTGCGTCAAATCTGACGCCGGTATGTATCCGCTTCATGCCGCCGAATCCGCGTTTTGTTGCAGATTAATTTCGAGATTGGCCTTCAAGCTTTCATATGTGGGTGAAATGCGCTTTCGTTTGCGCCGCGGCATGCGGCTTGATTGCAAGTCTAGCCGACTTGCCTTTCCGGCTCGGACGCACATTGGGAAACAAAATCGAAACAAAATCGAGCATTAAGCGAAATTAACCTGAAACAGGCGCCCTCGATAAACGGCCATCGAATTTGAAGCCGGCGCGACCGGCAAAAAACAGAGAGGGATCGTCATGCGTATTTCAGCCAAGCTCATCAACGTCACCGCCGCCGCACTTGCCGGCGCGGCTCTGCTCTTCGGCGCCGGCAACGCTGCCCATGCCAACCAGGTCGTCGCCAGGGTTTCGCTGTCGCAGCAGATCATGGAAGTCACGGTCGATGGTCGTCGGACCTACACCTGGAAGGTTTCGACCGGCGACAGACGGCACATCACGCCGACCGGCTCGTTCAAGCCAACCCGCATGCATGAGATGTGGTATTCGAAGAAATACGACAACGCGCCGATGCCCCATTCGGTGTTCTTCAGCGGCGGTTACGCGGTGCATGCGACCTACGCCATCGGGCGCCTCGGCCGTCCCGCCTCGCATGGCTGCGTGCGGCTGCATCCCGACGCCGCGGCCGATTTCTATCAGCTCGTCGAGGCCTTCGGCCCCACCAACACCAGCATCGTCATCGTCAAATGACGAGCTGGATCAAGTAGCAGGCGGGTTGCCGCCTTCGGGCTGGTTGTGTTCCACTTCCCTGGAATGCTCCAGAGCCGCGGCCGTGGGGCGACCGCCAAAAAAAGAGGCCGGAAAATTCCGGCCTCTTTTCGTTTCCGCTTCGTCGCCTTCTCAGGTCGGCAGCGCCGGCATCAGCTTCGGATCGGGCTTCTCGGCAAGGTGCGGCAGGTCCTTGCTGGCGATGAAGGTGTAGAACATCGGAACGACGAAAAGCGTGAACATGGTGCCGACCAGGATGCCGGTGAAGATGACCAGGCCCATCGAGTACCGCGCCGCGGCCCCGGCGCCGCTGGAGATGATCAGCGGCACGACGCCGAGCGCCATGGCCGCGGTGGTCATCAGGATCGGCCGCAGGCGCACCTTGGCGGAAGCGACGATGGCGTCGCGCCGCCGCATGCCATGGACCTCGCGCTGCTGGTTGGCGAACTCGACCAGCAGGATGCCGTGCTTGGTGATGAGGCCGATCAACGTGATAAGACCGACCTGGGTGTAGATGTTGAGCGTTCCGAGGCCGATGTTGAGCGGTACGATGGCGCCGAAGATCGAGAGCGGCACCGCCATCATGATGATCAGCGGATCACGGAAGCTCTCGAACTGGGCAGCGAGCACGAGATAGATCACGACCACTGCCGCGGCGAAGGCGATCAGGATGGTGTTGCCCTGCTCCTTCTCCTGCCTCGACTGGCCGGAATAGTCGATGAAGAAGGTGTCGGGCAGGGTCTCCTTGGCAAGGTCCTCCAGCACCTTCAGGCCGTCGCCGGTGGTCACGCCGGGCAGGGGCAATGCCGAGATCGTCGAGGAGTTCAACTGGTTGAACTGCTCGATGGCCGCCGGCGAGGCATTGGTCGAAATCTTCACGACCGCCGACAGGGGCACCATCTTGCCGTCGACGCTGCGAACGAAATATTCGCCGAGCTTCTCGGGATTGTCGCGGAACTCCTGCGGCACCTGCGGGATGATGTCGTAGCTGTTGGAATCCCGGTCGAACTGCGCCACCTCGGCGCCGCCGACAAGCAGCGTCAAGGTGTTGCCGATATCGGCAATCGGCAGGTTCAACGCCGCCGCGCGCTCGCGGTCGATGGTGACGGTGACCTGCGGTGCATCGTAAGCCATCGAGTTCTGCACGACGATGAAGCGACCCGAGGCCTGCGCCTTGTTCTTGATCTTCTCCGCCTGCTCGAAGACTTCCGAGGGGTCGCCGGTGGAGCGCACGACCATGGAAATCGGCAGACCGCCGCCGGATCCGGGCAGCGTCGGCGGCGCGAAGACGAAGGCCTCCACGCCGGCGACCTTGGAGATGCGTCCCTGGATGTCGGCCTGAAGCGCCTTGGAATTGCGCTTGCGTTCCGCCCAGTCCTTGAAGGCGAAGCCGACGAAGGCGCTGTTGGTGGCGCCGCCGAAAGCGACGGCCGAGAATTGCGCCCGGGTCTCAGGGATATCCTTCACGAGGCCCAGTATCTGGTTGACATAGGTCTCCGTGTAGTCCGACGTGGCATAGCGCGGCGCAGTCACCAGCGAAAGCAGGAAGCCCTGATCTTCTTCCGGCGCAAGTTCGGTCGAGGTCTTGGTGAACATGAAGCCGGTAAGGGCGACAAGCGCGACGACGATGATCAGCGTCACGGGCCGGTTTCTGAGCGAGGCGGTCACCGCCCGCTCATAGACGTGCTCTACGCGGGTGAACGTGCCGTCGACGATGCGCTGGAAACGGCCTTGCTGGCCAGGCTTCAGCAAACGCGCCGACATCATCGGCGTGATGGTGATGGCGATGAGGCCCGACAGCACGACAGAGCCGGCCAGCGTCACCGCGAATTCTCGGAACAGCGCGCCGGTCAGGCCACCGGTGAAGGCGAGCGGCGCAAAGACCGCCGCCAGCGTCATTGTCATGGCGATGATGGCGGTCGCGATTTCGCGCATGCCGTTGAATGCCGCCTGCATCGGCGACATGTGATCCTCCTCCATGTGGCGGTGGATGTTCTCCACCACCACGATGGCGTCGTCGACGACAAGGCCGATCGCCAGCACCATGGCCAGCAGCGACAGAAGGTTGATCGAGTAGCCGACCGCAAACAAGATGAAGCAGACGCCGATCAGCGACAGCGGGATGGTGACGATCGGCATCAGCACCGAGCGGAACGAGCCGAGGAACAGAAGGATGACCACGACGACGATGGCGACGGCCTCGGCGATGGTCTTGAACACCTCCTCGATCGAGGCGCTGATCTGGCCGGTGGCGTCGTAGACGATCTCGATCGTCATGCCTTTCGGCAGCGTATCCTGGATCTGCGGCACGAGCTTGGTCAGCGCCGCCGCCGTCGTCAGCGGATTTGCCGCCGGCGTCGGGAATATGGCGAGGAAGGTTCCCGGCTTGCCGTTGAAGCTCACCCTCGTATCCGTGTTCTCCGCGCCGAGCTCGACACGCGCCACGTCGCGCAGGCGCACCACATGGCCGTCCGTCGAGCGGATCGGCAACTGGGCGAAGGCCTCGGGCGTCTGCAGCGTCGAATGCACGGTGATCGAGGAGACCACATACTCGTTCTGGGTGTTGCCAGGCGCCGACAGGAAGTTCGAATTGTTGATCGCGGTCAGCACATCCACGGCCGTTGCACCACGCGCGGCAAGCCGGATCGGGTCGATCCAGATGCGCATGGAATATTCCTGGGCGCCGAAAATCTGGACGTCGGCGACGCCTTCCACGGTCGAGATGCGAGGTCGGATGACGCGCTCGATATATTCGGTGAGTTGCTCCTTCGTCATGTTCGGGTTCTGCATCGAGATGTACATCATCGCGAACTGCTGCCCGGTGCCCTTGACGATCACAGGATCCTTCGAGGCGGTCGGCAAGGTGCCACGCACGCCCTGGACCTTGGACAACACCTCGGCGAGCGCCACGTCAGGATTGGAACCGAGCTTCATCTGCACCGTCACCGTGCTGGAGGACGGACGGCTGGACGAGGTCACGTAGTCGATGTTTTCCGTCGAGGCGACGGCGCGCGCGATCGGGGCCGATATGAAGCCCTGGATCAGGTCGGCGCTGGCGCCGGGATAGGCCGTGGTGATGGTGATCGCCGTCTCGTCAACCTTCGGATATTGCCGGATCGACAGGCCGAAGATGCCTTGGAAGCCCAGAAGCAGGATCATGCAGGCCAGCACCGTCGACAGGACGGGCCGGCGAATGAAGAGGTCGGAAAAGCTCATTGCTGAACCTGCTTGTTCGCCGATTTGCTGGGGTCGATGGTGTTGTCCACGGCAACCGACATGCCGTTGAAGAGCCGGTTCTGGCCGGCCGTGACGACCTGGTCACCGTCCTTGAGGCCTTCGGTGACCTCGACCATGCCGTTGTTGCGGCGGCCAAGCTTCACGAACACCTGCGAGATGGTGAACGCCGGTTGCTGCCCGGCATCGGCAGGCTTGGCATCCGCCGGCTTGGCATCGGTCGCCTTGGCGTCAGCCGGCTTTGCCGCGCCATCGGCGGGCTTCGAGGCGTCGGCCTGCGGCTTGACGGCATCGCCGGCCGCCTTGTCGGCGCCAGCCTTCTGCTCGTCCGGCTTTGCCGGCGCGGCAGTTGCACCCTGGGCCGGTTTTGCCGGCTCGACGACGAAAACGTAATCGCCATAGAGGCTCGTCGTCACCGCCGTCTGCGGCACGGAAATGACATTGCTCTCCTGTGGCAGCTCGACACGGATCTGGACGAACTGGCCAGGCGTCAGCTTGCCTTCGGTGTTGGCGACCTCGCCGCGAATCGAGACGAGCCGGCTCGCGGGATCGATCTTGGGGTCGATGCCGCGAATGGATCCGGCGAAGGGCATGTCGGCGAGACTGGTGCCAAGCTTCACGGTCTGGCCGATCTTGAGCAGCGGCAGCTGCTGTTCGGGAACCGTGAAGTCGACCCGCATCGTGTCGAGATCCTGGATCGTCACGACCGAGTTGCCCGGGGCCAGGTACTGGCCGACGTCGATCTTCGGAATACCGACCGTGCCGCCGAAGGGCGCGGACAATTGCTTCTGATCGAGCACGGCCTGCATCTTGTTGACCTGCGCGGCCGAGGCGTCCGCCGCGGCACGCGCGGCATCGAGCGTCGCGTCCGTGCCGACGCCGCGCCGCTGCAGTTCGATCGCGCGGGTCAGCGCCGCCTGGTCAGAGGCGGCCTGCGCCTTCTGCGCCACCAGGTCTGCTTTCTCGACCGCGTCATCCAGTTGCAGGAGCACCGCGTCGGCGGCAACCTTCTGGTTGGCGTGGAAGAGGATATCCTTGACGATGCCACTCGTTTCGACGGTAAGGTCGACGCCGCGCACGGCATTGACGGTGCCGATCGCCTCGACGCCGGGCGTCCATTCGGTCGGCTTGACGATCACGGTCGAGACCGTGGCGGCCGGCGGCTTCATGGTGGCGAAGAACTGCTTGATCGCATTGTCGCGAAACAAGTTGAAGCCGACGACGCCGACGCAGATCACGATAAGCAGCGCCAGGAATCCGGTAATGATGAAGAAGCGCTTCACGGACAAACCCCTCGAGCCGGATGCCGGCATACGTTCAGTGCCGGGACACATATCGACGATAGGCCCCGATTTCAATTTTCGGCGCTTTACTGTACCGGCTGGACGGTCTTGTCAATTCCGCCTAAGCTAATGTACGGGGAGACGCGATGAGACCACGGAAGGCAAACTCACGCGAAAAAATACTTGCCGCCGCCGCCGATGTGGCGCGCGAGGCAGGCCCGGGGAGCCTGTCGCTCGAGGCGGTCGCCAGCCGCGCCGGAGTATCGAAAGGCGGCCTGCTCTACAATTTCCCGACGAAGGCCAAGCTGATGCAGGGTCTGGTCGAAAGTTATCTTAGCGATTTCCAGAAGGCGCTGGAAACGCGCGCCGCCGCGGACGGCCACGAAAGCGTGCTTTCGGCCTATATCAGACTGTCGGCCGACGATTGCGAGCGACCGAAACCTTCAGCTTCCTGGATGTTCTCGGCGATCGCCGAGGATCCCGAATTCCTGACACCGATAAAGGCCTTCAAGCGCCAGCTGTTCGATCGGCTGAAAGGCGAGACGAACGATCTCGGCTCGTTGCTGATCTGCTTTCTTGCCATCGAGGGGCTGCGCAGCATGAACCTTTTCGATTCCGACGTGCTTTCCGATGACGAGCACACGCTCCTGGTCGCCTCGCTTCTGAGGATAGCCGGGTAGGTTAACGGACGGTCAAGGGCGTCACACCAGCTTCATCCTAGGGACATAGCGTTCTTCCCGGTTCTTTGCTGCAATGCAAATGGAGTGGGACGATGGTGGACGTAGTTTCCAGTGAGGCGGGGATTCCGAGACCGGATCATCCCCTAGAACAATCGAGCGGGGCCAAATGGTTCCTGCCGGCTTTCGGCGTGCTGGTGCTCGTCGGCATCATCTATGTCGGCTATGCGCTCAGCCAGGACCTGGCCATCGCCAAGACGGTACCGTGGATCCTGCTCGGCATCGCCCTTCTGATTGCGCTGGGCTTCGAGTTCGTCAACGGCTTCCACGACACCGCCAACGCGGTCGCCACCGTCATCTATACACGCTCGCTGCCGGCGGAATTCGCCGTCATGTGGTCGGGCCTCTTCAACTTCCTCGGCGTCTTGACCTCGAGCGGCGCGGTGGCGTTCGGCATCCTGTCGCTGCTGCCGGTCGAACTCATCCTGCAGGTCGGCTCATCCTCGGGCTTCGCCATGGTGTTCGCGCTGCTCGTCGCGGCTATCCTGTGGAACCTCGGTACCTGGTTCCTCGGCCTGCCGGCCTCCAGCTCGCACACCATGGTCGGCTCGATCATCGGCGTCGGCCTCGCCAACCAGTTCATGGCTCCGGCCGGCAGCGCCACCAGCGGCGTCGATTGGGGCCAGGCGACCAATGTCGGCACCACCTTGCTGGTGTCGCCGATCGTCGGCTTCTTCGCCGCCGCCGCGCTGCTCTATGTGATGAAGCTGCTGGTGCGCAATCAGGCGCTCTACGAGGCGCCGAAGGGCAACGCTCCGCCTCCGTGGTGGATCCGCGCGCTGCTGATCTTCACCTGCACGGGCGTCAGCTTCGCGCATGGCTCCAATGACGGTCAGAAGGGCATGGGCTTGATCATGCTGATCCTGATCGGCGTCGTGCCGACCGCCTACGCGCTGAACCGCACGCCGGACATCAACTATCTCGACGCCTACAAGGCGGCATCGGCCAGCGTCGAGACGGCGCTGGGCAAATATGTCAAGCCCGGCGTCACCATCGCCGACGCCAATGCCGCCAAGGCGGCCGTCCAGGAAGCGGTGCGCAGCAAGTCGTGGAACGATCAGACGACGCTCGCGCTGCAGACCTATATCCACAACACGACCGCCGAGCTGCAGCCCTACGCGACGGTCGAGAAGGTGCCGACCGATCTGGTCAGCAACGCGCGCAACGACATCTACCTGATCGGTGAAGCGCTGAAGCTGATCGACAAGAAGCAGTTGCTGCCGATGCAGGCCGGCGACCTCAAGGCGGTCACCGACTACCACAAGGCGGTCGACAACGCGACGAAGTTCATCCCGCTGTGGGTGAAGGTCGCCGTGGCGCTGGCGCTCGGCCTCGGCACCATGGTCGGGTGGAAGCGCATCGTCGTCACCGTCGGCGAGAAGATCGGCAAGAGCCACCTGACCTATGGCCAGGGCGCCGCCGCCGAGCTGGTCGCGATGATCACCATCGGCATGGCCGATCGTTTCGGCCTGCCGGTCTCGACCACGCATGTGCTGTCGTCCGGCGTCGCCGGCACGATGGCGGCCAACGGCTCCGGCCTGCAGTGGTCGACCGTGCGCAACCTGGCGCTTGCCTGGGTCCTCACTCTGCCCTGCTCGATCGCGCTGGCCTTCGTGCTGTTCGTGATCTTGCGCCACGTGTTCTGAGTGGCGGGGCCGGATTGGCCCAACTGCCCAACCGACGAGACGGCGCCGTTCGCGGCGCCGTCTTCTTTTTTGCGCGCCGGGTTCAGCCGCCAGCAAGCTTTGGCAATGCAAAAAAGAGCCGCCACCCAAGGGCGGCGGCGGACTTCGTTGGAGCAGGGTATCAGAAAGTCAGGTCGGGTCTTCGCGGTGCAGGTCGTGGATGGTGACGCCCTCGGCATTGTCGGGCAGCATCAGCCATTGCTTGTGGCGCAGCGTGCGCTCGGTGTCCTCCAGGCCCATCTCCCAATGCTCGCGCATCGAGGTGCCCGAGAACTCATAGTCCTTGGCGTGGCCTTCATAGCCTTTGTGCTGGTAGATCAGATGGACGATGTTGACCACGCCGGCGTCGGAATAGTCGGCGATCAGTTCCTTCTCGCCATCCTTGAGCTGGTCCGGCGGCACGCGCTTCAGCGCGTCGAGCAGCTTCATCTTCAGCGCATGGATGCGCTCGAAATTGTCGGTGTTCTGCCGGGTGCGGCTGGAATACATGATGTCCTTGTGGCGCGACAGGACGTCGGCCATGCCGCGCGGCAGCACGCCGCGCGCGCTGAACAGGTCGACCTGGAACACCAGCGAGGAGCGATCCTCCTCCTGGTCGAGCAGATATTGCAGCGGCGTGTTGGAAACGATGCCGCCATCCCAGTAATACTCGCCCTCGATGCGGATCGAGGGGAAGGCCGGCGGCAGCGCGCCGCTCGCCATGATGTGCTCCGGCCCGATGCGCACCTTGTCGGTGTCGAAATAGACGAAGTTGCCGGTCCTGACGTTGACCGCGCCGACGCTCAGCCGCTTCTTGCCGTCGTTCAGCACGTCGAAGTCGATCAGGCTTTCCAGCGTGTCCTTGAGCTCGGCGCTGTCGTAGAAGCTGGTCGCGCCTTCCGCTCCCGACAGTTGGAACCAGGGGCTGGGACTGCGCGGCTTGAAGAAGCCGGGCTGTCCCATGGTCATCGTCATCCAGGACGAGGTCTGGTTGCGGATATCGCGATAGATGTCGCCTTCGGGCGTATAGGCCCAGATCTTGCGTCCCGAGATCGTCTGCCAGAACTGCTCCAGCCGCTGCAGGCGGCGGCTCGGCTCGTTGCCGGCGATGATCGAGGCGTTGATGGCGCCGATCGAGACGCCGGAGAGCCAGGTTGGCTCGCAGCCGGCGTCGGCAAGCGCCTGATAGACGCCGGCCTGATAGGCGCCGAGCGCGCCGCCGCCCTGGAAGACCAGGGCGATGCGGTCATATTGCGCGGTGATTTCCTGGATGGTGGCGGCAGCGGTCTTGCTGCGGTTACGCTCAAGCACCGATTTTCTCCCGCTGGGTCGCGCCGACAGCGGATTGGCTGTGGTCGGCAAGATAATCATGCACGACTTCGCCCAGGCCGAGCGTCAGGTCGGCGGTGAAGTGAACTGCCGAGACGATGTCAAGCACGGGCAGCTTCGCCACGTCGGCCATGACATGCGGGCGCAGGTCGAGCGCGGCCGGCGCCGTCCAGGCCTCCTTCAGCGTGACGTCGGTAAGGTAATAGCGGACCAGCTCGCAAATGCGCGGGCCGCCGTCGACATGCGGAATGATCTTGATCAGGAAATTGGGCGCGGCGAGCGAGGCAAGCACCTGGTCGTGGTCGGCTTCGCGATGCTTGTAGCCCATGGTGCCGGTGGCGCACAGAACGCTGCCATAGTGCAGCGTGCCGACCACCACTTCGCCCTCATGCACGATCTTGGGGCTGGCGAGCTTCTTCGGGAAACCCCAGAGCTCGCGGCCGCCGGCGATCGGCGCGTCGTCGTCGAGATACATGGAGTGCACATAGCCACCATGCTGGCCCTTGTAGCGCACCGGTATGACCTGGCCGGTCTCGGTGTAGTCGCCGAAGCCGGTCGAGTCCGGCATGCGGATGAACTCATACTTGACCAGCGGTTCGTCGATCTCGAGTGGCGCCGGCACCACGGCCTCGAGTGCTTCGCGCGTGGTGCGGTAGGTGATGATGATGTATTCGCGGTCGAAGAAACGATAAGGGCCGGGCGGGAAGGACGGGTTGGTGAGCGGCATGGCATAGGCGCGCTTCACGACATCGGCGATTTCCATGGCTGGTGCCCCAACTGGTTTGAAATGACCCCGCGCGAGTGCGCTGGCAAGTATGTTGCACGGCAGCATGACAGTGCCGTGTCAGCCGCAAGACGGCCCTTCCCGGGCCGGAAAACACCGTCTTGGAGCTGTAATAGCGCCGACATATGGGTGTGGCATTGTGATGCTGCGGCGCACAAATCATGTGCCTTCCCAGCGGTCTGCCTTCATATTCTTCCCTCTGTCCTCCTGTCGCGAGATCTCCCATGGGTTCCCTGTCTTCGAAGAATGCGCTCGTCACCGGCTCGACCAGCGGCATCGGCCTTGCAATCGCCCGCGCCCTTGCCGCCGAGGGCGCCAACGTCACCATCAACGGCCTGGGCGACGCCGCGACGATCGAGCAGGAGCGTGCCGGCATCGAGAAGGACTTCGGCGTCAAGTGCCGCTATTCCGATGCCAATATGATGGACGGTGCGGCGGTGACCGCCATGGTTCACGATGCTGAAGCTGCATTCGGCAGCCTCGACATCCTGGTCAACAATGCCGGCATCCAGCACGTCGCGCCGATCGAGGAGTTTCCCGACGACAAATGGGAAGCCATCATCCGCATCAACCTGCTTGCCGCCTTCTATGCCATCAAGGCGGTGGTGCCCGGCATGAAGAGCCGCAAATGGGGCCGCATCATCAACACGGCTTCGGCGCATGCGCTGGTCGCCTCGCCGTTCAAGTCGGCCTATGTCTCGGCCAAGCACGGCATTGCCGGCCTGACCAAGACGGTGGCGCTGGAAGTGGCGCAGAATGGCATCACCGTGAACGCGATCGCGCCCGGTTATGTATGGACGCCGCTGGTCGAGAAGCAGATCCCCGACACGATGAAGGCGCGCGGCATGACCGAGGAGCAGGTCAAGCACGACGTGCTGCTCGCGGCGCAGCCGACCAAGGAATTCGTCACCGTCGAGGAACTCGCAGCACTTGCGCTGTTCCTGTGCACGGACGCTGCCAAGCAGATCACCGGCACGATCCTGCCGATGGATGGCGGCTGGACGGCGGAGTAACGCGCGGCCTCTTTCCCGGTGCGGCAGCCGGGACCGGTCAGGGGCCCGGCGAAGCCGCTAGCCTTGCATCAGATGTCCGGTCCACCATGCGGAGCTGCTGGTGAAGCGGATCGCCAGCAGGCCGATGCCTGAGATCAGCGCTGCCCAATAGAGCGGCGTGCCGACCTTCCAGCGGTCGTCGCCGGGAGCTCGCTGGCCGAGCGTGCGCTTTGTGCCGTAGAGGCCGACGAGCAGGCCGATGTTCAAGACGATGTCGAGCATGACGACACCCTGGCTGCCATACTCGCCGCCGGGAATGCACACACGATAGACGAATGTGACGATCAGCAGGGCGGCGATCACCCGGAATGTCGTCCACGGCAATGGTCTGCTTGAGCTGATATCCGGCATATTCCCCTCCGCTGAGCCGCGCCGCTTAATAGCATGGGGCCGTCCGGCCGAGCGTGAGCGGAGTAACAAAGGTCCCGCAGACAAAAGCAATCCCTCCGAAGGCGCTTCACATTCGCGTGAGCGAAAAAGCGGACCGGCCGGGAATAAACGGCCGGGTCCGCTGGTCTCTTGGGCATGCGCTGGATGCGCGCAACAGCAGGAGACCACGATGAAGCGGCATGAAGACAGAAGCGCAAGGGTTGAAGAGGACGAAGGCATCAGCCGCCGCCGTCCCCCCGAACGTGCGACCTCAGCGCATCTCTTCTGGGCGATACCGCCCCGCCGCAGATCCTGATCCGTGCCGATCACAACCATCGAGATCCACGACCATGACGGCGACGTCCAGCACCCCATCGCGCCCAGCGATGCGCCGTTCCCTTCCGAGGCGCGCCTCTCCTTCGAGACACTTGACTCCGGTGACACCAATGCCTTCACCTCCTCCGAAGCAGGCGCCGTCGCCTGCAGTCGCGATCTTCACCCGCACGAGCAGGGACAGGTCGGCGCCGCCTCCCGAAGGTGGCCGCAAGCCCTTGGCGGGAGCGCCTGACGGTGGAACGGTGTTGAGCGAAAAGATGCTGGCCGCGCGATTTGCCGAAGTGGTGCTGCCGCATCTCGGCGACGCGCTGTCGCTCGCCCGCTGGTTGACCGGCAACCCGGCCGACGCCGAGGATGTCGTGCAGGAGGCCTGCCTCAAGGCGCATGCGGGCATCGCCGGCTTTGCCGGCGGCAACGCGCGCGCCTGGCTGCTCACCATCGTGCGCAACGCCTCCTATACATGGATGGCGCGCAATCGTCCGCGCGGCGTGGTCGCCGTCGGCGACCTCGCCGATCTCGACGACGTCTCGCCGCCGCCGGACAATGACGCCGAAAGCCCGGAGGCGGCGCTGATCGCCAAGGCGAATTCGGCGGCGGTGGAAGCAGCGATTGGAAGGTTGCCGCAGGCGTTCCGCGAAACGCTGGTGCTGCGCGACATCAACGGTCTCAGCTACCGCGAGATCGCCGCCATGCTCGGCGTGCCGCAAGGCACGGTGATGTCGCGGCTGGCGCGAGCCCGCGGCCTCTTGATGACGGAACTTGGAGGGCGCCATGAGCCCGCTTGAAAATGGCCCGCGTGAGGGTGGCCCCCGCGAGGATGGATTGCCGGAAGACCCGCAGGATATGAAGCTGATGATCCACGCCCTTGTCGATGGCGAACTCGATGCCGCGGCCGCCTTGGCTGTCGAGCGGCGCATGGCCGCCGATCCTGACCTTGCCGCCGAACACGCGCGCCTCGTGGCGCTGCGCGGCGCACTCGCCAATGTGCCGCGCCCCGCCGTGAGCGACGATTTCCTGGCGCGCATCGCGGCGATCGCCGCGATAAAAGAACCCGAGGGCGCAGAAGCCGCGCAGGCTGAGCCGCTCAGGGCTGAAGCGCAGCCGTCCGTTCAGCCGCAACAGCGGCAGGGAAATGTCATCGACATGCGACCGCGCGCTTCGGCGCGCTGGTTCAATTCATTCGACTGGCGCCAGATGGCGGCCTCGATCGCGCTGACGGCATTCATCGCCAGCGGCGCGACGCAATGGCTGATGGTGGAAAACGCACCGGACAGTTTCGCGGTCGCTGTCGCCAACGGCCATCGCCGCAGCCTGCTCGCGGCCAGCCCGGTCGACATCGTCTCTTCCGACCGGCATACGGTGAAGCCATGGCTGGACAGCCGCATCGGCGTGTCGCCGGCGGCGCCGGACATGGCGAAGGATGGATACGCGCTGCTTGGCGGGCGGGTCGAGGTGATCGGCGACAGGCCGGTGCCGGCGCTGGTCTACCGCCATCACGAGCATCTGATCACGCTGGTGGCGGAGCCGCGGCAGAACGAGGCCAAATCGGTGCCGGTGGCGGACGATCTGTCGGCGGGCGGCTTCCTGCTGGTCCACTGGACAGACGATGCCTTCTCCTATTGGGCGATCTCGGATGCCGAACGCCCGGCGCTCGACGATTTCGTCGCCCGCTTCCGGGCGGCGATCATCGCCAATCCGGCGGCCGGCAGCCCGGGGTGAGCTACTCCACCATGAAGCGCGAGCTGAAAGGAAGGCTTGCCGCTCCCACTGCCTTGGGCGAGCGCTCGATGTTGCCGGCTATCGCGCTTATGCCCGGCATGGCCTGCCCCAGTTCCCGGCAGATCGCCTTGCAGACCGTTTGGGGCGCATAGGAAGACAAGACGACCGAGGTGATTGGAACGAACTGCTTCAACGCCGCGATGGACGACTTCATTTGATCGACCAGTTCGCGTCGCCATGCCGTCTCGGCCTCGCCAAACGACGGCCAGTCCGCGCCTCTTTCCCAGAGCTCCGAGGTCTGCCTTCCTTGTTTCGTGATTTCCTGTTCCAGCCGCAGGATGCCGATGTCGAAACTCACCGCGGCGGCGGTGTTGTAGATCTGATGGTTGAGGACCAGGCGGCTGTGCAGGCGCGCGCCGAGGTAGAAGAAGAGGTAGTCCGAAAGATGTTTCGCCACGCCGAACATGCTTTCGCCGCCGGCTGCCGCTGTGATGTCGTTCTGGACATAGACGGGGTAACCGATTTCCCTTTCGACCTCCTCCTGCAGGGCGTCGAACCGCTCTCGGGCCGCTTTGGGCGTCAGCTCAAGCTCGGCCTGGTCGCCGGGCAAAGCAAGGCCGATGCCGGCGATGCGCGAGTGGAGGGGCTGAGGGAGATCGGCGATGGCCTTGGCGATGGCGCCCATGAATTGCGGATGATTGGTCTCCTGCGCGCTTGCCGAGAACGGCAATACCGAGCGGGAGCGGATCGCGCCGACGAAGTCGACCAGCACGACCTCCACCTGCCGGTGACCGACGCTGATGCCGACGGAGTAGGCGCCCTCCGGATTGAGCGAAAGCGGCACTGTCGGGGGCCCGACACGGCCGCGCTGGGCCTCGCCCCTCGCGATCAGCCCTTCCTGCTCGAGCGAGCGGACGATGACGGACACCGTCTGCGCCGACAGGCCGGTCCGCTCGCCGATCTCGAGACGGGTGATATCCTTGCTCTGGAGCAGTAACGACAGCACGAGGCGCTCGTTGTAGCTGCGCACGCTGACTGCGTTGAGGCCGCTGGCGCGGTCCGCGATACGCAGCGGGTTGGGCGGTGCAAAGCGCATGTCAGGCATGGTGTGTCCTCCCGCAATCGGTCGTGCGGGACACTCCTATGCCGCGTTCACTTCTCATCCGGCCACCCGATTGCTTCGACTTCGCGGGCCAGCGCGCGGCCAAGCAATGCGTGCGCCTGCCCATTGATGTGGAACCCATCGAGCGGATCGCAGGTAACGACCGAGCCAGCATCGAAGAAATGCACTTCGAGCGAATCGGCGATGATCTCGAACTCGAGCGCCAACTGCCGCGACTTCTCCGGCGCGCCGGAGAAGATGGACCGCCATTCCTTGATGTCGTCCAGCATGGGCGGCGGAGAGACGATCATGATCTCGGGCACGCTGCCGCCAGGGCCGGGCTTCAGCTCCTTGATGTCGTAGACCAGGCAGCCCATGGCCATGGCGACTTCCGAGGCCGGCTGGTTGAAGCGCGCCTTCAGGTCGTTGGTGCCCAGCATGATGATGACCAGGTCGAGAACAGCGTGGCTCTGCAGGCAGGGCTTGAGGTATGTGCGCCCGTTCTTGTGGGCGCCTTCGATCGGATCGTCGCGCACCGTCGTACGGCCACTCAGACCTTCCTCTATAACATGCCAGCCGGCCCCCAACTCCCTTGCCATGACGCCGGGCCAACGCTCCGCGAGACCATAGCGGTCCAGCGGCGTGCCGCCCGGTACCTGTCCGTGCGTATTGGAGTCGCCGTAGCACAAGACCGATCGCATGCTCCTCCCCCGATGCAGCCAAGGTTCTGATTTGCAGAGGTTATCGGACGAGAGTCGATCGTCCGTCACTCCGCGACCCTGCCATCTGCCGGAAAGGTAGCGCAAGCCGCAAAGATAATCCATCACTCTGAATAATTATTGACAGCAAGTCGGATCGATGGTTGAAATGATGCTGGGAGGAATGCCCTGAACCTTTTGCGCCGACTGGCTGCCATGACCATGGCGGCAGCGCTGGACTCATGTCTCCAGCGGCCTCGGCGCGTGGGTTGAACAAAGAGCTGAAGCATTGCCGGGATCGCCCGGCGGTGCGGCGTCTGGCCATGGCCGGACGCCGATGGGGAAGTCGTGACCCTGGCATCCAGGGTTCGTGGAGCTTGAGAAGGAGGATGGCTCAGTGAGACGGATTATCCAATCAATCGCAGCGGTGGTGATCACGACAACGATGTTGTGCGGTCCCTCGTTTGCCGACGATATGTCCCTGCTGGATGGCGTGACGGCGCGCGCGAGCGACAATCCAACGGTCGCGGCGGGAAAATTTAAGAAAGATCCGCCCTGGGTCATCGGCATGAGCGATTTCGGCGTCAATGCCAACACCTGGACGGTGCAAGTCGCGCATGAGGCCGAGGCGGCCGCGGCCAAGGACAAGCGCATCGGCAAATTCATCCTGCTCGATGCCGGCTTCGACCAGAAGAAGCAGGTCGCCGACATCGAGGACCTGATCGCCCAGAAGGTCGATGCAATCATCGTGCAGCCGGTCACCTCGACCTCGGCCGATGCCAGCATCGCCAAGGCCGTCGCGGCGGGTATCCCCGTGATCGTCCATACCGGCCGCGTTGAGTCCGATGCCTTCACGACCGAGATCCAGGGCGGTGCCGAGCATTTCGGCAAGGTCATGGGCGACTTCCTGGTCAAGGAGCTTGGCGGCAAGGGCAACATCTGGGTGCTGCGCGGGCTCGCCGGCCATCCAGAAGACACCAACCGCTACAACGGCCTGCTGCAGGCGCTGAAGGGCACGGACGTCAAGATCCTCGCGGAGGAGCATGGCGATTGGCAGTACGACAAGGCCAAGAAGCTCTGTGAGACGCTCTACCTGAACAATCCCGAGGTCGACGGCATCTGGTCTTCCGGCGCCGACATGACACGCGCCTGCGTCGATGTCTTCAAGCAGTTCGGCGCCAAGATCCCGCCGATCACCGGCGAGGGCAATAACGGCTTCTTCGGCCAATGGATCGCAGACGGCTTCAAGTCGATCTCGGCCGAATACAGCCCCGCCCAGGGCGCTGCCGGCATTCGGGCCGCGGTTGCCTTGCTCGAGGGCAAGGAGTTGAAGAAGCACTACGACTACAATCCGCCCGGCTGGGACATCGAGAAGGTCAAGAAATACTATCGCGACGACCTGTCGGCCAATGTCTGGTGGCCCTCCGAGCTGCCGGAAGACAAGCTCAAGGAGTTCTACGCCAAGAAATAGGGCGTGGCGCCATCGTGGCGCGGGCGGCGATGAAGCGGCCTGCGTCGCGGATATTTTCCTGGATGAAGCGGTGCTTGTTTGGTGACGACCTTCGTCGAAATGTCCGATATCCGGAAAGCGTTCGCCGGCACGGCGGCGCTGAAGGGCGTCTCGATCACGCTCCAGTCGGGTTCCGTCCATGCGCTGATAGGCGAGAACGGCGCCGGGAAGTCGACACTCATGAAGATCCTTGCCGGCGTCCATCGCCCCGATAGCGGCGCCATCCTTCGCGACGGGCGCCAGGTCGTCTTCCACACACCCAGGGATGCTCTGGAAGCCGGCATCTCGACGGTCTTCCAGGAACTGTCCCTGCTGCCCAATCTGACGATCGCCGAAAACATGTTTCTCGGGCGCGAGCCAGCCGCCAGGCTTGGTGGCGTCGACCAGCGGCGCATGCGGCGCGAGGCGGGCAGGGCGCTTGCCGAGCTCGGCCTCAAGCTCGATCCGGGCACGTTGGTCTCCAGGCTCAGCATCGCCGAACGGCAGTTCGTGGAAATCGCGCATGGCATCATGACCGACGCCAGCGTGTTCATCCTCGACGAACCGACGGCGGCACTGAATGCCGCCGATGTCGAAGTGCTGAACCGCCACATTCGCAGGCTGAAGGATGAGGGCAAGACGGTGGTCTATATTTCCCATCGCATGGACGAGATCTTCGCCATCTGCGACACCGTGACGGTCCTCAAGGATGGTGAGCTCGTCGGCACGAGGCCGATCGCCGAGATGACGCCGACAGCGCTGATCGCGATGATGGTCGGCCGCGAACTTGCCGACCTGTTCCCGCAACGCGGCGATGCCCCTGGACCGGTCGTGCTTGCGGTTGAGGATTTCCGCATCACCGAGCGCTCCAGACCGTTCTCGCTGTCGCTGCGCCGAGGCGAGATCGTCGCGCTGGCCGGCCTGGAGGGACAAGGCCAGCAGCGCTTCCTGCGTTCGCTGGTCGGCCAGTACCATCCTTACGCCGGCCGCGTAACGATCAAGGACAAGACGCTGCCGTTGCCGATGCCGCCCGGCGCTGGCGTGCGCCGGCTGCAGGCGATGGGCGTCGGGTTCGTGCCGGAAGATCGCAAGGAGGACGGGCTTTTCCTCGGCCTCTCGGTTGCCCACAACATCGCCGCTGCACTTCATTCCAGGCGGTCGGAACTGGCGCTCGCGGCCGGCTATCAGCAAGTGATCGCCGATACCATGTCGAGCCTTGCCGTGAAGGCTAGCGGTCCTGGCGCTGCCGTCGGCACGTTGTCCGGCGGCAACCAGCAGAAGGTGCTGCTTGGCCGCTACCTCGCCGCCGACATCGACATCCTGCTCGTCGAGGAGCCGACACGCGGCGTCGACATCGGCGCGAAGTCTGAAATCTACCGGCTGCTGCGCGACTTTGCGCAGAAGGGCGGCGCGGCGCTGGTACTGTCGCGCGAGACGGTCGAGCTGATCGGGCTCTGCGACCGTATCTGCGTCGTCCACAACGACACGATCGTCAAGGAAATGCCGGCGGCCGCCGCCACGGAGCACAACATCCTCGATGCGGCGCTCGGCGCCAATGATGAGGGGAGGGAGCACCGATGACAGCCATGGGCAGACGCCTGACAGGCGCGAGGGGATCCAGACAGGGCATGTGGTTGCTGCCCTTGCTGATCGCGCTGGCGATCACGCTTTGGCTGAGCTTCCGGACGACGCAGTTCCTCAATGGGGAAAACCTGCTCAATCTGGTACCGCAGGCGATGCCGCTCGTGATCACGGCGGTCGGCCAGATGTTCGTCATCCTGCTCGGCGGCCTCGATCTTTCGGTCGGATCGATGATCAGCTTCACAACCGCGGTGCTCGCCCTCGGCGGACCCGTCTGGATACTGATCCCGGCCGTGTTCGTGCTGGCCGGACTTGTCGGCCTCACCAACGGCTTCATCATAACCCGCTTCAATGTGCATCCGATCATTGCGACACTGTCGATGCAGTACATTTTGCTCGGCATCACGCGGGTGTTGCGGCCGGTTTCGGGCGGTACGGTGCCGGATATCGTCATCAGCGCCGTGTCCGGTTCCTTCCTCGGTGTGCCCATGCCGGTGTTCTGGGGGATAGTTGCCCTCCTGGTCGCCTGGAAGCTCCTCTACGGTTCCCGCTTCGGGCTGCATCTTTTCGCGATCGGCGGCGGCGTGTCGTCCGGCGTCGAGGACGCGGCGCGCAATTTCGGCATCGCCGACCGGCGCAATATCGTGCTTGCCTATGTGATCTGCGCCTGTTTCGCGGCGCTGGCCGGCGTCTTCCTCGCCGGGCGCATCGTTTCGGGCGACCCGAATGTCGGGCTCTTGTTCGAGCTCGACGCAATCACCGCGGTCGCAATCGGGGGAACCCAGCTTTCGGGCGGCATCGGCAGCCTGCACGGGACCGTCATCGGCGCCCTCGTCATGGCGCTGCTCGCCAACGGCATGAACCTCACCAACGTGTCGCCCTTCATCCAGACCGCCATCAAGGGAGCGATCCTGCTTCTGGTGGTTGCCCTGCAATCGCGCAAGAAGATGGGGCTGTAAGTGGCTGCCGCGCTCGCCAATCCCGTCATGCGCCGCCTGCTGCGCATCCCGCCGGCCTACTACGTCTTTGCCGTGCTGCTTGCGGTTTTGTGGGTGGCGCGGCCGAACATGCTCAATCTCAACGTCATGGGCATATTCGCGCGCCAGATCGTGCCGCTCGGCATATTGGTGCTCGGCCAGCTTCTGGTGATGCGGGTGCGAAGCATCGACCTGTCGGGCGGCGGGGTCATCCTGCTCATCAACTACACGATCTCGTCCGGCGTATTTCCCGGCGCCTCCATGGCCTTCTTCATCGTCCTGGCGTTGGCCATCGGCGTCGCCGTCGGCCTCTTCAACGGCCTGATGGTGGGGATCCGACGGGTCTCCGCCGTCATCGTCACGCTTGCGGTCGGGATCGTCCTTGTCGGGATCGTGCAATATCTGTCGAGCGGCAAGCCGCCAGGCGATGTGCCCGGCCTGTTCGCCGACATCTACAACACCAAGCTCGGCCCGGTGCCGACGCCGGTGATTTTCTGGGCGGCGGTTTCGGCGGTGCTGGCGCTGTTCCTGTCGCGAACGGTTTTCGGCCGCTACGTGACGTCAGTGGGCGAGAACGTGCAGGCCGCGCATTTCTCCGGCGTCCCGGTCGCGCGCACCGTGGTGCTGGCGCACACACTGGCCGGCCTGTTCGCGGGCATTGCCGCGCTGGTCCAGACGGCTTCGATCGCCGTCGGCAGCGTCCGGGTCGGCCTCGACCTGCCGATCCTGGCAGTGGCCGCGACGATCCTCGGCGGCGTCGTTTTCGGCCGCGGGGAAGGCGGCGTCTGGGGGCCTTTCTTCGGCGTCCTGTCGTTTGCGCTGCTGTTCGTCGTGATGACGACCTTCGGCGTCGACGAGCCAGGCAAACTTATCGCGCAGGGCCTCATCATCCTGCTTGCGGCCATCTTCTACGGCCTCAGGAGCAGGTCGACGTGAAGCCGGGACAGGTCCGGGCAGCCACTGATCAATCGCATGCAGGAAATGGATTGGAGACATGACCAAAAGATCGATTTTGTGCTTTGGAGACTCGCTGACCTGGGGCTGGATTCCGGTCATGGAAGGATCGCCGACCTACCGCTATTCCTATGAAGACCGCTGGACGGGCGCGATGGCCTCGCATCTTGGCGACGGCTATCATGTGATCGAAGAGGGCCTGAGCGCGCGCACCACTAGTCTCGACGATCCCAACGATCCGCGCCTCAACGGCAGCGCCTATCTTCCCTCGGCCATCGCCAGCCATTTGCCGCTCGACCTCGTCATCGTCATGCTCGGCACCAACGACACCAAATCGTTCTTCCGCCGCACGTCCTATGAGATCGCCAATGGCATGGCCAAGCTGGTCGGCCAGGTCCTCACCAGCGCCGGCGGTGTCGGCACGCCCTATCCGGCCCCGCAGGTGCTGGTGATCGCACCGCCGCCGCTGACCCCGATGCCGCATCCCTTCTTCCAGGGCATGTTCGCGGGCGGCCATGAAAAGACGGCGGCGCTCGCGACCGAGTATCGGGCCATGGCCGACTTCATGAAGGTCGATTTCCTCAACGCCGGGGATTTCGTGACCACCGACGGCTGCGACGGCATTCACTTCACCGCCGAGAACAACCGCGATCTTGGCAAGGCGATAGCGGCCAAGGTCCAGGAGATCTTCGCGCGCCAACCCGATCGCAAGGTCGCCTGAGGGGTTTCCGGTTCTACAGCGTATCGGTCGCTCCAGGCCGATGCGCCGATCGCGGCACCGGCATGCGCCGCCGGTCCGCGTTCTTTCACCGGTCTGCTGGAAGACGTGGTGATCCCGACAGGAATCGAACCTGTGACCTACAGATTAGGAAACTTCCTACAAGCCTTGTAACGCAGGGCTTCTGTGATTTCATGTCGCGTTTATGTCGCAGTCACTGCAAAAGCGATGCCTCGGCAATCGCGAGCTCCGCGGCATCATCGGCCCTCGGAAAAAGGTGGCCGTAAGTGTCCATGGTCAGCGTAATCGTGCTGTGACCGAGACGCTCCTGGACCATTTTTGCCGGCAATCCCAGGCCGCCATCCTCGCGCCGGTTGATGAGCCATGAGGCGTAGAAGTGCCGGAGCGCATGAAGCCCGGTGTATTTGGCGCGCATGACGGGCAGGCCATCGCCATTCTTCTCGCCGGCGTCGACGGCAACGCCGGCGGCGACCTGGGCGGGTAGGAAGCCGCGCTGCATGATGTTGGATAGCGATTCCACCTTGCCTTGGCCGTTCGGGAAGACGAGCTGCTCGGGCCGCATCTCTTCGACCAGCCAGGCGCCATCGGCGTCCTTCTCGCCCGTTCGAGGGCGAGGGCAGGCGAGCCGCCATTCGCGCAGCGTGTTTGCCACGAGCGGTGGCATCGGAACGGTCCGCTCGCCGGCTTCAGATTTCGGTCGGCCGATATCGTTGAAGCGATCGGCACGCTGGCGCACGTGGATCTCTCGCCGCTCGAGGTCGACGTCGGACCATCGCAAGCCGCGCAGCTCCGAGGCGCGCAGACCGGTAAAGATCGCTGCGAGCAGAACAGGCCGCCAGCGGCCCGCCAGGGTAGCGACAATCGCTTTGATCTCCTCGCGCGCCGGGATATCGACGCCGACCTTGAGCTTGCCCTTCTGGCGCCGCTCCAGGCGCCTATCCTTGCCCTTCTGTCGTGCACGGCTCTTCTCGCGGACCGCGTTGCGGATGACAAGACCGCGCTCCTGCGCATCGGCGAGGAGTGATCCCAGGCTGGTGAGCACCTTGCGCACCATGGAAGACGAGACGCCATTGGTGCGCAGCTCGTCTTCAAACGTCCGCACCGCCGGCACGGTGAGCTTTGAAAGCAGCGTCTCGCCAATCGCCGGAACGATGTGAATGTCGAGATGCTGTCGATATTGCACGATCGTGCCGCGCTCAAGCCCGGCAGCCTTAGCACTGGTGATCCAGAAATCGCCGGCGGCCTTCACAGTGGCGCTGTCGCTGTCAGCGACGTGCACACCTTCCCGGACCTCTACCGTTGCCGTCGCCGCGAACTGGTCGGCATCCTTTTTCTTTGCGAATGTCTTCAGGCGGCGGATGCCCTTTGTGTCGGCATAATCGACGATCCAAGCTTCTTTTTCGACGCCCTTGCCCGTCTTCCATTTGCGCTTGCGGACAGACATCGCTCACGTCCTGTTGCGAGTGAAGAATGCAGGAATTCCTTGGCCTTCCGAATCTTTGAGTGCGGTGCTCTCCCACCGCGCCAAGCCGCGCAGGATTTCGCCGCGGGTGTCTTCGTCTATGTCTGTCGTTCGGCCGACAGCTATCGCTGTAAGCGTCTCATGGACGTGCTTGGTCACTTCGTCAGCGGCGTCCTTAGGCATCGCCTTTCCCAATACTGAAAGGAGGCCATGCAGCTGATCGACTCGCTCTTGCAGGGTCCACGGCTCAGGGAACTCGCGCTCGAGTATCCTGATGATCTCGGCATTCATTGACCGGCCCGCTGCCTCCGCATGAGCCTTAATGCGATCTCGCAGTCCGTCGGGCAATCGCAGCGGAAATTGGTCGGAGCCGCGCCCCGGTCTGCTCGTCATCACCGTAACCCCGTTTGTCAGTAGTGAAATCACTGTAATTTCATTTTCGTTGACGCGCAACCAAATCACCGTAATTTATGTCACGGTGATTTGATTCAAATCGGAGTTGATGATGATGGACGAAATCGAGTTAGAGACCTCTGACATCGTGTGGGAGGTCGAGAACATTGCCAAGGTAATCGGCCGGGAGCCGAGGCAGACTTTCCATCTGCTGACGACCGGTCAACTACCGGCAAAGAAGATCGGCAAGCGCTGGGTCGCCTCGCGTCGCAAGCTGCTCGCCGCTGTGCTGGGAGACGCGGCATGACGATCGCCGCCGGCGTCTCCATGCTCATCGCCGCCGCGGCGCTGCGAACGCGCTACGGGCAAATTCAGTTGGCCATCTGGCTGCTGCGCGCCGGCGCCGCCATGGCTGATGCTGGAACCCGGATCGTCGAGAAAGCGCGGCGATGAGCGAGCCAACCGCACCTGAGCCGAAGATCGTCGAGGCCATCGAGTGGTTCGCAGCTTATCGCGGTGATCGCTCTCGGCCGTCGGTACCGCTGTTGCGCGAGCGCTTCGGCTTATCCAACCAGGAAGCTTGCGCGGTGCTGCGCGAGGTCAATCTCCGCCGCGCGAGGGCGATGTGACGAAACGCAACTGGTCAAAGGCGCGCGGACGCGATCGCATCGCCAGGCAGGGTGCTGACAGCAGCGCCGGCAGGCCTGGCCCAAGCGCCCATCGTGAAGCTGATGACGCCGAGATCGTGACGAAGATCTTACGCTGCCGCCCATGCGGCCACCGCGGCAAGGTCGAGCTGCCGCTCGAAATGCTGGTCGACCGAAAATTCCGATGCTCGAAATGTGGTCGGATCGTTGGATGAGCGCGGCGGCGCGGCGGTGGCTCGATCGACAGCGCGTCGAGGATGGCACGCTCTTGATGGTGTTGCGCGTGCTCGCTGATACCTCCGATCGCAACGGCCGCTGCAACCTTTCCCAGATGGCCATTGCCGGGCGGGCAGGCCTGGGAGAACGAGCCGTCCGGAACGCAATCTCCCTGCTCGAACAAGCTGGCATCATCTCCAGGTCGCGAAGCAGCAGTGGCGGCAGATCGGGCCGAGACGTCGATCTCATTCACCTCAAAATTGACGAAACCATCAGCCTCGCAAGAGCGGCAATAGCCGAGCTTCGAAAGGTGGGTGCAACCGGCACGAAAGAGCAGTTTACAAATGTGGGTGCAACCGGCACCGAAACGCGGGTGCAACCGGCATTGTTACCGGCACCAAAGGCGGTTGCTCCCACCGCCTCGCGCGCGGATGAAGAATCTAATACATCGAAAGTTGGCGTGAAATCACGCGCCAGCGGTCGCGTCTGGCTGGATCGAAAACGTTCGGCTTGGCGGTCCAGTGTACGTCTCGATGGCGTCGACATGACGCTTGGCCGCTTCTCGACTGAAGCCGACGCGACGCGCGCCATGGAAGGCGCGCTCGCCGACGTCGAGCACGCGCTGCGTCACCGCAGCGGAACCCCACGAAACCCAGTTGAATCGAAACTCTCAACGCTCACCGGAGCCGATCTCACACACTTCCTCGTTGGCGACTTCTCGAGGGAAGGGACGGCCTCAAGCCGTCCCCCTTCGCGCCTACGGTCGGAGAAGTCATTACCAGACGCGGCGTTACAGGAAGAGCAATCCGCGCGCGAGACGGTGCCCGTCGGCCGGCGCGAAGGCGATGCGGCATGAGACGGGCGGCTAATGCCTTCCGCCAACGCGCGGTATTGTCTTGCGTCCGCGGTGACCTGGCCCGCGTCGGCCAGCGCGATGGCGGTGCCGCAGAAATTGAAAGAGCGCCGACCTTTGCAGATCGGCGCTCCCAATACCCCGGCGAGATTCGAACTCGCACCTTGGCCTTCGTTAGGGGCCGGCTCTATCCAGTTGAGCTACGTGGTCACAACTCGGCACATGTGGTGGCGTGCTCGTCGAAGTGCAAGAGGGGTAGGGGGTTTAAATGTCTGAGCCGGCATGACCCCCTAACCGCCCGGGGCTCACGTTCACAAAATTTTTTGCACCAAATTCGAATTTCGGCCGAAAACACAAAAGAGCCGAAAAAATTGGGGGTGCAGCTCTGAATGAGGCGCCGCCGCGTCGAGCCTCCTCCTCCCTTGGCGCCCGAGGATCTCGCGCGCCTGCAGCGCGTTGCGGTCGCTGCGCGCGATGCGCTCGGCGCAGATGGCGAATGGCTGGCCGGTTATGTTGCGACCTGGCTGGTTTCACGACCGAAGATTGATATCCGGGCGCGTGATAGCGCGCTGCGAGCCCTCGCCGCTGGCTTACCGGGCTATTCCGGGAGCGCCCTTGTTGCAGCGGTCGGCGCCGCATTGCTTCGGTACGAAACGACCCGATGGCGCGCCGATAGCCACCGTGCCGAGATGCCGATCGATTATGCGGGAACGGCGTTCGAATCACTGTTTCGAGCGTTCCGCTCCGGCGGCGGGAAGGTTCCGCGGAGCGACAAGCAGCTAGCTCGCATTTTGCTAAATCATTGATTTTATTTGGACATCACTGCGCTTTGAATGTCCAACGCCTGCGCGCATCCTTGTCGTCAACCAAGGGATGACGAGGACGACGATGACCACGGTGCCGAAATTCGGTGTCCAGCCCGACCCCGCCGAAACGCTCGAGCTGCTGCACGGGAGCAGCTTCATCGCTAAAGCCAAGGAAGAAAGGCTCTGCGTATCCTTGAGCAGCGCAAGTTGGCGCTGGCTACTCGGGACAAAGCCGTACGCGATATCGAGCGCGACATCGTGGCTCTCGATCGCAAATTTTCGGAGGCCACCGACAAAATCAGCGCCGCCGAGAAGGCGCTCGCCGCGGCTCGCTTGGCGCAAGGCCATGCCTGGGCGGAACGACACACCCGCAAGCTTGGCTTCGAGGCCGCCTTCGACAACGCGACGCGCACGCTGGTCGAGACCTGCCATCCAGCGATCGGCGTCTTCCTCGGTGAGATGAGGGACGAATACGATCGGACGCGTCGCATCCGTGTCGATGATCGCAGCGAGGTCGTTATCAACCAGAACACCGGCAAAAAGACCCGGAAATCGGAGAGCAACAAGGATCGCATCGTCGCCCGGATGGCCGCGATCCGCGAGGCCGTCGCCGAGGCCGAAGAAATGCGGCTGCTCGCCGACCAGAGCGGTGTTCCGGCCGCGCTCCAGAAGCTCAAAAACGAACTTCCTTCGGCGGATTGAGGAAAATGGCCAGAAAAATCATCACTGAGACGCGGTTTTCGAACCGGAAGGCCGCGCTTGACCTCGCCGGCACGCTTGATCGCGCAAAGAGGAGCAAGAGCCCCGAAGCCGCCCTTCGCACGTTGCGTGATGGCGTCGGCGCCATCCTCGCGGAGGTCGACCGTCAGCGCCCGTTCGCCACTTTCGGCGAGCAGCTCCGCGCGATCGCCAAAGCATCGCAAGCGCCAGAGCAGGCCGATCCGCGCCTGGTGCGCGCTCCGACCGGGATGAACGAAGGCGACCCCTCCGCCGGCGGCTTCCTGGTGCAGACGACTTTCATCCCCGGGCTCCTCTCCGGCGCCTACGACGAGGCGGTCATCACGCCTCTCTGTGATCGTCGCCAGACCGACAATCCGCTCGCCGAGGTCAAGATTCCCGCCGTCGATGAGATCAGTCGCGCCGATGGCAGCCGTTGGGGTGGAACGTTGTCCTACTGGGCCGCCGAAGCCGATTCGGTCAGTGCGAGCCGGCCGCGCTTCCGTTGGCTCGAGTTCAGCGCGAAAAAGCTCGTCGGCCTCTGCTATGGCACCGGCGAATTGATGAACGACGCGCCGATGTTCGACGCGTACATCAGGCAGGCGTTTGCGGCCGAGTTCGGCTTCAAGCTGGATCTCGCCGTGCTCCTGGGTAGCGGCGCCGGCCAGCCGCTCGGAATTTGCAATGCGCCGGCAACGATTGTTGTCAGTAAGGAATCCGGGCAGGCCTCCGGAACGGTTGTTGCGGCGAACATTCGCAACATGTGGAAGCGGCTTCCTGCACCCATGCGGAAGCGAGCGGTCTGGCTCGTCAACGAGGAGGTCGAGGATCAGCTCGACCAGCTTTCGGAGGTCATCGGAACCGCCGGAGCGATCCCGAACTGGTATCAGCCCGCTGGAGCGAATGGCTCGCCCTATGCGCTCCTGAAGGGCAGGCCTGTCATCGCCGTCGAGCAGGCGCCAGCGCTCGGCGCCCTTGGCGATATCGTGCTTGCCGACCTGTCCCGATACATCCTGGTTGATGGCGGCGCGGAGCCGATGCTTTCCGCCCATGCACGTTTCCTCAACGACGAGGTCGTTTTCCGGTTCGTACTGCGCATCGACGGAGCGCCGAGCTTTGCCTCGCCGGTGACGCCCTACAACGGCACGCTTACCCGATCGCCATTCGTGACGTTGGAGGCCCGATAATCATGAGCTTCGTTCACCCGTCGTGGGGACGGCCGGCTGCGGTCACGACCCGGCCCTCGCCAGGCGGCTCCGCCGGGAGTTCTAGCGCGCTCCCGGCGGCTTCATCTCGAGCCGTGCACAAGATGTCGCCGCTGATCTATCAGAGCTGAACGATGAGCGCCCGCGAGCAGCTCGCCGCGGCGCACGCCGCCATGACCTCGGCGGCGATCGCTGCGCATGCGTTGCGCATGGCGAGCGTAATCGAGAGCCAGGACGCCACTACCCGAGTCCTGTTCGATCTCGTCACCGCGCTGGAGAGTGCGCTCGAGCTCAGCGAAAACGCTCGGCTGCAATTGCAGGTGACCATTCGCCAAGTCCACTCTCTCGCGGCATCGAACAAGAAGAAGGCGGCGCGCGACCTTCTGCGCGAGCTCGCCGCGGCCGAGCTCCCGGTCACTCAGCCCCTGTTGGTCGATAGGTCGAACATGAAATTGGTGAGCGAGGTCTGGCCGACGATCTTCAATCCGGGGCCGACGACATGACAACCCGTCTCGACAGCCTTCGCGTCGGCGCGGAGTTTGACGCCGGCGCTTACAACACGGGCGCCGCTCAGAAGGTCGCCGCCGACCAATCGATGGTGACATCGATGCGCGCCGTGGGCGTCGCGGCGACGCAAACCGACAGCAAAATTTCCGCCTCCGGTGACGTGCTGACAAGGCTGTCGAAGCAGTATGTCGATGGCTATTCGAATGCTCTGAAATTTCAGACCGCCGTCAATCAGCTCGCCCGCGGCGTCGATGCCGGCAAGATCTCGATCACACAGACCGGTCCGATCTTGGACGGCATCTACAAGAAATACGGGCAGACCGCCGATGCGGCCACCTTCCTGAAAAACGGCCAAGCCGAACTCGCTTTGGCGGTGACTGCGGCGAATACACGCTTCACGCAGGCGAAGCCGGCCGTCGAGGGACACGCCTCGGCGATGAGCATTGGCAACACGCAAGCCATGGCGCTGACGCACTCCATGCGGTCGTTCGTCGAGCAGATGGCGATGGGTATCCCGGTCACTCAAGCCGCGGTCGGACAGGTCAATTATCTATCCTACGCTCTTGCCGGCGAAGACGGTCTACTCGCCGCCCTGAAGAAAGCGGGCCCTGGCTTGCTTTCCGCGTTCGCCACTCCAGGCGTCGGGGTCGGCATCGGAATCGCCGCGGCGCTGGTCGGCGTCGCCGGATATGCGATCGCGACCAAGGAGAGCGTCAAAAGCGCCGATGACGTCCTGAAAGACCATGCGGAGAACATTCGCGCCCTGAAAGACGCCTACGGCACCGCCGCAGACGCCGCCCTCAACTACGGCAAGGCCGCCGCGAATGAAGGCCGCATCGGTATCGCCATCCCGACCGCGATGACCGAGCTCGAGCTGCGGCTGTCGCTGGCGAATGAGGCTCGAACCAGTTCGAACTCGCTTATTGCGAACGACAACGGCCTCGCGGGCGGATCTCAGATGGGACCGGCCATCAACTCCAACTTCAAAGACTTTTCGGCAGAGATCGAGGCCTACCGCTCATCGATCGCGAAGGGGACACCGGACGTGCTCGCCTTCCGCAAGGCGGTGACAGAGAAATGGGATTTGAACCGCAACGACGAGGAGCTCACGAAGGAAGCCGCGGCGATCTTCAAGCTGACGGACGCCGCGGCGGCCCTCCAGCTCGCGATGCCTGGCGCCAAGGCCGCTCTGGATACGCTTAACAACGGACGATTCCCGAGTGTCGCCGACGCCCGGGAAGCGCAGGACTACCGAGACCAGAACGCTGCCGACCTCTATCAACTCCAGCAACAGCAGGATGCAACTCTACTCGGCATCGGCGCGCGCTCGCCAGAGGAGCGCCGCCGGGCCGCCATGGCCGCGGAGCGCGCCAAGGGCGGCGACGACAGCGCGGAGGTCGGCGACTTCAAGGCACAGACCGCCGGTGCTGTCGCGTATGCGCAAGCCGTTCACCAGATCACTGAAGCGAACAACCAACGCGCAGCCGCATTGAGCCAGTACGTCGACAGCAACGATCTTGGCGACCTCTTCGGAGATTCGGCATGAGCGCCGTCATCTCTTTGAAGACGGCTGATGCGATTTTCCTCTTCACCGATCGGGGCGTCTACGATCGGCAATTCGTCATCCGCGAGTTCAAGACGAAGGTCGCCACTGCAGCCGTCATCCCGTTCGCCGTTGCCAGCCGGGGAAGCGATCGGTGGAGTAGGCATGTTACCGAAATTCTGATCGGTTGGGCCGAAAAGGTCGGCGTCGACGAGGCCATCGCCACATTCGCGAGTGGCGCTTCCGAGCTTTGGAGGTTCGATGCTGCGCTTTCAAATCGCCTGGAGATCGTGGTCGCTTGCGTCTCCCCGACGAAAGGAGCGCAGCATTTCTTGTGGCGCAATCACGCGCTGATCAAGGAAGGCAAGGAAACCGAATTCGGTGTCCTGGAGGAGCTCGGCAACACATACCTGGGCTGCGCTACCGACGGATCACCGACACCACCTTTGCGCCCCTTCAATCCAGCCGAGAGCGCCGAGGCTCGTGCCGCCTATGTCGGCTTCACCCTCATGGAGCATTTTCGGGGGCTCAAATGCCCGCCATCGGATTGGGATGTTTGTCGGGAACGGGTGCACGTCGTCGGCGGCGGCATCGACATGACGATGGTGAGCGCTGTCACCGGCGCCTGGACCGCCGGGATTCATACCTGGCCGGACAAAGTAGGCGAAAAGATTAACCCGCGGCTTGAACTTCGGCAGAAGCCAAGCCGCCAACAACGCCGCGCAGCGGCGAGGAGGGCAGTCTGATGGCGTTCAACTTCGCTGGCGGCACGGATAAAATCTATTACGGCACCCTGGGCGGCCCATGGCCGTCTGTTGGTTGCATGTCTTTCCGGCTGAAGACCACGCAAACCACCTTTAATGCGGTTCCGGTAGCCCTCTGGTCGTCTCATTCGCGCCTTGGCTTTGGTTTCATCATCAACAATACGGCGAATAAGGTTCTCGCTATAACTGTCGATGGCAGCGGCACCGTCATCTCTATGATTAGCGCCACCTCGGTCAATGATGGGAACTGGCATACAGTTGCTTTGAATTACGATACGGGTGCCGGCAACACCAACACGCTCTATATCGACGGCAACTCGGAAGCTTCAGGGAGCGCCGCTGGCGGTTGGGGGCCGATCGCAACGCTTGACCAAGTGGTCGCTCTTGGCGATGGTTATAATTCATTCTGGGCGCCCTATGTTGGAAGTCTTGCCGAAATCGCGCTTTGGAATAGGCAGTTGGATGCCAACGAGATCAATATCCTGTCCAAGGACATGTCGCCGGCAAGGATCGCACCTAATGCACTGATCTTGCATGCACCGCTGGTCGGGCCGGCGAGAGACAGGTGCGGCAAGGCTTTGACCGGACCAACCGGAACCACGACGAGCGTCCACCCTCGGGTAATTTACCCGGAGATCTGATGGCCTTCTTCCGCAGCCGCACCCCCGCTCCTGCCGGGCTGCAGCATTGCGGCTTCTGTCCCCGCGCGGGCAGAAGATTAGTCACTGCAGAGGCGGCCCGCATACTTGCATAAATGCGAGAGCGCCAGCAGCTGAATGGTCAGGAGTGGCCAAGGCATCGTGTGTCGCGGCCGTCACTTCATCCATCGCTTTTTGCAGCCTATCGGTGATCGGGTTAAGACGATCACCACCCAGTTGCTTGATCTGAAAGTTCAGCACAGCAAGGTCCATCATCGCAAGCATCGTTCGTCTCGTAGCCTCATGAGAGTTTTTTAGGCTGGTCGTCGTGCTGATGAGCTCCGCGCGGATCAGTTCGCATTGCTCCCGAGTAATCTCGATCGCAAGCGCGCTGTTGGACGTGACTGCCATCGCCGCAGGAATAAGCAATCGATAGGCAAGCCGGGCATAAATTCTCATGGCGTACTTTAAACCGGAGAAGGGTTTACGCCCGCAGCCCTCAATCGGGCGCCCAGTTTCGACCGGGTTGTGCACGCTGCTTTATCGCCCGCAACGCACTTCTTGTTTGCGTCGGACCAGTCCAGCAGAGCGGTGTTGATCCAACTCCCAGGCGCTCGTGCGATGCCATACGGCGTCGGCGTTTTGCCGGAGGCTTCCGCGGCCGCGGCAGCAGCTCCCTGACCTCGCGGTGCCCGTTTCCATCCATTTATGATGAGGCAGTTTTTCATGTATTGATCTTCGCGAGCCAAATTGCCGAGGGCATTGCCTATTCCGGCCCCGGCAACAAAGCCCGGCGACCCGATAGCAAGATAGCCCTAGTCTACTGACCCCTTTTGCATTTCGCATTGAGCATGGGCGACGTCGAAACTCGGCCCGTAGCCTATCTGCACATAATCGGCTTGATTGCTTGTCTGACAGCCGCATAGCGCGGCAGTGGCGCAAAGCGCCCACAACGCCTTTACTCTCATTCCCCCAGCCCTCCCACGGCTTGGGGTTAAGCATCTCTTAAAGCTAATATTTACGCAAGAGGGTCGGTTATTCAGAGTAAATGTCGTGCCTTCAGTCCATAAAAATGGATATATAGGACTATTACTTTTGCCAAAATTTACGTCGCCTTGTCGATTCCGGCGTCTTCGGCTTTGGCTGCACTGCGGCTGGTTACGAGCCGCACGGCACTGCGCTTGACCGTGAAAAGATAACCCCGGTGCAGAGGGGGTTCATGCACCGGGGCCCTTCAGAGATCATGCGTAACTGGACATGACCTTTTATGAGCATGCACTAATAAGTTGAACGAACGGTGAATTCAGACTGCCGGCCCTGTCGCATTCCACTGGATGAACGCAACGTACTGGCCCTCACTGGGCGCCTCGGCGCGGCATAGGATGACGCCCAAAGCAAGCGTGCGCCCGGCGTCTAGAGGCCAAGAGCGCACATGCATGCCGGCTTCATTGCATTCCGGTGAAGTAGATGGATATGCCGGCGCCTATCACGGACAGGCAGATCATGAAGGCCATGAGCGCCTCAAAACCATCGCCGCGGTTGTTGCCGATCCGGTCCATGCCACTCTCCTCCCTTATGCTCAGCCCGGTTCTAACGTTCTTCGCGTCAGAAGGTTGCGAGGCGAGCACTCCGGTAGGTCGCTGCAATGCATGGCCGCTAGCAAGGGAAGACAATTTCGAAACCATGGCTCGAATAGAACGGAAGTATGCTCGATTCGCCGAAGAAGCCTTTTCCTGTCGACGTTCACCAGGTCGCCGGCGAATGCGGTATCCGGATTTTGAAACCTGAACAGCACGGCGTCGCAAGTGCCGCCAAAGGTCGCCGAGCGTGTTTCTGCCCGAGGACGCTGAAGCGGATCGGAAGAGCCCACGGCGCCGATCATTTGCGCCTGTGCCTGCGCTTGATCGTGGAAAGCGATGGCAACGCCGGCGAGCTGCAGATGGAGACCATCATCGCGGTTTCGAACGTCGTCCTCTCCAACCTGGTCGAGATCCGCGCCGATCTGTTCGACGACGTCGACCTGGGCGAGCTCCGCGCCTGGGCCCAGACAGTGAAGCCGAGGAACTGCTCGACGGTGGCGGCGATCACGTCGGCGCTGCTGCTGATCTTCGCAGGTCCGGACATCGTGGTGCCCGCGCCGGCAGAGCCCGATCCCGCCGAGGAGCGTCGGCGGGAGATCATGCGCAAAAGCCGGGCGAATGCGAAGCGGCGGCGCCTGCGCGCCGCGGCGTGAACGAAAAAGGCCGCCTGGCTCACAACCAGGCGGCCCGTTTTCCAAGGCGAATTCCCCACCTCAGAACCATGAGCGCGAGCTCACCTTCCAAGTTCGGTCGCGCAATGGTGAAGATAACGGAGTGCCGGAGCGCGTTCAATCCGGGTAAAGTATTAAGGCAATGGCACCTCTGCTCACGCCAGAACAGGCGGCAAAGCATCTCGGTATCGGCGAAGACACGCTCCGCGCGCTGCGCAAGGCGGGCGAGATCCCGTATGTTAATGTCGGTCTGGGCCAGAAGCGTGAGACACCACGATACGAGGTCGCGGACCTCGATGCCTGGGTACAGCGTCGGAAGACTGTCGCATCTCGTCCGCCGGCGCCGGGCCGTGGCAGAGGCGCGCCGCCGGGGCAGTCCGGAATGGTCGCCGATTTTCTTGCGAGGCTAGAAGAGCACCGTTCTCAATCGCGCAAACGCTAGGTCTCAAACTCCCAGGTCTGAACGCTCCAATCTTCATCGTCGCCCTCGTCGCCTGGAAGGGCGTCGAACGACTTGTCGAGCTTGCGTCGATCCCAGATCGTGCGGGAATTAATCCGCTTCGGCCTGGGCATGCGGCCGTCCTTCACCATCTCGTCGAAGAGCGAAGCCGACACACCGATGTAGGCCGCAGCCTCGACACGGCTGAGGCCGCGTGGCGGCAGCGAGGACGGCAGAACCGAAAACTTGGTGTCCTTCAATCCCAAGGGTTTTCCTCTCGATCGCCACGGTGCGGGATGCGCCGGAAAAACTCACCGATCTCGTCAACGTCCCAGACAAGCCTGCCCCTTAACTCGCGCGGCTGCGGCAACAATCCTTCGGAGACGAGCTGATCGAATAAGGTCGCGCCGATGTCGAGTAGCGCGGCAGCCTTGTCACGGCCGACGCCGAATGGCACCAGGCTTGGCGGCAGGATGTGCTGGCGCTTAGTCAACAGGGCCTCAGCCGAACTCGATTGAGATGAGGTTTTCGCCGCGCATCTTGAACCGGTAGAAGGTGAGCGGCTGGCCATGTTCACAGGTGCCAAAAATGACTTCCGCGTCATCGGGAAGATTAGCGATCGCATTTCGAACGTCGCCGACGGTCAAAGGCCCCTCGCTGCCGCCGCCAGATATCATCCCTCCTGTCTGAACATGCTCCCGGTTGTAGTTTCTGGTCGACATTTGTCAGCCCTCCTTTCGATTCGGGGAGCCGATGATGGCTCAACGTCACTCTCCCCGCGAGGGGAGTTGACGAGAATCGATTGTGAAGGCAGCGTGTCCGGTGGGCTGAACACCCGGACCTGGAATACGGCGCGGCAACCCTTGGCGGGGGAGCTTCACCGAAAATCGCGAACATGGAGGCCCTGGCAGGCTTCCTAAAGCGCATGTGGAGCGCCTTGGCGGGCGTCCCAACTCGGCTTTTATGGCCGGGGGCGGACGCTATGTCCAGAGGGAAACCTTAAAAGCGTTCGGCCAGTCTTCCAGGCTGGTGTTCAACCCCGGCTTTGGCGCCGTCCGCCATGTGGGTCTGAACAGCCCTTTCCTGGAAAGCAAATCCCAAGATGATTCAGGCAATCAATCGACGTTCCCTCATCACCGCAATGGCCGCGCTGCCGGCCACGGCAAGCCCAGGACGAGCGCGGAGCGCTCCGCCGGTCACAGGGACCTCGCCGGGGCCATCGCGCGCGCTGCAGAGCCCCGCCGAGCGCATCCTTCAACATTGGCGCGCCATGCATGACGCCTTCAGGGAGCTGGCTCCGGATGTTGAAATCTACAACCTCTATGGCGCCCATGACGCCACAGGCAAAACGGCGGACTGGCTTACGATCGACGGCAGTCGTTGGACGGTCGCGGACAGCCCGGTCCGGATGACTGGACGCACGGAATTCGCAAGCCGGACTTTCCGAGGCTTCTTCGACCGGGATCGCTGGGTTAGATTGGACGACAGCGAATTATAGTTTTGTAGCCCGGTCGCTTCGGCGGCCGGGCCCATCTTCTGGAACAATGGCGTGGGTGATCGGTTTTCAGGCCGAAAGGAACGCGTCATGCAACAGCAACGCGACAAGCCAGTGCCGAAGCAAAAGCCGAGGAAGGCCGATCCCGCCGATCCGCATAATTGCTCGCCTGAGCCAGACCACATCGATCCGTCACCGCGGGGCGTGCGGGACGCGCCAGCACCTAACCCAAGCGCCGATAAGAAGTCCTAGGCCGGGGGCTATGTGGCCGGGCTTTTCGTTGCTGAACTTCTCCCTTGGTCGAAACCCACGCGGTAGATGATCAAGGCCGCAAAGGCACTCGCCAGGGATGCGCCGAACAACGTCGCCAGAAAATCGCTCAAGCCGAAGAGCTGAAAGAGCCGATCTAACTCGGGCGTCGCGATAAAGGTCGCGGCTCCGGATCCAAGCGCATATTGCCAACTCGATTTGTACATATCGTCACCTTATTGCGCCGACTGAGCAAATCCCCCGAGCAGACCGCCCACAAAGGACCCGATCTTGCCATAGGTGTCCGAGCCGAGGCCGCCATCTGGTTTCGCCTCCACTGTGGCGCGAATAGATGCTTCCGGTCCCTTGAATGTTCCTGCTTCGATTGCGGCAATGCCCTTCGCCGTCAATTGGACTCCGCGGTAGGCAACCTCTACGTAGCTCGAACCCACATTTATCAACCCTTCAGTTCTCAACCACGCGACCACGTCGGCAAAATGCTGCAGGTTCTCATTCGTGGTTTCTTCCACGAAATCACTTGCCTGTATCGTGCAACGGCGCAGACCGCTCAGCACAAGCTTTGCGAGGATGCGTCCAACAAGTTCGTATGAATCGCTAAGCGCCGTCATGCGAGACCGATCCTCGCAGGAAAGAACTGGCGCTGCAATTGGCAGCAGGGAGGATCGTGAGTATTGCTAGCTGTGAATTGCCGATGCGGGACACAGATGGCCGATCTCCTAGTCAAGCTCCAGACGATTGCAACCATAGTCGCGACAGGCGGGGGAACCTACATCGCATTTGCTGGTCTGCACGCGTGGAAGCGCGAAATGAAAGGGCGTCGTGATATTGAACTGTGCCAGCATGTCATTGCGCTGTTTTATGAGGCTGAGGAGAAGGTAAGAGAACTCCGTAGTCCCATGTCATATCCGTCGGTAGAATCCGCGGATCGACCCAAACACGATCATGAATCTGAGGGCGAAGCCCGTGTGCGCGATACGCACTATGTCCCCATTGCCCGATGGAAATCGCAGAAGGATTTTTGGAAGGACTTCTTCTCCTACAAATTTCGAATGAGAGCGCTATTCGGTCCCAACGCTAGCCTGCCGTTTGAGAAGGTTGATGAAGCGCTCCGGACTTTCACCGCTTCGGCCTTCACGCGCTATGAAAGCATTCGGGGCGAGCGAGTTGAGATGGGAGACGATTCATCTTTCCGCCAGGAAGTCGACGCAGCCGTCTGGGGCCACCCCTCGACCAAAGACAAAATTGGACCGCTGCTGGAGGCCGCGATACGCGAGATGGAAGATATCTGCGTCCCGATCGTGCAAGCACTCTCGCCGAAGCGTGTCGTACTGCGTTGGATAAAGAAAATGAGCGCCAATTAGCCGGCAAGTACCCGGCCAACTGCAATCCCAATGCCTATCGCCAGGCCCGTCGCCAAGCCGTTGCTCAATCGAATTGCTAACTCGATTGCGGCGGCGCGCCAGCGCCGTGCCGGCCGTTTCGTCTGCAGGTCGATCAGATCTTCAAAAACCCGTTCCACGAAGGTCCTCCGTGTCGCGTTCATGTCGCGTGGAGTTGCCGTCATCTTGCGGAAACCATTGTAAATCAAGGGAAGCAGTTTGCAACACGGCGCGACATGGCATCGTACCGATTTGCACCTAACCTCTTGAAAAGATTGGTGATCCCGACAGGAATCGAACCTGTGACCTACAGATTAGGAATCTGCCGCTCTATCCTACTGAGCTACGGGACCACGCGGCCCGACACATAAACGCTTCGGGCCGGTTCGCCAAGAGGTATGAAGCAGGCCCTTCAGAAGGCCGGCGGCCTCTGTTCCGGTGCAGATCGAGCTGGCGTTGTCGGCAGGGCGACGGAACAACCGCCGCCCTCGTGCCAGCGTTCAGGCGGCCAGCGCCGTCTCCGCCAGCTTCACCCAGTAGCTCATGCCGTGCGGGATGACTTCGTCGTTGAAGTCGTAGGCCGGGTGGTGCAGGCCGGCCGAGTCGCCATTGCCGATGAAGATGAAGGCGCCGGGGCGGGCTTCGAGCATGTAGGAGAAATCCTCGCCGCCCATCACCGGCTGTATGGCGCGGTGGACCTGGCTGTCGCCGGCGACGTTGGCCGCGATATCGCCGGCAAACACGGTTTCCTCGGCATGGTTGAAGGTGACGGGGTAGTTGGCGTCGTAATCGACGTCGATCGTGGCGCCGAAGGCGGCGGCGAGGCCGGCACAGAGCGCGCGGATGCGCTCTTCCGACTTCTTGGCGACTTCCTTCTTCAGCGTGCGCACGGTGCCGGCGATCTCCGCGCTTTCAGGGATGACGTTATAGGCATCGCCGGCGTGGAACTTCGTCACCGACACCACCACGGCCTCGACCGGATCGGTGCTGCGCGAGGCGATGGTCTGCAGCGCGCCGACCAACTGGCTGGTGATGACGATCGGGTCGATCGTGCCGTGCGGCATGGCGGCATGGCCGCCGCGACCCTTGACGGTGATGGTGAATTCCGCTGTCGCAGCCATGATCGGGCCGGGCTTGATGGCGAACTGGCCGACCGGCAGGCCCGGCATATTGTGCATGCCGAACACTTTTTCGATGCCGAAGCGCTCCATCATGCCGTCCTTGACCATTTCGTTGCCGCCGCCGCCGCCTTCCTCGGCCGGCTGGAAGATCACCGCCACGGCGCCGGCGAAATTGCGCGTCTCGGCAAGATATTTGGCGGCACCGAGCAGCATCGCGGTGTGGCCGTCATGGCCGCAGGCATGCATCTTGCCGCGCACGGTCGAGGCCCATGGCTTGCCGGTGATCTCGTCGATCGGCAGCGCATCCATGTCGGCGCGCAGCCCGATGGTCGGGCCATCGCCCTTGCGGCCGCGGATGATGCCGACGACGCCGGTCTTGCCCAGCCCCGTCACGACCTCGTCGCAGCCGAAGGCCTTGAGCTTCTCGGTGACGAAGCCGGCGGTCTGGAAGACGTCGAAATTCAGCTCCGGCGTCTGGTGCAGATGGCGTCGCCAGCCGGCAACTTCTTCCTGCATTTGCGCGGCGCGGTTCAGAATGGGCATGATCGGTCCATCTCTTGGTTGATTGGCGGCAGTCGGTTCAGCGCCGCTGCTCAGCAATTGTGATTGTCAATTGTGATGTCTGGCACTTTGCCATTTTGGCGACACATAGGGTAAATAGCACCGCAACAATGTGGCCCGAGATCGAGGGTCGGGCTGCATTTATGCTGGCGATGGGTAACGAAATCTTACGGAGCCAGCGGCGATCACGGCAAGAGGCGATTTCGGATTTGATCATGCGGCAGAGGCATTTCCTCAACCTATTGCTGGCAGGCGCGCTGGCGCTTCCGCTGTTTGCCGGCGCGGCCCGGGCCAATCCTGTCGTCCTTTTCGACCTGAAAAGCGGGTACGTGCTGGAGCATCAGGACGCTTTCAAGCGCTGGTATCCGGCCTCGCTCAGCAAGCTGATGACGGCCTATGTCACCTTCCGGGCCATCCAGGCCGGCGAGGTGGCGCTCGATTCGCCGATCAAGGTGACGAAACATTCCGCCGGCGAGCCGCCGAGCAAGATGGGCTTCAAGCCCGGCTCGGTGATGCGGCTCGACAACGCGCTGAAAATGATGCTGGTCAAGTCGGCCAACGACATCGCCATGGCTGTCGGCGAGAATATCGGCGGATCTCAAGCCGCATTCGCCGACCGCATGAACGCCGAGGCGGCCCGGCTCGGCATGGTGGGGACGCATTTCGTCAACCCGAACGGGCTCTATTCGCCGGAACAATATACGACCGCGCGCGATCTCGCGGTGCTGGTGACGGCGCTGCGAACCGATTTTCCGCAATACGCCCCCTGGTTCTCCATCGAGGGCCTTGCGGTCGGCAAGAAGGCGATCCCCAATTACAATCTGCTGATCGGCCGCTATCCCGGCGCGGACGGCATGAAGACCGGATTCGTGTGCTCTTCCGGATTCAACATGATCGGTTCGGCGACGCGCAACGGGCGCACGCTGGTTGCCGTGGTGCTTGGCGAGAAGTCGGCGATCAGCCGCGCCGAAGCGGCGGCGAAGCTGCTCGACCAGGGTTTTGAGATGCCGGCCGCCGCCTCGACCACCCTTGCCGGGCTCAAGCCCTACGGGGACCTGCTGTCGCCGAATGACATGCATGACGAAATCTGCGCGAAGAAGCCGAAGGAGGAGCAGTCCGAGGCTGCCCCCGAGGTTGCGGCCAAGGATAAGCCGAAATCGCCATACCAGGTGAAGCTCGATCACCCGACGCTGGTTGCGGTTGGCCTCGGCGGCGCCACGGGTCCGGCGCCCAAGGCGTTCGTCGACCAGGTCAATCAGAACTATGCCGATGTGCCGCTGCCGAGCTGGCGGCCCGACAGGCCGGCGCCAGACGGCGCCGAGCCGCTGGCGACAGGCACGGCTGCCGCGGCAGCGCAGGGCGACCAGCCGGCCAAGGCGAACTGAGCCGCGCCATGGATCGCGGCTTTCCCATTCCCGTCTCGGTGCTCACCGGCTTTCTCGGCGCCGGCAAGACGACGCTGCTCAACCGGCTGCTCAAGGATCCGGCGCTCGCCGACACGGCGGTGATCATCAACGAGTTCGGCGAGGTGGCGATCGACCATCTGCTGGTCGAACAGGCATCCGACGGCATCATCCAGCTTTCCGACGGTTGCCTGTGCTGCACGGTGCGCGGCGATCTGGTCGACACGCTGGCCGATCTGGTCGATCGCCTGCAGACCGGCCGTGTCGCCAGGCTGGCCCGTGTCGTCGTCGAGACGACGGGCCTGGCCGATCCGGCACCGGTGCTGCAGTCGATCATGGCGCATCCGGCGCTGGTGCAGGCCTTCCGGCTCGACGGTGTGATCACGCTGGTCGACGCCGTCAACGGCGAGACAACGCTCGATGCCCATGTCGAGGCGGTCAAGCAGGCGGCGGTGGCCGACCGTATCGTGCTGACCAAGACCGATCTTGCCGAGGCGACCGAGGTAGAGGCGCTGCGGGCGAGGCTCAAGCAGATCAATCCAGGCGCCGTCGTGCTCGACGTCAACGAGGCCGGAACGGGCGTCGCGTCGCTGTTCAACTGCGGGCTCTATGACCCCGAGACCAAATCCGCCGATGTGCGGCGCTGGCTCGGCGAAGAGGCGGCGCATGATCATGATCATCACCATGATCACGCCCATCACCACCATGACGGCGACCACGATCATCACCACCACCATCATCATGAGCACCGCCACGACACGCGGGTGCGCTCGCACTCGCTCGTCCATGACGGCCCGGTGCCGTTCTCGGCGATCGAGATGTTCCTCGACCTTCTGCGTTCGACGCATGGCGAGAAGCTCTTGCGCATGAAGGGCGTCATCGAGCTGATGGAGGATCCGTCGCGGCCGCTGGTCATCCACGGCGTGCAGAAGACCCTGCATCCGCCGGCAAGACTGCCGGCATGGCCCGATGGCCAGCGCGGCACGAGGCTGGTGCTGATCACGCTCGACATGCCGGACGACTATATCCGGCGCCTGTTCGCGGCCTTCACCAACAAGCCGACGATCGACACGCCGGACCGTGCGGCACTCGAAGCCAATCCCCTGGCGATAGCTGGACTATAGGCTGAAAACGACGCCGGTCAGGCAGTGCCGCCGCGCTCGACCAGGAAGCGATGGCCGCCGATGACCGCCGCTGTCTCGACCAGCCGGTGGCCGGCATCGGCGCAGAAGGCGGGGATGTCTATCACCGCCAACGGATCGGTGGTCTCGAGCCATAGCCTGGCGCCCGGCCGCATCGAGGCCAGCCGCTTGCGGGCTTTCAGCACCGGCAGCGGACAGTTCAATCCCTTGAGATCGTAGGTGGCGGCCTGTCTTGGCTTTTGTTCATGCATGTCGTTATCCCAAACCCGCCTTCCACCCTCGGGTCAATGCCCGGGGGCATGCTTTTGGGCGACATGCGCTGAGATTCTCAGCCGCCGAACATGCCGAGCAGCTTCTTCTTCAGCTTGGACACCGTGCCTTGATCGGCATCGGCGGCCTGCTGCGTTTCCTGCGCGGGCGCTGCTTCGACACCTGCGGTGACGACCGGCTGCTGTGCCGCCTGCTTGGCGGCTTCCTTTTCGGCCAGGGCCTGCGCCTTTGCCTGTTCCTTGGCGGCCTTGGCCGCCGCGATCGCCGCCAGGCGCTGCTCCTCGGCCTTGCGCTTGGCTTCCTTCTCCGCGTCGGCCGCTGCCATCTTGCGGCCGAGCGGGGAATCGATGCGGCCCATGCGGGTCGTTTCCGTCACCGAGCCGTCGGCATTCATCGACGGCGGGTCGATCGGCACGCGCTCGCCGCGGGCGCGGCGCTTCGACCAGTCGGAAACGATGCTGGCTTCCTTGATGCCGGCGATGGTCGGCTTCGGCGGCGGGTTGCTCGAACTCACGGCCGAATTGAAGGCCGCGTCGTAGCTCTTCTCGTAATTGGCGAAAGCGGTCTTCAGCGAATCCGGCTGCGTCATCGCGGGGCAGGGACCGGTCGGGTCGAAGGCCGTGCCTTCAGGCGCGACCTGATTGAAGACGTAGCGTTTCTCGCACACGTCGACCTTCGGCGGCACCTTGGTGATCTCGAAATTGTCGTAGCCGACCTTCAGCATCTTCCAGAAGTCGTAGTTAGGGTCGTTGCGGTAACGCGCCATGTTGGCGGCGGTCATGCGGAACGGGAAGGCCTCGATCTGGAACTCGGTCTGGCCGCCCTCGAAAGCATCGCGGCCGAAGGCGTAGATCTGCTCGATCTGCGCATCGGTCATCGAATAGCAGCCGGACGACGAGCAAGCCCCATGCACCATCAGGTTCTGGCCGGTACGGCCATTGGCGCGGTCATAAGCGTTGGGGAAGCCGATGTTGAAGGACAAATGGTAGTGCGAGCGCGGATTCATCTGCGAAGGGCGTACCGTGTAGAAGCCTTCCGGCGCCTGGCGGTCACCCTCGGTGTATTTGGGGCCGAGCTTGCCCGACCATTTGCAGATGTCGTAGGTGGCGACGAGATCGTAGCGGCCATTGGTCTTGGCCTTCCAGATCTCAAGCTTGCCTTCTTCCTTGAAGATGCGCGCCATCACCGAAGATGTCCGCACCATGCCCTTGGCCTTCATGTCGGCAAGGATCTTGTCCGGGAGCGGCTTGTTGGCCTCCGGGGCGAAATCCTTCATCGACGAATCGTTGCAGCCGGCGATGCCAATGGCGGCGATCAGGACTCCGGTGCGGGCAAGCTTGGCAAACATCGATACGGCTACGTCTCTTCTCTCGGGCCAACGGCTCTAGGCAAGACCGGGCCCGCGGGCTTAACACCAGTGGACCGTAAGCCCGTTAACCTTGAAAATTCCTTACCGCAAGTCTCGCCAGGAATCTTGGCCAACCCCTCGCAGTGATTTCCATTGAGCCGAATCCGGCGGCATTTTTGTGGCGAAATTGGTCGTTGCCGCCACAGTTCCCCGCCAGATGCCCGATTAGAGGCTGCGGCCCATCGCCAGATACTTCTCGCGGCGCTGCTCGCGGAAATCGGTATTGGCGCCGGCAAAGTCCTTCATCGTCCTGGCGATGAGGTCGCCGGCCGAGGCTATCACCGTTTCGGGGGCGCGCTGGGCGCCTCCCATCGGCTCGGGAATGATGGCGTCGATGATCTTCATCTCGAGAAGATCCTGCGCGGTGATCTTCATGTTGGTCGCCGCGTCCTTGGACCGCGTGGTGTCGCGCCACAGGATCGAGGCGGCGCCCTCGGGCGAGATCACCGAATAGATGGCATGTTCAAGCATGTAGACCCGGTTGGCGGTTGCGATCGCGATGGCGCCGCCGGAGCCGCCTTCGCCGATGACCACCGAGATCGACGGCACTTTCAGCGCCAGGCAGGCCGAGGTCGAACGCGCAATCGCTTCGGCCTGGCCGCGTTCCTCGGCGCCGACGCCTGGATAAGCGCCGGCGGTGTCGACCAGCGTCAAAAGCGGGATCTTGAAACGGTCGGCCAATTCCATCAGGCGCACCGCCTTGCGGTAGCCCTCGGGCCGCACCGAGCCGAAATTGTGCTTGATGCGGCTTGCCGTGTCCGAGCCCTTCTCCTGGCCGATCACCGCCACCGGTTCGCCGCGGAAGCGGGCGAAGCCGCCGACGATCGCCTGGTCGTCGCCGAAATTGCGGTCGCCGGCCAAGGGCGTGAAATCGGTGAACAGGGCCTTGATGTAGTCGACGCAATGCGGGCGGTCGGGATGGCGCGCGACCTGCACTTTCTGCCAGGGGGTGAGCGCCTTGTAGAGGTCGCGCAACGCGTCGCGCGAGCGCTTTTCCAGCCTGCTGATCTCTTCGGCGACATCGACCGCCTCGCCGTTCTCGGCAAGCTTCTTCAGCTCAAGGATCTTGAGCTCCAGATCCTGCACCGGCTTTTCGAAGTCGAGGTAGTTGTACATGCTTGAGCGGACCGATCCGTCGGAAGGCAAATGGCTGGCGGAACCGCTGAAATGCCGGCCCCGGGCGGTGGAACGTCGCCCTCACATAGCGATATGAGGCCTAGTCGGCAAGCGGATGATGATCGTTGACGAGCCGCACCAGCCGCTCCTCCAGCACATGGGTGTAGATCTGCGTGGTCGAGATGTCGGCGTGGCCGAGGAGCTGCTGAACGGCTCTGAGATCGGCGCCGTTCTGCAGGAGATGGCTGGCAAAAGCGTGGCGAAGCACGTGCGGCGAGATCTTCGCCGACGCTATGCCCGACCGCGCGGCCAACCCTTTGAGATCTCTGGCGAAGACCTGCCGGGAGAGGTGGCCGCTGTCCGAGGAGGCCGGAAACAGGAATGGGCTCTCCGCAAAGGCCGACCGCTCGGCCCTGACGGCAAGCCAGGCGCGCATGGCTCCGCGCGCCTTGGCCGAAAGGGGCACCATCCGCTCCTTGTCGCCCTTGCCGCGCACCATGAAGAAGCGGTCGTCGCGCAGCGCCACCGTCACCGGCAGGCCGACGAGTTCCGATACGCGCAGGCCTGTCGCGTAGAGCACCTCGACCAGCGCGTGCAGCCGCAGCGCGGCCAGCCTGTCGCCGTCCGGTCCGGATTCGCTCGCCTCCCGCGCCGCCCGGTCGAGCAGCCGGCCGGTTTCGGCCTCGCTCATCGTCTTAGGCAGCGGCCGGCCCTTGCGCGGGCTGTCCAGCGTGCCGGTCGGGTCGTCGCCGCGCAGGCCTTCGCCATAAAGGAATTTGAAGAACTGGCGGATCGCCGACAATTTGCGGGCCTGCGAGGTCGGCGCGAAGCCTCTGGCCGCGATATCGTCGAGATAGGCGCGGATGTCGGCCGATCCCGCGCCGGCGAGACCGCCCTTGATCGCTTGCGAAGCGTCCTCCAGGTCGCGGCGGTAGGAGGCAAGCGTGTTTTCGGCCGCGCCGCGCTCGGCGCTCATCATTTCGAGGAAGGCTTCGATGCGGGCGGCACTGTTCATCGGGCCGGGATCAGCGCTTCGTCAGTTTTCTTCGGGTTGAGCTTTTCGGCTGGAATGCGGATGCTCATTTCCGCCTTCTTCGGCTCCACGAACATCGCCAGCGCGAACATCGCGCCATAGGCAATGCCTGCAAGAACCGCCAGCGTCACGACGAAGCGAAACAAAGTCGGCATTCAATTTTCGCCCGTCTTGTTGTTCTGCGATTCCAAAGCCCTGTGCCCTTATGGGACGCCAATCCGACCAATTCAAGGACGAAGGATTCCGGCGGACGGCGGTTTTGCCGGAAAAGCCTCCAGGCAGGCATTGGCGGGCAAGCCCACGAATGCCTGCTTGGGGATTGTTGTTTTCCGCAGGTTCTCTTCGCAAAGCCGTGGGACACTTTTGTGGAACCTGCTTGGGACGTTTGCCCGCCAATGCTTGACGCAAACAGGCTTTTGATGTCGATACGGCGCAAAGAGGCCCCGATGAACGTTCTGCCAGCAAATCCGACGGACGAAGGCCGTGCCGCGCTGATCGAGGCGCTCGGCAGCCGCTCGATCGTTTTTGTCGGGCTGATGGGCGCCGGCAAGACGGCGATCGGCCGCAAGGTGGCGACGATGCTTTCACTGTCCTTCATGGACAGCGACCAGGAGATCGAAAGCGTCTCGCGCATGACGGTGCCGGAGCTGTTCGAGCGCTATGGCGAGCCGGAATTCCGCGCACTGGAGCAGCGGGTGATCCTGCGCCTGCTGGAGAATGGACCGCAGGTGCTGTCGACCGGCGGCGGCGCGTTCATGAATGCGCAGACGCGCGAGGCGATCGCGGCCCATGGCGTGTCGGTCTGGCTGAAGGCCGACCTCGACCTGCTGATGGAGCGGGTTTCGAAGAAGCAGAACCGGCCGCTCTTGAAGAATCCCGATCCACGCGGCGTGCTGGAGCGGCTGATGGGCGAGCGTTACCCGGTCTATGCCACCGCCGACCTGACGGTGCCGACGCGCGACGACCGCAAGGAGATCATCGCGGGCGAAGTCGTTGCCGCGCTTTGCGCCCATCTTGGCATCGCAGCGATCGCGACAGGCGCTACAGGCGCCGCAACCGACGAGGTGCAGCCGTGAGCCATGCCGAACCGGTGAAGGTCGAGGTCGGGCTCGGCGACCGTGACTATGACATACTGATCGGTGCAGGATTGCTCGCGCGCTCCGGCGAGGAGATCGCGCGCCGGCTTCCGGGCACACGCGCGGCCATCGTCACCGACGAGAACGTCGCCGCCGCGCATCTCGACACGCTGAGGGCGGGATTGGAAAAAGGCGGCATCCAGTCCGCCGTCATCACGCTGCCCGCCGGCGAGAAGACGAAGAGCTTCGCGCATCTCGAAGAGGTGGTCGACGGCGTGCTCGCGGCAAAACTCGAACGTCGCGACCTGGTGATCGCGCTCGGCGGCGGCGTCATCGGCGACCTTGCCGGCTTTGCGTCGGGCATCGTGCGTCGTGGCATGAATTTCGTCCAGATACCGACCTCGCTGCTGGCGCAGGTCGATTCTTCCGTCGGCGGCAAGACCGGCATCAACAGCGCGCGCGGCAAGAACCTCGTCGGCGTCTTCCACCAGCCCAGACTGGTGCTCGCCGACACCCAGGCGCTCGACACGCTGCCGATCCGGGAGTTCCGCGCCGGCTATGCGGAGCTCGCCAAATACGGGCTGATCGACCGCCCGGCCTTCTTCGCCTGGCTGGAACAGAACTGGCAGGATGTCTTTGCCGGCGGCACTGCGCGGGTCGAGGCAATCGCCGAGGCCTGCCGCGCCAAGGCGGATGTCGTTGCCCGCGACGAGTTCGAAACCGGCGACCGCGCGTTGCTCAATCTCGGCCACACGTTCGGCCATGCGTTGGAAGCCGCCACGCGCTATGACGGCGCGCGCCTCGTCCATGGCGAGGGGGTCGCCATCGGCATGGCGCTGGCGCACCGCTTCTCGGCGCGCCTCAACCTGGCGAGCCCGGATGACGCCCAGCGCGTCGAGGCGCATCTTCGCGCCGTAGGCCTGCCCTGGCGGATGGCGGATATCCCGGGCGAGCTGCCGGACGCCGAGGCGCTGCTCGGCTTTATCACCCAGGACAAGAAGGTCTCGCGCGGCGCGCTCACCTTCATCCTCACGCGGGGCGTCGGCCAGGCTTTCATCGCCAAGGATGTGCCGCCGTCGGAAGTGCTTTCCTTCCTCAAGGTCAGCCATCCCGAGGGGCTGAAGGTGAGCCACCCCGGATGACCAACGCCGGCTGGATCGTCGCCGCCGTCCTTGCAGCCATTGTGGTTTTGGCGCTTCTGTTCCGCGCCCGGCTGCTTGCCGCTTTCGGCTATGCGCTGCGGCCGATCGAGCCGCCGCAGCGGTCCGAGCGCAACGGCAAGGATCAAGAGGGCGACGAACCCCACCGCGATGGAGCGGCGGTCCGCGAGGAGCGCAACCGGCTCGAGGGCCTCTTCGACCTCGATGAGCTCGAATTGTCGGATATCATGGTCCACCGCACCAATATGCGCTCGGTCAATGCCGACAATGCGCCGGAAGCGGTGGTGCGCGAAATCCTGCAGAGCCCGCACACCCGAATGCCGCTATGGAAGGGCTCGCTGGACAACATCGTCGGCGTGCTGCACGCGAAGGATCTGCTCAGGGCCCTCAACGAGGTCGGCAACGATTTTTCGCAGATCGACGTCATGAAGATCGCGGCCAAGCCGTGGTTCGTGCCGGACACCACCACCTTGCAGGAGCAGCTCAACGCCTTCCTGCGGCGCAAGGCGCATTTCGCGATCGTCGTCGACGAATATGGCGAGGTCGAAGGGCTGGTGACGCTAGAAGACATCATCGAGGAGATCGTCGGCGAGATCGCCGACGAGCACGATATCGACATGCAGGGCGTGAAGAAGGAAGCCGACGGCTCGGTCGTCGTCGACGGCACGGTGCCGATCCGCGACCTGAACCGCGCGCTCGACTGGGACCTGCCCGACGAGGAAGCGACGACGATCGCCGGCCTCGTCATCCATGAGACGCAGTCCATCCCGGATGAGAAGCAGGCCTTCACCTTCCACGGCAAGCGGTTCGTGGTGATGAAGCGGGACAAGAACCGAATTGCCAGGCTGAGGATCAGGCCAGCCGGCGACGGGTAGGTTGCAGCGATATCCGGACCGCCCGCATGTCTACTGCCCGTGCTTTCAAAGCTCCTTGGTCCAGCGTTCGCCGAGCATTTTGCCGGTTCCAGCATCGATTGCGGCCAGGCTGACGTCATAGCCCCAAAGGTTGCGGATATGGCGCAGGGTTGCGTCGCGGCTCTGCCCCTCGAGCATGATGCCGTCCTTGACCGTATGCTGGAGCCGCAGATGCCGGTCGCCCAGCAGGTCGACGTCGACCACCTGGATGTCGGGACGGCTGGCACCGATGTCGTAGCTTTGAGCCAGCGCGGAGCGTATCTTGCGATAGCCGCGCTCATTGTGGATCGAAGCGACTTCGTAGTGAGGCTCGTCGGCAGCGTCAGCCAGCATGAAGAGCCGCCATTTGCGGATCAACGCCGGGCTCAGATATTGGCGGATGAAGGATTCGTCACGGTGGTTGGCCCAGGCATCGAGCAAGGTGTCGCGCCAGTCGCCGCTGCCGGCGATGTCGGGAAACCAGTCGCGGTCCTCGGCGGTCGGTTCCGTCGAGATGCGCTGGATGTCCTGCATCATGTCGAGACCGAGCGCATAGGGATTGATGCCGGAAAAGCGCGGGTCGTCAAAGGCCGGCTGGAAGATGACGTTCGAGTGGTTGCGCAGGATTTCGAGCATGGCGCCTTCGTCGATGCGGCCACGGTCGAACAACGTGTTCATGAGCGTGTAGTGAACGAAGGTGGCGCAGCCTTCGTTCATCACCTGGGTTTGCCGCTGCGGATAGAAATATTGCGCGATGACACGCACGATCCTGACGATCTCGCGCTGCCAAGGCTCGAGAACGAGACTGTTCTTCTCGAGGAAATAGAGCAGGTTCTCCTCCGGCAAATTGAGCGATTTCTTCCGTTCGGCAAGGACTTCCTCCCCTGCTTCCGGCTTGCTCTTGCCCTGCGAGGGCGGCAGCGTCCGCCACAGATCGTTGAAGGAACGCTCCTCGTATTCGAGCCGCTCGCGCAGCCCTTCGCGCTGCTGCTCGGACGACAGCTTCGGCGGGCGGCGGTAACGGAACACGCCTTGCTCCATCAGTGCATGCGCCGAATCCAGGATCGCCTCCACGGCGGCCATGCCATGCCGTTCCTCGCATCGGGCGATGTAGCTCTTGGCGAAATCCAAATAGCTCAGGATGCCGCCGGCATCCGTCCATTGCCGGAAGAGATGATTGTTCTTGAAGAAATGATTGTGGCCGAGCGCGGCATGGGCGGTCACCAAGGCCTGCAGGGCCATGGTGTTCTCTTCCATGAGGTAGACGATGCAGGGGTTGGAGTTGATGACGATCTCGTAGGCCAGACCGCGAGCGCCCTTGCGGTAGAGGAGTTCGTCGTGGAGAAAACGTTTGCCGAACGACCAGTGCCGGTACATCAGCGGCATGCCGATCGACGAATAGGCGTCGAGCATCTGCTCTGAGGAAATGACCTCCATCTGCACCGGATAGATGTCCAGCCGAAGCTCTTCGCGGCCGATCGCTTCGATCTCGTCATAGACCCGGGAAAGTTTGTTGAAATCCCAGTCGGACCCGGAAAACAGCAGTTCGGATTTGCGCGCCTGGCTGACCATTGCCGAAGCCCTCAAGCGCTCTTGCGCAGATCAGGCTGCCTGGCGAAGAGCTCGCGGAAGACCGGGTATATGTCGGCCGGCGCGGCGATGCGCCTCATCTGGAAATTCGGCCATTTGCCGTCGACGGCGTTGTAGGCACGCCATAGCGACGTCCCGTTCTCGGTCGAGCCGAAAATGTGGCTTTCCCGCTCGTCGATGATCTCCACATAGGCGAAATACTGGCAAAGCCGCATGAGCTTGCGGTCGAGCAGTTCTATGCAGCGCTCGGAATCGGTGACGAAGTTGTCGCCGTCGGAGGCCTGGGCCGCATAGATGTTCCATTCGGCGACCGGATAGCGTTCTTCGATGATGCGGTGCATTTCCTCCAGGGCGGTCGACACGACGGTGCCGCCGCTTTCGGTGTGGTAGAAGAACGTGTTTTCGTCCACCTCCTTGGCTTCGTGGGTGTGGCGGATGAACACGACCTCGGTGCGTTCATAGCGCCGTGTCAGGAACAGGTGCAGCAGCACGAAGAAGCGTTTGGCCAGATCCTTCTCGCGCTCACCCATCGATCCCGAGACGTCCATCAGGCAAAACATCACCGCGCTCGCATTCGGCACCGGCTGGGGATCGAAGCGATTGAAACGGATGTCGACCGGATCGACATAGGCAATGCGCCTGCGCCGGCGCTCGAGCCGCTCAAACTCCTCGCGCAGGGTCGCGATGCGTTCGCGCACCGCCGCGCTCGCCGGCTTTGCTTCAAGCTCTGCAATCTGCTGGCCGATTGCGTCCAGCTCCGCCTGCTTGGGGCGCCTCAACGCAATGCGCCGCCCATGGCTGTTGCGCATCGTGCGTCCGACATTGATGTTGGTCGGCGCTCCGCTTGCCGTGAAGCCTGCTCGCCTCGGCTTGAAGTTCAGTATCTGCTTGAGGTTGAGCTTGACCATGTCGGGCAATTCGAGATCCTCGAAGAAGAGGTCGAGCACTTCCTCGCGCGATAGCACGAAGCGGAAGTCGTCCTCGGATTCCGCGGTTCCCGGGGCCGATCCGTAGCCTCCGCCCCCTGCAGGCTTGTCGATGAGATCACCGGGGCTGAACGTCTTGTTGCCGGGCAGGATGTGCTGGCGCCGGCCGCTTTCCCTGTCGCCGCCAAAGGTCGGTTCGCTGGTGCCTTTGCGGGGTATCGGCACGGCATGCTCGCGGTCGATGTCGGCGATACGACCTGTCCGGACGTGGTCGCGGATGCTGCGCTTGAGCTCTTCGCGGGCGCGCCGGAGGAAGCGCTGGCGATTGCCAAGGCTTTTGTCCTTCGGGTTCAGGCGGCGGTCGATGAAGATCGGCATGGAACCGTCCCGGCTTTGCTCAACCCGCCTTGTTCACGCGCATGTACCAGTCGACCAGCCGGCGCACCTGCCGCTGGGTGTAACCGCGTTCCACCATGCGCTGCACGAATTCGTTGTGCCGTTTCTCCGTGACGCTGTCCTGCTTGGAGCCGAAGCTGATCACCGGCAGCAGGTCCTCGACCTGGCCGAACATGCGCTTCTCGATGACCTCGCGAAGCTTTTCATAACTCGTCCAGGAGGGATTGCGGCCATGGTTGCGCGCCCGGGCGCGCAAGGTGAACTTGACCACTTCGTTGCGGAAGTCCTTGGGATTGGCGATGCCGGCCGGTTTTTCGACCTGCGACAACTCCTTGTCCAGCACCTCGCGGTTGAGGATCTGGCCGGTGTCGGGATCCTTGTAGTCCTGATCCTCGATCCAGGCATCGGCATAGGCGATGTAGCGGTCGAAGAGGTTCTGGCCGTACTCGCTGTAGGATTCCAGGTAGGCCTTCTGGATCTCGTGGCCGATGAACTCGGCATAGCGCGTCGCGAGTTCCGACTTGATGAATTCGAGATAGGCGGCCTCCGTTTCCTTCGGGAACTGCTCGCGCTTGATCGCCTCCTCCAGGATGTACATCAGGTGCACGGGATCGGCCGCCACCTCCTTGGTGTCGTAGTTGAACGTTTGCGACAGGATCTTGAAGGCGAAGCGCGTGCTGACCCCGGTCATGCCCTCGTCGACACCGGCGGCATCGCGATATTCCTGGACCGACTTGGCCTTCGGGTCGACCTCCTTGAGGTTTTCGCCGTCATAGGCGCGCATCTTGGTGTAGAGCGGCGAGTTCTCGTGCTCGGCAAGGCGGGTCGAAACGGTGAAGCGGCTGAGAATGTCCAGCACTTCGGGCGCGCAGGGGCTGTTTGCCAGCTCGCTTTCGCGCAACAGCTTCTCGTAGATGTGCCTTTCCTCGGTGATGCGCAGGCAGTAGGGAACCTTGACCACGAGGATGCGGTCGAGGAAGGCCTCATTGTTCTTGTTGTTCTTGAACTGCTGCCATTCCGATTCATTGGAATGGGCAACGACGATGCCCTGATAGGGGAAGGCGCCGAAATTCTCGGTGCCGTTGTAGTTGCCTTCCTGGGTTGCCGTCAGCAACGGATGCAGCACCTTGATGGGCGCCTTGAACATCTCGACGAATTCGAGCAGCCCTTGCGTCGTCCGGTTGAGGCCGCCGCTGTAGGAATAGGCATCCGGGTCGGACTGGCTGAAATGCTCCAGCTGCCTGATATCGACCTTGCCGACCAGCGCCGAGACGTCCTGATTGTTCTCGTCGCCTGGCTCGGTCTTGGCGATGGCGATCTGTCGCAGCCGCGACGGCATCAGCTTGACCACGCTGAATTTGGAAATGTCGCCCGACAGTTCGTCGAGGCGCTTGGCAGCCCAGGGCGAGATCAGTCCGTTCAGGCGGCGCCGGGCGATGCCGTATTTATCCTCCAGCAGATCGCCCATGCGGTCGGGGTGGAAAAGGCCGAGCGGCGATTCGAAGACCGGGCTGATCTTGTTGCCGACCTTGAGCGTGTAGATCGGACGCTCTTCCATCAGCTTCTTCAGCCGTTCGGCCAGCGACGATTTGCCGCCGCCGACCGGACCGAGGAGGTAGAGGATCTGCTTGCGTTCCTCGAGGCCCTGGGAGGCGTAACGGAAATATCCGGCGATGCGCTCGATCGTGTCCTCCATTCCGTAGAAGTCGGAAAAGGAGGGATAGATCTTGATGGTGCGGTTGGAAAAAATCCGGCCGAGCCGCTCGTCCTTGCTGGTATCGACCAGGTTCGGTTCGCCGATGGCCTCGACCATCCGCTCGGGCGCCGAGGCATACATGGATTTGTCTTCGCGGCAGGCTAGCAGATAGTGCTGGAGGCTGATCTCTTCCTGGGCCGCGTTGGAATAAATCTCCGAAAACAGATCGAAGACGTCGGATTGATTCTCGCGCATGATGCTTTGCCTCGGAGCCGACAGGCTGCCAATCGGCTCATCGCTTCTTCAACTGCCGGAAAGGGACGTTGGTTCCCTTCATGCGAAGGATACCGCATCCAATCCGGCAGCAAATGCTCGCCCTGTAAAAAACGTGGTGATTGCCGGCGCAGCTTCAAGAGCGGGATTTGGTTTTGGCACCCAGAAGTTGTCATTATTGACCCTTAATCGAGGTGCGCGGCGCGCCGTCGCCGTGACCTCGCCGGAGATGACCATGATGATCGATCGACGCAACTTCATCGCGGCATCCCTGGCGGCGCTGTTGCCGGCAGGCGCGTCAGCCGCCGGGGCTCCGCGCCTGCCGGCACCGCAAACCTTCATTTACGGACCCGCCAAGCTCGACATCTACGCACCCGCGGGCGCGAAGGACCTGCCGGTGGTGTTCTTCGTCCATGGCGGCGCGTGGCGGCTGGGCAAACGCAGCCAGGTCGGCGCCAAACCGGATTTCCTGCTCGCCAACGGCTTCGTGTTCGTCTCGATAGACTACCGCATGCTGCCGGAAGCGGATGTCGCCACCCAGGCCAGCGATGTCGAAAAGGCCTATGCCTATGTGCGTGCCAACATCGCCAAGCATGGCGGCGATCCGAACCGCATCGTCGGCATGGGCCATTCGGCCGGCTGTCACCTGGTCGCGCTTACCGGCATGCGCGGCGGGCTGCCCGGTGTCGCGGCACTGATCCTCGACGACACCCGGGCCTATGATCTCGCGGCATTGTCACGCGACGGCGGCATGGTGCGCGCCTACGCCCGCGCTTTTTCCGATCCGGCGCAATGGGCAGCACTTTCGCCGGCGACTTATGTCGATGGCCGCAGGCATCCGCCGACCTTCATCGCTTATTCGCGGGCTCCCGGCCGGGGCCAGGAGTCGAAAGCCTTCGCCGAGCGCCTGCGCGCCACCGGAACCAAGGTCACGCTGTTCGACGGCAGCGCCTATACGCATATGTCGATCAATCGCAATTTCGGCCAAGCCGGTGATGCGTTGACCGTGGCGGCGATGGCCTTCCTCAAGGCAACCGTCGCCTCCTGAGCCTACCAGCGCGTCTTTTCGCCCGGCGCCGCCGGCTCGATCGCCAGCGCGTGCACGCCGGCTTTCAATTCGTCGGCAAGCAACTCGTTGACGGCGCGATGGCGCTCGACGCGGCCCATGCCGGCAAAGGCGGCAGAGACGACGCGGACGCGGAAATGCGTTTCGCCGGTTCCGTCGAAATGTGTCTCGTGGCCGTGCTCGACGTGGTGATGACCTGCGTGAAGGTGGCTTTCGTTGATGACGGCGAGCTTTTCGGGCGAAAAAGCCGCTTTCAGCTTGTTTTCCATCGTCGACTGTATGGACATCCTGGTTTTCCTTCCCCATCTGACGGCATGGCCGCAAATCATCTGCGGCACAGCCGCAAAATCTCGAGTTTTCGACCGCTTTTAAGCCGCGATTCAGCGGTTAGGGCGATCATCGGCGAAATGTCAATTCTTGTTTCGCACGTGCGAACAGCCCATAAATGGGTGAGATGAAAGCGTATCCCAAATATTTCGAGAAAATTCGAATCCGGCCAGAGAAGGACGCGGAGCTGAAGTCGCGTGCGCCGGTCTGCCAGTGGGATGGCTGCAACGAGGCCGGCACGCATCGCGCGCCGGTCGGTCGCCTCAAGGAAGGCGAGTATTTCCGCTTCTGCTTCGACCATGTGCGCGAATACAACAAGGGTTTCAATTACTTCTCCGGCGTCTCGGACGGCGAGATCGCCCGCTTCCAGAAGGAGGCGCTGACCGGCCACAGGCCGACATGGCGCATGGGCGCCAATGGCGGCGGAACGCGCTCGGCGCCCGATTTCGCGCAGCAGCGCTCGGGACGCGCGGGCTACTACAATCGCATGCGCGATCCATTCAACCTGTTCGGCTCCGGAGCACGCGAACCGCGCGAGCGCAAGGCAAAGCCGCTTGAGGCCAAGGCGCTGGAAACGCTTGGCCTTGACACAAAGGCGACTGGTCAGGACATCAAGGCGCGCTATAAGGAACTCGTTAAGCGCCACCATCCGGATGCGAATGGCGGCGACAGAGGTTCGGAAGACCGGTTTCGCGATGTGCTGCAGGCCTATCGCGTGCTCAAGCAAGCAGGATTGTGCTGAGCGGCCGCCCTACGGTCCGTGTCGTTTTCCAACTTTCATAAGGTTGGAAAAGGCTCTAAGACCGCCCCCGGACAAAATCGATTGCCGGCGAAACGCGGCGTTTCGCCCGTGGAGACGTTGATAGAGATGAACAAGGTCGATCGCGACATCGCCAACCTGCCCGACACGACGGTGTCGGTGAAGGAGAAATTCGGTTTCGATTCCAAGATGGTCGTGCCCGCCTATTCGGCGGCGACCGAGCATGTGCCGGACATCGACCCGGATTATCTGTTCGACAGGGCGACGACGTTGGCGATCCTCGCCGGCTTTGCCTACAACCGCCGCGTCATGGTGTCGGGTTATCACGGCACCGGCAAGTCGACGCATATCGAGCAGGTCGCGGCCCGGCTCAACTGGCCCTGCGTGCGCGTCAACCTCGACAGCCATGTCAGCCGTATCGACCTCGTCGGCAAGGACGCCATCGTCGTGAAGGAGGGCCTGCAGGTCACCGAATTCCGCGACGGCATCCTGCCCTGGGCCTACCAGCACAATGTGGCGCTCTGTTTCGACGAGTACGACGCCGGCCGGCCGGACGTGATGTTCGTCATCCAGCGCGTGCTGGAATCCTCGGGCCGCCTGACGCTGCTCGACCAGAGCCGCGTGATCCGCCCGCATCCGGCGTTCCGGCTGTTCGCCACCGCCAACACGGTTGGGCTCGGCGACACCACCGGCCTCTATCACGGCACGCAGCAGATCAACCAGGCCCAGATGGACCGCTGGTCGATCGTCACCACGCTCAATTACCTGCCGCACGACAATGAGGTGAACATCGTGCTGGCCAAGGCCAAGCACTATCGCGACAACAAGGGCAAGGACATCGTCAACAAGATGGTGCGCGTCGCCGACATGACGCGCTCGGCCTTCATCAATGGCGACCTGTCGACCGTGATGAGCCCGCGTACCGTCATCACCTGGGCCGAGAACGCCGAGATATTCGGCGACATCGGCATGGCGTTCCGGCTGACCTTCCTCAACAAGTGCGACGAGCTGGAGCGTTCGGTGGTGGCCGAGTTCTACCAGCGCGCCTTCGGCGAGGATCTGCCGGAGAGCGCCGCCAACGTGGTTCTGGGCTAGGCGCGCAACTGAAAGGCCTCCAGCCTTTCAGCATCAAAACGCGCAGGGAATGATCAATGGCGGGTCCAGGCGACAACACGCGCAACAAGCCGAAGACGGGTTCTGAAGCCGACAGCTTCAAGCGCGCCGTGACGGTGTGCATGCGCGCCGTCGCCGGCGACAAGGACCTCGAGGTCGGCTTCGCCAAGGACCGGCCCGCATTGGCGGGCAACCGCGCGCGCCTGCCCGAGCTGCCCAAGAAGGCCTCCCGCAACGATATCGCGATCACGCGCGGCCTGGGCGACTCCATGGCGCTGAAGCGCGCCTGCCACGATCAGCGCATCCACAACAAGCTTGCGCCGGAAGGCAAGCTGGCGCGGTCTATCTTCGATGCCGTGGAGCAGGCTCGCGTCGAGGCGATCGGCAGCCGGGCGATGCAGGGCGTGGCCGACAATATCGGCTCGATGCTGGAAGACAAATACGCCAAGGCGAACCTCGTCGATGTCAGGGACAAGGCCGACGCGCCGCTCGAGGAGGCGATCGCGCTGATGGTGCGCGAGAAGCTCACCGGCCGGCCCGTGCCGAAGAGCGGCGAACGGCTGGTCGACCTGTGGCGCCCTTGGGTCGAGGAAAAAGCCAGCGGCGACCTCGACGGCCTTTCGGCCAAGCTCGAGGACCAGCAGGCCTTTGCCCGCGTCGTGCGCGACATGCTCGTTTCCATGGAAATGGCCGAGGAGCTCGGCGACGACCAGGAAACCGACGACTCGGAGGAAAACGAAGAGAACGAGCAGCAGGGCGAGGAACAGAGCGAGGAGGGCGGCGAGGAGGATTCCGGCTCCGAGCAGTCGCAGTCTGAAGACGCCGAGGCATCCGCCGACGAGGAGGAGTCTGCCGAGACGGAAGCGACCGACGCCACTTCCGATGATCTTTCCGACGACGATGACGCCGACGCCGAGACGCCGGGCGAGGCCAAGCGCAACGACAATCCGTTCCTCAACCTGCCGAAGGAGATCGACTACAAGGTCTTCACCACGGCTTTCGACGAGACGGTGGGCGCCGAGGACCTTTGCGAGGAAGAAGAGCTCGACCGGCTGCGCGCCTTCCTCGACAAGCAGCTAGCCAATCTTTCCGGTGTCGTCGGGCGGCTCGCCAACCGGCTGCAGCGCCGCCTGATGGCGCAGCAGAACCGCTCCTGGGATTTCGACCTGGAGGAAGGCTATCTCGACCCGGCGCGCCTGGTGCGCGTCGTCATCGATCCGATGCAGCCGCTGTCCTTCAAGCAGGAGCGCGACACCAAGTTCCGCGACACCGTGGTGTCGCTGGTGCTCGACAATTCGGGCTCGATGCGCGGCCGGCCGATCACGGTCGCCGCGACCTGCGCCGACATCCTGGCGCGTACGCTGGAGCGCTGCGGCGTTTCGGTGGAAATCCTCGGCTTCACCACGCGGGCGTGGAAGGGCGGGCAGGCGCGCGAGAAGTGGCTGAAGGACGGCAAGCCGCCGAATCCCGGCCGGCTCAACGACCTGCGCCACATCATCTACAAATCCGCCGATCATCCGTGGCGGCGCGCGCGCCGCAATCTCGGGCTGATGATGCGCGAGGGCCTGCTCAAGGAAAACATCGATGGCGAGGCGCTGCTTTGGGCGCATAACCGCCTGATCGGCCGGCCGGAGCAGCGCAAGATCCTGATGATGATCTCGGACGGCGCGCCGGTCGACGATTCCACGCTCTCGGTCAATCCAGGCAACTATCTGGAGCGGCACCTGCGGGCGGTCATCGAGCTGATCGAGACGCGCTCGCCGGTCGAACTGCTGGCGATCGGCATCGGCCATGACGTCACGCGCTATTATCGCCGCGCCGTCACCATCGTCGACGCCGAGGAACTGGCCGGCGCCATGACCGAGCAGCTCGCCTCGCTGTTCGGCGAGGAAAGCGCTCGCGACACGCGGCGCGGCGGGTTGCGGCGCGCCGGATGATCTTTCCGAAGGGGCGTGCGCGGCGGACGCTTTTCGCCGGCATGCTGGCCTTCGCCTCGCCGGTGATTGCCGCCCAGAGGGCTCCCGTCGAGACAGCCGAGATTTCGGCGCGGCCGATCAGCCAGTTCCATATCGGCCATGACGAGAAGCGGTTCGGACCGCTCGAATTCGTCGGCGGGCTGGAGATGACCTCGCCGTCACGCGATTTCGGCGCGCTGTCGGCGTTTCGCTTCCTGAAGCCGGGCAACGACTTCATCGGCGTCGCCGACACCGGCTTCTGGTTCTTCGGCACGATCACGCATGATGCGGACAAGCGCCCATCGGGCGTGACGAATTTCCGCATGCAGCAGATGGTCGATGATTCAGGCCGGCCGATCGACCGGAAATGGGAGGTCGACGCCGAAGGGCTCGCGGTGAAGGACGGCATAGCCACCGTCGGCTTCGAGCGCGACCATCGGGTGGCCCAGTTCAAGATCGATCCCGGCAACATGAAGACGCCGTTCAGGTTGCTGGACTACCTCGTTCCCGCCAGGGAGCTGCGCCAGAACCGCGGCTTCGAGACCGCCACCCACGCCAATCCTGACGGTCGGCATGCCGGCGGCCTGGTCGTGGTCTCGGAAAGGAGCCTCGACAAATCGGGCAATGTCTATGCCGCCATCATCGAGGGGCCGCTCAAGGGCGTCTTCACCGTCAAGCGCGATGGCGATTTCGATGTCACCGACGGCGCCTTCCTACCGGACGGCGACCTGCTGCTCCTGGAGCGCAGCTTCTCGATCGCGCGCGGGGTGAAGATGCGGCTGCGGCGCATCCATGGCCAAAGCGTCGAGAAGGGCTCCGTCGCCGACGGGCCGGTGCTCATGGAGGCCGACATGGGCTACCAGATCGACAATATGGAGGGGCTCGACGTCTGGACCCGCGACGACGGCGCGCTGATGGTGTCGCTGGTGTCGGACGACAACCACTCGATCCTGCAGCGCAACCTCTACCTGGAATTCATCCTGCACCAGGACTGAGCGCGCGCGCCGAGAGGTTACCGGCCGACGTGCCGGACTTCGTTCATCACGAAATTGGCCGCGCGCTTGCTTCGGTTGCGGATCTTGAGCGCCGCGGTGTTGTCCACGAAATAGGTATGAAGGATGCTGTCGCGGGTGCGGACTTCCGGCCCGACGGTATCGACCGCGTGCCAAGTGTCGGTGCCGACGGCAAAGGCATAACCGGTGTTGGGGGAAAACGACATCCGGTGCGAATTCTCAAAACCCCCGTCCGGCCTGCGCTGGGCGAAGCGCGTGCCGATATGGTTGATGCTGTCGTCCTCCGGCAGATAGAACTGGACCGTGATGCCTTTCCATTTCGTGTCGGTGTGGAAACCGATCTTGTAGCCAGCCACGTCGCGCGTCAGCATCGGCACCGGATACATGCCGACCTTCATGAAGTCCGACCCGAACCGGCGCTCCAATCCGGGGGCGAGGCGGCGCATGAACGCGTCCCTCAGTTCCGGCGCATGCAGAGCCTTTCCGACCAGCGACCAGATGGCTCGTTTCTCGCGCGGCAGGTGGCGGATATATTCGGGGTAGAGGTCGATCTTGATCCGCGTGGCGGTGCCGTCGGCCTGAATGTTCACATTGTTGCGTCCCTTGAGCGCACGATATTCACGCGCCTCGGGCATGGCGGCGCGCATGCGCTGATAGAGGTCCGCCGGGAAAACATCCGTCATTTCCAGGTGCCAGAAAGGCGTTTCCACAAACGCGGCGCGATTCACGGCGTCCACCATGTGGGAGATGACATGTTGCTGCATTTGCGTGGTTGATGCTGGCGCCGCCGCGCCGTCTATCGCCGACATGGATCCACTTCCCCCTTGAAAGCCCCCGAATCTAAATCTCCTGGATACATATATAGCCGCCCGGACGAAATGCTAACCAAAGCACATGCTGGACCGCAACGATCCACGGGACTGGCTTCAATCGCGGTTTTCCAAATCACGAAGGGAGGATGCACCGGTGCAAGACGCGTGCGTTGTGACCGAGGCCGCCGGCAATGCTGGCTGGCGGCAGGCCGATATTCAACGAACCTTGTAGATTTCGATCGGCTTTCCTGCCGTTGAACGGTCCAGTTCGAGCCATTCAGGCACGTCGCCGCGCAGCAGCTCCGCCGCAAGGCCCGAGGGGGCGTCCGCAGCCAGCGACGCCTCTTCCGTGTTGCCGCCGCAGATCGCGATCAGTCCTACATGCTCGCGCGCGACGACGGCACGAGCGGCGTCGGGCGTCCCCATGAAAGCGTCGAGCATGGCAAGGTTGCCGCCGACATTGCGATGGTAGGGGCCGGCGAGCGCCCGGTGGCCGGTGAACATCAATATTCCCGAGCCGAGATTGGATGAGGCGAGCACCGTCGTGGCCGGCATGGCGGCGAGATCACGGAAGTCGGCCGGCTTGCCGCATGTCACGGCATGGTCGGCATCGGAGTTGGTCAGCTGCCGAGGTGGTTTCTGGACCACTGATTGCGCCGCCACGGCGACGCCGGCCCAGGTCGCGTTGAGCGAGACCAGCCATGCCGCGACGATGCGGCTGGAGACGCGCCATGACGGCGCGACGCTTGCCTGCAACCGTATGTTTGCGATCCAGGCCGAAAGCGGCAGCACGGCGAAGGAGACGGAAAAAGTCGAGGCGCGCACCTCCCAGAGGCTGACGGCGAAGGCGACTCCCAGGAGGACGGTGGCGAGCACCTCCTCGCGTCGCAAGCGGCGGCTGCGAAGCTGCAAGCCGATCAGCAGGATCGCGATGAAGGGCGTGACATAGCGCGCCGCCATCAGCTTCGGCTGGTTGACGGCAACGCCCCAGAAAGGCTGCGCCTCGACCACATCGTTCAGCCAATAGGTGCGAACGCGCTCGTCCAGGGCCGCATAGGGCAATGCCAGGCATTGCGGAAAGAACACGAGCACCATGACCGCGATTACGGCCGCCAGCGCGGCCGTCAGGGCGAGCCGCGTCCGGATTGTCGAGCCGATGGACATGGCGCCGATCGTAGCGAGGCCAAAGCCGGACAACGCGGCAACCGCGAACTGGAACGATGAGAACGCATCGCAATAGGCCGCGCTCCAATCGGAGGGCCGGATGGTCGCGACGAAGACGATTGAGGCGATCCCGGCAAATCCGAGACCGAAGCCCCGTGCGGCAACGCGCTCCCTTTCGTCGAGGATGAAAAGGGTGGCGGCGGAGACGCCGAGCGCCGCGACGTAAGGCGCGGTCTCCATGCCGATGGCGATTGTGAGGCCCGCGCATATGCCCGACAGGAGGGCGGCGGGCCGCCATGCGGGCGCTTCCATCAGAAGCCAGAGGCTGGCGGCCGTCAGAAACACCTGGACGTTGTGATGATCGACGGTGCCGGGGCTGAAGATGACGAGGAAGAAAAGCGCCGCCGTCGCCAGGATGAGCGCGGGCATCGTCACATTCACGCCGGCGAAGCGCCGCGCGGCGCGCATGATGACGAAGATGGTCAGCCCGTAGAGCAGGGTCGGCCAGATGATCTGCGCGGCTCGCTCGGCGGCAGGCGCGCTGGCGCCCAGCGCATGGAAGGCGAGGATGATCAGTGCGATGGGGCCGTCGACCAGTCGCGACCAATGCATGACGAAGCCGCCCGCCGGGCCCATCCGGTACTGATGGAGGTCGAACCAGCTCTGGCCGGCAAGCAGGTCGCGGACCTGGACCATCTGCAGCATGCTGTCATTGTCGGCGCCATAATCGCCAAGCATCGGAAAGCCCGAGGCCGCGTTGATCGTCAGCACCACCAGCGTTGCGCACAACGCGAGCAGGAGATCATTTTTCCATCCGGTGCCTGGTGCGGTCATGCTGGTCGCAATGCCCTGGAGAGTTCGGTTGATCCTGCACCATCTGGCGTAACAAAGCGTAAAGCCGCCACCGCAGTATCGCGGCTGAAGGCGCCAGGGGCAGCTGGCCGCGATCCAGATCACGGATTTCTGGTTGCTATCCAGATCACGTGGCGGGCGCCGCGCTTGCCATTGGCACGCGTGTTGATCTCCTCGACCGCGAAGCCCGCCTGCTTCAGCCGCCGGGTGAAAGCGTTGTCCGGCCCCTGCGACCAGACCGCCAGAACGCCGCCGGGCTTCAATGCGACGCGCGCGGCCGCAAGGCCAGCCGCGCCATAGAGCGCGTCATTGCCCTTGTGGACGATGCCCTCGGGGCCGTTGTCGACGTCGAGCAGTATGGCGTCCCAGGCGGCGTTCTGCGCCCTTATCAGTTGACCGACATCGGTCTCGCGAATGGCGACACGGGGATCGTCGAGGCAACCATCGAAGATCTCCGCCATGGGACCGCGTGCCCAGGCGACGACCGCGGGGACAAGTTCGGCGACGGTGACGGAGGCATCCGCATCGAGCGCGGCGAGGGCGGCGCGCAACGTGAAGCCCATGCCGAGCCCGCCGATGAGCATTGTTGGCCGCCTGCGGCCGGCGATCCGCGCGCAGGAAAGCCCGGCGAGTGCCTCCTCGGAGCCGCTGAGGCGGCTGTTCATCAGCTCATTGGTGCCGAGCATGATGGAGAATTCGGCGCCGCGCCGTTTCAGGCGAAGCTCCTGGCCGCCATCGGGCGTGCGGGCCGAATCAAGCTGAACCCAAGGGATCATGGCCTGATTCCGCTTGCTGGAATCATGGCCTACACCGCTATTGCCGGCTGGCTCCAGCGGGCGGCGAGCAGCCGGTAGGGGATCAGCGCCACCACGGCGATGATCAACTTCACCGAGAGATCGCCAAGCGCCCAGGACACCCAGCGCATCGTCTCGACCGGCAGCACGCCCATCAGCGGCGCGGTTTCCAGCGCGAAGCTGTCATTGGGGCCGGCAAAGGCGAAGGCGGCGGAAAAGGCGACGCCGAAGAAAACGACGGTGTCGAACACCGAGCCCACCAGCGTGCCGACGATCGGCGCGCGCCACCAGCTCTGCCGGCGCAGGCGGTTGAAAACGGTGACGTCGAGCAACTGCGCGGTGAGGAAGGCCGCACCCGAGGCGGCGGCGATGCGCACCAGCCGGCCGGCGGCGGTCTCGAACTCGATCAGGCCATGACGGAACAGGAAGGGCGGGATCAGGATCGAGCAGGTCACCGCGGTCATGAAGCCGACGAACACCACCTTGCGCGCCACGGCCGGACCGTAGCGGCGGTTGGCAAGGTCGGTGACCAGAAAGGAGAAGGGATAGGTGAAGGCGCCCCAGGTGAGCACATCCGCCAGCGCCAGGCCGCCGACCTGGCCCTGCATGGGGAACTGCACCAGGATGTTCGACGCCACGACGACAAGCGCCATGGCGGCCACGAAGGGCAGGTATCGCGTCAGGAAATTCATTTTTTTATCCTGGGTAATGGAACCAGCCGAGCGTCATGCCGACGCTCGCTCAGATTGCGAGCACCAGTTTGGCTGGTGCTCAAGGCGGTCGTCCCCCGCCTGAAGGCTGCTTAGGAAGCCGACTGCTCGGCGAGCTTCTTGGCGATCTGCTTCTTCAGGAGGCGGGCGCGCTGCGACAGCTCCTTGGCGTCGGCCTTGGCCAGGAACGCGTCGAGGCCGCCGCGATGCTCGACCGAACGCAGGGCGTTGGCCGAAATGCGCAGGCGCACGTTCTGGTTCAGCGCTTCCGAGATCAGCGTGACATTGACCAGGTTCGGCAGGAAGCGACGCTTGGTCTTGTTGTTGGCGTGGCTCACATTGTTGCCGGTCTGGACTGCCTTGGCAGTGAGTTCGCAGGTGCGGGACATCTTGACTAACCTTCAGTTTCTAAACCTGCCAAACCATTCTGCCCGCGCCAGGCGGCGCGCGGTCTCGGTCAGGCGGCCTTTGGAAAAGTTGGCGTTCCATAGTGGCATTTCACCACTGCGTCAAGCTCCGGCACGCCGCCTGCTGTCCCGCATGCTCCATATAAAGGTCGGATTTCACACTATAAGCCCTTTGCGAAGGGATATGCCAGGCTGGACCCTCTGTGTTCCGGCCGAACCGCCAGGGATTCGCCAGCCGCCATGCTCCGTCCGTCCTATGCATTCGCCACCCTGCTTGCCCTTGCCGTGCCGGCAACGAGCTACGCCGCCGCGCCGCAAACCTTCAAGGGCGAGTATACCGTGTCTTATCTCGGCCTTTCGATCGCCAGAGCGACTTTCTCCAGCCGCTATGAGGGCGATACCTATGCCATCAACGGCACCGTCTCCGCCGCCGGGCTGGGCAGGCTGTTCGACGACACGAAAGGCACGATTTCGTCGAAGGGCACCATTTCCGACAAGCGCATGACGCCGCAGGCGTTCAGGGCCGACTACACGTCCGGCAAGAAGGCCTCGATGGTCGACATCCGCTTCAGCAACGGGGCGGTCACCTCCACGCAAGTCGTTCCCGCTCCAGGCAAGCGCGATCCGAAGAGCTGGGTTCCGATCGGCGACGGAGACCTGAAATCGGTGCTCGATCCGATGGCCGCGACCGTCATCCATGCCGACAGCCTGGACAAGGTCTGCGGACGCACGGTCAAGTTCTATGATGGCGAAATGCGCGCCGACCTGACCTTGACCTATGCCTCCAAGGGTTCGATCTCGGTGCCGGGCTACAAGGGCGACACGGTGACCTGCAAGATGGGCTTCGAGCCGGTGGCGGGCTACCGCAAGGGCCGCAAGGCGCTGAACTTCCTCAAGAACAAGAGCCGAATGCTGGTGACGTTTGCACCGGTCGGCCAATCCGGCGTATATGCCCCGATCCGCGCCACGGTCGGGACCCAGATCGGCCCGCTGACCATCAGCGCGGGACGATTCGAAGCAGTGAACTAATTCGGTTTTACGCATTTCCGAAAAGCTATGGCGGAGTCGCCGGCCCCAACCGCGAGGCACTTTTCCTGGAATTGCTCGAGGCGCGTTTGCGCGCTGCCGGGGGGAATGGATGGGGCGCGCGACATTGATCGGGTTTTCGGCGGTCGCCATGTGGGCGCTGCTGGCGCTGCTCACAAGCGCGTCCGGGCAGGTGCCGCCTTTCCTGTTGTCGGCCATCACCTTCGCCATCGGCACCTGCGTCGGCCTCGCGGCGCGGTTTGTGATGCCGGCGGCCGACAGGAGCCAGAAAATCCCGCCACAGGTCTGGGTGATCGGCATAGCCGGCCTGTTCGGCTACCATTTCTTCTATTTCACGGCGCTGCGCAACGCACCGGCGATCGAGGCGAGCCTGATCGCCTATCTGTGGCCGTTGCTGATCGTGCTCGGCTCGGCGCTGATGCCGGGCGAGCGGCTTGCCTGGAACCATGTCGTCGGTGCGCTGCTCGGCCTTGCCGGCACCTTCCTCATCGTCACCAAGGGCGGCGGGCTAGCCTTCGACGCGCGCTATTCCTTCGGCTATGCGATGGCCGCCGTCTGCGCGCTTTTGTGGTCGTCCTATTCGCTGTTGTCACGGCGCTTCCCCTCGGTGCCGACCTCGATCGTCACCTGGTTCTGCGCGGCGACATCGGCGCTTTCGCTGGCCTGCCATCTTTTGCTTGAGAAGACCGTGCTGCCGGATGGTCCGGGCCAGTGGCTAGCCGTCATCGGGCTCGGCCTGATGCCGGTCGGGGCGGCCTTCTATGCCTGGGACATCGGCGTCAAGCGCGGCAACATCCAGGTGCTGGGCGCCGCGAGCTATGCCGCGCCGCTTTTGTCGACGCTGGTGCTGATCGCTGCCGGCGTCGCCGAGCCATCGCTGCGAATCCTTGCGGCCTGCGTGCTCATCACCGGCGGCGCGGCGCTCGCCGCGAAGTCGTTGCTGATGCGCAAGCCGGCGGCGGAAGAGGTGAACGCATGATGCCGTTTCCGGGTGGCATCGAGGCCAACGCCAACGCCACGCTCTTGTTTTCATTCGTCGCGGCCGTGATCTACGCCTTTGCGCTCGATATGCCGCCGAAGTGGACACGCACGGCGGCCAAGACGCTTGCCGTCGCTCTGCTGGCCGTGCTTGCCGCCATGCAGGGCGGTTCGCTGCTGCTTGTCGCGGCACTGGGCTTAAGCGCCGTTGGCGACGCGTTCCTGTCGCGCGACGGCGAAAAAGCCTTTCTTGGCGGGCTGGCCTGCTTTCTCGCCGGCCACATCGCCTATGTCGCATTGTTTGTGAAGACGGGCGGCGGGATCGAATTGCTGGGCGCGCAATCGTGGCGCGGCGCCATTGCCCTGGCGATGGCGGCTTTCAGCATCGTCATGCTTGCCGCGCTGTGGCGCCGCGTCGGCCCGCAACTGCGCATCCCGATCGCCGTCTATGTCGCGGCGATCCTGGCCATGGGCCTTTCGGCGCTCACCACGGACCGTCCCTGGGTGATCGCCGGCGCGGTGCTGTTCATCGCGTCGGACGGGCTGCTGGCGGCCGAGCGCTTCCTGCTCGCGGCGATCTCGCCGCATCGCGTGTGGATGCGCTATGCGGTCTGGGTGCTCTATTACGCCGCCCAACTGGCGATCACGCTGGGGTTTATTTTGGCGGCTGCCAGCTAGGACGTTTTCGGCTGCCAGCCCGGCTCGGCAAGCTCGAAGGCGGCGAAGTCGAAACCCGGCGCGACCGTGCAGCCGACCAGGGTCCATTCACCGAGGCTGCGCGCCGACTGCCACCAGCCGACCGGCACGACGATCTGCGGCCGCTCGCCGGCGGCAAGCGCGGCGCCAAGCACCTGCTCGATGACGCCGCCCGCGCCTTCCTCGTGCATCGACAGCGCCAGCGGCGCGCCGGCATAGAAGTGCCAGACCTCGGCCGCGTCCTTCACCCGATGCCAGGCCGAAAGCTGGCCTTGCTCGAGCAGGAAATAGATCGCGGTCGAATGACCGCGCGAGCCGCCCGCGGCATCGCGAAACGTCTCGGCATACCAGCCGCCCTCGGGATGCGGCCGCAGGCCTAGCGTTGCGATGATCTCGGCGGCGCTGGCGGTCATTCGCATCCTTTGTCTTGATGCATGTCGTTAACCCACAACCGCTGGCGCGGTTTTGGGCGACATCATCAGAAATTATCCTTGCGCTTGCGTATCTCGGCAAACACCTCGGCATCCGAAGCTTCCTCCATGCCGAGATGCTTGCGGATCGCCGGGTCGTGCCAGCGCAGGAATGGATTGGTCGACAATTCCTCGCCGATGGTCGTCGGCAGCGTCGGCCTGTTGTCGGCGCGCAACGCCTCGATCCTTGCCGCGCGCTGCTTCAGCACCGGATTGCTCGGATCGACCGTGACCGCGAAGCGGGCATTGGCCAAAGTGTATTCATGCCCGCAATAGATAGCGGTTTCGGCCGGCAGCGCAGCGAGCTTCTTCAGCGAATCATACATCACCGGCGGCTTGCATTCGAACAGGCGGCCGCAACCCAGCGCAAACAGCGTGTCGGCGGTGAAGGCCACTTTCGAGGCAGGCAGATGGTAGGAGACGTGTCCGGCGGTATGGCCGGGCGTCTCGATGACTTCGATCCTTTCCTCGCCGAGGCGCAGGACGGAGCCTTGGCTGACGGTCTCGTCGATGCCCGGGATCTTTGCCTTCTCGGCTTGCGGGCCGACGATGCGCAGCTTGAAACGTTCCTTCAGCGCCAGATTGGCTTCGACATGATCGGTGTGATGGTGCGTGGTGAGGATCATGGTCGGCGTCCAGCCGGTGCGCTTGATCGCCGCCAGGATCGGCGCTTCTTCCGGCGCGTCGATGATCGCCGTCTGCCCGCTTTTCGGATCGTGGACCAGCACGCCGAAATTGTCGGTGCGGCACATGAACTGCTCGATTTCTACGGGCATCGGTATCTTTCTCCGTTACGCCGCAGAGATAGGGCGGCCGGCCGCCGATGTCACCCGCGTTTATCGAACTGGCGCCTTTGTTGAACTCGGGCTTTATCGCGGCTACCGTCCGGCCCATGCATTCGGATATCGTAGACCTGCGTTCCTTCTATTCGACCACGCTCGGGCGCCTGGCCGAGCATTCGATCACCATGGCGCTGTCGTCCATATGGGCAACCGTTCCCAATGAGCGGCTGGTCGGCCTCGGCTATACGCTGCCATGGCTGGAACGCTTCGGCACCGATACAGAGCGCGTATTCGCCTTCATGCCGGCGACGCAAGGCGCGGTGGTCTGGCCGGCGAGCGGACCCACGGCGACCGCGCTGGTCTTCGACGAGGAACTGCCGCTGGTCGATTCCTGCATCGACCGCGTGCTGCTCGTCCATTCGCTCGAACATGCCGAGAACCCGCGCGAGACGCTGAACGAGATCTGGCGCGTGCTGTCGCCGGCCGGCCGCGTCGTCATCGTCGTGCCCAACCGGCGCGGCGTGTGGGCGCGGTTCGAGCACACGCCCTTCGGCAACGGCAGGCCGTTCTCGCGCGGTCAGCTGACCGAGTTGCTGCGCGAGGCGAATTTCACGCCCGCCGCCTGGTGCGACGCGCTGTTCTTCCCACCGTCGCCGCGGCGTTTCATGATGCGGTTCCACAACGTGCTGGAGAAGGCCGGCCGGCGGTTCTGGCCGATCTTTTCCGGCGTCATCGTCGTCGAGGCGCAAAAGCGGCTCTACCAGGGTGTGCCGGTGGTGCAACGCGCCTCGCGCCGTGTTTTCGTGCCGGTCTTCTCGCCGCAGGGCGCGACGCGGCTTGGCCGACGTGCGGCCGAGGCCGCGCCTCGACAAGTGACGCGTTCGTGATCGCGACCGCGCCTTGCATCGCGCCGCGATCATCACCCTATCTGGGGCATGTTCGCCCGGGGCGGTATTCATGAGCGCCGCGGAAACCAGGAATGTCCTTCATGGCCGATCGGATCGATAGGAAGCCAGGCCCGCAAAAGGCCGCTGTCTCGGTCGAGGCGAGCAGCCTCGCCGACCAACTGGCGACGATCAGGCTAGGGCTGAAGGCCTCGCCGGTGCGCAACTGGCTTGCCTGGACGTCGATCGGCATCGTCGGCGTCATCATCGCCACTTCGATCGGACAGGTGCTGCTCAACAGCTGGAACCAGCCCTTCTACGATGCGCTGGCGCGGCGCGACATGGCGGCCTTCCTGCACCAGCTTATGGTCTTCGCGATGATCGCCGGCGGGTTGCTGGTGCTCAACATCGGCCAGACCTGGCTCAACCAGATGTTCCGGCTGAAGCTGCGCGAGGCGCTGACGCTGGACCTGATCGACCAGTGGATGCGTCCGGCGCGGGCCTTCCGGCTGGCCAATGCCGGCGCCATCGGCGTCAATCCCGACCAGCGCATGCAGCAGGACGCCGCGCATCTGTCCGACCTGTCGACGGATCTCGGCGTCGGCCTGCTGCAGTCCTTCATCCTGCTCGTCTCCTTCATCGGCGTGCTGTGGCAGCTGTCCTCCGGCTTCGTTTTCCACGTCGGCGGCTATTCATTGGCGATACCGGGCTACATGGTGTGGGCCGCCTTCATCTATGCCGGCATAGCCTCGTGGCTGAGCTGGCTGGTCGGGCGTCCGCTGATCAGCCTCAACAGCGAGCGCTACACCCGCGAAGCGGAACTGCGTTCCTCCATGGTGCGGGTCAACGAGAATGTCGACGCGATCGCGCTCTATCATGGCGAGCCCGACGCCAAGCGCCGGCTCGAACTCGACCTGGGCACGGTGCTTGGCGCCATGCGGCGCATCTTCACCGCCCAGATCAATCTGTCCTGGGTGACCGACACCTATGGCTGGATAACAGTGGTGGCGCCCATCCTCGTGGCCTCGCCGGTCTATTTCTCAGGCGACATCAGCTTCGGCGGGTTGATGATGGCTGTCGGCGCCTTCAACCAGGTTCATTCGTCCCTGCGCTGGTTCGTCAACAATATCGGCAGCATCGCCGATTGGCGCGCGACGCTGATGCGCGTGGCGGACTTCCGCATCGCGCTCACCGAAACCGATGCGCTGCACGACCAGGAAAAGCGTATCCAGTTCGTCGAAAACGCCAATGGCAGCCTGACGTTCGACACGCTTGAGGTTGCCTCGCCAGAAGGCTGCACCAAGCTCGCCCAGACGGACGTCGAAATCCATTCCGGCGAGCGTGTCATGATCACTGGCGAGCCGGGCGCCGGCAAGACCTTGTTCTTCCGCGCCATTGCCGGCCTGTGGCCATGGGGAAGGGGCCGCATCGGGCTGCCGGCCGGCGAGACCCCCATCTTCGTGCCGCGCGTGCCCTATTTCCCGGCGGGTACCTTGCGCGAGGTTCTCGATCATCCGAACGGGGAGGCGCCGGCCAGCGATGCCGAAATTTCGGCGGTGCTTGCCGAGGTCGGCCTCGATCGGCTGTCGACCGCCCTCGACCATCCCGGGCGGTGGGAGCGTGAGCTCGGCGATGACGAACAACGCGCGCTGGCCTTTGCCAGGCTCGCCTTGCGGAAACCGAAATGGGTGATCATCGACGAAGCCCTGGACGCGTTCGACGGCCCGTCGCTGAGGCGGGTGCTGGCGATGCTTGAGAAGCGTCTGCCAGGGACCGCGATCATCAATATCGGGCGCGGTCAGCACAACAACCAGTTTTTTCCGCGCTCGTTGAACATCGTCAAGGATACCGGAGCACCGGCACTGAAGCCCGCGCGCGTCAGGGCCGGGGCGATCGAACCGCCGCCTCCGGCGGCGCGACGCAAGAAGGTTTCCTCCGAAGCTTAGAGCAATGGCTTACGCCGCCCGGGCGCCATATTTGGCGCGGAACTCGTCGTAACAATCGCGGCGCCAGCGGCGGCCGACGACATAGCCGCGCAACAGTTCGGCCGGCGAGTAGCCGAGCGACTTGGACGAGCGGTTGGCGTGGTAGCCTGAAAACGCCTGTGGCAGCCTGCCCTTGAGGATGTCGGCGATGATCTGCCGCGCAATCATGTAAGGTGGAACCTCGGGGTAGCGGTCGGCGATATAGGGATGCTTGTCGATCAGGTTGGCATAGGCCTGGACATAGCCGTCGCGCCGCCCGGAAATCGAATTTTCTGAATTGTACTTCTTCCAGTCGATGTCCTGCGACAGCAGGGCGCCGCCGCGTTGGGCGAAGCGCAGCAGAAGCTCGCGATCCTGCATGCGCGTGATGTCGCTGTCATAGCCGCCGATCGCGAGCAGCGACTCGTGCCTTGCCGTGATCGCCGAACCGGCAATGAAAATGGTCTGCGAGACCAGGGCGCGCTGCAGCGTGCATCTGTCGAGAAAGGCGTCGCGATTGATGCATTTGGTACTGCGGCCGCCTTTCAGCGACACGAAGGAGCTGATGAGGACTTCGAGCGAAGGATTCGCATCGAAGCGCGCCAGCGTCCGCTCCAGCCGATCCGGCAGATAGACATCGTCCGAATCGAGGAAGGTCACCACTGGCGCACGTGCCCGCTCTATGCCTGCGTTGCGCGCGGCATTGGCGCCGCGCCATTTGGCGCCGACATAAGTCAGCCTCGGGTCACGGATTTCGGCAAGCGCGGCGGCCGTCCCGTCCGTCGAACCATCGTCGATCACGATGTGCTCGAAGCGGGTAAAAGTCTGCGCCAGGACGCTTTCCACCGCGCGCACAACCTGGCTGCGCCGATTGTGCGTCGGCGTGATCACTGTAATCAACGGAACGTCTTGGCTCGACATCGGGCTTCCACCACCGGTCGGGTATGGCGTTTGTCGGATGAGTCCGATGACTGTCTTCTCGCCCCACCCCCGATTGGGACCGACGCTACAAAAATGCCATCTTTCTGTCACGCCGCGCTTGCCAAGAAATGCCGCAATCACCGGCTTTTCCGCAACATTGCGGTTTGCTGGCAACACAATTGGCCCTCCGGCTGGTGAGGCGATCCGTCAGTCCTCGCCAAGCGCCAGCTTCGTCTCGATGACGTCCGAGGTAATCGACCGGACTACCTGGCTTCGGCATGGTGATCCGACGAGGCCGACGGGTCGGCTTCAACCGATGAAGGAGCAGGATCATGACCGCTTACGCCGTTGCCCATATGCGCCATGTCGCGCCAGGCCCCTGGATGATCGAATATCTGGAGAAGATAGACGCCACCCTGGCGCCGTTCGGCGGGCGTTTCATCGTTCATGGCGGCGATGTCGAGGCCGTCGAGAACGACTGGCCCGGGCATCTGATCGTGATCGAATTCCCGGACAGGCAGCATGTGCGGGACTGGTACCGGTCGCATGCGTATCGGCAGATCCTCAAATTGCGCACCGATAACTCCCAATCGGACGTCATCTTCGTTGACGGCGTCGAGCATCCGCACAAGGCTACGGATGTGCTCGGCTAGCAGGCAGACGAACTGATGGACGCCGGACGGTCCTAGCTGTGTCCGACATAAGCCGGCAAGACCTCCACCTCATCGGGGACAAGGCCAGCAGCCAGACTGAAATGGCCGACAAACGCCAGCGTATAGAAGGCCAGGCCGACAGCCACTGAAAAAGGGATTTGCCAGAGTGGCATGCCGGTGGTGGACGCGAGGCTTGTCACACGTCGGATCGCGCGCCACGACATCGTTCCCCAGCGAGTGAAGGACTTGAGGACACGCTGGGCGCGATTGGGGGAATGAAGCTCGGCATATTTCCGGTCGGCATCCCTGCCGGTCACCAAAGCGCGCCAGTAGAAGAACCGCCAGCCGCGCGGAGAGTAGTGATAGACACGGGCGTCGACCTGGAAGATTTCATGCCCTTCACGCCGAAGCTGATGCATCAACAGCGTGCAGGAAACCTTGAAACCCTTGTTCTGGGGAAAGGGATGGCCGGCAATCCAATCGCGTCGGAAGGCTACATTGTTGGCGTTGATTGCTCGCTTCGAGGCAAATCGTTCATCGCCTCGCGCCATCGGGAAGAACCAGATCAGGGCGAAGGTCCTGGAGAAGAAATCGTCATATGAAAGGTGGGTGTGTCCGTTTACGCAGACGGTTCCAGCATGTTGAAACGGTTTGAGCAGGGCGGACAGCCAGCCCGGCTCAGCGACGGTGTCGGAATCCATATAGACGACGACATGACCTTCAGTCAGCGCGATGCCGTTGTTCTTGAGGTCGTAATAGCGGCCGCCAGGGCAAGCGGCGAAGGCCAACTTCGCAGCCTTCGCCAATTGCGGTGCCTCGGCTTCGATACTGTCCCGAAGGGAGCCGGTCTCGGTCGCCGACCCGCTATGCGAGACGACGACCTTTGGCTTCCACAGGCCGGTTGAGGAAACGGCCGCAATCTCACGCGCAAGGGCCCTTAGGCCAACGCCTATCTCTTCCCAGTCGATGGATTGTGCGTTCTCCATCTCCAGGATGACCGAATACGTTGGTAAGTCCGCCGACATGTTCCACCCCGCCCGGGGCGGGCTTATCAAAAAACCCGGAGCGAAGCCACTCTCACCGTCTCAACAAGAACACCGCCTGCTGACCAAAGAAATTCCAGAACCACCAGGGCATCGACAGGCCGATCTTCTGGCCGTTCGCGTCGAGCGCGGTCGCCTTCTCCACCGTGGCGCCAAGCTCCTCGCACAGGTTGACGAAGTCGCGGATGGTGCAGAAGTGGATGTTGGGCGTGTCGTACCAGGAATAGGGCAGGTCCTTGGTGACCGGCATCCGGCCCTTGATCAGCAGCGAGAAGCGCACGCGCCAATGGCCGAAATTGGGGAAGGAGACGATGGCGCGGTTACCGATCCTGAGCAACTGGTCGAGCACCACCTTCGGGTTGCGCGTCGCCTGCAGTGTTTGCGACAGGACGACGAAGTCGAACCCCTTGTCGGGGTAGAATTCGAGATCGATGTCGGCGTCGCCCTGGATGACGGAGAGGCCGCGCGCCACGCATTCGTTGACGCCGCGCTGCGACAGTTCCAGCCCGCGGCCGTCGACCTGCTTGGTCTCCTGCAGAAGCTCAAGAAGCACGCCGTCACCCGAGCCGACGTCGAGCACGCGTGAGTTCGATGGAATGAGATCGGTGACGACGTCGAGGTCGACGCGCTGGGCCCGGTTGACGCTCATGGCTTCCCCTCCTGCCTGACGCATGATCCGGGCCTGTGAAGTCCGCGGCTTTCAAGGGTCATGCGCTGAGCCCCCGCGCGCGAGCGGCCGAGGCGATGAAGCCGTTGATGGCCGCGAACAGTTCCGGCTCGTCGAGCAGGAAGGCGTCGTGGCCGCGATCGGTCTCGATCTCGACGAAGGACACGGAAGCGCCCGCCGCGTTCAAGGCATGGACGATCGAGCGGCTCTCCTCGGTCGGGAACAACCAGTCGCTGGTGAAAGAGACCAGGCAAAAGCGGGTCTTGGTGCCGGCGAAGGCATCGGCCAGGCGCCCGCCGTGATCGGCGGCCAAGTCGAAATAGTCCATCGCGCGCGTCAGGTAGAGGTAGGAGTTGGCGTCGAAGCGGTCGACGAAGGTCATGCCCTGGTGGCGCAGGTAGCTTTCGATCTGGAAATCGGCGTCGAAGCCGAAGGTGAGCGCCTCGCGGTCCTGCAGGTTGCGGCCGAACTTGCGGTGGAGCGCGGCCTCCGACAGATAGGTGATGTGGGCAGCCATGCGCGCGACGGCGAGCCCTTTTTCCGGGCGCTTGCCGAAATCGAGATATTTGCCGCCATGCCAGTCCGGATCGGCCATGACGGCCTGCCTGCCGACCTCGTGGAAGGCGATGTTCTGCGAGGAATGGCGGGCGCCGGTGGCGATCGGCAGGGCGCAGAAAACGCGCTCCGAATGGCTGGCCGCCCATTCCAGGACCTGCATGCCGCCCATCGAGCCGCCAAGCACGCAGAACAGTTTCTCGATGCCGAAATGATCGATCAGCATGGCCTGCGCGCGAACCATGTCACGGATGGTGATGATCGGCAGGTCGAGCCCGTAAGGCTTGCCGGTCGCCGGATTGGTCGAGGCCGGGCCGGTCGAGCCGAGGCAGCCGCCGACGACGTTGGAGCAGATGACGAAGAAGCGGTTCGTATCGATGATCTTGCCGGGGCCGATCAGCACCTCCCACCAGCCAGGCTTGCCGGTCACCGGATTGGCGTTGGCGACGTGCTGGTCTCCGGTCAGCGCATGGCAGACGAGGATGGCGTTGGAGCGCGCGTCGTTGAGCGTGCCGTAGGTCTGGTAGGCGATCCGGAAAGGCGAGAGCAGCGTGCCGGCGTCGAGCTTCAGCGGCTTGTCGGGGCCGAACTGCAGCACCGGGCTCGATGGATGGTCGGCCTCGTCCTTGGTTCTTGCAGCGCGCTGAGCGGCCATGTCCGTCCTCATCCTGTCCCGCATCGGCTTCGTCCCGATGCGGTGTCCGGCCGGCAGCGGACAACAAAAAACCGGCTTGCCGTCGCAAAGCCGGTTACAGGTTGCAAACGGCCCTTTAGCGAGTTGTTTAACGTGGCTGCAAGCCGACCGGCCAAATCACCACGGGAGTCTGTCAGACCTTCTAGGACCAGCGCCGCTGTTCGTCAACGGGTAGCCTTCTTGCAAGGGAGCCCGCGGATGCCAGGCGCTAGCACTCGACATTCCAGCCCGTGGCCTGTATTTCCGCTGCGGCCTTGAAGGCCTTCTCGACGGATTTGTGACATGAAGCAGGATCAGCCCCGTCCGACGCCCCGCGCGGGCATCATGGACATCGAGGCCTATGTGCCGGGAAAAAGCACCGCGCCGGCCGGCGTGACGAAAGTCTACAAACTGTCGTCGAACGAAAATCCGCTCGGCCCTTCGCCGAAGGCGATCGAGGCCGCGCGCGAAGTGGCGGCGAAGCTCGACGTCTATCCCGACGGCTCCGCCCGCCGGCTGCGCGAGGCGATCGCCGAAGTGCATGGGCTGAACCCGGCAAACATCATCTGCTCCAACGGCTCCGACGAGATCCTTGGGCTGTTGGCGCAGACCTATCTGGCGCCGGGCGACGAGGCCGTGTTCACCGAGCACGCCTTCATGGTCTACAAGATCTATATCCAGGCGGCCGGAGCAAAGCCTGTCCCGGTCAGGGAAACCGACGAGCGTGCCGATGTCGACGCGATTTTGGCCGCGGTGACGCCGGCGACGCGGATCGTGTTCCTGGCCAACCCCAACAATCCGACCGGCACCTATGTGCCGTTCCAGGAAGTGCGACGGCTGCACGCGGCGCTGCGCAAGGACGTGCTCCTGGTGCTCGACGCTGCCTATGCCGAATATGTGCGGCGCAACGACTATGAAGCCGGCATCGAGCTGGCGGGCAGCTCCGAGAACGTGGTGATGACCCGCACCTTCTCCAAGCTCGGCCTTGGCGGTGCGCGCGTCGGCTGGATGTACGGGCCGGCGCATATCGTCGATGCGATCAATCGCGTGCGCGGTCCTTTCAACGTCAATGCCACCGCGATCGAGGCCGGCATCGCCGCGATCCGCGACCGCGCCCATATCGAGCGCAGCGTGGCGCATAACGAGAAATGGCTGGCCTGGCTCAGCGCGGAGCTGACGGGGCTTGGCCTGCGTGTGACGCCCAGCGTCGGCAATTTCGTGCTGATCCACTTTCCCGACGGCAAGAAGCACTCGGCGGCGGCCGCGGACGACTATCTCAGCCAGCGCGGCTATATCCTGCGCCGCGTCACCGGCTATGGCTTCCCCAATGCGCTGCGCCTGAGCATTGGCGTCGAAGAAGCCAACCGCGGCGTCATCGATGCGCTCAAGACCTTCCTGAAAAGCTAAGCACCATGGCATCACCGATGTTCGATAAGATAGCGCTCGTCGGCATCGGCCTGATCGGCTCGTCGCTCGCCCGCGTCATCCGCCGCGAGGGCCTGACGGGCCACATCGCCATCGCGACGCGCAGCGCTTCGACGCTCAAGCGCGCCGAGGAGCTTGGCCTTGGTGATTCCTACAGCACCGATGCCCGCGAAGCCGTGCGCGACGCGGATCTCGTCATCGTCTCGGTGCCGGTCGGTTCTTCCGGCGAGGTCGCGGCCGAGATCGCGCCGGCGCTGAAGAAAGGCGCCATCCTGACCGATGTCGGCTCGACCAAGGCTTCGGTGATCGCGCAAATTCAGCCGCATGTGCCGCAAGGCGTGCACTTCATCCCCGGCCACCCGCTGGCGGGCACGGAAAAGTCCGGACCCGATGCCGGCTTCGCCGATCTCTTCGAGAACCGCTGGTGCATCTTCACGCCGCTGCCGGGCACCGATCCAGCGGCACTCGAGACGCTTTCGGAGTTCTGGCGGCGCTGCGGCTCCAATATCGACACGATGGACCCGCAGCACCACGACATGACGCTCGCGATCGTTTCGCATCTGCCGCATATCATCGCCTACAACATCGTCGGCACGGCGGACGATCTGGAAGCCGTGACCAAGAGCGAAGTCATCAAATACTCAGCTTCCGGTTTCCGCGACTTCACCCGTCTTGCCGCTTCCGACCCGACCATGTGGCGCGACGTATGCCTGCACAACAAGGACGCGATCCTGGAGATGCTGGCGCGGTTCTCGGAGGATCTGGCCTCGCTGCAGCGGGCGATCCGCTGGGGCGACGGCGAGAAGCTGTTCGACCTCTTCACCCGCACGCGCGCCATCCGCCGCTCGATCATCGAGGCCGGCCAGGATATCGACGTGCCGGATTTCGGCCGGCAGGCCGTCGAGCATCCGGCCAAGCCTTAGACTTCCGCACTCGGATTTCGATCGGCCGGCAATGTCTGCAGCTGAAGGTGGTACATCTTCGAGATTGGCCGAAACGCCCACTCGGTCGTCATTCTCGGGCTTGACCCGAGAATCCATTCCGTGACGTTCGACATTGGGTGCAACGGCGCAAAATTCTGTAACCGCTGCAACGGCTTAGCGTCACGGCATGGATCCTAGGGTCTGCGCGCGCCGCTTCGCTCCTTGCCCTGCCCTAGGAGATGGGCAGGTTTCCGCCAATTCCCGGAGTCGGCACCGATCTCACGGCAAGGATGGTGAAGTCTGCCCGCGGACGAACGGCAATCCTTCAAAATCCCTGTGCTGAGGAACTACGCTTCTCGGGATGCCGGCCAGTGCGCCGCCATCATGGCCAGCGTCTCGGCGCGGTCCGGCGCGCCGAGCCTGCCGCCGAAGCGCAGGCATTTGAGCGCGGCGGCGGCGCTGGCAAAGCGCAGGGCTTCTTCCATGGGCATGGCTTCGGCGAGGCCGACGGCAAAGGCGCCATGGAAGACGTCGCCGGCGGCGAGCGTGTCGATCGCCTTGACCTTCGGAGCCTCGACGTGGCGCACGCGCCCGGTCGTCCGGTCATGCCACCAGGTGCCGGCCGCGCCGCCGGTCACGGCGACGAAGGCATCGGTGCGCGAGGCGAGGTCGGCGCAGGCGCTTCCGGGGTCGAGGGCGTGGCCGCAGACGATGCGCGCCGCCGGCTCGGACGCGACGATATGCGAAGCCAAGGGCAGCAGGCGCTCCAGCACTTCGATGGGCGCGGTATCGGCGTCCAGGATCGCCGGGCGGCCGATCGATCTGGCGGCGCTGAGAGCCAGCGCCGCTGCGCCCGGCCAGCGGACATCCACCAGCACGGCATCGAAGCCGGAAAGATCGGCGAGCGGCAGCGCCTCTGGATCGGCCTGCGCCTGTCTGTCGTAGAACGGCACGATGACGCGCTCGCCATGCGCGTCCACCAGGATCGCGGCCAGCGCCGATCGCGCGCCGGCGACGCGGCGGATGAGGCTGCAGTCGATGCCTTCGGCCTGGATGTCGGCGATCAGCTGGTCGCCGACCAGATCGTCGCCGGCGCTCGCCCACAGCGAGACCTCGGCGCCGAGGCGGTGCGCCGCGCAGGCGGCGCTCGTCGCCATGCCGGAGGCGATCTGGACGCCGTCGCTGGCGATGAACTTGCCTTGATGCGTGGGCAGCGTCTCGACGCGCAGGATGGTGTCGAGAGTGAAGGCGCCGACGCTGAGCAGCCTGACCGGATCGCCCATGGCCGCGTTACTCGACGGGCTTGATCTTGCCGAGCGGGATGAAGCCCAGCGACGCCTTGCTCTTGACGATCCTGAGCGGCAAGGATGGTTCCTTGCCAAGCATGGCGATGCCGGCAAAACCCTGCTCGATCTCGCTCTTGTGCTCGGGGATGGCGCCGCCAAGGATGGCTGCCACAGCCTTGGGGTCCTTGAGCTTGATGGTCAGGCTCGCGTCGATCAGGCCATCCGCGTCGACGGAGACCGGCCCGGACACCGTGATGCGCGCCGTCCCCGACGACAGGTCGAGGCTGGCGATGTCGATCGACTGGCCGCGCAGGCTTTTCGGCGGCGCGGCGATCAAGGCCACGCCGTTCTTCAACGTCACCTCGCCGCTGCCGTCGAGCGCCGGCAGCACCCGCCCACCAATGGCATCCGCATTGATCTCCAGGTCGCCGAAGCTGCCGACATAGTTGATGTCCTGGCCGACCGGCTGCAACTGGCCGGCCGCCTTGCCGGTGCTGAAGAGCTGCATCGGGTCCGAGTCGTCCTGCGGATCGGTCTGACCGTTCAGGCCTTCAGCCCGCAGCGAGACACTCCGCGGCAGCGGCCACCACACTTTGACATTGGCCTGCAGTTGGTCCCAGTCGATCCAGAGCGGCGGCATGCCGGGCGCCATCGTCCTCAACGGCCCGCGCAGGTCGGCGACCGGCGACAAGGGCCCGGTGATCCCGGCGATGGCGTTGAAGCTTCCGGTGGAGGCCGCGACTTTGTGGGCGTCGTCCTCATAGGCGATGTTGTCGCAGGAGACCGTGAAGCTCATCGGATAGCCGCTGACGGTGAGGTTGGCGCAGCCGGCGGCGATACCCTTGCTGCCCAGCTGCGCCACCGCCTGGTCAGCCTCGGTCTTGAGCCTGTCGGCGAGATAGAACCAGCCGGCGCTGTAGATGGCGAACAGCACGACAAGAAACGCGGCAAGCCAGAACAGCCGGCGGCGAGGTTTGGGCGATCGCACGTCACTTGACGTCATGCTGCGGCTCTCGTTAACCCCTCATGCGGCGAGCGGGCGGTTTCATTCTCACGCAAACAAGCGGGGGCGGAAGAAAGCACCTGACGGTGCAGTCTCGTTCACGCGAATGCGATCAGGCTTGGCGATATGGGCGATTTTTGGGTTTTTGGCTATGGGTCGCTGATCTGGCGGCCCGGATTTGCCCATGTCGAGACACGCCGCGCGCGGCTTTATGGCTATCGGCGCTCACTTTGCGTCTATTCTTTCGTACATCGTGGGACGCGCGGGCGGCCGGGGCTTGTGCTCGGCCTGGACCGAGGCGGCTCCTGCGTCGGCCTTGCCTACCGTGTTCCCGGCAATCTGCGCGACGAGGTGCTTTCCTACCTGCGCGAGCGCGAGCTCGTGACCAGCGTCTATCTCGAGCGCCTGCTCGATGTCCGGCTGGACAAGGATGGGGAACGAGGGGGCGGCATGGTCGAGGCGGTCGCCTACATCGTCGACCGGCACCATGAGCAATATGCCGGCGCGCTCGATGCCGCTCATGCCGCAAAGGTCGTTCGCGGCGCCGTCGGCCAATCCGGCAGGAACGAAGACTATGTGCTCAGCACGCTCGAGCATCTCGAGGCGCTCGGCATCCGCGACCATTGGCTGGAGGAGGTGGGACGCCAGGTCGCGCCTGAGAGCCCGTTTGGAAATCCTACTCCCGCGGCCATCTGAAGGCGCCACCTGCGCTTCCGGTGCCGGCGTACTATATGTACGCTCCGCTCCGGTTCTCCGTGACACCTTCAGCTGGCTCGCATGAGCGAGTTTCGAAACGGACTCTCGGTGAGGCGCTGGTCCGATCAAAAAGCAAAACCATGCCTTTGACCTCGCCCGGTCACGACCTAGCTTAGCGGCAACCCATCCCTGGGCATCAGGCCCGTTCCAGCATCACGGAGATCAGTCTTGCAGAAACGCCGTCTCGGTCGCACCGACCTTTCCATCGCGCCGCTGGTCCTGGGCGGCAACGTCTTCGGCTGGACCGCCGACGAGAAGACTTCCTTCGATCTGCTCGACCGGTTCGTCGGAGCGGGCCTCAACGCCATCGACACGGCCGATTCCTATTCGCGCTGGGTCCCCGGCAACAAGGGCGGCGAATCGGAAACCATCATCGGCAACTGGATGAAGAGCCGCGGCAACCGCGAGAAGGCCGTCGTCATCACCAAGGTCGGCTCCGACATGGGCCAGGGCAAGAAGGACCTCTCCGCCGCCTATATCGAAAAGGCGGTCGACGCCTCGCTGAAGCGGCTGCAGGTCGACGTCATCGACCTCTATCTGTCGCACTGGCCGGATCCGGCCACGCCTTACGAGGAAACGCTCGGCGCCTATCAGCGCCTGCTCGAAAAAGGCAAGATCCGCTATCCCGGCTGCTCCAATCTCGATGCCGGCCAGTTGCGCGCGGCGCTCGACGTCGCCAGCCTGCGCAGCCTGCCGCGCTACGAGGTGCTGCAGCCTGAATACAATTTGTACGATCGCTCTTCGCTCGACGGGCCGCTGCTCGACCTCTGCAAGGCCGAGGATATCGGCGTCATCACCTATTTCAGCCTGGCCAAGGGATTCCTGAGCGGCAAATACCGCGGCAAGGCCGATCTCGGGCAAAGCGCGCGCGGCGAGGGCGTGGCCGGCTATCTCAACGAACGCGGCATGCGCATCCTGTCCGCGCTCGATGCCGTGGCCTCGCGTCATTCGGCCAAACAGGCGGAAGTGGCGCTGGCCTGGATTATCGCGCGGCCGGGCGTCACCGCGCCGATCGCCAGCGCCACGACACCGGCGCAGATGGACAGCCTGATCCGCGCCGCGTCGCTCAAGCTTTCGGCGGACGATATGGGAGCGCTCGACCGCGCCAGCGCCTGACGAGACCGCCGCGCACGATCGTCCAAGACGGCCATGACAAACCTTCGTAAGTCCTGCCGCATGGCGGCAGGAGGAGGGTTTGGCATGGCCGGTAGTGTCCCGATTGGAGCGCAGCCTTGGCAGCAAGTGCTGGCGCTGGTGCTCGCGGCGATCGTCGTCATGGGCAGCCCGGGACCCGCGACCATCAGCGTCACCGCGGTCGGCGCGGCTTTCGGCCTGAGATCTTCGCTGGGCTACACCTCGGGCGTCGTGCTTGGCACGGTCGCCGTGCTTCTGGCTGTGGCCGCCGGGATTTTCGGCATGCTCACTTCGGTGCCTGGGCTGGCGCCGGTGCTTGCGATCGCCTCGGCGGCCTACATCCTCTATCTCGCCTTCAAGATAGCGACCGCGCCGCCATTGGCCGAACGCGCGAGCATGGCGGCGAAGCCCGATTTTCTCGGCGGCTTCATGCTCGCCGTCGTCAATCCGAAAGCCTATGTGGCGATCGCCGCGGTTTTCGCCGGCGCCGCGTCCCAAGCCGACACGTTGGGCGTTTCCACAAGACTGCTGGTGCTTGCCGCGATGATCGTCGCCATCCATCTGGTATGGCTGCTTGCCGGAACGGCCTTCGCGCGCTTCCTGCGCCATCCGCTGGCCTCACGGATCATCAATCTCGCTTTTGCCGCAACGCTGGTGCTGACGACCCTGCTGGCGGCGCTGGGATAAGGGATCAGGTCCTTGCGGCCGCGCGGAGCTCCGCCAGCCGCTTCACGGCGGTCGGCGGCATTGGCGGCGGGTTTGGCGCCTGTGCCGCCTCGACGAGCATCTGGTCGCAGGCAGCCTCGGTCTCGCCGATCAGCCGCTGCATGAATTCCTCCTTGCCGAGCCCCGGCGGGATAGGCGGCAGGAAGCGGGCCTTGATCGTGCCGGGATAGCGCATGAACTTGCGGCGCGGCCAATAGAGGCCGGCGACATGGGCAACCGGCACCACGGGAACGCCGAGCTGCGTGTAGATTTCGACAATGCCGTATTTGTAGGATGGCTCGGCGCCCGGCGGACGCCGTGTGCCCTCGGGGTAGATGATGAGCTGGCGGGGATTGCGATCCATCTCCTGCCTGGTCGCGGCGACGACCGCCTTCAGCGCCTTCGAGCGGCTGCCGCGATCGACCGGGATCATGCGCATCTTCATGATGTACCAGCCGAAAAAGGGAATCCAGGTCAGCTCGCGCTTCAGGATGTAGAGCGCATCGTCGAGATAGGGGAAAAAGGCGATCGCGTCCCAGAAAGACTGATGCTTCGGCGCCAGGATGAAGGACCCCTCAGGCAGGTTCTCGACACCCGTGATCTCGCTCTTGGTCGCCGCGATCTTGTCATAGAGCCACATCGAGGTGCGCGACCAGAATTTCGGCACGAACCAGGCGCGATGGCGCGGCGCCAGGAAATAATAGGGCGTCCAGATGATCATCTGGACGATCAGGCTGAGATAGAAGACGAGGTTGAACGCCAGCGAGCGGATGATGAGCATGCAAGGGGCCCGTGAGGAAGTGTGCGTTGGTTACACCAAGCGGCGCAAAAAAGGAAACAGCACTGTGCTCTAACGCTGCCCTACAATGATCGCGCCAACCGCTCCTTCAGACGCGGCGCGGCGAAATCGAGGAAGGCCCGCAGCTTCACTGGCAGCAGGCCCTGGCCGGGATGAACGAGGCTCACTGGCCAGGGCGGCGGTTCGAATGGGTCCAGCACCACCCGCAGCATTCCGGCGCGCACCGCGGCATCCGCCTGGTAGGAGAGCACTTTCGTCAGACCGAGCCCGGCAATCGCGGCATCGATCGCCGCCTCGGCGGTGTTGACCTGGAGGCGTGAGCGGACCGGGATCGTGGTTTGAATCTTGCCGCTGCCGAAACTCCATGTCGCGGGAGCGGCGAGACCCTCGAAGGTGATGCAGTTATGGTCCGCGAGCTCTTCCGGTTCCGCGGGCGTACCATGTTCGGCGAGATAGGCCGGGCTTGCGCAGACGATGCGGCGGATCGAGCCGACGCGGATCGCGACCAGGGCCGAATCCGGCAGGTCGCCGATGCGCAGGGCAAGGTCGATATGTTCCTCGACCAGATGGGTGATCCGGTCCGACAGGGTCAGGCGGATATCCACCTGCGGGTAGGCGGCGAGAAAATCGGTTATCACCGGCAGCACATGCAGGCGGCCGAAGACGACCGGCGCCGTGACGACCAGTTCGCCGGTCGGGCTGGAGTATTCGCCGGCCGCGGCGCGTTCAGCCTCGCTCACCTCGTCGAGGATGCGGCGGCAGGCGGCGAGATAGGATTGGCCGGCATCGGTCAGCGTCAGGCGCCGCGTCGAGCGGTTGAGCAGGCGCGTCCTCAAATGCTTCTCCAGGTCGGAGAGCTTGCGGCTCACCGTCGCCAGCGGCACGCCGGCGCGGCGCGCGGCGGCGGAGAGGCTGCCGGCCTCCACCGTGGCGACGAACAGGGACATGGCGTCGAGGCGATCCATTTCTTCCGAAATCTGGAAACATAGATTGCAAATATGCTCTCTACATCCAGTTTTCGGAAGAGGCTAACTGATGTGCGATCCTGCTCTAGAGCCGGATGATTTCAGGTCGAATCGACCTGAAATCTGAATCCGTCTCTAAGTCAAAGAAATAGAGCATGATGTCGTCCGAAAACCGCTTCACACTTTTCGGCATCATGCTCTAGGAGCGCCGGCATGAATGCATCCACCAGCGACGTCGCCTTCACGCCGACCGTCAAGGCCATTCAGTCCCGCAAGGGGTCGCGCGATTCCTACGCGCGCGTCGAGCAGCGCGGGGGCTGGCGGGCGACGATCACGCCCGACCTCGCCGCCTTCATCGAGGCGCAGGCCAGCGTGTTCCTGGCAACGGCCAATGCCGAGGGCCAGCCCTACATCCAGCACCGCGGCGGGCCGGCCGGCTTCCTCAAGGTTTTGGACGAGCACACGATCGGTTTTGCCGATTTTTCCGGGAACCGGCAGTTCATCACCCAGGGCAATTTACAGGACAACGACCAGGCCTTCCTGTTCCTGATCGATTACATGCTCAGGCAGCGCATCAAGATCTGGGGCAGGGCGCGTGTCGTCGAGGACGATTCCGAGCTGACGGCGAGGCTGATGCCGGCGGACTATAGGGCGCGACCGGAGCAAGCGATCCTGTTCACGGTCTCCGCCTGGGACGCCAATTGCCCGCAGCACATTCCGCAGCGTTTCGAGGCGGCGGATGTCGCGGCTGCGCTCGCCGAGCGCGACCGGCGCATCGCTGCCCTGGAGCAGGAGGTCGCGCGCCTGCGCGACGGCGCGCCGAACGACGCTTAGTTCTTCACTGCAGAAGAGGCCTCGGCGAGTGTCAAGCCCTCGGGCGTCGCGCGAAGCGGCAGCAAGCCACGCGCCAGCGATAGCACGTATTTGCTGTATTCGGTGAGCAACACGCGCAGCGCTTCGGGCTTGGTCAGCCAGCCGCCATTGCCGAGATTGGTGTTGACCACCGGATAAGGCTCGAGGCGTGCGCCATGCAGCAGGCGGCCCATCTCGAGCAGGCTGCGCGGCATGTGGTAGTTGTTGGTGACGATGATGATGCTGCCATAGGCGTGGTTTTCCACCCATTTGGCGCTTTCCTCGGCATTGCCGATGGTGTCGAGCGCGGCGCGGTCGATATCGACGCAGCAGGAAAAGAGCTGCTTGTCGCCTCCCATCGCGACCTGCAACTGGCGGCGGGTGGCGGAGGGGTGAACGCCGCTGACCAGCAACCGTTCGCCCTTGCCGGAAGCCAAGAGGTCCATCGCCGCGTCAAGGCGCGACTGCCCGCCGGTGAGCACGATGATGGCATCGGCCCTGGGCGGATCGAGCGGCGTCGTCATATGGCTGACCCTGTCGGCAAACCATCCGAAGCCCCCGGCAAAGAGCACGAGGAGGGCAAGAACGACGAAACCGCAGATGCGCAACGCGAACCTCAGGGAACCAAGCCTGACGGGCGCAGCGGTGCGCGTGAGCGCCACTGGCATCCGTCCAGCCGTCCCGGTCTGCTCCCGCACGTCCATCATCCCCAGGTTAATCCTGAAAACATCTAATGGTTAACTCCGAAATGCGGCCTTTGATAGGTAAGACGGCCGCACTTTGCGTTACGGCAATTGCCCAGTCCGTGATCGTTGTCTTGCTTGTATATAACGCTTCCCGTCGATTTTCGATCGGAGCGCATGGATCAGCCCCCATCCGGCTGTCGAATGTCGATGTCGCTGAGATAGGCGACGACGGTCGCGTGCGAGGTCGCCGCGGTCAGAGCGCCGATCACCAGCACCATCAGGCCGACGCCTAAATAGCCGGCCGAGCCGATGGCGAAATTGCCGAACAGCGCGGTCGCCTGGTCGGCCTGAGGGGTGGCCATGTTGCGTGACGACCACCAGGAAAAGACGATGAAGACGGCGATCGCCAGGGCGCCGCCGGCGGCCGCGCCCTTCATGCCGGTGACCAGGAAATGCCATCGGAATTCGCGTGCGATGAAGCGCGCCTCGGCGCCGACGAAATGCAGCACCTCGATGATATGGCCATTGCCGGCCATGGCGCCGCGTGTGGCGAACACCACAGTCAGCACCGTCGCCGACAGCATCAGCACCAGAACGGCGACACCGATCGTCACCGTCGTATGCGCCATGGCGACCAGCCGGTCGACCCAGGTGCGGTGATCGTCCAGCGAGGCGGTCGGGATTTTCGGCGTGATGGCGGCGCGCATGGCGGCGAAATCCGGCGGGCTGGCCTCGTCGATGGTGACGATGATGAGGCGCGGCACCGGCAGTTCGTCGATGTTGAGGCCGCTGCCCAGCCATGGCTCCAGGAGGCGCGCCGTCGCGTCGCGGTCGATGATCTTGGTGCCCTTCACGCCGGGGAATTCGCTGGCGATCTGCGATGCCTGCGCAAGGGCCGCCTCCATGTCGAGACCGTCGGCCGGCTTGATCTGGATGGTCGCCTCGCGCGAGATCTGGTTTTCCCAGACGGATGCGGTGTCGCGCACCAGCGTCACGGCGCCGAAGGTGAGGCAGGACAGGAAGGTCATGATGGCGATGACCAGCACCAGCGCCCGCCCGGCGATGTTCTGCGCCGGCACGATCGGCGCCGTCTTGCGCTGGACACGCCGGACCGTCACCGGCGCCTCGGCGGCTTCGTCCTGGAGGTGATCGGCCGGAAAGTCAGTCATAGACGTCCAACCTTCCGCCGGCCAGAATCATGCGACGCGCGTCGACCTGCTCCATCAAGCCAAGGTCGTGGGTGGCGATCACGACGGCGGTGCCCAGCCGGTTGAGCTCGATGAACAGCCTGAGCAACCGTCGCGCCAGCGGCGGATCGACATTGCCGGTCGGCTCGTCGGCAAGCAGGATCTCCGGCTGTTCGATCAGCGCGCGGGCGATCGCGGCGCGCTGCTTCTCGCCGCCCGATAGCACCGGCGGCAACACATGCATGCGGTCGCCGAGGCCGACCCATTTCAAGAGCTCGGTGACGTCGGTGCGATAGGTCGCTTCCTCGCGTCCGCGCACGCGCAGCGGCAGCGCGACATTCTCGTAGGTCGTCATGTGGTCAAGCAGGCGGAAGTCCTGGAACACCACGCCGATGCGGCGGCGCAGCAGCGGCAATTCGCTGCGCGAAATGCGCGAGCGGTCCTTGCCGAAAATGGTGATCAGGCCGCGCGTCGGCTTCAGCGACATGAACAAGAGGCGCAGCAACGTCGTCTTGCCGGCGCCCGAAGGGCCGCTCAGGAACTGGAAGGAGCGCTCCGGAATGTGCAGGGAAATGTCGCGGAGGATTTCCGGACCCATGCCATAGCGGAGGCCGACATTTTCGAAGCGGATCACGTTCGGCGACCTGAAACTCTCGGCGGCGACGCGCCACAATCTACTTTAACAGACCATCGGCCGGCATGGTTAACCGGCGGTTAATTTTTCGACGTTTGGTGTTCGTCAAAGCCTTTCCGGTGGGGAAGCGTTAACCAATTCCGTTTACGCAAAAGAAACGAAGACTGCACTGGTGCCGCAATGGCTGACGAGAGAACCGCGCGCCCTGTTTCCGGCGAAATCATGACCGGCACGGCAACTCATGCCGCGCCGGAGCGCGTCATGTTCGATGCGGCCGACATCGTCGATGCCGACTATGTGGTGCTGCCGCGTTTTGTCGCGCACCCGCAACCGTCGGCGCCGCCGCCACAGATACCCTCGGCGCCGTCGATCGGCGGCATGGGCATGCTGCGCAAACCGGAGGCCGCGCCATTGCGGTCCTCGCGTGGCGGTCCGGTGTTCTGGATCGCCGGCGTCGGTATCGCGTTCGCCTCCTTCTGGGTGTCGGGCGGTCATGCGCTGGTCCGGCACAGTCCGTTCTGGGTGAACGCCGCGCCGGCGAGCGCGCTCACCATCTCCGGCGTGACGTCGCGCATCGATGCGTCGGGCCTGAAGCCGGTGCTGTTCGTCGACGGGGAAGCCGCCAATGACGGAGCCAGGGCGGAGGCATTGCCGCCGCTCGAAATCCGGGTCACCGACAACAATTCCAACATCATCCGCTACAGGCTGGGGACATCGAACCGTTCCCTGGGGCCCGGCGAAAGATTCGGCTTTTCCAGCCGCCTGGATGTGCCTAAAGACGGCGTCAGGACAGTCTCCGTAATCTTCGCCGGCTAGGTGCGTCGATATTCAGGTGAGACCGGCCTGCAAATAGCAGGTTCCTCCGCTTCCGGTGCTCACGTACTTCAAGTACGCTCCGCTCCGGCTTTCGGAACCCGCTATTTTCGGCTCGGCCTGACCTGAATCTCGACGCGCCTAGCCCTTCCGGCGTAGCAGCGACTCTTGAAGGAAGAAACTATGCCAGTTGTGCGCGGCAAGGACATCGAGGTCCTGTTTTCGGCGTCGGCGATCGCGCGCCGCAATCTCGAACTCGCCAAGGAAATCGCCGGGCGCGACTACCACGACCTCCTGGTGATCTCGATTCTCAAGGGTTCGTTCGTCTTCGCCGCCGATCTCATCCGCGCCATGCACGATGTCGGCCTGTCGCCGGAAGTCGAGTTCATCTTCATCTCCAGCTATGGCGCCGGCACCACGAGCGGCGAGGTCAGGGTGCTGCGCGACATCGACAACGAGGTCGCCGGCCGCGACGTGCTGCTGATCGACGACATACTGGAATCCGGCAAGACGCTTTCCTATACCCGAGAGCTGATGCTGTCGCGCGGCGCCAAGAGCTGCGCCATCGCGGTGCTGCTCGACAAGCGCATGCGCCGCCAGACCTCGCTCAACGCCGACTATGTCGGCTTCGACTGTCCGGACTATTTCGTCGTCGGTTACGGCATGGACGTCGCCCACGCTTTCCGGGAACTGCCGTTTGTAGGCGTGGTGAAGGGCGACGCGTAAGGCCGGGCTGAAAAGCTCCATGGACGTTTCAAATTTTCAGAAAACGTCAATATTTCGGCGGCATCTATCTCGCCATGGCAAAGCTTCTGATCGTCGAGGACGATGAGTCCGTCCGCACCCTCGCCGCCCGTGCGCTCGAGCGTGACGGCCATAGCGTCAGCATCGCCACGGACGGCGCGCAGGGGCTGGATATGATCCGTCGGGCCCTTGGCGGCTACGATCTGGTGGTGTCCGATATCCGCATGCCGGAAATGGACGGCATCGAGATGGCGACTGCCTCGGCGAGAGAGTTCCCGGCGATGAAGATCATGCTGATGACCGGCTATGCCGATCAGCGCGAACGCGCCGAGGAACTCAACGGCATCATCCTCGACGTCGTGCAGAAGCCGTTCACGCTTGCCGAGATCCGCACCCGCGTCGGCAAGGCATTAAGCTGCTTCGCCTGAGACCGCATCGGCTACGACAGCGGCCGCCGGCGCAGGACCTCGCCGACGCCCGCCACTGAGCGCAAGCAGGCCAGCGCCGATGATCAGCGCGGCGCCGAGCACGGTCGTTTCGCGCGGCACCTCGGCGAAGAACAGGAATCCCCATAGCGGCGACCAGAGGATGCCGGTGTATTCGAACGTGGCGACGCGGTTGGCCGGCGCCATCCGATAGGCCTGCGACAACAGGATCATGCCGGCGGAAGCAACGATGCCGCAGGCCGCCATCTTCAGGAAATCCGGCATCGTCGGCCACACCCATGGCCGCACGAGGAATTCGACGCTCGGATGCGCCGCATGGGTGATCCCGGCAAGGTGGAAGACGGTCGCGACGGCAACGGCGCCGCTGAGATAGGCGCCGTTCTGGTAGAAGGCCATGACCGTCGATGATTCGGTGTCGCCGATCCGGCGCGCCATCAACTGCGAGGAGCCGTAGAGGAAGGCCGAGCCCAGCGACAGCAGAGCCGCCCAGTCGAACACGCCGGCGCCCGGGCGCACCATCACCAGCACGCCGACCAGCCCGATCAGCACCGTCGCCAGCGTTTTCCACGAGACGCGCTCGCCGAGATAGGGGCCGGCCATCGCCATGATGAACAGCGGCGCCATGAAATAGAGCGCCACCGCGTCGGCGAGCGGGAGGGCGGCGATCGCCAGATAGTAGACCGTGTAGGACGAGAACTGGATGAAGGCGCGCAGGGTCAGCATGCCGAAGCGCTTCGACAGCACCGCCTTCAGGCCGACATCGGCCTGGACGAGCAGGATCAGGATCGGCAGTGCCACGACGGCGCGGATCGCCATCACCTCGGTCACCGGATAACCGCCCGACACCGCCTTCACCAGCGGGTCCTGCAGCGAAAAGACCAGCACGCCGAGGCAGAGGCTCAGAATGCCAAGCGCCGTCCGGTTCTGCATCAGTGTCGGCCCCCCGCGAGCCGCTTTGCGCAATAGTTTCACGCAATTCCGGACGGAAAGCCGCAAGCGCTTTTCCTGGAATTGCGCACCAAAAAGAACCCGCTACCGTTTTCAGGCAGCGGGTACGAGTGAGGACTCTTCGATTGGTCCGCGGCCGATTTCGCGGCCGCATATCCAATGGGTGTGGCGACTATCCCGCGACGTTTGACATGTTGCAAACGAATTGGAATGATGCCAGCAATCAAATTTTCTTATGGCGAAAACCGATGAAGCCCGTACTCGACAGCGACCTACTGCGCACCTTCGTGGCGGTGGCCGAAACGGGGAATTTCACACGCGCGGCGGAAAAAGCCGGCCGCACGCAATCGGCCGTGTCGATGCAGATGAAGAAGCTGGAGGACATGGTCGGCGACGATCTGTTCGAGCGCGGCTCGCGCGGCGTGGCGCTGACACGCCGCGGCAGCGAGCTCATCGCCAATGCACGCCGGATCGTCTCGCTGCTCGACGAGACCGCGGCCTCGCTGGTGGCGCCGCCGCTCGGCGGCCTGGTCCGCATCGGCATCCCCGCCGAATATGGCCGTTCGATCCTGTCGCGGGCGCTGGGTGAGTTCGCCAAGCGCCATCCGCGCGTCGAGGTCACGGTGCGCTACGCGCATTCGGATTCGCAGGTGAGGGCGCTCGTGGCAGGCGAGCTCGATCTCGCCGTGGTGTTCGAATGGGAGGGGTCCTCGGGCGGCGAGGTGCTGATGCACGACCCGACGGTATGGGTGACATCGACGCTGCACCTAATGCACGAGGAGCGGCCAGTGCCGATCGCGCTTTACAGCCGCAACGGCTGGTGCCGCGACTTCGCGATCAAGTCGCTGCAGCAGCGCGGCCTCGACTACCGCGTCGCCTACACCAGCGACACCAATGGCGGCCTGGCGCTCGCGGTCACGTCCGGCCTGGCGATCGCGCCGATCTCGCGCAGCAACATTCCGCCCGACTGTCGGGAACTGACGGTGGCCGACGGCTTCGGCGACATCGATTCCTCGAATGTCGTGCTGCACCGCAATCCGCTGGCTACCGGCGAAGCTATCGACGGCATGGAGAACGCGATCCGCGAGGCTTTCATGCTCACCAGGCAGATACCGGTTGCGGCCAATCGTTGAATTCTGGAACTGCGCCCAGCCTACAGCGGTTTACCGAAGGCAACTCAGAGCCGCTTCGCTCGGTCCGGCGTTGTCACTCCGGCATGTCCTCGTAGAAAGTGAGCTGATTCCCGAACGGGTCGCCGACCGTGACCTCCCATGTGCGCCAGGGCGTCTCTTCCAATCCCGGCCTGGCATAGCGGTATTCCTTCGCCGTCAGCTCGCGATGAAGGGCCGCGATATCGGCGACCTCGACGCGAATGTGGGCGCCGGGCGAACCGTCGCCATGATGCTCGCTCAGATGCAATTCCGAGCCGTCGCGCGCGACACCCATGTAAAGCGGCGCGTTGTCGTCGAATCGATGCTCAAAGCGCACCTCGAAACCGAGGAAGCCGAGATAGAATTCGCGCGCCTTGGCGATGTCGAAAATGCGCAAGATCGGGGTGACGGTTCCAAGCTTTGGCATGGGCGAGGGCGATCCGGAATGATGTGGGCGAGCTTACTTCAGTTCCAGCAGCCGTTCGAGATAGCTGCGCTCGATATCGGGGCTCAGCGCGTTGCCGAGCCGCTTGCGAATCGCGTCGAGGATCTGGCGGGCGCGCTGCACGTCGATCTCGTCGGGAACCTTGACCGAGGTGCCGTCATCCGGCCCGTTGGTGGCGCGCGGCCGTCCCAGTGGGTCGCGGTCGGCGTCCTGCTTGCGGCCGCCCTGTTCGCTGCCGCCCTGATCGCCCTGCATGGCCTGCATCTGCTTCATCATGTCCTTGGCGCCGCGGCGCAGCGCCTCCAGCGCGCGGCCCTGATGGCCGACCGCCTGGTCGCCGTCGCCCTGGCCTAGCGATTGTTCGGCATCGCCCATCGATTTGCCGGCCTCGCCGAAGCCTTCATTCGGTTCCATGCCAAGGCCCTCGAGGCCTTTCTTCAGCTTGTCGAGCTCGCTTTGCAGCTGGCCCTGGCCTTCCTGCAACTGCTTCAGCGCATCGGTCAGGTCCTGCTGCGACATTTTCGGCCGCCCGAGCGGATCGCGGTCCTGGCCGGGTCCGGGCCGCTGCTGCTGGTCGTCGGACTGACCCTGTTCGCCATCCTCGCCGAACTGCTGCTGTTCGCCGCCCTGGCCACGTTGCCCGCGCTGCATCTGGTTCAGGCGGAAGGTGTCGTTCATCATCTCCTGCTGGCGGCGCATGATGTCGCCGAGCTTGTCCATCTGCTGGCGCAGCTCGCCGTCCTGCTCGCCGCCAGGCTGCTGGCGGCCGGCCTGCAGATTGTTCATCATGTCCTGCAGTTCGGAGAGAAGCTGCTGGGCCTTGTCACGATCGCCCGACTTGGCCAGGTTCTCGATCTGGTCCATCATGCGATCGATATCGCTCTGGCGCAGCTCGCGGCCGTTCTGCTGCATCTGCGGCGCATTCGGGTTCTGCTGCGCGCGCTGGGCGAACTCCTGCAGGAACTGGTTCATCGCCTCGCGCAGTTCCTTCATCGCCTTTTCGATCTCCTGATCGCTGGCGCCGTTCTTGATGGCGTCCTGCAACGCCTGCTGGGCCTGGCGCAGCCGCCGCTCGGCGGCCGAAAGGTTTCCTTCCTCGATGCCGAGCGCGATCTCCCAGAGATAGGACACGACGTTGCGCAGCTGGTCGTCGCTCTCGGAAAGCTTCAGGCGGCTCCGCGCGCTCATGATGGCGAGGTAGTTCGACATGTTGTCGAACGTGTCCTCAGGCCGCAGCGTGATCGCGTCCATCAGGTCGAGGACGCGCGGCTTGGCATTGGCGTCGAGCGCCAGCAGGCGGCGCTGCTCGATCACCGCGCGCGCCAGCGGGTTGGCGAAGGGCCGCTCCGGCATCACGAGCGTCTTGGTCTCGCTCGTCGCCGTGTGGCCTGCATCGTCGGTGGCGCTCAGCGTCAGCTTGACGTTGGCGCCGGCCCAGACGTGCTCGGTGAGGTCCTTGGTCGTCTTGGCCGCCGTCGCCTTGCCGCCGCGGCGCGGCAGCGCCAGCGGCATGTCGGGCGGGCCGTAGAGCGGATGCGCATTGGCGGCCGGCGGATCCGACAGCTCGAAAACGGCCTTGGCGGAGGCAGCGCCGTAATCGTCGTTGATCTCGTAGTTGAGCTCCATGGCGCCGTTGGCGGCATGCTTCGGCTCCCCGATGAAGCGGATCGTCGGCGGCTTGTCGGGGATGACGTCAAAGGCCCAATGGCCGAGGTCGCTGTCCCCGGATTTCAGCGTCAGCGTGCCGTTTGCGTTCAGCTTGCCGGAGAACTGGCGCACCTTGGGCGGCGCCTGACCGGCGGCGGGCGCAGCCTCCTTGGGCGCAGCCGGCTCGATGGCGCGGGCATTGCCGCCGGCATCGGCATAGCTCAGCGTCTCATCGCCCGAACCGCCGGTGACGCGCAGCGACACGTCGCTGCCTTGCGGCACGGAAAAGGTCTGGACGGCTTGGTTGGCGTCAGCAGTCAGGAACAGCGGCGCCTTGCCGGTATAGGCGGGCGGCGTCACCCAGGCGTCGATGCGTGGCGGTACGGCGTCGCGCGTGGCGCGGGCGACAAAGCCGTCGCTGACCCGGCCGCCAAACGGTCCGAAGGAGAAGGCCAAAGCGGTGACGAACAGCAGACCCGCCACGGCGCGCAGGCCCCAGCGGTCGTAGTCCGGCACGCTGCTGCGCGGCCGGTCGGCGCCGAGGCTCGAAAGCCGTTCGGCCATCCGCTTCTGGTGTTCGCGCCACAACGCCTGCGAGAAGATGCTTTCGGCGCCGCTCGGCCGGTCGGTCTGCGCCTGCAGCGGGCTGTGCAGCAATTCGTTCGCTGCCTCGATGCGCCGGTCGACCTCGGCGGCCGACGGCATGCGGAAGAAGCGAAGCGGATAGAGCGCCGCCACCCCCGACAGCGCGAACAGGACCAGAAAGCCGATGCGCGCCGCATCCGGCAGGCGCGGGAACAGGCCGAACCACGCAAAGCTGAGGAACAGGCTGACGACGACCAGCAGCGGCAGCACCAGCGGCCCGCCGCGCTCGAAGACCATCGAGGCCCCCGTTGCCAACCGGCTCAGCGCCAAGCGCCCGGCCAAGCCGCGTTCGCCGCTGGAAATGGGTCGTTCCGTCATCGGCCCTTCCTGCCCGGGCGGAATAGCCCGAACGTCATCGCCAGAAGGATACCAACAAACACGGCAAAGGCGAGGCGGGTTCCAAAATCGTGAGGCGGTTTGGCCGGGTTATGATCAGAAATTGGCGGGATTCGTGTTGGAGCCGCAGACCAGGACCGCCACGCGCTCGCCATCCGCCGGCGCATAGCGCCCGGAAAGCATGGCGGCGAATGCGGCGGCGCCGCCCGGCTCGGCAATGATTCGCACCCTGTCCCACAACGCTTTCTGCGCCGCGACGATATCGTCGTCGCTGACCAGGATCGAGCGTTCGACGAAAGCCTCGGCGATCGGGAACATCATTTCGCCGACGCGCTTGGGCGCCAGCGAATCGGCGGCAATGCCTTCAGCGGGCGCGTCGACCGGCTGGCCGGCCTCCAGGGCGCGGTAAAGCGTGGGGGCGCCCTCGGGCTCGATGGCGACGATGCGGATGCGCCCCGCGAACCAGGCGGCGATGCCGCCGATCAGGCCACCGCCGCCAACGGCGACCAGCAGCGTGTCGATTTCGGGCAGGTCGGCCTCGATCTCCAGGCCGAGCGTGCCCTGGCCGAGCAGCGTTTCCTCCTGGTTGAAGGCGTGCACCTGAAGCGCGCCGGTCCTGGCGGCGAAATCCTCGCTGGCGGCGAGCGCTTCGGCATAGCGCGCGCCGCCGACCACCAGCTCGGCGCCATAGCCGCGAATGCGCGCGAGTTTCGCCGGCGGGCTGACTTCGGGCACGAAGATGGTGGCTTTGTGCCCTAGCTTCATCGCGGCATAGGCGACCGCCGCGCCATGGTTGCCGCCGGACGCCGCGACTACGCCGGCCGGGGGCACCTGGCGCTCGAGCAGATTGGTGAAGGCGCCGCGCGCCTTGAACGAGCCGGAATGCTGCAGGCATTCGAGCTTCAGATCGACCGGCAAGGCCGGACGGCCGAAATCCGCCATGTCGACGCGCATGACCGGCGTATGGCGCACATATTGGCGGATGCGCGGCTCGACAACGGCAATCCGTTCGCGTGTTATCGTCTTCTTTTCCAGCATGGCCAGCTCCTTGAGGCGCCGCTCGATTACTTCAGCCAGTCGGGGATCGAATCCAATCCGATCAGTTCCTCATAGGTCTGGCGCGGCCGCACGACATGGAAGCGGTCGCCGTCGACCAGAACCTCCGGCACCAGTAGCCTGGTGTTGTAGGTGCCGGCCTGCACCGCGCCATAGGCGCCGGCGGTGGAAACGGCGATCAGGTCGCCCGCCTTCAGCATCGGCAGGTCACGGTCGAGGCCAATGAAGTCACCGGTCTCGCAGACCGGGCCGACGACGTCGACCTTCATGCGCGGCGTGGAGGAGGGCTGCTGCACCACCGGCCGGATGTCGTGGAAGGCGTCATAGAGCGTCGGCCGGATCAGGTCGTTCATGGCGGCGTCGACGACGAGGAAGTTCTTGGCGTCGCCTTCCTTCACATAGATGACCTCGGACACCAGGATGCCGGCATTGCCGACGATCAGGCGGCCGGGTTCGAACATCACCTTGAGACCGAGCCTGGTGACGTGCTTCCTGACGATCTCGGCATAGGCGTCGGGCAGTGGCGGCGGGCTGTTGTCGACCCGGTAAGGAATGCCGAGGCCGCCGCCGAGATCGACATGCTCGATCGAGTGGCCGTCGGCGCGCAGCGCGCCGACCAGTTCGGCCAGCAGCGCGAAGGCATCGTCGAATGGCTGCAGCTCGGTGATCTGGCTGCCGATATGGGTATCGATGCCGGTCACCCTGATGCCCGGCAGTTGCGCGGCGCGGGCATAGACCTGCCGCGCGCGCTGCCACGGAATGCCGAACTTGTTCTCGGCCTTGCCAGTCGAAATCTTCTTGTGCGTCTTGGCATCGACGTCCGGATTGATGCGCAGCGAGACAGGCGCCACCTTGCCGAGCGCGGCGGCACGCGCCGACAGAAGCTCGAGCTCCGGCTCGGATTCGACGTTGAAGCAGAGAATGCCGGCCGACAGCGCGAAGTCCATCTCGCGCGCGGTCTTGCCGACGCCGGAGAACAGGATCTTGCTGGCCGGGATGCCGGCAGTCAGGGCGCGGCGCATTTCGCCTTCCGAGACCACGTCGGCGCCCGCTCCCTGCTTGGCCAGCGTCCTCAGTACGGCCTGGTTGGAGTTCGCCTTCATGGCGTAGCAGACCAGGGCGTCGAGGCCGGAGAAAGCCTCCCTGAAGACGCGGAAATGCCTGGTCAGCGTCGCGGTCGAATAGCAGTAGAAGGGTGTGCCGACCTCGGCTGCGATATCAGGGATCGCGACGTCCTCGGCATGGAGCACGCCGTCGCGGTAATCGAAATGGTTCACGAGGATTGTTCCGGACGTTGGGGCACGATGAGATCAGGAGATCCCATCGGCTCTAGAGCAGGGGATCGAGGATGAACTTCCTGTCCTTGACCGGTTTCTCCGGCTCGGGTGGCACCGGCTGCTTGGCGCGTTCGGCATCCTTGCGCGCCTGTTCCGCCGCCTCGTAAGGTGTGTCGAGCCCGGTCTTCCGGCCGCAGGCCGTGACGGTGACAACTGCTGCCAGCAGCGCGAGCGTCACCAAAATCCTGCTTCGGGTCATCGATCCCATCCGTTCGAAACTGTTTCTTGTGCCGCCGCTTTTAGCCGAGTTTTCGGCGCATTGCATCCCGGCAATTGTTTGCCGCATGTCGTTGTCCCAGAACCGCTGCACACTTCTGGGCGACATGCATCAAGCCTTGGCCAGCCGCTTCTTCCAGTAACGGATCTGCTTTCGCACTTCCGATGGCGCGGTGCCGCCAAAGCTTGTGCGGCTCTTCACGGAATTCTGCACGGCAAGCACCGAAAAAATGTCGTCGGTGATGCCCGGATGGATCGAGCGCAGGTCGTCCAGCGAGAGCTTCTCCAGCCCGATCTTCTTCTCCTCTGCCAGCGCCACGGCGCGGCCGGTGACATGATGGGCTTCGCGGAAGGGGAGGCCGAGATTGCGCACCAGCCAGTCGGCAAGGTCGGTCGCCGTGGCGTGACCGGAGCCGGCGGCTTTCTTCATGGCGGCGGCGTTGACGGTCATATCGCGCACCATGCCGGTCGTCGCGGCAATCATCAGGTCCAGCGTCTCGGCGGCGTCGAAGACCGCTTCCTTGTCTTCCTGCATATCCTTGCCGTAGGTCAGCGGCATGCCCTTCATCACGGTCAGCAGGCCGACGAGGTGACCGTTGACGCGGCCGGTCTTGCCGCGCACCAGCTCGGCCGCGTCCGGGTTCTTCTTCTGCGGCATGATCGAGGAGCCGGTGGAGAATGAGTCCGACAGGCGGATAAAGCCGAATTGCGGCGTCGACCAGATGATGATCTCCTCGGCGAGCCTGGACAGATGCGTCGCGCAGATGGCGGCGAGGCTGAGGAATTCGAGCGCGAAGTCGCGGTCGGAAACGCTGTCCAGCGAATTGCGCGTCGGCTCTCGGAATCCCAGCGCCTTCGCCGTCATGTGACGGTCGATGCCGAAGCTGGTGCCGGCGAGGGCCGCCGCGCCAAGCGGGCTTTCATCCATGCGCTCGATGGCGTCATGGACGCGCGAGAGGTCGCGGCCGAACATCTCGACATAGGCCATGCAATGGTGGCCGAAGGTCACCGGCTGCGCCGCCTGCATATGGGTGAAGCCGGGCATGACGGTGGCCGCGTGCTCCTCGGCGCGCTCGAGGAACGCGGCGATCAGGTCCTTCAGCGCCCGGGCGACGCGCTGGCATTCCTGCTTGACCCAGAGCCTGAGGTCGACCGCCACCTGGTCGTTGCGCGAGCGGGCGGTGTGCAGGCGTCCGGCCGCCGGGCCGATCAGGTCGGCAAGGCGAGCCTCCACATTCATGTGGATGTCTTCGAGCTTCGTCGAGAATTCGAACGTGCCGGCCTCGATCTCTTTCAGGATCGTGTTCAGCCCGTGAGCGATTTTTTCTTGATCGGCCGCCGAAATAATGCCCGTTTCAGCCAACATCTCGCTATGGGCGATCGATCCGCTTATGTCCTGCGCATAGAGTTTTCGGTCGAAGCCGATCGACGCGTTGATCGCTTCCATGATCGCGGCCGGACCCGAGGCAAAACGTCCGCCCCACATCTGGTTGCTGGCCTTCTTGTCGCTCATCGCTATAACCCATGCTCCGGAGCAGTTTTGAAAATGGCAGACGGCAAGAGATTCTTTTTTCCGGCTACGCGCCTCGTCCTCGCTGCCTTGCTGGCGGGCGTGCTGGCGGGCGCGGTCGCGGTATATGTCAGCGAGAGCGGTTCTGGCAACAATGCTGCCGAGAAGGTCGCCGCGGTCGCCAGCAAGGACGATGCCGCCTGCGCGGCCAAGGCCGGGCGCGCCAAGCAGATCGCCGCGAAGGCCGTCGGCCAGGTCGCCGCGCTGCAGCCGGCCGACCCGCCGCAATCGCTGAAAAGCCTGGCCTTCAACGGCCCCGACGGCAAACCGATGACGCTTGCCGACCATGCCGGCAAGACGGTGCTGCTCAATTTGTGGGCGACATGGTGCGCGCCGTGCCGAGCCGAGATGCCGGCGCTCGACGCGCTGCAGAAGGAGAAGGGCAGTAGTGCCTTCGAGGTGGTCGCGGTCAATGTCGACACCGGCGACGATACCAAGCCGAAGAAGTTCCTCAACGAGATCGGCGTTCAAACGCTTGGTTTCTACCGGGATCCGACGATTGCGTTGTTCAATGAGGCGAAGACGCGCGGGCTGGCGCTCGGACTCCCCGTGACCATGCTGATCGACGCGGATGGCTGCCTGATCGCGCATATGAACGGCCCGGCCGAATGGTCGAGCCCCGACGCCAAACGGCTGGTGGAAGCGGCACTCGAGCCGTGACGACGTCAGGCTGAGCGTGCGGCCGCGGCTGGCTGCAGCATCAGAATGCTGCCGCCGCGGACATTTTCCATGTTAGCGGTTGCGCCGTCTTCTTCGACGCCGCCATGACCCGCCGAAATGCCGGTAAGCTCGCCGAATGCCTCGATCGGACCTGGCCTGCCCAGAAAATACCCCTGGCCGATGTCGCAGTCCTCGGCATCGAGAAAGCGCAGCTCGTCCAGCGTCTCGACACCTTCGGCCAGAACCGGCAGGCCAAGGCCGCGCCCCAGGCCAAGCACGGCGCGCACGATCGTCGCAACCTGGCCGTTGCGGTCGACCGATCTGATGAAGGATCCGTCGATCTTGATCTTGTCGAACGGGAAGGCGCGAAGGTTGGAGAGCGACGAATAGCCGGTGCCGAAATCGTCCATCGCCACGCGCACGCCGAGCGCCTTGATCTGGCGCAAGGTGGCCAGCGCGCGGGGCATGTCCTTGACCAGCGCCGTCTCGGTGATCTCGAGCTCGAGCCTGCCCGCCGCCAGGCCTGAACGCAGCAGCACCTCATGCACCTTGCGGCTGAAATCGGGATTGTGGAGCTGCACGGCCGAGACGTTGACGGCAACCGTCAGCGGGTTCTTCCAGGTCGCGGCTTCCCTGCAGGCCGCGGCCAGCACCCACTCGCCGATCTGGGCGATCGCGCCGCAATCCTCGGCCACGGGGATGAACACCGAGGGCGGAATGTCTCCACGTTCGGGATGATGCCAGCGGATCAAGGCCTCGAAGCCGACCATCCTGCCGCTGCTGATTTCCTTCTGCGGCTGGTAGACAAGCCGGAACTCGCCACGCGCCACAGCCTGGCGCAAGTCCTGTTCCATGATGCGCCGGTCGCGCGCCTCGGCGCCCATCGCGGCCTCGAAATAGCGGAAAGTGTCCTTTCCCTCGGCCTTGGCGCGATAGAGCGCCGTGTCGGCATGGCTGATCAGCGCCGCCTGTTCGTCGGCATCGAGCGGGTAAAGGGCGATGCCGATGCTGGCCGACACCATGCCGCCGGGCGACAGCCGGTTTTCCTGGCGGAGCGCCGAAAGCACCGCCTCCGCAATGCGGCCGGCGGCCTGCGGGTCGGGAAGGTTGGGGGCGATGATGGCGAATTCGTCACCGCCGAGCCGGGCCAGCATCTGGCCGTGGCGCAGCACGCCGGAGGCGCACTGGGCCACCTTCTGCAGCACGGCGTCGCCGGCGGCGTGGCCGAAGAGGTCGTTCACCTCCTTGAACCGGTCGAGATCGAGAAGCATGAGCGCCAGCTGGCCAGCCTTGTCGCTTTCGGCGGACGCGGCGATCTCGGTCTCCAGCCGGCCGGTGAAGCTGCGGCGGTTGGCAAGCCCGGTGAGCGGGTCATAATGCGCGAGGCGCATGATCTCCTGCTCGGCCTTCCTGCGCTCGCGTATGTCGCGGACGGCAACGACCAGATGCAGCTTGCCGCAATAGTCGATGCTCCGGGCGATCAGTTCCACCGGTATAGCGCTTTCGCCCTGGCCTCGGAGATCGGCTTCCTGCGCCTGGCCGTTGCCGGCAGCGACGGCGGAGGCAATCCGCTCGCCGAACAGGTCGCCAAGCGTCATCGTGTTCAGCGCGGTGGCGGCGATGCCGCTCAGCGCCGCGATGCTGTCATTGGCGCTGACGATGCGGCTGCCATCGCAGACGATGAGGCCCTCGACAGCGGCATTGGCGAGCCCGTGCATGCGCTCCGCCTCGACCCGGTGCCGGCGGAAGCGCAGGTCGATCCACAGCGCCGCGGCCGACAGCACCAGGATGACCAGGCTTGCCGCCGCCGCGGCAAAGGCTTGCGACATCGGCGCGATCGTGAATTTCGAGATCTCGATCGAGGAATCCGGATAGATCGAGACGGCGGCCATGGCGATGAAATGCAGCGTGCAGATCGCCAGCGTGAGCAGGACGGCGCCGGCGACCGTCGCCAGGGTCGATGGCCGGCGGAGCACGACAAGCAGCGAGAGCGCGGCAAGCGTTGTGCCCGAAGCCAGCGAGGCGGCGACGAGCAACTTGTTCCAGACGATCCGGCCTTCGACTTCGAAAGCCGCCATACCGGTATAGTGCATCGCCGCGATGCCGATGCCGAGCACGGCGCCGCCAACCAGATAATGGTCGACGCCGCCGCGCACCGTCGCGACCCACATGCCGACCGCGGTCAAGAGGACCGAAACAGCTAGCGAAGCCACTGAAAGCTCGGCGTTGTAGGCGTTGGGGATTCCCGGCGTGAAGGCGATCATGGCGATGAAATGCGTCGCCCAGATGCCGAATCCGGTCGAGGCGGCGGCGATCAGCAGCCACGCATGACGGTTCCGGCTGGTCGATTGCTCGACATGGCGAAGCAGATTGACGGCCGAGAAACAGGAGATTGCACAAATCAACGCGGCCAGTGCGACCAGTCTCAGATCGTGCTCGTTCACGATACAATTATAGACGGTCAGCATGTTGCTTCACCTGATCTTCCCGCATCAATCAAGGCAATGGGATTGATTAGTGCCGGACGACTGAAGAATCGATTATGCTGCCCGCAACCTCCGCGTGCTGTCCAGGTTGTATTTCGGGACGTGGGATGGAGAGGCCTGTCTTGGGCCGTGTCCGTCCGAAACGACGTCACTTCACCCGGACCGTAACCACCAGCGCCTCGTGGTCGGCGCTCGGGCTGCCGTCCGGCAAGATCGCCGGCAGCGTCGCCGGCGCGCTTGCCACAAGGCCGCGGGTGAAGAACCAGTCGATATGACCGGCGGGAGTCAAGTCGCCCGCCGCGCGCCGCTGGGTGGGCCTGTCGAACGCGTTCGCAGCCTTCCAGTCGTAACCATGCTCGGCAAACACCGCGAACAAGGGCTCATGAGGCTCTGGATACATCAGCCGGTCCGGTTCGGCGGCAATGCGCTCCAGCCACGCGGCCGGGTCGTCATTGCGTTCGGGGTAGGTGGCGGTCAGCGTGTTGAAATCGCCACCGATCAGCACTGGCGCTTCCGCGTCATATCTGTCGATGGCGTCGAGCAGGTTGCGTGTCTGGTCGGCGCGGCCGGGGGGAGCGGTGCGGTTCTCGAGATGCACCGAGATGACCGTCACGCGGCGATCGCCGACAATCACCTGGCCGCCAAGCGCCATGCGGCCGCCGACGCGCGGCTGGCCGTGCTCCGGCAGGAACCAGGCGCCGGCGGCGTCGAAGCGAATGAGAAAGGGCCGCAGCAACGGAACGGCGCTGGTTATGGCATTGCCATGGAAGCCTTCGGTGTTCTCGGAGGTGCCATTCGCAGCCTGTTCCGCTTCGTTGCCGGTACCGAGTTCCAGGAACTCGATACCATAGGCGAAGGAATGGCCAAGGCGGTCGGCAAGCCGGCTCAACAGATGGCCGTTGCCGGAGCGGGCCATGCCCTTGTCGACCTCGGACAGCAACACGACATCCGGCGCCTGGCCGGCGATTGTTTCGGCAATGGCATCGACATGACGCAACCGCTCGACGTTCCAGGCCATGACGGTCAGGCTTTCGCCGGCGCTCTCACGCGAGGCCTTGCCGCCGATCTCGATCTCGCCGAGAGCGGGAACGGCGGCGGCGTGCCGCAGATGGGTGGCGCTGTCGCGCGGCCCGTCCCGCATCGCGTTGCGGGCGGTGAGAGGCACATGCGTGAGCTGCGGGACCAGCATATCTCTTCATCCAGTTAGCCGGTTAATCACGGAGGGTCTTTTCGCCGCCTTGCGGCGCCCTAGCTTCCTAGAGCGCCGATGTGACGTTTTCATGCCGGCGCGACCGCTGCCAGGGGAGGAGAGACTGGCTGTCCACAGGGGCTGCCTACCGGCCCGGGGGCCACAACAGAACTGTCACATACCTTCTCTATGAGAGCGGGCAAGGACTTGCGCAAAAACCCTTGTTACATTGCCACTCAAGAGGGAAAAACCATGACGATCATCAAGCGGGGCTTTGCTGCCCTTGCCGCCGGCGCGCTCGGCACCGCGCTCGCGGTTCCTGCTTTTGCAGAGCCGGTTAAATTCGACTTCTGGTTCGGTCTGTCGGGCGATCTCGCCCGCGTCGTCGACACGATGTGCAAGAACTTCAACGAGTCCCAGAAGGACTACGAGGTCGTCTGCACCAGCCAGGGCAATTACGACGCCACGCTGCAGAACACGATCGCCGCCTTCCGCGCCGGCAAGCAGCCGACCATCGTGCAGGTCTACGATGTCGGCACCGCCACCATGATGCTGTCGGGCGCCTACAAGCCCGCCGACAAGCTGATGGAAGAGAACGGCTACAAGATCGACTACAGCGACTATTTCCCCGGCATCGCGCGCTACTACGCGACCTCGAAGGGCGAGATGCTGTCCTTCCCGTTCAACTCGTCGACGGCGCTGATGTACTGGAACAAGGACGCCTTCGCCAAGATCGGCAAGACCGAAGCGCCGAAGACCTGGGAAGACGTCGCCGCCGACCTCAAGGCGCTGAAGGATGCCGGCTATGAGTGCCCGATGGCGATCAACATCTCGGCCAACGAAAGCTGGCAGCTGATGGAGCAGTTCTCGGCGCTGCACAACCAGCCGGTCGCCACCAAGAACAACGGTTATGACGGTCTCGACGCCCGTCTCGAAGTCAACAAGACCAAGTTCGTCCAGTACGTCACCGACCTCAAGAAGTGGTATGACGCCGGCCTGGTCAAGATCAAGTCGAAGGACCTCGGCCAGGATATGGTGCAGGCCTTCGCCACCGGCACCTGCCAGCTCATCCTGACCTCGGTCGGCGATCACGGCACGGTCGGCCGGACCCAGAAGGAAGGCATGAAGTGGGACGTCGCCGAACTGCCGGTCTATGCCGGCACCGAGCGCAAGAACTCGCTGGTCGGCGGCGCTTCGCTGTGGGTGCTCTCCGGCAAGTCGGACGCCGAATATAAGGGCGCGGCCGCGTTCCTGAACTTCATCCATGACCCCAAGACCGCTTTGTTCTGGTCGACCAACACCGGCTACATTCCGGTGACGAAGTCGGGCTTCGATTTCATGAAGTCCAATGGTTTCTACGACAAGGCGCCCTACAAGGGCCGTGAAGTCGCGATCGAAAGCCTGACCGCTTCCGAGCCGACCGAAATCACCCGCGGCGTGCGCCTCGGCAACTTCACCCAGATCCGCGCCGAGTTCGGCACGCAGATGCAGGCGATCTTCGCCAACAAGGTCAGCGTCCAGGAAGGCCTCGACGCGCTGGTCAAGAATGGCGACGCGATCCTCGAGCGCTTCCAGCAGACCTATCCGGGTAAGACCCTGCCCTGATCCCGGGTACTGGAACGGCCGCCCGCCGGGAATCGACGGGCGGCCATTTCATATCTAGGGTTACCAAGAAGGCGGGTCGGCGGTTCAGCGGCATCGGCGGATCGATGGAAAAACGCGTCACTTTCTCAAGATGGACGATCGGCATCCTGTTCGCGGTGCCGCAGCTTCTTCTGATCTTCACCTTCTTCTACTGGCCGGCCGGCCAGGCGGTCTATTGGTCGCTGACGCTGCAGCAGCCCTGGGGCGGCGGCAACATCTGGGTCGGCCTCGACAATTTCCGCTCGATCCTGGCCAACGCCGACTATTGGAACTCCATCTCCGCCAGCCTCGTCTTCGCCGCCATCAGCACCGGCCTGGCGATGTTCATCGCGCTCGTGCTGGCTGCGCTGACCGACCGGCAGCTTGCCGGCTCATGGCTCTACCGGGTCGTGCTGATCTGGCCGTATGGGATCGCCGCGCCCGCGCTGGCGCTGGCGTTCCGCTTCATCCTGGCGCCGGAAGCCGGCTTCATGGCCGTGGTCAACAAGTTCTGGCCGGGCATCTGGGACCCTGGCCTCGACGGCGCCGATGCGATGGCCTCCGTCATCGTCGCCTTCTCCTGGAAATATGTCGGCTATAATTTCATCTTCTTCCTCGCCGCCTTCCAGGCGATCCCGCGCTCGCTGATCGAGGCGGCGGCGATGGACGGCTCCGGCGTCATTCGCCGTTTCTGGGACATCCAGTTTCCGCTGATCACGCCGACCATCTTCTTCCTGCTGGTCATCAACATCACCGAGAGTTTCCAGGACTCCTTCGGCATCGTCGACATCATGACCGCCGGCGGTCCGGCCAACGCCACCAATCTGATGGTCTACAAGATCTATTCCGACGGCTTCAGAGGCCTCGATTATTCGGGCGCCGCCGCGCAGAGCATCATCCTCATGCTGCTCATCATCGCCCTGACCATCGTCCAGTTCCGCTTCATCGAGCGGCGCGTGCATTATCGTTGAGGCGGGTCATGGTCGAGCGCACTCCGATCCTCAACTTCTTCACGCATCTCATCCTGTTCGCCGGCTTCGTATTCTGCGTGGCGCCATTCGTCATCGTGGCGATTGCCGCCTCGCACAATCTGAAGGACGTCAACGACGTGCCGATGTCGCTGCTGCCGGGCAGCGACTTCTGGGTCAACATCAAGACGGCATGGATAACCGCAGGCCTTGGCCCGAAGCTGCTCAACTCCTTCATCGTGGCCGCCGGCGCCGCCGCCGGCAAGGTGATCGTCTCGGCGCTGACCGCCTTCGCGATCGTCTATTTCCGCTTTCCCGGCCGTACGCTGATCTTCTGGCTGATCTTCATCACGCTGATGCTGCCGCTCGAAGTGCGCATCGTGCCGACCTACGCGGTGATCGCCAACGTGCTCTCGCCCTATCAGGCGATCCTGGACGTGACCGGTCTCTCCTGGCTGATCGAGAAGGTTTCGGGCGTGCGGGTCCAGCTCAACCTTGGGCTGCTCAACTCCTATACCGGCCTGATCCTGCCGTTGGTGGCCACGGCGACCGGCACGTTCCTCTACCGCCAGTTCTTCCTGACCGTGCCGGACGAGTTGACCGAGGCCGCGCGCATGGACGGCGCCGGCGCGCTGCGCTTCTTCGTCGATATCCTGTTGCCGCTGTCACGCAACAACATGGCGGCGCTCGGCACCATCATGTTCCTGTGGGCCTGGAACCAGTATCTGTGGCCGTTGCTCATCACCACCGACCAGTCGCACGCGATGGCGGTGACCGAGTTGAAGCAGCTCATACCCAATGTCGGCGGCGCGCCGGAATGGCATATCGCCATGGCCGGGACGCTGATCGTCATGCTGCCGCCGCTGATCGTCGTGGTCTTGATGCAGCGCTGGTTCGTGCGCGGCCTGATCGCCACCGAGAAATGAAATAGGGAGACAGGAAATGGCCTCCATCACCATTCGCGGCGTCAAGAAGAACTATGCCAAGACGCAGGTCGTGCACGGCGTCGACCTCGATCTCGGCTCGGGCGAATTCGTCGTCATCCTGGGGCCGTCGGGCTGCGGCAAGTCCACGCTGCTCAGGATGATCGCGGGGCTGGAGGAGATTTCCGACGGCACGATCGCGATCGACGGCACGGTGGTCAACAAGCTCGAGCCGCGTGAGCGTGGCTGCGCCATGGTGTTCCAGAACTACGCGCTCTACCCGCATATGAGCGTAGCCCAGAACATCGGCTATTCGCTGAAGGTGGCCGGCGTTCCCTCTGCCGAACGCACCCAGCGCATCCAGGCGGTGGCGCGGGTGCTTGAGCTCGAGCACCTGCTCGACCGCAAGCCGATGGCGCTGTCCGGCGGCCAGCGGCAGCGCGTCGCCATGGGTCGCGCCATGATCCGCGAGCCGAAAGTGTTCCTCTTCGACGAGCCGCTCTCCAATCTCGACGCCAAGCTGCGGGTGCAGATGCGTTCCGAGATACGCAAGCTGCACCGGCGCCTCAGCGCCACCTCGGTCTTCGTCACCCATGACCAGGTCGAGGCGATGACGCTGGCCGACCGGCTGGTGGTTATGAATGGCGGCCGCGTCGAGCAGGTCGGCACGCCGGCGGAAGTCTACAGCCGGCCGGCAAGCCGCTTCGTCGCGACCTTCGTCGGCGCGCCGGCGATGAACATGCTCGAAGGCACCGTCACGCTGGACGGGCTGTCGCTGCTCGGCGGCAGCCGCAAGCTCAACGTGTCGCGCACGGGCCTTCCCGTGGGCTCGAAAGTGGCAGTGGGCATCCGGCCGGAGGCGGTGCGCATGGTGACGCCCGGCGCGCCGGGGGCGCTCGCGGCGACCGTGGACCTCGTCGAGGAGCTTGGCGCCGGCCGGGTCATCTATGTGGATCTCGACGGCGCGTCGTTCTCGGTCGTGACGTCCGAGACCGTCCACCCCGAGCCGGGCAGCACGATCGGCCTGCAGTTCGCCGAGTCCGACCTGCACTTCTTCTCTTCCGAGACCGGCGGTCGGCTCGACGTGTTCAAGGCTTCGGTGCCGGAGCCGGCGCTGTAAGCGATCCTTCCCGCGATTTCGAAAGAACTGATTGAGGGTTCACGCATGAAGATAATCCAGGTCACCGACGTCCATCTGGGGCGGCGGGGCGAAATCCGCTATGGCGCCGATCTGCATGAGAGGCTCGACCGCTGCATCGATCATATCAACGCACGCCATGGCGACGCGACGCTCTGCGTCTTCACCGGAGACCTGACGGATGCCGGCGAGACGCAGGCCTATGCCGACCTGAAAGCCACGCTGAGCCGGCTCTCAGTGCCTTACCGGCTGCTGCCCGGAAACCACGACCGGCGCGCCAATCTCATCGCTGCGTTCCCGGAATACGGGATGGACGGCAACGGCTTCGCGCAGTCTGTCTTCGACACGCCGGAAGGAAGGCTCGTCTTCCTCGACAGCCTGGCGGAAGGCCGCGTCACGGGCGAGTTGTGCGACAACAGGCTTGGCTGGCTCGACGCACGGCTTGGTGAGGTGGCGGGCAAGGCGGCCTATATTTTCCTGCATCATCCGCCGGTGGAGCTCGGGCTGGCGCTGCTCGACCCGCTCGGGTTGGAACAGCCGCAGAGGCTCATCGATGTGCTGACCCGCCACGGCAACGTCCGCTACATCTTCTTCGGCCATGTCCATCGCGACATCGCCGGCACCGTCGCCGGCATTCCGTTCTCGGCGCAGCGTGGCCTGCATGCCCGCTTCATGCTCGACCTTGTCGGCGACGAGGTGGTCGAGCAGGCGCCACCTGCCTATTCGATCATCCTGATGGAGGGCACTCGCGTCGTCATCCACAGCTGCGATTTTCTCGAGCAATGGCCGCTGTGGTCGCCGGCCACCGGGCAGCGGGTTCGGTAGAAATCACCCGAGCAACAGTGTAGGCGTTCCCGGTCCATCGACCAGCTTTACCGCCTTCCTGTCGAAGGACACGAAGGTTTCGCCACCGAGCCACTGACCATCGAACGCGATCACGCCATCCGCGAAATCCCCACCGGCGTCGATCGTGGCAAGGCCCGCTTCGATCGCTGGTCGGTTGGCTACGACGTTGCGCATATCGAGGATGCGGCGGATCGAAGCGGATATATCGGGCCGCGCAACCCGGTAACTTCTATCCAGCACCCAAGCAAACTCGCAGAGCGCTTGAACGCTGATCGCGACCAACTCAGCCCTCTCCAGAACCTCGGCCGCTATCTGTTGCTGCGCCGCGTCATCCCCGACGATAAGGCGCAACAGCACGTTCGTGTCGACGCTGATCTTCACTTGCGCCCGATTCCGCGCATGCCGCTCGAAGCGCCGGCGTCGGCGATCGCATCGTTGATCTCCTCGATCGAAAGCCGTGCGCCACTCGTTTTGCCCTTGAGCATTCCGCTCAACTCTTGCCACGAGCCCTTGCCTTGGTCGGCTTTGAGTTCCGCCCGCCCACCAGGTAGAAGATCAAGCCTGATCTTGTCGCCGGGCTGGATGCCGAGGTGCTTGAGCACGTCCTTCCGAAATGTGACCTGGCCCCGCGCTGTAACCGTCAATGTCGTCATGATGTGGCCTCCGAATGTTGAAAATAATGCAGAAATGCATTATTTCAAGCCGGAGATTGGGTAAAGACATGCGCTTTTCCGGTGACGGTGAGGCGGACGATCTCGCCGATCACCGGCGCGTCCATGCCTGTCCTGCGCAGGATGAGCGGCGTGTTGCCGATCGCGGCCGCATCGGGCGGATCCGGGCTGTTGAGCAGCCGCACCGCGACGGTGCAGACCGAGCCCGCGAACTCGCAGTCCGTCACTTCGCCGAACAGCATGTCCGGCGTGCCCGACATGCCTTCGCGCGAGGTCCGCTTGAGCAGGACCTGCTCGGGCCGCAGCATGATGCGCGCGACATCGCGCCGTTCCTTCGTGTCGACCGCGATGCGGCCGAGCCGTGACACGGCAAAGCCGTCCGCGATCCTGGCGGGCACGATGATGGCGTCGCCGAGGAACTCGGCGACCATCCTGTCCCTGGGCTGGAAATAGAGCTCGCGCGGCGTGCCGACCTGCGAGAACAGGCCGTCGCGCATTACAGCCACCTGGCTGGCGAAGGACAGCGCCTCGGCCTGGTCATGCGTGACCAGGATGGTGGTGATGCCCGCCTCCTCCAGAAGCTCGGCAACCGCCTTGCGCATCGACGCGCGAAGCCCGGTGTCGAGCGCCGAGAAGGGCTCGTCGAGCAGCATCAGCCTCGGCTTCATCGCCATGGCGCGGGCAAGCGCCACGCGCTGCTGCTGGCCGCCGGATAATTCGTGCGGCCGGCGTTTCAGGACCGCCTTGTCCAACCCGACGATATAGGCGAGCTCGACGATGCGCTCCATGCGCTTGTCCTCGCCGCGCGCCATGCCGAACCCGATATTGTCGGCGATGCTGAGATGCGGGAAGAGGGCGCCGTCCTGAGCCACAACGCCGATGCCGCGAAGATGCGCCGGCACGGCGGCATCGCCATTGGCGAGCACCTTGCCGCCGAGCGCGATGCGGCCGCGGTCCGGCGCCTCGAAGCCGGCGATCAGCCTGAGCAAGGTGGTCTTGCCGCAGCCGGACGGTCCGACGATCGCGGTGCGGCTGCCGCTTTCGACCTTGAGGTCGACGCCGGCGAGCGCCGTCACCGGGCCGTAGCTCTTCGCGACACCGCTGAGTTCGAGAAAGCTCATCGTCCGGCCATCCGTTTCGACTGGACGTAAAGCCACCAGGTCATCGGCAGCGACATCGCCACCATGATCAGCGCGTAAGGAGCGGCGGAGGCGTAGTCGATCTCGCCGCTATAGGACCAGAAGGCCATCGCCAGCGTGCGGGTGCCGTTGGGCGCCAGCATCTGGGTGGCGGTCAGCTCGTTGGTGATGCCGAGCGCCACCATCGCCATGCCGGCCGCAGCGCCCGGCGCCGAGAGCCGGATGGTCGTCGACCACAGAGCCTTGACCGGCGGCCGGCCAAGGCTCGAAGCGGCGCGTTCCAACTCCACCGGAACTTGCGCGATCGAGGCGCGCAGGCTGACCAGCGCGCGCGGCAGGAACATCAGCGCATAGCCGAACAGGATGGTGAAAAGCGTCTGGTAGAGCGGCAACGCGACGCGAACGGTGATCGTCACCAGCGCCAGCGCGATCACCACTCCCGGCAACGCGCCGACGATATAGTTGCAGCTCTCGAGCAGGCGCTGCAGCCGTCCCGGCGCGCGGATCGAGATCCAGGCCATCGGCATGGCGGCAATCGTCGCAAGCGCCGCTCCGGCGATGGCGAGGAACAGCGTCTGGCCGAGCGCCAGGCTGATCTCGTCCCAACGCCAGACGTCCGTGCCGCCGGCGATCAACCAGCGACCCACGGTGACGAAGGGCACGCCGAGCGACAGCAGCGCGACGCCTGCCGGCAAAAACAGGCAAGGTAAAGTGGCGCGGCCGAGGCGGGCGCGCTGCTGCTGGCGCGCGGCGCCCGAACCGACGCGGGCATAGCGCTCCTCGCCGCGTATCATCACTTCGAGAGCGAGCAGGAAAAGGCAGCAGACCACGAGCACGGCGGCCAGCATGTTGGCGGCCGGGCCGTTGAAGGTCGACTGGAACTGGTCGACGATCGCGGTGGTGAACGTGTCGAAACGGATGAAGACATAGAGGCCGTATTCGGCCAGGAGATGCAGGCCGACCAGCAGTGAGCCGCCGCAGATGGCCAGTCTCAACTGCGGCAGCACGACACGCGCGAAAACCCGCCACGGGCCAAGGCCGAGCGCGGCGGCGGCATCCTCCAGCGCCGGGTCGAGCCGGCGCAGCGCGGCGGCGATCGGCAGGTAGAGGAACGGGAAATAGGCGATGACCGAGACGAGCACCCCGGCCCACAGCCCGTGCAGGCCAGGAACCAGGCTGATCCAGGCGTAGCTGTGCACGAAAGCGGGGATGGCGAGCGGCGCGACCGACAGCCACGACCACAGCCGGTTGCCGGGCAGGTCGCTGCGTTCGGTCAGCCAGGCCAGTGCCACCGACAGCGCGATGGCGATCGGCACCGTGACGACGACGAGGAGGACGGTGTCGACCAGCAGTTCGCCGACGCGCGGGCGGAAGATCAGCGCTACCACGGTGCTCCAGCCGGTCTGGATCGCGGTCCAGACGATGAAGGCAAGCGGCAGCAGCGCGATGAGCGAGATCAGGGACGCGGCGAGCGTGATCCACGACGTGGACCGGCGCTTCTTCATCCCGGCCGACGGCAGTCTTGCAGGCGCCATGTCGATCGCCGATTGCATCAGACAGGCCGCCGCCTTGCCTCCGCCCGCGGGCGGAAGCACTCCAATGCGCCAAAAGCGCGGGTGGAAGCGCAGCCGGTCGTCATCGACGAAGCCATCTCCAAACAAAAACGCTCCCGCGCAAAGCGAATTCGCGCGGGAGCACGGTCTTCTGCCCTTTTAGGACGAACGCGAACTAAAGCAAGCCGGCTTGCGTCATCAGATCGATGACCTTCTTGGAGTTCAGCGTGGCCGGATCGACCTTCGGCGCCTGCAGATCGGCCAGCGGCACCAGCTTCGGGTTGGACTCGGCATCCTTGCCGATCGCGTATTCATAGGACGTGCCGGTCTTCAGCACGTCCTGGCCGCCCTTGCCCGTCACCCATTTCAGGAATGCCTGGGCTTCCTTCGGATGCTTGCTGGACGCCAGCACGCCACCGCCGGAGATCGACACGAAGGCGCCCGGATCCTGGTTCTTGAAATAATGGAGGCCGACATTCTTGCTGTTCTCGCCCGTCTTGGCCTGATCGCCGAAATAGTAATAGTGGTAGATCACGCCGCCATCGATCTCACCGGCGTTGACCGCCTTCATGACTGTGCTGTTGCCCTTGTAGGCGGTGAAATTCTCTTTCATCGCCTTCAGCCAGTCGGCTGTGGCGGCTTCGCCCTTGAGCTCGAGCAGCGCGCTGACGATGGCCTGGAAGTCGGCGCCAGACGGAGAGGCGGCCCAGCGGCCTTTCCAACTCGGGTCGGCGAGGTCGAGCAGCGACTTGGGCAACTGATCTTCCTTCAGCTTGTCCTTGTTATAGGCAAAGACGGTGCTACGGGCGGCAACGCCGACCCACTTGCCGCTCGATGGCTGGTATTCCTGCGGAACCTGGGCCAGCGTATCGGCATCGACCGGCGCGAACAGTCCGGCCGCCTCGACCAGCGCCATGGCCGGCGAATTCTCGGTCAGGAACACGTCGGCCGGCGAAGCCGCGCCTTCGGCGACGATCTGGTTGGAGAAGTCGCTGTCGCCGCCATTGCGCAGCGTGACCTTGATACCGGTTTCCTTGGTGAAGCCCGCCGCCCATTCCTTGGCGAGGCTCTCATGCTGGGCATTGTAGACGACGATGCCTTGATCGTCGGCCATGGCCGGGCCGGCGATCAGGCCAAGCGCCAGCGCGGCGCCGGCGAGTGTGGGAAGGGCAATTTTCATGGGCATCGTCCTCAAATATCGAGATAGGGGTTCGGGCACGGCTGCACCTATCAATACCTGATTATTGTAGTCAACATTGTGACCCTGCTTCAATCGGTCGCCGTGCCGCAAACTTTCGTGATTTCGCGGTGGTTTGGCTTGGACATTATTTCGCCGACCACGTAACAAACCAGGGCCGAGACGCGAACATCGGGGGGTAAACTCTTGTGACCGGCAAGGACGAGGCCGAGCTCTCCGGGCTGCTCAGAGCCGCGATTGCCGGGGATGAGAGGGCTTATGCCGACTTTCTGCACCGGATAGCCGCCCTTGTTCGCGGTTTTGCCCGGCGCAAGATCGTTCATGGCGGGGTCGATCCCGAGGATGTCGTGCAGGAAACCTTGCTGGCCATTCATGTGAAGCGTCACACCTGGCGGCCGGATGCGCCGGTCCTGCCCTGGGTTTATGCGATCGCCCGCTTCAAGCTGATCGACGCGTTTCGCCGGCGCGGCCGGCGCATCGAGGTCGAGATCGACGAGATCGCCGAGACCTTCGCCGAGCCGGAAGCGGAGACGGTCAGCGAGCGAGACATCAACCGGGCGCTCGACGGCCTGCCGCCGGCGCAGCGCTCGGTGGTTTCCTCGATCTCGGTCGACGGCCATTCGATCGGCGAGACGGCGGCCAAGCTAGGCATCAGCGAGACGGCGGTGCGCGTGTCGCTGCATCGCGGCCTGGCCGCGATCGCCAAAAGGTTCGGACGACAGTGATATGAGGACCGAGGATCTCATCAAGGCGCTCGACGCCGATGCCCGCGACAAGGCGATGCCACTCGGCAAGGCCTGGTGGCTGGCCGTCGCCGTGGCGGTGGTGATCGCCGCCGTGGTCTTCTTTGCGACCATCGGGCCGCGCCCCGACATCATGCCGGCCATGCACACGATGCGCTTCATGTCGAAATTCGTCTTCACGCTCGCGCTTGCCGCCAGCGCTTTCGCGCTGATCCGCGCGTTGTCGGTGCCGGGTGCCTCGACCGGGCGGGCGACAGCCTGGATGCTTGCCGCGCCGCTTCTGGTCGTGCTTGCGGTGATCCTGGAGCTTTTCGTCGTGCCCGAGGCCGACTGGGGCCGGCGGCTCGTCGGCTCCAACATGATGATCTGCATGAGCTTCATCCCGCTGATCGGCATCGGCCCGCTGGCGATCTTCCTCGGCATGCTGCGCTACGGCGCGCCGACGCGGCCGGTGCTTGCGGGCGCGGTCGCCGGCCTTCTTGCCGGCGGGCTCGCGGCAACATTCTATGCCGCGCACTGCTTCGACGATTCGCCGCTCTTCGTCGCCACCTGGTATACGATAGCGATCGCCTTCCTCACGCTGCTCGGGGCGATCGGCGGGCGGCTGTTCGTGCGTTGGTAGCCGCCGTAGCGATTTTCGCAACTGTCCCTTAATCATGCCGGTAATTGTTTGCCGGTTAGCGGAGCGATCGCTACCGACCACGCAACCATTCCTTAAAATCGATCCGCCAGGGTTGTGGCAACGTGCAGTTGCGTATTGGGTGGGATCGCATTGTGGCGTGGTTGAATTGGAAAGGGCTTCATGCCGACAGGCACGCCGCGCAGGGCCTGCTGGCGGTCGGCCTTGTTGCGACCGCGGTATCGATCCTGTTGCCTCGCCTCGATGTCGGCGCCGGCGCGCTGAAGCTCTGCCTGGAGGCTTCCGTCGCCATCACGGCCGCGACGCTGTTCTTGTCGGCGCTCTTCATTCACCGCATCGTCGATGACCGCCGGCAGATTGCCGAGAGCGAGCAGCGCTTCCGCCGCGCCATGGAGGATTCGGCGATCGGCGTCGCCATTGTCGGCCTCGACGGACGCATACGGCAGGCCAATCCCGCCTTCGCCGCCATGCTCGGCTACAGCCGCTCGGAAATCGAGGCGCTGACTTTCCCGCAGATCACGCATCCGGACGACCTCTCGATCGGCCGCGAGACTATGCTGAACGTGCGGGAAGGCAGGATCGGGTCGTATCATTTCGAAAAGCGCTATCTCAGGAAAGACGGGACCGCGGTCTGGGCGCAGCTCGCGGGCTCGGTCATTCGCGACCAAGAGAGCGGCAAGCCGCTTTATCTCGTGTCGCAGATCGAGGACATCGACGCCCGCAAGCAGGCCGAAGCGCGCATCGCCGAGGCCGAGAACCGGTGGAACTTCGCGCTCGCCAGCGCCGGACAGGGCGTCTGGAGCCTCGACATACGCAAGGGCGGCACGATCTATTCCGAAACCTGGGTGAAGATGCTGGGCTATGCCGATGGCGAACTCGACGGCGACCCCGACCGCTGGCTGACCATGATCCATCCCGACGACCTGGGACGGGTCGCCGAGGCGGATCGCGCGCACCTTGCCGGCGAGACGCCCTTTTTCGAGGCCGAGTTCCGGATGCGGCACAAGGACGGCCACTGGGTCTGGATCCTGGACCGTGGCAAGGCGATCGAGCGCGACGCCGAGGGCAGGCTGGTCCGCGCCATCGGCAGCCTGACCGATATCACCGAGCGCAAGGAGGCCGAGGCGCGGCTGACGATCTCGGCGGCGATGCTGGCCGACGAGAAGGAGCGCCTCAGGGTGACGCTGCAGTCGATCGGAGACGCGGTGATCTGCACGGACGCCGCCAATCGCGTCACCTTCATGAATCCGGTGGCCGAAAAGCTGACCGGCGTCGAAGTTGGCGATGCCCTGGGAAAGCTGCTTGGCCATGTCTACTGGGCAGTGGACGAGGAAAGCGGCCAGAGGATCGGGCTCACGCGTCCTTCCATGGGCGAGCGGCCGCACTGCGACCAGAACACGCGCGCGGTCCTGGTGCGGCGCGACGAAACGCGCTGCAGCATCCGCCAGGTCGTGTCGCCGATCATGAACGACCGCGACGAGTTCTGCGGCCTGGTCATCGTCTTCCAGGATTTCACCGACGCGCGCGCGTTGCAGCGCCAATTGGCCTACGCGGCCGCGCATGACGCGCTTACCGGGCTCGCCAACCGCTCGAGCTTCATCCGCGCCATGGAGGAGCTGGTCGACCAATGCCGCCTCAATGGGGGCGAGCATCAATTCATGTTCGTCGACCTCGACCACTTCAAGGCGGTCAACGATACCGGCGGCCATGCCGCGGGCGACGCGCTGCTCAAGCGCGTGGCCGAGACCCTGCGCAATGTGCTCGGCCCGGAAGACATCGTCGCGCGGCTCGGCGGCGACGAGTTCGCCGTCATCCTCAAATCGGGCGCGGCGGGGCGCGGATCGATCGCGGCGCGCTCGATCATCGACGCCATCCGCAACCTCAATTTCAGCTGGGATGGACGCCCGCATTCGATCGGCGCCAGCATCGGGCTTGCACCGATCCACGCCGGTTGCGGCGAAGTGGACGAGATCATCGCCCGGGCCGACGCCGCCTGCTACGCCGCCAAGGCAGCGGGACGCGGCTGCGTTTCCGCAGCGCCCGAGGAAGCTTCGAAGGATATGCCGATTCTGCCGCTCGCCGCGGCGTCCTGAGCCGCGTCGAAAGGGCGCAACCGGAAAAGGTCAGCGCGTCGGCACAGGATGGTCGCCGCGATAGTCGTAGAAGCCGCGGCCGGTCTTGCGGCCGAGCCAGCCGGCCTCGACATATTTCACCAGCAGCGGGCAGGGGCGGTATTTCGAATCCGACAGGCCCTCATGCAGTACCTGCATGATCGACAGGCAGGTGTCGAGGCCGATGAAATCGGCAAGCTGCAGCGGCCCCATCGGGTGGTTGGCGCCGAGCCGCATGGCGGTGTCGATGGCATCGACCGTGCCGACGCCCTCGTAGAGGGTGTAGATCGCCTCGTTGATCATCGGCAAAAGGATGCGGTTGACGATGAAGGCCGGGAAATCCTCAGAGACGGTGATCGTCTTGTCGAGGTGCTTCACATAGGTCTTGGCCGCCTCGAAGGTCTGGTCCTCCGTGGCGATGCCGCGCACCAGCTCGACCAGCTTCATCACCGGGACCGGGTTCATGAAATGTATGCCGATGAAGCGCTCGGGACGGTCGGTCTGGGCCGCGAGCCGGGTGATCGAGATCGACGAGGTGTTGGTCGCCAGGATCGCTTCCGGATTGAGCTGCGGGCAGAGCTGCGCGTAGATCTTGCGCTTGACCGTCTCGTCCTCGGTCGCTGCTTCGATCACAAGGTCGGCGGCGGCAAGATCGGCCATGGCCGGAGCGGCCGAGATGCGCGCCATCGCTTCGTTGCGCGCCTTTTCCTCCAGCTTGCCGGAGCCGACCTGGCGGGCCATGTTGCCGCTGATGGTGGCGATGCCCTTCTCGATCCGGTCGGGCGACACGTCGTGGATCAGGACCTTGTAACCACCCAGCGCCGAGACATGGGCGATACCGCCACCCATCTGACCCGCGCCGACAATGCCGATCGTCTCGATCTTGCTCATTACCCCGATCCCGTCTGGAGCAATTTCCGCTTCTTTGGAAACGCTCCCAGTTGTTTGTTTCGCGCATTCCGGGCGTAAACCCGCCGGAATAGCTTCAGGCCTTGATGGTCCACTTTTTGTGCAGTGCAAACTAAAAGGGCGGGGCGACTTCGTCTACCCCACCCTTCGGATTTTAATATGCCAGAGTTGGAGGCGTCAAAGCGCCTTTTGCAGCTCCGGCAGGATGACGAAGAGATCGCCGACGAGACCGTAGTCGGCAACCTGGAAGATCGGGGCCTCCTCGTCCTTGTTGATGGCGACGATGACCTTCGAATCCTTCATGCCGGCCAGGTGCTGGATGGCGCCGGAGATGCCGACCGCGATGTAGAGGTCGGGCGCGACCACCTTGCCGGTCTGGCCGACCTGCCAGTCGTTCGGCGCGTAGCCGGCATCGACCGCCGCGCGCGAGGCGCCCACGGCGGCGCCGAGCTTGTCGGCGACCGGCAGGATGACCTCCTGGAACTTCTCCGAGGAGCCGAGCGCGCGGCCGCCCGAGATGATGATCTTGGCCGAGGTCAGCTCCGGACGGTCGTTCTCGGAAAGCTTGTTCTCGACGAAGGACGAGAGGCCGGGGTTGGCCGCGGCGTTGGCCGCCTCCACCGAGGCCGAGCCGCCTTCGGTCGCCGCCGAGAAGGAAGCGGTGCGAACGGTGATGACCTTCTTGGCGTCCGTCGACTGCACGGTCTGGATGGCGTTGCCGGCGTAGATCGGCCGCTTGAAGGTATCGGGCGAGACAACCTCGATGATTTCCGACACCTGGGCGACGTCGAGCAGCGCGGCCACGCGCGGCGCGACGTTCTTGCCCGACGAGGTGGCGGGCGCGACGATCGCGTCATAGGAGCCGGCAAGCGAAACGACCAGCGCGGCGAGCGGTTCGGCGAGGCGCTCGGCAAGCTCGTCGGCCTCGACGAGCAGCACCTTGCGCACGCCCTTCAGCTTGGCGGCGGCATCGGCCGCGCCCTTGGCGCCCTTGCCGGCCACCAGAACGTCGACATCAGAACCGATCTGCAGGGCCGCCGACAGCGCCTTGGCGGTCTGGTCGGAAAGGGTTGCGTTGTCGTGTTCGGCGATGAGGAGAATTGCCATTTTCCTGTTCCTTTCCTGACCGCTCAGAGCACGCCGGCTTCGTTCTTGAGCTTCTCGACCAGCTCGGCCACGCTCTTGACCTTGACGCCCGCCTTGCGGCCGCCCGGCTCCTCGGTCTTGATCACCTTGAGGCGCGGCTTGACGTCGGCGCCGTAGTCGGCCGGGCTCTTCTCGTCGAGCGGCTTCTTCTTGGCCTTCATGATGTTGGGCAGCGAGGCATAGCGCGGCTGGTTGAGGCGAAGGTCGGCGGTCACGATCGCCGGCATCTTCAGCTCGATGGTCTGCAGGCCGCCGTCGACTTCGCGCGTCACCTTGGCCTTGTCACCGGCAAGCTCCACCTTGGAGGCGAAGGTGCCCTGCGCCCAGCCGAGCAGTGCGGCCAGCATCTGGCCGGTCTGATTGCTGTCGTCGTCGATCGCCTGCTTGCCGAGGATGACGAGGCCGGGCTTCTCGGCCTCGACCACGCCCTTCAGTACCTTGGCGACGCCGAGCGGCTCGGTCTGCTCGTCGGTCTTGACCAGGATCGCGCGGTCGGCGCCCATGGCGAGCGCGGTGCGGAGCGTTTCCTGCGCCTGCTGCGGGCCGACCGAAACGACGATGATCTCTTCCGCCTTACCGGCTTCCTTGATGCGGATCGCTTCCTCGACCGCGATCTCGTCGAACGGGTTCATCGCCATCTTGACGTTGGCGAGCTCGACGCCCAGTCCGTCGGCCTTGACCCGAACCTTGACGTTCGCGTCCACAACCCGCTTCACGGGCACAAGGATCTTCATTTTCCTGTCACCTCTCCTGAGATAGTCGGGGCGCTATAGCAGCGTGCGCCCGGTCAGAGTTGTCGAAAGCCGACATTCCGGGCGGAATATCCGCCCAATGGTGCAGCTTCCGTAGTGGCGGCAAATCGGCGCGTCAATATCCCAAAGCGCACCCAAATCGGTTCAGTCGCGCGGCGTTGCTGCTCCACGGCCCCATTGCGACGCCGGCTGCGCCGGATCGCCGGCGGCCGGTTCGACGGGAACTGGCGGCTGCTGGACGTTCGGCGTCGGGTCCGGCTCGCCGTCTGCCCCGGCCAGCAGCGGCACGCCGCGGCTGCGCAGCACCAGCACCAGGATCGATCCGGCGATGATGCCGCCGACATGGCATGCCCAGGAAATCTGGTCCTGGTCGCCGCCCAGCGCGGCCCTGGCAAACATCACGACCTGGAACAGGATCCACAGGATCAGCGGGATGAAGGCCGGAATGCGCAGCGGAATGCGGGCGAAGGCCAGCACCCAGACCTTCACGCGCGGATAGAGGATCAGATAGGCGGCGACGACGCCGGCAATGGCGCCGGAGGCGCCGATCAGGGGCACCTGCGAATCCCAGGCCACCAAGCCCTGGAAGAAGGCGCCGGCGACCGCGCAGGCGAGGTAGAAGATCAGGTAGCGTATGTGACCGAGCGCATCCTCGACATTGTCGCCGAACACCCACAAAAACAGCATGTTGCCGCCGATGTGGAAGATGTCGGCGTGCAGGAACGAGTAGGTGAGGTAGCTGAGGCTCTCTGGGATGACGACAAATTCGGGCGACAGCGCGGCCTTGTCGTGGACCACCGCGGGGATGAAGCCGAGACCGAGAACCGCTGCATTGGTGAAGTTTTCACCGCCAAGCGTGGTCGCCAGATAGACGAGCACATTCGCCACGATCAGGCCGATGGTCACATATTGCAGGCGGATGTGACGCAGCCTGTTGGTGTCGTAAAGCGGGATGAACATAGGACCCTCCCGCCCCCGGATTCAGCGGTTCTTGCCGGGAACCCATAACACGTCGGCCTTTCCATTGTCATTGACGGCACGGGCGGCGACGAACAGAAAGTCCGAGACACGGTTGATGTATTTGAGACCTTCGCGGTTGACATGCTCGGCCGGATCCTGCGCCAGCGCCACCATGATGCGTTCGGCGCGGCGGGCCACGGTGCGCGCCAGATGGAGCGCGGCAGCGGCCGGAGTGCCGCCGTTCAGCACGAAGGATTTCAGCGGCTGCAGGTTCTTGTTGAGCGCGTCGATATCCTGTTCGACGCGGTCGGTCTGGGCGGCGACGATGCGCAGCGGCTCGTATTCCAGCGGCTTGCCGTCGTCCGGAACGGCGAGGTCGGCCCCCAGGTCGAAAAGGTCGTTCTGGATGCGCGACAGCATGGCGTCGATTGCCGGATGCCCGGCGGCGGTGTGTATGCGGGCCATGCCGATGCAGGCATTGGCCTCGTCGACGGTGCCATAGGCCTCGACGCGCAGATCGGATTTCAGCCGCCGCTCGCCGGTGCCGAGCCCTGTCGTGCCGTCATCGCCGGTGCGGGTGTAGATCTTGTTGAGCTTGACCACGCCGTCCCCCTTCAAGCGGTTTGAGGCAATTCCAGACGGAAAGCTGCGGCGAACTTGCCGAGCCTAACCGTTATTTGCGGGTGAAATAGACCACAAGCAGCAGCAACGCCAAGGCCACGGCCTGCAGCATGATGCGCGCCTGCATCAGCTTGTTCGAAGTGATGCCGGAGCCGCCGCGCATCATGTTGATCAGGCCGCGGACCAGCACGATCACCACGGCGGCCATCGCGATGACGGCGAGGATCTTGAGGGCGATAACCATCTGGCTGGCTCCGGTTCGGGTTCGGTCAGGCGCGCCTGGCGAGCACGCGGTAGAGCAGGGATGCCGGCAGTATGCGTTTCAGCACCACGCCGATCTTAGCCGGCACCGTTACCACATAGTGCGGACGCGGGCGCTGTGACAGAAGCGCGTGGCGAAGGGCCTTGTGGACGATCTCCGGTCCGGGCTTCAGCTTCGACACGCTGCCACCGGCCTGAAGCCTGGCGAGCTGCGCCTGATAGGCGGCGCGGTGAACGGAATTCTCCACGTCGATGTTCTTCAGGAACCAGGCGAGGCCATTGCTGGCGATCTTCGACGTCACCGGTCCCGGTTCGATGAGCGAGAGGTGGACGCCGCTGCCTTCGAGTTCCTGACGCATGCACAGCATCAGGCCTTCGATGGCATGCTTGGACGCCGAATAGGCGCCGCGGAAGCGCACCGGCGCCAGCCCGAGGATCGAGGAACAATGGACGAGGCGGCCATGCCCCTGGCGGCGCATGACCGGCACGACTCGCCGGGTGAGATCATGCCAGCCGAAGAAATTGGCCTCGAACTGCTCGCGCAGCGCCGCGACCGAAAGGTCCTCGACGGCACCGGGCTGCGCATGGGCGCCGTTGTTGAACAGGCCATCAAGCCGGCCGCCCGTACGCTCCAAAACCGCATCGACAAGCGCGGCGATGGATTCGGGCTGCCGGTAGTCGAGATAGAAGGCTTCCAGGCCATCGGCCTCGAGCGCGGCGATGTCGGCCGGCTTGCGCGCGGTGGCAAACACCCGCCAGCCTTCCGCCTTCAGCGCCCGCGAGCAATAAGCGCCGATGCCGGAGGAGGCTCCGGTGACGATGATGGTGCGCAACTCTTTCGCGTCGGGAATCGTTGTGGGACCTGGGGTTGCCATTTGCCGCAATCACTTCCCATATTCGCGGCGTTGACACAATCGAGCGGAGCGCGGGCCTTTGCTGCGGAATATCGTCGCCGTCAAGCGCGTGCTCTATGATGCGATCGGCCATTTCAACACCGACGACGGCTGGGCGATGGCCAGCCATCTGGCGATCACCTCGCTGATGGCGCTGTTTCCGTTCCTGATCTTCGCCACGACGCTCGCCAGCTTCCTCGGCGCGCGCGCCTTCGCCGACACGGCGGTGCATCTGGTCTTCGATACATGGCCGGAGCAGATCGCCAAACCGATCGCGCATGAGGTCCAGAACGTGCTCACCGTCAGGCGCACCGACCTTCTGACCTACGGCGTGCTGTTGGCGGCCTATTTCGCCTCGAACGGCATCGAGGCGCTGCGCACCTCGCTCAACCGCGCCTATCGCGTCACCGAGACTCGCGGCATCATCCACCGCAGGGTGCAGAGCATCATCTTCGTGTTGATCGCCACGGCCTGCTTCCTGGCCATCAGCGTGCTGCTGGTGTTCGCGCCACTGCTGGCGCGGCTCGCCGAGGCGCATCTGGAATGGATCAAGCCCTATATGGGCACGATCACCATCTGGCGTTACGTGATCGCCTCGACGGTTATCGTCATCGGATTATTCTCCGTGCATATCTGGCTGCCGGCGGGCAAGCGCCGCTTCGTCTCGATCATTCCGGGCATCATCTTCACGCTGATCGCCTGGCTGGTCGGATCGACGATCTTCGCCACCTATCTCGATCACTTCTCGTCCTATGTGACGACCTATGCCGGGCTCGCCTCGATCATGATCGCGGTCGTCTTCCTCTACATCATCTCGGCGATCTTCATCCTCGGCGGCGAGCTCAACGCCTCGATCAGCCGCTATCTGGAAGCGCGTGCCCGCGTCGGCTGAGATGTGCCGATATTCAGGTGAGGTCGGCCTGCAAACGGAGGCTTCCTCCGCTCCCAGTGCTCACGTACGAAAAGTACGCTCCGCTCCGGTTCTCGGAAGCCACCATTTTCGACTCGGCCTGACCTGAATCTCGACACATCTCAGGTGGTGATCCTTTTGGCCACGCCGTTGGATCTGGCGGTGGCCAGGGCGACGCCGAGCGTGGCGATCGCCATGCCGGCGATCTGCAGCGAATTGAGCTGCTCGTTGAAGAGCGCCCAGGCGATGACCGCGGTAACGGCCGGCACGAGGTAGAACAGCGAGGCGACCTTCGACATCTCGCCGTCGCGGATCATCACCATCAACAGGAAGATGGCGCCGACCGACAGCACCAGGACGAGCCAAGCCATGGCGAAGATCAACTCGCCATTGACGGTGATGCTCCGCGTCTCGAAGGCAAGCGAGCCCAGGACCATCACGGCGGAGCCGCCGACATACTGCCACATCGTCGCCGATACGAGATCGCCGCCCGAGGCGTGTCGCTTCTGCCAGATGGTGCCTGCGCTCATGCCGAGCACCGAGACGAGCGAGGCCGTCAGCGTCGCCGGCGTGACGCCGCCGCCCAAGGTGCCGAGCTTCGGCCAGAGCACGACGACGACGCCAAGGAGACCGACGGCGAGGCCGGCCCAGTGGCGCGGCAGGATCGCTTCGCCCAGGAACTTTCCGGCGAGCACGGCCGTGATCAGCGGCTGCAGGCCAACGATCAGCGCCGAGAGGCCCGCCGGCATGCCTTTGTGGATCGCCCAGAAGACGGCACCGAGATAGACGCCGTGCATGAGGACGCCGGCCATCGCCGCATGAAGCGCCTCCTCGCGCGTCGCCTTGCGCGAGCCGAGCAGCGCGGCAAGGCCGGCAAACAGGATCGCCGCGATCACGAAGCGGATGGCAAGGAAGGTGAAGGGTTCCGCCCACGGCATCGCATAGCGCGCGCCGATGAAGCCGGTCGCCCACAGAACGACGAAGGAGGCGGGAATGAACCGCTTGATGCTCTGCATACGGAAGGCTGCCGGTATGAAGGGTTGACGACGGCAATTGCTCTAATGCCGTTCAATCCGGCAAGCAAAACGAAACGGTTGATCCATAAGCTAACTTGAATTCAACAAACCGTGCCAATAGGGGCATGGCGCGTCGCCGCGTCATGGCAGGGCATGCTTTCGCAACTCGACACGACCTGGCTTTTGTTCGCCTTCGCGATCATCGCCGCCTTCGGCTTCTTTTTCGGCACCGCGCTCGACGCGATCATGAAGGAGGGCGGCTTCGGCCCGACCGGCAATACGCTGCTCTTCATCTTCGGCTTTTTCGCCGCGGTGGTCGTCGCCAACAAGCACGGCGTCGGCATGACTGACCTCAGGCTGGCGGTCGCCTGGGGGCTTGGCGGCGCCTTTGCCTTCATCAGCGTTCTGGCGCTGATCAAGGCCGGGATGGGGCGTTTGTAATCAAAGTCCAATCAGCCGCCTGACGTCTTGCGGCGATATACCGGCATCCCGAAGGGCGGCAAGGCCGGTGTCCCTGAAGCTCTTGGACAGTTTCCTGCCGTCAGGGCCGAGGATCAGGCGGTGGTGGAAATAACGCGGCGCCGGCAGGCCGAGCAATTCCTGCAGCAGGCGCTGCACGCTTGTCGCCGAATAGAGGTCCTGGCCGCGCACGACATGACTGACGTCCTGCAGCGCATCGTCGACGACGACGGCGAGATGGTAGCTGGTCGGAATGTCGCGCCGCGCCACGATGACGTCGCCCCAGTCCCGCGGCTGTGCTTCGACAGCGCGTGCCGCCGACATCGTCTCGTCGGTGAACTCGGCCCATGACAGGCCTGCCGGGACGCGCGCCATCGCCGCCTCGACGTCCAAACGCCAGGCGAAAGGCAGCTGCCCGCCGATCCGCCGCTTGCGTTCCTTGGCCGAGAGGGCCTTATCGAGCGGCGGGTAGATCGGCACGCCATCCGGGTCGCGCGGCCAGTCGCGGCCGCGTTTGGCGGACTCGGCGATGAAGGCGCGGATCTCGCCCCGGCTCATGAAGGCCGGATAGACGAGTTCCTCGGCGATCAGCCGGTCAAGCACCGCCTGATATTCGGCAAAATGCTCGGACTGGCGGCGCACCGGCTGTTCCCAGTTCAATCCCAGCCATTCGAGGTCGCGCAGAACGCCTGTTTCGAATTGCGGCGTGCAGCGGGTGATGTCGATATCCTCGATGCGCAGGAGCAAGCGCCCACCTGCTTGCGTCGCCATCCGCTGGTTGAGCATGGCCGAGTAGGCATGACCCAGATGCAGTTCGCCATTGGGGCTGGGCGCGAAGCGGAATGTCAGGAGCGTCATCTCTCGGGCGGCATTCGGGTTGAAAGGCGCTTTCGGCAATTGGTATTGAGCCATCAATTGCCACTTCGCGGGCGCCCTGGGAACAAGCAACGTGCAACGCATCGCCTCGCTCGACGACATTGCGGCAGGGCTCGACGCGCTCTGCCGGATCGATCCGCGGCTGGAGGCAGTGCGCGGCAAGGCCGGCGAGGTGCCGCTCAGGCTGTCGGAACCGGGTTTTCAAAGCCTCGCCTCGATTATTGTGTCACAGCAAGTGTCCCGCGCGAGCGCCGACGCCATCTTCGGGCGGCTGGTCAAGCTGGTCGATCCGCTGACGGCGGAGGGGATCCTTGCCGCCGGCGAGGACATATTCCGCGAGGCCGGGCTGTCGCGGCCGAAGCAGCGCGGGCTGCTCGCGGTCGCGCAAGCCGTGGCCGGCGGGCTCGACCTCGATCACCTGTGCACGCTCGATGCGGCCGAGGCGATCGCCACGATGACGGCCGTCCCCGGCATCGGCCCATGGACGGCCGAATGCTATCTGCTGTTTGCCGCCGGCCATCCCGACGTGTTTCCCGCGCGCGACGTCGCGCTGCAAACGGCGGTCGGCCATGCGCTTGGCATCGACCCGCGTCCGCCAGAGAAAATGCTTATCCGGCTGGCCGAATCATGGAGCCCGTGGCGGGGTGTCGCATCGCGGCTTTTTTGGGCCTACTACCGCGAATTGAAGGGCAGGGACGCGACGCCTCCTGTCGAAACGGCAAAAAAAGCCTGAAAATCATGCGTTTTTAGAGATTTCGGCGAGAGACAATCCGCTTCACATCCCTGTCATGTCGGGCTTACAGTATCCGCGCCAATCGGTTACGGCGCCGTGCATCCAATTGGGTCCACAATGACGCTGTAGGACTTTTGAAGAAGCGCATGATCCTTTCCGCAAATCGTCCGATTTTCGGGATCACGCGCTGAACCAAGGAGGCCAAGACGTGACGGTTGCCGTATCTCCGGATGGGCTTCCCGCGCTGGTGCTGAATGCGGACTACCGCCCGCTCAGCTATTACCCCCTGTCGCTCTGGTCGTGGCAGGACGCGATCAAGGCTGTGTTCCTCGACCGGGTCAACATCGTCGCCGAATACGAACACGCCGTTTCCTCGCCGACCTTCTCGATGAAGCTGCCGAGCGTGGTGAGCCTCAAGGCCTATGTGAAGCCGTCGCGGCATCCCGCCTTCACGCGCTTCAACGTCTTCCTCCGCGACCGCTTCCAGTGCCAGTATTGCGGCACGCCGGACGATCTCACCTTCGACCACGTCATCCCGCGCCACCGCGGCGGGGCGACGACCTGGGAGAATGTCGTCGCCGCCTGCTCGCCCTGCAATCTCAGGAAAGGCGGCATGATGCCGGCGCAGGCCAAGATGTGGCCGCTGCAGAAACCCTATCAGCCGACGGTGCACGACCTGCACAACAACGGCCGCCTGTTCCCGCCCAACCATCTGCATGAAAGCTGGATGGATTATCTGTACTGGGATGTCGAACTCGAACCCTGAGATCGTTCGAGAATTCGGGAGGCTGGCCGCCTGACGCGGCTTTCTGCGCTTCCGGTGCTCACGTACTTAAGTACGCTCCGCTCCGGCTCTCGAAAACCGCGCCATCCGACTCAGCCTGCTGAATTCTTTGAACGATCTCGCGCCGGCGCTTTTGCGTGGTTAGTCGCGCGAGAGCGCGCTGCGGAAGGCGACGGCGGCGAGGATGAGGCTGGCGATGGCGTTCCAGCCGGCGAGCGACAGGCCGAGGATGCGCAGCGCCGCCTTGTCGCAGGAGGGCGGCACGAATTTGTCGAGCGCGTCGAGGACGCCCTTGCCGCCGGTGTCGACCGGGCCGGCGCCTGCGGTGCAGTCGGCGGGGCCAGGCCACCAGGCCCATTCGACGCCGGAATGGTAGACGCCGAGATAGAGGCCGTAGAGCATCAAAAGGCCGCCGATCGCCAGCAGTCCGCGCGTCACCCAGGCCGGCGCGCGCAGCATCGAGGCGATCACCGCCAGCACCATCAGCGGCGCGCCGATGTAGTAGGGGGTGCGCTGCTCCAGGCAGAGATGGCAGGGGATGTAGCCGCCTATGTACTGGAAGCAGAGCGCGGAGCCGACGGTCGCGGCCATGGCGACGGCGAGAAACAGCGCCGCGCGCGTGCGCTGGCGTCCGGTGTCGGCATTCATGGTCGCTGTCATCTTCTGTGTCCGTTCTCTGCGTCGCTATCCGTGGGCGTATCTGACGAGGATATAGAGCAAAATCAGGGCAGCGGCGCCGGCGCCGACAATCAATCCCAAGCGCTTTTCGATGAACTCCCTGATCGACTCGCCATAGCGGCGCAGCAGCCAGGCAAGCAGCAGGAAACGGGCGCCGCGCGCCACGATGGCCGAGACGATGAATAGAGCAAGATTGACGTGAAGCGCGCCGGCCAGGATGGTGACCACCTTGATCGGCGGGAGGTGCGCGGCGCCGGATGTCACGAGCAGCACCAGCATCAGCCCGGCGCCCGAGGACTGCCACTTCTCGAACGTGTCGAGGCCGCCGAAGTGCTCCAGGATCGGCCGCGCTATCGTGTCGTATGCGTAGTAGCCGATCAGCCAGCCGGCAATGCCGCCCAACACGGACGCAACAGTGGCTGTCAGCGCGTAGCGATAGGCGCGTTCGGGCCGCGCCAGCGCCATGGGCAGGAACAGCACGTCGGCGGGTATGAAGAACACCGAGCTCTCGACGAAGGCGATGAAGGCCAGCCACCATTCGGCGGATTTGCGCGCCGCCAGCGACAGGGTCCAGTCGTAAAGTCCGCGAAGCATCGGCTCTCCTGATTTGGTTCCGAACGGCGGAGCGGTTGTCGGGCACCGGCATGGACGAAACAAGGACCCAAAGCGCCGCAGCCGGCGTTTTCAGCCCGACGCGGCAAAGTTTCGCTTGTCTAGAAAGATTTCGCGCGCCGCACAATGGTAACGCCCTTACGGAAGGGTAAGGCTTGGTCCCGACGCTCCCGCCTCTGTAAATCGGCAACAGGCCAGTTGACGAAAGGCCGTCCGACCGTATAGTCCGCGCCCATCCAGGCCGCCCGGCCTGAGCCCCTATGGCGGAATTGGTAGACGCGCTCGACTCAAAATCGAGTTCCGCAAGGAGTGCTGGTTCGATCCCGGCTAGGGGCACCATCCTTCGCTCTTCGAGCTTCGGATGGAGGGGCTATCCCGTACTAATCGAACTTTGGACGCCAGCAGCCGGCTGGAGATTCATGTCCGCCAAATGCGTGTCAGCAGCGACATGCATCAAGGCAAAAGTTTGGACGAAAACAAACTGGCCGCCTTCGCGAACGAGGGCAGCCAGACGAAGTCTTGGGAGTTGAAGGGGCGCGGACAGGTGCCTCGGCGGCAACCAGGCAGCGCCCCCGCTATGATCAGAACGAGTGCTTGTAGCCGATCGCGACGTTGATCTTGTCGCCGGCGAGAGAATCGTAGGGAGCTGAAGTCGTGTTGGTCTTCTTCCAGGAATAGCCGACGCTGGCATAGACGGCATTGGTGGAGTCGATGTTGTAGGTCACGCCGGTGGCGACCTTCGGCGTTTCCCAGGTGGTGTTGAAGGCATTGCGCCAACGCAGGTTGAAGGCGTTCCACGTCCACTGCTTCGACAGTTTCCAGTCGCCCGCGAGATACAAGGCGTAGTACGCCACATTCGCGTTGGCGTCCGTGTCCTTGATGATGCCGGTGTCGTGCCAGGTGTAGCCGATGCCGACGCTGGGGGTCAGCGTGAAGGCATCGGTCAGCTTGAATTTGTAACCGAGGCTGCCTTCGAGGTAGTATTGCGACTTTCCGCCACTCTTGAAGGTTGGCTGGATAAAGATGCCGCCGACAAAATTATTGTCGAAATTGTGCGAAACGCTGAGTTTGTAGTAGCTGTCGGCAAGCGTCCCGGAACGGTTGCTGCCGTTGTTGATGGCGTAGAATTCAGGGCTGCCCTCGATTCCTATCGTCCAGGTTGGCGATGCGGGCGGCGGCACTTCGACAACCTGATCGGCTGCGAAAGCCGGTGCGGCCATGGACATGCAAATGCCCAACGGCGCGATAATTCTGCGAACAAACATGGTCTTTCCCCGAGGTAAGTGGCGGCGAGATTCAGCCGGGATGCGGCACCGGACTCGCTAGGCGCGCCGTATTACAGTTGTGTGACAATGTGCCATTTGTGCAGACTGCTTTGCTCGAGCGGTTTTCGGCGGTGCAATTCGGCCACAGCACGCATCGTACGCAAGACAGGACGCCTCATCGAAGAGACTTTCTCTCCTGCCTGAGGTGGCATGGAAAGCCTGAGACGGGGCAGTCGCCGGCCTATGATTAGCCGGCAAACATTCTTGGTGGGGGCGGAATATCACATAGATGTCAACGCACCCGCCGGGTGCGCGGGGCCCGGCCCACGGGCTGTCAGCGCATATTGCCCGTATGCCCCTGCGAGTACCTTCCGGGCTGCGGCCAGACTGTCAGGCCGTGCGGCTCGACGCCGACGCGGATCTTGGTCACGGCGCCGCTCGTCGTGTCGATCATGTAGACCTCGCTGTCGAAGCGACCGGAGAGCCAGAGCTGCTTGCCGTTGGCGCTGACATTGCCCATGTCGGGACTGCCGCCGCCGGGGATCGGCCATTGCGCGACCACCGAACGGGTGGCGAAGTCGATCACCGTCACGCTGCCTGGACCCTTCGGCTTGCCCTGCTCCATCTTGTGCGAGCCGCGGTTCGAGACATAGAGGCGCTTGCCGTCGCGGCTGACGACGAAACCGTGCGTGCCGATGCCGGTCGCAATGAAGCCGATCTCCTTGAAGCTGTCGCCGTCGACCAGGAACACGCCGTCATTCATCATGTCGGCCACATAGAAGACCTTGCCGTCGGGCGAGAGGCGGATGTCCTGCGGCATGCCCATCTTCGAGAAATCGAGATGGCCGAGCACTTTCTGGTTCTTCAGGTCGATCTTGGCCAGCCCGCCGTCGCCATATTCGCAGGTGAAGATCGCATAGGAATTGTCGGCCGAGAAATCGGCATGGTTGATGCCGGGGCAGGTCGGCGTGGCAAGGCTCGACTTCAGCGCCATGGTCTGGGGATCGCGGAAGTCCAGCCGCTTGAGGGCTTCGTCGACGATGACGGCGGCGCTGCCGTCCGGCATGAAATACATGTTGTACGGGTCGTCGACCGGGATCTGCTTGCCGGGCTTGGCCGTCATCGGGTCGACCGGTGTCAGGCTGCCGTTGGTGCCGGTGCCATTGTTGGCGACCCACAGCGTCTTCAGGTCCCACGACGGCACGACATGCTGCGGCTTGCTGCCGACCGAAAACCGATCGACTTCCTTCAAGCTGACGGTGTCGATCACCGAGACGCTGTTGGAGGAGCGATTGGGCACATAGACGCGGGGCAGCGCGCCGGTCGTCACGGGGCTGAGATGGCCGGCGGCGGTGTGTTTGTAAATGTTGACGGCGGGCGGCGGCGGTTCGGAGCAGTCTTCCGGGCAGGAGCCGGCATAGGACGCGCCGGGCTGCAACGACGCAAGCAGCGCAAGCGGCACGCAAAGACGGATGAAGCGCAGAAAAGTCTCGTTCATTTTGACTGACTTGCGATGAAGGCGCGGATCGCATCCGTCGTCCCGTCGACGATGAGATCCACCCCAAGCTGCCCAAATTCCGCGGACGACCTTGCCGGATCGCCGCCATAAACGCCATCCCCGGCGCCGAGCTTTGGCGGGCTCGCAAGACGATCCTTGCGCACCAGGGAGGGGTCGACTGCGAGCATCAGCGAGGTGTCGGCCAGTCCGGCATGCGTTCCGATCTCGGCGCGGGTGGCGCCGGCGGCGAGCAGCTTGTCGGTGTAGGGCCCTTGCGCGAACTCGTAGTAATCGACCGCGGCGAAGACCCGAACGGGGGTCTTTTTCCATTCGGCATTGAGCCGGTCGGCCACGTGGCGTTCGTCGGCCTGATAACCGCCATGGTCGCCGATCAGCACGATGGTCTTGAAGCCGGCGTGCCTGAAGCTGCGAGCCGCAGACTCCAGCAATTGCTCGAAAGTCTTGTCGCTGATGCTGATGGTCCCCGGAAAACGCATGTGCGAGGTAGGTGGGTCGATATTGCCTTCCGGCACATAGGCGATAACCGGCGCTACAAGCGTATTGCCCAGTTTCGTCGCAATCTTCTCGGCAAGGAACTTCACCCGCACATTGTGCTTGCCCAGCGCCATTGCCGGGCCGCTCTGTTCGGTGCCGCCGATCGGGATGATGATCGTGGTCGTCCCCGCCGCGACGAGGTCGCGCAACTCGGTCCAGGTCTGGTCTTCAAGGAAGACCGAAGCGCTTGCCGGATACGCCGCCGGCAGGAACAGCGCCAACGCGGCGCCAGCCAGGATGCGCCGCAGCGCGCTTCTTCCGATCTCGACAAGCATGCCCCGATACACTTTCCTGCCCTATCGACGCTTCAGCAGGCTCCGCATGCGGTTGCGCAGGATGCGCGCCATATTGCGGGTCTCGCGGTAGAGGTGCAGTTGCGAGGCCGCCTGGCGGGCCAGCCGGTCGGCGTCCGGCGTGAGCCCGACCACCAGCGTGCCCATCGGCTTGCGCTCCGCCCACAGGCGGCTCATCACCGGGTGGTCCGGAACCGCGCAGGAATCGGTCATGACGATGTTCGGATCGTCGAGATGCTGCTTGGTCACCTCGATCATCAGCAGCGTGCCAGGCGAATAGGCGGCCAGCGTTTCGTCATAGGCCGTCTTCCAGGTATAGGCGACGCCGGCCTCGACGAAGACGACCAGGCAGGCGATGGCGCGGCCGTCGAGCGTCAGCAGATGGATGCGGCACATGTCCTGCTCGGCCAGCCTGTGCACCGCCTCTCGGGCGAAGGCGGCGCGGTAGCGGTCGATCGCCATGGCGGTGCGTTCGCGGCCTTTCCAGCCGGCCGCTTCCAGCGTCAGGAAGCTTTCGATGGCGTGACGAATCTCGTCCGGACCGCGCGCCACGATGTGCTCGAGCTTGCCAAGGTCGGCAAGGCGCCGCTTCAGACGGCGGAATTCGCGATGGTGATGCGCGCGCAGCGAGACCTTGAGGTAGTCCTCGCCGTCGGCATCGCTTTCAAGCACCGGCCGCTCGACCTTGCCGGTGGTCACCATGGTCAGGCCACGGCTGTCGGCAAAGGAGGTGAGCAGGCTCGCCACGGGGCCGTCGAGACGCATGTCCGGCAGCACGAAGATCTTGGGCAGCTTGAGATGCGGCCTGGACAGCATCGAGAAGAAATCCTCGATGACGCCGACCGGATCGTCGCGATCGACCAGCGGCGTGCCCAGCGGGCCGAACGGGCTCGACCAGGTGCGCATCACCGGAACGCCGAGCGGGATCGCCGGCCGCTCGACCGAGAACGGCACCAGAAGCCGCAACCGGTTGCGGTATTCGTCGCCGTCGCGGATGACGGCAAGCCGAACTTCGCGGTCTTCCAGCCGGGGCATCGCCGGCGCCAGGAAGCGCGGGTTGAAGAAGACGTTGGGCTCGATCGTGCGGGCGCTGAGATAGTCGAGCTCCTCGACGAGGTCGAAGCCGGCCGAGGCGGGGTAGATGGCGAGCTTGCGCTCCGGCCTGTTGCTTGCAAAAAGCTCGATATGGGCGGGATCGACTTCGCGCGCCAGGCCGGCAAGGTTGGAGACCATGGCGCCGGCGGGACCGCCGCTGGTCTCTTCGAGCAACGGGACGGCGGCCATCAGGCGATTTCCTTTTTTGCGGGCACGAAGATCGCCATCACGATGCCGAGCTTGCGCCAGACGGTGAAGGACAGCGCGCTGGCCTCGAAGACCATGGCCAGGCTGGTGGCGATCGCCGCGCCCCAGAGGCCGAAGATCGGGATCAACAGCACGTTGAGGCCGATGTTCAGGGCGAGCGTCATGGCATAGACGGCGGCGCAGATGTTCTGATTGCCGCTCATGGTGAGCAGGCTCTCGCAAGGACCGACGGCGGCGCGCGCCACGACGCCCAGCACGAGCAGGAACAGCAGCGGATAGCCGGCGGTGAATTCGGGGCCGAACAGCACCAGCATGGGCTCGCCAAGCGCCAGCACCAGCAGCGCCATCAGCAATGAAGGCCAGAAGGTCCAGGAGACGGTCTCGCGGGCGAAGACCGCAAGCTTCTCCGGCTCGCCATGGGTGAATTGCGCGTAACGCTGGGCAACGCCGGCCTTGACCGCGAAATAGACGAAATGCACCAACGCCAGCGTCTTCACGGTCGCGAAATAGACGGCGACGTCATTGGGCTCGAGATATGCGCCCACCATCAGCACGTCGGCATTGGTGAGCAGGAAGAAGAAGCTCTCGACCAGGAAGATCGGCAGCGAAACGAGGATCCACTGGCCGAAATGTATCGCGATCGGCCCGGCCGGGATCTTCTTCTCCATGCGCGAGGTGACGGCCATCAGCTGGCCGAGCGTCGTGACATAGGTGGCGGCGATGGAGGCGAAGATCGCGGTCTTGGCGTCGGGCACATAGTGCAGGCCAAGCATCAGCGCCATGAATACAAGGATCAGCACCGGCCGCACCAGATAGGTGGGCGACAGCGCCAGCAGCGCCCAGGAGTTGGCGCGCGCCAGCCCTTGCAGCAGATCGCCGAGCGCGATCATGGGCAGGCAGATGACGCCAAGGATGAAGGGGATGACGTAATAGTTCTCGATCCAATCCGAGGCCAGCCACACGCCAAGCGCGCCGAGGCCGGCAATCAGCGTCGAGGCGACGAGCACGAAGAGACGGCTGGCGAGCACGATGCCGCGCAGTTCGGCCAACATGCCGCGCTCGCGATATTCGGGAATGAAACGGATGACCGAGGTGTGGAAGCCGAGGCAGGCGAGATTGCCGACGATGACCATCGTCACCCAGACCAGCACTGAGATACCGTATTCGAACGAGCCCATCCAGCGCGCCATCAGCACCTGGCTGACAAAGGCGATGAGGGCGCTGATGATGCGGATGGAGAAGGCGATCAGCGACATGCGGCCGGCTTCGCCGCGTTCGTCGGCGGTGAAGAGGACGGCATCTATGCGGCCAAGCAACGGCCGCATGCGCAGCGCCCAGCGCTGCGGCAGGAACCGCCCGGCAGTCGTCGCCGCGGAAAAGCGCACCCACAACTCTCCGTTTTCCGCCTCTTTCCAGCATTCCGGTCTATCGGAAACACCTTAAGAAAGGGTGGGTAGGGGGCGTGGCCGGTTTGGCGGAAAAGGGCGGAGCGAAAGGATGGGCGCGCGGCCGGGGAATGCCCGCCGGCGAAGAAGCTCGCCGGCGGTTCGCTCTCCTCTATCACCGGTACTCCCAGTACCGGCGCGGGTTTTCCGGCTCATGCAGGCCGATGTCGCGTCTCAGGTAATCGTCCTGCGGCGGTTGCAGGCGGCGCCGGTTTCGCAATGACGAAAACAGCGCCGCCACGGCCCGCCGCATGAAGCCGCTCCGTGGCAAGAACTCCGCCGCGGCGGATGAACTCTTGCCGTCCGGGATGGCATCAGGTCCGCCGGCGACGGGAACGATCTGACGGGCATGTCCCGTGTCGTCAGAGATAAAAGTAGGGGTCGAGGACCCGTACCTCCGTGATCTTGTCGACGGGGAGGGAATTCTTTTGCGCGGTGCTGCGGATCGCCTCAGGCGATGGCGCGTCGTAGATGCAGAAGCTCTTGCCTTTGTCGGGCGAGACGAAGGATTGCACCCAGGTGACGCCTTTCTCCGCATTGCGGGCAATAACGCCGCCCATCGCGGTGGCGCCGGCATCGTTCATCGGTACGTTCAGGCCTTCCGGGAAAGTACGTTCAACGAGATAACGTGGCACGATCGTCGTTCCTTTCGTGATCGGATCTTAAGTCTCCACGCAATTCCGGACGGAAAGCCGCTACGCGCTTTCCTGGAATTGCTCCGTGCTCGTTTCGAGCAAGGCCGATCTCACCATGTCCGCAGACACCACGCATCGGAACCATTCCCCATATTGACCGGGACGATTCCCTATCTTTGAAGCGTTCTATGTGGAAGATGGCACTCCAATGTGTGGAAAGTCACATTTCGGTGCTGTTTCCCAAGCTATCGCGGCGACGGCCCGCCACGATGGAATTCCGATTTCGCGAGAGAGAGCGATGATGCTTCTGGAACGGCAGCCGCAGCTGCAGCAGATGGACGCCTTGCTGGCGGATGCAACAAGGGGGCGCGGCCGCGTCGTGGTCGTCTCGGGCGAGGCCGGCGCCGGCAAGACGGCGCTGGTCGAGGCCTTCGCGAGCCGGCTGGACGATGGCTTGAGCGTGCTTCGCAGCGCCTGCGAGGACCTGTCCATTCCGGATCCTCTGGGGCCGCTTTACGATCTGGCGCGCAACGGGCAGTGGGAATTGCCACGGGCGATCGAAGACCGCCAGGTGCAACGGCTGCCACTGTTTTCGGAGGCGCTCGACGTCTTCGAGGCCAAAGGCCCATGCTTGCTCGTCATCGAGGATCTGCACTGGGCCGACGACGCGACGCTCGATTTCGTCCGCTTCCTCGGCCGACGTATCGCGAACACCCATATCCTGCTTCTGATCACAGCCCGCACCGACCGCAGCGAGGGACAGATGCGCGTGCGCCGGGCGCTCGGCGAGATTCCGGCCGGCAATGTCATGCGCATCGAGGTGCCGCTGCTCAGCGAAAGCGCGGTGCTCTCCCTGGCCGAAGCCGCCGAGCGCGATGGCGGCGCGATCTACCGGGCGAGCGCAGGCAACGCCTTCTTCGTCACCGAGCTGCTCGCCGCCGAAGGAAGCGGCGCCTTGCCGGCAAGCGTGCGGGACGCCGTGCTGGCGCGCGCCGAAAAACTGTCGTCAGGCGCCCGCTCGATGCTCGACGCGGTCTCGGTGTTCCCGCGCCGTGCCGACGCATGGGCGCTCAGTGGCCTGTGCGGGGTCGCCGCCGCCGGCCAACTTGCCGAATGCGTCTCGCATGGGCTGCTCGAGGATATGGGCGACGCCTACGCGTTCCGACACGAGATCGCCCGCAGCGCCATCGAGATGGCGCTGTCGACGAGCCTGCGCCGCGCATATAACGAGCGCGCGCTGGCAGCGCTGCAGGAAAACCCGGATGTCGCCAAGGCAAGGCTGGTGCATCACGCGGTCGAAGCGCAGAATCTCGAAGCGGTGCGCGAGCTGGCGCCGGTGGCGGCGCGCGAAGCCTCCCGCGTCGGGGCGCACCGCGACGCCGCCGGCTACTATGAAGTCGCGCTGCGTTACTGCGATGGCTTGCCAATGGAAAGCCGCGCGGCCCTCTTCGAGGGTCGTGCCTTTGAATGCCACCTCATCGGCCGTGTCGATGTGGCGATCGAAGCGCAGGGGCAGGCGAGGTCGCTGCACCGGGCGCTGGGGGACAGGCTGAAGGAGGGCGATTGCCTCAGATGCCTGTCGCGGTTCTCCTACCTCGTCGGTGATCGCGAGGCGGCCGACCGGTTCGGAGCGCAGGCCGTGGAACTGCTGAAGACAGCCCCGGACGGACCCGAGCTCGCTATGGCCTACTCGAACCTCTCGCAACTGGCGATGCTGGCCGAGCGGCTGGACGAGGCGCTCGCGCTGGGCGCGAAAGCGATCGAGCTGGCAGAGCGGCTGGACCGGCCGGACATCGCCTGCCACGCGCTGAACAACATGGGATCGGTCGAGCAATGGCTGGACCTGGCCAAGGGCCGGCTCCAGCTTGCCCGAAGCCTGGAGATGGCGCTCGAGCACAATTTCCAGGAGCACGCGGCACGCGCCTTCACCAACAGTGCCTGCCTGGCCATCAATCAGCTGGATCATGACGAAGCCCAGTCCTTTCTCGATCGCGGGATCGCCTATTGCATCGAGAACGACCTCGCGACGTGGCGCGACTACATGCGCGGCTCGAAGGCGCAGCTGCTTTTGCGCAGAGGCCTTTGGGACGAGGCGGCGGCCGAAGCGCATGACGTCATCGACAACGAGGCGACGACCCCGCTTGTCCGCTATCCTTCGCTGGTGGCGCTGGCGAGGTTGCGCATCCGACGTGGCGACCCGTCCGCCGGGCCTGTGCTCGACGAGATGAAGCGATTCCTTGGCAAGGGCATGGAGCTGCAGCGGGTGATGCCTTACGCGGCGGTGATGGCCGAACGGGCCTGGCTCGGGCAAGGCGACGACAAAGAGGCGCTCGAGCTGATCGATCTCGCCGAAAAGCTGTCGCCGACCCGGGCGGTGTTGGGCGAGTTGGTGACCTGGCGGCAATTCCTATCGCCGGGGAGTGATACCGGCGAGACGGCCGGGATGGCCGAGCCACAGCGTCTGCTGCTCACCGGGGACTGGCGCGCCGCGGCCGCGCTATGGGCCGAGATGGGCGCTCCCTATGAGCAGGCCCTGGCGCTGCTGCGGGGCAACGAGCCGGCACAACGCGAGGCGCTCGACATTTTCGAAGCGTTGGGCGCCAGGCCCGTGGCGCAGCATGTGCGCGGCCTTATGCGGCAAGGCGGCCTGGATCACATAGCCCGAGGCCCACGGCAGGCCACGCGCGCCAACCTTGCCGGTCTCACGCAGCGGCAGATGGAAGTCCTGCAACTCATCGAGCGCGGCTTCTCCAACAAGAAGATCGCCGCGCATCTGACCATCTCGCCGAAGACGGTCGATCACCACGTCTCGGCGGTGCTGGAAAAGCTGGAGGCCGTTTCGCGCGGCGAGGCGGCGGCCGCGGCGCGCGCGTCGGGGCTGTTGTGAGAGCAAGTTCCGAAATCGGAAGAGAAGCCGCCTAACGTTGGCGCTTGCCCATCCGCCGGTCGGGAACCTGCTCCCCGTTCAGCAACGGGGAGCAGGAAATGAGGATCAGGCGAAAGCGCCGTGGCAGTGCTTGTATTTCTTGCCGGAGCCGCAGGGGCAGAGCTCGTTGCGGCCGACCTTGCCCCAACTCGCGGGGTTCTTGGGGTCGCGGTCCTCCGGCGCGACGACGGCACTCGAGTCCTGCCGCATGAGAAGAGCGGTTTCACCGCCCTGGAAATCGTCCTCGCCGGTGGAGCTGTCGATATGGCTGCCGAACATCTCGGGGGCTTCGGGCGGCGGTGCGTCCGCAGCCTGGCGCACCAGCTCGACGCGCATAAGCTGAGCGGTGACGGCCTGGCGCAGGTTGCCCAGCATCCCCTGGAAGAGCTCGAAGGCCTCGCCCTTGTATTCCTGCAGCGGGTCGCGCTGGGCATAGCCGCGGAAGCCGACGACCGAGCGCAGGTGGTCGAGGTTGACGATGTGTTCGCGCCACAGATGGTCGAGCGTCTGCAGCACCACCGAACGCTCGACATAGTTCATCACGTCCGGCCCAAAGCGATCGGCGCGCTCCTTGGCGGCAGCGTCGGCCGCGGCGGTGATGCGCTCACGGAGGTCGTCCTCGGCAATGCCTTCTTCCTTGACCCATTCCTCGATCGGCAGGTCGAGATTGAGATACTGCGCCACCTCTTCCTTGAGGCCGGCGACGTTCCACTGCTCGGCATAGGCGTTCTCGGGGATGTTCTTGGCGACGATCTCCTCGATGACGCCTTCGCGCATTTCGGCGATCGTCTCCGACAGGCCTTCGCCGTCCATCAGTTCGATGCGCTGCTCGAACACCACCTTGCGCTGGTCGTTCGAGACGTCGTCGTATTTCAAGAGGTTCTTGCGGATGTCGAAGTTGCGCGCCTCGACCTTCTTCTGCGCCTTCTCCAGCGCCTTGTTGATCCACGGATGGATGATCGCCTCATCTTCCTTGAGACCGAGCTTCTGCAGCATGCCATCCATGCGCTCGGAGCCGAAGATGCGCATCAGATCATCCTGGAGAGACAGGAAGAATTTCGAGCGGCCGGGGTCGCCCTGGCGGCCCGAACGGCCGCGCAACTGGTTGTCGATGCGGCGCGATTCGTGGCGCTCGGTAGCCAGAACATAGAGGCCGCCGGCGGCCAGCGCCTTTTCCTTCAGGCGCTCGATGTCGGCGTGGATTTCCTTTTCCCGGGCCTCGCGCTCCGGGCCCTCCGGCATGTCGCCCAGCTCCTCGGCGATACGCATCTCGGCGTTGCCGCCAAGCTTGATGTCGGTGCCGCGGCCAGCCATGTTGGTCGCGATGGTGATAGCGCCCGGCTTGCCGGCCTGGGCGACGATGGACGCCTCGCGCTCGTGGTGGCGGGCGTTCAACACTTCGAAGTTCTTGAAGCCGTCCTTGCGCAGGCGCTCGGCCAGTTGCTCGGATTTCTCGATCGAGGTGGTGCCGACCAGCGTCGGCTGGCCCTTGGCGCTGGCTTCGCGGATTTCCTTGACGATCGCCTTGTACTTCTCCTCGACCGTCCGGTAGACCTCGTCGTCCTCATCCTTGCGGATGACCGGCAGGTTGGTCGGGATTTCGGTGACCTCCAGGCCGTAGATGTTGCCGAATTCCTCGGCCTCGGTCAGTGCCGTGCCGGTCATGCCGGCGAGCTTCTTGTAGAGGCGGAAATAGTTCTGGAAGGTGACGGAGGCCAGCGTCTGGTTCTCCGGCTGGATCTGCACATGTTCCTTGGCTTCAAGCGCCTGGTGCAGGCCTTCCGAATAGCGGCGGCCCGGCATCATGCGGCCGGTGAACTCGTCGATGATGACGATCTCGCCGTTGCGCACGATGTAGTCCCTGTCCTTCTGGAACAGGAGATGCGCCTTCAGCGCATTGTTGACGTGGTGGACGATGGCGACGTTCTCAACGTCGTAGAGCGACTCGCCCTTCAACAGCCCGGCGTCGCGCAGCATGTTTTCGAGCTTCTCGGTGCCGTCCTCGGTGAAGATCGTCGTCTTCTGCTTCTCGTCGACCTCGTAGTCCGCCGGGCCGAGCTTCAGCATGAAGGTGTCGATGGTATTGTACATTTCCGAGCGATCCTCGAGCGGACCGGAAATGATCAGCGGCGTGCGCGCTTCGTCGACAAGGATGGAATCGACCTCGTCGACAATTGCGTAGGAATGCCCGCGCTGCACCATCTGCGAGCGCTCGTACTTCATGTTGTCGCGCAGATAGTCGAAGCCGAGCTCGTTGTTGGTGGCATAGGTGACGTCGGAAGCGTAAGCCTCGCGGCGCTCATCATCGGAAAGGCCGTGGACGATGATGCCGACGGTCAGGCCGAGGAATTTATAGACGCGGCCCATCCATTCGGCGTCGCGCTTGGCGAGGTAGTCGTTGACGGTAACGACATGCACGCCCTTGCTGGCCAAAGCGTTGAGATAGACCGGCAGGGTGGCGACCAGGGTCTTGCCCTCGCCGGTGCGCATCTCGGCGATACCGCCATTGTGCAGCACCATGCCGCCGATCAGCTGTACGTCAAAAGGCCGCATGCCGAGCACGCGGCGGGCCGCTTCGCGCACCGTGGCGAAAGCCGGGATCAAGAGGTCGTCGAGCGAGGCGCCGTTGGCGAGATCCTGGCGGAACTTTTCCGTGCGCCCCGCAAGCTCGGCATCGGAAAGCGCCCGCATCTCGTTTTCCATGGCGTTGATGGCTTCGACCCTGGGCCGGGTCGACTTGACACGGCGGTCATTGGAAGAACCGAAAACCTTACGGGCGAGACCGCCGAGACTGACCATCCAATGGTCCTTTCGATAGCAATTTTAGCCGCTTGCGACAGGCGCCGGGCGGGCCCATCAAATCCGCGTGAATGCGGACAAACGCAAAAAGCGCCCGGAAAACGGTTCTGGACGCCAAGTCGTTGGACAGATAAGAGGGGGCTCAATCGATGTCAACGCCGCGTTAGCCTCATGGGCAGCGCCAAATTCCGCCACAATCCGACTGATTTGGAACCTCCGCTCACGCGATCCTTATTGGCAATCCCCTTTGGAGTTATCTTGATGTCCCTGTCGTTCCGCCGCGCCTCGCTCGCCAGCCTTGGTCTGGCCTTCGGGCTTTCGGCTCTTTGCCTGTCGCCGTTGATGGCGCAGGAGACCAAGCCCGCCCAGCCGGACGCCACGGCGCCCGCCGCGGCTCCGGTCGATCCCAATGCCGTGGTTGCCACCGTCAATGGCGAGAAGCTGACGGAGGCCGACCTCCAGCTCGCCGAAGGCGAACTGTCGCAACAGTTCGCGCAACTGCCGCCTGAGCAGCGCCGCGCCGCGGCCCTTTCGGCGGCGATCGAAATCCGCGTCATGGCCAAGAAGGCGGTCGATGCGGGTCTCGACAAGGATCCCGACTTCCAGCGGCGCATGGCTTTCCTGCAGGCGCGCGCGCTGCATGGCGAGGTCGTCGAGAAGGAAGTGGTCGACAAGGTGACGGACGCCGAAGTGCGCGCCCGCTACGACCAGGAAATCGCCAACACCCCGCCGATCAACGAAATCCACGCCCGTCACATCCTCGTGAAGACGAAGGAAGAGGCCGAGGCGATCATCAAGCAGCTCGACGGCGGCGCCGACTTCCAGAAACTCGCCAACGAGCACACCAGCGATCCGAGCGGCAAGACAAACGGCGGCGATCTCGGCTGGTTCGGCCCGGGACAGATGGTGCCGGAGTTCGACAAGGCGGCCTTCGCGCTCGAGGTCGGCAAATATTCGAAGGAGCCGGTGCAGTCCCAGTTCGGCTGGCACGTCATCAAGGTCGAGGACAAGCGCGCCAAGCAGCCGCCGGCCTTCGACGACGTCAAGGACCAGGCCAAGCAGGCGGTGATCCGCGACAAGTATTTCGCCATGGTCAAGGACCTGCGCGCGGCCGCCAAGGTCGAGATCCCGGACGAGAAGCTCAAGAAGGATGTCGACGCGCTGGAAGGCAGCAAGTAATCCACCGCCGAACGACGGTTTTGCAAAGGGCGCCCGAGGGCGCCCTTTCTCTTTGGGGTCAGGCTCCCGTTATTCCCCGCGTGATGCAGCGCACGGCGGCGCGGATCGCCGTCTCGTCCTCGTCGAGCCGTTTGGTCAGCAGATGCCGCCAGGCGTAGGAGGCGATCAGGTCGGCGACAATCCCGGCGTCGACATCGGCCGCCACCTCGCCGCGCGCCTTGGCGCGCTCGATCATCAGGCCGGTATGGCTGCGGCGGCCCTTTGTATATTCGGCAAGCGCGGAGGCCGCCGCTTCGTCGGACTGCGCCTCGGCGACCAACGAGCTGAAGATGTTGCCGGACGGGGTGTCGCGCCAATGCGCGAACAGGTTCTGGAGAAAGCCGGCCAGATCATCCTCGAGGCTTCCGGTATCGGGGGTCTCGACGCGCTTCTGCCGCCGGTAGACCTCGATCAGCAGCGCCGCCTTGCTCGGCCACCAGCGATAGATGGTCGGCTTTCCCGCGCGCGCCCGCCTGGCGACAGCCTCGATCGAAAAGCCAGCATAGCCCGCCTCGCGCAGCACCGCCTCGGCGGCCTCGATGATGGCGTCGGCGCTTTCGGGATTGCGTTTCGCGCCGATCGACTTGCGCCCGCGGGCGGCGGCTTCGCCCATTCCAGTCTTCCTTAGCCGGTGAATCTGTTGCCAATCATATTGGCTTCATGGACGAAACGAAACGATCCGTTTCAGGTTGCCAGGGGTTGGTCAGGTCCATGGGGCGCGGCCAGAACGCCCCTTGCGCCAGGACGCGCTATCGGGCAAACCGGCCTTCCTTTTCGCGTTCTTGCCGCTCGGGGTCATAGATGTCCGCAACGATTTCGCCGCTCGCACCGAAGAAATATCCCAAGATGCCGGCCATCGAGGGCGTGCGCATCGCGACCGCCGAAGCCGGCATCAAGTACAAGAACCGAACCGACCTGCTCGCCATGGTCTTCGAACCGGGCACGGCCGTCGCCGGTGTCTTCACTCGGTCGAAATGCCCGTCGGCGCCCGTCGATTACTGCCGCCAGAACCTGCCCGCCGGCAAGGCGCGCGTCCTTGTGGTCAATTCCGGCAATGCCAATGCCTTCACCGGCAAGAAGGGCAAGGCCTCGACGGCGCTGACCGGCGAGGCGGCGGCGAAGGCCGCGGGCTGCGGCGAAAACGAGGTGTTCCTGGCCTCCACCGGCGTTATCGGCGAGCCGCTGGACACCAACAAATTCAGCCATCTCCTCGCCGGTCTGGTCAAGGACGGCAAGCCGGACCTGTGGACCGAGGCGGCCAAGGCCATCATGACCACCGACACCTATCCGAAGGTGGCGACGGCGACGGTCAAGCTCGGCGATGCCGACGTCACCATCAACGGCATCGCCAAGGGCGCCGGCATGATCGCGCCCGACATGGCGACGATGCTCTCCTTCATCGCCACCGACGCGCCGATCGCCGCGCCCGTGCTGCAGGATCTGTTGTCACGCGGCACGGCCAAGACCTTCAATGCGGTCACCGTCGACAGCGACACCTCGACCAGCGACACGCTGCTTTTCTTCGCCACCGGCAAGGCGGCCGTACGTGGGGCGCCTGCGATCAGCGATCCAAAGGATGCCCGGCTTGGCGCGTTCCGCCGGGCGCTGGGCAAGGTGCTGAAGTCGCTGGCGCTGCAGGTGGTGCGCGATGGCGAAGGTGCGCGCAAGCAGGTTGAGGTCACGGTGACCGGCGCCAAATCGGCGCGCTCGGCCAAGCGCATCGCGCTTGCCATCGCCAATTCGCCGCTCGTCAAAACGGCGGTCGCGGGCGAGGACGCCAATTGGGGTCGCGTCGTCATGGCCGTCGGCAAGGCCGGCGAGCCGGCAGACCGCGACCGGCTGTCGATCTGGTTCGGCGACAACCGCCTGGCGCATGAGGGCGAGCGCGACCCAGCCTATTCGGAGGAAGCGACCTCTGCCTATATGAAGCGCGACGATATCAGCATACGCGCCGATATCGGCATCGGCCGCGGCAAGGCGACGGTGTGGACCTGCGACCTCACCAAGGAATATGTCGCCATCAACGGCGATTACCGGAGCTGATGGCGCCGGTGTCCAGGCATCCGGCAAGCGTTCTGGCGGTCGTGCGCCGCTACGAGGCGGCGGGTTTTCGCGCCTGGCCGGCAGCGGCCGTCCATTATGACGGGACCTGGGTGGTGCGGCTCACGGCCGGGCACCCCGCCAAGCGGCTGAATTCGGTCAATCCGCTCGATCCTGGCGACACGCACGCCATCGAAGAGCGCATCGGTCGCGCCGCGCGGCGCTTCGATGCCTATGGCCGGCCGCTGACCTTCCGCATGTCGCCGCTGTCGGGGCAGGTGCTGTCCACGCATCTCGACAAAGCCGGTTGGAACAGGTTCGACGAATCCCTGATCATGCGGCTGCCGCTGAAGGAGGTCGAGCTTGGCGCGGCCATGGACCAAATACCGCTGAAAGATATCAGCCGCTTCATCGGCGCTTCGCTCAGGACGAGCGGCTCGGACGCTTCGCTGCGGCCCGGGCTGTCCGAGGTCATCGGCGCCATCCAGCCGGAAGCAGGGCTGTTCGCGCTCGAGGACGGCAACGAGCCGCTGGCGACGCTGATCTGCGTCCATGACGGCGATCTTGCCGGACTGTTCGAGGTCGCCACCGAAAAGTCGGCGCGCAACAAGGGTCATGGCCGCAACCTCATCCTCTCCGCGTTGAAATGGGCCCGGCTTCGCGGCGCGCGCGAGGCCTGGCTGCAGGTCGAGGCCGGCAATGCGCCGGCGTTGTCGCTCTACCGCTCGCTCGGCTTCGAGGAGGTCTATCGCTACCACTATCGACGGCCGCCTGGCGCATGAACGAGAACAAGCCCGCCGGAAAGCGCCTGCTCCTGGTCGCCGCCTGCGCGCTAGTCGACACCGACCGGCGCGTGCTTCTGGCGCAGCGCCCGCAGGGCAAGCAACTTGCCGGCCTGTGGGAATTTCCAGGCGGCAAGGTCGAGCCCGGCGAGACGCCGGAGGAGTGCCTGGTCCGCGAACTCCACGAGGAACTCGGCATCGAGACCGAGATTCCCTGCCTGGCGCCGCTCACCTTCGCCAGCCATTCCTATGACGATTTCCATCTGTTGATGCCGCTCTATGTCTGCCGTCGTTTCCGCGGCATCGCGCAGCCCAGGGAGGGGCAGGGGCTGAAATGGGTCCGGCCAAAGCAGATGCGCGACTATCCGATGCCGCCGGCCGACGCGCCGCTGATCCAGTTCCTCATCGACCTTCTGTAATTTTCGTGGCCTGTCTTTCGGCAGTTCACAGCCTCCTGCAGAGGTAGACGTTTCACGGCTTTCCCGGCCCCGCTTTAGTCAGCGTTAATGGAAGATTTATCTCGACGTGAAAAATTGAACGAAGCGCGGTTCGCGCGACGACATCGTCGATGGCTGGGAAACACGGCATGAGCCTTGAAAGAGATTGGGACTCGATCCGGCCCGATAGAGGCTTCCGCGCGGTCGACGCCGGCATGGGCATCCTGCGGATCACGCTGCTCTTTGGTTCGGCCGCGGTGGCGCTGGCGCTGATCGCGACGCCTTTCCTTGACAACCAGACCCGACCGCAGGGCGCCCGCGACGGCTTCGCCGGGCTCGACATGACCGCGACCGGGTCGATCGGCCATCGCACCAGCACGTATACGGTTCGCCGCAGCGTGCTGCAGCCAATGCCCAGTTCGATCTGCGTGATCCGCAACGACGGCAGCCGCAGCGGCGAGTGCTGACGGGGTTAACGATCTTCGCGGTACGGCGGCATTTCACTTGCCGTTAAGCTTCTACCGTTAACCTTTCTTAACGGGTGGCACATTAGAATTCCTGCAAGAAGGATCGATGACCATGAAAAACCTGCTGCAGCAATTCATTGAAGATGAAACGGGTGCCACGGCCGTCGAATATGGCCTGATCGTCGTGGTGTTGTCGCTCGCCATCGTCGCCGGCGTCAAACAGGCGGCCGATGGGCTCCAGTGGCTGTTCAGCAACAACAACAGCAGGCTTGCCAGCGCCTTCGCTCACTAAACCGACAGCAGGCGGACGCGCTCAGTTTTTCGGCGGGTTCTCCAGGATTGCCTTCAGCGAGACCTTGCCCGACCCGGGCTTGAGCGGCTTTTGCTGCGATGCGTCGGGCGCCCATCCAGACATCCAGACAATCGAAAAGCTTGCGCGGATACGGCCGTCGGGGTCTGAGAATCGCTCGGCGTAGATTTCGGCGGCACGGGCAAACAAACGCCTGCCGGCAGGCCGCCGGCTGCGATCGATGAGTGCGCTGGTTTCGCCCATGGCGCGCAGATCGTCGGCCAGGTCGAACAGCGTATCGTAGCGCACCGCGACCGTTTCGACATCGGCAACGGGCAATGCGAGGCCGGCGCGTTGCAGCAGCGCGCCCGCGTCGCGCACGTCGGTGAAAGGAAGGACGCGCGGGCTTGCGCCGCCGTAAAGTTCGGTCTCGGCCGCGAGCAGGCTTTCGCGCAATTCCGCCAATGTCCCCGCGCCGGCGAAGGCGCCGAGGAAAAGCCCGTCCGGTTTCAGCGTCCGGCGGATTTGCGCCAGCACGCCCGGAATATCGTTCATCGCGTGCAGCGTGAGCAGGCAGACGACGAGATCGAGGCTGCCATCCTCGAACGGCACAGTCTCCGCCGGCACAACCAGGCCGGGGCCGCCGGCCAGCAGCGCTTCGTCCATCTCGACGCGTACGGTCTCGCCGACCTTGCCGCTGCGGGCGAGCACCTCGGCCGCCGCCGATGTCTGACAGAACAACGCGGCCGCCTTGCCGAAGCGGCGCTCGACGGCGTCCAAGCGGTCGGCAAGGTCTTCCGCAGCCCGACGCATCAGAAAATCGGCGCCTTCGACGGGGCGCTCGGCAGCCCGGCGCTTGCGCGCCAGCCAGAGCTCAGTGTCGATCAAGGGTTGCAATGAAAAAGCTTCCTGTTGTCCATGCCGCCCGGAGTGATGTTAGGGTGGCATGGGGTTCCTTTCACGTGGCCGATCCGGTGCGCAAGATCAAGACCATCGCTGTCCAGGATATGACACGGCAGGCGCTGGCCTGGCCGGCGCGCCTGTTGTTTCCGCCGGTTTGCGCCGGCTGCCGTCGCCATGTCTCGCAGCCCGGCGTGCTTTGCGGCGCCTGCTGGCCGAAGCTCAGGCTGCTGGAGAAGCCCTGGTGCCCGGTCATGGGCACGCCCTTCACCCATGACATGGGCGAGGGGTTTCTTTCCGCGGAGGCGATCGCCGATCCGCCGCCCTTCGAGCGGGCGCGGGCCGCCGTCGCCTATTCGGGTGTCGCGCGGCAGATGGTGCAGGGGTTGAAATACCAGGACCGCACCGATCTCGCGCCCTGGATGGCCAACTGGATGATGCGCGCCGGCGCGGAGCTGGTCGCGGAGGCCGGCCTGATCGTGCCGGTGCCGTTGCATTGGCGACGCTTCTTCCGGCGCCAGTTCAACCAGTCGGCGGAACTCGGACGGGCCGTTTCAAAGCTCAGTGGACTGCCTTTCTCGCCGTCCGCGGTCATGCGCGTGAAGCTGACACGTCAGCAGGTCGGGCTCGAACGGCATGAGCGCGAGGAGAATGTGCGCGCCGCATTCCGCGTTTCCCCGGAGGCCGAAATCGAAATCTCGGGCCGCCGGGTGCTCGTCATCGATGATGTCTACACCACGGGCGCCACGGTGCGGGCGGTCGCCAAGGCGCTGAAGAGGGGCGGCGCCGGAGCGGTCGATGTCCTCACTTTCGCCCGCGTCCTGCCGGGGGACTTCCGGCCCGATGAGTCCGCGACTATATAGGGTTTGAGTTGTTTGTTGCTGCATGTCGTTTTCGTACAATCATTTGGACGGCGTGCGTGAGCAGGATTGCCGGCCAATGGCTGATGTGACGATCTATACCCGCATGATGTGCGGCTACTGCAGTGCCGCCAAGCGGCTGCTCGACCGCAAGGGCGTGGCCTATACCGAGCACGATGCCTCCTTCTCGCCGGAACTGCGCCAGGAAATGATTTCGCGGGCGCATGGGCGAGCCACCTTTCCGCAGATTTTCATCGGCGACACGCATGTCGGCGGCTGCGACGACCTCCACGATCTGGAGTCGCAAGGCCGGCTGGACGCGATGCTCGCCAACGGGAGATGATCATGGGTAGTTTCAAGGCCGCCGCCGTGCAGATGCGTTCGGGCACAAGCCCGGAGCGGAACGCCGCCGACATGGAGATTCTGGTCCGCCAGGCCGCCGGCCAGGGCGCCGTCTATGTCCAGACGCCGGAAATGACCGGCGCTCTGGTGCGCGACAAGGAAGCCGGCGCGGCCGCGTTTACCACCGAGGACAAGGACATCGTCGTCGCCACGGCGCGCAGCCTGGCGAAGGAGCTCGGCATCTACCTGCATATCGGCTCGACGGCGATCCGCCGCGCTGACGGCAAGCTGGCCAATCGTGCGTTCCTGTTTTCGCCCGATGGCGCCGCGATCGCCGGCTATGACAAGATCCACATGTTCGATGTCGATCTCGACAATGGCGAGAGCTGGCGCGAATCCGCCGCCTACGAGCCGGGAACCGAAGCGGTGGTGACCGACATCGAAGGCACGAGGCTGGGCTTTGCCGTTTGCTACGACCTGCGCTTCCCGCAGCTGTTCCGCGCCGAGGCGATGGCCGGGGCCGAGGTGCTGACGGTACCAGCAGCCTTTACCCGCCAGACCGGCGAGGCGCATTGGCATGTGCTGCTGCGCGCCCGCGCCATCGAGAACGGCGCCTATGTCATCGCCGCCGCGCAGGGTGGGCTGCATGAAGACGGTCGCGAGACCTATGGCCATTCGCTGATCGTCGACCCTTGGGGGCGCATCGTCGCCGAGGCATCGCATAACGAGCCCGGGGTGATCGTCGCCGAGATCGATCCGGCGCAGTCGCTTGCGGCGCGTCGCAAGATCCCCAATCTGAAGAATGCACGGGACTTCACCGTCAACGCCGGCGCGATCGAAGCGCCTCGCCTGAGGGGTGCAGCCTCTTGATCCGCTTTTCCCTGATCTGCGAACACGACCATGAATTCGAAGCCTGGTTCCGCAGCAATGACGACTTCGACACCCAGAAGAAGCGCGGCTTCGTCGATTGCCCGAGCTGCGGCTCGCACAAGGTCGAGAAGGCGTTGATGGCGCCGGCCGTCTCGACTTCGCGCAAGCAGGAGAAGGTCGCGTTGGCCATGGGCGAGGCGCAGAAGCAGGCGTTGGCGCAGTTGAAGGCGCTGGCCGAGAAGGTGCGCGAGAATGCCGACTATGTCGGCGACAAGTTCGCCGAGGAAGCGCGCAAGATCCATTTCGGTGAGACCGATCCGCGTGGCATCTACGGCGAAGCGACGCCGGAGGAGGCGAAAGGCCTCATCGAGGACGGCGTCGAGTTCATGCCGATCCCGAGTTTTCCGGACGACCGGAACTAGCTTCCCAAGCGCCTCGGGGTCGTAGCCTGACGGCGACGGCGATACGCATGCCGTTGCGCTCGGCAGCCGGAGGCCGATCGGCGATACGCCTCGCCTATACCTTCGTATATCCGGCCTATACCACTGCCAAATTGACCGCCTGATCGCGCGGTGACAGAAGGTTCGTGCCTTCGCGACAAGCGATCGCTCACTGGAACGAGAAACGATGGACAGCTACCCGAGTAGCTGCCCGGTCATGGCCTTTGCCCATGGCCGGACGGCTGCGCCCTTGAACCGGATCGCTCCTGGCGCCGCCTGCCAGGCGAGCCCCGAACGGGCCTGACCCGTCTTCGGCTCGCCGCAGGACCGTTACGGACGGCTCCTGGAGGTGAGTCATGAACAAGATCATCATCTTCCGCGGCAAGAACGGAGTGCCCGCGCCTGGCAAGGCTCCGGCCCAGCCTCCGATCGGTGCGCCCATCCTGCAGTTCCGGCCCAGGCCCTCGCGTCGCGCATCGAACGTCGTGGTGCGCGCAATCTGGCGTCGCGATCCGAAGACCGGGCAGATCGAATGCCGCTGGGTCTCGGAGCGTCACATCGCGTTCGACGATGGCGCGAGACCCCGCACCGTCGCCGAGCGCGTCGTTGCCGTCGCAGCGCCGCGCCGTTCGCTGTCTCTGTCCCGCTGAGGTCCCGCCATGGTGTTCCTTCCTCAAGATCGTCCGGACCAGGGCGCCGTTGCGGCCTTCGTCCGTTCCCGTCTCCTGCCAAACAGCTACGATGTCGTCGCTTTCGCCCTGGTGATTGCGACGATCGCGCTCGTGCTGCGGGGATCGCACGAGATGCGGGCCTCGCTCGACGCGCTCTCGGCGGCACCGGTTTCGCTCGACATCGGCCATCTGCCCGAATATGCCCTGCGCACGACGCTCAGGATGTTCGCGGCGATCATCGCGTCGCTGATCTTCACCTTCGTGGTGGCGACGCTTGCCGCAAAGAGCCGCCGCGCCGAGCTCGTGATCATCCCGGCGCTCGACATCCTGCAATCGGTGCCGGTGCTCGGTTTCCTGACCTTCACCGTCACTTTCTTCATCGGGCTGTTTCCGGGCAGCCAACTCGGGGCCGAATGCGCCTCGATCTTCGCGATCTTCACCGCTCAGGCCTGGAACATGGCCTTTTCGTTCTATCAATCGCTGCGCACGGTGCCGCATGACCTCGACGAGGTCAGCCGGGGCTACGGCCTTTCCGCATGGCAGCGCTTCTGGAAGCTCGAGGCGCCGTTCGCGGCGCCTGGCCTGATCTGGAACACAATGATGTCGATGTCAGGCGGCTGGTTCTTCGTCGTCGCTTCGGAGGCTATCACCGTCGGCAACACGACGGTCCAGCTTCCGGGTATCGGGTCGTATCTGGCGCTGGCCATCGACCAGAAGAATTTCGCGGCCGTCGCTTGGGCGGTGGCTGCAATGGCCGTCCTGATCCTGCTCTACGACCAGCTTCTGTTCCGCCCGATCGTCGCCTGGGCGGAGAAGTTCCGCTTCGAACAGACAGCGAGCCAGGACAAGCCCCGTTCCTGGGTCTACAACATGATCATCCGCACCCGGTTGCTGAAGCGTCTGATGATCCCCTTCGGCTGGGCCTGGGACCGTCTGATGCTTGTCCGTCTCGACGGCGGGAGGACGTGGGCCGCGTCGACCAGCTCCGGCCGCACGAGCCGGGTCATCGACCGCATCTGGCTGGTGCTGGTTCTGGCCGTGACAGCGTGGGGCATCTGGATCGCTTTCGACTATATGCGCCAGACCCTGTCATGGAGCGATGCGAGGGAGGCGTTCGGTGGTGGCCTGGTCACGCTGCTGCGCGTCGCCCTGCTGATCGCGGTCGCCAGCGTCATCTGGGTGCCGATCGGCGTCTGGATCGGGCTCAGGCCGGCCGTCGCCGAACGGGTCCAGCCGCTGGCGCAGTTCCTGGCGGCCTTCCCCGCCAACGTGCTGTTTCCTTTTGCGGTCGTCGCAATCGTGGCCACCGGCGTCAACCCGAACATCTGGCTCTCGCCGCTGATGGTGCTCGGAACGCAGTGGTACATCCTGTTCAATGTGATAGCCGGCGCGACCGCCTTTCCCACCGACCTCAAGGAAGCGGCGTCAGTCTACCAGATACGCTCGTGGACATGGTGGCGGCGCGTCATCCTGCCCGGGATCTTTCCATACTACGTCACGGGCGCCATCACCGCTTCCGGCGGCTCGTGGAACGCCAGCATCGTCGCCGAGGTGGCGAGCTGGGGCAACACCAAGCTCGAGGCCTATGGTCTAGGCGCCTATATCGCCAAGGCGACGGACGCCGGCGACTTTCCACGTGTCGTGCTCGGCATCGCCGTGATGTCGCTTTTCGTCACCCTTTTCAACCGAACCCTGTGGCGCCCGCTCTACGTCTATGCAGAGCGCCGGCTGCGCCTCGATTGACCGTCCGGAGGACAGATCATGGATATCATCGCCAACAACACACCGCTTGTCAGCGTGAAGGGCGTCAGGCAGGCCTATGACAACGGCACCTCCGGCCAGCTGGTCGTGCTCGACAATGTCGACCTTACCCTGCGTCCGGCCGAGATCGTCGGCCTGCTCGGTCGCTCCGGCTCCGGCAAGTCGACGCTGCTGCGGACCATAGCCGGCTTGATCCGCCCGACCGAAGGCTCAGTCGCCTTCGAGGGCCAACCGGTCACTGGACCGCGCTCGGGCATCGCCGTCGTCTTCCAGAGTTTTGCGCTGTTTCCCTGGCTGACCGTGCTGGAGAATGTCGAGCTGGGGCTGGAGGCGCAGGGCGTCATTCCGGCTGAGAGGCGCAAGCGCGCGCTCGCGGCGATCGACCTGATCGGCCTTGACGGCTATGAGAACGCCTATCCGAAGGAGCTCTCGGGCGGAATGCGCCAAAGGGTGGGTCTCGCCCGCGCGCTGGTCGTCCATCCAAAGCTGCTCCTGATGGACGAGCCATTTTCGGCGCTCGACGTGCTGACCGCCGAGACGCTGCGCACCGACCTGCTCGATCTCTGGTGCGAAGGGCGCATGCCGATCGAAGCCATCCTGATGGTGACGCACAACATCGAGGAGGCGGTGCTGATGTGCGATCGCATCCTGATCTTCGGCTCCAATCCTGGCCATGTCATCGGCGAGATCCGGGTCGAGCTGCCGCAGCCGCGCAACCGTCTCGACCCAGCCTTCCGGGCGCTCGTCGAGGATATCTATGCCCGCATGACGACGAAGACGGGAGCAACGGCCCCGGCGCGGGAAGGGCTCTTCCCCGGCACGGGCATCGCCATGGTGCTGCCGAGGGTTTCCACCAACGAATTGTCGGGCCTTATCGAGACCGTTGCGGCCAAGCCTTATGACGGCAAGGCCGATCTGCCGCCGCTCGCCGCCGATCTCAGGCTCGACATCGACGACCTCTTTCCGGTCGCCGAAACGCTGCAGCTTCTGCGCTTTGCCGAACTCGAAGGCGGCGACCTTCGCATAACGGCGGCCGGCAAGCGCTTTGCCGAAAGCGAGGTCGACGAGCGCAAACGCCTCTTCGCGCAGCAACTGGCGACCTATGTGCCCTTGGCCGCGCATATCCGCCGCATCCTCGACGAGCGACCGAGCCACAAGGCGCCGGCCCGGCGCTTCCGCGACGAGCTTGAGGATTACATGTCCGAGGACTACGCCGCAGACACCATCAAGGCGATCATCAGCCTGGCGCGCTACGCGGAGTACTTCGCCTACGACGAAGAAGCCGACCTGTTCACGCTCGAAAACCCGAGCTGAGCGGGCAGTCTCGGCCAATCGCGGATACGTCGGCGGCCCCATGGGCCCTTGTTCACCTCGGCCTCGGCCAGTCGACCGATCCGGCCGATTGGGCCGGGGAGGCATCGGGACAGCCTGAGGAATGACCGTACATCCCTTCGAGGGAGGTCGCGATGAATGTCATCGGACTTGATCAAGCTGCCATCAATCTCGGCGATGGCGAGGCACATATCCGCGTCTTGATGTTCCAGGGGCTCGGTTCGGCAAAGCCGCACCCCCGCCAGCTAGATAGCCGCAATATCGAGGACAGCGACCGTATCGAAGTGGCCGCCACCGTCACTTCGGATCGGCGGGAAGGCACGGTGATCGAGCAGATCGTGGGCCGGCTCAGTCTGGAGGGGATCGTTACCGCCGCGCGCTGGCCGGTCGATGCCCTGGCCGAATAGGGCGGGATCCCGCCGGGCGTTCAGTAATCCGGGAGAAAGTCATGGAGGATCGTTCCATGGTTCGGCGCAATCGGGAAGAATTCGAAACGGGACGCCCACCACGGTGGCCGTCGCGCAGGAAGCCCCGCGGGAACCCCAATGCGCCGGCGGGTTGGGCGATCGGCGCTCGATTGTTATGGCTGCGCGTTGCCTTCGTCATCGCACGCGTTTTGCTGTATCTGGCGCAGCTGCTGTCGAATATTGCCGCAAGACTGCTCCAGCGACGTCTGTTGCCGCTGGTGTTCGTCCGCTGGATGCTCAAGATATCCTACGCATCCACGCGTCTTTCTTTTTGCGTCCTTCGTGCCTGCGTGGGAAGACGAGCAAGTCGCTAGGCCTGTTCCGCCAGAGCGACCGGCGATTTTCCGTCGGAATTGCGTAGAAACAAATATCTGGAGCGAGCCGGCTGCCTGGCAAAAGCCGACCGCGCCTGGATCAAATCGTGCCCGGAGGCGGCAGGATGAGGCTCGACACAGCAAGGCTCCACACTGAAAAGCCCCTGCTATGGCTGACGATCGCCATCCTTGCGGCGGCAATATTCGTTGCCGACACCGTCACTGAACTCCAGATTGCCTTCGCCGTTCTCTATGTCGCCGTCGTGCTGATCTCGGTACAGGCGGCGCGTCCGCGCGGGGTGGCGCTCGTGGGAACCGTCTGTGCCTTCCTCACCGTCGTCAGCTATCTGCTCACCGGGTCTGGCGATCGTGACGCGGGACTTGCCAATTGCGCCTTAAGCCTGCTGGCGATCGGAGCCACCACCTATCTGGCGCTGAGGACTGAAAGAGCCAACCTGGCCGTGCGGCAGGCTCAAACCGACCTTGCCCACATGTCGCGCATATTGCTTGTGGGAGAACTGAGCACATCGATTGCCCATGAGGTCAGCCAGCCATTGGCCGCGATCGCGGCCAATGGCAATGCCGCGATCCGATGGCTGAGCGCGTCGCCACCGAACGAAGGCGAGGCAGGAAAGGCGCTGGAGCGGATCGTCGAAGCGGCCGGCCGTGCCGGCGATATCATCGGCCGTGTCCGCAACCTGGCCACGCGCACGCCGCCGTCGCGCGGCCCGATCGATATGGCCGAGCTGGTGCAGGAAACGCTGGCGCTCGCGCTTGGCGAGATACGCAGCAGCCAAATCGCGCTGCGGACCGAATTGGCCAATGACCTGCCGATGATTGCCGGCGATCGCGTCCAGCTCCAGCAGGTCATCCTCAACTTCTTGGTCAACGCCATCGACGCCATCAAGGCCGGCCGCGCCGACGAACGCGACCTGTTGGTGAGCCTCTCGGCCGACGGCGAAAGAATCACGCTCAGCGTGCGCGACAATGGCATCGGGCTTTCCCAAGGTTCGCTCGACAAGGTCTTCGACGCCTTCTACTCGACGAAGCCGGGCGGCATGGGGGTAGGGCTTGCGATCAGCCGCTCGATCGTCGAGGCTCACCGCGGCTCCGTCTATGCGGCGCCCAACTATCCGCATGGCGCCGTGTTCGGCTTCAGGCTGCCCATGGACGAGGCGCCAATGGACAAGACGGGGGGCTGATCCGGTGCAGGAGCCGCAAGCAACGATCTATGTCGTCGACGACGATCCGGCGGTTCGCGATGGATTGGACAGCCTCCTGCGCTCCGTCGGCTATAACGTCCGCACATTCGCTTCCGTCGACGATTTCACGCAACATGTCCGCGCCGATGCGCCGTCCTGCCTCGTGCTCGACGTGCGCATGCCGGGTCCGAGCGGGTTGGATTTCCAGGCGCGGCTGGCCGCCAGCGGCGACGCCATTCCGGTCATTTTCCTGACGGGCCATGGAGACGTGCCCATGTCGGTGCGCGCCATCAAGGCCGGGGCGGTGGAATTCCTGCTGAAGCCCTTTCGTGAGCAGGATCTGCTCGACGCCATTCAGGCGGGGCTGGAAGAGGACCGTGCACATCGCCTCGACGCCGGGCTCATGGCCGAGCTTCGAGAACGGTTCGCCACGCTCAATGCACGCGAGCGCGATGTTATGGGCCTTGTCGTCACCGGCCTGCTCAACAAGCAGGTCGCCGGCGAACTCGGCGTCAGCGAGATCACGGTGAAGGTCAATCGCGCGCAGGTCATGCGCAAGATGAAAGCCGCGACGCTGCCAGACCTGATCCGGATGGCCGACCGGCTTGGGCTTGCCGCGAACCGCCAAGTCAAAGACTGACGATCAGTTTTTCCAGCAGTTTCGCCAGCATTTCACGATCCTCGCGCGTCAAACCGGCGAGGATTTCATGCTCGTTGGCGACGTGGGCGGCAAGTGCCTCGTCGATGAGATCGCGGCCTTTCGCGGTGAGTTCGACGACAACGCCGCGCCGGTCGCTGGGATGCGGCGAGCGTTGGGTCAGGCCAGCCTTCTCCAGGCGATCGAGGCGGGCAGTCATGGCGCCCGACGTCACCATCGTCGCCTCGTAGAGCTCGGTCGGCGTCAGCGCGTAGGGCTTGCCCGACCGGCGCAGCGTCGCCAGCACGTCGAATTCGCCCGCCTGCAGGCCAAAGCGGGCAAAGACCGGCGCAAGCCGGTCCCGGGCGATCAGCGCCGAGACCTCGTTGAGCCGCCCGATGACGCCCATTGGCGACACGTCCAGGTCCGGCCGTTCACGTCGCCATTGCTCCATGGCCCTGCTTGCTCGATCCATGTCGCTCACCGCAAAGTATCTTGACATAAAGAATCTTTACGCTATCTTACCGCAACAAGAACCGGCCGCCAAGCGGTCTCGCGGAGACAGGACAATCCGATGAAATCTATCTGGGATTCGGCAATTGCCCTGCTGGTGGTGACAGGCGGGCTGCTCGGCATGACGCTGCCGTTCGGCAAGCTCGCCACCGCCGCCGGGGTCCCGGCCATGGTATGGGCCTTCGTCATCTCGCTGGGTGCCGGCGGCGTGCTGCTGCTGGCGCTTCTGCTGCGCGGCGAGCGCATCCGCCTGACGCCGCACAAGCTGCGCTATTTCTTCGTCACCGCCGCGATCTCCTATGCCATTCCCAATCTCTTGATGTTCTCGGCCATCCCCCATCTCGGTGCCGGCTACACCGGCATCATGTTCACGCTGTCGCCTGTCATCACGCTGGTGTTTTCGATCCTGCTTGGCGTCAGGCGCCCCAATCTGCTCGGTGTCATCGGCATCGCCGTCGGCTTCGTCGGCGCGGTGATGGTCGCGCTCACGCGCGGCGAGGCTGGCCAGCCGGCCGATTATTTCTGGGTGGCGATCGGCCTGCTCATTCCGGTCAGCCTCGCCGCCGGCAACATCTACCGCACCGTCGACTGGCCGCAGGACACCGGCCCGATCGAGCTTGCCGTCGGCAGCCATCTGGCGTCGGCCACGCTGCTGATCATCGGCATCTTTACGCTTCTGGGCGGGCAGGCCTTCGTTCCGCTCGGCGGCGTGCCGCTGGTGGTGGTCGGCCAGATGGCGTCGGCCTCCGCGATGTTCGCCTTCTTCTTCCGCCTGCAGGCGGTCGGCGGCCCGGTCTATCTCAGCCAAATCGGCTATGTGGCGGCGGCCGTCGGCCTGTTCGCCGGCACGATCTTCCTCGGCGAGCACTACCAGCTCCTGACCTGGCTGGGCGCGGCCATCGTCACGGCCGGCGTTTTCATCACGACGAAGGCGCAAAGCCAGGCCGGCGCGCCGGCATCGGTTCGCATCGAGCCGGCGTCGCCCCGGAGCTAGTCCGCTTTGCCGGAGGGTTCCGGCTGCGGGTGGCGGCGGCGATGGGTGGCGGCGGCGCGCGCCGCCTGCTCGTAGATGCCCGTCATCAGCTCCAACGTGCGCGCGACATCCTGGAGCTTTTCGGCCATTTCGGGAATGCGCTTCACCGCCTCGATGAGCAGGACCGAACGGATGTCGGCATAGCGTTCCGTCACCCGGTAGCCCAGCGGCGTCACCTCATAGGTCACGCCGGCCCTGCCGCTGCCGGTGCGCTTGACCAGCCCTCCCTTCAGCAGCTTGCGCAGACTGTACTGGATGTTGGGAATGTCGTCGCGATTGGTCATCTGAGCGAGATCGCGGACGCTTTTCGGCCGGTCGTTCATCCTGATGATGTGCAGCAGCGCGTTTTCCGGACCGCTGGCGGAAAACTCGATCACCGTGGCGAGGCACTCCGCCTGCCAGTGGCCGAACGCCTCGTAGGAGCGCATCAGGGCGTATTCGACCTCGGTGACGTCGATTTCCAGCGGCGTGCGCGCCAGATGCCAGCCGCGGTCGAGCAGTTCTTCCTGTGTTTCCAGCGATTTGCGACGCTCGTTCATCCGCCTCTCCCTTGCACCAAGGATGCGCCGATCCATGCGATTGCGTCCACATGAATTTATGATAGACTTTCTATCATAAATTATAACGAAAAACGGAGGAGAACATTACCATGGGCATGCTCGACAAGTCCGCGCCTGGCACGCAGCCTTTCTTTCTAGGCACCTTCGCGTCCAACTGCTCCGGCGGCATGACCGTCACAAAAATCCCGGAGCGCTGGGACAATTCCTGGGACAATAATCTGCGGCTTGCCCGGCTTCTTGACGATGCCGGCATCGACTTCATGCTGCCGATCGCCCGCTGGATCGGTTATGGCGGGGAAACCAATTTCCACGGCAACGTGCTGGAGACGATCACCTGGGCGGCGGGGTTGCTTGCGCTCACGCGCAACATCACCGTCTTCGCCACCACCCACACGGCGGCCAACCATCCCGTGGTCGTGGCCAAGCAACTGGCGACCATCGACCAGATCAGCCGCGGCCGCGTCGGCCTCAATATCGTCGCCGGCTGGAACAAGCCCGAATATGAAGCGCTTGGGCTCACCCTGCCCGACGACCACACCGCACGCTATGGCTATGCGCAGGAGTGGTTCGACATCGTGCGTGCCCTGTGGAGTCGCACCGAAGCCTTCGACTGGGACGGCGCCTGGTTCAAGCTCAAGAACGTGCTCGGCGATCCGCGTCCCTCGGCGCCGCTCCCCATCCTCAATGCGGCCGGCTCGGAAGAGGGGCGCAAGTTTGCCGTCCGCAACGCCGATTTCCTGTTCACGCCGGCGATCGACCTCTCGCGCTCAAAAGATGAGATCGCGGCGCTGAAGGAGCAGGGCAAAGCGGTGGGCAGGGACGTCGATGTGCTGACCTTCGCCCATGTCGTGTGCCGGCCCACGGAAAAAGAGGCAAAGGACTATCTCGAACATTTCGGCCGCGCCAACGCCGATTGGGCGGCCGTCGACAATCTGGTGCGGCTGCAATTCGCCCATGCGCAATCCTTCCCGCATGATCTTCTCGCGCTCATCCGCGACCGCATGGCGGCGGGCCATGGCGGTTTCCCGCTGACCGGCACGCCCGAGCAGGTGGCCGACGGCATCACCCAACTGCACGAGGCCGGTTTCCGCGGCTCGACCTTGTCCTTCGTCGACTATGCCGAGGAATTCCCCTATTTCCGCGACACGGTCCTGCCTATTCTCGAAGAAAGAGGCGTACGCGTCGTGCCGGCCGCGATGCAGTCGGCGGCCTAGGGGAGGAGATGGCGATGTCCACGCCAGAAGATCCGGTCAGCGTCGCGGATTTCCGCGCCGCCATGCGGCTCATCGTCGGCAATGTCAGCGTCATCACCGCTGGCGTCGGCGATGACCGCACCGGCCTCGTCGTCATTTCCGTGGTGTCGCTGTCGGCGGAGCCGCCCAAGGTGATCGCCTGCGTCAACCGCTCGTCATCGACCTGGCCGATCATCGAGCGCTATCGGCATTTCGGCGTCAACTCGCTCGGCCCTCAGCATCAGCCGGTCGCCGAGCGCTTCTCCGGCTTCGGGGGCATCAAGGGCAAGGACCGCTACGAGGGCGTCGAATGGACGACGTTGAAGACGGGGGCGTCGCTGCTTGCCGATGCGGTGGCTGCCTTCGACTGCAGCCTCGACGAGATGATCGATCGCGGCACGCACTCTATCGTCATAGGCTCGGTCGAAGCGGTCAGGACCAAGGACGCGGGCCAGGCGCTGATCTACTGGCGGGGCGGTTACCGGCCGCTCGAGGCGTGAGCCGAGCGGTTTTTGCCGCTGCCGCTCAGACCGAAGCCTTCTCCGCCAGCACCATGTAGTTGACGTCCATGTCCCTGGACTTCTGCCAGCGGTCGGCCAAGGGATGGTAGATGACGCCGGTGCGGTCGATCACCGTGAGCCCGGCGGCGCCCAGCGCCTTTCCAAGCTCCTCCGGCCGCACCAGCTTGCCGAACTGATGCGTGCCGCGCGGCAGCCAGCGCAGAACATATTCGGCGCCGATGATGGCAAGGCCGAGCGCTTTCAGCGTGCGGTTGATGGTGGCGACGAACATGATGCCGCCGGGGCGGACCATCTGGCCGCATTTGGCGACGAACAGATCGACATCGGCGACATGCTCGACCACTTCCATGTTCAGGATGACGTCGAAGGTCTCGCCGGCGTCGGCCAGCGCCTCGGCCGTGGTGGCGCGATAGTCGATGCTGACGCCGGCCTCCGCCGCATGCAGCTTCGCGACCTCGATGTTGGTGGCGGAAGCGTCGGCGCCGACGACGTCGGCGCCAAGTCTTGCCATCGGCTCGCACAGCAAACCGCCACCGCAGCCGATATCGAGGAAGCGCAGGCCCTCGAAGGGCCGCGCGGCGCGCGGATCGCGGCCAAAGCGCGCCGCCACCTGGTCGCGGATATAGGCAAGCCGCACCGGATTGAACTTGTGCAGCGGACGGAACTTGCCGTTCGGGTTCCACCATTCGGCGGCAAGTGCGGAGAAGCGCTCGATTTCTCCGGCATCGATGGTCGATCGGCGGGGCTCTGGCATAGGCTGGTCTCCTCGAACGCCAAGAAGTCGGGGAACGCTAGGAAGTCGGGTCCTGGCTCAAGAAAGTCAAGGCAGGTTTTTTCGGCTGCTGCCCGGCGATCGCCAACCGGACGTGTTTCCAACCGGGGCCAGGGTGGCCCGCTCGTCCTAACACGACGGCGCCACCGTTGCATGGTTCATGTCGACGCTGGCCGGGTCGATCGCCCGAGCCGCTTCGCTGTCGCCGATCTCGGCCATGATGCGGTCGGCTGCCGCCTGGGCCTGCTCCATGCCTTGCCAACGCACGACATCCACCCAGCTTCCATCCTCACGCTTGCCGAGATGGCGGCTGATGAAGCCCGGCTGCCGGGCAAGCCAGTCGTTCACAATCCCGTTGTTGGCGGCAAAACCGGCTTCGGCGCCGGGCTTGAGGCGAAAAGTGACGATTTCCAGGGTCTCGGTCATGAGAATCTCCAAAGGCGGTTTCGGTCGTCTTATGGCATGGCCAGCGACAGGAATGCGTCAGGATGAGCGGCGCCAGGCCGGCGATGGCCACGCTCGCTTGCGAAGCCCTGCTGTTTTGGCTAAGGAGGCCGCGCATTTCCGCGCTTGGTCCCCAAGCGTTTCCTTCCGTTCCGGCCCTGAGCCGGCTTCAGTCAAAGGCATTTCGCTTCCATGGCGCGTATCGTGATGAAATTCGGCGGAACCTCGGTCGCCGACATCGCCCGCATCCGCAATGTGGCGCGTCACGTCAAACGCGAGGTCGATGCCGGCCACGAAGTGGCGGTGGTGGTCTCGGCCATGGCCGGCAAGACCAACGAACTGGTCGCCTGGACGCGCGAAGCCTCGCCCATGCACGACGCGCGCGAATATGACGCCGTCGTGGCTTCGGGCGAGCAGGTCACCGCTGGCCTTCTGGCGATCACACTGCAGAACATGGGCATCCATGCCCGCTCCTGGCAGGGCTGGCAGATCCCGATCAAGACCGACAATGCCCATGGCGCGGCGCGCATTCTCGACATCGACGGCGCTTTCCTGATCAAGCGCTTCGGCGAGGGCCAGGTAGCGGTCATTGCCGGCTTCCAGGGCATCGGGCCGGACAATCGCATCGCCACGCTCGGCCGCGGCGGCTCCGACACGAGCGCCGTCGCGATCGCGGCGGCGGTCAAGGCCGACCGTTGCGACATCTACACCGATGTCGACGGCGTTTACACGACCGATCCGCGCATCGAGCCGAAAGCCCGGCGTCTGGCCAAGATTTCGTTCGAGGAAATGCTCGAAATGGCTTCGCTCGGGGCCAAGGTGCTGCAGGTGCGCTCGGTCGAGCTTGCCATGGTACACAGGGTGCGTACCTTCGTGCGGTCGTCCTTCGACGATCCCGATGCGCCCGGAATGGGGGATTTGCTCAATCCACCCGGAACGCTCATTTGCGACGAGGAAGAGATCGTGGAACAGCAGGTCGTCACCGGAATTGCCTACGCCAAGGACGAAGCGCAGATTTCGCTGCGCCGCGTCGGCGACCGTCCAGGCGTCGCCGCCGGCATCTTCGGCCCACTGGCCGAGGCCAACATCAATGTCGACATGATCGTCCAGAACATCTCCGAGGACGGCAAGTTCACCGACATGACCTTCACCGTGCCCTCCGGCGACGTCGACAAGGCGCTTGCGGTGCTCGAGCGGCTGAAACCCGATGTCGGCTACGATGTCGTGCAGTCGGAAGCCGGCATGTCGAAGGTCTCGGTCATAGGCATCGGCATGCGCAGCCACGCCGGCGTCGCAGCCACCGCCTTCAAGGCGCTGGCCGACAAGGCGATCAATATCCGCGCCATCACCACTTCCGAGATCAAAATCTCGATACTGATCGACGGTCCCTATACGGAACTGGCGGTTCGCACTTTGCATTCCGTCTACGGTCTGGATAAGCAATAGCAAGAACTGAGTCAGTTGTTGCGTGAGCGCCGGCCGCGGGAGAAACTGCGGCGGGCGAATGCCCATTGGAGAACAAGCCGCGATGCGTGACACGGCCAGTGGCCCGCGCGTTCTGCTCAAACGGCTCCGCGAGCTCATGCAGGAGCCGCTGGAGCCGCAGGAGCGGCTCGACCGCATCGTGCGCGACATCGCTTCCAACATGGTCGCTGAAGTCTGCTCGCTCTATGTGCTGCGCGCCGACTCGGTGCTCGAACTCTACGCCACCGAGGGTCTGAACCCCAACGCCGTCCACCTGGCGCAGCTCCGGCTCGGGCAGGGCCTTGTCGGCACGATCGCCGCCAGCGCGCGGCCGCTCAATCTCTCCAACGCGCAGGAGCATCCGGCCTTCGCCTACCTGCCGGAGACGGGCGAGGAGATCTACAATTCCTTCCTCGGCGTGCCGGTGCTGCGGGCAGGGCGCACGCTGGGCGTGCTGGTGGTGCAGAACAAGACCATGCGCCATTATCGCGACGACGAGGTCGAGGCGCTCGAAACGACGGCGATGGTGATCGCCGAGATGATCGCCACCGGCGATCTCGCGCGCCTGACCAAGCCGGGGCTGGAGCTCGACCTGCGCCGCCCGGCGAGCTTCACCGGGCTCTCCTTCAACGACGGCGTGGGCCTCGGCCATGTCGTGCTGCACGAGCCGCGCATCGTCGTCACCAACCTGTTCAACGAGGACAGCGAGGAGGAAGTGCGCCGGCTCGACCGTTCGCTCGGCTCGCTCAGGCTCTCGATCGACGACATGCTGGAGCGCCGCGATGTCGCCTTCGAGGGCGAGCATCGCGAGGTGCTCGAGGCCTACCGCATGTTCGCCAACGATCGCGGCTGGGTGCGGCGGCTGGAAGAGGCCATCCGCAACGGCCTGACGGCGGAGGCAGCGGTCGAAAAGGTGCAGAGCGACATGCGCGCGCGCATGCTGCACATGACCGATCCCTATCTGCGCGAGCGGATGAGCGATTTCGACGATCTCGCCAACCGGCTGTTGCGCCAGTTGATGGGGCGCGGTCCGGAGGACGTCGCGGCCGCGCTGCCCAAGGACGCCATCATCGTCGCCCGTTCGATGGGCGCGGCCGAACTGCTCGACTATCCGCGCGACAAGCTGCGTGGGCTGGTGCTGGAGGATGGCGCCGCGACCAGCCATGTCGTGATCGTCGCGCGAGCGATGGGCATTCCGGTCGCCGGACAGATGAAGGGCGCCGTTTCCATGGCGGAAAACGGCGACGCCATCATCGTCGACGGCGAGGAAGGCACCATTCATCTCAGGCCACAATCCGACCTGGAAGCCGCCTACGCCGAAAAAGTCCGCTTCCGGGCGCGGCGGCAGGAGGTCTACCGCGAGCTGCGCAAGAAACCGTCCCTGACCAAGGATGGGGTTCCGGTCGATCTGTTGATGAATGCGGGCCTTGCCGTCGATCTGCCGCAACTGACCGAGTCGGGCGCCGCCGGCATCGGCCTGTTCCGCACCGAGCTGCAATTCATGGTCGCCTCGACCTTCCCGCGCGCCGAGGCGCAGGAGCGGCTTTACCGCGACGTGCTCGACGCGGCGCGTGGCAAGCCGGTCACCTTCCGCACCATCGACATCGGTGGCGACAAGGTGCTGCCGTATTTCAAGGGTGCGGTGCAGGAAGAGAACCCGGCGCTGGGCTGGCGGGCGATCCGGCTGACGCTCGACCGGCCCGGCCTGCTCAGGACGCAGATCCGGGCACTGCTCAAGGCAAGCGGCGGCCGCGAGCTGAAGCTGATGCTGCCGATGGTGACCGAGCTGTCGGAAATCGCGCAGGCGCGCGAGATCATCGACCGCGAGGTCCGCCACCTGTCGCGCTTCGCGCATCACCTGCCCACCAGCCTCAAGCTCGGCGCCATGCTGGAGGTGCCGTCGCTCTTGTTCCAGCTCGACGAATTGATGAAGGCGGTGGATTTCGTTTCGGTCGGCTCCAACGACCTCTTCCAGTTCGTCATGGCCGTCGACCGCGGCAACACCCAGCTCGCCGACCGCTTCGACAATCTGTCGACGCCGTTCCTTCGGGTGCTGAAGATCATCGCCGATGCCGGCGCGCGCAACCATACGCCGGTGACGCTGTGCGGCGAGCTTGCCGGCAAGCCGATCTCGGCCATGGCGCTGATCGGCCTCGGTTTCCGCTCGATCTCGATGTCGCCGGCATCGATCGGTCCGGTCAAGGCGATGCTGACCGAACTGCCGCTGCAGGAGCTGAAAGGTTTCTTCGAAGACAATCTGATGGCGCCCAGCCAGAAGCTGCCGATGCGAGCCTTGCTTCAGGCCTTTGCAGACGATCGCTCCATTCCGCTATAGCACCCCATCATGATCAACCTGCCCCGCGACCGTATGGATCAAGTCGTCAAGCGCTTCGACATGCTCGAAGCGCAGATGTCGGCCGGACCCGCCGCCGATGCCTATGTGAAGATGGCCTCGGAATATGCCGACATCCAGGAGATGGTGGGCAAGATCCGTGCGCTGCGCGCCGCCGAACACGAGCAGGCGGACCTCGAGGCGATGCTCTCAGACAAGGCGACCGACGCCGACATGCGGGCGCTGGCCGAGGCGGACCTTCCGGAGGTCGAGAGCCGCATCGAGGCGCTGCAGAAGGACATCCAGATCCTGCTCCTGCCCAAGGACGCGGCCGACGAGAGGAACGCCATCCTTGAAATCCGCGCCGGCACTGGCGGCGACGAGGCCGCGCTGTTCGCCGGCGACCTCTTTCGCATGTATGAGCGCTATGCGGCCTCGCGCGGCTGGCGCTTCGAGGTGGTGTCTGCCAGCGACGGCGAGGTGGGCGGCTACAAGGAAATCATCGCCTCGGTTTCGGGCAAGGGCGTGTTCGCGCATCTGAAGTTCGAATCCGGCGTGCACCGCGTCCAGCGCGTGCCGGAAACCGAGGCCGGCGGGCGCATCCATACCTCGGCAGCGACGGTCGCAGTGCTGCCCGAAGCCGAGGAGGTCGATATCGAGATCCGGGCGGAGGATATCCGCATCGACACGATGCGCGCCTCGGGCTCCGGCGGCCAGCACGTCAACACCACCGACTCGGCGGTGCGGATCACCCATCTGCCGACCGGCATCATGGTGGTGCAGGCGGAGAAGTCGCAGCACCAGAATCGGGCGCGCGCAATGCAGATCCTGCGCGCGCGGCTCTACGACCTCGAACGCAGCCGCGCCGATGAAGAGCGCTCGGAGTCGCGCAAATCGCAGGTCGGCTCGGGCGATCGGTCGGAGCGCATCCGCACCTATAATTTCCCGCAAGGGCGCGTCACCGACCACCGCATCAACCTCACGCTCTACAAGCTCGACCGGGTGATGATGGGCGAGCTCGACGAGGTGATCGACGCGCTGATCGCCGACCATCAGTCGAAATTGCTTGCCGATATGAGCCTCGATGGCTGATCAACTGCCCGCGGCGCTCGGGCCGCTTCTCAGGGCGGCGCGCGAGCGCCTGGCCGTTGCCGGCATCGATGATCCGGTGCTCGATTCCCGGCTGATCGTCGAACATTTCTCCGACACGACGCGCACCCAGGCCATTGCCGAACCGGAGCAAAAGGTGGGTTCAGCAGCGCTTTCGCTCGTCGAAGCAGCCCTGAGGCGTCGCGTCGCAGGCGAGCCGGTGCACCGCATCCTCGGCTACCGCGAATTCTACGGTTTGCGCTTGTCGCTGTCGCCTGAGACGCTGGAGCCGCGGCCGGACACGGAGACGCTGGTCGACGCTATCTTGCCTTTTGCCAGGACGACGACCGGGAGCCTGGGGGAATTCCGCATCCTCGATCTCGGCACGGGCACCGGCGCCATCGCGCTAGCCCTGCTCAGCGCGATTCCGGAGGCCGTCGCGACAGGCGTCGACGTTTCACTCGGTGCATTGGCGACCGCGGCCGCAAATGCCCGGGACCTGGGGTTCGGCGAGCGCTTCAAAGCCTTGCATTCCAACTGGTTCGAAAAAGTTTCGGGCAGCTACCATGTAATTGCCTCGAACCCTCCCTATATACCTAGTCGAGAGATTGGAAATCTGCAGGACGAGGTCCGCGATTTCGACCCGCGCCAGGCTCTTGATGGCGGCGCGGATGGTTTGGAGCCCTATAGGCTCATCGCCGCCGAGGCGGCAGGATTTCTGGAAGCGCAAGGCAAGGTAGCGGTCGAAATCGGCCACACGCAGAAAAACGAGGTCAGCGGGATATTCGCGGCAGCCGGCTATACGTTAAACGCCGCACATCGCGACCTCGCCGGTAATGATAGGGTTCTGGTGTTCGAGCGGCGAAAGCCCTGATGCAGTGCGAAAAAACCGCTTGGCAATGCCAGGGAATGCAGTTAGGGTCCGGCTCAACCGGATGAGACGAAGCAGGCAGTGCTCCCAGCGATTCGGTTTTCCTTGGAAATAGCTGCCTTCTTGCGCAAACGACGCCCAAGCTTCGTGCGGGAATCATCTGGCAAGTGATGTAACCGGAACAGGATGGCACGTGGCGCCAACGCAATTGATGCGGGCGAACGCCGGTGAAGAAACGAAACGGCTGGCTGCATGAGCGCCTCCGTTCGCGAAGAGTTTTTCGAAAATTCACTATGAAGAGAGTCTAATGAGGCCACAACAGCAGAACAGGCGCATGCGCGGTCGCAACAACAATGGCGGCGGTGGCAACAACAACAACAACCGCAAGGGGCCAAATCCCCTGACCCGCACCTACGAGAGCAACGGTCCGGACGTTAAGATCCGCGGGTCGGCTCAACAGATCGCCGAAAAATACGCCGCACTCGCCCGTGACGCGCAAAGCTCCGGCGACAGGGTGATGGCGGAGAACTATCTCCAGCACGCCGAACACTACAATCGCATCATTGCCGCCGCACAGGCGCAGATGCCGATCCAGAACGTCCAGCAGAACCGCGACGACTTCGACGACGATCTCGATGAGGACCGCGACGAGTTCGACAATATCGGCAGCAACAGCGGCAATGGCGCCGAGGCGCCGACCCAGGCGAATGGCTCGGGGCCGCAGCCGGTGATCGAAGGCACGCCGGCGGAGCTCGCCTACAACCAGGAAAACGGCCGCGACAACAACCGCCGCGACAACAACCAGCGTGACAATGGCCGCGATCGGCACCGCGATCGCCGCAACGGGGCCTACGGTCAGAACGGTCAGCGCGGCGAAAACGGCCAGCGAGGCGAGCAGGGAGGCCAGCAGTCCGACCAGAATCGCCGCAATGAGGCACAGCCCGAGGCACCCGGCGAGGCTGGATCCCAGGGCGAACAGACGCCGCAGTTCGACAGTTTCTCGCCGGCAGCGCTTGCCGCCCAGGCCGAACTCAACGAAGCGGCCGTGGATAATGGCGGCGGTCGCCGGGCACGGCGTCCGCGCCGCCCGCGCGGCAGCTATGCCGACCAGGCGGCCAATGGCGAGCAGGGCGATCAGCCGCAGGGCTCTAGCGCTGAAGGCGCAGGCACCGAAAGTTCAGGCGAAACGCGCAACGTGGTGAACAGTGGCGACGAGACCGGCGCCAAGCCGACCGAAGCGGCGAACCAGGCGAGCGAGCCCGTCGCCAGCGAGCCGGCGCCTGTTGCGAGCGAGGCTCCGGCTGCCGAGCCTGCTGCCGCCGACTCGAACCACTGATCCGGACGCCATTTCAGGCATTGCAAACGGCGGAGATCCTTCTCCGCCGTTTTTGTTTTGACCGACGATGGAATAATATGGGGTGGCGATAGAGCATTTCACCGTTTCACGAAAACGGCGAACTGCTCTATGTTTTTGTCTTAGGCAATTCCGAACGGAAAACCGCGTCACACTTTTCCTGGAATTGCGATAGCCAGACGTCTTGAGAGCCTGCCGCTCCCGCACCATATCTCGCCAGGAAACTGGGCTCGGCTCTGATGGGCGGGTCCGTCACCGCAATCTGATCCGGTGCCGCAAAGCGGGCCGGTGATGGAAGGAGACAGATATGAATCTTGAAAAATACTCGGAGCGCGTGCGCGGCTTCATCCAGTCCGCGCAGACCATGGCGCTCTCGCGCAACCACCAGCAATTCACCCCCGAACATATGCTCAAGGTGCTCGTCGACGATGACGAGGGCCTTGCCGCGTCCCTGATCGAGCGCGCCGGCGGCAGGGCCCGCGACGTCAAGCTCGGCGTCGAGGCGGCGCTCGAAGCCATGCCCAAGGTCGAAGGCGGTAATGGCCAGCTCTATCTTGCCCAGCCGCTCGCCAAGGTGTTTTCGACCGCCGAGGACCTGGCCAAGAAGGCCGGCGACAGCTTCGTCACGGTCGAGCGGCTGCTGCAGGCGCTTGTCATGGAGAAGTCGGCCAAGACCGCCGACATCCTGTCCAAGGCGGGCGTCACCGCGCAGGCGCTCAACCAGGCCATCAATGATATCCGCAAGGGCCGTACCGCCGATTCGGCCAGCGCCGAGCAGAGCTACGACGCGCTGAAGAAGTATGCGCGGGATCTCACCGCCGATGCCCGCGCCGGCAAGCTCGATCCGGTCATCGGCCGCGACGACGAGATCCGCCGCACCATCCAGGTGCTGTCGCGGCGCACCAAGAACAATCCCGTGCTGATCGGCGAGCCGGGCGTCGGCAAGACAGCTATCGCCGAGGGCCTGGCGCTGCGCATCGTCAATGGCGACGTGCCGGAATCGCTGAAGGACAAGCAGTTGATGGCGCTCGACATGGGCGCGCTGATTGCCGGCGCCAAATATCGCGGCGAGTTCGAGGAGCGGCTGAAGGCCGTGCTCAACGAGGTCACCTCGGCCAATGGCAACATCATCCTGTTCATCGACGAGATGCACACGCTGGTCGGCGCCGGCAAGGCGGACGGCGCGATGGACGCGTCGAACCTGTTGAAACCGGCGCTCGCGCGCGGCGAACTGCACTGCGTCGGCGCGACCACGCTCGACGAATACCGTAAGCATGTCGAAAAGGATCCCGCGCTTGCCCGCCGTTTCCAACCCGTCTTCGTCGACGAGCCGACGGTGGAGGACACGGTTTCGATCCTGCGCGGCCTGAAGGAGAAGTACGAACAGCACCACAAGGTGCGCATCTCGGATTCCGCGCTGGTGTCAGCGGCGACGCTTTCCAACCGCTACATCGCCGACCGCTTCCTGCCGGACAAGGCTATCGATCTGGTCGACGAGGCCGCGTCCAGGCTCAGGATGCAGGTCGATTCCAAGCCCGAGGCGCTGGACGAGATTGACCGCCGCATCATGCAGCTCAAGATCGAGCGCGAGGCGCTGAAGGTCGAGAAGGACGAAGCCTCGAAGGACCGGCTTGCCCGGCTGGAGAAGGAACTCGCCGACCTCGAGGAGGAATCGAGCGAGCTGACCACGAAGTGGCAGGCTGAAAAGCAGAAACTTGGCCTTGCCGCCGACCTGAAGAAGCAGCTCGACGAGACGCGCAACGAACTGGCGATCGCGCAGCGCAAGGGCGAATTCCAGCGCGCCGGCGAGCTTGCCTATGGCAAGATTCCGGAGCTCGAGAAGAAGCTCAAGGAGGCCGAAGCCCAAGACGGCAAGACCGGCATGGTGGAAGAGGTGGTCACGCCCGACCATGTCGCGCATGTCGTGTCGCGCTGGACCGGCATTCCGGTCGACAAGATGCTGGAAGGGCAGCGCGAGAAGCTGCTGCGCATGGAAGACGAGATCGGCAAGCGAGTCGTCGGCCAGGGCGAAGCCGTGCAGGCGGTGTCCAAGGCGGTGCGGCGCGCCCGCGCCGGGCTGCAGGATCCGAACCGCCCGATCGGCTCGTTCATGTTCCTCGGCCCGACCGGCGTCGGCAAGACCGAGCTCACCAAGGCGCTGGCCAGCTTCCTGTTCGACGACGAGACGGCGCTAGTGCGCATCGACATGTCGGAGTTCATGGAGAAGCATTCCGTCGCCCGGCTGATCGGCGCGCCTCCCGGCTATGTCGGCTATGAGGAAGGCGGTGCGTTGACCGAAGCGGTGCGGCGCCGGCCCTATCAGGTCGTGCTGTTCGACGAGATCGAGAAGGCGCATCCGGATGTGTTCAACGTGCTCCTGCAGGTGCTCGACGACGGCCGCCTGACCGATGGTCAGGGCCGCACGGTCGACTTCCGCAACACGCTGATCATCATGACGTCCAACCTCGGCGCCGAATATCTGGTCAATCTCAGCGACGACCAGGACGTCGATGCCGTGCGCGACGAGGTGATGAGCGTGGTCAAGGCCTCGTTCCGGCCGGAATTCCTCAACCGCGTCGACGAGGTGATCCTGTTCCACCGGTTGCGCCGGCAGGACATGGACCGGATCGTCGAGATCCAGCTCAAGCGGCTGGAGAACCTGCTCGTCGACCGCAAGATCACGCTGTCGCTGGATCATGATGCGATCGAGTGGCTGGCGTCGAAGGGCTACGACCCGGCCTATGGCGCCAGACCGCTGAAGCGGGTGATGCAGAAGGAACTGCAGGATCCGCTGGCGGAGAAGATCCTGCTTGGCGAAATCCTCGATGGTTCGACCGTCAAGGTGACCGCCGGCTCCGATCGGTTGAACTTCCGCTCGAAGCCGGCCGCGGTGGCGACGGACGCCGCCGCCTGACCCGAGGCAGTTGGAATGAACACGAGCGCGTCGCACCGCACCGGTGCGGCGCGCTTTGTTATCTCCGGTGACTGGATCGGTTACAGTTTCAGGGAAATGGCGAGCTGGTCTATCTATTCGTGTTGACGCAATTCCTGATGGAAACCGTGTCAGACTGGAATTGCTCCATGCATAATCGGGTGCCGATTCGGAACGGCTGGGAGACCTCGTTGAAGCTCGACGACTACAACGGCTTCTGCGCTTCGCTGCCCGCGGCGACGCATGTCGTCCAGTGGGGCGGCGCCCATGTCTGGAAGGTCGGCGGCAAGGTGTTTGCCATCGGCGGCTGGAATGAGGGCGGGCAGCTTTTCGTCACGTTCAAATGTTCGGAGATGGCCTATGACGTGCTGAAGGAGCAGCCGGGCTGCCGACCGGCGCCCTATCTTGCCTCGCGCGGCATGAAATGGATCCAGCGTCAGACAAGCCAAAGCGTGGATGATGCGGCGCTGAAGGATTATCTGCGGGAGAGCCATCGCCTGGTCGTCCTCAAGCTGACCAGACAGGCACGCAAGGAATTGGGACTTGCCGTGGCTTAAAGATTTTATGCATGTCGTCCTCGCAAAACCGCTGCACATTTTTGCACGACATGCATGAGCTAATATTCCTCAAGCTGGCGGAAAACCGCCATCTTCATGCCCGGTTCATATTGGAACCTTAACTTGGGTGACTGGTTCGCTGGCGAAGTGTTCGCCCGCCAGAAGCCCAGTCGACCGGAGAGCTTGATCCCCATGCTGCGCTTGATCTTTTCCCTTTCGGCACTCGTGGCCGGGCTGGTGTCTTCCAGTGCGTTCGCCGCGCCGAGCGTGGATGGCGCGCAGAATGCGCGCCCGGACGAGCGCGGCGCGCTGATGCTGGCACAGGAAGGCAATATCGATATCTACTACGACGCCAGGGGCAACCGGGTGCTGGTCGATGCCGACACGGGCAAGGTGATCGCCATCCAGCCGCCGGGCAGCAGGCTCGACCGTCAAGCGCTTCGCCGCCAGATGCGCGTGCAGGAACTCGGCCGCGCGCCAGGCCAGAACGACGATCGCTACTATCTCGACAATTCCGAGGACATGGCGCGCTTCCGCCGCCGGCAGCTGGAGGAGAATGGCCGGGTCATCCCGCCGCCGGACGACGAATATGATGCCAACGGCGACAATTCCGTCGACGCCTATCCGCCGGCCCCCAACAATGATGACGGCTATGCCACCACCTATCCGGAAGCGCCGAAATCGAACACCATCAAGCGGCAGCCGTTGAACGAGGCGTCGATCGATCCGGAGCAGCCGGGCCAGGGCGAGGTGCGGCAGGCCAATCCGGACTCGCAGGCGTCGTTGCCGCCGAACGCAGGCGGCAAGGCCACGGTCGATCCATCGCTGTCGCTTGGCGTGCGCCAGGACGTCGCGGCACTCCAGGTGCTGCTCGATCGCGGTGGCGCTTCGCCTGGCGTGATCGATGGGCGCTTCGGCTCCAACGTCGACAAGGCGCTGGCCGCCTACAACGAAATAAACGGCACCAATTTGAAGTCGACCGACGCGGTCGGCATCCAGGCGGCGCTCGCCCAGTCCGGCGGCGATGCCTTTGCTTCCTATACGATCACGCCGGAAGATGTGGCAGGCCCATATGTCGCCTCGATCCCTGAGGACTACAGCCAGAAGGCCAAGCTCAGCTGCATGTGCTACACCTCGGTCACCGAGGCGCTGGCCGAGCGCTTCCACATGGACGAGAACTATCTGAAGTCGATCAACAAGGGTGTGGACTTCAACCGCCCGGGAACGATGATCAAGGTCGCCAATTTCGGCAAGCTGGTCTCGACGCCGGTGGCCCGCATCGTCGCCGACAAGACCAAGAAGGAAGTCTACGCCTATGATGCGGGCGGCAAGCTGGTCGCTGCCTATCCGGCCACGATCGGCTCGGCAGACACACCATCGCCGACCGGCATTCATGCCGTCTCGCGCATCGCGCTCGACCCGAACTACACCTATAATCCGAACATCAATTTCAAGCAGGGCCAGAACGACAAGATCCTGACCATCCCGCCAGGCCCGAACGGTCCGGTCGGCTCGGTGTGGATCGCGCTCGACAAGCCGACCTATGGCATCCACGGCACGCCGGAACCCTCCAAGATCGGCAAGACCGAGAGCCATGGCTGCGTGCGCCTGACCAATTGGGACGCGCGCGAACTCGCCAAGCTCGTGTCGCCGGGTGTCCCGGTCGAGTTCGTCGGCGGCTCTTCAGCCGACTATGTGGCGCAGCAGTGAGCTGCGCGGCGCGGCGGCATAGATCAGCTGCACCAGCAAGATGAAGTCGATGCCGAGCAAAGGCGTGATCAGGCAAAGCGCTGCGCCGACCGCCCACAGGATCTGCGACTTGACGGTGCGATTGTAGACGGTGCGCCGCGTTTCGACGTCGACGTCCGCGGCGATCATGCCGTTCCCGTCGGCATGCCACCAGCTTGAAAACAGAGCTGCGCCGAGCAGCGGCAGGTTCAGCCAGTAGACCAGCACCGCGATCCTGAACGCCAGGAAATCGGCAAGAAGAGCGGTCGAAAACGGCAGCAGCGCGATGAAGGCGAGAAACCACAGGTTGAGCGTCGCGAGCCTTCGGTCCGACTTTGCGATCAGGCCATGCCGCGCCTGCTGGCCGAACCAGAAGATGGTGAGCGTCAGGCACAGCGGCGCCAGCGCGAGGATCGCTCCAAGCAATTCGCTCTCCGAATGCACCGCTTCATGCCACGGCACCCTGATCTCCAGCACGATCAAGGTCAGCGCGATGGCAAAGACGCCGTCGGTTATGCCGACGATGCGTCCGCGTCCTTCCGCCGAGGGCATCATGCTCTGCAGTCTGGTTTCAAGAACAGCGATGCTCTGGCTTGTTGTTGCGCCCATCCGAGGGGGCTAAGCAGGGATCCATGTCATCAGCGAACGAAACCACTGCCGATCCGCGGTCGCCCGCGCGCGCGAACGGTACGTTCTGTCCCCAGACACAGCGAAAATTCGTGCTGGTCGCGGCGATCCTCGCCTCGGCGCTCGGCTTCATTGACGGTTCGATCCTGGCGATCGCCATGCCGGCGTTGCGCGTCGATCTCGGCGCCAGCCTGGCGGAAGCGCAGTGGATCTCCAACGCCTATGCGCTGACATTGTCGGCGCTCATCCTGGCGGGCGGCGCCGCCGGCGACCGGTTTGGGCTGCGGCGCGCCTTTGTCACCGGCATCGCGCTGTTCGTCGCAGCCTCGCTCGCCTGCGCGGCGGCGCCCGATGCGGCTGTATTGATCGCTTTCCGCGCCATCCAGGGCATAGGCGCCGCGATCATGGTGCCGGGCAGCCTCGCCATCATCGCCAAAGCCTATCCGAAGAAGGAGCGCGGCCGGGCGATCGGCATCTGGGCCGCAGCGTCGGCGTTGACCACGGCACTCGGGCCCGTGCTAGGCGGTTTCGTCCTGTCTACTTTCGGAAATGGGGTCTGGCGGGCGATCTTCGCCATCAACCTGCCGCTTGGGCTGATCTCGATCTATCTGCTGCTGGCCAAGGTGCCGGCCGACAAACCGACCGAAAAACGCAATCTCGATCTCGGCGGCGCCGTGCTGGCGACGTTTGCTTTTGGCCTGCTCGCCTATGGGTTGACGGCAATGAGTGCCGAAGGCGCCGGCTTGATGGCGGGGCCGGCGATCGTCGCCGGCGTGGTCCTGCTTTTTGTCTTCATCTTCTACGAGCTCCGGCAGCGCGACCCGATGATCGATCTCGGCCTGTTCCGGATCAGGGCCTTTGCCGGCGCCAACCTGGCGACATTCTTCCTCTATTTCGCGCTGTCGGCCAATTTGTTCTATCTGCCGATGCTTTTGATCGCCGGCTGGAGGCTGAGCGAGGCCGAAGTCGGGTTCATCTTCCTGCCGCTGTCGGCGTCGATCGCGCTTTTGTCCGGACCGATCGGCCAGTGGTCGGACAAGATCGGCCCGCGCTTTCCGATCGCCAGCGGCAGCATGGTCGTGGCCATGGCCTTTGCCGGCCTCGCTCTGCTCACCCATTTGGGCATCCACGATTTCTGGACCGGGACCTTCCCGCTGATGGCGCTGATGGGGCTTGGCATGGCGCAGGTCGTATCACCGCTCTCGACCGCGGTCATGACTTCCGTCGAGGACAAGGATACAGGGGCCGCGTCCGGCATCAACAATGCGGTCTCGCGCGTCGGCGGCCTGATCGCGGTGGCGGCGATGGGCTCGCTGGCGGCCTGGGTTTACGCGCGGACGGCTGGCGGCGCTCCCGGGATGCCTGGTTTCGGCGAGCCGCCTGCGTCCGGCCTTGCCGCCAATCTCGACCAGGCCAGGGTTGCGGCAAGCGATTCGGCTTTCGCCGCGGTCGCGACGATCACGTCGCTGCTTTGCGTGCTGTCTTCGCTCACCGCCTGGTTCACGGTACCCGGACAGGCGTCGCCCTGGCCGCGGCAGTCAAGCGATTCGCGTGACTAGATCGGGATGACGTTTCATTGAATCGTCATCCTGATCTAACTCTTTGTTGGAGCATGATCTTTTCCGAAAACCGGTTTCCACTTTTCGGGATCATCCTCTGGAGTCGTTCACCATTTCACGGAAACGGCGAACCGCTCTATCTCTTTGTTTTTACGCAATTCCAGACGGAAAACCGCTCACACTTTTCCTGGAATTGCTCAAGGGTGGACGGAAAGGCGCCGGCGAAAGCGTCGGGCCTGACCATTTCTCTGGAACTGCTCAGTTCGGAAGCTGGGAATCGGCCTTGGCGCTGGCAACCTTCAGTGAGTTGCCGTCTTCCTGCTTCAGAAGATCGTCGATGCGCTCCCGCTCGCGCTTGAAGGCGACGAGATCGTCGCCCTTCAGCACCTTGCCGACCGGCAGGCGCACCCGCATCGGGTCGACCTTGGTGCCGTTAACGATCAGCTCGTAGTGAAGATGGGGGCCGGTGGCGAGACCGGTCTGGCCGAGATAGCCGATCACCTGGCCCTGGCGCACGCGCACGCCGGGCTCGATGCCCTTGGCGAAAGCGCTCTGGTGGTTATAGGAGGTCTCGTAGCCATTGGCGTGACGGATGATGATCTGCTTGCCGTAGCCGCCGGCCCAGCCGACCTTCTCGATGACGCCGTTGCCGGCCGCGATGATCGGCGTGCCGATCGGCGCTGCCCAGTCGACTCCGGTATGCATGCGCACATAGCCCAGGATCGGGTGCCTGCGCGCGCCGAAGCCGGAGCGGAATTTGCCGGCGGGCAGCGGATTGCGCAGCAGGAACTGTTCCGCGCTCGAGCCATTCTCGTCGAAATAGTCGGTGCTGCCGTCCTGCATCTGGAAGCGGTAGAAATTGCGCGTCTGGCCGCCGAAGGTCGCCGACACATAGAGAAGGTCGGAATTGTCGGAGGTCTGGTCGTCGCCGTCGGGCTGTGAGAACAACACCTCCAGCCGGTCGGCCGGCGAAATCCGCGACTGGAAATCGACGTCCGAAGCGAGAAGCTTGATCAGCTTCTGCGTCATCGCTTTCGACATGCCGTAGGAATAGGCGGCGCGATAAATGCCGTCATAGACATTGGGCAGGTTGCCGCGCACCACGACGGGTTGCGAATCGTCGAAAGCCGTCAAAAGCTCGGGATTGGGCTCCGGCTCCTGGGCCGGCACGTACTGGCCGCGATCGTCGAGCGCGATGGTGACGATGTGAGTGGTCTTGTCGTAGACGCTGGTGCGCACGACCTTGGCGATGTCGCCGCGCACCTCGAGGCCGACGCGCAGCACCGTTCCGGCCTTCAGCGCCGGGGCGTTCAGGAGCTTGCTGATCGCCTCCGCCATTCCGGTCGCGTCATCGCCGGTGTAGCCGGCATCGGCATAGGCCTCGGCGACATCGGTATCCTTGGTGAAGGGAATGATTTCCTCGGCGAAGGCCGGCGCCTGATCGTCCGGCGTGGCGCGCGGCGCCACCGAAACATTTTCCTGCGTGATCTTCACGTCATAGGAGCCGGCCATCGATTCGGCGAAGGCATCGCCGAATCGCTGCGGATCGACATAGTGCAGGGCGGCCACCTGGACGGCGCCGTCGCTCAAGCCGTTGCTGGCGGTCCGCACCACCTTTTCCACCTCGTCGGCGGAAAGATCGCTCTTTTCGTCGAAGGAAGCCGTGTCGATCGGGAAATCGACCGTCTTCAGGCTCATCTCGCTTTCGACCTTGGCGCCGTAGATCTGTCCGGCGGCCGCGGTAGCCGCTGCCGGTTGGGCATTGTCGTCGCCGTCGTCGCCGAAGACCTGCATCGGGTCGAATGGCGGGTAGGGGCGGTTGGTGGTGTGGCCGGCGGCCAGGGCCATCTTGATCTGCACGAAGGGCATGGTGTGGATGACGTCGCGGTCACCGACCTTGGTGACCATCGACACTTCCATGCGGCGCCGGTCTTTTGCCCGGGCAATCTGGCGCGGTGCGACCAGCCTGGTAGTCTTTGCCTGCTCGCCGGAATCATCGCTACTGCCGGCAAGGCTGATGAGCTCGGCGATTTCCGGCGGGGTGGCCAATTGCTGGCGGCCATCGAGGGCGGCGAACAAGGCCACGCCCATCAAAACACTCGACGTCACGCCAGTAAGGAATGTGCCCGACAGCCAGCGCGCCGAAACCTCGCGGCGGTCGGGTGGACCGCTGCGGCCGTCCGCGATCAGCGGCGGCTCGTTGCCGAGTTCGGCTATGACCTCTTCGGTGTCTGGCATCCAGAAAGGCTGCTTCTTCCCCGGGCGAAACGGCTTGTCGTTGTCGTTGCGGCCATGACATTTGCCTGTCACGGCGATTGAAGTCAACGAAGCGGCAGGCCGGGACCGATATCCCCAATCATGTGTTCTGCGAAAGGCGCGCTCGTCGTCTGTCGCCGACGCGCCTCATGCGTACGCGCGCGCCTTCATTGTATGGGCCGGTTTCACGCCTCAATGCGGCGGCAATAGGGCCTCGTTGTGGATGACCCTGGGGCTGCCGCAAGGGCAGTCGGCTATCGAAAAAAACGGTCCGAAAAATTCGTCGCAAAAAATTCAAAAAAGTTCGAAATCGGTGTTGACGCGCCGCGCAGGCTCCGACTATATACGCCCCACGAACGAGGGCGGTGCGCCGCTGGCGGTAGAGAAGTTCGCTTCTAGATCTGCCCTCTGCGAAATTCAAGAGAGCCGCGTGAGCGACACTCGGACGGCCCCGGAGCCAAAA